>ERZ791929.23-NODE-23-length-207355-cov-31.961076_pt1 | contig 207355 bp, 193 predicted proteins | sample MGYA00510129_ERZ791929 | MGnify/ENA primary metagenome ERZ791929 (study PRJEB30046, sample SAMN00792049) | human gut metagenome | study: EMG produced TPA metagenomics assembly of the A metagenome-wide association study of gut microbiota in type 2...
CGAACCCACGTATCTAGCTTGGAAGGCTAGTGTTCTACCATTGAACTACACCTGCGTAATGACCGCTTCGCTATGTGGTCAGTGCCCAAAGTCGGAATCGAACCAACGACACGAGGATTTTCAGTCCTCTGCTCTACCAACTGAGCTATCTGGGCATTTGTCTATGGGAACAATCAGGAATCATCAGTAATTATCCTTACAAGCTCTGTTCCATCAGCGACATCAACAATTTTACAAGATTTCTCCAATATTGTCAAGATGAAATTTGAGTAAAATAACCTTAATTCGCCGTAATTTGTTTTTGTCATACCCACAGATATAAAAATCCGCCTTCATTCCTGCGTATTTGAGTAAACAAAAAGACATGGACAGTATGCCATGTCTTTAAGAATATCCTGTTACACATACTCCTTACGCCCGCTGGCATCCGCAATGCCTTCCTCTTCCCTGTATTTGGCAACGGTCCGGCGGGAGATGGATATGCCGCGTTCTGCCAGCTTTTCACCCAGAAGGCGGTCGCTGTAAGGCTTCTTTTTGTTTTCTTCCTCTATGATTTCCCGAAGCACACGCTTGATGTCTGCGGCAGTCACGGACTGGGTACCGCTTTCGCTGCTGCTGCTTTCCTGGACAGCCACACTGCGCGAGAAGAAAAAGTTCATGGGGTATACACCCCAGGAGCACTGAAGGTATTTCTTGCTGACAGCTCTGCTGACTGTGGATTCGTGGATGTCCAGTTCCTGGGCGATATCTGCCAGCCTTAAGGGATTCAGGTGGGCAGGTCCGAAGGTGAAGAACTCCTCCTGGTGTTCAAGAATGGCCCGAGATACCTGCATCAGCGTCTTTCCGCGCTGGGTTACACACTGTTTGACCCACTCGGCCTGCCGGATTTTATTGCCCAGATACTCCTTGAGTTCAGAGGATTCAGGATTCTGGTTCATCTGGCGGTAGTAGCTGTTAAGCTCAATGGTGGGATACATGGATTCATTCAGCAGGATGTCAAAATGGTCCTTGAACTTTACAATGGTCACATCCGGGATGATGTAGCGGAGCTGGTCCCTGCTGCTGAAGGATACACCCGGTTTGGGATTCAGGGATTTAATAATCTGACAGTAACCCGCAGTTTCAGTGGGAGAGAGGCGCAGCTTCCTGGCAATGGCCGGAATCTGGTTTTTGGCAACCATTTCCAGGCAGTTGTCGATGATGGATTCCAGTACCGGGGTCAGTATGTCCCTGCGTTCCAGCTGCAGTTTCAGGCATTCCTCCAGTGTACGTGCGCAGACGCCGGATGGGTCCAGGGCCTGGAGATCAGACAGGAGATCTTCCACTATCTCAGTATCGGTCCCAAAGTAGGAGGCAATTGTCTCTGTGCTCTCTTCCAGGTAGCCCTTGTTGTCAAGACATTCCAGCATGAACTTGATGATTTCCGTTTCCTGGTCCGTGAAGTTTTCCGTGATGAGCTGGGACCACAGATAGTCCTGAAGAGTCTCGCCGTCGTCCGTGTTAATGTTCCAGCTGGATTTAAAGTCGTAGTCATCATCATTATTCTGGCGCTGGTACAGATAGTAATTCTCCTCATTGAAAGAATTAAGCCATTCCTGCTGTTCAATGGACTCGCGCTGCTCTTCAGCAGTGGGGGGCTCCACAATGTCGATTACCGGGTTTTCCAATGCCAGTTCATTGATATAAGTATTCAGCTCCTGGGAGGTCATCTGAAGAATCTCAGCTGACTGAATCATCCGCTGTGACAAAGTCTGGGTTTGCTTTACCTGTAATTTTAGGTCCATAACACTTCCTTCTTTCGTGATATCTCATAATGCATCAGAGCGTGTTTAAAAATTGTGTTCCGCCAGATGGCGGGCAGGCGGTTTCAAACAGGCTCCGGAGAGGTGATGATTGCGCCGGGCAGTATGAGGCAGAAACATGTTTCCGGTCTGCCCTGGAAAATTTTAATGAAATAATTATAACACAGATGGCCTTTTGGTACAATGATGCACTTGGACATTTAAAGAGGCGGAAAGAAAGCTTCTGCGTGTAATCAGAAGCTAAGTGCACCCGTGCAGCTGGCTCCGCAAATCAGCCTTTAAAATCCTGTGGAGGCATGTTATAATATCGCCATGGTCCAGACCGCGGGGAAATGGCTGGGATCAGGCAGATGCCGGCGTCCTGTAATGCATTTTCAGGCACCCTGCGGACGGAAGAATGAATTCAGGAAGGAAAATATTTCATGTTATTTAGTTCCATGATATTTTTATGGCTGTTCCTGCCCTTTGTGCTGGTCGTAAATCTGTTGCTGCCCATCCGGCTAAGCAACTTCTTTCTGCTGGCAATGAGTTTTATTTTCTATGCATGGGGAGAGCAGGAGTATATATGGCTTCTCCTTTTGTCCCTGGCTGTGAATTATGCAGGTGCTTTGGGCATAGAGGCTGTGCGGGGCAGCAGGCCGGCGGCTGGGGAAGCTGCTGGAGCGGCAGGGGTTACGGCAGGGACTGCCGTCAGTACAGACAGCCAGACGGCTTCCGGTGCCGGCAAGCACACTCTCTTTACCCCGGATAAGCTGCTCCTTGTGCTGCTGGTGGCGGTGAACCTGGGTTTTTTAGGGTATTTTAAATACTTTGATTTCCTGACCGGCCTGGTCAATAAGCTGACGGGGGGCACTGTGGCGGAGCCAAAGAACCTGCTGCTGCCGGTGGGCATCTCATTTTACACATTTCAGATGATATCGTATGTGGCGGATGTGTACCGGGGGACCACAGGGGCCGAGAGGAACCTGCTGAACCTGGGACTTTACATGTCCTTTTTTCCTAAGATGATACAGGGACCCATCGAGCGCTATCAGAGTATGGGTGCGCGCATCAGAAACCGCCATGTGACGCCGGAACTGTTTGCATGCGGAGCAAGGCGCTTTATCTACGGACTGGGAAAAAAGGTTATACTTGCCAACCAGTTCGGAAGCGTGGTGGACAAGGTTCTGGCCAATCCCATGGACCAGATTAGCGGAGGTTTGGGATGGTATGTGGGAATCCTGTATACACTGCAGATTTATTTTGATTTTTCCGGTTATTCCGATATGGCGGTGGGCCTTGGTAAAATGCTGGGCTTTGAGCTGACGGAGAACTTTAATTATCCATATCTGGCCAGGTCCGTGGGAGAGTTCTGGCGCAGATGGCATATATCTCTCTCCAGCTGGTTCAAGGACTACCTTTACATTCCTCTTGGCGGAAGCAGGAAGGGGACATTTGTTACCTGCCGTAATCTGATGATCGTATTTATCTGTACCGGATTCTGGCATGGCGCGGGCCTGTCCTTTATTGCGTGGGGAATGTATTACGGCTGCCTGCAGGTGGCGGAACGGCTGTTTTTAAAGCGGCGGCTGGAGTGTCTGCCAGCGGCGGTCAGTTATATTTATATGTTTTTTGTTACCGTGGTGGGATGGACCATGTTCCGGGCGGATTCGTTGACCCGGGGACTTATGCTGCTTAAGCAGATGTTTCTTCTGCGCCCGGGGATTTATGATACGGCCATGTATATGAGCCATAAGACCATAGTCTATATGGTGATAGGGATTGTGCTGTGCGGTCCGTTTCAGGCCCTGGTTCCCTGTTTTAAGAAACATATGCAGGACGGCAGAAGCATTTACCTGTCTGAAAGCCTGGGACTTATACTGCTGTTTGCATACTCGATTGTGATGGCTGTGGGCAGCACTTATAATCCGTTTATCTATTTCCGGTTTTAGAGAGGAGGCAGCAGGTGAGACAACGCATAAAAGCATATATATTTGCAGGCATGTTCCTGGGGATGATGATACTGCCCGGACTCCTGTTCATACCTCTTAAGGATTATGTGGACACGGAGAATTACGAGAACCGGGTTTACCAGGAAAAGCCGGTTCTTAATTTCAGGAATCTTTCTGCAGCGGACCTTAAATCCTATCCGGGGCAGTATGACGCCTACTTTAATGACCATCTGGCCTTTAAGAATCCCATTGTGGCCTTTGGGAAATTGGCGGACATTCATGTGTTTGGGGAAGTCACGTCCGATGCCGTTCTTATGGGAAAGGACGGATGGATGTTCTATAAGCTGAAAGGGGAAATGGAGGACAGCATTGCGGACTACCAGGGAACCAATCATTACAGTGTTGATGAGATGGAACGGTTTGGGGCGCTGCTTAAGCAGGCGGAGGAAAATCTGGCCTCCAGAGGGATAAAGCTGGTTTTCTATATGGTTCCCAATAAGGAGCAGGTATACAGCGAGTTTATGCCCTCATCCGTGAAGGTGGTTCAGGAACAGTCCAAGGCGGATTTGCTGTACGAATATCTGAAAGAGAATACGGACTGTGATGTGTACTACCCCCTGGATGAGTTCAGAAAGGCCAAGGATGACTGGTGCCAGATATACAGGAAGTATGATACTCATTGGAATGATATGGGGGCATTTATGGCATCCCAGATGGTGATACAGGACATAGACGGGGAGCCGTTCGGACCGGAGTCATACCGCTCTTATGATATTGAAAACAGAGGAACCTTCAGCGGGGACCTGGCAACCATGCTGAATCTTCAGAAGTATTATGACGATGACCCATTCCTTAAAGTGTCAGGCTACAGGGAGGATGTGTCCTTTGAAATGGATTACCAGAATGAACATGAGACCATCACCCACTACTCCTCAGACGCAGAGGAAAAAGCAGAAAGAATCCTTATTTGCAGGGACTCCTTCGGGGTACACATGGCTGAGTACTTTGCCAGGAACTACCCGGATGTGACGCTGATGGATTACCGGACAGAGGACTGCGGGGCGGCTGCCCTTGAGATTCAGCCGGACGCAGTGGTGATTGAGGTGGCGGAACGGTATACGGATTACATGTTCGGACTGCTGGAACGTCTGGGTACCATCGGAAGCGGGGATGGGATTCTGAAAGAGGCAACTGCGGACTGAAACAGGCGGAATGAAAAATACGGCAGCGAATCGGATGAGTGTTCACCGGATTTCGCTGCCGCTGTTTTATATTAGATTTGATTTTAATCGCTGTATAAGACATGGTAAAAAACGCTGTTCCACGGGAAAATTGTGCCGAAGCCTACCCGGCCAGAAATCCTTTTCCGATGATTTCGCTGGAGTTGGATATCAGCATGAAGGCCGTGGGTTCAATGGTGCGGATATAGTTGCGCAGCTTTAATGCCTGGCTGCGTTTCATGGTGGTCATGATTACGGTCTTTTCATGATGGGTAAAGGCTCCCTGCGCATGGTATACCGTGGCGCTGCGGTGCAGCGTGTTGATGATATAGTCGCAAATCGGATCCGGGTCGTCACAGATAATATTAAAGCATTTGCACAGATTCAGATTCTCAATCACATCGTCGATGACCAGGGATTTGGCCGCCAGGCCGATGGTGGAGAACAGTCCTGTCTCAGGCCCGAAGATGAAGAATGAGGAGGCCACGGCCGCCACATCCACCAGCATGAGAACGGTTCCTATGTTAAGGCTGGTATATTTCTTAAGTATCATGGCGATGATATCTGTACCGCCGCTGGAAGCGCCCAGATTAAAGAGGATGGCTGTGCCCACTGCCGGCAGGAAGATGGCGAACAGCAGCTCCAGCAAAGGCTCTGTTGTCAGCGGCCTGCTTAAAGGACAGACACGTTCCAGCAGGGACAGGCTGATGGACATGACCATACTTGCATAAACGGTCTTTATTCCAAAACCCTTACCCAGGAAAATGAACCCTAAAACCAGCAGTGAGGTGTTCACAATAAATGTGAAATCACTGGCAGACCAACGGCTGATTTCGCTTACTACAGTGGAAAAGCCTGTGACGCCTCCGAATGCAAAATGATTGGGGAACTTGAAAAAGTAGATTCCAACCACCATAATCCAGATGCTTACTGTAATGATGCCATATTCGGCGGCAGTGCGCCAAAATGGACTTTTGATATCGCTCATAATCCCTGCTTCCCTTACCTGATCCGGATGACGGATATGCGGGAAGTTTACCCCCTTTGCGGCATGAATGCCACGTATTCATTGTTGTTCCAACCATATAATAGGATGAAACGACTACAAGTGCAATCACATTTTTTGTTGAAACAGCCACAAGTATATAACTGTAGCCGGGAAAGTGTTGTGAATAAAGGAGAATACAGTATTTGGGGTATATGTGGTGCAAAAACAGCTTGTAACCACTATATATATGGTTTATAATGGTGAGCGTGACATCTGGAAATGGTATGCTTGGATGTCAGGAATTAGATAAGGACAGGAACCGGCAGGAGAAAAGTAAGAGGAAGCCGGAGAAAATGAGATAAGGTGAGATAAGGAGAGCAAAAGGACATCATGGCGGATACGAAAGTAGAGATAGATTTGGACTATAAAGGGCTGGAACAATGTCTGGAAGAAATCGGAAGGGATTTTCAGGGGGAGGGATATGGACTGGATCGTCTGCTTGAGAGATACCGCTCCTTCCGCAAGCCGGGAATGGGGCCGGCTGAGGGAATGGAAGCCCTGATTCGGTCCGCGGCGGAACTGACTTCCAAGGAAACACCCCTGTGGGAATTTGCAGCGGCCAGGCTGCGGTACTGCGGTTTTGCCTGTGAGGTGGAGGAACAGCTTAAGGGACTGGGAATTAAGGGACTGTATGAAAAGATTTCATATCTGACGGAACAGGGGTTATATGGTGATTATATCCTGAAGCATTACAGCCGGGAGGAGATAGAAGAGGCGGAAGGATTTCTTGATGATGAGAGAAATAAGCTCTTTACCTATGCGGGACTGGATTTGCTGCTTAAGCGGTATGTGATCCAGGACCACAGCCATCATCCGTTAGAGACGCCCCAGGAAATGTATCTGGGCATTTCCCTGCACCTGGCCATGAAGGAAAGTAAGGATTGCAGGATGCAATGGGTGCGCCGGTTTTATGATATGCTCAGCCGTATGCAGGTTACCATGGCCACCCCAACCCTGTCCAATGCCAGGAAACCGTACCATCAGCTTTCCAGTTGTTTTATTGACACTGTGCCGGATAGCCTGGAAGGAATTTACAGAAGCGTGGACAACTTTGCACAGGTCAGTAAATTTGGCGGGGGCATGGGCTTGTATTTCGGAAAGGTCAGAGCAACGGGAAGCAGGATTCGGGGATTTGAGGGGGCTGCCGGAGGCGTGATCCGCTGGATTAAGCTGGTGAACGATACGGCTGTGGCAGTGGACCAGCTGGGGATGCGCCAGGGCGCTGCCGCGGTTTATCTGGACGCCTGGCACAAGGATCTGCCGGAGTTTCTTCAGCTTCGTACTAATAACGGGGATGACCGTATGAAGGCCCACGACATTTTCCCGGCCGTGTGTTTTCCTGATTTATTCTGGAAGATGGCTGAGGAGAATCTGGACCAGGACTGGCATCTGATGTGCCCTCATGAGATCCGGACCGTCAAGGGATACTGCCTGGAGGACTGCTATGGGGAGCTGTGGGAGGAACGGTATCTGGACTGCGTGGGAGATGACAGGATATCCAAGCGCACTGTGCTGTTAAAGGATGTGGTACGCCTGATTATCAAGTCCGCGGTGGAGACAGGCACACCATTTATCTTTAACCGGGATACGGTAAACCGGGCCAACCCCAACAGCCACCGGGGCATTATATACTGTTCCAACCTGTGCACCGAGATTGCCCAGAACATGTCTCCTATAGAAAGTGTGTCAACTCAGGTGCTGGAGGTTAATGGGGAGACCGCGGTGGTCCAGACCACACGGCCGGGAGATTTTGTTGTCTGTAATCTGGCCAGCCTCTGTCTGGGGGCGATTGATGTGGATGATCCGGATGAAGTGGAGTATATTGCCGCCAGTGCTGTGAGGGCATTGGATAATGTAATTGACCTGAATTTTTATCCCCTGGCCTACGCCGGAATTACCAATCAGAATTACAGAGGAATCGGTCTGGGAGTCAGCGGTTACCATCATATGCTGGCAAAGCACGGCATACGGTGGGAGAGCGAGGAACATCTGGTCTTTGCGGACCAGGTGTTTGAGCGGATTCATTACGCGGCTGTCAGGGCCAGCGCCAATCTGGCGGCTGAGAAGGGATGCTACCGGTATTTTGAGGGAAGCGAATGGCAGACAGGGGCATACTTTGAGAAGCGGGGGCTTGTGAGCAGGGAATGGAAAGAGCTGGCAGAACAGGTGGCAGAGCACGGAATGCGCAATGCCTATCTCCTGGCTGTGGCGCCTACCAGCAGCACCAGCATACTCTCCGGTACAACGGCAGGCCTGGATCCTGTGATGAAGCGGTTTTATCTGGAAGAGAAAAAGAACGCCATCCTTCCCAGGGTGGCCCCGGATCTGACACCCAGGACCTTCTGGCTGTATAAAAGCGGATACACCATGGATCAGACCTGGACGGTGCGGGCCGCAGGCGTGCGCCAGAGGCATATTGACCAGGCCCAGAGCGTGAATCTGTACATTACTAACGATTATACCATGCGGCAGCTGCTGAACCTCTATATACTGGCCTGGGAGAGCGGCGTAAAGACCCTCTACTATGTGCGCAGCAAGTCTTTGGAGGTGGAGGAGTGCGAGAGCTGTTCCAGTTAAGCTGCTGTTGAAAGGTATAGAAAGGCATGTAAGAAAGGATTTTTGATATGAGTATATTGTCAGCCAAGCCCCTGTTTAACCCTCAGGGCGATACGGATAAGAACAGCCGGAGGATGATAGGCGGAAATACCACCAATCTCAACGACTTTAATAATATGAAATACACCTGGGCCAGCAGCTGGTACCGCCAGGCCATGAATAATTTCTGGATTCCGGAGGAAATCAACCTCAGCGCGGATTTAAAGGATTATAAGAACCTGACGGCTGCGGAGCGCACTGCCTATGATAAGATACTGAGCTTTCTGGTGTTCTTAGATTCCATCCAGACAGCAAACCTGCCCTGTATTGCCCAGTATATCACAGCCAATGAGGTGAATCTGTGCCTTACCATACAGGGATTTCAGGAGGCGGTGCACAGCCAGAGCTACAGCTATATGCTGGATTCCATCTGCAGTCCGGTGGAGCGGGACAGAATATTGTACCAGTGGAAGGAGGATGAACACCTTCTGCGCCGTAATACATTTATAGGAAATCTGTATAATGAATTCCAGGAGAAGAAGGATGATGTGACCCTTCTCAGGGTCATCATGGCCAACTATATCCTGGAGGGCATTTATTTTTACAGCGGGTTCATGTTTTTTTATAACCTGGGAAGGGGCGGCAAGATGCCCGGAAGCGTCCAGGAAATCCGGTATATCAACCGGGATGAGAATACCCATTTGTGGTTATTCCGCAGCATGATTGCCGAACTCAGGAAAGAGGAACCGCAGTTATTCACGCCTAAGATGGTAGATATGCTCAGGTCCATGCTGGAGGAGGGCGTGGCTCAGGAAATCCAGTGGGGATGCTATGTGATTGGCGATGATGTTCCGGGTCTGACCAGAGAAATGGTTACGGACTACATACGGTATCTGGGAAACCTGCGCTGGAGCGGGCTGGGCTTCGGCACCTTGTACGAGGGGTATGACGAGGAGCCGCAGTCCATGAAATGGGTGAACCAGTATTCCAATGCAAATATGGTGAAAACAGACTTTTTTGAGGCAAAGAGCACGGCTTATGCAAAAAGCGCTGCCATTGTTGATGATTTATAGATAAGGGGGTATAATGGGGCAGGGATACCGGCATGGGAAGCAGTGTCAGATGCAGTGTCAGACGCAGGAACAGATGCAGGAGCAGACGCCTGGTATCCGATTATATGATTGACAGGAGGAGCGATAACGTGACAGCAGAAGAGGGGGACCGCAGGACCTGGGAGCTGGCAGGACAGCTGGTACAGATTGACAGTTCTGATCCGGGAGCCTATGAGGGCCAAATTGAACAGTGGATATATGAATGGTTTACAAAAGAGATAGAGGAAAAGGCAGGAGCGCTTAAGAACCAAATTGAACTGGTCCAAAGAGAAGTGATGCCGGGCCGTTTTAATCTTATGGCCCGCATACCGGGAAAAGAACAAGCTCCGGCGCCTGCCCTTGTGTACATATGCCATATGGATACGGTGATGCTGGGGGAGGGATGGGAGGAAGAGACTCCTGCCCTGGGAGCAGTGGTAAAGGAAGGCCGCCTGTACGGAAGAGGTGCCTGTGACATGAAGTCAGGCCTGGCCTGCGCCATGTCTGCATTTTCAGATATGGTGGAATTGACCGGAAGCACAGGGGAGCTTCCGGCGCGTCCCTTTGTATTCATAGGAACCGTGGATGAGGAAGATTTTATGCGGGGAGTGGAAAGCGCTATCCGCGACGGCTGGGTAGACAGGGAAGACTGGATACTGGATACGGAACCAACGGACGGCCAGATTCAGGTAGCCCATAAGGGCCGGACCTGGTTTGAACTGACCATACAGGGAATCACAGCCCATGCCAGTAATCCATGGAAGGGCGCTGACGCCATTGCCGCCATGGCAGAGGCAGTCAGCCATATTCGGAAGGCCATCGGCAGCTGTCCGCCCCATGAGGATCTGGGCATGTCTACGGTGACCTTTGGGCAGATCACAGGGGGATACCGTCCCTATGTTGTGCCGGATTCCTGTAAGGTATGGATTGACATGCGTCTGGTGCCGCCTACGGATACAGCGGCAGCGAAGAATATAGTAGAGGAAGCTGTAAAGGCGGCAGAAGCTGAGATTGCAGGGGTCAGGGGCAGTTACCTCATTACGGGTGACCGTCCTTATGTGGAAAAGGACAGCAGTTCCCGGCTTCTGGCCAGCCTTAAGTCTGTCTGCGACCGTGTGACGGGAGAGGACACACCTATCGGTTCTTTTAACGGCTATACGGATACGGCGGTTATCGCAGGAACCCTGGGCAACTGCAACTGCATGTCTTATGGTCCCGGCAGCCTGGAACTGGCCCATAAGCCCAATGAGTATGTGCCCTATGAGGATGTGTGCCGCTGCAGGCGTGTTCTGACTGAGCTGGCACGGCAGGAGACATTCTTTCCCTTTGCCTTTTAAAGTCAAATGTGCTATAGTGTAACCAGTTTAAATTAAAGGAGAAGCTAAGGATGAAAAATACTGCATTGGTAATCATGGCTGCCGGTATCGGAAGCCGCTTTGGAGGCGGCATCAAGCAGCTGGAGCCCGTGGGACCCAACGGCGAGATTATCATGGATTATTCAATCCACGATGCCATGGAAGCGGGATTTAATAAGGTAATATTCATTATCAGGAGAGATCTTGAAAAAGATTTTAAGGAAATCATAGGACACAGAATAGAGAAACTCCTTCCGGTGGAGTACGCATACCAGGAACTGGAGGACCTTCCGGCCGGTTATGAAGTGACGCCCGGGAGGACCAAACCATGGGGAACAGGCCAGGCAGTCCTTTCTGTGAAGGGTATGGTAGACGGACCGTTCCTTGTGATTAATGCAGATGATTATTACGGACGGGAAGGATTTCGCAGGATTCACGATTACATGGCAGAGCATATGGACTCACAGTCTGAGCTCTATGATATCTGCATGGGAGGTTTTGTGCTGTCCAACACCCTCAGCGATAACGGTACAGTGACCAGAGGCGTGTGCCAGGTAGATGAGGAAGGTTATCTGACAAACGTGACAGAGACTTATAATATCCAGATGAAGGAAGATGGGCTCCATGCCACGGATGAGAGCGGCGCGCCTGTAACCATCAGCCCGTCCCAGCCGGTTTCCATGAATATGTGGGGGCTTCCGGCCAGCTTTGTCCAGGAGCTGGAGAAGGGATTCCCGGTATTTTTGGACAATCTGAAAGAGGGTGATATTAAATCAGAATACCTTCTTCCTAAAATCATAGACAATCTGGTACAGAATAAGAAGGCGAGAGTGACCGTCCTTGACACCCCGGATAAATGGTTTGGCGTTACCTACAGGGAAGATAAACAGGCCGTGGCGGACGCTATCAGAGGGCTGATCCAATCAGGGGTATATAAGGAGAAGCTGTTTTAATTAAGAGGATACTACGGACTGAAGACATAAGCAGTATATAATAAAAAACTGCCCGGCCGGAACTGCCCCAAAGGTTCTGGCCCGGCCATGATATGGCAGACAGGCAGACAGGGACATGCGGATACTGTCAATCCGTGTGTCCTTTTTTCATGCATAATTTCAAATACCCAAGCCTATACTATAAAAACAGCCCACTTAAGCCGGGCGATGATTATAACATGTTTGGGTGGACAACTTAGCTATGAAATTATGGAAAACATTTAACGTACAAAAACGGGAAGACATATCTTATTATAATACATCAGAAGGTTTTGAAACAGAGGGCTTTGCCATGCACCTGGACCGGCTTATCAGAGAGGAGATGGCAGCCAAGGGAAAGGACGGAATCATGTTCCTGTGTATCGGCACAGACCGGTCTACCGGAGACAGCCTGGGCCCTCTGGTGGGACATATGCTCCGCAGCCGGCGGCTTAAGGGAGCCGCGGTCATCGGAACACTTGACAAGCCGGTCCATGCCATGAATCTGGATTTGTACGCCAGGTATATACGGCTTCACTATCCTGACTATGTGGTGGTTGCCATTGATGCTTCGGTGGGAAGCCTGGACCATGTGGGATACGCGACCCTGGGGCGGGGAGCGCTTCAGCCGGGACTGGGAGTGTCCAAGGAACTGCAGGCCGTGGGTGACATAGCCATAACCGGAATCGTAGGCGGAGTGGGCAGCCGGGATCCGGTCATGCTCCAGAGCGTGCGCCTGTCCATGGTGATGAAAATGGCGGACTGTATTTGCGAAAGCATTTTTCTTGTCGAACGATTATGGGAAAATGCTGCCATAATATGACAAATTCTGCGCCGGGAATCTGCTATGCTTGTTTGGATTAAAAACAGCGGGGTGATTCTATGGGAGAATTATATGAACCCTTCCCTAAGCTGCCGAAGAATTTCCGGCAGATAGGTGAGAGGGACCAGGTTTTAAAATTATATCTGGAAGATTATGTAAATACTTATTTAAAACGCCTCCAGCCGGCAAAGGGGGCTGATTTGCGTGTGGGTCTGCTTTTGGGAAGCAGGGAGACCCATGAGGACATACCCTTTGTTTTTGTGGATGGAGCCCTGGAAATGGATTCAGTTACCGAGGAAGGCGGAAAAGTGGCCTTCACCGAGGATGCCTGGAAAAAGGCCTACCAGGATGTGGAGCAGATGTTTCCCAAACGCACGGTCCAGGGATGGTTTCTCTGCGCAGGACCCGGCTGTACCTTAAGCCCTCTGACTTATTGGAAGCAGCACAGTCAGTATTTTACGGGAAAGAACCAGCTCATGTATCTGAACTGCGGTCTGGAGGGCGAGGAAGCTGTTTACATAACATCCTCTGACGGATTTTACAAGTTGAGAGGATACAGCATATATTATGAGCGCAATCAGATGATGCAGGATTACATGATACTGCGCAAGGATGTGCCAAGGGCAGAAACAGGAGTGGATGATAAGGTCATCCAGAACTTTAAGCAGAAAATGGACGAGCGAAGGGTGGAGGCAGGACGCCACCGGAGCACGGTGGGAGTTTTGTCGGGTCTGTGCAGCGTCCTGGCTGTGACGGTACTGGCAGGCGGCGTGGCCATGTTCAATAATTATCAGAAATTGCACCAGATGGAAAGTGTGATTGCGTCCGTGGTGCCGGAAGGAAATATAAAGGACGGCCTGATGGCGTTTACAGGTAAGGGCGGAACAGAAAATCCTTCCGGAAAGGGCTGGTCCGCTGCGGACGAGCCTGATTATGTGATTGAGGAGGCATCGGGAAAGGTATATCCCACTACGGCCCCGTCACCGGAGAATGGAGACGAAAAGCCTTCCAGGGTGACACCGGAAACACTGGCACCGTCAAATAGCGGCCAGACAGGCGGGACAGGCCAGGGAAGCGGCCAGACGGCGGCAGCGGATCAGGGAAGCGGCCAGTCAGCGGCATCAGGCCAGGGAAGCGGCCAGACGGCGGCATCGGACCGGGGAAGCGGTCAGACAGCGGCACCGGACCAGGGAAGCGGCCAGACTGCGGCATCGGGCCAGGGAAGCGGTCAGACAGCAGCGGCCGGTCAGGGAAGCGGCCAGTCAGCAGCATCAGGTCAGAGCAGCAGCCAGAAGGGCGGGACGGGCCAGGAAAATGGCCAGACATCCGGCAAGGGTGAGTCCCAGACTGATTCAGCCCAGAAGAAAAATGAACAGACGGAGTCCGGTAATAGCCAGGCGGCAGCCCAGACAAAAGCTCCGGCCGATGATTCCACTCTGCCGCCAACCGGAGGAAGAGGGGAAGCTGATGACCAGACTGTGTCTTCTGCCAGCTACAAGGTGTATACCGTGGCGGATGGGGAGACATTGTACGGAATCTGCTTTAAGCTGTATCATAATCTGCAGCATATAGATGAAATCTGCAGGGTTAATTCCCTGACAGATGAAAACAGCATATTTGCAGGTCAAAAGCTTTTGATTCCATAAGTATATGCCTGGAAACTTCTGGCGGAAAAAGATAATGCGTTTTATCCAAAATTGTTGTATACTATTGCATATACGCAAAAGACGAATTTTGGGAGAACGCAGGATGGGCAGTACCAATTCTATGAGCCGTGAAAATAAAAAAAAGCAGCTGAAGCGTCAAATCGTACCTTCCGGCAGTCCCTTCCAGGAAGAGGAGGACAGCCGGGAAATCGTTCACAAGGCGCACCAGCGTGTAGTCAGGAAGCGCCTGATTATTCTGGCTGTGCTTGTTGCCCTGGCAGCCATAGCAGCCCTGGTGCTGTTCCGCTATGAACGTTATCATACCTTTACGGATTACCAGACAGTATGGGAGCGGGACCTGGTGGCTGAAGCCCAGGAAGCCGCGGCCCAGGGTGAAGGGAGCTTCTGCGGGTACAGGGATTTCGGGGACGGAGTCCTCAAATATACCAAGGATGGAGCTACCTATCTGGACGCCAAGGGCAAGGTGGTATGGGTGCAGAGCTATGAGATGAGAACCCCCGTGGTATCGGTCAACGGCGATTTTGTGGCCATTGGGGACCAGCAGGGCAACAGCATCTACATATGCGATAAGAACGGGACCCAGGGCCAGGCCACCACGCTGCTGCCCATATTGAGGGTTACAGTGTCCGCCAAGGGCGTGGTGGCTGCCCTTCAGGAGGATTCCAAGGCCAGCTATATCTATTTATATAAAAGAGATGGAAGCCCTCTGGACATCATGGTAAAGTCTCTGCTGTCAGGGGATGGGTATCCGGTGGACTTAAGTCTTTCGCCAAATGGCACGCAGCTCATCACATCCTATATGTATCTGGATCAGGGTGTGATAAAATGCAAGATTGTATTTTATAATTTCGGACTGGGTAAAAATGATCCCAACCGCGTAGTGGGTATATTCTTTCCCAAGGACCTGGGAGATGCCATGGCGGGCAGGGTCAGGTTTCTGGATGAAAGCCATTCCGTCATATTTACGGATAAGGGAATACAGTTCTTTTCAACCAGAGTGGAGACATCGCCGGAGCTGGTGAGCCAGATTCCCATAGAGGAGAATATAAGGAGCATTACATATGCTCAGGATAAGGTTGGCATTGTTACAGATAATGTGGAAGGCGGCGATCCTTACAAACTGAGAATTTATGACAGGGAAGGAAGCCCTGTTTTTGAAAAGACCTTTAACTACCAGTATACCGGATTTGATATTGACGGTGATTTGGTTCTTTTGTATAATGACAGTTCCTGCAAGGTTTACAACATGACAGGTACGGAGAAATATAACGGAACATTTGATTTTACGGTCAGCAAGGTATCAGCAGGAAGGTTCCCGGGAACGCTTCTTGTCATGGGACCTCAGAAAATGACGGAAATAAAGCTGCAGTAATGCAGGAATAAAAGTGAAAGGAAGTATAGATACCATGGGGATGAAATGTATCGGAGTAGATGTCGGAGGAACTTCGGTAAAAATCGGACTTTTTGAGATTACGGGAGAGCTTTTGGACAAGTGGGAAGTAAAGACCCGTAAGGAGGAAGGCGGAACGCATATCCTTCCTGATGTGGCCCGGTCCATCCGTGCCAGGATGGAGGAAAGAGGGCTGAGTCTCAAGACGGACCTTGTAGGTATCGGGCTGGGAGTCCCCGGACCGGTGATGCCGGATGGATTTGTGGAGGTATGTGTTAACCTGGGATGGCGCCGGATGAATCCCCAGGAAGAACTCAGCCGCCTGCTGGACGGAGTCACTGTAAAGAGCGGAAATGACGCCAACGTGGCTGCCCTGGGAGAGATGTGGCAGGGCGGAGGCAAGGGATATAAGGATTTGGTCATGATTACCCTGGGAACCGGTGTGGGTGGCGGTGTCATCATTGATGAGAAAATCATTGCCGGTCGTCACGGTCTGGGCGGTGAAATTGGCCACATTCACGTAAGAGATGAGGAATGGGAGCACTGCAACTGCGGAGGAGTGGGCTGTGTGGAGCAGATTTGTTCGGCCACAGGCATAGCCAGGGAGGCCAGAAGGAAGATGGAAGCCAGCGATAAGCCATCTGCCCTGCGGGAATATGGCGCGGATGTCACGGCCAAGGATGTGCTGGACGCAGCCAAGGCAGGGGATGAGCTGGCCAATGAAGTGATGGATGTGGTGGGACGCTACCTGGGACTGGCCTTATCCATGGCGGTCATGATTGTTGACCCGGAAATTTTCGTTATAGGCGGAGGCGTATCCAAGGCAGGACAGTTCCTGATCGATGTTATCCAAAAGCATTATGATTATTTTACCCCCATATCCGAGTACAAGGGTAAGCTGGGACTTGCCACCCTGGGAAATGACGCAGGCATATACGGGGCCGCAAGGCTGGTACTGTAGGGCTGGTATTGTAAGGCCGGTATTGTAGGGCCGGTACTGTATGGCTAAAGCTGCAAGGGCTTATCAAGGTATACACACATTTAGCAAATTAATAAGGAGCAGGCACCTTTGTTTCAATGTGCCTGCTCCTTGTTTGTATAATTTGTCTGATAAATGAACTTTTTCCAAGAGGTACGTATCTTTTGCCTGTAAATACCCGGTCAGTTACATTCCGGGAATCCAGCTACATTCCGGGAATCCAGCTACATTCCGGGAATCCATACGCCGGACGCATCAACCCAGAAGTTATCAGGTGTACGTGTATTGGCATACATGGCTCCGGTGGAAGGATCCAGGTAATAGCTCTTACCGTCCAGTTCAATCCATCCTGTGGCCATATATCCCTCTGCGTCAAAATAGTACCACTGGCCGTTAATCTGCTGCCAGCTGGAAACCGGATAGGAGCCGTCTGCATTGCTGTACCACCAGCGGCCGTCCGCTGCTGTCTGCCAGGTGCCTGCCGCTGGCTGGGAATTGTCCGAGACAGTATTGCCCAGGGCAGCGATATCTGCTTCGCTTACTGTCCATGAGCCGGATGTGTTCCAGCTGCTCTTGGCGCTGTTGCTGGACTTTACGGAGCGGACCTTGAACTGATAGGTGCCGGGTGCCGTAATCTGCTCCCTGAAATCATAGGAGGTATTATAGATGTCCTTGATTTCGCCTATGGCAGCTCCATTTTTAATCAGCTGGGTCTGATAATATTTGGCGCTTGAAACCTCGTTCCAGGAAACGTTACCATTGTGGGCGGAATCCCACTGAAGGTTGGAGGGGGCAGCAGCTGCGCTGGTATCCGCATCCTTGTCAAATACGAGCTGGACCGTAAGGATAAGAGTGGCGTTGCTGTCCTGACGTTTAGCGTTTACGAATTTAATCTTATCAAAGCGGTATTTGCTGGAGGAGCCTAAGGTCAGCTTAAAGTTGCTGGATGATGTATTGGAAAAATAGTATTCCTCCTCATCCTCCACCCCCAGGATGATGTCTACCTGAGGCGGTTTGGAACTGCTCCAGGTGTCTCCATCATCATTGGTGACCTCCCAGGAGTCTACATAATAAAGACCGGTATTGTCTCCGGTAGCAGTGACCTCCACATCTCCTCCATCACGTCCGGTGCGTATGTCGGAGTCAATGGTGAGGTAAATCTTGCCTACCTTTTTCTTGCTTGCCGCCATGGCTGCAGGAGCCAGGACGGAAGAAATAAGGGAAGCAACTAACAATGCGGTGCCCACTTTTTTCCATGTAATCATGTCTGCCTGTCCTTTCTTTTTAAATCATTTTGGAATGAATTATACATTTCACCATAATATAACTATATCACAATTTCCTGGTAAATATCTTACGATATTATAAAACATTTGTATACTGGGAAACATTCCCATAAGCTCCTGAAATCCGGTGTTACAGACATTTCCTAAAGGTTAGTGGAACGGGGCAGTGAAAAAATAAACTCTGTTCCCACGCCTTCCGTGCTGACCACGTCAATGTTCTCGCCGTGTGCCTGTATGATTTCCTTTACAATGGACAGGCCCAGTCCGGTGCCCTTCTTATCCTTGCCGCGGGACAGGTCCGTCTTGTAAAAACGTTCCCAGATTTTCTTTAAACTGTCCTTGGGTATGCCGATACCTGTATCCTTGACCGACACAAATATTTTTTCATACCGCCCCGATGCCTGGATGTAGATGGTGGAATCGTGATGGCTGAACTTGATGGCATTGTCAATAAGGTTGTACATGACCTGCTGTATTTTTCCAAGGTCGGCAAAGACCATCTGGATGTCGTCTGAGAAGGTAAGATCAAAGCTTACATTTTTGGACTCGCAGGTGCCTTCAAAGGAGGCTGCCGTATCCTTTATGACACGGTTGATATCAAAATTGGTCCTGGAGAGGTAGCCCCTGGCATCCAGGGAGTTAAGGGTAAGCATGCTCTCTGTCAGCTTGTGAAGGCGTTCTGTCTCGGATATGACTCTGGACAGGTACTTTTCATACATTTCAGCCGGTATGGTGCCGTCCAGAATGGCTTCCAGATATCCCTTGATGGAAGTCAGGGGAGAGCGGAAGTCATGGGATACATTGGCAATGAAATTCTTCTGGTATTCCTCCATCTTATTCAGCTCATCGGACATGTAATTCAGGGTGTCGGAGAGGTAACCCATCTCGTCGTGGGTCTTGACATCAATCCGGTAATCCAGATTTCCGGCCGCATATTCATTGGCACCCACTGTAATCTTGCGAAGGGGCAGGTACACGGTCTGGGTAAATACCAGAAGAATAATAAGGGACAGGCCGAACAGGACAGCGGATGTGATGTAAAGGATGCTCAGGATGCCGTTCTGGGACTGGTTGATTTCGCTGATGGGAAGGTGAATCAGCACATAACCGTAGGTGTTGTAATTCCCTGTGATGGGTGCCGACACGCTGAGTACGTTCCCGCTGAACATCCCATAGTAATCCCCTATGGTATAGGACCGGTTTCCGATGGATGCCGGGTCAAAGCCGTTTATGGAGGACTGGACCCTGGAACCGCCCAGGCTGTCCATAACCACGGTGCCCTGTCGGTTGACCACCCATATCTCAGCTCTCAGATAGTGGGACAGCGCCCGTATTTGGGTGGAAACCTCCTCGGAATCCAGCCGTTTCCCCTGATACATGGTGCTGCATGACGAGGCGATGATATTTGCCTCGTCATACAGCGCGTCCGCCTTGCTCTGGACCAGATAGTCACGGGTCATTTTTGATGAAAATGTGGCAATGGCGATAAAACCCAGCAGACCGAAAATCAGATATCCCAGTATAAATTTGGAATAAAGAGAACGGGTCATCGTTTCACCTCGAATTTATAGCCGATTCCCCAGACCGTGGTGATGGCCCAGCTGTTGTGATCCTTTATCTTTTCCCGCAGACGTTTGATATGTACATCCACGGTGCGGGTATCCCCGATGTATTCATAACCCCAGATATGGTCCAGAAGCTGTTCCCTGGTAAATACCTGGTTGGGGGAAGCCGCCAGAAAATACAGAAGCTCCAGCTCCTTTGGCGGCATTTCCACGGAGTGGCCCATATAGATTACGGAATAATTGGTAAGGTTCACAATCAGGTCCGGGTACTCCACGTACTCGCCCTGCTGTTCAGTGGACGATGGAGCCGGGGCCGGTGCTGCCTGGTAACGGCGCAGCACTGCCTTGACGCGGGCCACCAGTTCCTTGGAGTCAAAGGGTTTAATCATATAATCATCTGCCCCCAGCTCCAGCCCCAGTACCTTGTCGAAAATCTCTCCCTTTGCGGACAGCATGATGACCGGTACCTGGGAGGAAGCGCGCAGCTCCCTGCAGACCTGATAACCGTCTATACCGGGGAGCATCAGGTCCAGCAGTACCAGGTTGGGCTTGAATTCCGGAAATACCTTAAGGGCTTCCTCGCCGTCCCCCACAATCATTGTCTCATAACACTCTTTCATCAGGTAGAGGGAGATTAATTCTGCAATATTTGCATCATCATCCACAATCAGAATCCTCTGCTTCTCTGCCATGCTATAGTTCCTCCTTGCTGCTGATTTCTACTTAAATGTCACAACGGTTACGCCTGAATCGCCTTCTCCAAACTGGCCCAGGCGGAATTCCTTTACATATTTGAGCTGGCGCAGGCGCTTGTGCACCGCGTTCTTAAGGGCTCCGGTTCCACGGCCATGGACCACGCGCACTGTCTGGAGATGGGCCAGATAGGCGTCGTCCAGATATTTTTCCATGGCAGGCACTGCCTCGTCCACAGTCATGCCTATGAGGTTGACCTCAGCGGACACAGTGGAGGATTTGGACATCTTAATCTGGCTGCTGCCGCTTCCCTTACCTCTGGCGGCCTTTCCGCCATAGCTTATGGAACTTCCGTCTCCCAGTGTGGCGCTTATGTCCTTTTCATTAAGAAGCTCTAAATCCCGGATATTCACCAGGGAACGGAGAATGCCCATCTGGACATATAAATCGCCTCTGGCATTGGGCAGGGTGCTTACGGTGCCTTTCAGGTTCATGGACAGCACTTTGACACCGTCCCCTATTTTCAGTTTCTTGGGCGAGATGGGCTGGCTGGGTCCCTTTGGTTTCACGGTCAGCTTTTCATCTGTTTTCTTTAACTGGTCCCTGAGCCTGGCGCGTTCTGCTTCCAGTTCCTTGCCCACGCCTGAGCTGGCAGCCAGCTTGTTAATCTGCTTGATGGTCTGGTCCGCGGTTTCTTTGGCCTCCCGCAGGATGCGCTGGGCTTCCTCGGTGGCATTTTTAAGAATCTTGTCCTTGCGCTCGTCCAGGCGCTCTTCCTTCTGGGTCAAACGGTTTTTTAAGGAGGCAATTTCATCCTTATAGGCGTTGATTTCAGCCTGTTCCTTCTCAATGGTCAGCCTGCTGGATTCCAGGCTGGTTAACAGATCCTCAAAGGACTCATCCTTGGCCTCCAGATGGGATTTTGCGTCGTCAATGATATATCCGGGCAGCCCCAGCTTCTGGGAAATGGCAAAGGCATTGCTCTTGCCGGGAATACCGATGAGTAACCGGTAAGTGGGCTGCAGGGTTTCCACATTGAATTCGCAGCATGCATTTTCCACTCCGGGCGTGCTGAGGGCAAATACCTTCAGTTCGCTGTAATGGGTGGTGGCCATGGTGCGGCACTTCATGTTGTGCAGGAAGGAGAGGATGGCAATGGCCAGGGCCGCTCCCTCTGTAGGATCCGTACCCGCGCCCAGCTCGTCAAAAAGACAGAGGGACCGGGAATCGGCTTCATTTAAAATGCGCACAATATTAGTCATATGGGCGGAAAAGGTACTTAAGCTCTGTTCAATGCTCTGTTCATCCCCGATGTCCGCGAATACCTGGTCAAATATAGCCAGCTCCGATCCCTCCCACGCAGGGATGTGAAGCCCGGACTGCCCCATAAGGGTAAACAGGCCCACTGTTTTTAAGGAAACAGTCTTGCCGCCTGTATTTGGGCCGGTGACGATTAGCAGGTCAAACTCCCTGCCCAGCCATACGTTGATAGGTACAACGGCCTGGGGATTCAAAAGGGGATGGCGTCCGTCCTTGATATGGATATAGCCTTTGTCATTGAACACAGGGGCGCTGCACTTGTAATGGCGGGCCAGGCCTGCCTTGGCAAAAATAAAGTCCAGCTGCGCCAAAAGCTCCATGTCCATGCGAAGCTCCTCTGTACAGGGCGCTGCCTGATTGCTCAGGGAGGCTAAAACCGCTTCGATTTCCTTTTGCTCCTGTATCTCCAGTTCCCGCATCTCATTGTTCAGCCGGATAATGGCCATGGGCTCAATGAAAAGGGTGGAACCAGTGGCTGACTGGTCGTGGACCATTCCAGATACCTGGTTTTTGTATTCTGACTTTACCGGAAGGCAGTAACGTCCGTCCCTCATGGTGATAACTGCGTCCTGAAGATAGGAGCGGTTGGAGTTGAGGATGGAGTTTAACTGGGTGTGGATGCGGTCAGCTGTCACCTTCATGGAACGGCGCACATGGGATAATCCCGGACTGGCATCATCCGCAACCTCGTCCTCAGAGAGGATGCAGCGTTTGATTTCATTGTTCAGAGGGGTCAGCGGCTCCAGTCCCGCAAACAGGGGTTCCAGGGAGTCGAAGTCATCCTGGGGTTCGCCGGTTCCCCTTGCGTCATCTTCCCCGTCATGGCGTCCGTAGGCCTTGGCTCTGGCTGCCACGGTCAGGAGGGAGCTTATGGAGAGCAGTTCGGGTATGCTTAAGGAACTGCCGATATCCAGGCGTTTCAGGGAATCTCCGATATCCCTGATACCTGAAAATGACACGGAACCTTTGAGACGGATCCGTGTCACTGCATCCGTAGTCTGTGCCTGCCAGGTGCGCACTTCTTCCAAATCAGAGGAAGGAGAGAGGTTCTGGCAGAGGGCCTTTCCGAGAGGAGAAGCCGCATATTCTGTGAGCTGGTTTATGATTTTATCATATTCTAAAGTTTTTAACGCTTTCTGATTCATTGATTTCACCTGTGATTTCCGTAAAAATGCTGGATTTAAAAGGACTTTTTCCCAAAAGCCGACATTTAAATTATACCATAAAAAACGATATTTACTATCTTTTTTACTATCTTTTCATATATAAAATCTTGCATAATACTGGGAAGAAACGTATAATAGAGGGTAAGAGTCTTCGCAAGGAGGAGTACTATGGCGGATAAACGTGCTGACCAGCATAGAGATTTAGACCGGCAGGACCAGACTCCGGACAAGTCCCATCGCTTTATTAATGAGAAGATTGTCCGGCAGCCAATGACCAGACGGCAGATTGCCCGGAAAATCCTGTTGACCATTTTTTGTGCCGTTCTGTTTGGCGTGTTGTCGGCCATTTGTTTTGTTGTGAGCAGACCTGTGGCTGAAAGGATTTTAGGTCAGGAGACTCCTGAGGAGAGCAGCCAGATTACCATACCAAAGGATGAGCCGGAAACCACGGCTCCTGCGGCGGCAGAGACTGAGCCCACAGAACCGGCCATGACCGAGGCAGTGGATGAGATGGTACGCTCTGAGATGGAGAAGTACCGTTATTCCATTGATGATTTGAATAAACTGTACAGTAATCTTCGCACCATTGCCAGTGACGCGGATGACAGTCTGGTGGTGGTCCATTCCATTCAGCATGAGAAGGACTGGTTTGACAATCCCATCGAGACATCAGGACAGTTCTCCGGAGTGGTCATAGCCAGGACCCGCACTGAGATACTGATTCTCACGCCGGACAAGGCTGTGGAGGCAGCTGATTCCATTGAGGTAGCGTTTCCGGACGGAACCATGATGGCCGGAATCGTGAAGCAGAGCGATACCATTATGGGACTGTCTGTGGTAAGCGTGGACGCGGGCCAGATGGACAGCGAGCAGTTTAAGAAGGTGGAGGCCATCAAGCTGGGCAACTCTTACGGGGTAAAGCAGGGCGACATGGTGGTGGCTATCGGCGCGCCGGCGGGTATTGTCCATTCCAGCGATTATGGAAATATATCCTATGTGGTGCGCAATGTCCATACGGTGGACGGCAGCTCCAGGGTGTTCTATACCAGCGCCAGCGGAGACGCGGAGGCGGGAACATTTCTCCTGAATACTTCGGGTGAGCTCATCGGGTGGGTCACGGACAAATACGACGAGGATGGAGTGTGCAGGATGACCACAGTGGTGGCCATATCTGACTATAAAGGTATACTGGAAATGATGAGCAACGGTATCCCGGCCCCGTATTTCGGCATCAAGGGCCAGGAAGTGAGCCAGGCCATGGCGGACAGCGGAATGCCTTCCGGTATTTATGTGATATCGGCAGTGACAGACGGCCCTGCATACAACGCAGGCATACAGCCAGGGGATATCATCACATGGATGAACGGCGAGAAGGTGGGAAGCCTGAAGGATTTCCAGAACCAGGTGGAAAGCCTGCACGCAGGAGATAAGATTAAGGTGGCGGTCCTGAGAAACGGCAAGGATGAATATACGGAAATTGAGTTTTCGGTGACGGTTGGCGCCAGGTAGCGGCTGGGCTTTTGAAAGGAATTGGAGCCGGGCAGAGATGACAGCCGGAGAGTTTGATACCCGGCGGCGGCAGTGAAAAGGCGGCAGTGGACAGGTGGCAGTTTGCGCCAGGTAATGTAAGAAGTCAGGCAAAGGGGCCAGGCAGTGTTAACCGCCTGGCTGCGTTGCTGTCAGGGAGTGGAATGAATGGAACTGATGGCGGTATGAATGGCGGTATGAATTGCCAGGCGTATAGACAGGGTAATCATTGGGTTTTAAAAGTGGGTTTTTCAAGTGGGTTTTAAAAGTGGATTTATAAAATAGGTTTATAAAATAGAAAGAAGAGGAAAATTGAACATGAGATATATCGACACCTTCAGGGAAGGTATGCACATTGCAGATGTATACCTGTGTAAGAACAAGCAGATTGCCCTCACGAAGAATGGCAAGGAATACGGCAATCTGGTAATGCAGGACAAGACAGGTACCATTGACGCCAAAATATGGGATTTGGGTTCTCCCGGAGTCGGGGAATTTGAGACCATGGATTACGTTCATGTGGAGGCGGATGTGACCCTGTTCCAGAGCTCCTTTCAGCTGAATGTACGCCGGATACGCAGGGCGCAGGAGGGAGAGTATGTGGAGGCAGATTACCTGCCGGTGTCAAAGAAGGATATAAAGAAAATGTACGAGGAGCTGCTGGGATACATAAGAAGTGTGAAGAATCCCTATCTTCAGAAGCTGCTGAGCGGCTATTTTGTGGAGAACGCGGCATTTGCAAAGGCGTTCCAGTTCCATTCCGCGGCTAAAACCGTGCATCACGGATTCGTTGGCGGCCTGCTGGAACACACGCTCAGTGTGACAAAGCTGTGTGATTACTATGCCGGATATTATCCGATGATTAACCGTGATTTGCTGCTGACAGCAGCTATCTTCCACGATGTTGGTAAGACCAGGGAACTTTCACGCTTCCCGGAGAATGATTATACCGACGATGGACAGCTTCTGGGCCACATTATCATCGGTACTGAGATGGTGGGTGAAAGCATCCGCTCTATACCGGGATTCCCGGAGAAGCTGGCTACAGAGCTTAAACACTGTATTCTGGCCCATCACGGGGAATTAGAGTACGGCTCCCCCAAGAAGCCGGCGCTTTTGGAGGCATTGGCCCTCAACTTTGCCGATAATACGGATGCCAAGATGGAGACCATGATAGAGGCGCTGCAGTCCGGCGGGGAGAATAAAGGATGGCTGGGATACAACAGGCTGCTGGAGTCTAATATCAGAAAGACAACGGAATAGGCGTTAAGGTTGGATAATATAGAGAAATAACAGGACCGAATATATAAGGCTGAAAACATTTAGTTTGGGTACGGGATTGCAGGATGTGTCCTTGACCAGTGTGTTTTCGGCCTTTTGTGATAATGGGGGCGGGGATGGGATAGCGGGATGGTGGGATGAGATAGCGGGATGATGGGATGGGATAGTGGGATGGTGGGATGGGATAGCGGGATGGTGGGATGGGATAGCGGGACGATGAGATAAAATAATGGGTTGAAGAAATCGAGAGCAATAATAGAGCATAATAACAGTTTGAATACAGGACAGGTGAAATGGTATGGAAAAGAATCAGGAATTTATTGTTACAATAGAGGATATGAATGATGACGGAGCAGGTGTGGGAAAAGTGGATGGCTATATCTGGTTTGTCAAGGATGCTGTGATTGGCGACGTGGTGCGGGCAAAGGCCATGAAGATGAAGAAATCTTATGGATTTGCCAGGCTCATGGAAGTTCTGGAACCGTCAGCCTCTCGTGTCATTCCGTCATGCCCGGTAGCAAGGCAATGCGGAGGCTGTCAGCTTCAGGCCATGAGTTATGAAGAACAGCTGAAATTTAAAGAGCGGAAGGTGATGAATAATCTGATTCGTATAGGCAAATTTGCTGAGGATGAGATTCATATGCTTCCTATTATGGGGATGGAGGAGCCCTGGAGATACAGGAACAAGGCCCAGTTCCCTTTTGGAAAAGATAAGGACGGAAATGTAATTGCCGGATTCTATGCAGGGCGGACACATGCCATTGTTGAAGCAGAGGACTGCCTGTTGGGAGTTGAGGAGAATAGGGAGATTCTGGATATTGTAAAGCGGTTCATGAAGGAAATGAAGATAGAGCCCTATGATGAGCTCTCACATAAGGGATTGGTGAGGCATGTCCTGATTCGGAAGGGATTTAAGACAGGCGAAATTATGGTTTGTCTGGTGATAAATGGAAACAAGCTTCCCAGTAAAGAGCGGCTGGTGGAGATGCTGACCGGTGGGGATGGGGTTAAAGGCATGACCAGTATTTCCTATAGCGTGAATCAGGAAAAAACGAATGTAATAATGGGGAAGGAGATTGTGAACCTTTATGGACCTGGATATATTACAGATTACATAGGAAATGTGAAATATCAGATATCGCCGCTTTCATTCTACCAGGTAAATCCTGTACAGACAGAACGGCTTTATGGGACAGCGCTGGAGTATGCCGGACTTACGGGAAATGAGATTGTTTGGGATTTGTATTGCGGAATCGGCACTATTTCATTATTCCTGGCTCAGAAGGCTCAGAAAGTGTATGGTGTGGAGATTGTGTCCCAGGCCATAAAGGATGCCAGGAGGAATGCAGAAATAAACGGCATTCATAATGCAGAGTTTTTTGTGGGAAAGGCCGAGGAAGTACTGCCGGAGCAGTTTGAAAAGAAGCATGTCCATGCGGATGTGATTGTGGTAGACCCGCCTAGAAAAGGGTGTGATGCGGTTTGTCTGGATACTATACTCAAAATGAGGCCGGAACGGGTGGTTTATGTCAGCTGTGACTCAGCTACGCTGGCCAGGGATTTGAGGTACTTGGCAGATGGGGGGTATGTGGTGGAGAGAGGGAAGTGTTGTGATATGTTTCCGGGGACGGTGCACGTCGAAACCGTCGTGGAACTATCACGTAAAACCAATGGTTAATAGGCCTATTTGCTCTTGTTTTGGTTGCCCTGCCTACCATTTGCCTACGCTTTTTTGAGTGGTAGGCAAGGTTGCTATGATATAGCATCTGCCAGGATTACAATGGCATCGTTCTGCATTTTCTCTGTGTTAAACACATAACGGTCCATGGTGGTCTTGATGTCCTTGTGGCCCAGACGCTCCATGACGGTCTTGGGCTGGGCGCCATTCTCCGCCAACAATGTGCCGTGAGTATGACGTAGACAATGGCTGTGGAACAGAGGATTTCCCAATTCTTCATGGATGACCTTGGCACAGTACTTGAAAGAGTATGGCGTCAACAGCTCGCCGTTTTCTTTGGCGCTTATTGGCATTATTTCCTTGCCAACAATTTTGACGTTGGAAGGAGCCTGAAAGATTAAGCCATCGTCCATTTGATACGTCTTTGTAAAATACTGGCCGTACCGGAGCATGTTTTTTTTGCGATTATGGATTTCTGTTTTCAGGATTTTTTCATATTCCGGGAGTATTTTTATAGTCCGGACAGAGTCATATTTTGGTGGCCGGTAATACCACTTTCCGCCTTCGTTGGTAAGTTGGTGCTGGATGGTTATGGTGTGGCGCTCGAAATCTACGTCATGCAGCAAGTCAATGCCGTAAGCCTCTCCCAGGCGCGTGCCACAATGGTATCCGGTCATGAGCGGTACGTAAAAATTACTATCCGGTCCAAAACGCTCAATGATGGCCGCAAAGTCCTCTTTGACACAGATATATTCTGTGTGTGCCTTGGCCTCATCAGACATAACTATCTTCGGTATTCTGGCATAATCGCAGGGGTTGTACTTGATGTATTTACAGGGGTATACTGCGTATCCCAGGGCACCGGATAGACAGGATAAGGTATTTTTAACCATACTCCTGGAATAGCCTTGACGCTTCATTCCGTCAATCCATTTTTGGATAACATCTGTCTCCAATGATGCCAGCCGGTATTTTCCGAATGCCGGTTTTAGATGTACGCGGATTTTCTTTTCATAATCCTTTTGTGTATTGTAACTGAGATTGGTTTTGACATAATTATCATACCAATAATCCAGATAATCAGATACGCTGATGTCCGAAGGGGTAAACCTGCGGCCAGCAGAGTCATATTCAGCCTTAGCTTGGGTGCCGGCAGTGATGGCCTCGGCCTTGGTGCGGTATCCACCATGGCTGATAGGGTTGCGTTTTCCATTGATTTTGGCTCCCTCAAAGGACCATTCCCATGTTGAGCCGCGTTTCCTTGTTCTTAGCTGTCCCATATATCATTCCTCCTTGTGCTGTTGCGATATCGCAACAAAATTTGGGTATAAAAAATACGCCCCTTGTCAGGACGCTCCAGGAATGATATAATCCAATTGTCTGTGTTGGATTATCTTTCTGGGGTAGCCTGGTAAGAGAAATCTATGTGAAAAGCTCTGGGAGTTGCAACTCCTGGGGCTTTTTGTATTCAAAGCTCGATATCAATTCCAGCTTCTTCTGCTATTTGCATGAGTTCTTGAAAGTTTTCTGTATTATTATATTTCATTTCTTGATATGACTTAAAACTTTTTGGTTGCAATAGAGATATGAAATCACATATTTGGCAGTATTCAAGATAGTCAGTAGCATAACGTTCTTCAAGTATCCTTTGTTTTGAGAACTGCTTATAATTCTCCTTTTCTTCGTCAGTTCTATCATCAATAAAAGGACGATTATTATATTCAATTATATTATCAAGACTACAATATTTTGGCCGACTGATTCCTTCTATGAATGGGAAAAATATTAATCCAGAATTGTATACTTCATTTGTCATGGCAGGAAATCGTTTATCCTTACCAGATATACTATATATGCGCTTTCGATACTTAGCGCATATTTCATCACAGTTAGGTGCATCATCTGCCTCAACTAAGTCTGTTGCTTGCTGATGAATTGAACCTAAAGTTTTTTGTAGTACAGTTTCATGCATTGAAGAAAAATCATATCCGACAAAATAGTTATCTTCTATAAAGGCTTTCTCTTTCTTAGCTTCTTCATATCTGCCGACACGTGCAAGTTCTAAAACAATATCCATGTAATCTTTCTTTTTCCAATGGATAGGTGATTGGCTCATAATTTGGTTTGCTTTTCGTAAGCAGACTATAGAATGGTCAAATAGACCATTCTTACTCAAATTACCAGCTTTCCGTTTTAGAACATAATCTAAAGAATGAGAAATATTTGGAAATCCACATAACTTTTTATAATTAGGAATAGGGATATTGCTTATATCCAATGTGCTTTCTAAGTCAAAAGTCAATCCATCGGATACCAAATATCGCGCTTCATATTGATTGCAATGTTCCGCTGGTAGTATTTTTACAAGTAAACCGTTTTCAAAGTATACAGTAATAATTTCCATAGTGTGTTTATTTCGTAATAATTACGCATTCATGGCACCTAGTACTCTGTTTTCAAGTGATAGTAAATCATTAAATGGATATGGTTCCTGGCTGGCCTTAGCATCGCATATAGGACAGATACAGTCACCAGGTCGGTTATAAAAAGTTCGTCCACAGTAGAAACATTCGGTCTCAGCACAAATAAACTTTTTAGACTCGGATTTATAAAAGTAGCTATACATTTCCCAATCAACCGGATACATTTTATGTGTGGCTCTACGATACCATCTGCGGTAAGCGGCAAAGGCATTATGAGCAGCTTCGTCCGACAATCCGAAATGTCTATGCACATCCCAAGCACTTTCACAATGGCAATAATGGATTACCATACTGGGAGCCAATACGTAGCTTGCAAAACAATTGGCCTCTTTCTCATAATAGTCTGCCTTGTACGGATGCTCAAGCACTATATGCCCCAACTCATGGGCCAGTGAGAAGATAATCCTATCTAATGGCTTTTCCTCATTGTAAGCAACTGTCCTGCTAAATGGTTCAGTGTATGCCTCGTCAGAACAGGAAGCACATAATTCATATACTTCTGGATTCTTTTCTTTCAATTCGCTGTATGTATAGACATGATATCCATACTTTTTTATGGCTGAAATACAGTCAAATGGAAATTTCTTAAAATCACAAAAGATATATGTTTCTAGTACTTTTTTCAGTATAAAATCGTGATTCAATCAAATCAGTCCTCATTATTTATTTCAGACAGTAGTTTGATTAGACGCATTTTCTGTTCAACAGACATCTGCTTACCATTTCTTGCCACAAGGCGTTCCACATCCGCATAAGTGGGTTCTGGCTTTGTTGTTTTTTTGTCATTAGCCATTTTCTCTAAATCATCCATGGTGATGCCAAGTCCATGACATATAGCCATTACATTATCAACCGTTGCTTTACCAACACCATTTTTCATTATCCCATATAGTGTGGTATATGGGATAGCACACTTTGCCGAAAATGATTTAAGGCTATAGCCTTGTTCCTTGATTAAACGTTCTAAAATTTTAGCTTTTTCCATAGTCGCAACCTCTTTTTCTAAGTAATTCCATTATATATCCGGAATCGTATTTTGTAAATATAAAATATTCGATTTACCGAATAAATTCGTCAAAAGGAATATTTGACATTGACAAAATACTGAATAAAGAATATAATCGGGTTATCCAATTCGGAATTCGGAATTAACAGGAGGTGAAAAAATGTACAGAAATTTTTTGACGGCTATGAAGGACGAAGGTGTCACTTTTGCTCAAATAGGTAGCCTGCTTGGATGCAGATATCAGACCGTAAGTGATACGGTAAACGGCGAAACCAAAAAGGGCTTCTATCATGAGGATGCGGTAATGATTAGGAACGTCCTATTTCCAAAGTACGATTTAGATTATCTGTTTCAGAGAGAAAAATAGTGTGTAAACAAACACATGTTCGATGAAAGCAACTATACCACTATCACATGCGTGTGTCAATGGGAAAAGAAAGGAGGATGTGGAAAATGGTAGAACCATACAAACCGTTGTACACGGTGGAGGAAACAGCAACCGTACTTATGACGAACACGGATACCGTGTATAGCCTGATTAGGAAAGGGAGCCTGCGAGCATTAAAACTGGGGAGGATAAAGATTCGAGGAAGCGATTTGGAGCAATTCATTGAAGATTACCCAGTATTCCAAGGGGAGGGACAAACATAATGACAAAAGTAACTGAGTTAGCCATCCGCGCCAGAGCAGCGGCCCAGTATCCCGGCTGGCGTTTAGACATCACTGGTCCAGGAACAGCGGTGATGACCAATATCATGGGGCACAGGCGTATGGTGACCTTCCGACAGTGCAGGAGGCGCCGAGATGGCCCAATCATGAGGGCAGCTAAGTGGATTGTACCGGCGGTTATCTGGCTGCTGGGGATGTGGATGGTAGCTATCGTGGTCATGGCGGCGGCCATGGGCGTGAGGATTTGAAGGAAGGTGAAATGATTGAGAAAAAAGATGGTCAAGAAGCTGACAGCGTTGGATTGCATAAAGGAATCTGGGTGCCAAGACTTTGAAACGGCATTCCCAAGAGTCACCGGCTATATAAGCGAGTGCGCTAAATATGATCCGGATGCATTGTACACAGCAACGGAAGTGGCGGAGCTGATGGAATATCTATTTGAGCTCCGAAGGAGAAAAAAGGACCCCAGACGGGTGGAGCCGTCCAAAGTCCAGGTAACTAAAAAATATTTACAACCTTAGTATAAGAGAGAAAGGAGGAAAAATCAATGCCAGATTTGAAATACAACATCATCCAGACTCTGGCTGTGCTTCCTGCGGTCGGGAAATGGCACAAGGAGCTGAACCTGATTGAGTGGGGAGACCGGAAAGCCAAGTACGACATCCGGGGATGGAATAAGGACCGGTCAGAGATGACAAAAGGAATCACACTGTCAAAAGAAGAGATGGAATACCTAAAAGAAAGTATAGGAGGAATTGAGATATGACAATCACAGCCGTATTTGAAAGTTTAGAGGAGATGCAGGAGTTTGCGGGTAAGTTAAACGGAGGTAGCATCCAGGGAGCCGTGCAGGAATTTATAAAGGGGGAAGATATATATAGGACATCCGAAACCAAACAGCAAACATGCATGCAGGATGAAATATCAGAAGACAGAGAAACGCCTGCGGATGAGGATGCCGATGAACCCATGGAACCAACGACAGAACAGAAGGATGAGGGACCAGGATATACCCTGGTACAGGTCCGGGAGAAGCTGTCAGAGCTGCAGAAGGCAGGGAAGCGTGCAAAGGTACAGGAACTGATAGCCGGGTTTGGTGTGAAGAAACTGACGGAAGTCCCTGAGGACAGGTATACAGAGCTTATGCAGAAGGCGGGTGAGCTGTAATGCCGGATACACATGCAAGGCTGAGTGCAAGCAGTGCTAAGCGGTGGATGTCCTGCCCTCCCTCCGTAAGATTGGAAGAGCAGTTCCCTGATAGCGGCAGCGAGTACGCTGCAGAAGGAACCCTGGCCCACAGTCTGGCAGAGACTATTCTTCGCTATAACAATAGTGAAATCAGCAAGAAGGCATTTTCTACCCGGTTTAATAAAATCAAGGCCGACCCGATGTACAACAGGGAGATGCAGGATTACATAGAAGACTACACCCAGCGTGTCTGGGAGATTGCCAATGAGGTGAAAGCCGCCTGCCCGGATGCCCGGGTACTGTTCGAGCAGCGTCTGGATGTCTCTGAGTATGTCCCGGATGGGTTTGGGACGGGGGATGTTGTAATTGTAGCGGATGATATGGTCAACATCATTGACCTGAAATATGGCAAGGGTGTGGGGGTATCTGCAAAGGACAACCCGCAGCTCAGGCTATATGGCCTTGGTGCTTACCTGGAACATTCCATGCTGTATGACATCCGCAGGATACAGATGACCATTATCCAGCCTCGCCTGGAAAACATCTCCGTGGAGGAGCTGACAGCGGAGGAGCTGTTAGACTGGGCGGAACGAGAGGTACGGCCGAAGGCGGCGCAGGCTTATGCCGGGGAAGGGGAGTTCAAGGTAGGAGACCACTGCCGGTTCTGCAAGGCCAGAGTCACCTGCAGGGTCCGTGCAGAGTATAACCTGGAACTGACGAAGCTGGATTTCGTTGACCCGGCTCTCCTCACTGACGAGGAAATAGGAGAAGTACTCAGGAGGGCTGACGAGCTTGACCACTGGGTGAAGGACGTCACAGGATTTGCCCTGGCAGAAGCCCTTAAGGGAACGAAATATGAAGGCTGGAAGCTGGTGGAAGGCACCAGCCGCCGGAGGTATACCGACCAGGATGCAATTGCTATGCGTCTGACAACAGAGGGCTGGGAAGAGGACGAAATTTACAAGCCGCAGGAGCTTATAGGCATTACGGAGATGACAAAACTGATTGGAAAGAAGAAATTCGAGGAGCTGCTGTCCGGCCTGGTCATTAAGCCGGAAGGGAAACCGACCCTCGCACCGGAATCGGACAAACGACCGGAACTGAATAGAGTAGCCGAAGCAAAGCAGGACTTTGACAATAAAATGGACGAATAAAAAGGAGATTGAATATTATGAGTGAAGAAAGAAAAGTAACTAAGGTAACCACAGGAACCGTGAGATTTTCATACTTACATGTATTTGAACCATGGGCGGCCCAGGAAGGGCAGGAGAAGCGTTACTCCGTCTGCCTGCTGATTCCCAAGTCTGATAAAAAGACATTGAGTAAGATTAAGGAAGCCATTGAGGCGGCCAAGAAGGAAGGCGCCGCCAACAAGTTCAAGGGTAAGACCGCCGGTCTTAAGCTCCCGCTGCGTGACGGTGACGAGGAACGTGCGGATGATTACCCGGAATACACAGGGATGTATTTCATGAATGCGAACAGCAACCGTAAGCCCATCCTTCTGGACCAGGACAACAATGAGATACTTGACCAGACCGAGATGTACAGCGGCTGCTGGGGACAGGCCTCTATCAATTTCTTTCCCTTCAACAGCAATGGTAACAAGGGTATCGCCGTAGGTTTGAACGCCCTTAAGAAGAAAAGGGACGATGAGCCGCTTGGAGGGACCATCACGGTGGATTCCGCAATCAGTGACTTTGAGGACAGCGACGACGGATTTGATGATGACCTGTTAGGATGATGACTTATGACAATGAATGTGGACATAGAAACCTATTCCAGCATTGATATTAGGGAGGCAGGGGTGTATGCATATGCATCCGCCCCTGACTTCGAGATACTATTGATAGGATACCGGTATGACGGGCAGGACGTGAAGGTGATTGACCTGACGGACCCGTTGGCGGACCCGGAACGGGATTTCCCAGACTTTTGGGAAGGCCTGTACAGTCCGGATGTAATCAAGACGGCATATAATGCCAACTTTGAAAGGACCTGCCTTGCCTCCTGGCTGGGCAGGCCGATGCCCCCGGAGCAGTGGCGGTGCACGGCAGTACATGCGGCTACCCTGGGCCTTCCAGGGACACTGGGAGGGGTGGGAGAAGCCCTGGGGCTTCCGGAGGATAAGCAGAAGGATAAGATAGGTAAAAGCCTGATACAGTACTTCTGTAAGCCCTGTAAGCCGACCAAGACCAATGGAATGCGTAGCAGAAACCTCCCGGAACACGCCCCGGATAAATGGCAGTTGTTTATTGAGTACAACAGGCAGGATGTAGTCGCCGAGGCAACCATCCGCGAAAAGCTGCAGATATACCCAGTCGCCAGGCAGGAGCAGGAATTGTGGAACCTGGACCAGCACATCAATGACCATGGTGTACGTCTGGATATGGATCTGGCAGATAAGATAATCCAGTATGACGGGATTTACCAGGAGCGACTCAAGCAGGAGGCAAGGAAACTCACGGGACTTAATAATCCGAACAGTTTGCCCCAATTGAAGATGTGGTTTTTTATGACATACGGGCTTGATGTTCCCAGTATCACCAAGGACAGCATACCAGTGATTGAGGCACAGCTGAAGGAATTGAAAACCACACATGATGTCCTTCCAGGACTGAGGATGCTGCAAATACGGAAGGAACTGGGAAAGACATCTGTTAAGAAATACCAGGCCATGAGGCATGCAGTCTGCCCAGATGGATACCTGAGGGGAATCCTGCAGTTCTATGGAGCCAATCGGACCGGGCGTTGGGCCGGGCGCATCGTGCAGGTACACAACTTGCCTCAGAACAAAATACCTGATCTGGACCTGGCAAGGGACCTTGTGAAGCAGGAGGACTTTGACACCCTGGAACTGCTGTTTGAAGGGATACCGTTTGTGTTCTCACAGCTTATACGAACTGCCTTTATCCCGTCAGAAGGATACCGGTTCGTGGTCAGCGACTTTTCTGCCATTGAGGCCAGGGTGATTGCATGGCTGGCAGATGAGAAGTGGCGCCTGAATGTGTTCAGGACCCACGGAAAGATATACGAGGCCTCCGCTGCCCAGATGTTCCATGTGCCGATTGAGAACATCAAGAAGGGAAGCCGGCTGAGGCAGCAGGGAAAGGTGGCTGAGCTTGCCCTGGGGTATGGCGGGGGCTTTGGTGCCATGAAAGCCATGGATAAGGCGGGCACCATTCCAGATGACGAGATACCCATGATTATAGCAAACTGGCGTAAGGCCAGCCCGAACATATGCAAGTTATGGCGGAATGCGGAGGCAGCCGCCCGTGCAGCCATAGAAGAACGGAGGACCATAAAACTGAAACACGGCCTGAGTTTTTCCTATATTAACAGGATACTATTCATTGGACTGCCATCCGGAAGGAAACTGGCATATTATGACACCCGGATAGAGGATGACGAGAAAGGAAAGAGCGTCATAACATACGCAGGTGTGGACCAGGAAACAAAGAAATGGGGACGCCTTAAGACCTGGGGCGGAAAGCTTGTGGAGAATATCGTACAGGCCACGGCAAGAGACTGCCTGGCAGTGACCATGGAACGTGTTTCTGGTGCAGGATATCAGATTGTTATGCATGTACATGATGAAATTATCGTGGATGTGCCGGAAACGGACATAGATGCCCTGGAGAAGATAACAGCCATCATGGCACAGCCAGTACCATGGGCGCAGGAGCTGCCCTTGCGCGGGGATGGTTATGAAACCCCATTTTATAAGAAGGATTAAAGGAGGGATACAGGATGCAAGTCTCCAGCATTGCGGATTACAGGATGGCAGTTAAGCACGACGGGACAATCACCCTGGCAACAGGGCGGAGCCGCATGGAAAAGAACTGGAAGAATAAGAGCTATTCCTGGTCCCAGCTATTGAAACATCTGGAAACACCCGTCAGGACCCATGAGACACTGGCGGAGTACATGAAGATGCCAAAGGATGAACAGGACCGTATCAAGGACGTGGGTGGGTTTGTTGGAGGGGCTCTGAAAGGCGGGAGACGTAAGGCAGATACGGTAGATAGTCGGCAGTTGATTACATTGGATGCAGATTACGCCCCAGCGGGCCTCATGGAGGATATAGCACTTTTAGCTTATTATGCCTATGCCATGTACACTACTCATAAGCACAGTCCGGAAAAACCGCGTCTGAGGTTCGTGATACCAATGGACCGTCCGGTCACAGCGGATGAATACGAGGCCATAGCCAGGAAACTGGCTGAAGAGATAGGAATTGATTATTTCGATGATACAACATACCAGCCTTCCCGGCTGATGTACTGGCCATCCGCGGCGGCAGATGGGGAATATTTGTTCCATTATGAGGACCTGCCATGGTTGTCTGCAGATAACATCCTGAGACGTTACCCTGACTGGACGGATACCAGTTACTGGCCAGAGAGCAGCCGGGCAAAGGAATCCAGGGTTAAACAAGCTAAGAAGCAGGGTGACCCAACGGAAAAGGCGGGACTGATTGGTGCATTCTGCCGAACTTATGACGTGGAGGATGCCATTGCAGCCTTTCTGCCGGAGGTATACGTCAAATGTGACCTGCCGGAAAGATATACCTATGCTGAGGGCTCCACAGCCTCTGGGCTTGTTATATACGAGGACGGAAGGTTTGCATATAGTAACCATTCAACCGACCCGGCCTGTGGGAAGCTCTGTAATGCGTTTGACCTGGTTCGTATCCATAAGTACGGAATACAGGATGAAGATGCGGCGCCGGGGACTCCTACGACGAAACTGCCATCCTACAAGGCAATGATGGAACTGGTGCAAAGGGATAAGGAGACAACCCTGACAGTCGCCAGGGAACGTGCGGAGCTGGCCAGGGAGGACTTCGCTGACACATGCGATACGGAAGAGGATGATTCCTGGAAAGGCAGGCTGTCAAAGGATAAGAAAGGCCTGGAGCCCAGCTTAAACAACCTTCTGCTTATCATGAGATATGACCAGGGCCTAAAAGGCATCCGGTTCAATCAGATGGCGGATAACTTAGAGATCAAGGGGCCTGTGCCCTGGAAGAGCCAGTCCCGTTTCTGGCGGGATGCAGATGACGCACAATTGGAAGCATATTTAAGCATGACTTACACGGAATTTCCAAAAGCAAAAATACTGACAGCAATCACAAAGGCAGCCGATGACCGGAGTTACCACCCTGTAAGAGAGTATCTGGACGGCCTTCCTGAGTGGGATGGCATACCGCGTGTGGACACGCTTCTGATTGATTACCTTGGCGCGGATGATACGGAGTACGTGCGGTCTGTCACCAGAAAGACCCTGTGTGCGGCGGTGCACCGGGTGAAATATCCCGGGTGTAAATTTGATACGGTGCTGGTACTCTGCGGGCCGCAGGGAATCGGAAAAAGCACACTGATATCCCGTCTGGGAGGACAGTGGTTCTCTGATTCCCTCAACTTGGCCGATACCAGGGATAAGACAGCAGCAGAAAAGCTGCAGGGATACTGGATTATAGAAATAGGCGAGATGGCCGGGATTGGAAGCGCAGGAGTGAAAACCTTAAGAGGATTCATAACCACGCAGGATGACCGTTACAGGGCCTCCTATGGGCGGCGTGTGAGTTCCCATCCGCGGCAGTGCATTCTGATTGGAACTACCAACTCAGAGGAAGGTTACCTGAATGACGTGGAAGGCGGCAGGAGGTTTTGGCCCGTGAGGGTGCCCTGCATCGGCGCGAAGCGTGTCTGGGATATGACACAGGAGGAAGTAAGCCAGATATGGGCGGAGGTGCTGTATCATGTGGCGCAGGGTGAGAAGCTGATACTGTCGGGCGGCGCTGCGGATGAAGCGGTGAAACAGCAGAAAGAAGCCATGATAACGGATCCGCGTGAGGAGAAGGTACGGATGTATCTTGATACGTTGTTACCAGAAGATTGGTACAATCGGGACCTGGATAAACGCCGGGACTTCCTATATGGGACCGAGTGCCCGGAACCGGAGGCGGTCCTGCGAAGGGACTTCGTAAGTTGTCAGGAGATATGGTGCGAGTGCTTCGGGAACAGTCTTAAGAATATGGAGCCGAAGGATACCTATACAATCAAAAAGATTTTAGCTAGGTTACCGAATTGGGAAAACAGTAATGAACGGAAATATATCGGAGGAGAATATGGTCGCCAAAGGGGGTATAAAAGAGTTTTTTAGATGGGACAACCTACGGGACAACCCACGGGACAACCACGGGACAACCTCTAAAAATGGGACAACCTCAAAAAAATTTAGGCGGGACAACAAAAAAGCTGTCCCAAGGGTTGTCCCGCCAGTTGTCCCACTGAAAACCATTATAAATTAAGGGAAAAATGCAGTACGCGGGACAACGGGACAACTTCTCTATATAGAGCTGTAATAATAAAGAATATAGTGTAATTACACGCGAAACCGCGTTTACACACGTCATATACGCGCGTGCGCGCGGAGTGTGTCCCAGGAAGGAGTGAGGTTGAAATGTTGGAAAAGGATATAGAGGATTGGCTGAATAAACAGATTGAGAAGATGGGGGGCCTGGCATTCAAGTTCGTGTCTCCTGGTAACCCAGGTGTGCCAGACCGCATTTATATCCTGCCAGATGGCAGGGTGTGGTTCGTGGAACTGAAACAGCAGCTGGGGAAGGTGGCCAGGATCCAGAAATGGCAAAGGGAACGCCTCATCAGGCTGGGATGCAACTACCGGCTGGTGAAGGGGATGGACGATGCTAGGGCCTACGTAGGGGAGATGAGGGATGCATTACGAACCGCATGATTACCAAAAGTATGCAACTGAGAAGATCATAGAGCTTCCAGCCTGCGCCCTTTTTATGGAGATGGGTTTAGGCAAGACAGTAAGTACTCTTACGGCCATTGACGAACTCATATACGACCGTTTTGAGGTTGAGAAGGTTCTGGTGATTGCGCCCTACCGGGTTGCAGATGACACCTGGACTACTGAAACAGAAAAATGGGACCACCTGAAGCACCTAAGGGTGTCAAAGGTCCTTGGAACATCCGGTGAAAGAATAGCAGCACTGGAAGCAGATGCGGACATTTATGTCATAAACCGTGAAAATGTAACTTGGTTAGTGAACCTTACGGGGAAAGAATGGCCGTTCGAGATGATTGTGGTGGATGAGCTGTCATCGTTTAAGTCCAACAGTGCGAAGCGGTTCAAGAGCCTGCGTATAGTACGTCCCCTGGCAAGACGGTTTGTGGGGCTGACAGGGACACCGGCGCCCAACGGCCTGCTGGACCTGTGGCCCCAGGTGTACCTGATTGACCGGGGGGAGCGGCTGGGAAAGACATACACCGGATATAAAGACCGGTATTTTCTTCCGGACAGGAGGAACGGGTTCGTGGTATATTCCTGGACACCAAAGGAGGGTGCTAAGGAGGCCATAGAGCAGAAACTGTCTGACATCTGCATATCCATGAAGGCTGATGATTACTTAAACCTGCCGGCACAGATTGTCAATGACGTATACGTAAGCATGGACAGGCATGAGATGCGGAAGTACAGGGAGCTGGAAAAAGAGAAGCTTCTGGAGCTTGATGGTAAGGAAATCACAGCCCTATCCGCGGCGGCTGTATGGGGGAAACTTTTGCAGCTGGCCAATGGGGCAGCCTATGACGGTGAAGGGAATGTCATCCCCCTTCATGACAGAAAACTGGATGCACTTGCGGAAATCTTGGAAGCATCCGGAGGTCATCCGGTCCTGGTGTTCTACAACTTCCGCCATGATTATGACCGGTTGATGGGAAGGTTCAAGGGCTACAATCCCAGGACCCTTAAATCACAACAGGATATCCGCGACTGGAACGAAGGAAGGATTCCGTTGCTTCTGGCCCAGCCGGCCAGCATGGGGCATGGGCTGAACATACAGGCAGGTGGACATATCATCGTATGGTTTGGATTGAACCCCAGCCTGGAGCTGTACCTGCAGGCCAATGCCAGGCTGCATCGTCAGGGGCAGACGGAAGCGGTCATCATACACCGCTTGATAACGAAGGGCACGGTGGACGAGGATGTGGTAAAGAAGCTGTGGGTAAAGGACGAGACCCAGGATGGCCTTATGGAGTCCCTTAAGGCGAGGATAAGGAGAATAAAGGATGGTAATTAGATTCAACATCCCAAACGGGAAGATGGAGATAAACTTAGAGACTTTCTTCCAGGAGGCCAGAAGGCCACAGATACGTAAAATGCTTAAGTGGGTAAGAGCTTCCTGGCCGGATGAGGAGAACGCCAGGGAAATCAGGGAATGGCTTACGGACAGACGGCAGGATGAGACGGACCGGGCTAAAGCCTTTGCGAAGAAGTATGTGGACTGCCGTACGGAGCTGGCAGAACTGCAGGAGATGTATGAGCGGATGCAGAGCCCCTGTTATGCCGTGTACACCAGGAACAAGGAAAAGCTGACCAATGCAAAGAAGGATGTAAGCCGCTACAAGGCAAAGACCGTTCGGTATAAAAGAGAGATGGGCGAACACCGGAAGCTGGCCGAACGGTATGAAGGCATACTGAAGGATGTGGATAAGTTGTTATCATAATCGTTATTTGAGTGATTAAGGAAGGAGGCCGGGCTATCCGGATGAAAGCTGCAGCGGCCCCTTGAACGCATGGAATTATTTTTAGGAGATTGCCTGGACATTCTTCCGGGTATACAAGATAAATCCATAGATATGATTTTTACAGATTTACCCTATGGGACAACCCGCAATGGCTGGGATTGCGTGATTGACCTTAAACGGTTGTGGGAGCATTACAGCCGGATTATTAAAAACAATGGGTGTATAGCTCTTTGGGCACAGTCCCCATTTGATAAAGTGCTCGCCTGCAGTAATCTGAAAATGTACAGGTATGAATGGATTATTGAAAAAACAAAGGGTACTGGACATCTGAATGCCGCTAAAATGCCGATGAAGTGCCATGAAAATGTACTGATATTTTATAAGCATCTGCCTACTTATAATCCGCAGATAACAACCGGACATAGTCCAGTACACAGCTATACCAAGCATGTAAGCGATGGCAGCAATTATGGTAAGACACGAACTGGCATATCAGGAGGAGGGAGCACAGAGCGTTATCCTCGCGATGTTTTACGGTTTAAATGGGATACACAGCGTGAGAGGCTGCATCCGACCCAAAAACCATTAGAGGCATGTAAGTATTTTATCCGTACATACACCAATTCTGGGGATACGGTTTTAGATAGCTGCATGGGGAGCAATACAACAGGTGTGGCCTGCCAGGAGCTGGGCCGGAAGTACATAGGGATAGAAAAAGATACTGTAAACTATCGCATTGCCCTTGATAGGGTAGATTAGGATTTTCAGAGGGAGATAACAATATGGAAAAAGTGAAGCCGTGTCCATTCTGCGGAAATGAGTTCCCAACAATAACAAAATGCTACGGGAACATATACAGAGTAGTTTGTCCACAGTGTCAAACTTACTTTGGATGTGACTGCACCGCGGGGCATGATGAAAGTAAAGAGAAAACAATTGAACGGTGGAATAATCGTGTAAGTTAAAATTTCCGGGAGAACCGGAGGAAGGAAAGATTATGACGGTCAGAGATGCAATTGAAGGATTTGAGATAGATAATGCGCTTTTGACAGGAAAAGAAGATGGAACTGTAGAGCGTAATATCATGGCAATAGAAGCGCTTGAGTCAATGGATAACTATAGATGGATACCAGTGGAAGAACGGCTACCAGAAACCAGTGGAGTCATGCGGGAAGATGAAAAACTCTTGATTTTATTGCCTGATGGTATGAGGACGGTATCGTTTTATATCAGTACATCATCAGGACGGAAAATATTTTTTGATGGATGGGATACTTATAATCCGGTTGCCTGGATGCCATTACCAGATAATCAAAACTGACATTTTCGATACGAAGGGAGATTAAATGATGTGGAAGATTATATTTACATACCCCGATGGTGTTAAGGTGAAACTGACTAACAGTTCCATTCCGATGGATAAGCGTCTTGCTAACAAGTATTATGATATCTACGGCTATAACTCTGATGGCGGGATATTCCAACAGTATCCAAAGAAAAAGTACAGGCCTATGGCTATGGCCACTGTGGTGGACATCCTGAACGCTGGTGGAAATTTAGAGAAGGAGATACTGATTGATGCGGATGATTAGGAGGTACCTGATTGAAGTATTTTTTAAAAGATGAAAAAAATCATTACTTTGAGCTCCCGGAGCAACTGGAGGATATTATAAGTAGTATAGATGACGATGAACTTACGAATTACGCAAGGAGGGAATTTGCACCACTGGAGTTGACTGCCTGTGTTGATTTGATACTCCCGGCAGTTGAGTTATTTACAGTACTATGTGGGTGTTGTACTATAGCGCAGATGACATCTAATAACTGGAGACGCATGCACGGAATACCAATGAGGCGGAGGAGGCGGGCATGAGAAAGAAAGGCAGTAAGCAGTCCAAGATCAGCCGCATCGACCGCAGCAAGGCCCTGGCCGCCCAAGCGGACGAAGCAATCAAGGAGCGCATCCGGACGGCGCCGGCCTACATGTACACCAGCCTGTGCCCGGTTCCGGAGCTGCGCCGGCCGCCGAAGGGAGTGATTGTACGTGGCATCAAGACCTGTGTACTATGACTTGTATGATTGTGGCCAATATGACGGCCGGTACAGAGCAGCGGAGCTGATGGTAATGCTGGGCATCCGGCACCGGCAGCAGATAGAGCATTACAGTGATGTGGGTATCCTGTACCAAAAGCGATATACCTTTGTGAGGGTGGAGGATGGGAACGCGTCAGAACTGGCCTATGAATGGGACAGGGTGACACAAGTATTGAAGGGATGCGGGCACGATTTGGGCAGGATACCGATTGTGGTATCTAGGGATAAGCGGAAGAGGAGGTGATGCCGGTGGATAAGGAGGTGCTGATACAGTATTGCGAGATGAAAGAGGAGATAAAGGACATAAGGCGACGGATTCAGAAGCTGGACAGGTTCCTGGAGGAGCCGCACCAGGTATCAGATACGGTGAAGGGTACAAGGCGGGATGGGACGATAGGAAGCATTAAGGTCACGGGATACCCCGTGCCGGAGCATTACCGGAAGCAGCGGCTGAGGGAGCGGTACAGGCTGCTCCTGGAACGTAAGGAGGCGGAACTGCTGGAGCTGACCTGCCAGGCGGAGGAATATATACAGGGCATACCAAAGAGCGAGGTGCGGACCATGTTCCGTCTGTATTACATAGATGGCCTGCCTTGGTGGAAGGTGGCACAGGCCATGAACCGGATGTTCCCAAAGAGGCGGGTTAAGTTTACGGAGGACAGCTGCCGGGTAAGAAATAATAGATTTTTTGAAGAAATTTAAAAATGTTCGGCCATGTTCGCTTGAAAAGTGCTAATATGCTATCATGCGGAAGCCAGAGGGTGGAAGCATCCTCCCCCATTTAAGCAACGGCCGCCAGGTGTCACACCCTGGTGGCTGACTCGCTGGCATTGCGACTGCGGCACAAGGTACCGCTGAATATGTCAGCATGGCGTACTGGCGCATCGGGTATCCAGATGCTGGGTACTTAGATGCAGGTACGCATTGTTGCGAGGTAGAGCAGTCTGGCAGCTCGCCGGGCCCATAACCCGGAGGCCGCAGGTTCAAATCCTGCCCCCGCTATTCAGACAGATATTACAGAGCCTTGATTTTTTCCTTCGGATTAGTCCCTATTTTAATTAGTAGGGACTAATTTTTTTTTCTTTATAAAATGAATAAAAAGATTTATTATGTGTAAACTAATAATAAAAAGGTTAAAAGTATGATAAATGAAAATGATGTAAAAAAAGAATATACTATGTATCTTTTCCACATAATGCTTGCTGAAGAATTTCCTACGTATATTATGTCATATGAAGAATTTAGAGATTCATATATTGAAGATGCCTGTACTCCATGATATTATATTAATAATATGCAGGGGGAGGTATTTTGAATGAATGAAAATATGCTAAGAATGGCTCTTGTAATAAATACAAGTCATGATAATTTTATAAAGAATTTATCCAATATTTTGCTATATCTTTTATATAATGATGGAAGTCCAAACCAATATACAGCAGATGAATTGAAGGATTTGGTAGAAAAAACTATACATTTACAATTTACAGTTAACGAAATAGAAAGTGCACTCAAAAATTGTGAATCAGACAGATTGATATTTAAGTATAATGATAAGTACACCTTAGATGAATTGGGATGTAAAAAGGTTACAAGGAATAGTAACAATGATATAAAAAGACTGATTGACAAATATTTGTTAGTCTATCAAATTGAAGGTTACGGTCATGAAGATTTATTTCAATTAATTTGTAATTATTTGTATAATCTCTTAGATAGTAATTATAAAAGATTTATTGCATCTTCTCGATATAGAAAAACGGGCTATGTTAGAGATTCAAAATGAGGATAGTGGTTATACAAATGAACAAAGGCGAATTATTAATGACTTTTTAGATTGGGATGACAAAGAGAAAAACGAAATTCTTTTTAGATTAATAGCATTCAGCGTGGACTATTGTAGATTAACTACTAAAAAAAATATAAATTCTTTTACAGCGTTGCTAAAAGGCAAAAAGTTTTACATTGATGCAAATGTTATTTATCGTTTAATGGGAATAAATAATGAGTCACGTAGAAAGGCTATGAAGGAATTCGTAGAAAAATGTAGAGAAACAGGTATAGAATTACTATATACAAATGTTACATATAAAGAGTTGACAGAAACATTTGTGTATTACGTTGATAAAATCAAACAAGTTTTACAGGTAACTAATGCATCGCCTACAAAAATAAAGAAATTATATGATGTTAAAGATGATAATGGATTTTATGATATATATTATAAGTGGGCTGGAGAAAATAAATCTTACGGTAAATGGAATGATTTTCTATATTATCTAAAGGGACAACTCCGAGATACTATTGCGTCTTTCAGAAAAGTAACAATACAGAATAGTCAAGTTTTTGATAAAGAAAAATTTGAGATTCTTGTAGATGATCTCGAATGTTTTAAACGTAATAGTAGTAACAGTAATCGTCGAAGCATTAATAGGGTAAATGTAGAGTACGACATTAATAATATTTTACATCTCTTGGATGAAAGAAAAAAGAATGGAAAAAATGCATGGGAAATTAATGAGTATATGATTTCCGCAGATCATGGATTAGTTGAATGGGCGGATAGAATGTTTCTGGGGGAAGTTCCATATGTGGTCCTTCCAAGTATTTGGTATTCATTACTCTTGAAATTAACTGGTCGTACAGAAGATGATTATAAGGCTTATGTAGAGTTTATGAAATTAAGATATACTCAAACTATAAACTATACTCCAGAAGAGATTATATACGATATTACCCAGTTAACAGAAAAGGGAGAAATTCAAGATCGTGTTATTGATATTTTAACAGACGAAAATTTATTAATAACAAAGGATAACGAACAACTAGAGATACAGGAAAAGGTTAGGATTGCGTATGATAAAGCTGTTGATGAAATAAGAAAAAATGAATATAATGATGGATATAGTCTTGGAAATGTAGAGGGATATCGAAGCGGAAAAGAGGATGCAGAAAAATTTTCTTATGAAAAGGGAAAACGAGTTGCCACGCTCGAGATAAAAAAAGATGCATTGCTGCGGCAAATTGCTGACAAAGCGAAGAAAAAGAAAAGAATAAACTATATTATTATTGGAATAGGTACTATATTTATATTAGCGGTTGTATTTTTAGTTTGCAAGTGGGTGTGGCATGATTTGTCCCCTGATAAAGTTGATCAATTTGATTTAATAATTACAATACTGTCGTGTGCATTAGGAGGGACGGTGTGGATGATGATTAAATATTTTTTATGTGTAGATTTGAAAGTTTTAGAAGATAGGGAGCGTAATAAGGTGATTGATGAATTAGATGATATCGAAAGGAATCTTAAAGAATTAAAATGAGTAAAACACTTGGAGTGTCAAAAGGGGCCATCTTCGGGAGGCTCCTATTCCATACCCCAAAACAAACAAAGGAAAGGCAGCCTAATCGGCCGCCTCATCCTCCGAAATAAAATTGTTTATGAATTTTTTAATTTCAGTTGTGGGAGTAGTTCCCATTATGTCGCATTTGGCCTTGAATGCATCCAGGACCTCTGGTTTCAAGTCAAGAGGAAAACGGACATACTTAGTGCGTAGATGCTTTTGCTGAGATGTATATTTCTTATCTTCAGACATGTAGGGCCTCCTAATATTTGATAAATTGGATGGTACTGCTGATTATTAAATACAAAAGTATTATAATTACCAGCAGTTTTGATGCTAAAAGGATACTGCCTAATATTGGCTTCTTTTTGAGCATTGTTATCATGAAAGACTTGTGGTATAATATTGTTGGAAGGAAAGGGGCTCGCGCCCCAAACCCTAAACGATTTTGGTAAGTGCTTCAATCACCAGTAGGATGATGTATGCTTTTACCAGTAGCTCAATGAGTTGGTCGCACAACTTGTTGAGCTTTTTGATTTTCTTTGGTAAGTCTTTCATGTGTTCACCTCCTTTCTATGATTTAATTATAGCATATACGTACGTATATGTCAAGCAAAATATGTACATTTATAAGTTTTTGCATCTGCGGATACCTGCAGGTGCTTTTATTATGCCATGACAAGAGGTGGTGATTATGCCAAGACCCAGGAGCCCTAACAGGGACAAAGCGCTGCAGCTATGGCTGGACAGTGGGCGGAAACGCCAGTTGAAAGACATAGCTGCCGAGCTGCAGGTATCAGAAGAACAGATTCGTAAATGGAAAAATCAAGACAAGTGGGATAAAGTAACGTTACCAAATGCGAAAGGTAACGTTACTAATCATAAAGGAGCTCCTGCGGGTAATCAAAATGCTGTTGGCCATGGGGCTCCAAAACAGAATAAGAACGCAGAAAAATACGGTTTCTTTAGCAAGTACTTGCCTGAGGAGACCGTTTCCATTATCCAGGAGATGCCCACGGACCCGCTGGACATCCTATGGGACCAGGTGCAGATAGCCTATGCCGCCATTATCCGGGCGCAGTCCATCATGTATGTGAGGGACCAGAAGGATGTAACCATCACTAAGATAGGCCATAAGGATGGGGAGACGGTCACAGAGGAGCGCTGGGAGGTACAGCAGGCCTGGGACAAGCAGGGAAATTTCCTGCAGGCGCAGGCCAGAGCCCAGAAAACGCTGGAGGGTCTTATCAAACAGTATGATGAGCTCCTGCATAAAAACTGGGAGCTGGCCAGTGAGGAGCAGAAGGCGCGGATTGCACAGCTCCGGGCGCAGACGGATAAGCTAACCGGGAACAACCAGGAGCTGGAGGACATGGAGGAGATAGAGGGGGATATCTATGGCAGCGGTAAATAGGTTTGTCAGGAAAAAGACCATCCCGTTTAACTTTTCCGAAAAGCACAAGGATTATATACGCAGGTGCGAAGCCTGTATGTATAACGTGGCGGAAGGTGCGGTCCGTGCCGGCAAGACAGTGGATAACGTGTTTGCCTTCGCCCATGAATTAAAAACCACACCAGACCGGATCCACCTGGCCACTGGATCCACGATGGCCAACGCCAAGCTTAACATCGGTGACGCCAATGGCTATGGCCTTGAATGGATATTCCGTGGTCAATGCCACTGGGGGAAGTATAAAGACAATGAGGCTCTGTATATCAAGGGACCGGATACCCGGTGGAAGCAGAAGATTATCATATTTGCGGGAGCTGCCAAAGAAGACAGCTATAAAAAGATTCGTGGTAACTCCTACGGCATGTGGATTGCAACTGAGATTAACCTGCATCATGACAATACCATCAAGGAGGCATTCAACCGTCAGCTGGCAGCCCAGCGCCTGAAGGTGTTCTGGGACCTGAATCCGGATAACCCAAGAGCACCCATCTATGCGGAGTATATAGACAAGTATCAAAGGCAGGCAGATGCAGGGGACTTCCCGGGCGGATACAACTATATGCACTGCACCATCTACGACAACATCAACATCACCCCAGAGCGTCTGCGGGAGGTAGAAAGCCGGTATGATAAGAACAGTATCTGGTACCTCCGGGACATCAAGGGAATGCGCGTGGTGGCCAACGGCCTTATCTATCGCCGGTTTGCTGATGATACGAGTACCAAGCAGTACACGTTCCGCCTGACAGATAAACCTAAAGACATCATGGAAATTATTCTGGGGATTGATTTTGGCGGCAGTGGTTCCGGCCATGCCTTCACGGCCACAGCCATCACCAGGGGATACCATAACGTGGTTGTCCTGGCATCAGAATGGATTGGCTGCAAGGACGAGAAGGGGAATCAGATAGAGATTGACCCAGAAATGCTGGGGACCATGTTCTGTAACTTCTGCCAGAAGATTATCAGCAGGTACGGGTACATTACAACAGTGTATGCAGACAGCGCAGAGCAGACGCTGATAGCTGGCATCCGGAGCAGCTTGCGTAAACATGGACTTGGATGGGTACGTGTAGAAAATGCACTGAAGACTGAAATTAATGACAGGATTAACGCCACCGCCATACTGATGGCACAGGGGCGTTTTTATTATGTCCAGGGAGAGTGTCAGAGCCTTGTGGATGCCCTGAGCACAGCCGTGTGGGACCCAAAGGAATTGACGAAGAATGTCCGGTTAGATGATGGCACAAGCGATATTGACAGCCTGGACAGCTTTGAGTATACGTTTGAACGGCAGATTAGCAGGCTCATAAAGTATGGATAGGAGGTGAGGGGACGATGAGATTCACAAAGATGCTGGACTTAATCACGAATGTCCTGAATAAGGATGCGGACACGCAGGTGGATGTGTGCCTGACATCCCAGATGGCGAACCAGATAGAGTTGTGGACCCGGATGTATGAGAACCGGTCCCCCTGGGTGAATAACAAGGACGTGCTCAGTGCGAACTTAGCGCCGGCCATTGCCTCAGAGATTGCGCGCCTGGTGACGTTGGAGCTTAAATCTGAGGTGACAGGTGGAACGGCGGCGGATTACCTAAATGAGCAATATCAGCGTAAGGTGATCAAGGATTTGCGCCGGTATGTCGAATACGGATGTGCTAAAGGCGGCCTGGTGATGAAGCCGTACATTACCCAGCAGGGTATTGAAGTACAGTTTGTACAGGCTGATTGTTTCTTCCCGTTGTCTTTCGATAGTTCCGGTCGGATTACGCAGTGTGTATTCACAGAGCAGTTCCGGAAGGGTCAGAAGATATATACCAGGCTGGAGGTACACACGCTGCAGGGAAAACGGGTACATATTACCAACCGTGCATTTGTGGCCACAAATGATTACAGCCTTGGCAGCGAAGTGGTGGTCAGCTCCATAGACAGGTGGTCGGAGCTGGTTCCGGAGCTGCTACTTGAGGGGGCAGACCGGTTGCTGTTTGGGTACTTTAAGGTACCGTTGGCCAATGCGGACGATTCCGACAGCCCACTGGGCGTATCTGTGTTTTCCAGGGCCGTGGACCTGATCCGGGAGGCAGACAGGCGCTATTCCAACATCTGCTGGGAGTATGAGGGGACACAGCTGGCTGTCCATATTGCCACCTCCCTGCTAAAGTACAACCAGGACCGAGACAAGTTTGAGTATCCGGGAGGTAAGGAACGGTTATACCGAAACGTGGAATACAATACGGGCGCCGCGGATAAGCCTTTCATTGACACCTTCAGCCCAGAAATAAGGGACACAGCCTTGTTTAACGGATTTAATAACCAGCTGAAGCTGGTGGAGTTCAACTGTAACCTGGCCTATGGCACCCTGTCAGACCCACAGAGCGTGGATAAGACAGCCACTGAGATTAAGACCAGCAAGCAGCGCTCTTATGTGATGGTATCGGACACCCAAATGGCTCTGCAGGATGCCTTGGAAGACCTGGTGTATGCTATGAGTTTCTGGTCGGCATTATATGGATTGGTTCCGGCCGGTAATGATTGCGAAGTGTCATCTGACTGGGATGACAGTGTGATGGTTGACGCAGAGACTGAGCGGGAGCAGGATCGCAAGGATGTAGCGATGGGAGTTATGAGATTAGAAGAGTATCGGGCTAAGTATTATGGGGAAACACTGGAAGAGGCGGTCAAGAATCTGCCGGAACCGGCAATGACAGAAGAATAGGCGGTGATGTGATTGACACCAGAGGAGCTGGAGAAGCTGCCCAAACCATTGGAGCGCACCATGACGGCTCTGGAGCTGTCCATCATGGATGAGATTATACAGCGCATCAAGGAGGCTGCACGGGTTACTCCGGTCATTGACTGGCTGTTGGTGAGGATGGATGCCATTGGAGCAGGCCGGGTGCGAATTAAACAGCTGATAGGTGAGGGCATCAGAAAGGCGGGCCTTCAGGTGGATGACATCTATGAACAGGCGGTCAAGTCTGACTGCATCCGCAACAAGGCAATCTATGAGGCTGCTGGCAAGGGCTACCAGCCCTATGAGGGCAACCAATGGCTGCAGCAGATTGTGGATGCTGCCAGGAGACAGACCAAGGACAGCCTGCGGCCACTGGAAAACATCACTCAGACAACGGGCTTCAACGTGCCGATGGGCGGCAGCAAGAAGGTATTCACGCCACTATCAGAATACCTGGAGCGCAGCCTGGACAAGGCCATGCTGGGAATCACCACCGGCGCCAGGACATACAGCCAGGCTATCGGTGAGGTGATTGACGAGATGACGGCCAGCGGCATCCGGACGGTGGATTATGCATCTGGAAAGTCTGACCGGATTGAGGTGGCAGCAAGGCGCGCGGTGATGACGGGCGTGGCCCAGATGACAGATAAGGTCAACGAGAAGAACATGGAGGCACTGCAGACAGACTACTGCGAGGTGGACTGGCACATGGGGGCCAGAAATACTGGGACAGGCTATCAGAACCACCAGAGCTGGCAGGGGAAGGTCTATAGCAGTGAGGAGATGCGGACCGTTTGCGGAAAAGGGCAGATGCTTGGCTTTGGAGGAATTAACTGTTATCACATCGCCTTTGCCTTTATACCGGGCATAAGCAAGCGCAAATACACGGATGAGTGGCTGGCAGAGCAGAACCAGAAGGAAAATGAGAAAAAGGTATATAAAGGCCGGGAATATGACACCTATGCGGCGTTGCAGCATCAGCGCCGCCTGGAGCGTACCATCCGAAAGCAGAAACAGGATGTGGAACTCCTGGAAAAGGCCGGAGCAGACAAGGAAGATGTCACGGCGGCTAGATGCCGGTTGCGGCTGACCAATAAGACCTATCTGGATTTTTCAAAAGAAATGGGGCTACGGCAGCAACGGGAACGGCTGAGGGTATCAAAAGATATAGTTGCGGTGGCTGCCAAAGCTGATATAATAAAAGAGATAAGACTTCCAAATGAAGCCTTGAACGCAAAAAATATTACCCCAGATATAGTCGATGAAATTCAATCAGGAATAGATGAAATGAAACGGGAATATGACCTTCGGATTGACCGAGCGTTAGTGCAGGATGTGAGTGACAGATTCCCAGACACCCCATACCTGACAAGGGTAGTTGATAATCATGGGTCAAGGGAAGTTGAGTTCGTAATCAATAAAGGCTATAATTTCTCTGATTTTAGAAGGATTGTGAAGGCTGGTTATGAGACTGGTTATTTTGCCGGCCGCACCATCAAGGACCATGCTATCCATGAAATGACCCACGTAATGGCAGGCCAACAATTTAAAACTATTTCTGGATACAATGCCTTCAAAGAGCGATTGGAAAGTCAATATGTTCCAGGAGTATCCGGATATTCGGATGCCATGAAGGATGGATTTGAAACCCTGGCCGAAGCATTTGTAAAAATGAGAAATAATGAAGCTGTTCCGGATGAAGCTAAACAATTAGTTATAAAACATATTGAAAGGTGGCGAAAGCAGTGATTGTGATTCCTATATGCCTTAAATGTGAATACTGTGAAAAGGGTATGAAATGCAGAGTATATCCACAAGGCATACCGAGAGAAATTGTATTAGCTCAAAAGCCGCCGGAGGATATATGTAAGGATTATAAATATAAATGGGAGAACGAAGCATCTGACTAGTCAGGTGCTTTTATTATGTTTAAAAATCGGTCAGATGATAAGACCTAAAACAGTTAGCCGTTGGTGAATGGTTACACACCTACAAATAACCTAAGGACGGGCAGGAAAGGAAAAGAAGATGAAGACAGAGGATTTACAGGCAAAGGGGTTAACCCAGGAACAGATTGATTATGTCATGGCTGAATATGGCAAAGACATCAATGGGATTAAGCAGGAGAGGGACACATACAAAACCCAGCTTTGCACGGCGCAGGCTACCCTTAAGAGCTTTGAAGGCGTCAACATATCGGAGCTCCAGGGGAAGATACAGACCCTAACTACAGACCTGGCCAATAAAGACGCTGAGTATCAGAAGCAGCTGGCGGAGCGGGATTTTAACGATCTGCTGAAGACTACCGCAGAAGGGTTTAAGCCCAGGGACATCAAGGCAGTTATGCCCTTCTTGGATGTGGAGAAGCTGAAGGGGAGCAAGAACCAGGAATCAGATATCAAGGCTGCTTTGGAAGCTGTTAAGAAGGATAAGGGCTATCTGTTTCAGGACGTCGGTATTCCCCGGGTGGTTGCGCCTACTCCTGGGCCAGGTGGTGAGAAAACAGATGACACAAGGACACAAGCAAATAATGCCTTAAGAAGTATCTTGGGCAGAGAATAAGGAGGATTTAGATTATGCCAGTAAATATTACAAGCAGGGCCGACGCGGAGGCCATTATCCGTGAGCAGGTTATTTCAACCATTTTCCAGGACGCGCCAAAGCAGTCCACTTTCATGTCCCTGGCACGGAAGCTGCCGAACATGACAAGCAACCAGACACGAATGAGAGTACTTGACTTCCTTCCCACCGCATATTGGGTGGACGGTGATACCGGCATGAAACAGACCACCAGGCAAGCCTGGGATAATGTATTCATTGAGGCCGCAGAGCTGGCAGTCATTGTGCCGATTCCGGAGGCAGTGCTGGATGATGCGGAGTTTGATATTTTCGGTGAGATCACACCGAGGGTCAATGAGGCAATTGGACAGCGCGTGGATAGCGCCATCATCTTTGGCGTGAACCGCCCGCGTAACTGGCAGAATGACATTATCACGCTGGCCAGACAGGCGGGAAACAATGTGGCTGTGGGATCCAGTCCGGATTATTATAATCTGCTTCTGGGCGAAGGCGGTGTCATCTCCAAGGTGGAGGAAGATGGCTACATGGCTACCGGAGCCCTGGCCGCCATGACCATGAGGGCAAAGCTGAGGGGCATCCGGTCAACTGATGGCAGTCTCATCTTTAAGTCCGACATGCAGGGGTCCACAAATTATGCATTGGATGGGGCACCGATGTATTTCCCGCAGAACGGAGCGTATGACAGCACTATTGCACAGCTGATTGTCGGTGATTTCAAACAGGCGGTGTATTCCATCCGTCAGGACGTGACGGTGAAGATTCTTGACCAGGGTGTGATTCAGGACCCGGTAACGAAGGAAATTGAGTACAACCTGGCCCAGCAGGACATGGTGGCGCTGCGAATTGTATTTCGTATGGGCTGGGCACTGCCGAACCCGGCAACCCGGATGGATGAAGACCGTTTAGGGTGTCCATTCGCTTACCTGGAGCCTACAAGCCCGGTTACAACCCAGAAGGTGACCTTTACAGTTAAAGACAACGCCGAGACACCAGCAGCCATTGATGGGGCAATTGTGGATGTGAATGGTTCCAGGGTTAAAACGGACGTGTCCGGTGTGGCAGAGTTTAACCTGCGGGCAGGGACATACCCCGCGAAGATTAAGAAATCAGGATACGGCCAGATTACCGAGACGGTGACTGTGGCAGCTGAGGCAGTGACAAAGGATGTAACCTTGATTAAGCAGTAAGGAGGCTGGGCGCGATGCGGGCATACACTGACGAAACGTACTATATCAACGATTACCTGAAGGGGAGGAAGCCGGTCATCACAGCTGGCTTCCTTTTTTACGCACGTTCTGCCAGCCAGGTCATTGACCGGTATACATTCAACCGCTTGAAAGGTGTGTCAGATGTTCCCGAGGAAGTACAGATGTGCTGCTGTGAACTGTCGGAATCCGAATACCATAGGGAGAAGCAGCAGAAGGAATCCGGAGGGAAGACGTCGGAGAAGATTGGCACATATTCAGTCGGTTTTGCCAGTGCCCAGGAATCTGCTACGGCAATCAGCAGGGAACAGCGCAGCATTGTTATGAAATGGCTGGCTCATACCGGTCTGTGTTATCAGGGGGTGTGATATGTATATCAATGCGGATGTAACGCTGTACTTGTACAGCAAGAATGGGAAGACTGAGATGTACACCAGGATACCCATAGAGGGTGTGTACTGGGAGGACGTGAGGCAGTCCACCTATCTTAAGACTGGCCAGCGGGAGGGCACATCTGTCCTTCTGGTCATCCCTATGGAAAGCCTGGCTGGGACCATAAAACTGACCCAGGGCAAGGACCTGGCTGTCAAGGGTATCATTGAGGATGAGGTAGACTGCAGCAGCCAGGAGGCCATGTCAAAGTCCCTGGCGGCCCTTAAGACGGCCCATAGATTCCTGACGGTGACCACAGTAGATGAAAGGCTGTATGGCAGCGAGTCAGTACAACATTATGAGTTGGCCTGCAAGTAGGAGGTAAGACTGTGAAGGTGGAGCTTAAGATGCTGCCTTCTGAGGCTGTGTTGCAGAACCATGGACTGCAGGAAGGCGGATCAGTACAGAAACTGGTGGACAATGAAACTATGCGGTATATGAGCGCTTACATGCCGCGCAGGCAGGCGGGGGAACTGGAGCATATGATGGTCATGGCCACGGTGATTGGATCCGGCCAGATTGACATACCTGGACCATATGCCAATTATCTGCATGAGGGTATCCTGTATGTATCCCCGACAACGGGCAGCGCCTGGGCAAAGAAAAACGAGATAAAAGTCCCCACAGACCGGGAGTTGACTTATGCTGGCGCTCCCATGCGTGGTAAAAAGTGGTTTGAGCGGATGAAGGCAGACCACAAGGACGACATACTACAGGCGGCCCAGGCCCTGGTAAATAGAGGAGGGAAGGTATGACAATCATAGATTTTATGCGCCAGAAACTGACGGAGTATCCCAAAATATCGGAGTTTCTGGTTGACGGAGATATCCATGTGGATTTCACGGAGCCAGGCTCCAGTTATGGCCTGTCCAGCACTGGGGACAGCCTGGTCAAGGAGGACATGCTGGGGAACCAGACGCGGCGCCACAACTTTGCTATGTATGCAGTGGCCCCATCCTTCACGGATTACTGCCGGCTGGCCAACAGCAATTTCCTTCTGGAACTGGGATACTGGCTGGAACAGCTGCCGGAGGAGGATGGGCTTAGTGCCAATATTGGCAACCAGGAGATGGAGGCCAGGTTTATAAAAGCCATCACATCCAATGCAATGGCCATGCAGCCCATGGGTGAGACTGTTAATGATGGAATCCTGTACCAGATACAAATACAGGTGACCTACCAAATAGAAAGCGAGGAATAACCATGCGTAAAATGAACTTACAGCTGTTTGCGGAATCAATTCCCGCAGCAGGAAAAATCAAAAGAAAGTGGATGGCACACTATATTGATGCAGCCCTCCCATCTGCCAGCAAGGCTGAATACAGCCGCCTGGGCAAGGACCTGGAAGAGTACATTGTCGAAATGAACGCCAATGTGGAAACCAAAAATAATATATGGGGAGAGACATCCGTCAACCTGGACAGCTATCAGCCCCAGGCATCCGCTGACCCGTACTATGCTGAGATTGGAGAGCCGTTGTTTGACCGTCTGCAGGACATTGTGGATGAAAGACAGACCCTGGATGACCTTAAGACCAGTGTGGTGGAAGTACATCTGTGGGAACCAGTTGAAGCAGCGGATGGCACCTATGTGGCCTATAAGGAAGATGCAATCATTGAGGTATCCAGCTATGGTGGAGATACCACTGGGTACCAGATTCCGTTTAATGTGCACCATACTGGAAACAGGGTTAAGGGTAAGTTTGTACTTGCTACAAAGACATTTACAGCAGATACATGAAGAACGGAGCCGGCGGCGGCTGTGCCGCTGGCAGAAGTCAAAGAGGAGGTAAAACAAGATGGCAAAAAAAATGAAGAGCCTGTTGTTTGATGATGGCTATGAGAGCTTCGCGGTAAATGACGACCCGACGCGGATTATCCGGTTCAACCCGGCGGACCCGGAAATCATCAACCGTGTGCTGGATGTACAGAGACATTTTAAGGATTACAGTCCCCCAGAGGGGATTGAACTGAATCCAGATGGAACCCCTAAAAGCGATATGGAAAGGGACGGCGCATACGTGGCTGAGTTTTCCGGAGAAATGCGTAAGGCGTTCAATGGCATCTTTCTGTCGGATGTATATGACACGATATTTGCCGGTCAGTCCCCGCTCTGTATTGTTGGCCAGAAATACCTGTATGAAGGGGTGCTGGAGGGCCTGCTTGTGCTGATGAAGCCTGCTGTCGAGGAGTATGCCAGGAAGAACCGGGAAAAGTCCAGGAAGTATCTGGAGGATATAGGGAAATGATTGGCCAGCTGCCAACCAGCCTTGACGTGGGCGGGGTAAGCTATCCCATTGAAACCGATTACCGGAACATACTGGTTTTCCTGGCGGCCTGTTCCGACCCGGAGCTTTCACCTGCAGAAAAACTGGAAATCTTGATGAAGCGACTATACCGGGATGGTTTTAGCCAGATACCGCAGGAACATTTGGAGGAGGCTATCCTACAGGCCAAGTGGTTTGTGGACTGCGGCCAGGAGGATGACGATAAGAAGCCGGCCAGGAAGGTGATGGACTGGGAGCAGGACGAACCCATTTTGTTCCCTGCCATCAACAAAGTGGCCGGAATGGAGACCAGAGCAACCCAATATATACACTGGTGGACATTTTCGGGATATTTTATGGAGATTGAGGAAGGGACATTTTCCACAATTTTAGGAATCCGTCAGAAGAAGGCAAAGGGAAAGAAGCTGGAGAAGTGGGAGCAGGAGTTTTACCGGAATAACCGCAGACTCTGTGATATCAGGAAACGGTATACCGAGGAGGAGCAGGCGGAGATTGATTACTGGAATAATTTATTAGGTTAGGACGCTGTATGGGCGTCTTATTTTTATGCCTGTACAGGAGGTGATGGTATGGCAGCAGATGGAAGCCTGAAATTTGATACAAAAATTAACGTAGAAGGATTTGAAGAAGGAATATCCACATTGTCAAAAGCAATGGACAGGCTGACGGGCGCAGTAAACCGTCTATCATCTAACATCTTGAGCCGGTTCAATGGAGCAGGACAGGCGATAACAAAAACTGCCCAGAGTGCGGGAGAGGCATCGGATGCAGTTGAATCCATTGGGGAATCCGCTGACGGGTCATTGAAGGACGTGAAACGTCTGCAGGAGCAGATGGACGCCATTCGTGTCCAGGCTATGGAGGCCGCTGATACAGAACCTGTGGAAGCTGTGGCTGTATCAACAAACCCGGAATCACTTAATTACGACCCAAAGGCTATGGCTGCAGTCTTTGGAGAGGAAGCGGCTGAAATACATAATTATGCGGAGGCAGTTGAGCAGTATGGTGAACAGGGGGCCGCTGCTTTGAACAAGATGGACCTGGAAGCCCAGGAACTGAAACAGCAGATAGAGCAACTCCATGTGCAAGATATTGAAGCAGTAGAGACCACCCCAATAGAAGCGTATGCAGTTCCTAACAGTGCCGAATCAATGGGGTATGATCCTAAAGCTATGGCAGCTGTATTTGGGGAGGCGGCGGCAGAAATCCACAACTGGTCCGAGGCAGTCCAGGAATATGGTTCCCAGGCAGGCGCGGCACTTAATGGCGATGAAATCGAGCAGGAAGCCGGGGTGGCTAATGAGAAAATCGTAGAATTAAGTAAGCGCCTACAAGAATTAAAAGAACGACAGAAGGAGTTGCAATCAGAGGGTATCGGCCTGGGGCATGTGGAGTATGACAGTAATGCTGCTGAAATTGCTCAGATTAATTCGGTATTAAAAGACTATCAGAAATCACTGACAGATACCGGACGTGAAACAAGAAAGTTTTCCAAAACAACGCAATCCGCATTTTTAAAAGCTGCAAGCGCGGTTGGTAACTTTGCAAAAAGTATTGGTCGAGGTCTGGCCAATAAGGCTAAACAGGCAGTATCCAGCTTGAAAGGACTGGGGAAGTCTTCCAATAACGTCAGCAAGAGCATTCTGAAGCTGTCTAATATGTTCAAGCTCATGCTCATCCGCATGGCCATGAGGGCGGCCATCCAAGGCGTTAGGGAAGGTATGCAGAACCTGGTGCAGTATTCGGACCGTGCAAACCAGTCTATGTCTGGTCTGATGACCAACATGACCTACCTTAAAAATAGTTTTGCGGCGGCGTTCGCACCCATTCTGTCCTATGTGGCTCCGGTACTTAATACTTTGATTAATCTCCTGGCAACGGCAGTGGGATATATCAACCAGTTTTTTTCTGCGCTGGGAGGCGGGAGCACATACATCCGGGCAAAAAAGGCCAATGAAGATTATGCGGCCAGTCTTAAAAAAACAGGAGGAGCTGCAAGCAAGGCCGGCAAGGATGCAAAAAAGGCACTCGCTCCATTTGATGACCTTGTACAGATACAACAGCAGGGCGCGGATGCCTCCGGAGGCGGGGGCGGCGGTGCCAGCCCCTCAGACATGTTTGAAACTGTCGGTATAGACAAGGGAATCAGCGACTTTGCCAACAAGCTGAAAGAAATGTTTGCAGCTGGGGACTGGGAAGGAATTGGAAAACTCATTGGTGAGAAAATCAATGAGGCAGTACAGAAATTTACGGAATTTATCAGTTGGGATAATGTCGGGGCGCAGATAACGGCTTTCATAACGGCGTTTACGACCATGCTCAACAGCCTGGTTGCCACGATTGACTGGTATGCAATTGGTATTATGATGGGGACGGGAATTAATACCCTGGCCAATACTTTGTACTTGCTGCTGACACAAATTGATTGGCTCATGCTGGGAAATGCCCTGTCCCAGAGTCTTATGGGGATGGTTGATACCGTAGACTGGAATCTTGTGGGAGCAACCATTGGAGCATACTTCCAGGCGCAGATATCCGGCCTTTTGGGATTTATTATTGGCACGGACTGGGGAGCCATTGGAGCTGCCCTGGCCACATGCCTAATGGGCATTACAGGAGCAATTGACTGGGGACAGTTCGGTTATCTTATGGCGGCTGGGCTTAACGGCGCATTTGCTCTGCTCCTTGAATTCGCGTCCACGTTTGACTGGACAGAATTTGGCAATAACGTGGCAACGGGTATCAGCTCATTTTTCCAGACCTTCCAGTGGGCGCAGGCAGGTGAGGCCCTAAGCACATTTGTAATTGGAATCCTTGACTTCTTGATAACCGCAGTGCAACAGACAGACTGGGCATCTTTTGTGCAGGGCATTGTTGACTGTATTGAGGCGGTGGACTGGATTGGCCTTGCAGGGAAAATTTATACGCTGTTATATTCTGCGTTGGGTGTTGCTTTTGGAGCCTTGGCTAACTTTATCGGTACTCTGATAGCAGACGGATTTGCAAAAGCAAAGGACTATTTTAACGGAAAGATAGAGGAATGTGGTGGTGATGTATGGGAGGGAATGCTAAAGGGGATTGTAGATGCTGCCAAGGGGGTAGTCTCCTGGATTAAGACCAACGTGGTGGATCCATTCATCAATGGCGTGAAGGCAGGTTTTGGAATCCACAGCCCGTCAACCGTCATGGCCGGTATGGGACAATACCTTTGGGAAGGTTTCTGTGAGGGCGTCAAGGAATTCTTTTCTGACCCAGGAGCATTCATTAAAGCCAACATCACAGACCCGTTCGTGAATGGCATCAAGAGCCTGCTGGGCATTCACAGTCCGTCAACCGTGCTGGCCAGCATCGGTTCTAATACCGTGGCCGGATTCAATCAGGGCGTTACCAATGAGCAGGCAGCTTCCCAGAGCGTGGTTCAGTCCTGGGCGTCGGGTGTGGCCAGCTGGTTCTCTAATAAGTTTGGTATCAGTACCGGAGACTCTACGGAGGCCAGGCAGTGGGCAACAAGCATCCTGTCCGGGTTTAACAATTCGGTCAGCAAGAACTATACGAAGTCCCAAACGGTCATGCAGACCTGGGCGGAGAATGTCCGGAAGTGGTTTGTGGGCGCGGATGAAGCCCAGGGAGTCAATGAACTGTCCTGGACAAAGTTTGCAGACCTTATTATCCAGGCATTCAAGGTCAAGATTGAAGGAAGTCACACGGAAACACAGGCACCAATGGAAGCCTGGGCTAAAAATGTGCGGGAGTGGTTCTGGGGAGACAGCAATCCTGAAGGGACCGGTGGCATGTATGCGGCCTTTTACAATATGGCCAGACGCATCAACGAAGGCTTCGCGAACGGAATATCTGACTTTGCGTACATGGCTAAGAACGCAATCCGCAAATGGGCTCGCGAGGCCATGGAAGCAGCGGAAGAAGAATTTGATATCAACTCTCCGTCCAGGGAGTTTTACAGCATAGCAGAGTACGTTGTGCGTGGATTTAACGATGGCATCAGTGCTATGGCATCATCATCCCGAAGCACGGTTCAGAAATGGCTGGATGGCGTCCTGGACGTGTTTGACGGTGTAAATGTGCAGCTGCCAATCGGTATTAATATCCCGAATGCAGCATCATACCTGCCCAGGATGGCCAGTGGAACCATTGTGCCACCAAGAGCTGGGGAAATGTCCTCCAGCATGAGGAATATGGCAGGTTATGGCCAGGAGGAAGCTATGGGCTACCTGATAGGCAAGATGGAAGAAATGATAAGCCGCCTGCAGGCGGAAGGGAATAAGCCAGTACAGATTGTCCTGAATCTGACCGGGAACCTGGCTGCACTGGCCCGGGTGCTGAAACCGGAACTGGACAAAGAGGCTGCGCGCAAAGGTGTAAGCCTGGTAATTGTAGGAGGCTAATATGGACAGTGTATTTTTGCTGGATGGAAAGGTGTACAACGTTGAGGTAGAGAAGGATTCTCTGGAACGCAGTTTTGCGGTGACTGATACGGAACAGTCCGGACGTACCTTAGACTATGCCATGGACCGGGATATCATAGGGACTTTCTACAACTACACGATGAAGGTATACCCTAAGACGGAAGACCTGGCAGCGTATGATGCGTTCTATGATGCCGTTTCGGATCCGAATTATGCGAGTCATGAGATGACCTCCCCCTATGGTCAGGAGACATTGACCTTCCAAGCCTATATCACCCAGGGGAAGGATAAGCTTAGAATAAGGCGAGGTAAAAATATTTGGGGATTGGATGGCCTGTCCCTCAATTTCACAGCCATGGAACCACAGAGGAGGCGGTAAGATGGAGTGGGACATAAGGGTAGGGACCAACGGACAACAGCCGTACTCATCCGTGGATGACCTGACCAGTTTTGAACAGAACTTACCGCCCTATGCCTACTGCCTACCCCGGTATGCGAGGCTGGACGGGACCTATGCGAATACCCCGAATGCAATCCCGATTGGTAAGAATGGGTACATCAGCACGGCCTTGAGTGACCAGGATGGGGCCTTTGGGGTACCGCCAATGATAACAGTCACCTTTGACCGGCTTAAGACCAGCAATGGCGTGTCCATGGTTTTTAACAGAGTATCCGGGGATTATGCCAGCAGGCTTAAAATCTCCTGGTACAAGGATGCGGAACTGGTCCAGGAGCAGGAGTTTGAACCGGATGGGGTGGAGTACTTCTGCCGGGCCAAGGTGCCGCTGTTTAATCAGCTGGTCATCACGTACCTTGAGACCAGCCGGCCATACCGTTACCTGTGGCTGTCCGTACTGAAGAACCAGAGGATGACGGATGCGGGTGGGCTTAAGATTGTCTACGATGACATTGCCCTGGGGGCCTCAGAGGACAATACGGCGGCTTCGGGCGATCATGATTACTATGTTGACCTCCAGGACCTGAAATCGGGGGTAGAGTTCCCGGATTATGCCATGTGTCTGCCCAGGTACGCGAGGATGGATGGCAACTACAACAATGCTCCGGACGAGCTGGCTGACATGGGGTATGTGAGTGACAGCATATCCGACGAAGGCGGAACATTTGGAAACCCGCCTTCAATCACATTCACATTCGGTCAAACTTATTCCAGTGTGGGGATAACACTGAGGTTCAACGATTATTCGGGGGACTACTGTAGTATGGTCAATATTAAATGGTATCGCGGGGATGAACTGTTATCAGATCGGGATTATTCCCCGGACAGTCCGGACTACTTCTGCTATGGCATAGTGGATTATTATAACCGGGTGGTCGTTACCTTCCTGAGGACCAGCAAGCCGTACCGCAACGTATTCCTGACAGGGATAACCTGGGGACTCATCCGTGTGTTTAAGGATGATGAAATAGAGGATATCAGCTGCCTGATGGAGCTGAGCCCTATATCCGAAGAGGTAAGCATCAATACGATGGACTATACAATCCGAAGCAAGTCTGATTATGCGTTTGAATTTCAGAAGCGGCAGAAACAGACGCTGTATTTTGACGAGGCAATACTGGGGATTTTTTATCTGAAGGATGGGAAGCAGCTGGGAGCGAAACGGTATTCGGTGGAGACACAGGACGCAGTGGGAATCCTGGATAACAACCAGTTCATGGGCGGAGTGTACAACAATGCTTTGGTATCAGACATCCTGGCCGGTATTATGGCCGGAGAAGGTATCACATACTTTTTAGATGATGTTTATGTAGATGCGCGGGTGAGTGGGTACCTGCCAATATGTACGAAACGTGTAGCACTGCAGCAGCTGGCCTTTGCCATTGGCGCCCTGGTAGACACCAGTTACGACCGGCAGCTGTACATATACCCACAACAGACCGAGGTCACCAGCGAGTTCACGGCCAAAGATATCCGGTTGGGGTTAAGTGTGGAACACAGTGACATCATAACCGGCATCCGGCTGTATGTACATAGCTATACCCAGGGGATGGAATCCGCGCAGTTGTATAAGGGGGTACTGGATGACACTACGAAGATAGAGTTTTCAGAGCCTTACCACAGTCTGTCCATTACTGGAGGAATCCTTGGGGAGCATGGAGACAATTATGCCTGCATAACCGGCACAGGCAATGAAGTGGTACTGACCGGGCTTAAGTACAATCATAGCACGGCCATGCTGCTGAAAGAGGAACCAAAGATTACGCAGAATAAAAACATTGCCGAAGTCAAGGAGGCCACACTGGTGACAGCCGGAAATGCGCAGGCGGTGCTTGACCGGGTATATGGATACTACAGCAATAATGAAAGTATCAGTTTCCGCTCCACTATCAATGACCAGGAGCTGGGAAACCGTGTGAATGTATTTACCGGTTTCCGGGGGACAATGACGGGCAATATCACGAAGCTGGATTTTAAGTTTAGTAGGCGTAAGGTAACGGCGGAGGTGACGGTAAGATGAGTACGGTATTGGAAACGCTGATAACGGATAGGACGGCCGCAGACCTGGCCAATGACACAGATAGGGCATATATAGCCTATACAGACTTAAACCGTGTGGAAGAGGCCTGTGCGCTGTTGGCGGGGCGTCTGGGGGTGACCATACAGACCAAGGCATGGAAGATGGAGGACTTCCGGACGGATACGGAGATGTCCAGGCTGCTGAATAACATTAAAACGCTTCGGGCTGCCTATTATACGAAGGCCAGTACTCCGGCCATCCCCGCAAAAATAACATATGAAAGCATTTACCAGGCAAATGATATCGAACAGATACTTAAGGACCTGGGAGATATGTATGACAGCATGGTGAGTGGACAGCAGCGTTTGGCGTTTAGGCTGGGCATGAGGGCAATAGGAAACAGGAGGCAAGAATGGCATTAAAGACAGATTACAAGGCAGATGTGTTTGAGGGCAACCGAAAGTATCAGATAATCCAGGATGGGGAAGGAAAATCAGAAATACTGGACGTGACAGAATATAGCCAGGAAGGTGATGTGTTTGGTCCAAAGGACATTAACGCTACGAATAAGGCAGTGAATGCCCTGAACCATGTTGTACCCGTCACACTTCAAGCATCCGGGTGGAGCACTGCGGCCCCATATACCCAGACTGTGCCGATAGAGGGGCTGACAACGGAGGACAACCCCATACTGGTAAAGGTGATTGCAGACGGGGCGACGCCGGAACAGGTGAAAGCGTATAACAAGGCATTTGGGATGATTGACGATGGGGACACGGCAGATGGCCAGGCAACATTTAAATGTTACAATAAGAAGCCCACGATTGACCTGACCGTGGGATTGAAAGGGGTGTAGAAACAGATGGGAAGGTTATGGATACCTGGAAGCGGTGGCGGAGCTGACCTGGATGTTATAACAGCAGCCGCGTCGGATGTACGCAAGGGAAAAGTGATTGTTGATAAAGACGGTAATCCGTTGACAGGAACTATGGCTGAAAAAGGGGCTGCAACCTACTACGGGCAAAACTATGACCAGGTGATAGCCGCCAACCAGTATCTGACCGGGAACCAGACAATCGTAGGTGATGGAAATTTACAGCCCTGGAATATAAAAAGAGGAGTGACCATCTTTGGACGTGCAGGCACATTTGAGGGATGGCTGGATCGGTACTATAATATATTTTTAGATGGGAATACTACTGGAATTAATTATAGTGGTTCATATACAAATTATGTTAATATTGGAAGTACCATATCTTTTGCAACAAACTCGGATCAACCATCTAGAAAAGGCGTGGCCTTCAATTCGCCTGTATCATTCAGTAGTTATGGAAAATTATATGTTAGGTATTCGTGTAATGTATCATTAACTGTCGGCGTAGTTAGACAGGGTGCTGATTACGGTAGCTGGGAAGTTTCGACTAGCAATAGTTATTCGATAGATTCCAATACCAGGGAAGTAGCTTTAGACATATTTGATATCGGAAGGCAGCCTACAGTATTTATCGGTACAAGTGGCTATTCTGGCGGATATAGCGCTACTATTTACCGAATTATATTAGGAAGACCTGTATAGGAAGGAGGAGCTGAACTTATGAAAGCATTAGTGATATACGACGTTACAGGCCGTATATGGTCAATTATTTATGGAGAAGAAACTTTACCACAGGGATTACGGTGCATGTGGGTGGATATTCCTGATGGAGCTCAGTTGAATTATATTGACGTGACAGATGCCAGTAATCCACAGCCTGTCTTTGCGTATCTGCCTGAGTCAGATATTGGACGTCTGCAGGAACAGGTGGTAAGTCTGGATAGTCAGCTTACAGAGGCACAGTTGGCGCTTACAGAACAGTATGAGGCCAATCTGGCACTGGCCGAAGAGGTAACCAATACCCAGCTGGCCCTGACAGAAATTTACGAGGGAATGGAGGTGTAAAGAATGGCAGACTATATGGCAATTGTATATGCGGACCTTATTCGCAAGGGCAAGAAAACGATTGAACAGGTCCCGGAGAAGTTAAGGGCGGAAGTCGAGGCGGTACTTAATGCTTAGACTGCTGCTCTTTTTATTATTGAGGAAGGAGGTAGATACCATGGCAGTCATTTATGCAACCCTGATTGTAAAGGGGAGGAAGACATTCAGGCAGGTCCCGGATAAAATTAAGGACCAGGTGCGCCAGGTACTGGTTGATCTGGAATGTGAAGAGCTAATTACAGAGTAGGTGAGGTATATGAAAATGAAGAAAGATATTATATGCGCCATTGCAGGTATGGCCGCAGCGGCGGGAGTAAAGCTTTTTGGCGGCTGGACCCCGACATTGAGTATCGTGCTCATACTTATGGGTCTGGACCTGTTGGCGGGATTCTTAGTGGCTGTGGTATTTAAAAAGTCACCAAAATCAGAGAGCGGTGCAGCTAGTTCAAACGCCATGCTTAAAGGGTTGTGCAAAAAATTTATGATGGTGTGCCTTCTGGCGGTAGCTCATCAGCTTGATGTGGCCTTGGGAGTAGATTATATTATGCTGGCAGCCACATATGGATTTATCGCGAATGAGTCGTTGTCTATTGTGGAGAATGCAGGACTCATGGGGATAGTGAAATCTGATGTGATAGTGAATGCCATTGAAGTGTTAAAGGGCAAATCGCAGAAAATAGAGTAGTTGCGATATCGCAACTTGTGACGTCACAACTTTTCATGGCTCAGGGATGCCCCTGGGCCTTATTTTTTTTGATGGAGGAAAACACTATGAGTAAAACAGCAGCAGGATTAATTCAGCACTGCAAGGACAAACTGGGCACACCCTACGTTTACGGTGCCAAAGGTGAGGTCCTTACCCAGGCCATCCTGGACCGCCTTGCCCGGGAGAACCCAGGCACATACACATCCACTTACAAGACCAAGGCGGCTAAGTACATAGGCCAGCGCTGTACGGACTGTTCCGGTCTCATCAGCTGGTATACAGGCGTTCTGCGTGGCAGCTACAACTATCATGATACGGCTGTGGAGCGGGTAGGCGTTGACCATCTGGACGAGTCTATGGTCGGCTGGGCGCTGTGGAAGCCGGGCCACATCGGGGTATACATAGGTGATGGTTGGTGTATTGAGGCTAAGGGTATCAACTATGGGACTATCAAGAGCCGTGTAGCAGCCACGCCCTGGCAGAAGGTGCTTAAACTGAGGGATATTGATTATACCCCGGTCCCAGTGACATACACCCAGGGTTTCCAGCCGGCCGCAGACGGCCAGCGCTGGTGGTATCAGTTTACAGACGGCAGCTATGCGGCCAATGGCTGGTACTGGCTCCGGGAGGCCACGGACGGTACCTGTGGCTGGTATCTGTTTGACAGCGAGGGCTACATGTTGACCGGCTACCAGGTGGACCCCGCCGGCGAGGCCTTCCTGCTCTGCCCGGTCAAGGGTAGCGACGAGGGCAAATGCATGATTACGGATGCCAGGGGAGCGCTGCGGATTGCGGAGGAGTACGATATGGTGAATAGAAGGTATGTGTTTGAGTGGTAAAAATACAAGCGACAGAATTTTTCTGCCGCAGTGGATTATTATGATGTAGCATGGATTTAATAACATCGTGAGTTTAACGAGTCAAATAGTTATATTCCACACAACCTTCGCCTGGATTATATCGGAATTCCACAACCGGATGCCCGAAATCCAGTTGTTCGTAATCATTTGTGAAAAACAAGTCTTTGTCTGTATAAAGTTTTGCATAGTACTGCATATATTCTTCAGAATTATTAATACAATGGTATTCAGGCATATAAATGTTAGTCCCATCATCGAAATTTTGTATCGCACCAGAGCTCATCAGATTGTTGAAGGCAATGTATCGTTCTGTCTGTACCTTTAGCATATTTCCAATTCCCGAGTTAAACGCTCCGGTAGCCAACGAAATGGCAAATACGCAACTGCATAAGAACATTCGGATTGTTCTTTTATAATGAAAAAGAGAACATATCCAAACTGCACATAATACACCTGCCAATACCATGAAAAACCAGGAGTAAAAGCTTGTTAAATATCCGAAGGTCTTTTCATTACACCAATTGATATATTTGCTGGTAACACACAATGGTAAATTGGGTAAGAACATACCCATAATACTAATGATTATAATCTTTAAATATTTACCTTTCCAAATAATTCTTTTGATAAAATACCCAAAAAGAAAAGTGGTTAATCCTGCGATTAAATATATATCATAGGAAGCTTGTAGGAAGAAAGTGATGAGTTCACCATTGTATATGGTATAGAGCATCGGTATCAAGGGAAATGCTGCGATAGAATACATAAAAAGACACCAAATGCTTCCTACAGGGTCGCCAAAGAAAAAAGAAGCACCATCATAAGTGATAGGATATATTTTCCTCCAAGCAAAATAGACAAATAAAAATACTAGAACCACACTGATGTGATAGGACATAGAGAGTAATGCTCTCTTCATATTTTTTTCATAAAAAAGGCTTATTATCACAAACAGTAAAATGTATGCAACAGCACTTTCATAAATTATTATACTGAACATATAGAATATGCTGCTCCATAATAACTTTTTCTTACATTGAGGTTTTTGTAGATATTGCAAATAAAAATAAATAGAGCATAGAATTAATCCAATAATAATCTGGTGCGAAAAAACATATGCAAGAAAGAGGCTGTGCCAATTAGATATAACAGCTAATCCCCAAAAAAGTGTTATGACAGTCTTTGCAATGTCTTTATCGATGAAATCACTAACAAGTCGATACAATACATATACATCAAACAGTATGGTACCATAAGAAAACAATTTATAAATCCACAGCTGGTCTGCCATCATAGGAATACCTAACATCAGGGTACTCATGAACTGTGTAATTCTTCCCGACTTTGTAAGATGGACCGCCCAGCGAAACAAATCACCATGACGAACAATTGTATAGGTTAAAATATCATCATCTACAGCAAAATAGACAGGATAGATTTTGATGAGAAAAAGCGTCATCAGGCTCCCTATTAAAAACCATTCCAAAAATGTGGTCTTTTTAATATCAATGTTTTTATTGCTGTTCAACTTTAACCTCCTAATAACTCTGTCAAAATAGTATATGCATTTATTTCTTGACGCCTGTTAGTTAGTTTACCACATTCTTGATTGGTTGGCTAGATATTACAAGGGTTCATAATTTTAGTAACAGTTTTGGTCAATGTTTTTATTATCATTGAGTGGTACTGGATGAATCGGGCCCGCCTATTTGGTAGGCAGTGACTACAATTTGCCTACCCTGTACAAGTTTTGGTAAATGATAGTATAGGTTTGTGTGTGCCAATATGTGAAAGTATTTCTCTTTATTCCCTTTAAATAAAGGTTGTTTTATGGTACTATGTGCAAAAATATGTTAGTATGTTTTTATGTGTTAACAAACGGTGCATGTTGAAACAGTGGCGTTGCTCGTGCGGAAACCTTGATTCTAGGCGAGTTTGCGGGATTATTTGGAGATAATGGAGTTGTGTTTTTGCGGATGGTGAGAATGATAAGTTTCCGCAGATAGGGGGACGGGGATAACGTCGGAGAGTTTGAAAATGAGGGGTTTGCTATGTGAATTGAACTATGTAGCAAAACCATACTACTGTAAAATAGTTAAATATTATGATAATTTTATAGGTTGGAATTTGAGGTGATAGAATGTTGGAGGCAATTACCTACCAGAATATGTTAAGAGATATTAACAGCAATGAAATTAAGGAAGATACTATTGGAATATTGATTACACGTCCCGATTTAGAAGTTGGGAAAAGTATTTTAAATAGCTTGAATTATTTTCATCATCTTAGTAGAAATAATACAAATTTTTATTTGCCTGGATATGGAGCATACTGGTATGAAAGTTATCCAGACGGACAAGTGGTAACCAAAATTGAGGGTGTTGACTGGTCTTTTAGCGATAAAATGTTTGTGTGTTTTATAAATGATTTAGAGACGTATAGTAAGTGGGAATATTCAGGTGAAAGTGAGTTGCTCATGTTGGAATATAAAGATGGCATACTGTCTTATGATAATATGATGCAATTCTATTTAGATAATATGATGCGGGATAGGGTTATCGTTTCAATTCCTTCATTTTTTCAACAGCTACTTAGAATCTGTAAAAATGATAAATCATTAAAAGATATTAGTAATGCATTTGGAAAGGATAAATTAATCCAAGTAACTAAAGAAAATATTTTAAATAATATTCCATCAAGTCTGGCAAATGTATTTGTACAGGAAAAATATTTCTGTATTCGAAATTGTGGTAAATGAGATGTAGGCAATTTTAGGAGGAATCAAATGGAACATCAATTTTATGAACAAATTAAAAGAATTCTTTCTGAAGCCAGAAACAAAGTATATCAAACAGCAAACTTTGCAATGGTGGAAGCATACTGGAATATAGGGAAAAGTATCGTGGAACAGCAGGATGGCTATGAAAAAGCAGAATATGGAAGTAGATTAATAGCGGAATTATCCAAACAGATGACTGTAGATTTTGGTAAAGGTTTTACACCGACTAATCTTAAATACATGAGACAGTTTTATCTGACATTTCCAAATAGTCACGCACTGCGTGACGAATTGAGTTGGACACATTATCGCCTACTCATGCGCGTGGAAAATGAAAATGCCCGTGAATTCTATACAGAAGAAGCAATAAAATCGAATTGGAGCACACGGCAGTTGGAAAGGCAAATTAATTCTTTTTTTTATGAAAGGCTGTTATCCAGCCAAAATAAAGAAACGGTTTCAGAAGAAATCCAGAAATTGGAGCCTGCAAAAGTACCAGAGGATATTATCCGCGATCCATATGTATTAGAGTTTCTGGGATTAAGTCCGAATGATGATTTTTATGAGAGCGACCTTGAAGAAGCATTGATAACACATTTACAGAAATTCCTCTTAGAGTTGGGGCGAGGGTTTTCTTTTGTTGCAAGACAAAAGCGGATTACATTTGATGGACGCCATTTTCGAATAGATCTTGTCTTTTATAATTACATTCTGAAATGCTTTGTATTAATTGATTTAAAAATTGGAGATTTGACACATCAGGATTTGGGGCAAATGCAGATGTATGTCCATTATTACGAACGTGAATTGATGAATGAGGGGGATAATCCACCGATAGGAATTGTACTTTGTGCGGATAAAAGTGAATCTGTAGTAAAGTATACATTGCCAGAAAATGAAACACAGATTTTTGCGTCAAAGTATAAGCTATACCTTCCAAGCGAAGAAGAACTGTCACAGGAATTGCAAAGAGAGTATAGAGCATTGGAATATGATAAAGAAAAATCAAAATAACTTTACTTAAAAAAAGTGTAATTTTTGTGGGAGGGTTATTGAAAGGGGTAAATTTATTCATAAAGGGGTGGTTTTCGTTCAAAAGGGGTAAAATTGACGAAGAAATTTACCCCATCATTATGTAATGGAAATACTTTTGCCATGTAGTATAAAATCTTCGTCCCACCGCATGTGGAAGATTGTTGCCAATTGTCGAAAATATGAAATAGGCTAATCAGTAGAAATGACAATTATAAAAAATAGTAAATGAAAACGTTTTCCAAACATAGGGAACAGGCATAGTTTTTTAGTTATAATTTATAAAATGATTAATGACGTTTTCTGATAAAAAAGACTATAAAATGTGATAGAATAAGTATAACGTAAAGCTAATAGATTAAAGCTTCCAAAAGTGATAGAAACTATGATTTATTTGGAGGCTGCGAATAGTTTTAATCAAGAAAATGAAAAAGAGGATAGACAAAGATGGATGTGGAGAGCTTACAATAATTCGAATAATTCTACAGCGATACAGAATATGATAAAGGATTGTATGGAAACAGAAGACATATTTAATATTGATTCGATTTGGCAAGTTGTAAATAAGAAATTTACAAATCAAGATAATTGAAAGAAGCGTTGTGTGTAATAGGGAATATGATGAAAATATCATAAAAGATAATGTGAAGAAAATAGATGCTTATGAAAAACAGTTGATAATTTGTTATGCTGAAAAAGGGAGATGCCAAATGTACCAACGATATTGATTCAAAAATGTTTTAGACATGCAAAATAATTAAGACAGGGTTGTTTAATGCATTAAGAAGGAAATTGTTTTATTTACAGATGGCAATGTTGCATTAGAAGTACCCATAACGCCGGAACAGGATACCGTTTGGTTAAACCGTAATCAGATGGCTGAATTATTTGAGCGTGATGTAAAAACGATTGGAAAACATGTTAACAATGCGCTGAAAGAGGAGTTGCAGGATCAGACCGCAACTATCAATTAAAAAAGGTGGTGCGGATTATGAAACGGACAGAAGAACAGTTGGATGCAAAACAGATTTTATCAGTGATTGAAAAATATAGCTTAGCTCTGGACTTGTTGGATGCATATGACCATCAAAATATGAAGAGGCCAGAAGGTGGGAATACTATTTATATACTCTCTTACCAAGAGTGTCGGAAAGTAATTGACAGTATGGGCTATGGAGAATCCAGTGATGTTTTCGGTAATGAGAAGGATGATTCTTTTAAGGGAAGTATTGGGGCGATTTACCAGACCTTTGCAGGCCAGGAAGTTTATCCGTCTTTGGAAGAAAAAGCAGCAAATTTGTTATACTTTATTACAAAAAATCATTCTTTTTCGGATGGGAATAAAAGGATTGCTGCTGCTATTTTCTTATATTTTATGGATAGAAATCAGGCGCTGTTTCTGGATGGTGAAAAGATAATTTCTGATCATACTTTGGTAGCTTTGACAATTATGATTGCGGAATCAAGGCCAGAGGAAAAAGAAATGATGATTAGTGTAATCATGAATTGTCTAAAGTGATTAAAAAGTGGGAGTGTCCGCATAAAATTTGATATTTTAGGGCATAACTTTTAAGCCGCCAGAACCGCCGGCTTTGAAAAAATGGGGTGGGTGGGGTTGTGTATAGAAACGGATGTTACTCTGCCTGCTCCAAGTTTCGCAGGCACTCTTTGACCTTGCCATAATAAATGCGGAGGAACTTATTCGCTGCGGCGGTCATGTAAGCATAGTAAGGCTTTCCTTGTACCCGCTTTTTATCAAGAAAACGATATACCGGATTGTCCTCAGGGGCATTCTGGAGCAGCGTTGTCATGATCTGAAATAAGGTCTTGCGCAGCCTGGCAGAGCCAACTTTTGAAGCCCTGTTGCTCTTGGACTTGTGCTGGCCGGGCTCATCCACGCCGGGGTCAACGCATGCAAAGGCGGTAAGTGCTTCCCTGTGGGTAAATCTGGAGACGTTCCACATGCCAGAATGAATAGGCATAGTCAACCCATTTTTCGCTTCCGTCCTCACGTGGCGGACTGTTAAAGAGTTTATTGACACCGGGATAAGTATTATCCAGTAATGCTATCAGGTTTGCTTTTGCGGCAACCGTTTGCTTCATAAAGAGGCTGAATTGAGAGTTTAAAGTTTTTAACTGAGTACGTGTATTGTCCATACCTGAATATTGGCGTAATTCTGTCCAGTTGTCAAGAGTATAGCGTGCAATCTTGCGGGCGTCTGCCGGGTCTGATTTGACCTTTTGCAAGGAGTTGTTGCCGAAGTTTTTGATCAGGTGGGGATTCATAACGGAAATGCTTTTGGCAACAATTTTGATGGATACATAGTGATAAGAGGCAACCAGGAATATGCGCGTTCCTTTGGAGTATAACTGACGGATGAAACGCAGCAGCAGCTGGTGCGAGACTACCAGAGGATGGAAGCCGCCGGCATGGAGGCGGAGCTGGAACATACCTGGTTTTTGGTAAATTAATCTGGTCCCCGTATTTACTGATTACGGTTTTGATTGGTATTTTATGTATGCCGTTTACGGTAAAAAAATGGTGAAGGATGAAGGTATGACAATGGTATGACAGGAAAAGAAACCTGTGATAAGATAGTTGCGGAAGATAAGTTGTAACAGTTCAGACGGCATTTTCCTGCCGTCTGAATGGCTGCAATAAAATACGAAACATGGAGAAAAAGTATGTTGAATATTTTAATATGCGATGATGAGAAACCATTTTTAGACAGGCTGGCTAATAAAATTACCGTTTATTTAGAAAACAGAGAGATACCGTTTCAGATGGCTGCATTCTGTTCAGGGGAAGAGCTTCTTAAGCACAATGAAGATAGATTGTTTGATATTGCATTTCTGGATATCAGCATGAATGCGGTCAGTGGAATGGATGCAGCAGAGTATCTTAGAGACAGGAATCGGAAAATTTGCATTGTTTTTGTGACGGGTTATATGGACTATGTGCTGGAGGGCTACAAAGTCGGAGCGTTTCGCTATCTGGTGAAGGATTCCCTGGAGATTAGCTTTGAGGAATGTATGGAAGCGGTGCTGAAGAAATTTCATATAGATACGGATGAAATCTGTCTGGAATTTACTGATAGAAAGCTGTATCTGAAAGCAGATGAAATCTGTCTCGTGGAGAGCAGGGGGCATAAGCTTTTGTTTCTGGCAGTGGACGGCAAACATGTCATCGGAACCATGAACCGGAAGCTGACGGACGTGGAGGGCCTGCTTGGCGGACATGGGTTTCTGCGGGTTCATCAGAGTTATATGGTTAACATGAAATATATTGTAAACATCGCAAGCTACCGCCTGGAACTGGAGCCGGATATTATTCTGCACGTCCCTAGAAACAGGTATCCGTATGTAAAACGGGAGTATGCCATTTACAAAGGAGACAGCCTATGATTGCCTATATTTTGACGCATCTGTGGGTGTTTATGGAAATGCTTTTCCTGGATATTCTGGCCGATGCCTTTTTGATAAAAAAGAAATCGGGAAGCAGATCAAAACGTGTTTTTGGTCTGCTCTTTTTGACCATGGTTATGTCAGTCAGTGTGACGCTGTTTGAGGATATTGTGGCACTTAAGCTGTTTTTTGACTTTTTGCTTGTTTATGCCTATCTTTTATATTTTTATCAAACTACATTAGGGGAGGCGCTCTCCGTATATGTAATTAATTATTCGGTGATTATCTGTATTGATTTTATTGGTGTGTCCGGATATTACTATATTTTTGGAACTTCGGAAAATATGCCAATGTTTTACCTCATGTGCCTGATGGTAAAAAGTACGGAGCTTGGGAGCGGCTTTTTGATCCGATGGTTTTGGAAAAAAGGCGGGAATGCAGCCATACGTTCAGAGGGAATACGGGCATTGTTTCCGTCATTCGTAATCATTGCGGGGGCAGGAATCTTTGCATCACAGTTTCTGATGCGGACGCAGACTGTGCCTGTGGAGGTGACGGTTCTTATGGCTGGCATGATAGGACTCAATATTTTTCTGGTTTTTAATATGCTGTTGGCGGCAAGAGTGGAACTGGAGAAAAACAGTTTGAAGGACGCGGCCCGTCAAACAAAGATGGAACTTCTAATTTACCAAAATAAACAGGAGCTGTATACAAAACAGGGAAAACGCCTTCATGAGTATAAGAACCAGCTTTTGACAATCAGCGATATGCTGGAGCAGGGGCTGGTATCCCAGACGCTTCAATACACCCAGGGCCTGACTGGAGAGATTGGGAAAGCGCTGGAACGCATTTACACCAATCATCCGGTTGTTGATGCAATTTTGAATATGAAAAGGCAGGAAGCATTAAACAGAGGTGTAAACGTAAACCTCATGTGCGGGGATCTCCGGGATATGATATTAAAAGAAGATGAGATTATTATATTGCTGGGAAACCTGCTGGATAATGCCATAGAAGCGGCTGAAAAATGCGAGTCTGAAGGAATGGTCCTGGTCCGGATTGTCCGGGAAAAACGGCAGCTTGTGATAACCGTGAAAAACTCTTATGCCGGGCAGCTGCACCTGGAAGACAGCAGATTGATGACTTCAAAGCTGGATGAAGAAAACCATGGTTATGGGCTGGCGGCTATTCAGGATATTGCCGGGCGGTATGATGGGACCTTTGTAGTAAAGGCGGAGGGGGATTATGTGAAAGCGACTGTCTTGATACCGGATATGTGAAGACGGAAATGAATGAGCTTTTTTTGCGTTCCATAGTATGATTTTGCAGGAGTTGTTCTGTGTATTTATTTAATAAGGTATGATAGGAATAGTCAGCTGGAGGATTGGCTGACTCATAAATACACAAAGGGGAGAAACAACATGCAAAGGGATAAGAAACGATGCAGAAGACTATGTTCCATCGCGCTGACGGTGGTATCGAAGCCAGAGCGGAGGACAATAAGGTGTTTGTGACTGGGGAGGCATACTCGAATATCAAACTTGACTTTGTGATATGTCCATATCCGGCGGAACTGTCACCGGAGGAGACGGCGAGGGCAACCGCATCATTTATAATGATAACGGCAGTCTGCCAATCCCGATTCGTAGTGGAAATTATCAGTTTGACGGCTGGTTTACAGCGAAAGCAGGAGGCACAAAGGTAACTGTGGATACGGTACTCACAAAGGACAGTACCATTTATGCTCATTGGACGAATACAGATGGTTCTGGCAGTATGGGTGGATCTGGTGGAAGCACAGGAGGTCCGGCTGCCGCGGTCGGAGGACTGAAAGAAAGCCTGCCGAAAAATCATACAGGTGAGACGGAAATCATAAATAACGTCAAAGTCCCCAGCTATGTGGAAGAAGTAATCTGGAAAGCAATGGAGGACGGCAGATGGAGACTCGGCTGGGTTGTGATTGATGGAAAATACTATTATTTCCATGAAAAACCGAATGGAACGAGAGGAAGAATGCACCCGAATACCTTTACTCCGAATGGATACCATGTGGACGAACATGGAGTGTGGGCGCCAGCCTCAAACGTTCCAGAACTGTTACCGCCGCGTGCCGAACTACTGGATTGACGTGGAGTATTTCGACCCGCAGAACGGGCAGACAAAGCGGCGCGCGTAAGCTGAACAAATACACGATTTACTACTATGTGGATACTTCTGCTTTGTAGAAATCGGCGTTCCCCGCTTCCTTTGGAATTTACAAGCAACAGAGAACAACATCATTTCCTATACCGGGGAGTAAACCATGAAAAAAACAATAGCGACAAAACAAATGAAACGTTGGCAGAAGCTGGACAGGCTGGCTCTACTTGCGCCGCTGGTCCTGTTTCTTTTTCTATCCATTGGAAAAGAAGGGCGGCTGCTCTGGGGAATCGTTCTGAGGGAGCGGAATTTTGTGGTAACGATTGCGGCGCTGCTTCTCCTGGCTCTGGCCGCTGTCTTGGCTTCTCTGCCGATTGTACTTATATGGCGGGCCGTCAGCCATACCATGAAAAAAGCCGCGATTCAAAATGCCACCTTTCAGGCCGATGAGGATTTCGACTATTACCGGGAAAAACTGACCGGCGTTCCGCCCGCCACTATCAGCCTCTTGATGGATTTGCAGATTGAAGCAAAAAAAGACATGGCGGCATTACTCTTAAAATATACCAAAATGGGCGCGGTTTCCATGAAGGCTGGGACGGTTCATGTGCAAAATCAAGAGCTTCCCGGACTGCTCCCCAGCGACCGGACGCTTCTGGCGCTGATTGCCGGGGGACAGGCACAGCCTGCAAACCTTGGCGCGTGGAGGAGGCAGGCCGTCACGGAGGCCGTTGAGTCAGGCAATTTGAAATACAGAGGCATGCGGCAAAATGTACATTCCGCATCCCGATCCTGTCTAACAGGATGCCTCGGCGGATGTCTGCTCCCTATCCTCATTTTCCTTGGAATGGGTATCACCGCCGTTGCGATTAACAACAGCGACTGGATGGAAAAGCTAGATGGCTTTCTTGCGGCGGCTCCACAGTCTTTCGGTATGAGACAAATGGAATACCTTTTGTCATCGCCGGATATGGTGATTGCGATCCCTCTGACCGCTTTTTTTGTTCTGTCCTTTCTGGCAATGTTTCTGCTTCCGATTGCGGCTGTTCTGCGCACGGCGTTGTCCATTTACGGCACAGGAACACGGCTTAAGAGGACGCAGGCGGGCGAGATTTTAACGGCGCAGATTTGGGGGCTTAAAAATTTTATCCGTGACTTTTCTAACTTGGCTGAATCGGAGAAAGAACAGCTTGTCCTTTGGGACGATTTCTTGATTTATGCGGTGGTGCTGGAGGAAAACGAACGCATTATCGAGGATATTTTTCGTTTAAGGAATTTGAAATATCGGGATTTTATACTTTTCTAAGAAATGAGAGGAACATAAAATGGGAGACATAGGAAAATACATTGTTATTGGAGGCGCCGTTCTGATTGTCGCGGTTATCTTCCTTGTAATCATCAAGACCAGAAACGGGTTTGTTGTACTCCAAAACCGGGTCAAAAACCAGTTGGCGCAGATTGACGTACAGCTTAAGCGGCGCTATGACCTGATTCCCAATCTGTTGGAAACGGCCAAAGGCTATGCCAACTTTGAACGGAGCACTCTGGAGGCCGTGGTAAAGGCCCGCCAGAGCGCGATGGCTGCCGCGGACTTCGATCAGGCGGCTGCCGCGAACGGGAAGCTCCAGGCGGCGCTTCGGCGGCTTTTTGCGGTGAGTGAAGCATACCCGGAGCTGAAGGCAAACGCAAATTTTATGCAGCTTCAGAGCGAATTATCTGATACGGAGAATAAAATCGCCCTGTCCAGACAGTTCTATAACGACACCGTGCTCAAATACAACAACGCCATCCAGATGTTCCCGGCCAGTTTCATCGCGGGATTGTGCGGTTTTCATCCAATGTCCTTTTGGAATGCGGAGGAAGAGGCCCGAGAGCGCATTACGATTCAGGCGGAGGATATGAAGTTTTCATAAAAGAAATCCCCTGATGGGAAAAGACGATAACAATCAAGAATTTTTGAGAAAGCTGGATCACTTCGACCGGGCCGGGAACAGAATCTTGCATTGGATTGTGGTCAACCTCTACGCCGTATTTACCGGCACTCGCTGGAAAGAATCTTCACGCTTCCTGCGAAGCGGCCGCAGCATTAACGAAAAAAGCACACTGAAGCAGCAGGGAAAGAACAGGTGAAAGGATTCAAAACCCATGAATGAAAAACGCGGACAGTATGCTTATGAGATTGGTCATGTATTTTCAACAAAACATGGCAGCATGGCTGTAATTGCAAGACAAAAGGTGGAGAAAAAACCTGATCATTTCCGGAAATACTATACATTGCAATGCGGAAGGGGCCACCAATATGAGGTTGGAGAAAGCTATTTGCAGCAGGGGCGTCTGCGCACATGCAAACATTGTTATCATCCTCCGATTGCTGAGACGGATCCGGATTTCGCATTATGGTTTGCAGAACCGCAGATTCCAAGGGAGAGAAGCCGTTATTCGCATACACTGGCAGACTTTTATTGTCAGGAATGCGGCTCATTGGTGCGGGACAAGAGTATTCATACTGTTTATCAGAGAAAATATGTCCCTTGCCCTTATTGCAGAGATGGTATGAGTTATCCGGAACGGTATGTCAATGCGTTTCTGGCACAGCTGAATATCTCCTTTCATAGACAATACATGGTACCGTTTGAAAAAGAAGGAAAGAGAAGTCATTATAAATACGATTTTTACGATGAACCGCAAGGAATTCTTTTGGAAGTACATGGCCTTCAGCATTTTGCTCCAGATGTTTTCAAACGGATTGGAGGGTGGTCGTTGGAGATGATTCAGGAACGTGATCGGGAGAAGGAACGGTTTGCAAAAGAAGTTCTGCATTTACAGTATATATATTTGGATTGCAGAAAATCGGAACCGGATTGGATACGAAAAGAGATTATAAGTAAATTAGCATGTTATCCGTTAGATGGTGTGGATTGGGGGAAGGTCAGACAGGACGCAAATACCTCAATGGTATTGCAGATGATAGAACTATCCAAACAAGGATACACTCAGAAACAGATTGGTGAAAAGCTTCAGGTACACCCTTCTACAGTCTGCCAAAAATTGAAAAAGGCTGAGGCGGACGGTCTGTTTGATGGAAGATGTCCAAGAGTGGAACAGGCCGAACAAAATCGTCAGCATAAACAGGAAAAAAGAATTCGATATTTGAAACAGAAAATGCGGCTGCAGGACCAGAAGAAATATTTGGAAAAAATGCAGTACAGACCGAATGAGGAACTAAAATCAAATAGCAGGTCCGGTATCTGCTGTGAACAGGAGTATCCACAGATTCAGATGTTGGGTTCTTACGTAAATACCCGAAAACCTATCCGGTTCCTCTGCAATCAGTGCGGGCAGGAATTTGAATGCTCTGCTACATGGTTTATGGAGCATCACGCTTGTCCTTACTGTAAACAGCTTGCACGTATTCAGGGCAGAATTGCAGAGAAATACGGAGAGGAAATACAGGTTCTGAGCATTTATAAAAATTGTAAAACTTCCATGACAATGTATCATACGGTTTGTAATGAAACATTCCAGATTACTTATACGGATTTTATGAAACGTGGCTGTCCGGTTTGCGGAAAACGGAATCGTATTATCCATTCAGCAGAAACCAGGAGAAATCGCGAGATTCAGAGTTTTTATCAGAAACTCCCTGAAATAGAAGCAAGAGGATATACATTGGAAAGCGATGTATGCACGAGGCTTGGAGTACCCCATAAATTCCGCTGCCATCATTGTGGGGAGATCTGGGAGGTGACGCCCAGTGTAGTTATGCATGGAAGAAATCATATTTGTATCAGCCCGTGTAAAAAGAAGACGCCGGAGCAATTTCAGCAGCAGGTGGAAGCTCTGGTGGGGGAAGAATACACTGTCTTATCAGAATATCAGAATGCTTTTGCTCATGTAAAGATGCGCCATAATGCATGCGGACTGGAATATTCTGTGGCACCGGCCCATTTTACCAGCACAGGAAGGCGCTGTCCGAAATGCAGCAGAAAACGCTAGTCGGGTTCTTCACTGAGGACCTGGAGGCACTTGAGCAAGAGGCGGTTTGTACCCCGGAATTTGGCAATGGGCGGATGTTTTATTACTATATGAAAGAAGGTACTTCCAATGCCTCTGCCGGTGTGGGGTGGAGGATATACCTGGGAAGAATAATAGAAAAAGCGGTTATCACCAACTATTCTTATTTGGCGAAAAAATGCCGTTTCAATCATAATGCAAAGGGATGAAAATGCGTGTAATGATCCATTTAATCCTGGTAATTCAAGAGTTATCAAAAGCACTGAAAGGCAGGTATAATTACTATGAATAAAGCCATAAAATCAGACTGGAAAACACTGGATATGCCGGAGAAAACAGCGTCATTTTCAATTGATATTGGTCTGACAGAAGGTGAATTTTCCGCACTTCAAAATGGTCATATTCCATGTGAAATGGAGGATAAGTGGTTTGAATATTTTGAAAATAATATCCTGTATATTCACCGGAGCTGGACTGGAATTTGTATTTATAAGGTTCAGTTTTCCACGGACAGAAGAATAGAAGAAGTGGTTGTAAACAGGGACAGTGAACAGTATAGAGAGACCAATATTGAGCGTGATAAAGTTCAGGTCATGATGCGAATTAATAGTCTGTGCGGACGTACGGGAAATGGGGAATTAATGTTAAAATATATAAAGTCAGGGAGATAAAACGGAGCGAACAGGAAAGATAAATTGAAGCAAACTATAGAAATAAACTGGAGCAAATAAGAATGATAAACCAAAGCGAACAAGAAAGATAAACCGGAACAAAATAAAGAAACAAATCCCAATAAAGCGAAGAATAATAAAATATAACTATAAGGAGAAACAGAAAAAACAATGGAATATAAATACCTGAAAGAGCAGCTTCTGAGTATGTTTGACTCTGACAAACTGCATTTATTTCCGGAAGAATGGGGATTTTTTAATGAAACGGAAAGGGATATTAAGTGCATTGGATATGCCACAAATCTTACCGGGGAAATCATAGAACGAGCCGGGGAAAAAGGGGTGGATTTTCTTCTTACCCACCATGACTCCTGGGAATTTATATATGGATTGAAAGAACATTGTAATAAAATGCTTCGGGAAGCCGGTATGACACATGCCTTTTTTCATGCACCGTTAGACGATGCGGATTTTGGTACAAGCGCATCGCTGGCCCAGGCATTGGGGATGAAGGGCTGTAAAAAGGTCATGCCATACAGGGAGCAGTATTATGGAGGTGTTGCCGGTGAAATTGTTCCCACGGATTTTGAGTCTTTTGCGGCGAGCCTTTCTCATATATTGCAGGAAAATGTGCGCTGTCATCGGAATAACGACAGGCCGGTCTGCCGGATAGCTGTGGCTGCGGGCGGAGGCAATATGACCAGTGATATGAGGACGGCAGTGGAGCTGGGATGTGATACATATGTGACAGGGGAATATGCCCTGTATTCACAGCAATATGCCGGATTCTGCGGGATGAATCTCTTTGTGGGAAGTCATACCAATACGGAAATTTTGGGTGTGAAGTCTATGGCGGAGCGGTTGACCTGTGGAGGCAAAATAGAGTTAATCAGAATCAGGGAACCAAATGATTGATTGTAAATATAATAATGTGCACGAGGAGAAAAAAGATGGGGAGGGTATGTCGGAGCAGTTGCGGAAAGTAAAGATAACCCGTTCCCATTTTATTGATACTGTCAGTTTAGGCGGCTTAAAGCGACATTAGATGTCTTAAGCTGCCTTGATATTATATCAGCGGGAAACCGCAGTGACAAAAGGAGGTTGAGAACATGAGTAAAGTAAAGATAACTGTTTTAAAAACCACCCTGGACAAAGAGCTGGCCCGGGAATACGGAGCAGAGGGCCTTACTGCCTGTCCCATGATGAAGGAGGGGCAGATATTTTATGTGGATTATGCTAAGCCAGAAGGGTTTTGTGATGGGGCATGGATAGCCATTCATCCGTATGTATTTTCCCTGGTCCATGGTACGGGAAATGAACTGTTTTATTATGGAAACTGGATTAGAAAGCCGGGAGTCGCCATATGCAGCTGCAATGACGGACTGCGGCCTGTCATATTCAAAGTGGAGTCTGCCGGACAGGATTCTGCCATGGAATATGAGCCGGTCCGGTAAAATAAATCGGCTGGTTTGACGGATATGAATGGTTCAAATTATGAGAATATAACACCTGTATAAGACCTGTATTTCCCGTGTATAACGTCATTATGATCTGCATAAAAGACGAATTGGAAATGCCCGTCAGATGTACTGTATGATAAGATTATGCAGTATATATGGCGGGCATTAACTTACGCAAATCAGCATATATGTTCTGTGGAAAACAGACTGTTTATACATTTCAAATTGGACGATAACGAACTATTTTGAAGTCCTGTTACGGGCAATACCGGGCCGTTTCAAAGCACCATTCCGGTCAGTATTTAATCGCATTATAATTCCGGAAAAGCTGTCATACCATCGCCGCACCTTCAGCAAGCCATCATGGATCTGTCCTGCTCTGTCACCTCTCCGGATCCTTAAAAATAGAAAATCCCGGCGGAAAATAAGTAAACAGCAGAAAACAAATCAATAAAAGAAACACGGCCATGGATGTCACATGGCTGTATTTTTCCAATCGACAGCTCCCTGACAATCCGCGGTATATGAGAAAGGCAGCAATTACACAAATGTAAAACAGGGCGATATCCAATACCAGGAAGTTACGTCCCAGCACGCTTGTATAGGCGTAAAACAGTACCGGTATCAGAAGCGTCCCCATGAGCAGTCCTGCGTGAAAAGCAGATATGCGGCAGGCATCGGTCACTCCCTTTAAGTTCCACAGTCCAAACAGGAGCATGGGGAAAAACAGCAATTTCATGTGTTCCCACACAGATTCATTGACAGGAGCGATAAGGCCGATGAGGGGATTGCGGCCGGACCAGCGGTAGGTGAAATGGAGAAGGGTCCCCAGTATGGATACGCACAGTATCCCGGCTATTGTTAGTGAAATATTCATATGCACCTCCTGTTATACTGTATGAAATAGGGACATATGGTAGAACATTGGACAATGCCGGGAAGGGATTTCGTTTTCTTTTTGACAAATATTATAAAACAATGTACACTGAAAATATAGTTTAAAGTCAGGAATATGCCTATGGAGGTTGATATGCTGAGGAATAATAAGGAGGATGGATTCAGCCCGGGTTCCATGCTGCATTTGTGGACAGCTCAGACAGATGCAGTCCTTGATTGTATCAGGGAGAATGGATTTTCCCAGGTAAAGATGGAATTTATTGACAAGAAATATGAGGAGAGCGCCTGGGTGTTTAAGGAGGCGTATGGCTTTTTTAAACAGAGGGCCAGGCTCATGGTCAAACCGCCCGAAGGAGCTGAATCTCCTGTCTGGCTTTTTTTCGACCCAGGCTGGGTGTATTTGTCTCCGGACAGTTATCTGCTGGAACTGTCTGTTCCCAGGGAACGGGTGGTGCTGTTTGACCGTGAAAGGTGGCAAAGGGTTCTGAATCTTTCCTATGTGGGGAAGGAGCAGGAGGACGAGGCCCGCTTTGAACAGAAAATGAACCAGATGGGTGTGTCCACTTACTGGGAAGTGTTTCAGTCCGCCTTCTACCCATACTTGAAGTCAGAAATCAAGAAGAGTTGGGAGCGCATATTTGACATAGACAATACGGAACAGACTAACCTGGGAGCCGCCGTATGGCAGCTCAGACAAGAGGATGTGGTGGGAATTAATTCCCATTCAGCTTTAGAAGAAAGGGATGGTTTCAGTGGAAAATGAACGGGTGAGGAGAAAGTATTTTAAGGATTTAAACCGAAAGGTTTACATAGAGAGGGCCTTGGAAATCATCAGGGACGAGGGGACTGAGGCCATTTCCATACGCAGGATGGCCAAGGAATTCCAGTGCAGCACCACCAGCATGTACCGGTATTTTGAGAATGTGGAGGAACTGCTTTATTATGCCAACCTGGGGTATCTGGATGAGTACCTGGAGGAGCTGAATGTCCATGAGAAGGAGTGGCGTGATATCTGGGACATGCACATTGGCATATGGGAATGCTACTGCCGTATTGCCTTCCGCTATCCCCAGGCCTTTGATATCATATTTTTCAGCGCGGCCAGCCGGAACCTGACCACAGCCATCCGTGAATACTATGATATGTTTCCGGAACGAATCAATATAGTCAGCCCATATCTTCAGGTCATGCTCCAGTCCACGGACCTGTTTGAGCGTGATATGGTCATGGCGGAGCGCTGTGCCCAGGCAGGCGTTATTACCATGGGGAATGCCATGAATATGAACCGGATGGTTTGCCTTTTGTATAAGGGGTACCTGAAGGAGATTCTGGATTATGGTCTGGAACCGGATGAAATCGAGGGTAAGGTCCAGGAGTTTAAGCGTGATGTGGAAGTCATCGTAGGTATATATGCCAGCGATACACTGGGTCATGATTATCTGGCAAATGCCAGATAGAAAAACATCAGAAACAATATGAACTGCCGCGGCTGTCAGAAGAGATTTCCGCGGCTCATTTTTTATGAAGCCAGAATATAGGTGATGCAGACAGGAGGAATTGATATGAGCAAAGAGACAGCAAACGGATATTATACGGTTTACACCAGGCAGTCCAAAAAGGTGCTGGAGGAGCTGGAAAAAACGGGGGAATACCGGGTTAAAGAGGAGTATATCAGGATGAAAAATGACTCTATTTCAGAGTATTACCTGAAACTTTACCGGTGGTTTGCTGAACGGTGCAGGGAGAGAATTGATGTTCCGAAGGGGTGTTCTCTTCCCATATGGCTGTCCATGCATGATGAATACAGGCTGAGGAACACAGAGGATACGGTTTGCTTCACCCTCAGGATACCCCGGGAAAAGGTTCATGTCATTTCTGAGTATGCCTGGGGGTTCAGGGTCAATTATATGTATGTGCCGTTAAACCTGGAGGATGAGCGCGCGTTTAACGAGGAGCTGAAACGATACGGGATTGAAAATGAAATGGCTCTTGTCACAGAGTCTCTGGGCAATTATTATCCCATGCTGAAAAAGAGAATTATTTCCAGCTGGGACCGGGTATTTGAACTGAAACCCAATTCACCGGCAGACGAATTGGGGGTATGTTTTGAGATACAGAGGGAATGGATTGAAAATATCGAGTCCCTTACATGATGCATAAAGTTACCATGGTATTATCCAACAATGTTCTGAAAATCGTCAAAATGCACAAAAAGCCTTGCAAACCAGGCAGTTAATGTTAAAATATTAACTGTTAAGAGCCAGAACTATAGAAAATTTCTATAAGAAAGGAGTAGTTCATTTATGAAGCTGGAACTCGGTAATTTTTATGTGAAGGACATCGTTTTTGGTGACAAAACCAAGTATGAGAACGGTATCCTTACGGTAGACAAAGAGGATTGCCTTGCCTTTGTCAAGAGAGACCCGCACATCACGGAGGCAGATTTAAGAATAGTAAAGCCTGGTGACATGGTGAGACTGGTACCTGTTAAAGAGGCGGTAGAGTGCAGAGTAAAGGTAAATGGGGACGCACTGTTCCCAGGTTACACAGGACCACTGTCACAGGCCGGAGACGGAAGGACCCACTGCCTGAAGGATATGAGCCTTTTGGCTGTTGGAAGACACTGGGGAGGTTTCCAGGACGGACTCATTGATATGGGAGGGGAAGGCGCTAAATATACATATTTCTCCCAGCTTAAGAATCTTGTGCTGGTTGCAGATACAGACGAGGATTTTGAGAAGCGGGAACAGCAGAAGAAAAACAGGGCCATCAGGGAGGCAGTTCACAAACTTGCCGAGTACATTGGTTCCTGTGTAAAGGATATGGAGCCGGAAGAGGTTGAAAGCTACGAGCTGGAGCCGGTTATCAGGAGAGCGCCTGAGACGGAGAAGCTTCCATCCGTCGTGTACGTGATGCAGCCTCAGTCCCAGATGGAGGAGATGGGTTACAACGATCTCTGCTATGGATGGGACTGCAACCATATGCTTCCCACCTTCATGAACCCCAACGAGGTGTTGGACGGAGCTATGATTTCCGGAAGCTTTATGCCATGCTCTTCCAAGTGGGCAACCTATGATTTCCAGAATTGTCCAGTCATCAAGAGGCTGTACAAGGAGCACGGCAAGACCCTTAACTTCCTGGGAGTGATTATGTCAAACCTGAACGTTGCCCTGGAGCAGAAGGAGCGTTCCGCTCTGTTTGTGGCTCAGATTGCGAAGTCCCTTGGAGCAGACGCTGCCCTTGTGACTGAGGAAGGCTACGGCAATCCGGACGCTGACTTTACAGGCTGCATCGTGGCTTTGGAGGACGCAGGCGTTAAGACGGTAGGCCTTACAAATGAGTGTACAGGCCGTGACGGCAAGTCCGATCCCCTGGTTTCCATGGATGAGAAGGAAGACGCCATTGTTTCTACCGGTAATGTTTCTGAATTGATTGAACTTCCTCCTATGCCGGAGGTAATCGGCGAGCTGGAAGCCCTTGCCAGGGACGGTCTGTCAGGAGGCTGGGCCGGGGATGAGATTTTAGGGCCGTCTGTCAGGCCGGATGGATCCATCATCATGGAAAACAACGCCATGTTCTGCGGAGACCAGATTATCGGCTGGTCCACCAAGACTGTCAGGGAATTTTAGGAAAATCAGTGAAAGGAGTTTCGTTATGAAGAACGTTATCTGTTATATCAATCAGTTCTTTGCAGGCATTGGCGGCGAAGACAAGGCTGATTATGAACCGGAAATCAGAGACGGCGTCATGGGACCCACAGCAGCCATCAACCAGATGCTGGCAGAGATTGACGCCCAGGTTACCACCACCATTATCTGCGGTGACAACTTTATGAGCACACACAGGGATGAAGCCATTGAGAGGATTCTGACCGCATTAGAGGGCAGGGAGTTTGATCTTTTCCTGGCCGGACCAGCCTTCCAGGCAGGCCGTTACGGAGTTGCCTGCGGTGAGATTGGAAAGGCGGTTTCCGCCAGGTTCGGCGTACCGGTCATCACATCCATGCACGCGGAGAACCCCGGTGTTGAGATGTTTAAGAAGGATATGTACGTCATGACAGGCAGCCATTCCGCAGCCAGCATGAAGAAGGATGCAGGCGCCATGGTAAAGCTGGCTGATAAGCTGTTAAAGGGCCAGACACCGGAGGGACCGGATGCAGAGGGCTACTATGCAAGAGGAATCCGCCACCAGGTATGGCGCGAGGACGGCGTGGCAGCAGCAGACCGCGCAGTGGATATGCTCATTGCCAAGGCTACAGGACAGCCCTATCAGTCTGAGCTGATTATTCCCAAGAAGGACCTGGTACCCATTGCACCGGCTCTTAAGGACTTAAAACATGCCAGGATCGCATTGGCCAACACCGGCGGTATTGTTCCTGTGGACAATCCGGACAGGATTCAGTCCGCATCTGCAACACGCTGGGGCAGATATGATATTTCCAAGATGGACCGCTTAGCAGGCGGCGAGTTTAAGACAATCCACGCTGGTTTTGACCCGGCGGCTGCCAACGCAGACCCCAACGTCATTATGCCTGTGGATGTTATGAAGGAATTCCTGAATGAGGGCAAATATGGTTCTCTCCACGATTATTTCTATTCAACCGTAGGAACCGGAACCACACAGGGAGAGGCCAGAAGAATGGCCAAAGAAATCATACCGCTTCTAAAGGAGGACCATGTGGACGCCGTCATCATGGTCTCCACCTGAGGGACCTGTACTCGTTGCGGGTCAACGATGGTAAAAGAATTTGAGCGCGCAGGTTTCCCTGTTGTACTTATGTGCAACCTTCTTCCGGTTGCCCAGACGGTTGGCGTAAACCGTATGGTACCAACTATATCCATACCTTATCCTCTTGGCAATCCTTCCACCTCCAAGGAGGAGCAGCATCTGCTGCGCCGCTCCAGAGTGGAGGCAGCGCTGGATGCACTGGCTACAGATATTAAAAAGCAGACGATTTTCAAAGTAGAAATCTAGGATACAGGGCGGTACGAAATACGGTTCTGTATGCCATGAATGATGAGTGGCTTTGTGTGCCGCCTGGCAGGGGGGCCTGTCAGGCGGCATTTGTGTTTGCTTGGGAGCTTATGTTTTCAAGAGAGCTTTTGTTTGGCTGTCCAGAATCATTTTGCCGGCTGTCCGCATGCTTTTAGGAGAAGGAGAGGGCCTATATGAAAGACAAAAATCAGGTATTCGTAGTTTCACTAGCAATAACCATTATCATGGCAATATGGGCGGTTGCCTTTAATGCCAACTTTACAGTTGTTTCAAATGCTGCATATTCATTTCTGACCAATAATTTCGGCTGGCTGTATCTTATGGCCATGACCGCATTTGTTATTTTTTCCGTTGCAATTGCGTTCAGTAAATGGGGAAAGATTAAGCTGGGACCGGATGACTCCAAGCCGGAATATTCCACTGTATCCTGGTTTGCCATGCTGTTTGGGGCTGGCATGGGTGTGGGTCTGGTATTCTGGGGAATCTCTGAGCCTCTGGCGCATTTTTCAAATCCGATTCCCGGAATTGAGGCTGGCACGGAAGCCGCTGCAAACTTTGCCATACGGTCCAGCTACATGCACTGGGGACTTCATCCGTGGGCAAACTATTGTATCATTGGACTGGGCCTTGCCTATTTCCAGTTCCGCAAGGGAAAACCGGGCCTTATCAGTTCCATATTTGAACCCCTGATCGGTGAAAAGGGAATCAACGGATGGGTGGGAAAGACCATCGACGTACTGGCAGTGTTCGCCACAGTAGCGGGCGTTGTTACTTCCCTTGGACTGGGCGTTATGCAGATCAATGCAGGTCTTAACTACCTGTTCGGCATTCCCACGACCCTGGTGATTCAAATTATTATCATTGCGGTAATAAGCGTTATTTACATCTGGTCTGCTGTTGACGGCATCAGCCGCGGCATTAAGATCATTTCCGACGCTAACTTATATATTGCCATTGGCCTGATCACTGTTACATTCCTGGTAGGGCCAAAACTTGAGATTCTTAACAACCTGACAAACGGACTGGGGCAGTATCTGCAGAACTTCTTCGGGGACAGCCTCATGATCAACAATTATGGAGACAATACCTGGGTGGGAGCCTGGAGAGTGTTCTACTGGGCGTGGTGGATTGCATGGGCTCCATTTGTGGGATCCTTTATTGCACGTATCTCCAAGGGCAGGACAATTCGGGAATTCATCGCAGGCGTGGTGCTGGCACCGGCCCTGGGGTCCATCCTCTGGTTTGCCATTATGGGAAGCCTGGGACTGCATTTGGGTATGGACGGTACACTTTCCGTTGCCCAGCTGGCGGATATTGCAAGCAAGCCTGAGACAGGACTGTTCATTGTTATGGGACAGTATCCTCTGGGAATGATTCTGTGCGTGGTATCCCTTATATTGTTATGTACATTCTTCATTACTTCGGCAAACTCCGGTACCTTTGTACTTGCCATGTTCTCATCCAAGGGAGATCTGAATCCGAAGAACGGAAGAAAAGTGCTGTGGGGCGTTGTACAGTCTCTTCTGGCTGTGGGACTTCTGGTTGCGGGAGGATTGAAACCCCTTCAGACCATTTCGCTTGCAGCGGCATTCCCCTTTATATTCATTATGCTGTTTGCAGGGGCTGCCCTTGTGAAGGCTTTGATGAAAGAGAAATAGCTGTGCGGTAAGATAATCAGATAAAATATAAGCGGGCCCGGCGCCCGCAGCGTAAGCATAGGTGTCCTGGATGCTGCCTTTTATTATAGAAGGCTGGCTTCCGGGACACATTTGTTTTGGTATGGGAAGATTTGGGATAGAAAAAGCGGAAAGATAAGTATTATAGAAAATATTATATAAGGAAGGAATTGACATTTTGGTTAGTCAATGCTAATCTTATCACATAAACGACTCATTAGCCAAGCAGAAGGAAGGTGATATTATGTCAACAGCCATTATATGCGCGGTCCTGATTGTCATTGCAATCATTGGAATCAAGAGCTACGCCAAAAAATTAACCTCCGGGTGCTGCGGGGCCTCCTCCCAGCCATCGGTGAAAAAAATGAAAGTCAGGGATAAGGATAAGTCCCATTACCCCTATTCACGGCTTCTCAAGGTGGACGGTATGTCCTGCGGTAATTGTGCCAGCCATGTGGAAAATGCACTCAACAGCCTGGAAGGAGTGTGGGCCCAGGTGGACCTGGAAAAAGGCGAGGCCCTGGTGCGGATGAAACAGGAGTACGGAAACAATGAGCTTAAACAGGCTGTTAAGGATGCAGGGTATGTGGTCTATAAAATAGAAGAAAGCCCTGAGTTTTCAAACAGATAAAGAAAGAAGGTAAGGGCCAGCAGGTCGGCGCTGCCCCCGGGGCTTATATTGTTTTTAATAAATTCCCTGTCCAATGATTCAATATAAGGAATCGGGTCCTTGTTTATGAATTCCGGGTCATTTAGCGTTTCACGAAGAAGGGCCTGGATTTTCTTCATGGAATGATAGGAGGATCGGTTTACAATATTGGTATCCTCTGAGTGGGCAATGATATATAACAGGGTCACAGCGCCAGCGTCATTGAGGGAGAGGCCCCTGTCCAGCTGATGTTTCAGTACAGGAAGAGCTTTCTTTAAGACTGTGTGATAACCTGACAGGGCCTCGCCTCTGGCTCCTTTCATGCCATAGAGGGCATAAAGTCTTTCTCCGTTTGTGCGGGCATTTTCAACCGTCACATCATTAAAATCCTCAAGCACGTCTGCCACCAGCTTCCTGTTTATCTTAAGGAGGGCGTCCGGAGAGTATGGAATGTGGTTGGCATACATGTAGCCCAGGGCGCCGTTCATGATAGCCAGGGAGAATATAAGCCCCTTATGTGTATTTACCTGGTTGGTAGCCCGGAACATGGTTTCCTCAGCCTGTATGCCCAGGGAGCGGAGCCTGGAAAAGATACGGGAAAATGGTTCGTGTCCGTTTTCAATCCCGCAGAGGGCAAATTGTTCAAAGTAGTGATTCAGTGACACGGCGCTGGCCTCAAAAGTGAAGATGTCCATATCCTGATGGGCTCCTGTATTGTTCCGGTCTACCAGTCCCGGTTTGGGAGTAACACTGACCTCGTATAAAAGCGCCTGCATGGACAGGGAGGAAAGTTTCCTGGCATGCTGTTTCGCAAAATAATTAGTCATGATCTGGCATTCCTGCTCCAGCAGCTCCTTTACGGAATGGGTCCTGGCACGGCTGCACACAAATGCCTCCTGGTTGCAGATAAGGCATTTTCGGGTGGAAAATCCCAGGTCTGTCCGGGATATCTTCATTCCGTCTGTCTGAATCACGTCGATGTCAAACAGTCTGCCAAGGGCAACAGAGTCTTCTAGCAGGCAGAGATTTTCTTTTATAAACCGGGCATCCCCGTCTACTGCCCAGAAATACTCATGTCCCGCATGGGATGTGGTGGAATAGGTGGCAATGATGGGGATTTTCCATGCATGGCACTGGGTTTCAATGAGGCGGATGCCTTCGTGAAAGGTCCGCAGAGCCAGAGGGAATACCTTGACGGGTCCTACAATATTCAGGGTAAAGGAGATGACAGGCAGGTGATGTTCAGACAGAAGCATTCTCTGGACCTCCTGCCGGTGCTCCCTGGCATCCAGCATGTCCTTAAGCGAAACCTCCCTGCCTGTTACCAGGGTTGAAAGATTGATGTCCATATAAACCCTCCTCTGTTTCATACGTCTGTTTGATACCATTGTATCCGGTAATAAGAAAAAACACAAGCCGGTCTTTCGGGTGGTTGTTTTCCTATATGGGGAAGTGTATAATTAGGAAAATACCAACAGGGAGGGGAAACATCTATGGATTTGGAAGAACGGAAAAAGGCATTGCGCCAGGAGATAAAAGCGGCTGCAGTAGCGTTGGATGAAGGTTATACAAAGGAGGCGGACCTTGAGATATTCAGCCATGTGGCGGGGCTGTCGGAATATGAGCAGGCGGGGACTCTGTTCTGCTTTGTGGGAACCAGCGGAGAAATTGACACAGCGCCCATACTGGAGGATGCATTAAGAAAGGGAAAACGGGTGGGTGTTCCCAAGTGTACGGCCAGAGGGATCATGGAAGTTCGTGAAATCAGGAGCCTTGGGGATTTGGAGGCAGGAAAGTACGGTATATTGGAGCCGGGTGCAGAGGCGCCGGTCATACAGCCGGAGGAAATTAATCTGGCCATTGTGCCATGTATGTCATGCAGCCATGACGGCAGGCGTCTGGGGTACGGCGGCGGGTACTATGACCGCTATCTGGTCAGGACCCGGGCCGTGAAGGCGGTCATATGCAGGGAACGGATCATGCGTGCGGATATACCTGTGGAGCCCCACGACCAGCTGATGGATATGGTGATATCGGAGCATGGTGTCCGGCGGCTGGGAAGCCGGTGATATACCGGTCATCGGACTGGGATGAATAAATTCTTTCATAAATTACATAAATTTTATAAATATATGTCACAAACCAGCAGTGTCCTCCCTCTAACTTTATAAAAGGAGGCGGAAAGCTATGGAGAAACAGGAAAAGTATGATATGGAAAGGCTGGTTGACCTGGCAGCGTCGGGGAACAGGGACGCATTGGAGGAACTCTTGGGAGATGTGCAGGACATGGTGTTTAACCTGTCCCTTCGTATGCTGGGAACGGTTCCTGATGCAGAGGATGCATGCCAGGAGATACTGATTAAAGTAATGACCCATTTGTCTGATTTCAGGAAGGAAAGCCGGTTTAGCACCTGGGTGTTCCGTGTTGCTGTAAATCATGTGCTTGCGTACAGGAAGCATATGTTCAGCCACCATCCTCTGAGTTTCGAGTATTACGGGGAAGACATAGCTAACGGCAGGGAAGAGGATGTGCCGGATATGACAGGCGGAGTGGACCGCGGTATTCTGGAAGAAGAACTGAAATTGTCCTGCACCAATGTAATGCTTCAGTGTCTGGACGGGGAAAGCAGATGTATCTTTATTCTGGGAACCATGTTCCGGCTGGACAGCGCAGTAGCGGGAGAGATTCTGGGAATATCACCGGCCGCGTACAGAAAGAGATTATCGCGGATAAGGGAAAAGATGGCGGCATTTTTGGGGGAATACTGCGGTCTGGCAGGAGGAAAATGCAGCTGCAGAAGGCGCGTGGATTATGCTATTGCCAGCCGCCGGCTGACACCGGAGCGCCTGGAGTACAACGGCATGGAACAGGGACGGAGCAGGATTGCAGAACAGTGCAGGGCCATTATGGAGGAGATTGACGGCCAGTCCCGGATATTTGCAGAGATGCCCTTTTACCGTACCGGGCCTGATGCAGGAAAAACATGACATACAGATGTCATTTTATATGTGATATAATTTTGAAATGACAGATATATGAGATATATGATACGGAGGCACACGGCACCGGACCGGCAGACGCGCCGGTTATGATGGGGTTTCATCACGGCCGGGTCTGTCTCCCTTCGTTCTCCGGCATAACGAAAGGAAGGTACACAATGACATGGATGGAGGCATACCCGGCTCACAGGCAGCCGGACATGGAGCAAATCGGAAGGTATATAGCAAGTCCCTGCTGGCAGCCGCTTTTGGCGTGGCTGGAGGACACCTTTCATATATCCCCCAGGATTGAGTACAGCAGATGCTCCATGCAGGGAGGCTGGAATGTGAAGTATAAGAAGGGTTCCAGGGCAGTCTGTACATTGTATCCAGAGGAAGGGTATTTTATCTGCATGATTTCAGTGGGGGCAAAGGAAGCACCGGAGGCAGAACTGGCACTGAACGGCTGCACTGCGTATGTCCGGCAGCTGTATCATGATACTACTCCCTTTAATGGGGGGAGATGGATGATGATAGAGGTAAGGAACGGGGAAGTGCTGGATGATGTGAAGGAGCTGATTGGGATTCGGATGAGGAAGAAACGGAGTGTTTGAGTTTAAATTGCAGTGAAGGCAGCAGGAAGAGGCCGGATAATAAATCCCCCCTCTTCCTTATTTTTGTCTTGACAATCGGTTCGTGGCAACGTATGATGAATATATTAATTGGATTAATTCATTAAAATCAATTAATGAATAGGGAGAATGTATGAACAGAAGTATAAGGGGTTTTAATCAGGAGAATATACAGGATATGAACCGTACGCTGCTCCTTAACCTTCTCAGGAAGGAAGGAATTTGTGCAAGAGCCCATCTGGCAAACCTATCCCAGTTAAAACAGGCCACGGTGACTAATATTGTCAGTGATTTTATTGACTGGGGCCTGGTAAAAGAGGTGGGATTTTTAGTTGGAAACAAAGGGCGCAGATCCATAGGTATTTCCATTAATAACGATGACTTTGGAGTTTTAGCCATAAGGCTTGCCAGAAAAAATTATACGGTAGGTATTTTCAATCTGTCAGGCAGGCTTCTGGATAAGAAGCGGGTGGAGCTGGATGTGAACCAGCCTCCAAGGGTAACCTTTGAAGCCATAATCCATGAGGCCGGAGAACTCATCAGATCGTCTGAATCCAGGAAAATCATAGCCATAGGTATGGCCATACCCGGTCCTTACAGTGAAAAAAGAGGGCGGATTGAGCTGATGACAGGCGTTTTGGGATGGAATGAAATTCCCATACAGGAGAAACTGCAGGATATTTTCAAAATACCGGTTTTTTTGGAACAGGATGCCAATGCAGGTGCCCTGGCCCAGTACTGGCATAATGATGAGGATTATAAAAATGGAGTTGTTGTATATATTGCGGTTGGGCAGGGTGTTGGTGCCGGTATCATCAATAATGGTGAGCTGCTGAAGGGCTGCATCGGTGTTGCCGGGGAGGTGGGACATACCTCTATCTGTTACAATGGACCCAGATGTGCATGCGGCAATTATGGGTGTCTGGAAAATTACTGTTCATCCATTGCGTTTACCAAAGAGGTGAACCGCGTATTAAGACCTGAAATAGAATATAATTTCCGTCAGGTATCCCAGCTCCTGAGAGATGGAGACCAGGTGGTTACGGATATTTTTCTGGATGCTTGTGATAAACTTTCTGTTGGAATCGTGAATATCATCAACAGTTTTAATCCATCAGTCATCGTAATAGGAGATGAAATGTCCCATATCCTTCCTTCCGTCATGTTGGAAAGGGTTAAGAGCAATGTAAAGGAACGGGTGCTGCCGGAAATTTATGCCAATATGAATATAACCATGAGCGTAGTTAGCAATGATTCTATGGCACATGGGGCGGCAATTGTGGCGATAAATGATATTTTCAATCATCCGTTAACATATTTTGAGAGTAATCAAAGAGACGACTAAATTAGGCGTGTGAAGACGATACATAAAAGAGGCTGTGGTCTGTGAAAGTGCACAAACCACAGCCTTGTTTTTGTGCAAAATAGCAAATAATAAAATTGGAATGCTGTATTTTTAAAAACTTATTGACAAAATATCTGATCTGTTGTAATATAAACTCAACTTATTAATTAATCCAATTAATGAATATATTCAAAAAATGATTATTTTGGAGGAGGAAAAATCATGAAAAAAACATTAGCAGTTGTTCTTGCAGCTATGATGGCAGCCAGCTTGACAGCATGTGGAGGGTCTGCAGCTAAAGATACAACGGCCGCGGCTGCCAAAGCACCGGCAGCAGAAAGTACAGCAGAGAAAACCGGAGAAGGTGCAGGGACAGACGAAACGGAAAAAGCAGCAGGTACAGAAGAGAAGAAACAATATAAATTTGGGTTTACAGAAATGAGCGCAGGCTCTTTCTTTGATGCTTGTTACAGTGGTGTTGAGGAAGTGGTCAAAGCCAATGGGGATGAGATCGTCCACGTGGAAGGTAAAGCTGACAGCGCATACCAGCTGGGTGTAATTGAGGATTTTATTTCACAGGGATGCGACCTGGTATTCTATAATCCATCAGATGCAGCGGCGTCAGCGGCAGCGGTCAAGGCGCTTAATGACGCGGGTATCCCCATTGTAAACTTTGACTCAGCTGTCAGTGACCTTTCTAAGGTGAACTGTTTTGTAGTGAGCGACAGCTATTCCTGCGGACAGATTGCAGGCGAAGAATTGATTAAGAATCATCCTGAAGGCGGAAAAGTAGCTGTATTGGATTTCCCGGCATCAGCTGCCGCTGCTGACAGGGCCAAGGGATTTGTGGACACAGTCACGGCTGACGGTTTATTTGAAGTGGTGGCACAGATGGATGCAGGGGCAAAACCTGAGAAGGGACTGACTGTAATGCAGGATTTACTGCAGGCCCACAGTGACCTGACCGCCGTGTTCTGCATTAATGATGAGTGCGCACAGGGTGCCTATTCCGCTATCACAACAGCAGGCGACAAGATTGAAATATACAGTGTCAATGCAGGACCCGAAGCAAAGGCAGCCATGACAAAGGACGGAGTGGACGGAATCTGGAAGTGTACTGCTGCCCAGAGCCCAATCGGTATAGGACAAAAGAGCGCAGAGGTTGCGTATAAGATTTTAAATGGCGAATCCTATGAGTCCGAAATCAAGATTCCATCCTTTGCGGTAACACCTGAGAATATCGACCAGTATAACAAGTCAGACTGGCAGTAGGTGAGGTGGAGGCCTTTGATGCTGGACTGGCGGGAACGTGACAGTACAGTGTGGGCCCGGAGTGTTCTTAGGAGCGCTTCGGGCCAGCCTCCCTTTATTATATAGCATGAAGAGAGCGGGGTGCCAATGGTGAGTGCGGTTTTGGAAATGAAACACATAGCAAAAAGTTTTTCCGGCAACAAGGTGCTGCTGGATGTGGATCTGACGGTTGAGGAAGGCGAGGTCCATGCTCTTCTGGGAGAGAACGGTGCCGGAAAATCGACCCTTATGAAGATTCTTGGCGGAATTTATACCAAAGACGCCGGCAGTATTCTCATAAACGGCAGGGAAGTTCAGATACATAATGTAGCAGATGCCCGTGATAATGGTATCAGTATTATCCACCAGGAACTGATGCTGGCCAGACACATGACCATAGCGGAAAATGTATTTATGGGCAGGGAACAGAAAAAGGCTGGGGGGTTTGTGGACCTGGCCAGGCAGGAAGCCGAGACACAGAGATTCCTGGACCATTATGGAATAAAGCTAAAGGCTGATACAAGGCTGGACCGCTTGACCATTGCCCAGCAGCAGATGGTGGAAATCATACGGGCAGTGTCTTTCGGTTCAAGAATAATTGTAATGGATGAGCCCACTTCCTCGCTGTCAGATGCGGAGGTGGATATCCTCTACGAGATGATCCGCATATTAAAGGAACAGAAGGTATCCATTATTTATATATCCCACAGGCTCAATGAACTATATGATATTGCGGACAGAACCACGGTGCTTCGGGATGGGGAACATGTGGGTACAGTCAGGATGAAGGAGACGGAGAGGGCCGAGCTCATTGCTATGATGGTAGGCCGCGACCTGGCCAGTTATTATACGAAGAATGACAATGCAAAGGATGAAGTGGTCCTGGAGGTAAAGGAGCTGTCTGACGGCAAAATGGTCAAGAAAGTAAGCTTTGACCTGAGAAAGGGCGAAATCCTGGGAGTGTCCGGCCTGGTAGGGGCAGGCAGGAGTGAAACGGTGGAATGCCTTTTTGGAATCAGAAGAAAGGTCCGAGGAACTGTCAGGTTCAAAGGCAGGGAAGTGGATTTTAGGAATCCAAGGGAGGCCATGGCCAATGGATTCGGTATGGTCCCGGAGAGCAGAAAGGAACAGGGATTATTTTTACAGTCCGGTGTGCGGTTTAATACAACGATTAACGTGGTTCCCAGATTTCTAAAGCATTTCATTTGGAACAGGCAGGCAGAGGAAGGCATCGTTGAAGGCAAGATAAACGATATGCATATTCGTGTCACGGGGCCGGAACAGGTAGTGGGAAAGCTCAGCGGCGGGAACCAGCAAAAGGTATTAATCGGAAGATGGCTGTGTTCCACCCAGTCGGTGCTTATATTGGATGAGCCTACCAGAGGCGTGGATGTAAAGACAAAATCCGAGATATATGCGCTTATCGACCAGCTGGCAGCCAGCGGAATGTCAATCATTATGGTTTCCTCGGAGCTTCCGGAGATTATTAATATGAGTGACAGGGTACTGGTTATGTGCAATGGATACAGTACAGGCATTTTAAACAGAGATGAACTGACCCAGGAGCGGATTATGACTCTGGCCACTACTGAGATAGGCGCATAAGTTTCAAAACAGGAGGATAAAATGGAAGCAAAAAAGAGTGACGGCATTTTGCCTGGTTTTGGCAGGAATGTGGTTTCAACAGTTAAATATAATGGCGGAATTATCATTGGCCTTTTAATCATTTGTCTATTGCTGAGTGTCATGACTGACTCATTTTGTACAGTGAGAAACCTTTCCAACATCATGCGGCAAATATCCATTAATGTGATTCTGGCATGCGGAATGACTATGGTAATCATATTGGGAGGAATCGATCTTTCTGTTGGTTCGGTTATAGCGGTATCCGGATGTCTTTGCTGCGGGCTGATTACCAATGTGGGAGTTCCATCTATCATAGCTATTCCTATTTCCATCTGCGCAGGAACCCTGGTAGGGGTGTTTAATGGGTTTGTAATATCCAGAACCACTATACCTCCTTTTATCGTGACCTTGGCTATGATGAATATAGGGCGGGGATTTGCCCGCATATATACCAAGGCAACTACAATATTAGTAGATGACCCATTGTTTACTTTTATTGGAAGTGGTAAAATTTTGGGAGGGGTGCCAATCCAATTTGTTTACATGCTGGTAGTCATTGTTATTTCGGGTCTCATACTTAACAGGACAAAATTTGGAAGGAATATTTATGCGGTAGGAGATAACAAGCAGGCCGCGTCTTATTCAGGCATTAATTCCAGAAGAGTGACCATGACAGTATTTGTGATTATGGGAATCTTTGCATCCTGCGCAGGTATTCTGAGTTCTGCCCGTACCTTCTCGGCACAGTTTAATGTAGGAGAAGGTTCGGAGATGGATGCCATATCAGCCGTTGTACTGGGAGGTACCAGTATGAGCGGAGGTGTTGGGCGCCTCAGCGGGACCATTATTGGCTGTATTGTAATCGGAGTATTGAACAATGGAATGAATATCCTTGGAATTGATTCCTCCTGGCAGTATGTGGTAAAGGGTGTAGTGGTCCTCATAGCTGTATTTATTGACTATATCAAGAAGATGAAAGATTAATCTTTCGCCGGAAAGGATGAAATATGTCAGTTATTCTGGGAATTGATTTGGGGACATCAAGCGTGAAAGCCATGCTTTTAGACAGCGTCAAAGGGGTTATCTCGGTAGAGAGCAGCCCTTATGAGGTATCTATACCATTTGAAGGGTATGCGGAGCAGAATCCGGAGACATGGTGGCTGGAGACAAAACAGGTACTGGGGCGTTTGAGAGATAAAAATGAACAGGAATTCAACGAGATTCAGGCAGTGGGTTTTTCCGGTCAGATGCATGGAATCGTGGTGGCAGACTGTGAGGGAAAGCCTCTTAGGCCAGCTATTCTATGGCTGGACCAGCGTTCCAGAAAAGAACTGGAGTCCATTAACAGCGTGCTGGATTTCAGGGAAATGGGAGAGATATTTAGAAACAGGGCATTTACCGGATTTGCCTTCCCGTCCCTTATGTGGCTGAAAGAGCATGAGCCGGAAGTGCTGCTAAAAGCCGGGGCAGTCCTGATGCCAAAGGATTATATCCGATTCAGGATGACGGGCAATCTGGCGTCGGATGTGACGGATGCTTCGGCTACCGCATTGTTTGACACAGCTAAAAGAGACTGGGCCTTTGGTATCATTAAAAAGTTTGGACTTCCCGAGGAGATATTTCCTGTCTGCAAAGAGTCCATGGAGGTGGCAGGGACAGTTACCAGACAATGCCATGAAGAATGCGGACTTAAGGAAGGAATTCCGGTTGTATATGGCAGCGGGGACCAGATGGCCCAGAGCATTGGAAATGGAGTATTCAGGGAAGGTGAGGTCATCTCAAATATAGGTACCGGGGGCCAGATATCCGCTTATATAAAGGAAGCAAAATATGACAGAGAGCTGAGGACCCATACCTTTTGCCATGCCCTGGATAAGGCATACACTATATACGGAGCTACTCTTTGCAGCGGAATGTCCTTAAATTGGCTGAAAAATAAAGTGCTGGGCATAGAGGATTTCAACAGCATGAGCCACATGGCCCAGGAGATAGATCCGGGCTGCAGAGGTCTGATATTTCTCCCATATCTGTCCGGAGAGAGGACACCGCATATGAATCCCAGTGCAAAAGGAATGTTTTTTGGTCTCAGTTTATGTCAGGACAGACGTTATCTGACCCGGGCCGTCATGGAAGGAGTGACGTTTAGTCTGAGAGATTCGCTGACTATTTTTGAGGAGCTGGGGATCCAGTGCGAAACTGTCATTGCTTCAGGGGGCGGTTCCCACAGTGATGTATGGCTGCAGATACAGGCGGATGTATTCAATAAAAAGGTAAAGGTTTGTGAAGTGGATGAACAGGCCTGTCTGGGTGCCTGTATTCTGGCAGGAACCGGGTGCGGGATATTTAACAGTATAGAGGAAGCTGCCCGCAGGTTTGTTAGTTTTCGTGAAAAGGTGTATGAGCCCATTCCAGAGCATGTGGGTCTTTATGAAAAACAGTACAGGGTCTTCCGGGAACTGTATGTAGCCAATGAGCGATTTATGATTTAATACAGATGGATTCCGGAATCATAAGGAGAATACATATGGGAAGAGAAAAGATATTACTGGACACGGATATCGGTACAGAGGTGGATGATGCCATTACCCTGGCATATCTGCTGGCTAATCCGGATGCGGAAATCATGGGAATCACCACCGTTACCGGAGAGGCGGCAGAACGGGCAAGGCTGGCAAGCGTACTGTGCCGCATAGCGGGGAGGGAAGACATACCTATTTATCCGGGATGTGAAAATCCTATTTTTGTTCCCCAGATTGAGTTGTATGCACCGCAGAAAAAGGTACTCAGCAGATGGGAACATCAAAAGGATTTTCCGGCTAACCGTGCGGTTGCGTTCATGCAGGATGTAATACGAAGGAATCCAGGGGAGATTACATTGGTATGTATTGCCCCTCTCACCAATGTGGGGCTGCTTTTTGCAATGGACCCTGAAATTGCTTCCTTGTTAAAACGTATTGTGCTTATGTGCGGCTCGCCTACATATACCAGATACGATAATACAGGCGAGACCATGAGCGCTATGGAAAAGAGTGATGTTATTGTTTTGGGAAGTAAGGGAGTTATTGAAAATAACGCACTTATCGACCCTCACGCGACAAAGATTGTATATGGGGCAGATGTGCGGGAACACATTACCTGCGGTTTGAATGTGACCAGTCAGTTAATTATGAAGCCGGAGGAAGCGGAAGGTTTGTTCCGCCACCCGATTCTGGAACCAGTATTAGATATTGCCAGAGAGTGGTTTAAGGATGAAGAGAGAGTCACATTCCATGACCCGCTGGCAGCAGTTTCCCTGTTTCACGATGATGTGTGTTTATTTGAACAGGGGGACTTATTCATAGAAACAGACAGCTCTTTGCTTTCAGGATTCACTTACTGGAAGAAAAAGAGCGATGGGCGTCATAGAGTAGCCATGAAGGTTAATAAAGAGAAGTTTTTTGAACATTTGTTTGAGGTATTTTAAAGAGGAGGTAGCTGGGATGAAATATGGTATTTATTTTGCTTATTGGACGAAGGAATGGTTTGCTGATTATAAGAAGTATATGGATAAGGTGTCTGCTTTGGGGTTTGATGTCCTGGAAATTTCCTGTGCAGCCCTCAGAGATGTATACACAACCAAGGAACAGCTGATTGAGCTACGTGAATACGCCAAAGAAAAAGGGCTTGTTCTAACAGCTGGTTATGGACCTACTAAAGCAGAAAATCTGTGTTCAGAAGACCCGGAGGCAGTGAGACGGGCCATGACATTCTTCAAGGACCTGCTTCCAAAGCTGCAGTTAATGGATATCCATATCCTGGGAGGGGGATTATATTCCTACTGGCCCGTGGATTTTACCATTAATAATGACAAGCAGGGAGACCGGGCCAGGGCTGTCAGGAATCTGAGGGAATTGTCCAAAACAGCGGAGGAATGTGACGTGGTGCTTGGAATGGAGGTACTGAACCGCTATGAGGGGTATATTCTTAATACCTGTGAAGAGGCAATTGATTTTGTCGATGAGATTGGAAGCAGCCATGTAAAAATCATGCTGGATACTTTCCATATGAATATTGAAGAGACAAATATGGCTGATGCAATCCGCAAGGCGGGAGACAGGCTGGGACATCTCCATCTGGGAGAACAGAACCGCCTGGTGCCGGGAAAAGGCAGCCTGCCATGGGCTGAGATAGGGCAGGCGCTCCGTGATATTAACTATCAGGGAGCCGCTGTCATGGAACCTTTTGTCATGCAGGGAGGGACCATCGGTTCTGAGATAAAGGTATGGAGAGACATGGTGCCGGATCTTTCTGAGGAAGCACTGGACAGGGATGCAAAGGGTGCGCTGGAATTCTGCAGGCATGTGTTTGGTATCTAAACGGCTGTTTCGCAACAATTACAGTATTAACGAATTTTTCCTGTCCAGATACTCATTCAGATATCCCGTAAAGAGAGTCATGTTCTCCAGCGATATCCTGGAAGGGGTATTATGTTTCAGCATATAGAGGGTACGCCGGGGAGGAGCCGGTGACAGGGGCAGTATCCGGACAGGGTACTGCTTTTTTAGTCCCATGGCCGTGGTGGAGGGCATGATGGTCCAGTAATCCCTGGCTTCCAGGAAATCATTCAATATGGAAATACTGGTGGCTGTCACCAGGGGTCGGGAGCCGGATCTGATATACCGGTCGTGCCACAGCTTAAACTGGGGACCCCATCCGATGTTGCTGTTGGCGGAGGAGCCGGTAAAAAGCTCCCTGTCAGGAGGGAGGACGGACGGATGAACCGGTTGAGCAGGACAATCCTCTGCAGGTATCAGACCGGAGCCTTCCGGAACCACAAGCACCATGTCATCCTCTGAGAGAGGGGTCACATTTACATGGGGGGTGCTGATGTCATAGAGGGCAAATCCCACATCAGCCTGTTTGCTGCTTACAAGGGAGTAAATCATGTCCGCGGGATAGCATTTGATATCCAGGGAAAAACCGTGCAGGGATATGAGCTCCCTGTAAAACGGCGTCAGATTATAGTCCAGAAAGCTGTCCACTGTGGCAATGGTCAGGAAGGGGGAATCGCTCATTCCCCCTATCTGGTCCGCTTCATTCCAAAGGGCCAGCATCTGGGACGCGATATGGGAAAAGGCAAGTCCCCTGGATGTGGGCAGGGCGGACTTGACTCCCTTTCTGCGCTCAAAAAGCGGGTAGCCCAGCTCTTCCTCCATGGCTCTCAGCCGAGATCCGGCAGTGGATGGTGAGAGGTAGAGCTGTTCGGCTGCCTTTATTAGATTATTTTCTTCCAGTATGGTCATGAAAAGCTGTAAATCATCCCGGTTCAAGGCAAAATCCCCCTTTATCAGATATCCAGCATGGAAATATACTGCGCATGTTCCAGAATGAAATTTTTCCGGGGCTCCACTTCGTCTCCCATTAGGATGGAGAATGTCTGGCAGGTCTCATGGTACATTTCCATGTCATTTATGGTTATGCGCAGGAGCGTGCGCCTGGAGGGGTCCATGGTGGTTTCCCAGAGCTGTCCGGCATCCATTTCTCCCAGCCCCTTGTAGCGCTGGATTTTGTAGGTGCCGTCCCGCCCGATGGCGTTTATGGTCTGCTCAAGCTCGCTGTCACTATAAGCATACCAGAGTTTCTTTCCTTTTTCTACCCGGTAAAGAGGGGGCTGGGCCAAAAATACGTGTCCCTCCTCGATCAGCTTCGGCATGAACCGAAAGAGGAAGGTCAGCAGAAGCGTGGTGATATGGGCGCCGTCCACATCCGCGTCAGTCATAAGGATGATTTTGTTGTACCGCAGGTTTTCAAGGGAAAATGTGTCCAGTATGCCTGTGCCGAAGGCGGAAATCATGGCCTTAATTTCCGCGTTGGCGCTGATTCTGTCCAGGGACGCCTTCTCCACATTGAGTATCTTGCCCCGGAGGGGGAGAACCGCCTGGTTTTCGCGGCTTCTGGCCAGCTTGGCTGATCCGCCTGCCGAGTCGCCTTCCACGATGAACAGCTCACATTCTCCGGGATTTTTGCTGGAACAGTCCGCCAGCTTGCCGGGAAGGGAGAGTCCGGACAGCGCGGTTTTGCGGCGGGCCATTTCCCTGGCGGTTCTGGCAGCGGTTCTGGCCTTCCTGGCTAACATGGCCTTGTCGCATATGGCCTTTGCCGCCGCGGGATTCTGTTCCAGGAACAGCGTGAGACGTGTATACACCATCTGCTCCACCACCGGGCGCACATGGCTGCTTCCCAGTTTTTGCTTTGTCTGGCCTTCAAACTGGGCGTCCTGGAGACGTACACTTAAGACCGCGGTCAGACCCTCGGAGAGCTCGTCCCGGCTCAGGGAGGAATCCGTGTCCTTTAAAAGCTTTGCGTTTCGGGCATAGTCATTGACTGCCCTGGACAGCGCCTGGCGGAAACCCGTCACATGGGTGCCGCCCTCTGGTGTGGAAATGTTATTGGCAAAGCTTAAGAGCTGCTCGCTGTAGGAGGAGTTGTGCACAAGGGCAAATTCCGCCTGCACCTTATCTGTCTCATGGCGGCCGGAAATGATTCCTGTATAAAGGGGTTCACCGTCCTGCTCCAGCCAGGATACAAAGTCCTTAAGCCCGTTCTGGAAACAGAAGGTACGGGACCAGGCGGTCACCGGACAGGTTGCCTCGCCGGCCGGGTCCCTCCGCAAATCGTACAGGGATATCTCCAGACCCTGTGTCAGGAACGCTGTCTCCCGGAGCCGTTCCTCCAGAATATTCCTGTCCCAGGCAATGGAAGGGAAAATGTCCTGGTCCGGCATAAAGGTCACTGTGGTGCCGTGGGTCCCCTGACTGCACGGACCCAGTTGTTTTACAGGGGCTGCAGGTATGCCGCGTTCATAAGACTGGGCGTAGGAAAAGCCGTCCTGGTCCACCTGCACATGCAGATGGGAGGACAGCGCATTGACTACAGAAGCCCCCACACCGTGAAGGCCTCCTGAAACCTTATAGTTGCTGTCGTCGAACTTTCCGCCGGCATGGAGAACTGTAAATACCACCTGGATGGCGGACAGTCCTGTTTTTGTCTGGATTCCCGCCGGAATTCCCCTGCCGTTGTCGCGGACCGTTACAGAGCCGTCTTTGTTCAGGTATACCTGAATCAGGGTGCAGTGGCCTGCCAGAGCTTCATCCACGGCATTGTCCACGATTTCATATACCATGTGGTGAAGCCCCTGTGAGGACGTGCTGCCGATGTACATGCTGGGGCGCTTGCGCACTGCTTCCAACCCCTCCAGTATCTGTATCTGGGCAGCGCCGTAGTCTTCTGTTACCGGGGATAAGGCTGATGTCTGATTCATAAGGCAATTCTCCTGAAATTAGTTAGAATATTGCCATTATATCAGAAAGAGTAAGGGAAACATTGGTTGATTTCCTGGGATTATATGGCGGGAAAATACTGTTTCTTATTGATTCTTTTTCTATTTATCCTTTTCCGCCTCCAGCCACTCTATGGCCGCCTCATACTGCTCCCTGGTAAAGGTTATCTTCCCCTTGCATATGGAAAAGAATCCCTCCTCCTTTAGCTGGCGTATGGTACGGTTGAGGGTTTTTACGTTGACGCCGATTTCTTCCTGCAGCATCTGCCGGGTGCGCAGCACAGTGACGGATGCCGGGGCGCGGGATGTCCCCATGCCACGGGACGACCCCATGCCGCGGGAGGATTCCATGCCGTTTTGGCGTCCGTACTTTACCATATAATCCAACAGAAGATAGGAGGGCGGGTAGAACAGCTTGGCCCCGTTATTGTAAGAGGAACGGTAAAGCTTGAAGGCGGTGTGGCGGGCAGCCAGGTTCAGTATGTTTATGTCGGATGCCAGCCAGCGCTCGGCATCCCTGCGGCTTATGTAGGCCACCACGTTGTCGGTCACGGCCTCGATGGTCACCGAGGTGTGGCTCATTCCGGCCAGAATGGTGACCTCCCCGATAAAGTCAATGGCTTTATTGCTCTCAATCATATAGACATTTCCATTTTCAAATTCATTGATGACCCGGTTTTCACCTTTTGCAACAATTCCGAAATACCCTAATTCCATATTTTTCTGGTGAATGATGGAGCCCGCTGCATGGGTCCTTACGGTGCAGCGGCTGCGGATGTCCTCGGGCATGTTCTTTGTATATTCTTTCAGGGCGGGCGCGGCCGCTTCCAATTCTGTCAGTGTCATTTGTATTCCCCGCTTTATTCAGTCATTTATTGTAAGTATATCATTTTATATTTCTTAAAATCAATGTATTTTCTTGTTAAAAGTGCTCATTTGTCCTTTTTTAATCTTGGGAATTTGTCTAAAATATTCAATACAAGGTGATTGTAACAGCCGGCCGGGGTGAAAATAAATAAAATATGGCCGGCTGGAAAGGAGGGGCTCTTATGAGCGGCAAAAAAGAAACATATGTGTATGGTTCCCTTAAGGAACGGTTTGCACTGGAATGGAAGATTTACGCCCTGGCATTTGGATTCATCCTCATAGCGGATAATATCGGCCAGATTAAGATTCCGGTGGGGAAAGGAATGTTTATCCTGTTCCCGATTTTCTATGCAATTATTCTGGGGGTATTAAGCGGGCCGCAGGTGCTTAAAATCGTGGATAACAGGCATGTGAAGGCGGCTTCCAAACTGGTGGTGGTGGGTATATGTCCCTTTATCGCCAAACTGGGGATTACGGCAGGGGCAAACATCGACACCATTCTTCAGTCCGGTCCGGTCCTTCTGCTTCATGGTTTTGGAAATCTTTTGGGGCCGCTCCTGGCACTGCCTGTTGCAATCCTGCTGGGCATGAAACGGGAGGCCATCGGTTCCTGTCATTCCATCAACAGGGAGTACCACATGGCGCTGATTAACAACATCTACGGACCTGACTCGGCAGAGGCCAGAGGAAGCCTTTCCATCTACATCGTAGGCGGTATGGTAGGTACCATCTACTTCGGTCTCATGGCATCTGTGGTGGGAATGACAGGATGGTTCCATCCACAGGCTCTGGGACTTGGCTCCGGTGTAGGAGCGGGAATTATGATGGCAAGCTCAAGCGCCAGCCTGTGCGCTATTTATCCGGAATGGACCGATACCATTTCAGCCATGGCCAGCGTGGGTGAAACCATTGCCGGAATCACGGGCATGTATATTACCATGTTTATCGCCATACCCATGACGGACAAATTATATACGATTCTGGAACCAAAGCTGGGACGGTTTGCTTTAAAGAACAAAGAGGGCAGGGATATTAAGGAGGAGACGGTATGAGATACATAGAATGGCTTGTGTTGTTTGTATTGGCGGCATGCGGAACCGGTCTTGCCAATCTGATTGGCTATGGGGTGGGAATCACGGATTCCATTCCCGGACTGGCAGTACTTATTGTGATATCCATGGCAGCGGTGGTACTCACTAAGGTGCTTCCGCTGAAGCTTCCCATCGTGGCTTACTGCTCCATCATAGGGCTGCTTTCCGCGTCCCCTATTTCACCGGTAAGGGATTTTGTGATACAGGCAGCCTCCAACATTAATTTTACGGCCCCCTTTACCATGGTTGGAGCGTTTGCGGGCCTGGCCATCAGCGACCAGTTAAAGACGTTCATCAGCCAGGGCTGGAAGATACTGATAGTGGGGATCTTCGTTATGACAGGAACCTTTCTTGGCTCCTGCCTCTGGGACCAGATGCTTCTCAGCCTGGCAGGCGTTATCTGATAGCGTGAAGAGATGACGGCGGGGTGCGAGATATCTGACAGGCCGTCCGATTGAAAAAGGAGAAGATAAGATGCAGACATGTGATTTGTTAATAAAAGATGGTTCCCTGTTGATAAAGTATGACCAATTGGAGGAGCATGTGGATATGGCGGTTTCCGGGGGAAGGATTCTGGAGACCGGTAAGGAGCTGTGGAAAAAATATCAGGCCGTTGAGACAATAAACGGAAAAGGAAAGCTGTTTATGCCCGGTCTTATTGACAGCCATATGCACACGGGACAGCAGCTGCTAAAAGGGCTGGTGCTGGATGCAAAGCCCATAATCTGGACCAGAATCATGCTTCCCTTTGAGAGCACGCTGACTCCGGATAAAATGCGTCTCTGCGCCCAGGCAGCTGCTCTGGAGATGATAAAATGCGGTACGGCAGGATTCATCGACGCGGGCAGCTACCATATGGAGACAGCGGCTTCTGTCTACGAGGAAAGCGGCCTGCGCGGCGCACTGTCCTATTCCACCATGGATGAGGAGGGGCTGCCGGAGTCCATAGCCATGGACGCGGAGGAAGCGTTAAAGCGTACGGATTCCCTCTATGACAGGTTCCACGGAAAGGGAAACCTTAAGGTGTATTACTCTCTCCGGGCACTGAATTCCTGTTCCAGCCGTCTTGTGGAGCTGGAAGCTATGCGGGCCAGGGAACGGGGCACCATGCTTCAGGCCCATATGAACGAGTACATGGGGGAAATCAACGGTATCGTGGACCGGGAGGGAATGCGGCCCTATGAGTATCTGGAGAAAATGCATGTGCTGGGAAGCAATTTCCTGGGCGCCCACAGCCTGATACTTTCCGAGCAGGAGAAATCCCTGGTGATGGAGAGGGGCGTAAAGACCTGCCACTGTCCCTTCAGCAACTGCGGCAAAGCAGTGCCGGATACGCCGCAGCTTCTGGAAATGGGAATTCCGGTGGGCCTGGGTTCAGACGGAGCGGCCCACGGCGGCTTAAGCCTCTGGAATGAGATGAAGATATTCCGCTCTGTCATGAATATATACCACGGCGTTCCCAACGGAAATCCCAAGGTGATGCCGGCTGAGACTATTTTAAAGATTGTGCTGGAAGGCGGGGCCGCAGCCCTTAACGAGGAAGGAAGCCTGGGCCGTCTGGAAGCCGGATACAAGGCGGATATCATCAGCATTAACATGGACCAGCCCCATCTGTGCCCCACCGGAAACAAGATTCACACACTGTTTGAATGTGTAAATGCAGGCGATGTGGAGGATATGATAGTGGGAGGCCGGATTCTCATGAAGAACAGGGAGGTCCTGTCTCTGGACGAGGAGCGTATTATGTACGAATCCCGGAAGTATATGGAAGAAAATGCAGATACATTTTAAATGATTCTATAAAGATATAGCAAGGAGGAAAACTGGTTCATGGTGTTCTGGATGATTGTTATGGCAGCGAACCTGGTAGTTGGCGCGTTTGTAGGACTTACGGGGGTGGCAGGCTTTCTGCTTCCCATCGTGTATACAAGTCCTCTGGGAATGGGGGTGACGGAGGGGCTGGCGCTGAGCTTTGCGGCATTCATTGTGTCGGGGGCCCTGGGATCCGTCAATTATAACAAGGCGGGAAACCTGGATATCCCATTCGGCATCCGCCTCAGTCTGGGAAGCCTTGCAGGCGCTGTCCTGGGAGTGAAATTGAATCTCATCATTCCGGAATCCACGGTAAAGGTTATCCTGTACGTGGTGGTCCTTCTCTCCGGTATTTCCATCCTGCTCCGCAAGGATAAGAGCCAGGAGGAGAGCGGCAGGGCATATGTCATCTCAGATCACCTGGCAGCCACACTGATTCTGGGATTTGTCACAGGAGCCGTGTGCTCCCTGTCAGGCGCCGGGGGACCGGTGCTGGTCATGCCCCTTTTGGTGGTTCTGGGAATCGGCATCAGGACCGCGGTGGGAGTGGCCCTCTTTAACTCTGTGTTCATCGGCATACCTGCCTGCATCGGATACATGATGCAGTGCTCCGTCAAGGATCTTCTGCCTGTTATGGCGGCGGCCCTTGTGTTCCACGGCATAGGAGTTGTATACGGAAGCAGGAATGCGGTTAAAATCAATCAGATTCTTCTGAAAAAAGGCATTGCTGTATTTTCTATATTGATAGCTATATGGAAGCTGGCCCTCTAAAGAGGCAGGAAAATGGAAAAGAGGACGGATTTATCATGAATAATATAGTAGGTAAAGGTGTTACCCGTGTTGACGCTTACGCAAAAGTCACAGGAGAGGCAAAGTACACATCGGATCTGGAACCAAGGGACTGCCTGTGCGCCAGGGTGGTCCATTCCACCATTGCCAATGGGCTTGTTAAGAGGTTTGACCTTGAGGACGCCCTTAAGGTGCCGGGCGTTGTGAAAATCGTCACCTGTTTTGATGTGCCGGATTACCAGTTTCCCACAGCCGGTCATCCGTGGAGTGTGGAGGCCGCCCACCAGGATATCGGGGACAGAAAGCTTCTGAACCGGCGCGTCAGGCTCTATGGGGATGACATTGCTGCCGTTATTGCCTCGGATGATGTGGCCTGCCAGCAGGCGGCCCGACTCATAAAGGTGGAATATGAGGAATACAAACCAATGGTCACAGTGGAACAGGCCATGGCAGAGGATGCCACGCCTCTCCACCCTGATCTGAGAAAGGACAATGTAATTGTCCATTCCCATCTCACCATGGGGCCAGAGGATTTTACCTTTGAGGAAGGGCTCAGGGAGGCTGAGGAGAAGTACGGAAAGGAGAATCTGGTGGTCCTGGAACGGGAGTACCACACCCCGCGTATTTCCCACTGCCATATTGAACTGCCAGTATCCTGGGCTTATCAGGAGCCGGGGGGCAAGATAACAGTTACGTCCTCCACGCAGATTCCCCATATTGTGCGCCGCGTCATTTCCCAGGCATTGGGACTGCCGGTTGGAAAGATAAGAGTCATCAAGCCCTACATCGGCGGCGGCTTCGGCAACAAACAGGATGTGCTCTATGAGCCCTTAAATGCCTATCTGACCACAGTGGTGGGAGGGCGTCCGGTCCGCCTGGAAATCAGCAGGGAGGAAACCATTTACGGCACCAGGACCCGCCATGCCATTGACGGGAAATGCAGGGCCCTGGCCACAAAAGACGGAAAAATGCTTGCCAGGAAGCTGGAAGCCTATGCCAACAACGGCGGTTATGCGTCCCACGGCCACGCCATCTGCGCCAACTGCGGCAATGTATTCAAGGATATTTACCAGGACCGGCTGGGGGCTGAGATTGACTGCTACACGGTATGGACCTCCACTGCCACTGCGGGAGCCATGAGGGGATACGGTATTCCCCAGGCAGCCTTTTTATCGGAATGCCTTACGGACGATGTGTGCCGGGCAATCGGCGCAGACCCCCTGGCTTTCCGCATGGAAAACTGCATGGGAGAGGGATTCGTGGACCCTGCCAACGGCATTACCTTCCATTCCTACGGCCTTAAAAAGTGTATGGAGGAAGGGGCGAAGTACATTGGATGGGAGGAGAAGCGCAGGGCTTATGCCAACCAGACAGGCCCCGTGAGAAGGGGAGTGGGAATGGCTATCTTCTGTTATAAGACAGGGGTATATCCCATTTCACTGGAGACTGCCTCCGCCAGGATGATACTGAATCAGGACGGCTCCATGCAGCTTCAGCTGGGAGCCACGGAAATAGGACAGGGTGCTGACACTGCATTCAGCCAGATGGCAGCTGAGACAACCGGCATTTCCCTGGGAAAGGTGTATATTGTATCCACACAGGACACAGATACAGCCCCATTTGACACAGGGGCGTATGCATCCCGCCAGACCTATGTGACCGGTATGGCTGTCAAGAAATGCGCGCAGCAGCTGAAGGCCAGGATTCTGGATTATGCCGGGTTTATGCTGGGAGGCCGCCCGGCAGAAGAGATGGACGTGGCTCACGATCACATTGTGGAGAAGGCCACGGGAAAAGAGCTTCTTGACATGGAAACCCTGGCTCTTACCGCCTTTTACTCCCTGGAGCGCTCTGAGCACATCACTGCGGAGGTCACCAACCAATGCAGGGACAATTCATTTTCCTCCGGCTGCTGTTTTGTGGAGGTGGAAGTGGATATGCCCCTGGGACAGGTGACGGTAAAGGACATTGTAAATGTCCATGACTCCGGAATGCTGATCAACCCTGAGCTGGCAGAGGCGCAGGTGCACGGCGGCATGTCCATGGGCCTGGGATACGGCCTGTCCGAGGAATTCTTATATAATGACGCCGGCAGGCCTCTCAATGATAATCTGCTGGATTATAAGATTCCCACAGCCATGGATACGCCGGACCTTCATGTGAAGTTTATCCAGCTTGAGGACCCCACCGGCCCTTACGGAAATAAGTCCCTGGGAGAACCGCCGGCCATCCCGGTGGCGCCGGCCCTGCGCAATGCAGTGCTCCATGCCACAGGCGTTGCCATGGATACCATACCCATGACGCCACAGAGGCTCATAGAGGCATTTCAGGCAAAGGGTTTGATATAGAGCTGTAATGGCTGATGTAAAACAGCAGGTCAGGTAAGTATAAAGGAGAGTCATCATGTTTGATATAAAGTCATTTTACGAAGCAGATTCGGTGGAGGACGCCATTGCCGCCCTCACCGCGGACCCTCAGTCCCAGGTCATCAGCGGGGGAACGGATGTGCTCATACGCGTCAGGGAGGGAAAGGATGCAGGCAGGGGCCTGGTATCCATCCACAATATCCCGGAGTTAAAAGGCGTCAGCCTGGAGGAGGACGGGACCATCATCATCCGGCCTGCAACTTCCTTTTCCCATATAACCAATGACCCCATTATAAAGAAACACCTCAGCATGCTGGGGGAGGCAGTGGACCAGGTGGGAGGACCTCAGGTGAGAAATACGGCCACCATCGGAGGGAATATCTGCAATGGGGCCACCTCTGCGGACTCTGCCTCCACCATGTGCGCCCTGAATGCTACAGTGGTGTTAAAAGGGCCGGAGGGAGTACGGGAAGTGCCGGTTACAGAATTCTATACAGGCCCCGGACGTACGGTCAGGAAGCAGAATGAGGTCTGCACGGCATTTAAGATTACCAGGGAAAACTATGAGGGATGGGAAGGCCATTATATTAAATACGGAAAACGCAGGGCCATGGAAATTGCAACACTGGGATGTGCGGTGAGGGTAAAGCTGTCGCCTGATAAAACAGTGCTGGAAGACGTACGTCTGGCTTACGGCGTGGCGGCCCCCACTCCGGTGCGCTGTTACGAGGCGGAGGAAGCCCTTCGCGGGAAACAGGTGTCAGATGCGACCATATATGACCTGTTTGCAGATAAAGCCCTGTCCCAGGTAAATCCCCGCACATCCTGGAGGGCCAGCCGGGAATTCCGCCTGCAGCTCATCGGGGAGCTGGCCAGGCGCGCTCTTAAAACATCCATCACACTGGCAGGAGGTAAGGCAGATGCTTAAAGTAATCAAGCTGAAAATTAACGGGAAGGAACAGGAGACTGCTGTGGATGACAGGGAATCTCTTCTGGATACCCTTCGCCGCCTGGGCTTCACATCCGTAAAGAAGGGGTGTGAGGTTGGGGAGTGCGGGGCCTGTACGGTCCTTGTAAATGGAGAGGCCATTGATTCCTGCATCTATCTGTCCATGTGGGCGGACGGCAAAAGTATCATGACCGTGGAGGACTTAAAGGGTCCCAACGGCGAGCTGAGCCCCATCCAGAAAGCCTTCATAGAAGAGGCGGCCGTGCAGTGCGGATTCTGCACCCCCGGTCTTATTATGTCGGCCGTGGAGATTGTAGGCACAGGAAAGAAGTACAACCGGGAGGAGCTGAAAAAGCTGATATCCGGGCATCTCTGCCGCTGTACCGGCTATGAGAACATACTCAACGCCATGGAGCGCATTGTGGAGGAGACATACAGGGTAGTAGGAGAATAAGGGGAGTGGGAGAATAGGAAGCTGCTGCTGCAAAAAGGTAGTGTGCAGATTTGTCTGATTGTCGTGAAAAAACTGAAAATTTATACAGTATATACGAAAAAGACTATTAAAATTTAAATATTAATAAAAAAGTATTGACAAATTACCTCCTTTTGAGTATACTAAAACTATCAAAAAGAACGAAATCTAAAAAAGGAGGTACAGACCACCGGAAAGTGATTTTTCGTTTTCCATATAATCAAATGATTATTATAGAAAACAGAGAATAAGGAATCTGCCTGATGAAATGTTCAAAAGGAAACTGATACAATACGAGTCCCGTTATATTTTCAAATACTGAGTAGATGATCAAGGAACGGGAACATTTATAATGATATGACGAGAAAGTATCATTAAAATGTACTTGATAATGAAAGGTGAAAATAAACAGACCGTATAAGTAAAGGAAATCCAAAAGAACAGAGTAAAGAGAGCAGAAAAACAAAAAACAGGTATCGAGGAGGAGAAATCTGAATCGGTACTTGTTTTTTAGTGGAATAAAAGCGGTGGCGCACAGAATATAGGGCCTGCTTCCCATATGGGAATCCTGAGTATCGTTACAGGCCGGAGCCGGATGGCTTTCAGATAATGAAAACCATCCGGCTTTTTTTGTCCTTTTGGCCAGGCTGTGATCCGGGTATCTCAATCATTCCAATATATTGTAAATTTAAGGGAATACAGATGTAAAATTGCACAGAAAAGTTTGCCTGTATTTAGCAAGATTTAACGATTCTATGGGTGAATGTAAAATTGGGATTTACAAATATAATAAATCATGCTACATTTTAGATAACTTGTTAAACAAGTTAAGTAACATATACACACTAAAATAAAATAGGTATAAAACGGAGGGGAACATGATGAAGAAAAGAATCAGACAGTGGGCAGCATTATGTGCGGCAGTTGGCATTGCAGGCAGTGCAGTGATGGGATGCGGTTCGTCTGCATCGAAGCCAGATGCAGGGAGCGGGCAGACTTCCCGGGAAGCAGCAGATGGGACCGGAACTGGTTCCGGGGGAGGAGCACACATAGGAATCATTTTCACAGAGGCGGGACTGGGAGGCAATTCCTTTAACGACCTGGCCCTGGAGGGTGTTAAAAAGGCTGCCGCTGATTACGGAATCACTTACGATGAGGTGGAGCCAAAGTCTGTGTCAGATGAGGAAATCATTCAGGATGAGATGGCTGCGTCCGGGGACTATGATTTAATTATCTGCGTGGGGGCAGAACAGGTGGATGCCCTGACCAATGTGGCTTCCACGTATCCGGAACAGCGGTTCGCCCTCTTGGATGCCACTTCTGATCTTCCCAATGTAGCCTCCTATTCCTGTAAGGAGCAGGAGGGAGCGTTTCTGGCAGGCGCCCTGGCAGCCCTGGCAAAGCAGGAAAAGACAGATGACAAGCTGGGAGACGGAAAGACCATCGGATTCATCGGCGGTGTGGATAATCCCCTTATCAACCGCTTTGCAGCAGGATACAAGGCAGGGGCTGAGTATATTGAACCGGAAATGAAGGTGCTTGTAGATTACGCGGGCGGCTTCAATGACCCCACCACTGCCAAGACCATTGCCAACACCTTTGTGGAAAAGGGAGCCGACGTAATCTTCCATGCAGCGGGTGCTTCGGGAATGGGCATGTTCCAGGCCGCCGAGGAAAAAGGCTTTGCGGCCATCGGCGTGAACTTAAACCAGAACAGCATCGCTCCGGACTATATTATGGCCAGTATGCTTAAAAAGCTGGATTCCTGCGCATACCATGCCATTGCCAGCATTGTGGAGGATACCTATACAGGGGAGAACCAGATGCTGGGCCTTAGCGACGGAGGCGTGGATGTGACGGTGGAGGGAAGTAATATCAAGGTTTCCGATGATATCCTGGCCAGACTGGACGAGCTGAAGCAGAAAATTATATCAGGAGAGATTCAGGTTCCCTCTGAGCTTAATTAAGATAGGCCGGATAATATAGAGGAGGAAGATATGGACGCAATCAGAATGATTGGAATCGTCAAATGTTTTGGGCCGGTACGCGCCAATGACGGGATTGATCTCATCGTGGGACAGCAGGAAATCCACTGCCTCCTGGGTGAGAACGGAACTGGTAAGAGCACTCTGATGAACATTCTCTTCGGGCTGTACCATCCGGATGCGGGAGAGATATTCATCAATGAAAAAAAGGCCGCCATAGCCAATCCCAACGATGCCTATGCCTTGGGAATCGGAATGGTTCATCAGCATTTTATGCTGGTGAATCAGCTGACGGTTCTTGAAAACATTATAATGGGAAAGGAATCCGGAGGATTGTTCCTCAACCGGAAGGAAAGCCGGAAAAAGGTGGAGGAGCTGGTGGAACGGTTCGGATTCAGGATTGACCTTCAGGAGAAGGTGGTGAACCTGTCCGTGGGCATGAAGCAGAGGGTGGAGATACTTAAGACCCTGTACCGCGGAGCGGACATCATTATCCTGGATGAGCCCACCGCGGTTCTCACGCCCCAGGAGGTGGACGAGCTGTTTAAGATTCTGCGCCAGCTAAAGGAAAACGGCAAGACCATCATATTCATCACCCATAAGCTGAATGAGACCATGTCACTGTCTGACCGCATTACAGTCATCAGGAAGGGGAAGGTGGTGTTCCGGTGCGACACCAGCTCCACCAATGAGAAGGAGCTGGCCACCCAGATGGTGGGCAGGCAGGTGGAGAACATCGTGGCAAAGAGGGGACAGAAAACCGGCCAGGCCGTTCTGGAGCTGAAAGGTGTACGCCTTCATGAGAGGGCCGGGGAAACCGTCAGCCTGAAGGTCCGTGCCGGAGAAATCCTGGGCATTGCCGGGGTGGATGGCAACGGGCAGCAGGAGCTGGAGGAAATGATCGTGGGAAACCGCAGGGTCAGGGAAGGCGAAATTTTTATAAATGGAATTCCGGTCCAGAACATGGCTGTCAAGGACAGGAAGGCCATGGGCCTGGGATACATCCCATCGGACCGCCATAAGAATGCCATGATTCCCAGCTTTTCCATTACAGAGAATTTCCTGCTGGGCTATCAGGAAACGCCGGAGTATTGCAGGAAGGGTTTCATTGATTATGAGAGGCTGAGACAGGATGCAGAGAAACAGGTAGAGGAGTTTGAAATCAAGGTGGCCGGTGTGGACCAGGAGATAGGACAGCTTTCAGGCGGCAACCAGCAGAAGGTGATACTGGGAAGGGAAATCAGCCATGATCCCGGGCTGGTGGTGGTGGCCCAGCCTGTGAGAGGTCTGGATATCGGAGCCATTGAGAGGGTGCATAAGACACTTCTTCAGTTAAAGGAGCAGGGAAAGGCAATCCTGCTTATATCGGCAGAGCTTTCAGAGGTCATGAACCTGAGCGACCGCATCGCTGTATTCTACGAGGGAGAGGTCAGCGCCCGGTTTGACAACGGGGAGTATACAAAGGAAGAAATCGGACTGTTCATGGCAGGAAAAAAACAGGAGGTGCGGGCTCATGAAATGGAACAGCAATAAGAACGCCCAGGCAGACGGAGGTGACCGGACAGGTGAGAAAGCCCGGACCGTTGGAAAAATCTGCGGCGGCAGGCACACAGCGGAAATAGGAAAATCCCTGGCATCCATAGGGCTTGCGCTTCTGATAGGAGCCCTTTTTATCCTCCTGGCAGGGGAATCCCCTGTTAAAGCCTACGGTTCCCTGATTCAGGGAGCTCTGGGCACACCGCAGTCCCTGGCCAATACAATCAGCAAGAGCATTCCGCTGGCCTTTACAGGCCTGGCCGTGGCCATGGGTTCCAGGTGCGGTATGTTGAATATCGGTGCAGAGGGCCAGCTTCACGCAGGAGCCATGGCCAGTGTCATCACCGCCCTTTACTTTAGCGCGCTCCCTGCTCCCCTGCTGCTTGTAATCAGTATCCTGGCCGGAATCGCGGCGGGCATGCTTGTGGGCAGCGTTCCCGGCATTTTTAAGGCCAGATTCAGCACCAATGAAGTAATCGTGGCCATTATGCTGAACTATATCTGTACTCTTTTTACATCCTATCTGGTAAACGGGCCCTTTAAGACAGAGGGTTCCACGGCCCAGACTGAGCTTATAGCCGAGGGAATCTGGTTCGGAAAGCTGGTGCCCAGGACCCAGCTCACCTATGCACTGTTCCTGCTGCTCTTTGTGGCGGCAGCCATGTACATATTCCTGTGGAAGACATCGGTGGGATACCAGCTGAGGGCAGTGGGAGCCAATCCCTCTGCCTCCGGAACAGCCGGAATCCGTGTCAACATGTTTCTGATTATGTCCATGACCATCAGCGGCGGAATCGCGGCCCTTGCGGGCATTACTGAGGTGTTTGGAAAATACCACCGCTTTATAGAGGGTTTTTCCCCATCCTTCGGCTTTACGGGAATCGCCGTGGCCATATTGGGAAGGAATCATCCGGCCGGTGTGCTTTTGACCGCATTGCTTTTCGGAATCATGGATATGGGGTCGCTGCGAATGAGCCGCGAGACCATGGTAAGCACCAACATGGTGACGGTAATACAGAGTCTGGTGATACTCCTGGTAGCGGCTCCGGAACTGATTAAGTGGAGCAGAAAGAGAGGATGACATATGGATATGATTAATAATTTTATCGGACTTACCCTTCAGCTTTCAGTGCCCATTATATTGGGGGCCCTGTGCGGCACCATCGCTGAGCGCGGGGGCATCATCCTCCTGGGTGTGGAGGGAATCATGCTCATCGGCGCGTTTGCCGGGGCAGCCGGTTCCTATGCAGCCGGATCAGCCATGGCCGGGGTGCTTCTGTCCGTGGTCCTGGGCGGTATGATTGGCTGGTTTTATGCCCTTTTCTGTCTGAAATGGAAGGCCCACCAGTCAGTGGTAGGCGTGGGCATCAATCTTTTTGCCAGCGGTATCACGGCCGTAATGTTAAAGGCAATCTGGCAGACAGAAGGAATGTCGGAATCCGTTCCCTCCATTTCCAATCTGACCATACCCGGCCTTTCCGGTATTCCGGTTATCGGGGCCTTGTTTAAAGACCAGTCCCCCTATCTCTACGCTATGTTCCTTATTGTGGCTGCGGTGTGGATTGTGTTTTATAAGACCAAGTTCGGACTCAGGTACCGGGCCATCGGTGACCAGCCCTACGCGGTTCAGACTGCCGGTGTGCAGGTGAACCGTTACCGTTACATTGCCATGATAGCCGCAGGAAGCATTGCAGGGCTGGCAGGTTCCTACCTGTCCATTTCCCAGAACAACCTGTTTGTGGCGGATATGACGGCAGGCAGGGGCTTTATGGGACTGGCCGCCAACATTTTCGGCGGATGGCAGCCCCTGGGCTCCATGGGAGCCGGAATGATATTTGCGGTGGCCCAGGCAGCCAGATTCTATCTGACGGATGCGTCTGTCCCGTCCCAGTTTGTCCAGATGCTGCCCTATGGGGTGACGCTGCTGGTACTGCTGTTTGTGGGAAAGAGGGTGAAAGGTCCGGAGGCACTTGGCAAATTGGTGGATTAGTTCTATACTAATCTATAGTGAGCTATAGTGAGGACTGCCCGCCGGGCGCGCGAAAGGAGCAAGCAGACCTGTGAAGGACAATGTGATAAATGAAAAGAATGTAAAGATACCGTTGTATGTGACTGCCTATGAGACCATCAGCCAATGGCTGAAAGAGGGAAAGTATAAGGCTGGGGATAAGCTGCCTGGAGAGAACATTCTGGCAGAACAGCTTGCAGTCAGCAGAGGCACATTGCGGCAGGCCATGCTGCTTCTTCAGGAGGATGGTTTAATCATAAACCATCAGGGAAAGGGCAACATTGTGCTTTCCAACCAGGATATGAGCAAAAGCGGGCTGGAGAAGGTGGGAAATCCCATTGTGGATTTCTGCAGCAGGCCCATTGATAAGGTGGTGACCGCCATAGGGTTCCAGCCGGCCACCCAAAAGCACCAGCAGGTGCTTAAGCTGCGGCCCTCCAGCGTGGTGGCGGTCATTGACATAACCTATTACTGCGGTGATACGCCGGCCGGCTTTGCCATGGTGTATATGCCTCATGAGGTACTTGACAACAGCGATGTGGACCTGGAGAATCCGGATACCGTTTACCAGTATTATACCGGGCTGCTGTCCGAAGGCGGCCTGTACAGCGATGCCAAAATCCGGCTGGGACAGGCCAGGGAGCGTCTGGCAAATATACTGAACATGCAGGAGGGAGACCCAATCCTGATTCTGGAGGAGGTGCTCTATTCCGAGTATGATACGCCTGTCCTGTCCCAAAAGCTGTTCTTTGGTTCCGAGCAGCATGAGCTGAGCATACGAAGAAAGAATGACAGGAATATAATAAAGAAATCGGAGTAATCAAATATGAAAACATTCCATAATGAAGCGGGACCAGGACAGATTGGCAAGGCTGTCCTGATGCCGGGTGACCCTTTGCGCGCAAAATACATTGCAGAGACCTATCTGACCGACGTATTCTGCTACAACCGGGTAAGGGGCATGAATGGATATACAGGATATTATAAGGGTAAGAAACTATCGGTCCAGGGCAGCGGCATGGGCATTCCCTCTATGGGTATCTATGCGTACGAGCTCTATCACAATTATGATGTGGACACAATCATCCGGGTGGGGACCGCGGGCGCGATTCACCGCAATGTGGAGGTGGGGGATTTGGTGCTGGCCATGGGCTGCTGCACCAACTCTAACTTTCCCTCCCAGTACCATCTGCCGGGAACCTTTGCACCCATAGCGGATTTCGGCCTTCTGGAGGCCGCTGCGGCCCATGCCAGAAACAGCCATACCTCCTTCCGGGCAGGGAATGTATACAGTTCGGATGTGTTCTATGAGGACTGTCAGGGAGAAAAAGGACAGTGGGAAAAAATGGGGGTTCTGGTCCAGGAAATGGAGACATTGTCCCTCTACTGCACAGCGGCAAGAGCAGGCAGGAGAGCGCTCAGCATGGTGACTGTGGGGAGCAGCATCCACCATGACAGGGCTCTTACCAACGAGGAACGGGAGCAGAGCCTGGACAGCATGATCCGGTGCGCCCTGGAACTGGCGGCTGAGGCAGCAGAGGCGGCAGAGGAAGCCGGGACAGCAGACAGGATACTGGCGCCGGGATATACCGCATGACATAATGAAAGAGGAGAGGCAGATGAAGGTTTTACTGGATGTGGATACAGGTGTGGATGATTCCATCGCCCTATTATACGCGCTTTTTAATCCTGAGATAGAGATAGTGGGCATATCTGCGGTGTGCGGCAATGTAGAGGCATGGCTGGCAGCGGAGAATACCATGAAGATACTGGACCTGGCAGGAGCGCCCGATATACCGGTGGCAGTGGGGGCGGAGAAGCCATCCTGCCGGGAATGGGACGGCCGGGTTGCCTTTATACACGGCAAAAACGGGCTGGGCAATGTGGAATTACCTCCCAGCCGCCGCAGTACAAGAGACGTGGACGTGAGCCGGTTCCACATGGATCTGGCTGAGCAGTATGAGGGAGAGCTTGTGGTCATCACCCTTGGCCCTCTGACCAATATAGCCCGCACCATTAGGGAATATCCCGGTTTTGTGCATAAGGTAAAGGGCCTTGTGATGATGGGCGGTACCCTGACCATGCGCGGAAATGTATCTCCTGTGGCCGAGGCCAATGTGGCCTGCGATCCCCAGGCCTGCGACCAGGTGTTTACCTCCGGTATGGATATCACGGTAGTGGGACTGGATGTCACCATGAGGACAAGGCTTAAAATGGAGCATCTGGACTGGCTGTCGGGCTGCTGCAAGCCGGCCTGCCGTCCGGCAGTGGATTATATGAGGCAGGCCATTGTCCATTATCTCAGGGGAAACCAGACCCAGAACTACTGCATGGGTGACTGTCCTCTCCATGATCCCCTGGCTGTTATGTGCGCCGTGATGCCCAGCCTGGTCCGTACCGAGAGCAGGAAGGCCAGGGTGGAGTGCGGCGGCACCTATTGCAGGGGAATGATTGTGACGGATCTGAGGGAGCACCCGTTCCAGGCGGAATACGTGCGTTTTGCGGTGGAGGTGGACAGTGAGAGGGCTGTCAGGGAGCTCATGTCGGTATTTTGGGAATAATGGAATAAAAAATATTGTGATAAGCTGCGGCTGCATCCATGTATATCGCATACATGGGTGCAGCCGTATTATGTTTTTGTGACAGAGGACGGAGCGTATTTCTTTTATATTAACATTATATTTATACAAAGCAGCCAGCTCTCATATGGAATCTTTATCACCATCTGTGATACCATACCCCTATCTTGAAAAGAGGAGGAATCATCCATGGCATTACTGTTAGGTATCATAGGAATAACCGCGGTTATTATACTGGCTTACCTGGTAATCATTTTATTGAGAGGTGATAAACAATGATGAATGTGGCGTTGCAGATGATAATTTACTGTGTCATACTGGTAGTGTTAGCAATACCCCTTGGGTCCTATATGGGAAAGGTGATGAACGGGGAGCGGGTGTTTTTGTCAAGGCTTCTGCTGCCTGTGGAAAACCTGATTTACAGGGTCCTGAGGATTGATAAAGAGGAGGAGATGGGCTGGAAGAAATATTCCGTGTGCACAGCCGTATTCAGCGTGATGAGCCTGGCGGTGCTCTGGATCATCCTGTGCTTTCAAAACCTGCTTCCCCTTAATCCCCAGGGAATGGGCAAAATGAGCTGGCATCTGGGCTTTAATACGGCCTCCAGCTTCACCACCAACACAAACTGGCAGGCCTATTCAGGAGAGTCCAGTCTGAGCTATTTCAGCCAGATGATCGGGCTGAATTTCCAGAATTTCGTGTCTGCCGCTGTGGGAATTGTAGTGTTGTTCGCATTGATCCGCGGATTCGTCCGCGTGAAGGAGAGGGGACTGGGAAACTTCTACACCGACATGACAAGGACAGTCCTTTACATACTGATTCCGCTGTCAGTGGTGGTATCTCTTGCCATTGCCTCCCAGGGTGTTCCGCAGACCTTTAAGCAGTACGACGAGGTACAGCTGGTGGAACCGGTGGTGGTGGAACAGGAGGACGGCACCGCCGCAGAGGTCACAAAGGGAGTCGTTCCTCTGGGACCGGCTGCCAGCCAGATTGCCATTAAGCAGCTGGGAACCAACGGCGGCGGTTTCTGGGGCAACAACTCGGCGCACCCCTTTGAGAACCCCACTCCGTTATCCAACTTATTTGAAATGATTTCCCTGCTTCTCATACCGGCGGGCCTGTGCTTTACCTTTGGCAGGAATGTGAAGGACAAGAGACAGGGCGTGGCGGTGTTCCTGGCCATGTTCATCATGCTGGCAGCAGCGCTGGCCATTGTGGGCTGCAGTGAACAGGCCGGCACCCCCCAGATAGCCCAGGACGGCGCGGTCTATATGGGGACTGAGGGACAGGCAGGCGGTAATATGGAAGGTAAGGAAACCAGATTTGGCATAGCCACATCCGGGACATGGGCTGTATTTACCACGGCTGCTTCCAACGGCTCGGTCAATTCCATGCACGACAGCTACACGCCGTTTGGCGGACTTGTTCCTATGCTGCTGATGCAGCTGGGAGAGGTGGTATTCGGCGGTACGGGCTGCGGGCTCTACGGTATGCTGGGGTTTGCCATCCTTACAGTGTTTATAGCGGGGCTGATGGTGGGGCGTACGCCGGAGTACCTGTGCAAAAAGATAGAACCCTTTGAGATGAAGATGGCTGTGCTGGTCTGCCTTGCGACCCCTGTGGCCATCCTGGTGGGCAGCGGTATCGCCACGCTGCTTCCGTCCACCCATGACAGCCTGAATAATCCGGGAGCCCATGGATTGTCAGAGGTCCTTTACGCGTATTCATCCGCAGGCGGCAACAATGGTTCCGCATTTGCAGGATTTAACGCAAATACCCCCTTCCTGAATGTGAGCATCGGACTGATTATGCTGTTTGTAAGGTTCCTGCCCATGTTTGCCACCCTGGCTATTGCAGGCAGTCTGGCGGCAAAGAAAAAGGTAGCAGTCAGCTCCGGCACCCTTCCCACCCATAATGCCATGTTTATCTTCCTTTTGATTTTCGTGGTACTGCTGGTAGGGGCCCTCAGCTTTTTCCCGGCCCTGTCACTTGGCCCGGTGGCTGAGTTTTTCCAGATGATAGCATAGGGAGGTCAATGAGACATGAATGAACAAAAAAAGAGTATATTTTCCAATCATGAGATTATGTGCAGGGCCCTTAAGGATTCCTTTATTAAACTGAATCCAAGGACCCAGATAAAGAATCCGGTCATGTTTATGGTTTTTGTATCCGCCATCCTGACCTTTGTGATGTTCCTGTTTTCTCTGGCAGGTATCAGGGACGCTGCGCCGGGTTATATACTGGCCATATCCGTCATCCTCTGGTTTACGGTTTTATTCGGTAACTTTGCGGAAGCCATAGCAGAGGGAAGGGGAAAGGCCCAGGCAGATGCCCTGCGTGCAGGCAGAAAGGATACCATGGCATCCAGGATTCCTTCGGCTGACCGCAAAAGCGAGGCCGTCAGGGTGAAATCCACGGAACTGAAAAAGGGGGACCTTGTCTATATTAAGGCAGGGGAACAGATACCGGCAGACGGCGACGTGGTGGAGGGCGCCGCGTCGGTGGATGAGAGCGCCATTACCGGCGAGTCAGCTCCAGTAATCCGGGAAAGCGGCGGTGACAGAAGTGCCGTCACAGGAGGCACCACGGTTATATCCGACTGGATCGTGGTGCGGGTCAGCAGCAATCCGGGCGAGGGCTTCATGGATAAAATGATTGCAATGGTGGAAGGAGCTTCCCGTAAAAAGACCCCCAATGAGCTGGCACTGCAGATTTTTCTGGTGGCATTGTCCATTATCTTTGTGCTTGTTACCATGTCCCTGTACTCCTATTCCGTGTTCTCCTCCGTGGAGGCAGGAGCAGCCAATCCCACGTCCATCACCAATCTGGTAGCGCTTTTAATCTGTCTGGCGCCCACTACCATTGGCGCTCTGCTGTCTGCCATCGGTATCGCGGGAATGAGCCGCCTGAACCAGGCCAATGTGCTGGCCATGAGCGGCAGGGCCATTGAAGCGGCCGGAGATGTAGATACCCTTTTGCTGGATAAGACGGGTACCATAACACTTGGAAACCGCCAGGCAGACGCCTTTATTCCGGTGGACGGCCACAAGGAAATGGAGCTGGCAGATGCGGCCCAGCTGTCATCCCTGGCAGACGAAACTCCTGAGGGACGCAGCATTGTGGTTCTGGCAAAGGAGCGCTTCGGAATCCGCGCAAGGAATATGGAGGAGCTTCAGGCCTCCTTCGTGCCCTTCACTGCCAAGACCAGGATGAGCGGCATTGACTACAATGGAAATGAGATCAGAAAGGGCGCGGCTGACGCCATTAAAGCCTATGTGGACCGGCATGGAGGCGCGTTCAGCAGGGAATGCGAGGACATCGTAAAGCGGATTGCAAACCAGGGAGGAACACCTCTTGTGGTGGCAAAGAACGGACGCGTTATGGGCGTGGTGGAGCTTAAGGACATTGTGAAGCAGGGTGTGAAGGAAAAGTTTGCGGATTTAAGGAAAATGGGAATCAGAACCATTATGATTACCGGCGATAATCCGCTGACCGCTGCCTCCATTGCGGCTGAGGCCGGTGTGGACGATTTTCTGGCAGAGGCAACCCCGGAGGCCAAATTAGACATGATACGGGATTACCAGGCCAGGGGCCATCTGGTAGCCATGACCGGCGACGGTACCAATGATGCCCCGGCCCTGGCCCAGGCAGATGTGGCGGTGGCCATGAATACAGGCACACAGGCAGCCAAGGAAGCCGGAAACATGGTGGACCTGGATTCATCCCCCACCAAGTTGATTGAGATAGTGAAGATAGGCAAGCAGCTTCTCATGACAAGGGGATCCCTGACCACCTTCAGCATTGCCAATGACGTTGCCAAGTATTTTGCTATCATCCCGGCACTGTTTATGGGATTGTATCCGGGACTGTCAGCCCTCAATATAATGGGGCTTCACAGTGCAAACAGCGCCGTGTTCTCGGCTATCATATATAACGCCCTGATTATTGTGGCCCTGATTCCCCTGGCTCTTAAGGGAGTCAGGTACAGGGAAGTCTCTGCGGCCCGGATGCTGTCCGGGAATCTCCTGGTCTATGGACTGGGGGGAATCATCATTCCGTTCATAGCAATCAAGGCAATCGACGTGCTGATCACGGCCGCAGGGCTGGTGGTGTGATGTGTGAAGGAAGCAGATGCAGACAGCAGAATCAGTCAAAGTTAGGAGAATGTTCATGAAAACAGTAAAATCAGTATTGCCAAAAATGGCAGGTTTTTTCCTGGTCATGTTAATCATAACAAGCGTCATTTACCCGGCGGTCATCACGGCTGCGGCCAATGTGGCATTTGGCCATGAGGCCAACGGATCGGTGATTGTGGGCAAGGACGGCACTAAATATGGAAGCGCCCTTCTGGCCCAGGAGTTTACCGGAAACCAGTATCTTTGGGGCAGAGTCATGAATGTGGATACAGGGACATTTACAGACGAAAACGGAGAGCCTCTGGCATATGCAGGTGCCTCCAACAAGACACCGGCAGGCAGTGAGCTTGAAGCCATGATAGCTGAGCGGGTGGAGAAAATCAGGGCAGCCCATCCGGAAAAGGGAGAGGAGCCCATTCCTGTGGACCTTGTAACCTGCTCAGGCAGCGGACTGGACCCGGAAATTTCTCCCGCGGCAGCCGGCTACCAGGCAGAGCGGATTGCCAGGGAACGGAATATGGCGGTGGAGGATGTGGAGGCCGTCATCAGCAGGTATACCACGGGCAGGTTCCTGGGAATTTTCGGAGAGCCCAGGGTGAATGTGCTGAAAGTGAATCTGGCTCTGGATGGACTGATTTAAACATGATTTGCTTATGGTGTATAGAGTTGCCGCGCATTGCGGCAGCTCTACAGCTGTTTTAGAGAACGGAGCAATAGAAAGGAGAAATGGCTTATGGACGGGCAGCGGGATGAGAGACCGGACCCTGAGCTGCTTTTAAAGCAGAATTTTCCCAGGGAAAGTGACAAGGCAAGGGGACGGCTTAAAATATTCTTCGGATACGCGGCCGGAGTAGGCAAGACATACGCCATGCTGGAGGCTGCCCGGCAGGAAAAGGCAGCGGGACGGGATGTGGTGGCCGGATACATAGAGCCCCATGACAGGCCGGATACAATGGAGCTGCTGGCCGGAATGGAGCTGCTGACCCCAATGGCGGTAACGTATAAGGGAATCATCCTGAAGGAATTTGACCTGGATGCGGCCCTTATGAGAAGGCCGGATTTGATTCTGGTGGATGAGCTGGCCCATACCAATGCCCAGGGCTGCCGTCACAAAAAGCGCTACCAGGATGTGATTGAGCTGCTGGACGCCGGAATCAACGTGTACACCACGGTCAATGTGCAGCACCTGGAGAGCCTTCATGACATCGTGGCATCCATTACCCATGTGCGGGTATATGAACGAATCCCGGACGATATTTTTGATGATGCCGGACAGGTGGAGCTGGTGGACATTGCGCCGGAGGAACTGAGACAGCGCCTGGAGGACGGGAAGATTTACCACAAAGACCAGGCGGACAAGGCGTCTGTCCGCTTTTTTACAGTGGAAAACCTGTCTGCCCTGCGTGAAATAGCCTTAAGGCGGACAGCGGACCGGGTCAACCGGGAGGTGGTCAGGGAGCGGGATGCGGCGGGCAAGGATTATTACACCGGTGAGCACGTGCTGGTCTGCCTGTCCCCCTCCCCCACCAATGCAAGGGTAATCAGGACCGCGGCCAGGATGGCAGGGGCGTTTCACGCGGATTTTACAGCGGTTCTGGTGGAAACAGCGGATATGAAAAGGGAACATGCAAAAATCAGCAGGAGCATGGAGGCCAATATTAATCTGGCCAAGCAGTTCAGGGCCAATGTGATTACCCTTTACGGGGATGATATTGTACAGCAGATTGCGGGCTATGCCAGAAGGAACGGCATTTCCAAGATTGTCATAGGCAGGACGGTGAGGAAACGCAGCTTCCTCCACTTGAAGTCCACCATAATTGACCGTCTCATCAAGGCCGTACCCAACATGGATGTATACGTGATACCGGATGCCGCGGCCAGGGAGAACGGAAAGATTAAAAAGCCGGAAAACGGACGGAAATACAGCATGGATATCTTAAAGACAGGCCTTATCATGGCGGGATGTACCTTTCTTTCCATGGTACTGGACCACTACAAGCTGGGCATCATCAATGTGGCCATGATTTACATGATGGGGACCATGCTGGCAGCTTATGTCACCAGGGCCGGTACCTATGGTTTTCTGGCTTCCGTGGCATCGGTGCTGCTGTTCAACTTCTTTTTCACGCCGCCGCGCTACACCTTTCAGGCAGACGGCAGTATTTATCCTTTTACCTTTGCGGCCATGCTTGTCTGTGCCCTGATTACCAGCTCCATGGCGGCCAGGCTTAAGCGGGAAGCAGAGAAAAGTGAGGCTGAATCGGGGTATATGCAGATTCTGTTTGGTATCAACCGGAATCTGAGAAAGGGAACCACCCGTGAAGAGATACTGGATATATGCGGAAGGCTGGTACAGAGCTTATTAAAACGCAACATTGTTATATACGATATGCTGGACGGGAAAATGAACCGGATGAAGATATATCCGGCCTCGGAAAGAGAGGACGCGTCCTCTCTTACCTCCCTGTTTAAGAACCCGGACGAGATGGCTGTGGCGGCCTGGGTCTATAAAAACCATCATAAGGCCGGAGCCACCACAGATACACTGCCGGGAGCCAGGGCCAGATATACGCCCGTATATAAGGACGATACGGTCTATGCGGTCATTGGTGTGGAGATGAAAGGGGGAGACATCATTAAGCCCAATGACAAGAATGTCTTAAATATCATTGCCGAGGAGACTTCCTACCGGTTAAAGGATATGAGCGGGCCGCGTATTTGCAGATAATTTATACAATACCGTGAACCATGGATGGAATCTTTACGCTATCTGGTAGTATCCTTTAAGCAGGAAGAGAGGGAATTGCCATGACAGCTAAAATGATATTTAAGTTAAAGAGTCCCGTGGGACAGAAGATAGATAATTTGTGTGAACGCTTTCCGCTGATTTCCAGCGTAATTGTGCAGCTGGCCGCGGCCATATTCATGGTAGGGGTGGTGACCTCTGTGGGACTGATAGGGGGGACCGTCATATGGCTGTTTTATAAGGCATTCGGAGTCATGTAGGCATGGCGGAGGGACCGGTTTGATTTGACATGGCCGGTATTCATGGTATAGTATTTAGTATAAAGAGGGGGATAAAGATATCTTTATAGAATCTTTATGCCCCCCTAATACATTTTCTCTAGTTTCTTTATATGGTTCTCTTTTACAATAGAATTGGGAACATATAAATGAAAGGAGGAGATCGTATGTTATTCCATAAAAATAAATGTATCGTAATCGCGGGCTGCGGACCGTTGGGGGCTGCGCTGGCAAAGTCATTATATAAGAAAGGCCATAAAGTTGTGGTGCTGGATAAGGACAGGGAAAGCTTCCGTTACCTGCCGGAGGAGTTCAGGGGGTATGAGATGGAAGGGGACCCAACGGATCCCCAGGTCTTAAAGGCAGCCGGGATTGAGGATGCAGGTCTGTTTATCGCATCCACCCAGGATGACAATACCAATCTCCTGCTGGCTCAGATTGCCAGCCGTATTTTCCATGTGAGCCAGGTCTATGCCCGTCTGGATGACACCGGAAGGCACCAGCTGGTTACGGATCTGCCTGTTAAACCCATCAGTCTCTATGATTTGTCAGCGGATGATTATGGACGTCTGGCAGAGACAGTGAGCAGGGAGGTGGCTGTGTGAGCATGAAGATAGCAGTGGCGCTGGGGGGAGAATATGCGGATTTTCTCATCGGCCTTCTGATGGAGAAAAAATATAAGGTAACTGTGATCGATCCGGACAAAGCATTCTGTGAGCATCTCTGCGCCTCCTACAATGTGAACGCGGTTCTGGGAGATCCCTGCAGGCAGTTTATTCTGGAGGAAGCAGGTATCCGCAATTATGATGTTATCCTGGCCCTGGGCCGGGAGGACACGGATAATTTTGAGATATGCCAGATGGGCAGGAAGGTTCTGGGAATCAAACGGTCCGTCTGCCTGGTGCACAACCCCAGGAACGCGGCTCTGTTTGAGGAGCTGGGAGTGGACAGGGCAGTGAACCTGCCCATGATCCTTGCCCAGGCCATTTTAGGGCAAAAGCAGGAAGAGGGAGAGTAAAAGGAGTTATGTTATATAGTTGGGACTGGGTTCTGGACTTTGTAAAGGCATGTGCAAAAATGGCTGTCATATGGGTGATTTCCACCATACTGGCCATTGTGCTGGACAGCTGCGGGATCAGGGCGGAGAACCTGCTTTTAGTATATCTGCTGGGGGTGCTCATCAGCATACTGGCTACCAGCAGCCTGGCCTGGGCCCTGTGCGCGGCCATTGTCTTTACCTTTACGTTCAACTATCTCTTTACGGAGCCAAAGCTTACGTTCCATATGGATGATGTGAACTACGTGGTATCCTCCATTGTCTTTGTGGCGGCTGCCTCTATTGTGGCCACCCTGGTGGTGAAGCTGCAGAAGCAGATGCAGATTGCCAACAAAAAGAGAGAGATTACGGCCAGGATGAATGAGATAGGAAGCGGATTCCTGAATCTGTCCGGTTACCAGCAGATTAAGGAGTACAGCGAAGAAAGCCTGTCCAATCTGACCGGAAAGCCGGTGAGCGTCCTGTTGAAGGAGGACGAGAAAAAGGAATTTCCCAATTACATGGCGGAATGGTGCTACAGGCAGTCCATTCCCTGCGGTCATGGAGAATGCCAGTTTCCGGATGACAATGGGCTGTACGTGCCTATCCGCAACCGGGAAAAGACTTACGGTGTGATTATATTTGACTGTGAGGGCTGGACCTTAAGCGAAGAGGAAAAGATATATGTGGACACGGTCATTTCCCAGCTGACCCTGGTTATTGAGAGGGAGCTGCTCAGCCGGGAGAAGGAAAATACCAGGATTCAGGTAGAGCGGGAACGGTTAAAGAGCACCCTTTTAAGGAGCATATCCCACGACCTGCGCACGCCTCTTACAGGAATTACCGGCAGTGCGGGATTTCTTCTGGACAATCTGGGCATCATGGATGAAGCTACGATTAAGAGCATGCTGAAGGATATATGCTCGGATTCCGAATGGCTCAGCACCATGGTGGAAAACCTGCTGAACCTGACGCGAATCCAGGAGGGCCGTCTGGATATCAATAAAAAGAAGGAAGTGGTGGACGACCTTGTGGCCTCCGCTGTCCGGCTGGTTTCCAACCGGGTGGGGAACCATACACTTAAGATGGAGACGCCGGAGGACATACTTCTGGTATCTGTGGACGGGAGACTGTTCATCCAGGTTCTGGTCAATCTTCTGGACAATGCGTTCCGCCATTCCGGGACCGGCACCACGGTGACCCTCAGGGTAAAACAGGATGGAAATTGCCTGAAGTTTGTGGTTTCAGATAATGGAATAGGGATTCCCAATGATAAGATAGATAAGATTTTCGATAATTTCTTTACCACTGCTTATGAGAACGGGGATAAGCAGCGGGGCGTGGGCCTGGGGCTTACCATATGCAAGGCCATGGTGGAGGCCCAGGGCGGCACCATCAGGGCCTTCAACAGCCCCCAGGGGGGAGCTGTATTTGAAGTAGCAATGCCAATGGAGGACAGGAAGGATGAATGAGACAACGATCCTTGTCATTGAGGATGACAAGAGCATACAGAATTTTATGAAGATATCCCTGAAGACAAGGGGTTACGCTTATATATTGGCTGATAACGGACTGTCCGGCATATCCCTCTTTTACGCGGATCATCCGGACCTGATTCTGCTGGATTTGGGACTGCCGGATATCGACGGCATGGAGGTGCTGCGCCAGATCCGCCAGAAGTCCGATGTGCCTATTATCGTGGTTTCCGCCAGGGGACAGGAGCGGGAGAAAATAAGCGCCCTGGACCAGGGAGCGGACGACTACGTGACTAAGCCCTTCAGCGCCGAGGAGCTGCTGGCCAGAATCCGCGTGGGGCTGCGCCATAAGAGCTCCACGATGAACCACCAGGAGCAGGAGTTCTGTCTGGACTATTTCCGGCTGGATTTTGAAAAGCGTAAACTGTATGTCCATGACCAGGAAGTACATCTGACTCCCCTGGAATATAAGATGATGGTCCTTCTGGTGAATAACAGCGGCAAGGTGCTGACCCATCATTATATCCAGCAGGAGGTGTGGGGATATGACACCACGGATGATTACCAGTCCCTGCGGGTGTTCATGGCAAATATACGGAGAAAGATTGAGGATAACACGGCCAATCCCAGGTTCATACTCACAGAGGTGGGCGTGGGGTACAGGTTTGTGGATGAATAGAAGGAACCCAAGGGTGCAGCAGTTCAGATACGTTCCAGGATATACCGGGAAGCAGGCGTCAAAAGAGGCAGGCGGACCGGTATTTTTTTGAATATTTTTTCTGGAAGTAAAATAGTCTTGAAAAAATCCCCTAAACTGATTAAACTGATACCATGAGAATATTATATGAAAAAACGCTGGACGGGGTATGCCTCCAGCGTTGTTATGGTTTGGACAAAATTCTGGAGATACCGGGGACGGTTGATGGCATGCCTGTGACCGAGTTTGCAGGCTACCTTTTTTCGGATACGGTGCGCAGGCGGGAACCGCCGCCCTGTGAATATCTGGGGGAGCCGGAGCTTTGCGGCAGCCGGGTGGAGGAAATCATACTGCCTGATACAATCAGGAAGGTGGGAGCCTATGGTTTCTATAACTGCAGCGGCCTGAAGCGGCTCTCATGCAGCAGCGCCGTGGAGGACTGGGGAGCCGGGGTATTTACCGGCTGTACAGGTCTCAGGTGCCTGGATATCCGCGTTGCGGAGGGCAGGAAGTCCTGTTTTAAGGATATCCTGTCGGAGCTTCACCAGACCCTGTCCGTAAATTACAGGTCCGGTTCGGGGACGCTCCTGGCAAAGCTTATATTTCCGGAATTTTTTGAGGAGTCCGTGGAGAACACACCGGCCCGCATCATCATGAGGGAAATGCACGGCTGCGGCCATATGTACCGGTACTGTTTTGACGGAGGGGATTTCCGTTTTGATGAATATGACAGGCTGTTTCCCCATGTAAAGGTCCAGGAAAAGCCGGAGCTGGCAGTGCGTCTGGCCCTGTACCGCCTGTACTGGCCCTGCGGTTTAAGGGAAAGTGCAGAGGATGAGTACTGGGATTATGTAAGGACTCATGCCGGTGAAGGCGCAAAGGGGCTGATAGAGCGGGGAGAGCGGGATATCCTGGGCTTTATGGCCCGGTCGGCCCGGCTGGGAGAGGATGAGATTAAGAAGATGATAGAAGCCGCTGCCGGGTCCGGTGATGCCCAATCCTCCGCGCTTTTGCTGGATGTGAAGCACAGACGCCTCAGCCCGGCAGGAAGAAACGGACAGGGGGAGGAAGCGAAGCGCTGCGGGCGGAAGCGGACATTTGAATTATAGATGGCGGAACCGTCATAACTTAAGTCAGTAAAGAATCAGATTATATAAATAAAATATACCAGGAGGAAAATAATGGCTAAGAAGACAAAAGGACAGGAATTACAGGAGCAGCTTACATGGGCGTTCCCTCATATTGGAAAGGATAAACCGGAGCAGGCGGAAAAGGCGTTTAAATACTGCGAGGGCTATAAGGAATTTCTGGATGTGGGAAAGACCGAGCGGGAGTGTGTGAAGGAAGCGGTAAAGATGCTTAAAAAGGCAGGCTATAAGCCCTTTGACTCAGGGGAATCCTATGAGCCGGGAGATAAGGTGTATTATGTGAACCGGGGCAAATCGCTGATTGCCACCACCTTTGGAAAGAAGCCCCTGGACCAGGGCCTGAGAATCAACGGGGCCCATATTGATTCCCCCAGGCTGGACTTAAAGCCCAATCCCCTGTACGAGAAGGAGGATATAGCATTTTTCAAAACCCATTATTACGGCGGCATCCGCAAATACCAGTGGGGGACCATTCCCCTGGCCATGCACGGTGTGGTGGTGAAGAAAAACGGAGAGACGGTGGAGGTTTCCATTGGAGAGGATGAGAAGGAGCCGGTATTCTGCGTGACAGACCTGCTTCCCCACCTGGCTGCCAGGCAGAACGAGCGTCCCTTAAAGGACGGGTTAAAGGGCGAGGAGCTGAATATTGTGGTTGGATCCCTCCCCTTCCAGGATGAGGAGGTAAAAGAGCCTGTAAAGCTGATGGCCTTAAGTCTTTTAAATGAAAAGTACGGAATTACGGAAAAAGACTTTTTCCGCGCTGAAATTGAAATGGTACCCGCTGTAAAGGCCAGGGACGTTGGCTTTGACACCAGCATGATAGGCGCTTACGGACAGGATGACAGGGTTTGCGCTTATACGGCTCTGACGGCTGAGATAGATGCAAAGAAGCCTGCCCACACAACCGTGACCATTCTGGCTGACAAGGAAGAGATCGGCTCCACCGGCAACACGGGTTTGAATTCGGATTTTGTGCTTCATTACATAGAAGATTTGGCGGAACAGGCAGGTGTCAGCCCCAGGGAAGTATTGAGAAAATCCCTGTGCCTTTCTTCGGATGTGAATGCTGCGTTCGACCCCAACTTCCCGGATGTGTACGAGGGACGCAACACAAGCTATATCAACAAAGGCTGTGTGCTGACAAAGTATACGGGAGCCAGGGGAAAGTCCGGCTCCAACGACGCCAGCGCCGAGACCATGGCAAAGGTCATTGCCATTATGGAGGAGGAAGGCGTGTATTGGCAGGCCGGTGAGCTGGGAGCCGTGGATGTGGGCGGCGGCGGTACCATTGCCCAGTTTGTGGCGCACATGGATGTGGATACTGTGGATTTGGGCGTGCCCATCCTGTCCATGCATTCTCCTTTTGAGCTGGCTTCCAAGCTGGATGTCTATCATACGTATAAGGCGTTTAAGGCATTCTACAAATAGTCTGCGGACCGTTGCTTAAATTTTCATGAAATTGGTGGAAAGTCTTTTTTTTCACGGACAGGTATGATATAACTATGTACAGCGCACGCTATTTGGGGATGAATGGAAAAATAAGGATAATTCAAGGTCCTGCGTGTGAAATCAGGATAGAAAAGGGATATGTAAAATGAAAAAATTAGCACTCATATGTTTATGCGGACTGGTTGCAGCTTCCATCATGACAGGCTGCGGGGCCAGCCAGACGGAAGGAAAGGAGAATCTGGGCACGGTAGAGCTGTCAGAGTATAAGGGCGTAAAGGTAAATGTACCGGCTGTCATGGTAACAGATGCCGAGGTGGAGTCAAAAATCAACCAGGTACTCAGCCAGAATCCTAAAATTGAGGAAGTGGACAGGCCTGCCGCAGAAGGCGATATTGTCAACATTGATTATGTGGGAAAACAGGACGGTGTGGAATTTGCAGGCGGCACCGGCGAAGGACAGGACCTGACCCTGGGATCCGGCAGGATGATCGATGGATTTGAGGACGGACTGATTGGCACAAAGAAGGGCGATAAGAAGGAACTGAACCTGACGTTCCCTGAGGACTACAGCGAGAAAGCCCTGGCAGGACAGGCCGTTGTATTTGAGGTGACTGTGAATGCTGTAAAGGAAAAGCAGTCTGCTGTACTGGATGACGCGTTTGTACAGAGTGTTTCTGATTTTAAGACAGTGGATGAGTACAGGGCCAGTGTTAAGGAAGACCTTTTAAAGCAGAAGCAGCAGTCTGCCGACCTTCAGATCCAGCAGTATGTACTTAAGAATGTGGTTGAGAACTCTAAGTTCAAGCTGAACAAGAACACCCTTTCCAGACGTTATAATGACCGCATCAAGCAGTATGAAGAGCAGGCTAAGATGTACGGCACCAACCTGTCCGGCATGGCTAAGGCCAATGGCATGGATGTGCCCGGATTACAGGAAGCTGTTTACGCGTCAGTGAAGGATGATGTGAAGAACCAGCTGGTTATCCTTAAGGTTGCCGAGCTGGAGGGCATAACCCTGGAGGATGCTGACCGCCAGGCATTTGCGGAGATGAACGGCCAGACTCTTGAGGCCGCAGTGGAATATTTCGGCCAGGAGACCCTGGATGAAATGGCCTTGAACCAGAAGGTTATGAAGTTCATGGCGGACAACGCAGTCAACGAGGCCCAGGACGCAGCTGCTCCGGCTGAGGAGACAACAGCCGCAGGGGAAACTGCTGCCGCAGAGGAAACAACAGAAGCAGAGACAACAGCAGCAGAAACCGAAACTTCAGAAGAAACACCGGCAGCAGAAGAGACCACAGCTCCAGCAGAAACAACAGCCGCAGAGACCACAGCCGCACAGTAAAGAAGGATTGCCAAAAGAAGAAGGAGGACTCGTACATGCAGATTTTAAAGGACAGGATACGCAAGGACGGCAAGATAAAAGCCGGAAACGTTCTGAAGGTGGACAGCTTCTTGAACCATCAGATGGACATTAAGCTTTTTGGAGAGATTGGAAAAGAATTTAAGCGCAGGTTTGCCGATGTGGAGGTCACCAAGATTCTTACCATTGAGGCCTCCGGAATCGGAATTGCATGTATTGTGGCCCAGTATTTTGATGTGCCGGTTGTATTTGCCAAAAAGACACAGACCAAGAATATTGCAGGCGAGGTTTATACCACCAAGGTGGAGTCCTACACCCATGGCAGGGTTTATGATATCATCGTGTCAAGAGAGTTTCTGGGAGCCGGCGACAAGGTGCTGCTCATTGATGACTTCCTGGCCAATGGAAAGGCTCTGGAGGGCCTGGCTGCCCTGGTACGGGATTCCGGCGCTGAACTGGTAGGCGCGGGCATTGTCATCGAGAAGGGATTCCAGGTAGGCGGAGACCTGCTGCGTTCAGAGGGAATCAGACTGGAGTCACTGGCAATCGTGGAGAGCATGGACGAGGAAGCACAGACCATTGTGTTCAGAGATGATGAATAATAGAACGAAAGCTTTATTTTATGATATTGACGGAACCCTCCTGTCTGAAAAGACGGGCCGGGTTCCTGAAAGTGCGGTACAGGCACTGAAGGAGGCGCGCGCAAAAGGACATCTGGTGTTCATCAATACGGGCCGCGTATATGCCCATCTGGGCGAAATTAAGAAGCTGGTGGAAGCAGACGGATATCTGTGCGGCTGCGGGACCTATATCCTTGCAGAGGGCAGGGTCATGTACAGCTACCACATTCCTCATGAGAGAGGGCTGGAAATCAAGGGCCATATTGATGCGTGCGGACTGGACGGAGCCCTTGAGGCGTCGGACGGAATCCACATCCACAGGTCACAGTCACCTATTCCAAGGGTGGAGCAGATGAAGGCGTCGCTCAGACGTTCGGACTGTGTGTCTGAATATGACTGGGAGGACGACTGCTATGACTATGATAAGTTTTATCTTATCTCGGGTGAAAACAGCAGGCCCAAGGAGCTTTTCGGACGGCTCAGGGACATGGAAATCATAGACCGCGGAAACGGGGAATATGAATGTGTGCCCAGAGGACATTCCAAGGCAACGGCCATTGATTTGGTATTGAAGCATTACGGCATCTCTCTGGATGATGCCTATGTGTTCGGCGACAGCGGCAATGACCTTGCCATGTTCCGCTACGCAAGCAACTGTATCCTGATGGGAAAGCATGACGAAGTTCTGGAGCCCTACGCCACGTTTGAGACAAAGGATGTGGAGGAGGACGGAATCGCGTATGCCATGAAGGAACTGGGCATAATATAACACAGCGATAGTTAATACAGAAAGAGCAGACTGCATGAAGAGAAAGACCTGGATGATAAGTGCCCTGATGTATGCCATGGTATTTATGGCATGCTTCGGGGTACTGCACGTTTTAAAGACTTTAATGGAGCCTTCAGGGCCTGTATCGGTTGAGAGCAGGGAAAGCGGGGGGCCTGAGGGCACCCGGGAAGCAAAGACAGGGGAGGAATGGGAGGAACCGGCCGGGCCGGAATTGGCTACGGATTCCCAGGCACAGGAACCCCAGGATGAAGTAATCAGGCAGGAGGGCTATAAGGAGTGGAAGAAGAAATTTCCCGGTATGTGGACTCCTCCGCAAGCCCCTGAGGAACCCTACATACCGCCCAGGCTGATCCTGGCAACAGACCTTCACTATCAAAGCGCTTTAGCTGGAGACGGCGGGGAAGCTTTCCGGTTGTTTGTGGAGCGGAGTGACGGAAAGGTGGTCCAGTATCTGCCTGAGCTTTTGGAAGCATTTCTGGACGAGGTCATAGAGGAACGGCCCTCTGCCCTGGTTCTCAGTGGCGATATTACTATGAACGGGGAGCGGCTGAACCATGAGGAGCTGGCGGCAAGGCTTAAAAGGGTCCAGGACGCAGGCATACAGGTCCTGGTGATACCGGGAAACCATGATATCAATAACCATGACGCTTCGGTGTACTACGGCGCCCGGAAAGAGCCGGCTCCCTATATTGACGGGCCTGAATTCCATGAGATTTACCATGAATACGGTTATGACCAGGCACTGAGCCGGGACGACAGCTCACTGAGCTATGTCTACGCCCTGGATGACAGAAACTGGCTTCTGATGCTGGACTCCTGCCAATATGAGCCGGATAACAAGGTGGAGGGAAGACTGAAAGACAGCACCATGGCCTGGGCCGATGAACAGCTGGCCAGGGCAAAGGAGGAGGGAGTGTTTGTGATACCCATTGCCCACCATAATCTGCTGGCCCAGAGCAGGATGTATACCACCCAGTGCGCCATGGACAACAACAAAGAGGTGATTTCCCTTCTTCAGAAATATGAGCTCCCGCTTTTTTTCAGCGGACACCTGCATGTGCAGCGTATCCGCAAGCATAAGAGCGAGCCCGGAGTTCCGGAAGGAAATTACGGCATACAGGAAATCGTGACAGATGCCCTCAGCATACCGCCCTGCCAGTATGGAGAGGTGTTATGGGAGGAGGACGGAAGTATTTCCTATGCCACCAGGGCTGTGGATGTATCTGCCTGGGCACAGAAAAACGGAAGCACCAATCCGGACCTGCTGGATTTTGAAGACTGGTCCTACCGGTACATACAAAAGCTGATCAGCGACCAGATACGGGGCGTTGTGAAGAACCTGGGGGCAGACGTGGAACATTCCATGGCAGCAACCTATGCAGGGGTATACATTGATTACTATGCAGGACGGGAAATTGACGTCAAAGGTATAAAGAGCACCAAGGGATACCGGTTCTGGGAGAGAAACATGCCGGACAGCTATCTGATCCGGGAGCTGGACGCCATGATTGCTGATTCGGACAGGGATAATAACTATTTCCTGCTTCCGGAGGAGGAAGGATGGATAACCGGAGATTAGGCAGGCAGCATGGACCATGGACCGGAGATGAGACATTAAATCAACTGGCGGTAAAACGTCCGGGGTGTTACAATAGGCATATACCATAATATGTAAGGAGGGCCTGCTGTGAAAAACGGAATGTGGAAAAGGAGTCTAAGGCGCGGGGCAGCACTGGTCCTGGCATTGGTGATGTCACTGACGATCACCTCCTGCAGCGCGTCTCAGGGAAGCCTGACTGCCCGGGAAAGGGCCCGGGAACCGGAATATGTCAGCAAAGCCGGCGGAAAGGTCCATGAAGCCGTTCCCTATTCCCGGAGGCCATACGAGCACTATGACCCGGCTGCCATGGAACAGGCCATGGCTGATTTTGAACAGGCCTGTGCTTCGCAAGGCCGGGAAGAGGAGGTGCTGAGGCTATACGATGCCATTGTGGATGAGTATGACCGTCTGGCTACCCTGACTTATATGGCCCAGCTGAACTATGACAGGGACGTGTCGGATGAGCAGGCTGCCGCAGAACAGGCATATACCACGGACATCTACTCCGAGATGGGGGATAAGGCTGCAGCCTGCCTTAAGAAGGGGATGAACTCATCCTATAAAGAACTCCTGACAGATAAGATGGGGATTGAATATGCGCCTTACATCGAATATTACAGGGAAAATTCCGGGGAACTGACCGAACTGAACCGGAGGGAGCAGGAGCTTCTCAGGGAGTATGACAAACTGGCTGCCGGCGATTTTACGGTGGAGCTGGAGGGCGGACAGTGGAGCTACAGCCGGCTGGAACGGGAACCGGACCTTGACGACGGGCAGTACGCTGAGATTGAGGATGCACTTGTCAGGGAAAAGAACCGGGTTCTGGGCAGCAAGTTCCGGGAACTGGTCCAGGTGCGCCGCCGGACAGCAGAGCTTAAAGGCTATGACAACTATGCCCGTTATTCCTTTGAGGCTGTTTACGGAAGGGACTATACCCTTCAGGACGCAGAGGGGCTTTGCTCGGATGTAAAGACCCGTATTGTTCCCCTTAATAATGACATCTGGTATATGGATGTGGCCCAGGAATCCTATGACTCCCTGGACCTTGTGGAAGAGAGTTCCGCCCAGGACATACTGGCCGGTGTTGGAAGGGCTGTCGGATCGGTGAATCCTGAGCTGGGTGAGATTTTCCGGTATATGCAGGACAACGAGCTGTATGATATCCAGTCCGGGGAAGACGGACAGGACAGGATGGATAATAATTATACCGTAGGGCTTCCAAGCTATGGCGACGCATTTATTTTCATCAACAGAAACCATACATTTACGGATTACCAGTCCCTGATTCATGAATTCGGGCATTTCAGCTCCTATTATTATAATTCGGTGCCTGAACTGTTCCAGGGTTACAGTGTGGATGTGTGCGAGGTCCAGTCACAGGGGTTGGAGATGCTGGTCAACCAGTATGCGGGGGATATGTTTGGCGAAGGGGCAGAGGCCTTTGAGTTTGAGACTGTTACGGATATGCTGTATGTGATCATTATGTCCTGCATGCTGCAGGAATTTGAGGAAGCTGTTTACATGGATCCGGACATGAGTCTGGAGGACATGAACCGCACATTCAAAGAGATACAGGATTCCTATCATGGATGGTATTTTGATGTCTACGACGAGGGCGTGTGCTATGACTGGGTGGATGTGTCGCATCTGTTTTACAGCCCCCTGTACTATATGGGATATGGAACCTCGGCTCTGTCGGCCCTTGATCTCTGGACCATGTCCAGGAGGGACTGGGACGGCGCTGTGGATACGTATATGGGACTTTTGAATGAAGGTCTGGATGCCCCCTACCGCGACACCATGTACCGCTGCGGGCTGAGGGATGTGTTTGACAGCAGTGAGCTGGAAGCCCTGGCAGGGGATGTGCGCAGGATCCAGGGACTGGATCAGGATGGTGAGGGAGCTGAGGACCCGTCACAGGAGAACCCATCACAGGATATCCCGTCACAGGAGGACCCGGACCAGGCAGGAACGAACTCTGAGGGAAGCTCTGGCAGCGGATTAAGGGCTGCGGGCTTTCTGGTGCTGGCAGGCATCTGCGTCATCCTTGTATTTCAGGTTATGATTTTATGTACCGGGTTTGTAATTATCTGGCTGCTTGTCAGGAAAAAGAGAGAAGAGTAATCATGGCAATACAGATACAGAGTCCGGGAGGCAGATGCTTCCCGGACTCTGACATTTTATATATATAGATATTTCTACCAGATATGGGGTCTGTCCTCCGGCCTGCGGTACATCCCGTCGCCTTCCCTGACCCCAAAGGCAGTATAAAAGTCATCGGTGGCAGACAGTACGGCATTTACCCTGGTGATGCCAGGGGAATGTGTGTCATTGGTCATGATGTAGGAAAGGTATTCATCCCTGTATTTTGTGGCCCATATGACACCATAGGCATGGTACAGCTCCTTCAGGTCATATCCCTTTTCCCTGGCTATTTCTGTTATGCAGGAAACACCTCCCAGGTCAGCGATATTCTCCGTAACGCTCAGCGTACCGTTTACCTGGATGCCGTTTACTTCCATGGTATCATAGTAGTCAATGACCTTTTGGGCCAATTCCCTGAAATGCTGTTTATCCTGGGCAGTCCACCAATCCCTCAGGTTTCCCTTTTCATCATACTGGGCTCCGCTTGTGTCAAACGCATGGGTGATTTCGTGGCCGATAACAGCTCCGATGCCACCCAGGTTGGCCACAGGCTCAGCCTGCGGGTCATAAAACGGGGCCTGAAGGATTCCGGCCGGAAACACGATCTCGTTGTTTCCGGGGTTATAATAGGCATTGACTGTCTGGGGCGTCATGCTCCATTCATTCCGGTCCACCGGGTCGTGTCTGGTCTTAAAGGAGTAATCCTGGGATGCCTTAAGGATTTCCATGATATTGTCGATGTAGACACCGCCCTGGTCCGGGGATTTCAATACCAGGTTCAATTTGTCCTGGGGCCATTCATCGGGATAACCAACCTTGACAGTAATGGCTTTCAGCTTTTTCCTTGCCTCCTGACGGGTGGATTCTGTCATCCATTCCATATGGGCAAGGCGGTTGTCGTATACATCTATGATTTGCCGGATGATGGAAGCCACATCCTGTTTGGCGTCCTCGTTAAAATAGGTTTCACAGAATACACGGCCGCACTGGAAACCAAGTTTTTCCTGGACTGTTTCAGATACGGTCCGCTCAAAATCCTTTTTCTTTTCTATACCTCCTGCTGCTGTCTGATACTCCTGGGCAGCGTCCAGGGAAGCGGTGTCTGTCATCATGGACAGATCTGAATAGAGACATGTCTTGACATATTCTTTCAGGAGGGGAAGGTTTTCTTCCTTCAGATAGCTTCCAAGCTTCCTGCAGGCATCCGGCTGGGATACAACTGTCTTTTCACCTTCCTGTATGCCGAAAATGCTGTTTAGAAGGCGGAAGGGCAGAGCCGAGGAATAGAGGTTTGCCGCCTCGCCGGCCGTGCAGACATTGTATGTTTTTTCCGGGTCATAGACCTCTTCTATCTTAAGGGTGGAGGACGCCAGATCTTTCATCATATCAGTTACCCGGGCAACGGTCACCCCTGCTTCCTCCGGACTCAGGCCGTTATTTTCGTGAAGCTTTGTGAGGTATTTTTTGTATTCCTCCACCCGCTTCTGGTTGGATGCATCTTCGGAGAACCAGACTTCCCTCCTGAGACCGGAATCCGGCTGTGAGAGATAGAGGACTTTAACGGAGGAATCCCCGCTGTCCCCTTCATAATACCAGCCCATAAGGCTGAACAGTCCGGTATCCCTCTGGAACTGGAGGCATGCCTTTAAAAGCTCAGAGACAGAACCTGCTGAATCTACTTCCTTTAAAAATGCTCCGGCTGTGCGGCCGTATCCTTCCCTGTCCCTGGTCTCCCGGTCCAGGCCGGTCAGATTCAGGGCGCGTATGTTATACAGGTCGCTTCCCGCTTCCTGCTCTGCCTGTCCTGCTTCAGATGAAGCCTGGCGAATCAGGTCATTTACCTTGGAATAGTTGTCTTCCCGCGCCTTCCTGAACCAGCTCATATCGGCCTGTTCAGCCGGAATTTCCCAGCCATTAAGTGTGTCATGGTTTACCGCATCATAAAAATCATCCACATAGGCTGCCGGGCCTTGGACGGTTTGGCCTCCATGGGGCCGCTCCGGGCTTTCAGGCTGGTTAACTGCAGGTCCGGCCGTGATTTCAGCCTGGCTTTCCGGTTCTGTTTCTGTCCGGCCTGTACCGGAGCATCCGGTGGCAGTAATGGCGGCTGCCAGTACCGCGGCTGTCAGGGTCAGGGCTTTCCGTGGTGAGACTGCCCGGGCTGCGGTGATTTGCTCCGCCGGGCTTTTACTTTTTTTCATTCTTCTTTATTCCTCCTTGATTGCTTGATTACAGAGCGTATTTGAAAACTGCTTAAGTCCTGCCCTGTATAAATTACAGCGGGCAGAGTACCCTGCATCTGTCACAATCATTAATATACCCTGGTATATGCAATGATATAAAAGTTCCGTGTTGATGAAAGCATGATGGAATTCCGGGATAATTACGGGATTGACATTTTGCCGGGTTACGATTATAGTATAATACAGAATACGAAGGAAGCAAATCCTTCATGAGCAAAGGAGTGGTTGTTATGTTGGCAGGTCGTAATGATAAAGCAGAGGTGAAAACAGTATAACGAAACAGTAGGACAGGAAGCGGCATACTATGTTTTTTTGATGCGCACGGCTTGTTGTCGTGTTTTTTTGTACCCTTTTTTTGGGGAAAATGACAGAAGTATGGGCTGAGCTGTCGGCTTATGAAGGAGAATTTGATTTGGAGAAAGAAAATTGCATATTAATCAGCAGCGGTAAGAATTGGATGGAACAGGCGGCAAAGGACCAGCTTTTGGCAGTGAGCAGGCTTCCTGGCGTTGTGAAGGCAGTGGGGCTTCCGGACCTGCATCCCGGGCGGATTCCTGTGGGAACCGCTGTCCTCAGCAGGGGAGTATTATATCCCCATTTACTTGGAAATGATATCGGCTGCGGTATGAGCCTCTTTGACACAGGGGTAAAGAAAAAGAAGTTTAAACAGGAGAAATGGGTATCAAGGCTGGAGGCCGTCCGGGAGCTGGAGGATATACCGTTTTCCAGCCCATATGAGGAGGAGTGCCCGATACGGGACTTGGGAACCCTGGGAGGAGGGAACCATTTTGCGGAGTTCCAATGTGTGGAGCGGATTTATGACCAGGAGGCAGCCGGGAGCCTGGGGCTTTGTGCGGACCGTATTCTGCTTTTGGTCCACTGCGGCTCCAGGGGATACGGCCAGGAGATCCTGTCACGGTTTTGGGTGCCGGAGGGGCTTGCGGATGGTTCTGAACAGGCAGAAGCATATATGGCTGAGCATGACAGAGCTTTAAGGTGGGCAGTGAGAAACCGGAGAGCAGCGGCGCAGAAGCTGCTTGCGTGGCTGGGAGGCGCCTCTGAGCCGGAGCTTCTCATGGACAGCTGCCATAATTATCTGGAACGGACAAAGGACGGCCTTCTGCACAGAAAGGGCAGCGTATCAGCCTCTAAGGGAGCAGTGGTGATTCCGGGGTCAAGGGGAAGCCTGACCTATGTGTGCATTCCAAGGGAGGATACGGCGGTGTCACTTAATTCTCTCTCTCATGGCGCGGGAAGAAAATGGGCCAGGAGTATCTGCAAAAGCCGCATAGACCAAAAATATGACCGGGATTCTATCCGGTGCACAGGCCTTAAGAGCCGTGTGGTCTGCCACGATACCAACCTGCTGTTCGCAGAGGCGCCGGAGGCATATAAAAATGTGGAGCAGGTCATGGGGGTATTGCAGGAGTACGGACTGATTGACATAGCAGCCACCCTGCGTCCTCTGATCACGTTTAAAGGATAGGAGGGAGCCTATGAGAGTACAGATTAGTTCCGGTCAGGGACCGGCAGAATGCGAGCTGGCAGTGGCTATGCTCTATGAGGAACTGAGAAAGGAAGCCGGGGATGTGCGCCTGGTAGGCTGTACCCCCGGAAAGAAGCCTGGATGCATGTCATCTGTGGTGTTTGAGACGGACCGGGATTTACGGGAGCTGGAGGGCAGTGTGCAGTGGATTTGCAAAAGTCCCTACCGTCCCGGCCACAGGAGGAAGAACTGGTATGTGGATGTCAGCATACTGGACCAGGTCCCAAGGATATCAGAGGAAAGAATGGTGCGTTTTGAAACCTTCCGCAGCGGAGGAAAGGGAGGACAGCATGTGAATAAGGTGGAGACCGGTGTACGGGCCATCCATATTCCCACGGGTACAGCCGTGGTGTCAACCCAGGCCAGGAGCCAGCATATGAATAAGCAGATTGCCATGGACCGGCTGTGCAGCATACTGGCAGAAATGAATGCCAGAAATCAGCAAAAGGAAAAAAGCCTTGCGTGGATGGAACACGCAAGGCTGGAGCGGGGAAATCCGGTCCGTATTTATGAAGGTATGAAGTTTGAACGGAGCCGGAAACATTAATTCTCCGGAATTCCCCCGGTGAGTATACCCATTTCGTCCCGGATTTGTACCAGCCCGGCCAGCGCTTCCCCGGATAGATACGGGACATCACGGCCGGTGATATGGGCCAGAATAAGGGTGCGAAACAGGATGCCCGCCTGGTGTTCCAGGGCTTCCATGCGGTAAAGGGCCTGGTAAAGGTCCTTTCCCCAGCTTAAAGCCCCATGGTTTGCCAGCAGGACAGCATTGTAACGGTTGATGAAAGGCGCAATGCTGTCAGGTACATCATAAGTTCCGGGCTTGGCGTAGGGGGCAATCAGTATGTTGCCTGTTACCAGTACGGCTTCTGCCACAACCGGCTTTTTCATCTCCATTCCCATGACGGAAAAGCTGGTGGCAGATGCCGGATGGGCGTGAACCACCCCGGTTATGTCAGGGTTTTCCTGATAGGCCCGAAGATGCATTTTCACTTCTGAGGACGGTTTTCCTCCATCCAGGATGGCTCCGTCTAAATCCATCTTTACAAGTGAATCCGGCTCCATAAAGCCCTTGGAAACGCCTGTGGGCGTGACAAGAATGGTGGTGTCGCTGATTTTACAGCTGATGTTTCCGTCATTGGCAGCCACATAGCCTCTGTCATAAATGCGTTTTCCCACATTCAGGATGGCCCTGCGCGCCTCTTGCTCAGATAAATAGTTTTTCATAGTAGTATCTCCCGGACATGCTCTAAAATCTCAGACCTAAAGTTGCTAATACGACAATGACAAGCGCGGTGGCAATGGGAATGACCACGGATGTGACAAACATGTCCAGATATCCCTCTTTGTGGGTGATGCCGCACAGGGACAAGGTGGTTACGGTAGCCCCGTTGTGCGGAAGTGAGTCCAGGCCGCCGGAAGAGATGGAAGCAATTCTGTGCAGTACCTGGGGGCCGATTCCTATGCGGGCACCCTGTTCCAGGAAGGTGGGGGCAAGCGCTTCTAAGGTGGCTCCCAGTCCGCCGGAGGCAGATGCAGTCATGCCGCACAACAGATTGACAGCCAGGACCTCGGTAATCAGCGGGTTGGCTGATATAGAGAGGATGAAGGCCTGCACAATGGCAAAGATGGCCAGCCCTTTAATTACGGAGCCAAAGCCCACAACTGCGCAGGAGTTAATAAGGGGCATCAGAGAATTGCCCGCAGCTGACTTAAGGCTGTCCTTCAATGCCTTAAAGCGGGGCAGACCGGTTATAATCAGGTAAATGATGGCAACGAGCAATGCAATCAGGACGGACCAATTGCCGGAGACAGCGCTGATTTTTGTGTTGTACTGTTCCAGATAGGCCGTGTTCAGACGGGGATATATGACCTTGGAGCATAAGAGGTTGACCGCTACAATCAGGAGGAAGGCAATAACAGGATGGATGATGCCGGGGAGATCGGATTCAGATATCTCCTTTTTTTCATCGTCATGGTCCCCGTATCCTTCCTCAGCCTGTTTTGCCTTTTTGGCCCGGTAGTTAAGCCAGCTCATGCCGAGGGAGAACATCATGATGGCGGCTATGATGCCCAGGACCGGAGCGGCAAATGCATCCGTGCCAAAGTAGGTCATGGGTATGGTGTTCTGTACCTGGGGAGAGCCAGGAAGAGCTGTCATGGTAAAGGTAAATGCCCCAAGGGCAATGGAGCCTGGAATCAGCCTTTTGGGGATGTCGGCCGCCCTGAAAAGAGAGATGGCTATGGGAAGAACCACGAAGGTTACCACAAAGAGGGAAACGCCTCCGTATGTAAGGACTGCGCAGCACAGGACAACTGCCAGTATAGCTCTTTCCTTGCCAAGCCTGCTGGCGATAAGATGGGAGATGGCATCCGCATACCCGCTTACCTCCATTAATTTCGCAAAGACAGCCCCAAATAAATACAAGGGGAAATAGTTCCTTGCGTAGTTTGCAAAACCGGTCATATAAACTTCCGTATAATTTGCCATGAGATGGGAGTCAAAGCCGGCAGAAAAAATTACAGCTACCATGGCAACGATTGGTGCGATGATTATTACGCTGTGTCCCTTAAATGCCAGGTATACCAGCAGGAACAGCGCCAGGAACAAACCGGCAACGCTTATGGTTGTAGTCATAAATCCACCCTCCTATACAAGATTCATTATAGCTGCGGCAACTGCCTTCTGACAGCTGTCCGAATTGATATTACCCCTTACTTCAATAATTTTTATATGCTGTTCCAGAAGTGGCTTGATGGTGCTTATAAAGGCCTCATCCACCTCCGGGTCATACATGGGACCGCCTTTGGCCGCGGCCTCGCAGAAGCCTTCATCCGGCAGGATAAGGGTTACAGGGGCAGTGCTTTTGTTCAGGCGCCCGGCCAGGACGCGGGCCAGCTTTACTGCCTCTTCCCTGTAAATTTTGGTGTGGACGATACTTGAATTGTGATAGACCTTCTTTCTGCGGTCAATATCATCCGGTAATCCCCGCCCGTCCTCGTCAATGAAGAAATCAAGCATGTCCAGGGCACCGGGCACGACGACCATAGGTACGTGATGCCTAACGGCTGCCTCCAGCCGGTTGTTTGCACCGGTACAATACCCGCCCAGGACTTCGCAGGTAAGTTCGTGGAGTGTTATATCCGCAATCAGGTCAAAGGCACCTTCCTCAATCAGTTTTTCCATGCAGCGCCCCCCTACGCCATTGGCGTGGAAGCAGGTTTTTTCATAAGTGCCGTCAGGCAGGAGGCGCAGTGCTCCCTCAACGCCTTTGGATGTAATTCCAAGCATTGTTGCGGCAATCTTTTTACGGGAATCAGGAGTCACCTGTCTTTGGTGTTGGAGCATGCCCAGGGCAGCGTGGCAGACGTTGTGAATCACAGTTTTTGTGGTATAATTAAGCCCGGAAATGTCTGCAACCGTGTGGACGACCATGATATCCTTGTCTCCCACATATTGTTCCATGGTTCTTCTGCCGCAGGCCAGGGAAGAGGCCACAATTTTAGGTACGCCAAATGGCAGGGACTTCATGGCCGCGGCAGCCATCCGGGCATTCTGTCCTCCCCCGATGGAAATGACGGCATCAAATAACCCTTGCGCATACAAAGCAGGCATGACTGCGGTCAGGGCATTTGACATGGTTTCGATACTCTGGGCCTTATCTAAGGGACCGAATTCTTCCCAGGTCATCCCGTAACGGGCCAGGATATCGGCAGGCCCCACCGCATCGCCGGCGTCCACCAGGGTTTTGGTGCTGATATCAATTATGAGTCCCTGGCCTCCACATGATTCAATCTCATGTTTGGCATATAAGGTTTCCTGCAGTTTGGTATCAAGAGAGGCTATCAGGGCGATTCTGTTGTGTTCCATGCTGCCTCCTAATTTCCGTACACTCTTTTTGAGTCTACAATTTCAATCATCTCAGGCGCGTGAGTTGGAAGGATGAATTCCTGGCTCTTTGCCCGTTTCTTCAGTTCTACAATGCTGTTCCATTCATCCACGATATCTAAGAAGCGTCCTGGAGGTGTGATGTCATAATGCATTTCCGGTACAGGCTTTAGGTTGTCATAGGTAAAGATAAGGTCGCCGCAGCAGTGATACTGTCCCTCGCTGGTATTAACCACAACGGTTTGATGACCAACGGAATGTCCTGGGGTGGGGTATACACTGATACCGTCAAAAATCTCTGCCTCCCCGTCATAAAGCTTAAAGCTTCTGCCGTCAAACTGAGGTTTCAGTCCCAGAACCGGATACTCATAGGATTTATAGTAAAGAGGAATGGGATTTACGGCAAACTGGTATTCTGTTCTCTGGACATGAAGATCAGCATTTACAAAGCGGTCCAGATAATAGACATGGTCCCAGTGGAGATGGGTAAAAATAATATCCGTTATCTCGCTGCACTTGATTCCCAGATTTTCCAGCTGTTCATAAACAGCATAACCCTCTGGCTGCACAGAGCCAGGATGGTGATATTTTCCGGCAATTTCTGTATCAGACATTCCTGTATCGATCATAATTTTCTTTCCGCCGCCCTGTACCAGAAATACAGTGACAGGGAGCTTTACAAAGCCCTCCACATCATAGAATTTGTGTACGCTGTGGTGATATAAGTACTGGCCCTTGCTTGTGTTGGTGAATCCTGTATTAATAGGTGTGATGGTATAGTTTGTCATATCTGTTCTCCTTTACTTTCTGAGTTTTTTCTGTTCCCACGCAATCATAGCGGTTTCTTCAATCAGTTCGGCGATCTGCCCTGCTTTCACTGCACTGGACGATATGGCGACAATGCCGTGGCCCTTTAAGATGATGGCAGCGGTCTCCGGCTCTGTATCCAGAACTTTAAACACCTTAGGCAGTTCCTCCTGAGTTACGGCCTGGGTGGTGACATCCACTACCTTGACCGGTTTTTTCAGTTTGAGCTGGGAATGAAGGGTGATTAATTCCAGCTGTCTGTCATTCAGAGAAATGAGGATGGAATAGGGGCTGTGTGTATGTACAATGCCTCCTATTTTGGGGTATCGGGCATACAGGTTGCCGTGAAGGGTGGATTCCCTGGTAGGTTTGTACAGACCCTCCTGAAGGTTTCCCTGGAAATCAGTTATGGTTATATTCTCCTCACTGCACTGCCCGTAGGAAAATCCGCTGGGCTTGACAATCATCAGGTCAGTTCCCGGAATACGGACACTCAGGTTTCCGCCGGTTCCGGTTTGAATCCTGCTCTCGTATGTGCGGGATGCGGCGGCTAAGAAATCATCTTTTGCTTTTAAAAATTCCCTGTACATTGTATCTCCTTTTCATGTGTTTTCGCGCGCTTTTATACCAAAAGCATATATATTTTTGTATAAAAAATCAATATATTAAAGATAAAAAGACCGGATAGTATATAAGTTATACAAAATACAATGATATATTGGTATAAAATATAAATATTGGTATGAATTTAAGAGATATAATGGTATAATATATACCAAAATACATGTATGCGGGATTAAAAATATACCGGGAGGGGCGAATTGATGGCAAGACAAAAATTGAGTGAGGTCATATTAGAAGATCTAAAGAAACGAATATTAACAGGAGAATACCGGACAAATCAGAAGCTTCCCACGGAGCGGGAACTGGCAAACTATTATGATACCAGCCGCATTCCGGTGAGGGAAGCCTTAAGACAGCTGGCAGACGCAGGAATCGTGAGGACATCGGCGGGTTCCGGGACCGTGGTGATATCATCCGGCAGCACCCTGTCAGATACATCCTATGGAACACCTTTTATGGAAAATGTTACGTTATTAAAGGAGACAATTATACTAAGAAGACTTATCGAATCCCAGGCAGCCAGAGAGGCGGCCCAGAACCGGTCGGCAGATGATATAAAAGAACTTCAGAATGCGCTGTTCGACAGCATTAACCAGATACGTAAGCTGAAGGCAAAGGAGAACAATTCATTTTTTGAAGCAGACGCCTGGTTTCATAAGGCTATAGCAAAGGCATCCCACAACCAGCTCCTTGTGGACTGCCTGGATGCAATACCCTATATTACAGCCAACCATCAGTTCCTTTCCCTGAAATACACTACTCCACGGGATGAGGTGGTGTCATACCATACACAGATATATGAAAACATCCTGGATATGAATGGCGAGCGCGCCTATGAATCCATGTACAACCATCTGTACCGGGTGGAGACATTGATGATGAACCACAAGCAGGAAGTAGGGGGACTGGGAGGGGAGGACGGCATATAAGCGGAAAGGGAGGATTTAACCTAATCCTCCCTTAATTGGTCCTTATAATATGCCAGCATCAAATCCACCATCCGTCCATAGCTTCTGACGCCGTCCTCCTGGCTGTGGGCTTTGAGATATCTGTCATTCATCTGGGTGGAGGCTTCTGCCACAGGTCCTTCAAAGCGCTCCCAGAACTGGTTGTTCCAGGCCAGGTCCTGGGCGGCCTGAGGGGACAGCTTTGTATAAAGGTCATAATAACTTTCGGGGTCCACCCTGGCCAGGGCATTGCCGGCGTAGACCCAGCCGGTCAGATAGCCGCTGTAGCGAAAGTCCGGGGAATCGGATCCGATACATGCCAGGTATCCGATGAAGTTGGCTTCATCTTCCCGCATAAATCCCTTCAGATGAGACAATTCATGGCAGATGGTATGGGGGATGTTATAGTAAGGCATTTCCCTGTTGTAGTTCGCCTCTATGGTGAAGGGGGAATAAATGCCGCAGAGCTGCTGCACGGACAGCAGTCTGGAGTTGATGAGAGGCTTTGGATAGGGATAATAACCCTCCAGCTGGGGGTAGGACTGGCCCAGCCGGACCATGGCTGCCCTGCCGTCCCTTCCAAGCTTTGAAAGATCCCGGGCTGATGGCGCGGGGGTTGCCTCGGTCTGTCCCGGGTAGAGGCCGTCCAGGATTTCGCCGGAGTGGTCTATTTCTGTCAGAGAGCTGTTGATTTGGTTTGTAAGATAACGGCACAGCGCCAGCAGCTCCTCGGTGGAGGTTTTTTCTGCGGCAATGCCTGCCTCATAGGAAAAGGGGTTCCGGTAATAGTTGATGCCGCAGTTTATGGTGAACACGAATAACAGGACACAGCAAAGAAAAAAGGCACGGGAGAACACCACAACAGGCTGCCTGATATGCAGAATCATGTAGCATATGCAGAACAGGCAGAGGGAATACAGCCCGATTTCGGAAAGGGAAAATGGAAACAGGCTGCACAACCGTCCCAATGTACCGGCCAGGAGCGGGTACACGGCGACGGAGTAAAACTGGGCGAACCCGGGCACTGTCCGGGCACAGAGTCCCAGCAGGCCGGAGACAGCGGCCAGAACCAGGCCGGCTGCAAAAAATCTAAAAGAACGGACCTTCTTTTCTGTCCTTTCAGGCGCCTTGTTCTGGAGGGCGGTGGATTTTAATGCGGCTTTAGAGGAAAATGCCGGCGCAATCTTGGCTGTAACGTTATGGAAGAACTTCATATACAACACCTGCCTTTGGGGTATGGTTGTGTTCTTGCCTGGTGGGATGCTGCAGGTTAAACCTGGTTCTGGGCGGGGAGGTTATTTCCGCTGTGCAGTTCGGCCAGTACGGTGGCGGCTATGGGGAACAGGAATATACCGGTCAGGCCCAGAAGCTTGCCGCCTGCAAAGATGCACAGGAGGGTGGCTATGGGGGACAGGCCCATCTGATGGCCGATGATTTTGGGCTCCAGGGTCTGGCGGACCACTGCTATGAGCAGATACAGGCACACAAGACCCATGGCCAGGCTTCCGGAGCCGGTCGTCCAGGCTATTAATGCCCAGGGAAGAAGCACGGTGCCTGTGCCAAGGACCGGCAGAATATCCACCAGCGAGGTGATGCAGGCAAGCGTGAATCCGGCCGGAATGCCCAGCACCAGGAAACCGATATAAAGTTCCGTAAATGTCAGGAGCATCAGGAGCGCATAAGCCCGCAGAAGCCGGCAGGCGACTTTACGGATATGGAGAAGTACCTGTAAGAGCATTTGCCGTCTGTCATCAGGAATCTGATACAGCAGGAAATCCAGCGTCTCCCTGTAATTGCCTGTCAGGAAAAAGGATGCGATCACAGCGATGACAAAATCAAGGACCAGGGCAGGAATACCGCTTATGGCAGAGGCGCCCCACCCAAGCAGTCCGGAGGAGATGCCCACAGAAGCATTTTCCATGAAACGCTCCAGGCTTTGTCCAAGGGCTGATATGTGGATGCTGTGTCCGGGGAAACTGTTTTCCAACAGGGAAAAGAAATGGGACAGACCTGGTTCGATGGTCTGGCTGTAGATGCCGGGCAGCTTTTTTGCCTGTTCCTGGATGGATGACAGGATTTGGCTGCCAGACACGCACATGATTGTCAGAATGGAACCATAAAAGACCAGCAGCACAACTGCGGCGGCCGCGCCCTTTCCGCCCTTCATGTGTCTGTCCAGTAGAGACACTGCCGGTTCCAGCATGGCTGCAATAGCCATGGCGGCCATGAAGGGAATCAGTATGGGCAGGAGTTTCTTTAACCCTATATAGCAGAGCACACCTATGATTCCAAAGTAAATAAAGCTGATGATGAATGTCCTGCGTTTTTGAATGTCCATATATGTATCCTGTTGTTTGCTTAGTTCCATTATAGGCTCAGGAGACACGGCAGTCAAGAAAGAATCCCCAGAAAATGGGGGACATGCACTGGAAGATATTTCTAGGGCAGAGCCATATTCCGGGGAATGATTTTATGAGAGGGAAAGGGATTGCTGCATTATGATGGGAGCGCAGGTGTCAGCCGGATATTCTGCCTGTCAAAGCTATGAGAAAGCACAGGGTGATACCGAGAATGAATACCAGCAGCCGCCCCCAAAAAAAGTACGGAGTATGGCCGGGGCTTCTGCGCATCTTCAGACAGACAGTGATGCTTGGAAAGCGGGTCAGAGCCATGAGACAGGTGCACAGGGCAGTGCGCCAGGTCCACCCGTGATTTGCCAGCACCTGTCCGAGGATGAAGGGGGATGAAGGGGAAGGGATTCCTCCTGTTTTCAGATATATCATCATCATGGCGGGAAGCGCCATTCCATGGGAAAAAATACCCAGGATAAAAGCAGCCAGTATGGTGCCGTCCAGTCCAAGGAGACGGGCCGGATGCTCAAGAAAATGTGTGATGGCAGTTAACAGGTTCCCTCCGGCTATATCCGAAAACAGTAGGGTGCCGTAACCTGTTTCCGGTCCGGCATATGCCATGCTGCCAAGAAACCATATGAGAATGCCGGACGGGACAGCTGCTGCCGCTGCCTTGTCAAGGACCGGAATGGTGTGATCTGCGGTACTTGAGAAAAGGGTGGAAAAGATACCGTATGACTTGTAATGGCTGGCGGTATTACAAGGTTTTTCAATAAAAAACTCTGTCAGCAGGTCTGACAGATATACGGCCCAGGGAAAGCAGCTGCATCTTCCCAGCAAACCCAACAGGGGAAACAGCAGAAAAAGCATTGGGAGCATTACCAGTATGGTGCATGACACGGCGCGAAATGCACCATGAACCATGGGGGCAGCCAGCCAGGCAGGTATTCCAAACCATTCTGCCCAGGCCCACAGGACGGTTTCAGTTTCAAAAAATAACGGCCAGAGACAGTCTGTAAGCCGGATGGACAGACAGGCGGTAAGTCCAATTAAGAGCAATAGCAGCAGCGCTTCACATATTCTTCGGATCCATCCTGCTTCCGGGCTTATATTCCGCTTTTTTCCCTGAGACGGGCTTATTTCAGGCATCATGCACTCATGAGCCAGGCGGCAGGGAGAAAAGTCCAGACAGTCGTAGAGAAAATCGTGCCTGTGATGGGGCTGGAGAGCATAGTGGAGGGCTGCTTTTAAGTCGTCCATCTGTTCCCTGCCGTATCCGTGGAGGGGGACGACCGGAATCTGGAGTACATCGTGGAGAAGTGAAAAATCAATGCGGATGCCCTGCCGTCTGGCTTCTTCACAGCGGCTGACACACAGGACAACGGGAATGGAGGAGTCCCTGACCGGTCCAAGACTCAGGATTTCTTTTAAAAGTCCCAGAAGGATTTCCAGATGAAGCGCGTGGCCTATCACCAGAATGGCGTCCGGGTGTCCGGAGCAGAGATAGGATGCCGTGCAGCTGGCTTCCTCTGACGGGGAGCTGAGGGACAGGACTCCGGGAAGGTTCACTGCCTTATAGTGGCGGCTGTCATATGAAAAATCACCATGGGGGCAGGACATGTCCCGCATACAGGAAGGCATAGCAGGGCCCTTTTTGGCAGTGAGCTTTTTAAACAAGACCTCCTTGCCGGTCTGTTCATTACCGGTAAAAGCGATGATAAAATGTGGGTGTTCCATCCAGTCACTCCTGAAATATAAAATCTGCCTATAGGCGGGCAGATTGAGTCTTAGGATAGCGTATGTGCCGCAAAACCTTTGGTGCATGGCAGTCAGGTCCCTATCTGCCATTGGTTCATCATTGTGGCCACAGACTGCTTGACGGAGGAAAGGTTATCAACTATACTAAGTTTAAATGTGCAAAAAACAGAATCCACTAAATTCAGGAGATGAAATGACATGGGATATCAGGACGATTATGTTATGAGAACAATCAGCGATCTGGTGAGGGCGATTGCCAGGCTGGTTCTTGGAAAGAGCGATATTGATTATGACCTTCCCGAGGATGAGGACAAGTATACGGACCTTGACCGGGTATATAAGCGGCTTAAGGATCTGGTGGATGAGGGAAACATCAATGACGCGGAGAACCTTCTTACCGACGAGCTGGACACGGACAGCCTGGACTGTCTGGAGATGGCCCTCACGTTTTATATGTACCTCAACCAGCTGAAGGATGAGGAACTCTACACCGCCAATTACTCACGGGAGGAAATCGTGGATGGAATCAACAGCGTGTGTGCAGAATATGGTATATCGGGGTTTGAACATTTTGTAGATACAACCATGGTATAATGTGCTGCCAGATGGATATGGAAACATATGCGTCTGGCTGCTTTTACGAATATTTGGAAGAAAGAGGAAATCCATGGAGATAAAAAAGGAGTGCGAGCAGTATCTGGCGGAATATTACCAGGGCCTGTTCTTTGGGAATGTGAACAAACGCTACCGGGCCATGACAGGTGCCGAACTCAGGAAACGCATGAGCCGGTTGACCGAGGCCAACCTGAAGCCGCTGGTGAAGTCCAACGAACTCAGCGATGTCCACGCCATGCTGTCAAAGGTGTGCGCCTATCTCATGCGCAGGGAAGGACACCTGACAGGGCCTGCCCTGGAGCAGTGGGAGTCCGGCTGCCGTCAGATGAACGAATTCTGTGAAGCCCTTGCCAGAAAGGACCTGGAATATGTAAACGGCCTGTCCCTTGAGGATTTGGAGCAGGTGCTGAAGATGCAGGGCATCCGCCGTTATCTCCTCACTAATTCTCTGGAGAGGGCATACCAGCTGTTCTACATTCCGAAAACCATCAAGAAGGGGATCCTGGAGTCTGTGAAACAGAAGCCGGAGCAGGAATACCCAGGGGCCAGGGAGATGAAACGCAGGTTCATCCTTCATGTGGGCCCTACCAACAGCGGCAAGACCCACGACGCGCTGGAGCGTCTTAAGGAGTGCAGGCATGGAGCGTACTTCGGGCCGTTAAGACTGCTGGCCCTGGAGGTCTATGACAAGCTTAACACAGAGGGCCTGTCCTGTTCCATGGTCACAGGCGAGGAGACGCTGGAGGTGCCTGGAGCGGTCTGCCAGTCCTGTACCGTAGAGATGTTAAACGACCATGAATATTTCGATATCGTGGTGGTGGACGAGTGCCAGATGATAGCCGACCCCTACCGCGGACATAACTGGACCAGGGCAGTGCTGGGGCTTCGGGCAGAGGAAATCCACCTGTGCATGGCTCCCGAGGCAGAGGATATTGTGGTTCAGATGATTAAGCGGTGCGGCGACCAGTACAGGGTGGTGCGCCATAAGCGGAACACCCGGCTGACCATGGAGAAAAAGCCCTATAATCTGAAACAGGATTTAAAAAAGGGCGATGCCCTCATTGTGTTTTCCAAAAAATCAGTGCTGGCCCTGGCAGCCCACCTGGAGAACGAGGGAATCCACTGCAGCGTTATTTACGGAAGCCTGCCTCCCGCCACCAGGCGTGAACAGGTGCGCAGGTTCCTGGCCAGGGAGACAGAGGTGGTGGTCAGCACTGACGCCATCGGCATGGGGCTAAACCTGCCCATACGCAGAATCGTATTTGTGGAAACACGCAAATTTGACGGGGTAAATAAGCGTACCCTGAATCCGGAGGAGATAAAACAGATTGCCGGACGGGCCGGAAGATACGGTCTTTACGACGAGGGATTCGTGGCTGCCATCGACGAGCCGGAGGTCATCGAGGACGGTCTTTCCAGAATGCCCATGCCTATTATGAAGGCATATGTGGGATTCCCTGAGCAGCTTCTCAACCTTCCTGCTGAGATTGATACGCTGGTTAAGATATGGGCCGGCATGGACACGCCTTCCATTTATGAGAAGATGGAGGTGGACGAGCTGCTGGCGCTGTATATGAGTTTTGAGCATGTACACCGGGATGATATGGGGGAATACTCCCGGCAGGAAATTTATAAGCTCATCACCTGTTCCATTGACATAGACAATAAGATGGTCATGGACCTGTGGAAGGATTACTGCAGGGAATACCGTGACGTGACGGAACTGGAGTTTCCTTACAGCCCGGGAGAGGACCTGTATGATTTGGAGAGCTACTATAAGATGCTGGATCTTTATTTCCAGTTCTCCAGAAAGGTGGGGCTTCCTGTTCAGGCCGAGAACCTGGCCGAGGAGAGACGCAGCACAGAGGAGGAAATCAGCCGTATTTTAAGGACAGAATGTGCCAGCTACACCCGTAAATGTTCAGCCTGCGGGAAGGAGCTGTCATGGGATTATCCGTTCTCCATCTGCGAACGGTGTTTTGAGAGGGGTAAGATAAGCCGGGGACATAACCGCTCAGGGCGGAGGCGCGCGGCAGGAAACAGAGTATGAAACAAGTGGACAACAAAGGAGGAAAACAATGGAAAATCAACGCATCATTCAAGTAGAGGACAAGGTACCCTTTAACCTGTTGGTACCCCTCAGCATCCAGCACATGTTCGCCATGTTCGGCGCATCCATCCTGGTGCCGTTTATATTTGGCATAAACCCGGCTGTGGTGCTGTTTATGAACGGTGTGGGCACCCTGCTTTTTATCGGAGTGACAAAGGGAAAGGCTCCGGCCTATCTGGGATCCAGCTTTGCATTTCTGGCGCCGGCAGGCGTGGTCATCAGTAATTTCGGATATGAATATGCCCTGGGTGGATTCGTGGCAGTGGGGTTCTGCGGTTGTATCCTGGCCTTTATTGTATATAAATTCGGGACAGAATGGATTGAGGTGGTCCTTCCGCCGGCAGCCATGGGCCCGGTGGTGGCGCTCATAGGACTGGAGCTCTCCGGTTCAGCTGCCAGCAATGCAGGGCTTCTGGACGAGGTGCTGGACCCCAGAAAGACAATCGTGTTTGTTCTTACCCTGGGAACCGCTGTATTTGGTTCCATCCTGTTCAGAAAGTTCTTCTCGGTTATCCCTATCCTCATAGCGGTCATTGTGGGCTACGCGTCTGCCCTTGCCGCGGGTATCGTGGATTTTGCCGAGGTGGCAGCGGCTCCTGTTTTTGCCCTGCCTAATTTCAGCACGCCTAAGTTTAATCTGGAGGCTATCATGATTATCCTTCCGGTGCTCCTGGTCATCACCTCTGAGCACATCGGACACCAGGTGGTCACCAGCAAGATTGTGGGAAGGGATCTGTTAAAGGATCCGGGTCTTCACCGTTCCCTGTTCGGAGATAATTTTTCCACCATGATATCAGGACTGATAGGCTCTGTGCCCACCACCACCTATGGAGAGAATATCGGCGTCATGGCAATCACCCGTGTGTACAGCGTGCGCGTGATTGCGGGAGCGGCCGTGCTGTCCATTGTGTGCTCCTTTATCGGCAAGTTCTCCACTCTTATCAGCACCATACCCGGTCCTGTTATCGGCGGTATTTCCTTTCTGCTTTACGGTATGATTGGTACCTCAGGTCTGCGTATTCTGGTGGATTCCAGGGTGGATTACGGAAATTCCAGAAATCTGGCCCTTACCTCAGTCATATTTGTCACGGGTCTGTCGGGAATTGCCGTGAAGTTTGGAAATGTGCAGCTTACCGGTATGGTGCTGTCCTGCGTGGTAGGCATGATTTTAAGTCTGGTATTTTATGTTCTGGATTACTTTAAGCTTACCAATGATCAGTAGATTCAGGCTAAAAAATGTTTGACATCTGCGGGAAAACTTGTATAATATCTAGTAAGCTGAATCTTAAACAGCAGCCTGTCTGCTGGGGCATTCTGAGCCGTACTATACTCAGGATGGGGATTGAAATAAACCGTTGAAGCGGAGATCAAACCGTAGAGGGCGTTCACAGAGAGCAGGGGATGGTGGAATCCCTGTAACAGGCCGGCCGGCAAATGGACCGCTGAGGGAAAGGGGAAAGGCCGTCAGCTGACAGCTTACGCGCCAAGTATCCGGACCGCAGGCCTGCGTTAAGGGCAGAGCATGTACCGTACCGTTGTACCGCGCATGTTTGAGAGCGTATTAAAAAGTTAAGGTGGCATCACAGGCATTTTGGGATTCAGGCCTGTCCTTTCTTGAAAGGACAGGCCTTTTTGCGTATAATGATACCAAAACATAACAGAATGTATGGGATCAGAAGGGTCTAAAGCCTGTCTGAACGTATATCTGACAAACAAAACACGGTTGGGAAGGAGAAGGGGAATGTCCAAATCATTTTTAATGGGAAATGAGGCAATCGGCCTGGGCGCTGTCCGGGCAGGAGTTAAGGTGGTTTCCGGTTATCCAGGAACACCCTCGACGGAAGTACTGGAGACGGTGGCCAAGCATAATCCCGGAGATATCTATGTAGAGTGGTCTGTCAATGAAAAGGCAGGTATGGAGGTGGCGGCCGCGGCTGCATACACCGGAGCCAGGACCATGGTCACCATGAAGCAGGTAGGGCTGAATGTGGCCTCAGACCCTCTGATGAGCCTGGCTTATGTGGGGGTAAAGGGAGGCATGGTGGTAGTGGTGGCCGACGATCCGGGGCCCATATCTTCCCAGACAGAACAGGATACACGCAGGTTCGGCCAGTTTTCCAAGCTGCCGGTATTTGATCCCAGCTCTCCGGAAGAGGCATACGAGATGATTAAGGATGCCTTTGAATATTCTGAGAAATATCATACTCCTGTGTTGTTCCGCCCTACCACAAGGCTATGCCACGGATGCGCCAGCGTGGAGCTTAAGGAACGGGTCAAGCTTCCGGCGCCAGAGGGCTTTGTCAAGGATTCCGGCAAATGGGTCATTTTCCCCAGGCTGTCCCATGCAAACCACAGGATGATTGAGGCGCGCAATCCCATTATAGGGGAGGACTTTTCAAGCTACAGGTTCAACCTGCTGCATAGGGAAGAGGGAAACACGGTCAAGGGCATCATCACTCATGGCATCAGCTACGGGTTTGTCATGGAAGCCCTGAACGGATACAGAGGAGCAAGGGTGCTTAAGGTATCCACCCCCAATCCCATGCCTGAGCGTCTGCTTCTGGAATTCGCAGAAGGACTGGACCAGGTGATGGCTGTGGAGGAACTGGATCCGGTTCTGGAACAGGAGCTGCTTCTTCTTAGCGGCAGGCACCATCTGCCTCTGGAAGTAAAGGGCAAGCTTACAGGGGAAGTGCAGACCGCCGGTGAAAACTCCGTAGAGTCTGTCAGAAGGGTTCTGGAAGCGTATCTGGGAGAAGCCTATATCCGGTATCTGGAAGGACTGGAAGGCGGTGCAGCGGAGCCGGAAGCAGCCCTGCCGGTTCCGCCGCTGCCGGTGCGTCCGCCGGTACTCTGTGCCGGATGTCCCCACCGGGCATCCTTCTACGCGGTAAAGAGAGCCATGGAGAAGTTAAATGAAGGCCTGGGGGAGGGCGCGGCGCCCATAGAGGGAGTTTACTGCGGCGATATCGGCTGCTATACTCTGGGCAATGCAAAGCCTCTGGATATGGTGGACACCTGTCTGTGCATGGGCGCCGGGATTACCATGGCCCAGGGGCTGCAGCGGGTGGAGCCGGACAAACGGTATTTTTCCTTTGTGGGAGATTCCACCTTCTTTGCCTCCGGTCTCACAGGCATTGTCAATGCGGTATACAATGAGGCCAGCCTGACCCTGTGCATCCTGGACAACTCCACCACGGCCATGACAGGCCACCAGCCCCATCCGGGTACAGGCCGCACCATGATGGGAAATGTAGTGGAGAAAGTGGACATTACAAAGGTGCTGGAGGGCATTGGCGTAAAGAATACCGTTACAGTGGACGCGCTGGATTTAAATGCGTGTGTGGACGCCGTGCTTAAGCTGTCCGCCATGAAGGGCGTGAAAGCCATTATTTTCAAGTCCCCCTGTGCGGCTATCATAAAAAGCTTCCGGACGTGCAGGATTGCGGAGGACAGATGTGTGAACTGCCGGACCTGCATCAATGAGATTGGCTGTCCCGCATTGGTGCTGGACGGGGATATGGTGGGCATAGACAGCGGCCTGTGCACCGGATGCGGCCTGTGCAGCCAGATCTGTTCCGTAGACGCCATTGAAACGGTTAAATAGTCCTGCTTCAGACGGACAGGACAGGGAAGATGCTTGGAGAGCGAGGTATATAAGATGACAAAAAATGTATTGCTGTGCGGAGTGGGCGGTCAGGGCACTGTCCTGGCATCCCGTCTCATAGCCCTGGCGGCCATGGAGAAGGGAATGGAGGCCAGGGGAGCTGAAACCATCGGCATGGCCCAGAGGGGCGGAAGCGTGGTGAGTCATGTGCGTATCGGTGAGGAGATATATTCTCCGCTGATACCCCACGGCGGGGCAGACGTGATCATCGGCTTTGAACCGGCAGAGGCTGTCCGGTGCCTGCCTTACCTGAAAAAGGGCGGCTGTGTGGTGGTATCCCCGGCCCCCATACGGCCGGTGACCGCTTCCCTGACAGGAGGTGCCTACACGGGCCGGGAGATGATGGAATACCTGGAACATGCCGGGGAGAACCTGGTGGTGGTGGATGCAGCGTCCATTGGCATGGAGTGCGGTTCCCCGAAGGTGATGAATGTGGCCCTGCTGGGAGCGGCCATTGCCAGCGGACTGATAGGAATTTCCCTGGAGGAGATGGAGGCAGCCATTGAAAAAAGAGTGCCGGAAAAGTTTAAGGACATGAATATGAAGGCCCTGAAGCTGGGCGCGGCAGCCAGCGCCATGATAAGATAAACGGAGGATTAACCAGATGAAGATGAAAGAATCCCAGTTCCTTCTCATTAAGGAACAGCTCAAGAAACTGACAGCCAAGGAGTGCTTTTACAAGCATAAGCTGGAAGGCGTCAATGTGAATCAGATACAGTCCCAGGAGGATTTCGAGAAGCTCCCTTTTACCTGGAAGGGTGATTTGAGGGAAGCCTATCCTTTGGGCCTGATGGCTGCTCCGGAAGAGAAAATCGTGCGTATTCATTCTTCCTCAGGCACCACCGGAACACCGGTCATCATTCCCTATACCCAGAAGGATGTGGATGACTGGGCTCTGATGTTTGCGCGCTGCTATGAGATGGCGGGCATCACAAACCTGGACCGTATCCAGATTACGCCGGGATATGGTCTGTGGACAGCCGGAATCGGTTTCCAGCTGGGAGCGGAGCGTCTGGGCGCGATGACCGTTCCCATGGGACCCGGCAACACGGATAAGCAGCTGCGCATGATGATGGATATGAAGTCCACGGTCCTGTGCGCCACGTCCTCCTATGCTCTTTTGCTGGCGGAGGAGATTGCCAAGAGAGGCATTGGAGAGCGCATCCATCTGAAAAAGGGTGTTATCGGTTCCGAGCGCTGGGGCGAGAAGATGAGGAACAGGATAGCGGCTGAGCTGGGAGTGGATCTGTTCGACATTTACGGCCTTACGGAGGTGTACGGGCCGGGAATTGCCATTAACTGCGAGAAACAGGGAGCCATGCACTACTGGGATGACTACATATACATCGAGATTGTGGACCCCAGGACAGGTGAGGTGCTGCCTGACGGCGAGGTGGGAGAAATTGTCATCACTACCCTGAAAAAGGAAGGTGCTCCCCTTATTCGCTACCGCACTCACGACCTGTCCAGAATCGTGCCGGGAGACTGTCCCTGCGGTTCGCCTTATCCCAGAATCGGCACCCTCATTGGGCGTACCGACGATATGGTCAAGGTAAAGGGCGTGAACATATTCCCAAGCCAGATAGAGGAACTTTTAAGCTCCATAGAAGGTGCCTCCAGCGAATACCAGGTCATGGTGGACCACCTGATGGGCAAGGATGTGCTGACCTTATTTGTGGAGACAAATCCATCCATTAACAAATACGCCCTGGAAATCGAAATCCAGAATCAGTTTAAGGGGCGGATTGGCCTGACTCCTGTGGTGAAGCTGGTGGAGCTGGGCGAGCTTCCAAGAAGCGAGAAGAAGTCTACCCGTGTATTTGACAACCGGTATTAAGGCAGTCATGGAGGTTTAAACTGGCTGCAAAGGCCGCACCAGCACTTCCCTGGCATTTTGGGGCCTGAGGGCGATGACCGTGTCCTGTATCTGGTAGGCGGACATGCGGCCGCGCCTCCCCTTCAGAATACAGGTCACCAGTGCCGGGGCTGTAAAACCCAGCTCTTCCAGCCGCAGCGACATAGGCGGTTCGCTGATAACCCAGACGATTTCGGCCCGTTCTCCCGGTTTCAGTTCATGTAGCGGATAGACCATAGTGAATCACCGTTCAGGTTTGTTATGATATTATATGCAGAGTACGTATCAGTGGGAATAAAAGGAGGGTTGTCACACTTTTGGCCCAGCCCCGTATAATAAAGTACAACCTAGATGAAAGGAGATTAACACTATGAATTATAATAATTGTAATGGTTGGAATGAATATGCAGGAACTTATGAGGGAGCTTATTATGCAGGGGATGCAGCGTTTGCCAGAACGGCCGCTGCAGGCGGAAACTGCGGAAGTACTGCGGCCGCAGCCGCAGCAGGCACTGCCGGGTCATGCGGCGGAACAGGCCGGACCTGCGATTTATACTGGCAGGGCTATATGGCAGGGTTCTATGCCAACAACAGATGTAATCAGTCGGCTGAGGCAAGGACGGCTGCCCAGGCAGCAGACCGGACCGCTGCGGCTTCAAACTGCCGCTGCTCCTGCAATAACTGCAATAATTGCGGTAATTGGAACAATTGCGGCAACTGCGGCAACTGCCGCTCTTAAAAACTGCCGCTCTTAAAATACCTGAAGTTTGGGGATTATATTATTCAATATGAATGCTGAAACGGCCAGGGCTTCCCAAAGGGAGGCCCTGGCCCGGAGCGTTAAAAGGGTATATTGCGGCATGTTCTAATCCAGAATGACCTTTACCGGTGAATCCACAATCATGGTATCGGGTGTTACGAGACAGTCATATGCCAGCACATGGACGCCGGCTTCACGGGCCTGCCTGAGCGCGTCCCCAAAGGCCGGATGGGTCATGTCATTGGGGGTAAAGCCACGGATGCCCTTCATCTGGATGACAAACAGGACATAAGCCTCATAACCTTCCTCATGGGCCCTTATAAGGCCCTTTAAGTGTTTGATGCCCCGTTCCGTGGGCGCGTCAGGAAACATGGCCACACCGTTTTCCTCCAGGGTTACGCCTTTGACTTCCATAAAGGCCGGGGACACTGCCTTTGTATCCCGGTCTCTCAGGGAGAATGCCAGGTCAAACCGTGAGTCGCCGTGGGTGACCTCCCGCCGTATGTCACAGGGCACATAAGGTCCAAGAGGGGAAAAGGGGGAGCCGGCTTTTTCCGTACAGCCGCAGCTGTCCATGCTGCCGTCCAGTGAGGTCAGCCACTCCCATGCAGCCTTGTTGGGGGCCTGGGAGTCCATATTGATGAATAGATCATTTTTATATACGCCAATCAGGTCATACTCGGTCTTTCTTCCGGAAACAGCTGCGTCCGGATGGAATTCCAGTATAACCGCGGCTCCGGGAATCAGAAGCTCCCGGCACCGGCCGGTGTTTTTTACATGGCATACCACTGTTCTGTTCCCTGTCTTTACATGGGCGATAAAGCGGTTGGGCCGGCTTACAAAGGTTCCGGCAACTATGTGTTCATAGGTCATGATAATGTTCCTCCCGGGCTTATTGGGCCTGTACGGATACCGCGGCTGATGAGGCCCGGCCGGTATGGGGACAGGCTGTATCAGTATACCAGATAAAGGGCGGAAAAGGAAGGTATCCGTGTTTGCAGTTGCGTCTGTCCGGGAAATATGTTAATATTTTGGTAACATTACTAATTGAGAATTTCAAAAGCGAGGAAAAAGAGTATGGGATTAACCTATCAGAGTACAAGAGGCGGTGAAAAGGAAGTGACAGCTTCCATGGCCATCTTACAGGGCCTTGCAAAGGACGGCGGCCTGTTCATGCCGTCCTGTATTCCGCAGCTGGATGTGCCCCTTGAAAAGCTGGCGTCCATGACATACCAGGAAACAGCGTATGAGGTCATGAAGCTGTTCCTGACAGATTATACGGAAAAGGAACTTAAGGACTGTATCGCCAGGGCCTATGACAGCAAGTTTGATACAGAGGAGATAGCGCCTCTGGCAAAGGCTGACGGGGCATATTATCTTGAACTGTACCATGGAAGCACCATAGCATTCAAGGACATGGCTCTGTCCATCCTGCCGCACCTTATGACGACAGCGGCCAGGAAGAACCATGTGGACCGGGAAATCGTCATTCTCACGGCCACATCCGGGGATACGGGCAAGGCGGCCATGGCCGGATTTGCAGATGTGCCCGGCACACGGATCATTGTATTCTATCCCAAGGACGGAGTCAGCAAGGTCCAGGAGCTTCAGATGCGCACCCAGAAAGGGGACAACACCTCTGTGGTGGCAATCCACGGCAATTTTGATGACGCTCAGACCGGCGTGAAGAAAATGTTCGGGGACAAGGACCTGGAAGCAGAGCTTATGGGAAAGGGGTTCCAGTTTTCCTCGGCAAATTCCATTAACATTGGCCGTCTGGTTCCTCAGATTGTATACTATGTATATGCTTATGCCAAACTGTTAGAAGCAGGAGAGATAGAGAAGGGCGAGAATATCAATGTGGTGGTGCCCACAGGTAATTTCGGCAATATCCTGGCAGCCTATTTTGCCAAGCGCATGGGGCTTCCTGTAAAGACTCTGGTATGCGCCTCCAATGACAATAAAGTCTTGTATGACTTTTTTACCACAGGAATTTATGACAGGAAAAGAGAGTTTATCCTCACCAATTCACCGTCCATGGATATCCTTATATCCAGCAACCTGGAGCGCCTCATCTACATGAGTACAGGATGTGACGCCCTTGCAAGCGGAAACCTGATGCGGGGGCTTTCCCAGGAGGGAAGATATGAGGTTACGCCTGAAATGCGCGCCTTCATGTCTGATTTTGTGGGAGGTTTTGCCACCCAGGAGCAGAACGCTGCCACCATCAAAAAACTGTTTGATGATACGGGCTATCTCATTGACACCCATACAGGCGTTGCGGCTTCTGTATATGGAAATTACAGAAAGGAAAGCGGGGATGACACAAAGACAGTCATAGCGTCCACTGCCAGTCCGTATAAATTCTCCCACAGTGTCATGGAAGCCATTGCAGGCAGAGAAGGACTGGAGGGCAAGGATGAATTTGAAATTGTGGATGCGTTAAGCGCCCTGTCCGGCGTCGCTGTTCCCCAGGCTGTGGAGGAAATCCGCCATGCAGCCGTCCGCCATAACAGGGAATGCGGCGTGGATGATATGAAGAACGAGGTAAAGGACATCCTGGGTATCAGCTGATTTAATGAAAAACATCTTCCTTTTTGTTCGCGTATGCGATATAATGGGTGAGATAGTTAATAAAATAACAAAGTTATAAGGAGGTATAATATGTTAGTTTCAGCAAAAGACATGCTTGAAAAAGCAAGGGAAGGCAAGTACGCAGTTGGCCAGTTTAACATCAACAACCTGGAGTGGACCAAGTCCGTACTGCTGACAGCAGAAGAACTGAAATCTCCGGTTATCCTGGGCGTATCCGAGGGCGCAGGAAAGTATATGACAGGATTTAAGACAGTTGCTGCCATGGTTGAGGCCATGATGGAAGAACTGAACATCACGGTTCCGGTTGCCCTGCATCTGGACCATGGTACTTACGATGGCTGCTATAAATGTATCAAAGCAGGATTTTCCTCCATCATGTTTGATGGTTCCCACTATCCAATCGAAGAGAACATCGAGAAGACAAAGGAGCTGGTTAAGGTAGCACATGCCATGGGTCTGTCCCTGGAGGCAGAGGTTGGCTCCATCGGCGGTGAGGAAGACGGCGTGGTAGGCTTAGGCGAGTGCGCTGATCCTCAGGAGTGCAAGGCCATCGCTGATCTGGGAATTGACTTCCTGGCAGCCGGTATCGGCAATATCCACGGCAAATATCCTGAGAACTGGCCGGGCCTGCGCTTCGATGTACTGGAGCAGGTAAAGGCAGCCGTAGGCGACATGCCTCTGGTTCTTCACGGCGGTACAGGTATCCCTGAGGATATGATTAAAAAGGCTATCAGCCTGGGCGTTGCAAAAATCAATGTAAACACAGAGTGCCAGCTGTCCTTCGCAGCAGCCACCAGGGAATACATCGAGGCAGGCAAGGACCTGAAGGGCAAGGGTTTTGACCCAAGAAAGCTTCTGGCTCCGGGCGCTGATGCTATCCGGGCAACTGTTAAGGAAAAGATGGAGCTGTTCGGTTCCGTCGGCAAGGCCTAATATATGATGTACCGGCTGATTTATAACCTACATCACTATAACGGATGCCAGTTATTAATGCAGCTTCATAATCCTTATTAGAATAAAAATGCATATTTATTTAAAAACCACTTGCAATTTCAGTGGAAATGGTTTATTTTAATAAAGAACAAAGGTGTTCTCTCTCAGAGGGGGAACACCTTTTTATTATATATCCGCGCGGACTTAATATAATTACGTGAGAAGAGATGTATGACCCGGGAGAACTGTGACCTGAGGATTTGGGAAACGATTTTGGAAAAGGAAGATAAAAAGAGAGGATGGATAATTCTATGAGCGATGTATTGAATGTATCGGAGATGTTCGGTAAAAATGTATTCAATGACGCGGTGATGAGGGACCGTCTGCCAAAGAGTGTGTACAAGAAGCTGAAGAAAACCATTGAAGACGGGGCAGAGCTGGACCCCAGTATTGCGGATGTGGTTGCCCATGCCATGAAGGACTGGGCAATTGAGAGGGGAGCCACCCACTATACCCACTGGTTCCAGCCGCTGACAGGCGTGACTGCAGAGAAGCATGATTCCTTTATCTCTGCTCCCTCCGACGGTAAGGTAATCATGGAATTCTCCGGCAAGGAGCTGATCAAGGGTGAGCCGGACGCATCCTCATTTCCATCCGGCGGCCTTCGCGCTACCTTTGAAGCCAGGGGATATACGGTTTGGGACTGTACCTCACCGGCCTTTTTGCGGGAAGACGCCATCGGCGTGACACTGTGCATCCCCACTTCCTTTTGTTCCTATAAGGGAGAGGCGCTGGACAAAAAGACCCCGCTGCTGCGTTCCATGCAGGCTGTCAATGAGCAGGCATTAAGGATACTGCGCTTATTCGGCAACACCACAGCCAAGCGGGTCGCACCGTCCGTGGGCGCGGAGCAGGAATATTTTCTGGTAGACAGAGAAAAATATCTGCAGCGCAAGGACCTGATTTACACCGGACGCACCTTATTCGGCGCAATGCCTCCCAAGGGCCAGGAGCTGGAGGACCATTACTTCGGCGCCATCCGTGAGAGAATCGGTTCTTACATGAATGATGTAAATAAAGAGCTGTGGAAATTAGGCGTTCCTGCCAAGACACAGCACAATGAGGTGGCTCCTGCCCAGCATGAGCTTGCTCCCATCTACGAGGGTGTGAACCAGGCCGTTGACCACAACCAGATTGTGATGGAGACCCTTAAGAAGGTGGCCGGACGCCACGGCATGGCCTGCCTTCTCCATGAGAAGCCCTTTGCAGGCGTCAATGGTTCCGGTAAGCACGACAACTGGTCACTGACCGGGGATGACGGCACCAATCTCCTGAACCCCGGCGACACGCCCCACGAAAACATCCAGTTCCTTCTGGTACTGGCATGTATCATCAAGGCCGTGGATATCCATGCAGACCTTCTTCGGGAATCCGCCTCCGATGTGGGAAATGACCACAGACTGGGAGCCAACGAGGCGCCGCCCGCCATCATATCCATCTTCCTGGGAGAGCAGCTGGAGGATGTAATCGACCAGCTGTGCAGCACCGGCGAAGCCACCCACTCCAAACAGGGCGGTACCTTAAAGACCGGCGTAGACATTCTTCCGGACCTGGATAAGGATGCCACGGACAGGAACCGTACATCACCCTTTGCCTTTACAGGCAATAAATTTGAGTTCCGCATGGTGGGGTCCTCGGATTCCATCGCCTCCCCCAATACTGTGCTGAACACCATTGTGGCCGAGGCCTTTAAGGAAGCAGCAGACATGCTGGAAAAGGCAGAGGACTTTGATATGGCTGTACATGATTTCATCAAGGAGACCCTGGCTGCCCATAAGAGAATTATTTTTAACGGAAATGGCTATTCAGACGAGTGGGTGGCTGAGGCTGAGAGGAGAGGACTTCCAAACATCCGCTCCATGGTGGATGCCATCCCGGCCCTGACAACGGATAAGGCGGTGAAACTGTTTGAGGCGTTCGGGGTATTCACAAGAGCTGAGCTGGAATCCAGGTCTGAGGTGGAATATGAGAACTATTCCAAAGCCATTAACATTGAGGCCAGGACCATGTATGACATGGCCAGCAAGTCTATTATACCGGCAGTTATCAAGTATACCACACAGCTGGCTTCCTCCATCGCAGCCGTGAAGGGCGTATGCCAGGAAGCCGATGTAAGCACCCAGACAGAGCTGCTGATAGAGACTTCAAAGCTGCTGGCAGAGATAAAGACAGCCCTTGCCCGCCTTTTGGAGGTGACAGAAAAGGCTGCCGCCGCTGAGGGCGGTAAGGTTCAGGCACTCGTCTACCACAGCCAGGTGGTGCCGGCCATGGAAGCACTCAGAGCACCTGTGGACCAGCTGGAGATGATTGTGGATAAGGAACTGTGGCCAATGCCCAGTTATGGGGATTTGATATTTGAAGTGTAAGTTTATGGATAGGAAAGCCAGGTTCCGGAAAATCGTTCCGAGCCTGGCTTTTTAGAGTTATGATTTCAAAATTGGAATATTTTCTTCCATATTTTGAACGCTGTGATGCTGCTTTTTATACTTGCTTTTTTTAACGGGTATGATATAATGTTCATATATTTTTGAAAAGCGATAGATTTGAACACAAAACAGGCAGGGAAGCGAGGATTACACAATGGACAGACATGGACTTGTATGCAGGGCAGTACTGGAGCAGCCGGATATTACCCAGAGAGAGCTGGCCGGAAAGCTGGATGTCTCCCTGGGCACGGCCAATGGTTTGATTAAGGAATGTCTGGCAAAGGGATATATAGGAGAGGAAAGCAGCCAAAAGGGCAAGGCCCGATGGAGGCTTATGCCGGATGGCCAGAAGCTGTTAGACCAATATAAGGTGGACGGCGCCCTTATTATTGCAGCGGGCTTCGGTTCACGTTTTGTCCCCCTGACCTTTGAGACGCCCAAGGGGCTTCTGGAGGTCTTTGGGGAGCGCATGATTGAACGTCAGATTAAGCAGCTTCACGAAGTGGGCATAAGGAATATAACCATAGCAGTGGGATATCTGAAGGAGAAGTTTGAATACCTTATTGATAAATACGGCGTGGAGCTTCTGTACAATCCTGAGTATACCAGCAAAAACACCCTGACCACCATTTACCGGGCCAGGAAGGTGCTGGAGGGGCGCAATATGTACGTCCTGTCATCGGATAACTGGATGCGGGAGAATATGTATCATTCCTATGAATGCGGGGCCTGGTACAGCTCTGCCTTTCAGAAGGGAGAGACCAGGGAATGGTGCCTTTATTTCAATAAAAAGGGGAGGATCACCGGCGTAAAAGTAGGCGGTCGGGACCAGTGGGTCATGTATGGTCCGGCTTATTTTTCCCGGGAATTTTCCCGGCAGTTCCTTCCGGTGCTGGAAGCTTACTATAAGACGCCGGGGACAGAGCAGTTTTACTGGGAACAGGTCTATGTGGACATGCTGGAGGGAGAGGCCAGACGGCGGCTTGAGGAGGAAGGCGGCGGACTGCTGGAAGCAGCCCAGGAAGCTGGCGGCCTGGCGGCCTCCCGGTGGGATGAAATAGAGATGGATGTGAACCGTCAGCCGGATGATCAGGTATATGAATTTGAGAACCTGGAGGAGCTGCGCCTGTTTGACCCCCGCTATCAGAATCATTCTGACAATGCGGCCATGAAGCTGGTCGCAGAGGTATTCAAGGTACCGGAATCCAGCATTAAGGATATCCGCTGCCTGAAAGCAGGCATGACCAACAAGTCCTTTCTGTTTAAGGTGGAGGACCGCCACTGCATCTGCCGCATACCGGGTCCGGGAACAGAACTTCTGATTAACAGGGAACAGGAAAAAACAGTCTACGATGCCGTTGCCTCACTGGAAATCACCGAGCATGTGCTGTACATGAATGAAAAGACCGGGTATAAGATAGCAGATTACTATGAAGGTACCAGAAATGCGGATTCCGCAGATTGGGCCGATATGGAGAAATGCATGTCCATGGTGCGCCGCCTTCACCAGTCAGGCATCACGGTGGCCCATTCCTTTGATATCCGGGAGAGGATCAGCTTTTACGAAAAGCTGTGCAGGAGCCACGGCGCCCTTTTGTTTGAGGATTACGAGGAAGTAAAGGGGTGGATGGACTGGCTTATGGATACCCTTGACTCAATGGAACGCCCAAAATGCCTGTGTCATATTGATGCAAATGTGGATAACTTTCTCTTTTTTGAGGACGGCAGTGTAAAACTTCTGGATTGGGAGTATGCCGGCATGTGCGATCCGGTGATGGATGTGTCCATGTGCGCTATTTATTCCTATTACAAGGAAGAGGACATGGAGCGGCTTTTCAGGCTTTATCTCAGGCGGGAGCCCTCGGAAGATGAACTGTTTGCGCTCTATGCCAATGCTGCCCTGGGCGGATTCCTGTGGTGCCTGTGGGCTGTATATAAAAGTATTCTGGGAGATGAGTTCGGAGAATACACCATCATCATGTACCGGTATGCAAAAAAATATTATAGGAAATTACGGAAATTGTAATAAATTTGTTACCAAATGAATATGGGTTTGTGCTATAATCGGAGATATGTAAACGGTTGGGGATTCGTATGCCCCGGCCAGATATACCAGGCGAGGAGGATGACAAATGGGATATAAAAAGTACTGGGTGGCAATGGCGGCAGCCGGTATGATTGGGGCCATGTCATTGGGGTCTGTATTTACCAGCTATGCGGCGGACGGATGGAGTAAATCCAATGATAGTTGGACTTATATCTATAACGGACAGACACATACAGGATGGCTTCAGACCAGCGAGGGCTGGTATTACATGGACTTATCCACGGGACATATGTCCACGGGTTTTAAGCAGATTGACGGCAAGTGGTATTTCTTCAGGCCGAATGGTCTTATGGCCATGGGCTGGATTAATCCTGAGGACGGCAAGTGGTATTATATGCTGAACGACGGCAGCATGGTTACAGGCTGGCTGAAGATTGGCAATGACTACTACTTCATGCGGGGCAACGGTACCATGGCAACCGGCTGGCGTGAGATGGACGGGGCCTGGTATTATTTCCAGAGCAACGGAAAGTGCGTGGTTAATTCCTGGGCACAGATTAAGGACAACTGGTATCTCTTTGGCACGGACGGCAAGATGATGACGGGCTGGGCTAAAGTGGATAATGATTATTTCTACCTGAATACGGACGGCCGGATGCTGATCGGCTGGCTGAGCGACAGCGAAGGCAACAAATATTATATGGATACAAGCAACGGCAAGATGTCCACGGGCTGGAAGCAGATTGATAATTCCTGGCATTACTTCAACAGCAACGGACATATGATGACGGGATGGATTCAGCTGGACGGCAAGTATTATTATCTGAACCCTGCCAACGAGGGCAAGATGATTGCAGGCACCACAGCCACCATCAACGGTGTACAGTATAACTTTGACGGCAGCGGCGTATGCCAGAATGCCAACGGCGTATCGGCCCAGACACCGGGAACTGTGAACAATAATTCCGGCAGTTCCGGCGGCAGCGGCGGACCTGGAGTGTCCGGTTCTTCCGGCTCCGGTATCAGCAGCGGCACACCGGGCGGCTCCGGAAACAGTTCAAACGGCCCGACCAGCGGCAATTCCAATAACAGCCCATCCGGCTCATCAACTGCGCTTGAACCAGGACGGACAGACGGACCAGGTTGATTGACAGCGGTTTAATAAGGGGGGATGTGACAGCGGATGGCTGGACATCCCCTCTTTTTTGAAAAATACAAAGGTATGAGGAGAATACTATGAAAAATACGACGCAGATCATGAGGCGCTGCCACGCACTTGCCCTGGCAGGACTCATCGGAGCAGGGACAATTGTACCTGCCGGTACATCCCTGGCCGTGGGACCGGGGGAGACCCAGTCCGCCACGGTCATATCTCCCGTAGGACCGGGGCAGAGCTCCGCCGGCAGCACAGGGACTGCTTCCGGAACAGGAAGCACCTCAGGACAGTCTGCTTCCACTGCAAATCCCAATGCGTGGAAGAAGGTAAACGGCGTATATCAGATGCCGGACGGCTCAGCTATCAATAATGTGCTGTTCCGGGGAATTGACGTGTCCAGGTGGCAGGGGGATATTAACTGGAGCCAGGTAGCTGCGGACGACGTGTCCTTCGTCATGCTGGGCACCCGTTCAAAGGGCGCAGTAGACCCTTATTTCCACAGGAATATCCAGCAGGCCAGCGCGGCAGGAGTCAAGGTGGGTGTATACATCTATTCCCTGGCCATGACGCCGGAGATGGCAGTGGAGGAGGCGAATTTTGTTCTCAACCTGATTCACGATTATCCGGTCTCCTATCCGGTGGCCTTTGACATGGAGGATTCCACCCAGGGAACCCTTTCCAAGGATGAGCTGGCAGCCATCGCCAACGCGTTCTGCGGGCGGATTTCAGAGGCAGGCTATTATCCGGTTATCTATGCCAATGACAACTGGCTTGCCAATAAGCTGGATATGAGCAAGATGAATTACCCTGTATGGGTGGCGCGCTATTCCGCCAAACCGGCCTATCAGAATCCCGTTATGTGGCAGGCAACCAGCACCGGCGCTGTAAACGGTATAAGCGGCAATGTAGATATTGATTTCCAGTTCAAGGATTTCACCTCTGTGATTCCGGCGAATACGTGGAGAACCATCAATGGCCAGACCTACTATTACCAGAACTATGCAAAGCAGAAGAACAACTGGATTCAGGATGACGGCACATGGTACTATATGAACGGGGACGGTTTGGTGTCCAAGGGCTGGCTTAACCAGTCCGGCAAGTCCTACTATCTGGATGACACTACCGGTAAGATGATAACCGGCTGGAAATCCGACAGCGGGAAATGGTATTACTTCGGCAGCTCAGGCGCCCTTTCCAAGGGCTGGATTAATGACAACGGAACCTGGTATTACAGCAACCAGGAAGGCGTGATGCAGACAGGCTGGCTGGACGACGGCGGGCGCAGATACTTCCTGGAGGGAAATGGGGCCATGGCAAAAGGCTGGACCAGCCAGAACGGGAAGTGGTACTATCTGGACAGCTCAGGAGCTCTTTCCAGGGGCTGGATCAATGACAATGGAACCTGGTATTACAGCAGCCAGGAAGGCGTGATGCAGACAGGCTGGCTGGATGACGGCGGTGAGCGCTATTACCTGAAGGGGTCCGGCGCCATGGCCACAGGCTGGCGTGAGATGGATGGGGCCTGGTATTATTTTGAGGGCTCAGGACGTATGGCCAAAGGCGTGATCGACGTGGGCGGACTCCACTACTATATGGACCCATCCACAGGCCGGATGGCGGCAGGCACCACCGTGGATATAGGCGGCGTGGCCTATACTGCTGACGGAAGCGGAGTGCTCAGCCAGGTTGTGCAGGAAGCGGGAAATGAGACCGGAGACAGCCAGACAGGAAATGTACAGACCCAGGCGCCGGACGGCAGCCAGGGAGGACAGGCGCCCCAGCCTTCACAGAACGGCGGGGTATCTAACCAGGCACCGGGTTTGGGCCAGGCTGTCACCGGTTCATCCGGCGGACCGGGTGTGGTGGTCACGCCATTAGGGCCGTGACAGCAGCCGCTGGGTTTAATGTAATGGACAATAAGCTCAATCATGGTATCATTTTTATCAGGATATAACTTTAATATGATGTAAAATCAGCCATGCGGCGCCGGGAGCAGTCCCGGCGCTGTTTTCTTCTTCCCGCACATTATGAAGTCTGTAAAGGGAGAAAAAGGTAAAAGCATTTTTATATTGCCCCTGCACATATACTGGATAGATAAGGATGTGAAATAAGAGAGGGAAAACAGGGTGAAGCTGATAAATAAGTCAAAGCTCCTGGCAGCTGTCTGCATAGCGGACCTTTTGCTGCTGGGCGGCCTTATCCATACGGTCAGGGGGGAGATGCCGGCCCATGTGTCCGCCGATGAGGGCTCCTGGGTCAGGGAGGGAGGGGATACCCTGGACCGGGCTAAGGGACTGGAAGGGAAATGTGTGGCTCTGACCTTTGACGACGGACCAAATGAGGATTGCACGGAAAAACTGCTGGACGGGCTGAAAGAGCGGAATGTCCGGGCAACCTTTTTTCTGATGGGACAGAACATAGAGGGAAACGAGGATATTGTAAAGCGCATGAAGGCAGAGGGCCATTTGATTGGAAACCACAGCTACAGCCATGTGCAGCTTACAAAAGCCGGTTCAGACGCAGTCTGCCAGGCCGTGGACAGAACCAGCCGGATGATAGAAGAGATTACAGGAGAGAGGCCCCAATACATGCGCCCGCCCTATGGGGACTGGAATGAGGAGCTGGAGTGCAGGGTGGGCATGACCACTGTCCTGTGGTCTGTGGACTCCCTGGACTGGAAACTGCGCAATACCAACCGTGTGGTGAAACGGGTGCTTAAGGATGTGGAGGACGGGGATATCATATTAATGCATGATATTTTCCCCACTTCTGTGGAAGCAGCCCTGGAAATCGTTGACACGCTCACGAAGCGGGGCTATACTTTTGTTACGGTGGATGAACTGCTGATTGACTGAGGAGAATACAGATATGGATTTATTTGATTATATGAGAGAAAAGGATATGGAGAAGGAGTCGCCTCTGGCTTCCAGGCTCCGTCCGAGGACCCTGGATGAGGTGGTGGGGCAGCAGCATATTGTGGGAAAGGATAAGCTGCTGTACCGGGCCATACAGGCGGATAAGCTGGGGTCCATTATTTTTTACGGACCTCCGGGAACCGGTAAGACCACCCTGGCCAAGGTCATTGCCAATACCACCAGTGCGGATTTCCGGCAGATTAACGCCACAGTGGCAGGAAAAAAGGACATGGAGGAAGTGGTGAAGGAGGCCAAGGACAACATTGGCATGTATGGAAGGAAAACCATCTTGTTTGTGGATGAGATCCACCGCTTCAATAAAGGACAGCAGGATTACCTTCTGCCCTTTGTGGAGGACGGGACCCTGATACTGATTGGAGCTACTACGGAAAATCCGTACTTTGAGGTAAATGGGGCTCTTCTTTCCCGGTCCAGGATATTTGAGCTCAAGCCCCTGGAAAAGGAGGATGTCAAGGAGCTGATCCGCAGGGCAGTTTATGACAAGGAACGGGGAATGGGCATTTACGATGCCGACATTGACGAGGATGCAGCTGATTTTCTGGCAGACACGGCCAACGGGGATGCCAGGGCCGCGCTGAATGCCGTGGAGCTGGGGGTACTGACCACTGCAAAGGGAGCGGACGGGCGGATTCACATTGATATGGCAGTGGCCCAGGAATGTATTCAGAAAAGGGCTGTCCGGTATGACAAGAACGGGGACAACCACTATGACACTATATCCGCGTTTATTAAAAGCATGCGGGGGTCGGACCCGGACGCGGCCGTGTATTATCTGGCGCGGATGCTGTACGCGGGAGAGGACATCAAGTTCATAGCCAGAAGAATTATGATATGTGCTGCGGAGGATGTGGGAAATGCGGACCCTCAGGCCCTTGTGGTGGCGGTAAACGCAGCCCAGGCCGCAGAGCGCATCGGAATTCCCGAGGCCAATATCATCCTCTCCCAGGCAGTGACCTATGTGGCCACAGCTCCAAAGAGCAACGCTGCCTGTATGGCGGTACAGAAGGCTATGGAAGCGGTGAGGAACGAACGGACTATGCCAGTGCCGGTCCATCTGCAGGACAAGCATTATAAGGGAGCGGAAAAGCTGGGACATGGGGCAGGTTATCTCTATGCTCATGACTATCCCAAGCATTATGTACAGCAGCAGTATCTGCCCGAAGGTATGGAGGGAACCGTATTTTATGAACCTTCTGACAATGGCTATGAGAAGCAGATAAATGCGCATATGAAATGGCTTAAAAGCTGATTTTCTCAAATTTTAACTTTACAATCCCTGATATTCGTGTATATAATAGGGCTATACATAGATTAGCTGGCAGTTTTCTTGATACTGCCGGCAGTCTGTTAGTCCCTGAGCAATTCCCAAATCTGGAATAAACCCCGAATTTGAATGAACAGAAGATAATTTGAATATAGACAGAAGGCGTACACCGGCTTTTTTTGCGGGTGAAGAATTGAATTTAATAAGGAGAAATACTATGCGTGAAAAACTGCAGACCCTGCCTCTTTCAGAACTAAAGGAAATGGCCAAGAGCCGTGGAATTAAGGGCATCAGTTCATTAAGAAAGGCAGAAATTATTGATTTGCTCTGCGATGAGGCAGAGAAAAACCCGGATATAAAGCCGGCGGAAATAAAACGGGAAGTAAAAACGGAAACATCCCGGAGCCAGGAAACGCCTCGGAGTCAGGAGATATCCCGGAGCCAGGAAACGCCCCGGAGTCAGGAGATATCCCGGAGCCAGGAAACACCCCGGAGCCAGGACCAGCCCCATGCCTTTGAGCGTAACCAGTCAAGGAGCCAGGATTATCAGGAAAACCGGAATGACAGCAGGGGAACGGATAACCGCCGCCCTGTTTCAAGAGGGTACGACAGCAAGTATACACAGAACAGGACCCAGACTCCCCAAACACATGGAAACAGCAGTATGAATAACAGAATGAGCCAGAACAGCGCGCCTTCCCAGAACGATGGAGAGCGTTTTGCCAGAGCGGACAATAGAAGTGACGCAATCGGCCTTTCCAGCCAGGATATGGCTGAGTTAGACAGCGGGATTGAGGCAAACGGCATACTGGAAGTCATGCCCGACGGATTTGGATTCATCCGCTGTGAAAATTTTCTTCCCGGTGAAAATGATGTGTATGTGGCGCCTTCCCAGATTCGCCGTTTTAATCTGAAAACAGGAGATATTATAGTGGGAAACCGCAGGGTGAAGTCTGCAACAGAGAAGTTTGCGGCCCTTCTCTACATCAAGACGGTAAACGGCTATCCCCTAAGCGCCACGGAGACAAGGCCCAACTTTGAGGACCTGACACCCATCTTCCCTAACAGGCGGCTTCATATGGAAACACCTGGTGAGAGGAATACGGTGGCCATGCGTGTCCTGGACCTTCTGGCACCTATTGGAAAGGGACAGCGTGGTATGATTGTATCCCCTCCAAAGGCAGGAAAGACCACACTGTTAAAGCAGGTAGCAAAGGCAGTTACAACCAATAATCCGGATATGCATCTGATGATCCTTCTGATTGACGAGCGCCCTGAGGAGGTTACGGATATAAGAGAGGCCATTGTGGGTCCAAATGTGGAAGTAATCTACTCAACCTTTGATGAGCTGCCTGACCGTCATAAGAGGGTATCCGAGATGGTGATTGAGCGGGCCAAGCGTCTGGTGGAGCACGGACGTGACGTTATCATCCTGCTGGACAGCATTACCAGGCTGGCCAGGGCATACAACCTGACGGTTGCGCCCAGCGGCCGTACATTATCCGGCGGTCTGGATCCGGCAGCCCTTCATATGCCGAAGCGTTTTTTCGGCGCTGCCAGAAATATGCGCGAGGGCGGAAGCCTGACCGTACTGGCCACTGCCCTGGTGGAGACGGGAAGCCGCATGGATGATGTTGTGTATGAGGAATTTAAAGGCACCGGCAACATGGAGCTGGTGCTCGACAGGAAACTGTCTGAGAAACGTATCTTCCCGGCCATCGACATATTGAAGTCCGGCACCAGAAGGGATGACCTCCTGCTGTCCAGGGAGGAAGCAGAGGCAGTGGATATTATCCGCAAGGCCACCAATTCCCTGAAACCCGAGGATGCAGTGGAAAAGATACTTGACCTTTTCGCAAGAACCAGGAATAACAGGGAATTTGTGGAGAATGCCAAGCGGATTCGGTTTTTCTAGGAATATCAGGCTATGTCCTTTCGTTCCTTTAAAAGGTCGCGGATTTCAGCCAGAAGCTCTTCCTGTGTGGGACCAGCCGGTGCCGGTGCTTCTTCCTTGGCATCTTCTTCATGGCGTAACCGGCTGCTGATGACGGCAACCGTCTTAATCATAAAGAACATGCACACGCCGATAATGAGAAAATCCAATATATTTTGTAGGAAGCTGCCATAGAGTATGGCGGCTTCTTCTACTTCTACCCCGTTTATAGTGGCCGCGGGATGGATGACATATTTAAGTGTGTTGAAGCTTGCGCCTCCGGTCAGGGCACCCAGTAAGGGCATCAGGATGTCATTGACAAGAGAAGTCACAATCTTGCTGAAAGCGCCGCCGATAATGACGCCCACGGCCATGTCGATGATGTTTCCTTTGAGGATAAATGCCTTGAATTCTTTCATTACGCTGTTAATGTTGCTCATTGGTAAAGCCTCCAATCATTTGTGATGACTTAAGTTTACACGAAATGTCCGTAATCTTCAAGTGACAGGTGCAGGATAGGCCGGATTTCCCGGCTTTACATTGGCTGTGGCGGGTGCTAAAATAGACTGGACATAGAGCAAACGGTATTTAACAATCGAGGTATGAATCATGGAAACAAAAAGAATTATTATAGAAGACAGAAATCATATAAAGGATGAGGAACTGAAAGAGGCAGCCAGCATACTGCGTTCAGGGGGCCTGGTGGCATTTCCCACAGAAACCGTGTACGGTCTGGGCGGCAATGCACTGGACGAGGACGCGGCAAGAAAAATTTATGCTGCAAAAGGGAGGCCCTCTGATAATCCTCTGATTGCCCATGTATCCTGCGTGGAGGAGGTGGCGCCTCTTGTAAAGGAGATACCGGAGGCTGGCAGGAAGCTGATGGAGGCTTTCTGGCCAGGTCCCCTGACCATGATATTTCCCAAGAGTGAAAAGGTTCCCTACGGCACAACCGGCGGTCTGGATACTGTGGCAATCCGTATGCCGGACGACCCGGTGGCAAACCGGCTCATTGCCCTGGCCGGAGTGCCCGTGGCCGCACCCAGCGCCAATACATCAGGACGGCCAAGCCCCACTACAGCCGACCATGTATGGCAGGATATGAACGGCAGGATTGAGATGATTATAGACGGGGGTCCTGTGGGAATCGGGGTGGAATCCACCATAGTGGATGTTTCGTCCGCGGTACCGTCTGTTCTGAGGCCGGGGGCCATTACCATGGAAATGCTTGCGGAGGTGCTGGGGGAGGTAAGCGTGGACCCGGCTATCCTGGGCCCTCTTTCTGCGGATGTCAGGCCAAAGGCGCCGGGAATGAAGTATAAGCACTATGCCCCCAAGGCTGACCTTACACTGGTGGAGCCAGGGACTGGAACAGAGCGGGAGAGCGGAGCGGAGCAGGTGACCGGAGCAGAGCAGAAAACCGGAGCAGAGCAGGTGACCGGAGCAGAGCAGAAAAACGGAGCAGGGCAGAAAACCGGAGCGGAGCAGAAAACCGGAGCAGACCGGAACACAGGGGCGGACCCGGAAACCGGATTGGATGAGACACAGCTCCAGGCCATGATTTGCAAGGTGCGGGAGCTCTCCCGGGAGAAGATTGAGGCCGGCTATAAGGTGGGAGTTATCTGTACGGACGAGTCCAGGGGCTGCTATACAGACGGCGAGGTACGCAGTATAGGTGCAAGAAAAAGCCAGGCATCCGTGGCTCATAATCTTTACGCTCTGCTCAGGGAGTTTGATGATTTGGGAGTAGACTACATATTTTCGGAGAGCTTTCCCAAGGACCACCTGGGACAGGCTATTATGAACCGGCTTTCCAAGGCGGCTGGATATAAGATTGTAAAGGTATAATGCATCAGGCAGGAGGAAACATGGAAAAACAGACCTTAGGGGAGATTGCATCCCAGAAGCTTTTGGAGATGATACAAAGGGACGGCTATACGGCCGGAGATAAGCTTCCCACGGAAGCTGAGCTGGTGGAACTTCTGGGGGTTGGCCGCAACACGGTGCGGGAAGCTCTTAGAATTCTCATGTCCAGAAATATTGTCACCATACGCCAGGGCTCAGGCACCTTTATTTCAGACAAAAACGGTGTGTCCGATGATCCTCTGGGGTTTGCCATGATAGAGGACCGAAGAAAACTGACAGAGGACCTGATTCAGGTGCGTGTGATGCTGGAACCGCCTATTGCAGCTCTGGCAGCCCAGAATGCCACCGTGGAGGATATCCGCCAGCTGGAGAACATACTTCTGGGCCTGGAGGAACAGATGATACTAAGGGAGGACTATGCTGACAAGGATTCGCAGTTTCACGCCCAGATTGCAAATTGTTCCCATAATCTGGTCATGACCAACCTGGTACCGGTAATCACAGACGGCGTCCGTGTGTTTGCCGGCGCTGTCCAGGAAACAGAGTATGAACAGACTCTTAAATCCCATCGCAGGATATTTGAGGCTATCCGGGACAGGAAGCCTGTGGAGGCGCAGCAGGCTATGTATTTCCACCTGATGTATAATGACAACCGTTATAAAGGTGAGATGGGGGATGGGAAGCAGGGGATGAAGGGGACGAGAGCTAAAGAACAGTAATGGCTTGCTGCCAAGGGGCTGTTGCGAAAGTAGATAAATAATAATCTACTGGAGCAGCAGCTCCTTTTCTGCGCAAAAAACAGAAAAGAGGGCACCGTTTCATCTATTTTTATTTTGGGACACACTTTTTGCACCTGTTTGCAGATGTTTTCAGATAAGGGTAACTTTTGTGGTGAAATAAAAAAAGGAAATATTCATCCTATAAATAGTTGCGTTTTATTCGATTTTATCTTGACTACACCTTATAAATATGGTAAAAATAAAATATATTCATAGGATGAATTTTGTAATTATCCTTTAGGAGGAAAGCGGCATGAAACAACTGTATGATGTAATCATTATTGGCGGCGGTGTGGTGGGCAGCGCCATTGCCAGGGAAATGTCCAGATACCGTCTGAAAATAGGCGTTTTGGAAAAGAACCTGGATGTTTGCTATGAGACCAGCGGCCGGAATTCCGGTGTGATCCATGGCGGGTTTGCTTATGACACAGGTTCGCTGAAGGCCAGGCTCTGTGTGGAAGGCAATCAATTCATGGGACAACTGGCAGAGGAGCTGGATTTTAAATTCATCCGCTGCGGTAAGGTGCTGGTAGGCAATACGGCGGAGGATATGGAAACACTGAAACGGACCATCCGGCAGGGGGAGGAAAATGGTGCCGCAGGCCTGGAGCTAATTGGAAAAGAACGGCTCCATCAATTGGTTCCGGCTGTGGTAGGGGAATTTGCCATGTTTTCGGCTAACAGCGGAATTGTGGACCCTTTTAATTATACCATAGCCCTGGCTGAGAATGCCCATGCCAACGGAGCAGCGTATTATTTTGACCATGAAGTGACAGGAATACGGCGGGACAGCGAAGGAAATTATATACTTACGACGCCAAAAGGTGAATTCCACACCCGGTGGGTTGTGAACAGCGCCGGACTGGGCTGCGGCAACATTTCCGATATGCTGGGCATCCGCGGCTATAAGGTGATTGGTTCCAAGGGGGATTACATTATTCTGGACAAGCGTACAGGATATCTTCTTCCCATGCCTGTATATCCGGTTCCCAGCAATACTTACATGGGAATCCACGTGACCAACACTACTGACGGGAATGTCATTATTGGACCCAACGCAGAGATGGTAACAGATTTTACATACTATGGCGTGCCTCAGGAAAATATGGATTATCTGGCTAAGAGTGCTTCGGACCTGTGGCCATGTATCCATAAAAAAGATTATATCCGCAACTATTCCGGTATTCTGCCTAAATGGGTGGATGAGGACGGGGTTATACAGGATTTTAAGATAGAGATAAGGGATGACATTGCGCCCCGCGCCATTAATCTGGTGGGCATCGAGTCCCCCGGGCTTACAGCGGCAGTGCCCATTGCCCGTCATGCAATCAGTCTTATGGAAGAGAGGGAGAAACTTACGCCGAATCCAGGGTTTAATCCTGTGAGAAAAGGAATTCCTCATTTTGCGGAGATGACAAAAGAAGAGCAGGAGCAGATGATACGGCAGAATCCTGATTACGGCCAGGTCATTTGCCGGTGCGAAAAGGTAACCAGGGCTGAAATCCTGGCAGCCATTCATAATCCATTGGGAGTTGACACCATGGCAGGAGTCAAATACAGGACCCGCTCCATGATGGGGCGGTGCCAGGGAGGATACTGCCAGATGCGGATTGCGCAGATGATAGAAGATGAATTGGGAAAAAAGGTAACAGAAGTCAGGTATGCCAGAAAAGATTCACAGATGTTTTTCGGCAGAGTGCGGGAGGAGGCGTAGGAAATGGAGATAGACGTACTCATTGTGGGCGGCGGACCGGCGGGACTGGCTGCGGCTGTCCGGTTATACAGGAAAGGAATCCATAATATATTGATTGTGGAACGGGAAAAACAGCTGGGAGGAATACTCAGACAGTGCATTCATGACGGTTTTGGACTGACCCGTTTTAAAACCACATTAAGCGGGCCGGAATATGCACAGAGATTTATAGAAGAGGTGGAGGAATTAGGGATTCCTTACATCACGGACGCAACTGTTCTGGAGGTGGCAGAGGACAGGACAGTGACGGCAGCAACACGCCGGGGGCTTAAGGTATGGAGGGCCAAGTCCGTGATCCTTACCATGGGATGCAGGGAGCGTACCAGAGGCGCTTTGGGAATCCCCGGTGAGCGCCCGGCCGGTGTGTTTACGGCAGGGGTTGCCCAGGCTTATATTAACCTCTACAATGTAATGCCTGCAAAGGAAGTGGTTATCCTGGGCTCCGGGGACATCGGTATGATTATGGCCCGCAGGCTTACGCTGGAAGGCGCCCATGTCCAGGCTGTGTTTGAGATCCAGCCATATCCCAGCGGCCTGCCCCGCAATGTGGAGCAGTGCCTGAATGATTACGGCATACCGCTGTACCTGAGCCATACGGTAACGGCTGTCAACGGGGACAATCGTTTGACAGGCGTCACGGTGTCCCGTGTGGATGAACACTTAAGACCTGTTCCGGGAACTGAAAAGGAATACAAGTGTGATACCCTGATACTTTCCGTGGGACTGATTCCTGAAAATGAACTTTCACTGGACGCTGGCGTGACCCTGGATGACAGGACAAAGGGCGCTGTGGTGGATGAACATTTCCAGACAGATGTGGCGGGGATTTTTGCTGCGGGAAATGTGCTCCATGTCCATGATTTAGTGGACTTTGTTTCCATGGAAGCAGAGAGCCTGGCGGATTCTGCTGCGGAATTTGTGCAGAAAGGATGTCTGCCTCCCTGTCCCATCGAAATAGGAACGGACAGCCATATTAACCATACCGTTCCCCAGAGAGTGAGCGGCACCAGGGATTTTAAGCTGTCCCTGAGGGTAAACAGTCCTTTGAAGGAATGCCGCATTGAAGTAAGGCAGGACGGCGTGTTGGTGGCATCAAAGAAAATGAAGAAAGCGATACCGGCCGAAATGATTGAACTTACGGTTAAGGCGGATAAACTGGTGTCCATGGGCCGGCTGGAGGTGAGCGCTGAATGTTGAGAGAATATACATGTATCATCTGTCCCAACGGATGCGATATAAGGGCGCAGATTGAAGAGAGGGAAGACGGAAGCAGACGGATTTGTTCTGTGGAGGGCGCCGCTTGCCCAAAGGGGAGGGCGTATGTGGAGCAGGAATTGACGGATCCCCAGAGGAATATTGCCACATCTGTATTGGTAAAGGGCGGCATACTTCCCCTGGCCAGCGTGAGGCTGACAAACCCCATACCCCGGGACCGGATTTTCGATGCAGTGAGTGAGATAAAAAAGTATACCCTGACCGCCCCTGTGAAAGCGGGAACTGTTGTCATACCGCGTCTCATGGGGTATGACACGGATGTGATTGTGACTAAATCAGTGCCTGAAAATAGATGATGGCAAAGCTGGGGCGGATGAAAACACAAAGAAAAGTCTGTTATTGTTGATGTAAGCAGCTATATAGGAAAACCACCCTGATACCTGGCAGTTGAGAGGGTGGTTTTTCTATCTTCATAATTCGTCAGCCCCTTGTGGAAAGTTGTCTTTTGAGCATATTTACAGAGTTTGGTAATTCAACCAAGGCTTTTTGATATTAAGTTTTGGTTTACCCATGGAGGACCCATAATGGTTCTGTCAGAAATGCAGTTTATATCGCTGCTTCTCAAACCTGACGAAAATCTGCCCTGCACAGTAAAGGCCAATATACCCCTTAAAAAGATCCTTGGGCCGGCGGATGTTTTCGCAAAATAAAGTGTTTACTACTAAATTCCGAACTCCTTAAACAATTGTTCCTGATAAGTCCTATCCGATGCTGCCCGGATAATGTCGTCCGCCCTTCCTGCATCTGCCAGCTTCATATTCAGTGCATTTGCGCGCCCCAGCCCCTGCTGGACTCCTTTTTCTATACCTTTTTCAATCCCCTTCTCCACACCATCCTCAAACAGCATTTTGCCTAAAACAGTCATTCCGATCCTCTCCTTTATCATCGCTAATTCATTTCTGTCCAAGAATTTTACTGCCAGCGCATACAGTACTGACTGCATTCTTTTTCGATCCTCATCCCCTGCTTTGAGTTCCTTACACTGAAGAAACTCCATGCCCTGGTAAATCCTTTGGCTCATCTCCATCTTTCCCGACATCAGAGGGGTCAGAAGCAGGGGAAATACATCATGGCGCCCCAGTGTCTTGCCCCGGCTGATTTTCCGCCGCAGCTTTTCAAAGACCTTGCCCGCATTTCTGTCCTTTAGCCGAACCACCTCTACTCTGTATACGTTCATTCCGTTGACCAGCTCCTTTTTCAGGATTTTTACCCGGGATGTACATATTACAGTAGTCGTGACCGGAACATCATATGTAAGCCCTATGTAAGCCTCATATTCCCGGAACCGTCTTAAGTCCTTCTCCTGAATACTGTCGCTCTCAAATTCCAGATGTCTCCACGACCCGTCCTTCATAATAAAATTAAAGTCTTCTTCCAGCCTGCGCATCTCCAGATGGACATGCTCTGTAGGTGCCACGCAGGCAATCCGGCCCTTGATACCCGCATAGGGAAGTAAATCCTTCCCAAAAAACTGTGCCGCTGTCTTCATTACCTTGTCCTCCAGCTGGCTGAACCCTCTGGCCCCTGCTGATTCTGATTCCTGTTCACGCAGATAATCTGCTTCCATACAGCCTCCTGTTCCGGCAAGCCATATAAGAACCTATCCCCATTATAGCGTTTTCCGATAAACCAGACAATAGCCCTTCTGCCTTTTAATAAATAATTGGTGTGATATAAAAGTGGAAATGATTGCCCGATACATAAGGGGCAGAATAATGAGATGAATCGTTCGATTCAGATAATTTGAGATATTGTTAAAGATATAGAATAATGAGCGATAGTTACTTATATTCCGCTATCGTCTGGTTGTTATAATATAGCATTTATCCCGGAAAAAGGCAAGGACCGGAAAAACAGTTATTCACCGGTTATTCCCAGGGGTATTTCCAAGGCGTTCCCAAGATTTATGCAACTTTATTGATTAAATAAGCCCGGAATGTTATAATCCATTCACAGACAGAGGAAAATATAAAATACCAGCAACGATACCAGAAGCAGCCACGCAGCCGTTCCTGAATGTCCAGACAGGAGCTGTATTTATTGGACACTGCGGGGGCAGGCTGCGTGTGTGCAGAGACAGCCAGGCGGCTGCGGAAAGGATAAAAGGAGGAAAAAGAATGACCGGAAAACGTGTGGATTATATAACATGGGACGAATATTTCATGGGGGTGGCCCTGTTGTCGGGAAGACGTTCCAAGGACCCAAGTACCCAGGTGGGCGCGTGTATTGTCAGCCAGGACAATAAGATCCTGTCCATGGGATATAATGGTTTCCCCAAAGGGTGTTCGGATGACGAATTCCCCTGGGGCAAGGAAAATGAGAAGGAGGACCCCTACAATTCCAAATATTTCTACTCCACACACAGCGAGTTAAATGCTATTCTTAATTACAGAGGGGGAAGCCTGGAGGGAAGCAAGCTCTATGTGACTCTGTTCCCCTGTAATGAGTGCGCCAAGGCCATTATACAGTCAGGAATCAAGACCATTGTATACAGAGAAGACAAATATGCGGATACACCGGCGGTAATGGCGTCCAAGCGTATGCTGAATGCTGCGGGAGTGCGTTACTACCAGTACCAGTCCACCGGCCATAAAATCGAGCTAGAGGTATAGTCCCATGAAGATACTGCTGACGGCTGTCAACGCGAAATATATACATTCCAATCTGGGAATTTACAGCCTGAAGGCCTACGCAGACCAGGTATTGGGGCTGGGGGAAGCAGGCGGCAGGAATGCCCGGGCAAAAAAACGTGGAACCGGGACCGGAGCCATGGAACCTGCGAAGCCGTCTATCGAGCTGGCCGAGTATACAATCAACCACCAGCTGGACCAGATTCTTCAGGATATATTCAGAAGAGAACCGGATGTGATTGCCTTTTCCTGTTATATCTGGAATATAGAATATATCAGATATCTAATCGCGGATTTAGGGAAAATACTGCCGGATGTGCCCATATGGCTGGGAGGACCGGAGGTGTCCTTTGATGCAGCTAAAGTGCTTGGGGAGCTGCCGGAGGCAACAGGCGTCATGAAGGGAGAGGGAGAGGAAACATTTGCACAGCTGGCCGGATATTATGTGGATAAGTTGTGTAAAAAAGGGACAGACAGTGGAAAAATCCTGCCGGACGGACAGGCCGGTCCGGAAAATATACCCGGGCTTGCCTTTCGCCTCCCCGATGGTTCGTTGGCAGATACCGGTGTACGCCGGGCCATGGATATGAGCCGGATACCATTTCCATATAAGCATATGGATATAAAGGATTTGGAGCACCGCATCATTTATTACGAGAGCAGCCGGGGCTGCCCCTTTTCGTGCAGCTACTGCCTGTCCTCTATTGATAAGAGCGTACGGTTCAGAAGCCTGGAACTGGTCCTTGATGAGCTGGCTTATTTCCTGGAGGCCGGAGTGCCTCAGGTAAAATTTGTGGACAGGACCTTTAACTGCAATAAAAAACATGCCATGGCCATATGGCGGTTTATCCAGAGTCATGACAACGGAGTCACCAATTTTCACTTTGAGATTGCCGCCGACTTGCTGGACCAGGAGGAGATTGAGCTTTTGGGCCAGATGCGTCCTGGACTGGTCCAGCTGGAGATTGGCGTACAGTCCACTAATCCGGACACGCTTAAGGCCATACACCGCAAGACAGATATAGACGAGATACGCCGTATCACCGGCACAATCAATCAGGCACATAATGTTCACCAGCATCTGGACCTGATCGCAGGTCTGCCCAATGAGAATTTGGAATCTTTCCGTCATTCGTTCAACCAGGTATATTCCATGGAGCCGGAGCAGCTTCAGCTGGGCTTCCTCAAAGTGCTGAAGGGCTCTTATATGGAAGAAATGGCATTGACCTACGGCCTCTGCTATTCCTCACGGCCGCCCTATGAGGTCCTGTCCACCCGGTGGCTGTCCTACAGGGACATCCTGGAACTAAAGGGCGTGGAGGATATGACGGAGGTGTATTATAACAGCAGACAGTTTGTCCATACTCTGTCCGGGCTTGCGGCAGAATACGGTTCGCCCTATGAAATGTTTCTGGATATGGCTGCATATTACCGTGAAAACAATCTCACTGGCATCAGCCACAGCCGCATAGCCAGATATGAGATACTATACAGTATCATAGCCAGACGTAGGGATGCAGGGCTGGATGCCTCTGTTATGGAAAGGTTCAGGGACCTTCTCATGTATGATTTATATCTCAGGGAAAATGTAAAAAGCCGCCCATCCTTTGCCCGGGACCAAAGCCCTTATAAACAGGCTGTCCGGCAGTTCTTTCAGAGGGAGGAGGAATCTCCCCATTACCTTATGGATTATGAAGGGTATGATTCCAGGCAGATGAGTAAGATGGCCCATATTGAAGCCATGGGAGACGGAACCCTGGTGCTGTTTGATTACAGGCACAGGGACCCGCTGACGTATAATGCAAGGGCAGTCAGAATTGGGTGATAAACTTTAGAATGTTGTAAATGCAACAAAAACGTTGTGATGAAAGGACTGGATATATGCTGCAGAAGACCATTTTAAATGAACCTGAGACTGACAGAAAAACTGGCAGAGGGATAAAAAGTGACCGGGATACAAAGGCCGGCAGAGGGAGAAAAGCTGGCGGCGGCACAAAAACTCAGGGAAGGCCGAAAGCTGTCAGGGAGACAAAAGCAGAACTGGCCGCCCGTATTGCCCGTATCCTGGATGTATTGGACCGGGAATACGGTACGGAGTACCGCTGTTACCTGAATCACGAGACACCCTGGCAGCTGCTGATTGCAGTTATCATGAGCGCCCAGTGTACAGACGCCAGGGTGAATATCGTCACAGCTGATTTATTCCAGAAGTATGATACCCTGGAGAAGTTTGCCGCGGCGGATTTAAAGGAATTGGAACAGGATATCCACTCCATTGGGTTTTATCACATGAAAGCTAAGAATATCATTGCCTGCTGCCGGGACCTGGTGGAACGGTTTGGAGGAGAGGTGCCAAGAACCATAGAGGAGCTGACCTCCCTTGCAGGCGTGGGACGTAAGACAGCCAATGTTATACGTGGGAATATATACAATGAACCCAGTATTGTGGTGGATACCCATGTAAAGCGTATTTCCAGGAAGCTGGGCCTTACAAAAGAGGAGGAGCCGGAGAAGATAGAGTATGATCTGATGAAGGTGCTGCCAAAGGACCATTGGATTCTGTGGAACATACATATCATTACCCTGGGCCGTACCATCTGCATTGCCAGGCGCCCGAAATGCTGTGAATGCTTTCTGCGGGAGGAATGTCCGGGCAGGGAGGCGTAGGTTTTTTCAATCCGTTCCCTTCCGCCATGCAGCACTTGCCTCCTTTTTTGCGTTCCTGCCAGCCGCCGGCCGGTCTTCCCTTTTGCCGGCCGCCCCTACTTCCGGCTCTGGAACTCAGAGGGGGATTTTCCATAATATCGTTTGAATGCGGCGCTGAAATAGGCCGCATTTTCATATCCTGCCCTGGATGAGATTTCATACATTTTCATGCTGGTATTCTCAAGCAGTCCCCTGGCTTTTTCCATCCTTACCTTAATCAGATAATCCGTAAATGTAATTCCTGTCTCGCTCTTAAATACAGTGCTGAAATAGGAGGTGCTTAAGCATACGGCTCCCGCTACCTCATCAATGGAAAAGGAGGAGGACATATAGTGGTTCTGGATGTACAGGATGGCCTGGTCTATGAGCTTTCCGTAACGGCTTTTGTTGATGCGTATGCTGTCGCAGATTTTGAACAGGTTCTGCTTCAGGTTTTCGATGCTGGACTCCAGTGTACCGCCGGCTGCCACTTTTTTGAATTCTTCGATGGGATTCTGAAATATATCCTGAAGGTTGATTCCTGATTTCCCCAATTCCTTCATCAGATGGGTATAGAAGCTTCCCAGGGAAAATGTCATATACAGATAGCTCTCGCTTCCCTTCTGATAGAGCCATGTTTTTAATTGCTCCAGCTCTCCTGTAATCCCTTCCTTATTTTGTTCCTTGATAAAAGTAATAAGCCTGGTGTCCGGTATGGGATATCCCTGGCTGTCCTCCGGCTCATTGTAGATATAAGACTCCACCTCCTCGTAAAAGATATCCGCATTGGAACCCTTGATGAAATGAAGCTTGCCTGCTTCATGGCAGGTCTGTACACTTTTGTGGAGCAGGCGGATGCCCTGGACAATGCTGCCCGAGGCAATGCTGACATCGCAGTAGCTTCCCTCATGGGGGAACTGCCTGCGTATCGTGTCCACCAGAATTTTCCGCCGGGCGGCCAGTTCCATCCTGGAGCGGGAGGTGAGGCAGACGCTGTAGCTGTACTGATGGGATTCCAGCAGATAAGAGCTGTCACCAAACAAAATCTGGCTCAGGGCCGAAAACCTGCGCTCTGACGCATAACGGATGTCGTCGGACAGCTTGCTTAAGCTGTGATCGTCCAGCTCCACCTGCAGGAAGCAGCACCATGAATCAGGCTCAAGGTCCAGCTCGTTTAAGGCAATGCCCTCGGGGCCGGCCGCCTCCTGGACCGCCATGTTGCGCAGCAGCTGTGTGGCCATCAGACGCTTGTCGTGGTGGAACTGCCGGCAGTGGGAAACCGCATTCGTCAGTATGCGGTTCATGGCATCCAGATCAATGGGTTTCAGTATATAATCCAGGGCCCGCAGATGCATGGCTGTCCTGGCATATTCAAAGTCATCATACGCGCTGATGATGAGAAGCACGATGTTTGGGTTTAAGTCCTTTGCCAGCCTGGATAGCTCCAGCCCGTCGATATAAGGCATACGGATGTCGGTGATAAGGATGTCAGGCGGATTATCCTTCATCTGGTTCCAGGCATCCTGTCCGTCGGCAGCAGTGCCGGAAAGGCAGATGCCCAGTCCCTCCCAGTCAATCTGCCGGGATAACCCTTCCAGTATGATTTCATTGTCATCACAAAGCATTGCCTGGAACAAAAATATCATCTCCTTTCAGTTTGGGAATCTTTACGGTTACTTCGGTGCCAAAATCCGGCTCTGACGTGAGGGTCAGACCGTAGCTGCTTCCAAAGAGGATATGGATGCGCTCATTGACATTGTAGAGCCCATACCCGGAATCCCTGCGGTCCGGGTGGGCGGCTGTTCCTAGCTGCTGCTGCAGTTTTTCAAGGGTTTCCTGGTCGATTCCCCGGCTGATGTCCTGCACGGACAGTACAAGGCTGTCCTCATCCTCGTAAATGCGCACCTGTATAAAGACCTTCTGCCCAGGCATGGGTATTGCGTGCGCAATGGCATTTTCAGCCAGGGGCTGCAACAGCAGCTTAAGAGTACGGTAGGAATACAGCACAGGGTCGCATTCAATGGCGTATTCAAATTTCTTGCTGTAAATCATGTTGGTGATAAACAGGTAGCTGCTTATGTGACGCAGCTCCTCCTCGATGGTGATGATTTCATTCCCCTTGCTGAGCGAAATCTTAAACAGCGTGGACAGCTCATTGAGCATTTTCTCCGCGTCCCGATTCTTGTCCATTCTCAAAAGCCACATGACGGAATCCAGGGAATTATACAGAAAATGGGGCTGTATCTGGGCCTGGAGGGCCTTCAGCTCCGAGTTCTTAAGCTTTTTCTGCTCCTCATAGATCTGGCTGATAAGCTTTTGGATCCGCTCCAGCATCTGGTTGAAATTCTTGCCCAGCCGTCCGAACTCATCGGAGGAGTGGTACGTGTACCGGACCGAGAAATCTCCATTTTCCACCTCCTCCATCATGCGGTAAAGAATCTGTACTGGTTTGTATACGGACTGGGATATAAGCATGGCCACATACAGGGAGGAGAATGCGATAATCAGCAGGACCAGCATGACAATATGGGTGATGTCCTTGCTGCTCTGGGTCAGAAAGCCCCGGTCTATGATGCCGGCAATCCTCCAGTTGGAATTCATCAGGGTACGGCTTACCACCAGGTACCCGCTGTCAGGCACTACCATGGATTTTCCCACGGCAGTGCCTGTGGATTCCAGAATATGGGATACCAGGCTGGGGGAAATGTCGATGGGATAGTGGAGATCGTTGCCTGCGTTGGAGCGGAACAGGATGCTTCCCTCCTGATCAATGATGCAGATGACCCCGTTGCTGAGACTGTGCTTGATTTTCTGGGTGATAACATCCTCTTTGATGTCGGCTGCCACAATGCCGTTGACCATACCCGAAGCCTTATCCATCACCGGCTGTCCCACTGTGATGAAGTTATCGCTGATAGAGCTGCGGACAATGAAGCTGCCCTCATGGGAAGGAAACCAGGTGGTTTCCCTGCTGCCCGCAATGGCCTTATACCATGTAGTCTCCCTCTGGTCCTCTGATTTGAATGAGTAGTAGTTGGATTTGTAGCGGCCGCCGTTCTGGCCGAACACATATACTCCGAAGATATCCTTGCGGTAGGTGGAGATAGAGGCCAGCTCCATGCTGCCGGCCAGGTCGTTGGAATACTGGTCCCGGACAGAGTCAAAGTCCATGCGCAGGTATTTCTGCATCTTGATATCGCCGGTCAGCATGTCGCAGAGATTCCAGGCATCATTGAGCAGGCTGTCAATGTCATCGCAGACAAGGTCAATGGTCTCGATGGAGGATTTCTCGGTCATGTTGATGATGAAATTGGTATAGAGATGATAGGCGGCAATTCCCACCAGGAGCACAGGGATGCAGGATAGCGTCACAAAGGAAATCAGCAGTTTCCTGCGGAATGAAAGCTGTCGGAAGAAGTTTTTCATGAATTCCGTTTCCTTTCCTGTATTAATAGGCGGTGAGCGCATACTCGGCCGCATTCTCAGCAGTAATAATCTGATAAGGAATCATTACCATGGGGAATGGCTTGCAGTCCCGTTCCATCTGCTGTATCAGGAAAGCCGCGATAAATCCCCAGCGGGGGTTGCTCTCCACCGTGCCCAGATATTCTCCGGCAATGATGGCCTTGCACACGTCCTGGATGCCGTTGATGGACACAATGGCGATTTCACCCGGCGGCAGCCCTGCTACCTTGATGGCCTGGAGGGCCCCCAGCCCGTCTTCATCGCTGTGGGCAAAGACCGCGTCTATGGTCTGTCCCCGGTTGGCGGCCTTGATAAGCGCGTTTTCCATTGCCTTTTGGGCTGTTACCCGGTCAAAATTCCCGTATTCCACATCAATGATTTCCATGTTGGGATACTTCATAAGAGCCTGATGGAATCCTTTTGAGCGTGCCTGGGCTCCGGGTGAGCTCTCGGTGCCGTAGATTTCCACGATCCTGCAGGGCTGATCCCCGAATTTATCCGCCAGCAGGCCGGCGCAAATCTGGCCTTCCTTCAGGTAGTCCGCGGAGATAAGAGACACATAGTAGCTCTGGTCAATGGTCTCGGCCGACTGGTCAATGAGGATGACGGGAATGCCCGCGTCCTTGGCGTCCTGGAGCACCGGAGTCAGGGCAGACAGGTCCGCGGGCACAATGACCAGATAGTCCACGCCCTCCCGAATCAGGCTGCGTATATCTTCTAGCTGCCACTGAACAGAGTGGTCCTCCGGTTCATGGTAGATAAAGTCCATCCCATTGGGAAGCAGGGCTTCGCGGAAACTGTTGATTTGGGCTGTTCTCCATGGATTGTCTGTCTCTATCTGGGAAAAACCCACATGGAGGCTGGAGCTGTCAGCCGGTTCCGGTTCCCAGTTTGCGGCCTGGTTGGAGGTATCATACAGGGTAATGGCCAGGATGACGCACAGGGAGCAGATGATGAGAAGGCACCAGTGTTTCCTAAACAGCAGCTTGAATCGTGTCTTAAATAGTATCTTAAACCATGTCTTGAACCATGTCTTAAACCGCAGCATAAACCGTGACATAGGCATCAGTACTCCGCCCACATGGTGACGGGGGAACTGTCAATGCCCTCTATTATCAGCGGAACGGCGGCTGCGTTTTTCAGAAAGCCGGACGGAAGTCCCTCCATATTAACATCCTCGATGATGCAGATATAACGGTTGTGGTACATGCCAAGCATGATCTGGTGGGCCAGATCCCCATCCTTTGTGTCGCTGTAAGAGGCAAGGGACACAAAATCCAGGGCCAGGGCCTTTAAATGGCTCATATTATCCTGAAGGTACCGGGCCAGCCGGCTGCTGACAGCGGGACCATTGTTTTCATAGAGATCCGGTTTTTCTCTGCGGTATTTGGAGAAACCGGTGCGGATTAAAAGCAGATCAGCGTCTTTTACGTCCTCACGGTGGGGAATCAGATCCTCGGGCATGAGCTTTGCGCCAGGTTCCTTTGGAATATCCAGGAGCAGGGGATTATGAAAGAAAAATTGCCCAAAGGGAACCTGGTCCAGGGGAATGCCCTTTCCGTAAAAATGCATGGGTCCATCCAGGTGGGTTCCGTAATGGTTAAAAAGATGGATGGTGCAGGTGTTGGCTGTGTCGCCTCCGGCAATGGAGGTGTGGGGTTCCAGACTGAATGCAGGGTTGCCGGGCCAGGTGGGCTGCCCTTTTTTTATAGGATACGATAAAATCTGATACATAAAATCCCTCCTTATGATAAAAATATCATCCCAATGTAACAGTTGTTATCATTAAATCACGATTTGCAGGGAGCGTCAATAAGATAGAATGAAATCAAAACATATTCCAATCAAATCATATATACATAAAAATATGGTCATAGTATACTAATGGCATCCGAAAAACAGTGCTGTTAAAGTGCAATATACACAAATGTACAGGTAGGGGGATTTAGATGAACGTAATTGATATTCACGCCCATATATATGAGCGGGTGGCGGGAATTACCAGGGGACAGCCCATGGCCTCCACGGATCTGGGGCGGGTCGCCATAGGAAATGAGGAAGTGCAGTTTCTTCCTCCGTCCTTTGAACAGAGCCGCAGCACAGCAGAAATGCTCATCGCCTATATGGACTGGTGCGGTATCGAAAAGGCGGTTCTTATGCCTAATCCCTATTACGGGTACCATAACCGGTACTTTGCGGACAGCGTAAAACGGTATCCGGACCGGTTACGGGGGGTGGCATTGGTTGACATAATGAAAGGACAGGAGGCGGCCAGAGAGCTGGCGTCCATCTACGACCAGGGAATCCTGTTTGGCTTTAAGGTGGAAGTGGACAGCACCTTCCAGTGTGCTCCCGGAACCCGCCTTTCGGATTCCGGGCTGTCTCCTGTGTGGGACTGCTGCAATCAATACCATCAGCCGGTATTCATCCACATGTTCCGCACAGAGGACATTGAGGACGCGGGCTTCCTGGCCTCAGCGTATCCCAATATCAGCTTCATTCTGTGCCATATGGGGGCGGATGCATGTTTTAAAAAAGGGATGCCTGAATCCAATTACAGGGAAGTGCTGGATTTGGTAAAGAACCGTTCCAATGTATTCATCGACACATCCACCGTACCGGTGTATTTTGGCGAGGAATATCCCTGGCCCTCCTCCGTGGAAATCATCCAGGCATGCTACCGCCATGTGGGACCGGAGAAGATGATGTGGGCGTCGGATTATCCGGGCATGCTGAACCATGGCACCATGCAACAGCTGATTAACCTGGTGGAAAAGCATTGCAGCCATATACCGGAGTCCCACCGGCAGATGATTATGGCGGATAACGCCAGACGGCTGTTTTTCGACGATCAGAGGTAACTTACGTATGACTGTTACTATTAAAAAAAGGAGAAGATGAGTTATGAGAAAAATGTTTACAGTAGGTTTGGCAGCAGTAATGGCAATGGGCCTGTGCGCCTGCGGTTCACAAAAGGCAGCGGAGACAACGGCTGCACCGGCGGCGGCAGAGACAACAGCCGCCCCATCCCAGGATGAAAAGAAAGAAGAAGCAGAAGAGACCACAGAGGCCCAGGCATCCTCTGAGACAGCCGGCGGTGAGGGATATGTGGTGGCCCTGTGCAACTATTCCATCGGAAACTCATGGAGGGCCCAGATGGAACAGGAGTTTGTGGCTGAGGCGGAGAAGCTGAAGGCAGAGGGAGTGGTAAGCGAGTACTACATTACCAATTCCAATGAGGATATCAACAAGCAGATCAGCGATATGCAGGATCTGATTACAAAGAAGGTAGACGCCATCGTTATTACGGCTGCCTCCCCAACAGCCCTTGCGCCAGTGGTAGAAGAGGCTGCTGAAGCGGGGATCAAGGTGGTATCCTTCGACAATGTGGTGGAGACAGATGAGCAGGTGGCTACGGTAGGCATTGACGAGAAGGAATTCGGCCGTATCGGAGCAGAGTGGCTGGTGGACAAGCTGGATGGAAAAGGCAAGATTGTGGTCCTGAACGGTATCGCGGGAACAGCTACTGACTCCCTGCGCTGGGGCGGTGCTGAGGAAGTGTTCAAACAGTATCCCGACATCGAGATTCTGGGATCAGCCAACGCTTCCTGGGACTATGCCCAGGGCAAGGCTGCCATGGAATCCATGCTGTCCGCTTATCCGGAAATCGACGGCGTGTGGTCACAGGGCGGCGCCATGACACAGGGCGCAATCGACGCATTTATAGCAGCCGGCCGGGATCTGGTTCCCATGACAAGCGAAGGCAACAACGGCGCTATCCGCGCATGGATTGAAAATAAGGATAAAGGGCTGTCCTGCATAGCACCTTCCAATCCTACCTACACCAGCGCAGAGGCTCTGCGGGTTGTCATCAAAGCCTTAAACGGCGAGGATATTCCAGGGAACGTGGTCATGGATATTGAGACCGTTACAGAAGAAAATGTGGACCAGTATTACCGTTCAGATATGCCGGACAGCTTCTGGGTTCTTACAGAGCTGGATGACGCGACTCTTCAGAAGCTTTACAAGTAGTCAGCACGCTTTGGGGATGATGGACAGGCCGATGAATATCGGCCTGTTTTGCACATAAGGACCATGTCTGTTCCGGAGAGAGAAGGAGGTTAACAGTGGCTGAAGAGATTTTAAAAATGGTCAATATAACAAAACGGTTTGCCGGCATCACGGCCCTGGACCGGGTACAATTTTCCTGCAGTAAGGGGGAAGTACATGTGCTGGCCGGGGAAAACGGGGCCGGAAAGAGTACCATACTTAAGATTCTGGCGGGAATCCATCAGGCGGATGAAGGGGAAATATATTTCCATGGTAAAAAGGTGGTAATCCGGAATCCTGAGCAGTCCCAGAAACTGGGGATTGCCATGGTGTTCCAGGAGCTGACTCTGGTGGGGGAAATGACGGTCTGGGAAAATATTTATTTAAACCAGGAACCGGTTACCCGTCTGGGAAGAATCAACCGAAAGGAAATTAAAAAGCGCATTCTGGACGTCATGGACCGCTATGGAATCCATATTGACCCGGATGCCCCTGTGGGCAGTCTGCCGGTGGCGGAACAGCAGATGGCGGAAATCCTAAAGATTCTGGTCAGGGACCCGGAACTGATTATTCTGGACGAGCCAACTTCTGCATTGGCCAAAAAGGAGGTAGAGCAGCTGTATCAGATTATCCACAATCTGATTGCGGATGGCAAGACGATTATTTTCATTTCCCACCGTTTGGAGGAATTGTTTGAGCTGGGAGACCGGATCACCGTATTCAAGGACGGATGCTATATTGGGACCAGGAACATGAATGAGATAAATGAGGATGATTTAATACGGATGATGGTGGGACGCTCCCTGAATCATGTATTCCCTCCGCCTGTTTGCGAAGTGGATGACAGCCAGGTAATATTTGAGGTAAAGAATCTGGCGGATGCAAACCATAAGCTGAACCAGGTCAGCTTCCAGGTACATAAAGGAGAGATATTGGGAGTTGCCGGACTGCAGGGCCATGGACAGACAGAGCTGCTTAATGCTGTCAGCGGTCTCTATCCCCTGTCCGGGGGATCTATTATTGTCAATGGAAAGCAGGTGGGCATAAAGAACGCGGGGCAGGCCATTGCAAACGGAATTGCCCTGGTGCCCTCCGACCGGAAGAACCAGGGGCTGATGCTGGAGCTTTCCAACCGCCACAACCTGGCCATTTCCAGTATGAAAAAGCGCATGAAAGGATGTTTCATAGACAAAAAGGCGGAACAGGCATTCAGCGAGTCCATGGCGTCAAAGCTTTCCATTAAAATGGGAGGGCTGGACCTGCCTGTATCCAGTCTGTCGGGGGGAAACCAGCAAAAGGTGGTTCTGGGCAAGGAGCTGGCCACGGAGCCCAGGGTTATTCTCTTTGACGAGCCAACACGCGGTATTGACGTGGAGGCAAAACGGGAATTCTACCAAATCATGCATGACCTGGCGGCCCGGGGCGTGGCGGTGGTCATGAACTCCAGTGACATGCTGGAGGTAATCGGCATGAGCAGCCGGGTGATTGTTATGTACGAGGGCAGGATATCCGGTGTCCTGGAAAAAGAAGAGCTGACAGAAGAACGGATTATGCAGCTGGGCATGGGACTGGGAAAGAACAGGAAGGAAGGTGAGAAAGGGTGAAGGGCAGATTGAATCGAAACTTCTGGCATAAACACGGGCATACGGTTATCATATACGTGTTTCTGGCAGCTCTCATGGTTTTTGTAAGCATATTTAATAAGGACTTTTTTACGCTGGGGAATTTCAAGAATCTTCTGCGTTCCTCTTTTCCGCTGCTCATGGCAGCCCTGGGGCAGACGCTGATCATTCTCACAGGAGGAATTGACTTGTCCCTGGGAGGAATTGTGGCTCTGTGCAATGTGGTCTGCGTCATGTCCATGAACCCGGACTCTGCCTGGGGATTTGTCCCTGCCCTGGGGGCAGCGGCTGCGGTGGGCCTGGCCTGCGGGGCTGTAAACGGTGTCCTGGTCACAAAAGGGCGCCTGGCTCCCATCATTGTAACCATAGCAACCACAGCCGTATTTGACGGAATGGCTTTACTGCTCATGCCGAATCCGGGGGGGAGTGTGCACAAGGCGTTTGCCAAGTTCCTGACACGGGGATATTCCGGTGCGGTACCCTTTCTTCTGTTCATCCTCATCCTCTGTCTGGTGAGAAGTCTCGCCAACAGCACTCCCTACGGAAAGGCCCTGAGGGCCATTGGAGGCAGTGAAAATGCGGCCTACTCCACCGGCATACGGGTGGGAAAGATAAAATTCTGCGCCTACTGTCTGGCCGGGCTCCTGTGCGCTGTGGCCGGAATATTCTTAAGCGCCCAGATGAATTCGGCTGACGCCACCATAGGAAAAAATTACGCCATGAACGCCATCACTGCCACAGTGGTGGGTGGAACTGCCATGACAGGCGCGGTGGGAGACCCTCTGGGTACCATAGCAGGCGTGTTCATCATTTCCATCATCAACAATATGCTGAACCTGTTTGGCGTTTCTTCATTTTACCAGTTCATATGCCAGGGCCTGATACTGATTGCAGCCCTGTCGCTCAGCGCGCTGCATAAGAGGCATTAGGGCCTGTGGGGACTTATTATTAAGGATAGAAAGGTAAGGTGAAAGAAAGTGGGAGAAGAAAAGAACAGACAGGCTTCCAATCTACAGTTTATTAAGAAAAATGCAGGCAGCTCCCAGGTTATGGTCTATGTTATACTGGTGGTATTATTGCTGGCGGCCCAGCTCATGTCACCGGGCTATTTAAAGCCCACCCATGTGGCCGGAATCCTGAGGCTGGCCTCCTTTATGGGAATCGCCGCAATCGGCCAGAACCTGACCATACTGACAGGAGGAATTGATTTATCCATCGCCAATACCATCACCTTTGCCAACGTGATTGCGGCGCAGATCATGATGGGCCGAAATGAGAATCTGCCCGCTGCGCTTTTTGCAGTCATTGTCATGGGTGTGATGGTGGGATTTATCAACGGAGTGGGAATCCATTGGCTTAAGATACCGCCCTTTATCATGACGCTTGGTGTGGGAACGGTTATCCAGGGCGTGTTTCTGATTTACACAAAGGGCGCCCCCAAGGGCAATGCATCTCCCCTTCTGAAGGCCATCTGCGGACAGAGCTTCATAGGCATCCTGTCCGGCATTGTGGTCATATGGGCTGTTATGGCGGCTGTGACCATTGTGCTTCTGCGGAATACTCCCTACGGGAGGAAGATATATTCCGTGGGCACCAACGAGCAGGCGGCCAGGTTTTCGGGAATACACACAGGAAGGGTGACATTTTCCGTGTATCTGATATCCGCGGTCATAGCAGCTGTCTCCGGTTTCTTCCTGGTGGGATACACGGGTACCAGCTTCCTGGATGTGGGCACCAGCTACAATACAAAGACCATAGCGGCCGTCATTATCGGAGGAACCGCCATTACCGGAGGAAAGGGCGGATATATCGGAACCATAGCAGGGGCAATCATCATGACCATACTGGATGATTTTCTGACCATTGTCAATATTCCGGAGGCAGGGCGTCAGATCATGCAGGGAGTTATCATCGTACTGCTGGTACTCATATACAGCAGGGAAAAGCGTAAGAAGTAGGCCGGAACACAGTTCATGGAATCACTCATGAAGCAGTACAGGAAGCAGTCAGGAAACAATACAGGAAGCAGGGGGAATCATACATGTTGAAAAATATAGCTGAGTTCAGCGCACAGACAGAGTCAGGGGAGCTGTCTTCGCATCAGGCGGTGGCAGTGATGGATTGTATGCTGGAGGGACTTCCGAAGGCCGGGCGTATCCTCTTAGTGCCGCCGGATATCACACGCTGTTATTCCTACGGGGGTGTCATCACATCCTATCTGTATCACCGTCTGAGCAGGGAGGCAAAGGTGCGCATCATGCCTGCGGTGGGGACCCACAGGGCCATGAGCCGTGAGGAACAGATCCGGTTTTTCGGGGAGGACGTGCCGGAGGAGGTTTTTCTGTACCATGACTGGAGAAAGGACACAGTCCCTGTCGGCACGGTGCCGGGCGCCTATTGCGGCCAGGTGTCCGGGGGCAGGTACACGTCGGATATCGGTGCGGAGGTGAACCGCTGTGTGGTGGATGGAAGCTTTGACCTGATTCTGTCCATCGGCCAGGTGGTTCCCCATGAGGTCATCGGCATGTCCAATTACACCAAGAACATACTGGTGGGGCTGGGAGGAAGGCCCATGATTAACGGTACCCATATGCTGGGCGCTCTCTGTAATCTGGAGACAATTATGGGAAATACGGACACGCCGGTGCGGGCGGTGTTTGACTACGGGGAGGAACATTTTCTCCGGGATGTGCCTCTGGCATACATACTGACCGTTGCGTCGGAGCAGGAGGGAAGGACCGCCCTTCACGGCATCTTTACCGGGGCGTCCAGGCAGGTCTATGAACATGCGGCTGCGCTGGCAAAAAGACGCTGCATCACACAGGTGGAACGCCGGGCAAAAAAGGTGGTGGCTTATCTGGAGCCGGAGGAGTTTTCCACCACCTGGGTGGGAAACAAGGCCATTTACCGCACCCGTATGATGATTGAAGACGGCGGGGAATTACTTGTCATTGCGCCGGGAATCAAGGGGTTTGGCGAGAACCCGGAGGTGGACGGTCTCATACGCCGTTACGGCTATAAGGGGACGCCCTATACCATGGAACTGATGGAAAATGGGGCATTTCCCGGCTCCGCCATGGTGCCGGCCCATATGATACACAGCTCCTCTGAGGGCAGGTTTACCATTACCTATGCCGTAAATCCGGAATATGTGTCCCAGGACGAGATAGGCCGGATAGGGTATGAATTCATGGATGTGAAGGACGCGCTTGCCAGATATCCTGTTTTGGAGATGGAGGATGGATGGCAGGAGATGGAGGATGGGGAGGAGATATATGTAGTAAAGGCCCCGGCTCTTGGATTGTGGAGAGTGATGGGCGTGTAGGGTACCTCCGCGAAGCGGGGCAGGGCAGGCAGCCACGGGATCGGCTGCCCGCCCTGCCCCGCTTTGCGGACTGTATCCTCAGGCCATGAAGGAGGAGGGGATGCTTTTCTTTGCAATGAATATTCAGTTCCTGTTCATGAAAATGTTCTGTGCCATGTTGATTTCTTTATTATTCTATTATTTCCAGTTCCATTTCCTCCATAAGTGTAGTAGAATGGGTCATAAATATAAGGATTGTCTTTAACTATGATTTCATAATGGTTTTACGGTGTTTATTGGAAAGAGGAAGATATGACGAATTCGTACATAGCCCTGGACCTGGAGACGACGGGACTTGAGGCCAGGCTGGATAAGATAACGGAAATTGCTGCCCTGAGAGTGGAGGACGGCCGGGTGGAGGAAAGGTTTGTAACCCTGGTGAATCCTGGGCGGCAGCTGGGGGAGAGGATTACGGCTCTTACGGGGATTACGGATGATATGGTGAAGGACGCCCCTGTGATTGAGGATACGATTGGAGATGTGGTCCGGTTCTGCGGGAATCTGCCTTTACTGGGGCATAATATATTGTTTGATTACGCTTTCCTGAAACGGGCCGCTGTGAACAGCGGGCTGGATTTTGAACGGGAGGGCATTGATACCCTTGGCATCTGCCGGCTGTTTATGCCTGAGGATGTAAAACGGAATTTAACCTGCGCCTGCTCTTTTTATGAGGTTTCTCAGTCTGCGGCCCACCGGGCGCAGGCGGATGCGGAGGCGGCTCATGGGCTGTATCAGGTGATGATGGCCCGCCACGGGGAGGAGCATCCGGAAGCTTTTGCGGCGAAACCCTTGATTTATAAGGCAAAAAGAGAACAGCCGGCCACAAAAAGACAAAAAGAATACTTGCACGATTTGTTAAAATGTCATAGAATAGACGTAACTGTGCAGATAGATGCCATGAGCCGCAGTGAGGTGTCGCGGATGATTGACAATATTATCTCCCAGTACGGACGGATGACCAGCAGAATATCCGGGGAACAGAAAGACTAAAGAAGAGATTCTGAGGCATATTATTAAAAGAGGTGAATGTACAATGCTTAATATGAGAGATCCAAAGACCAAGAAGATCATTTCCACCATCATTGTTGTTGTATTAGTGTTGGCTATGATTGTTCCTATGGCCTTAAGCGCACTTATGTATTAATTGCATTACAGTTTGGAAGAGGAGAATTTATGAGGAATCGTATAGGAAATGCCGGCCTGACAGCGGCCATCAGTATGGCGCTGCTTGCGGCATTTCCAGTGATTGCCTGGGCGGCGCCTGTGCTGCCGGCCGGGATAACCGCAGGCAGCCAGAGCCTGGCCGGAATGACGGCTGAGGAGGCGAAGGCAGCGGTCCAGGAATATGTGGACGGCCTGGCGGCCCAGTCAGTGACCCTCAGCGTGGATGGACAGGATGTGGCCACCACAGCAGGGGAATTGGGCTTTCACTGGATTAACACAGACGTAATTGATGAGGCGGTCAGCCAGTATGCCGGCGGCAGCCTGATTAAACAGTACATGATTGAAAAAGATCTGGCGGCAGCGCCCGTGGAGGTTGAACTGGAGACAGAGGTGGATTCCGCGAAGGTGAAGAACTTTGTGGATACACAGTGCCAGGGAATCACGGCAGAGCCCCAGAATGCATCTATAACCAGAGAAAACGGACAGTTTGTCATTACGGACTCTGTACCCGGCCGGGTGGTTGACGTGGCGGGAACCGAGGCGGCCCTTAACGAGGCCCTGGAAGGCGGACTGGACCAGCCGATAGAGGTAACAGCCCAGGTAACAGAAGAACAGCCGGTCATTACCAGTGAGGCCCTGGCTACCATTCAGGATGTGCTGGGCACATATACAACTGATTTCAGCAGCAGCGGCGCAGCCCGCTCCACCAACCTGGCAGTAGGCGCGGCCAAGATTAACGGTCACGTTCTTATGCCCGGGGATGTCCTGTCAGGCTATGAATGCCTGCAGCCTTTTACCACAGCCAATGGGTATAAGACAGCGGCGGCTTATGAGAACGGCCAGGTCGTGGACAGCATCGGCGGAGGCGTGTGCCAGCTGGCTACCACTCTGTATAACGCTTCCCTGGAAGCGGAGGTGGAGATTGTCCAGAGACAGAACCACTCCATGATTGTCACCTATGTGAAACCATCCAGGGACGCGGCCATTGCAGGCACTTATAAGGATATTAAGATAAAGAACAATTACAGTACCCCTATTTATGTGGAGGGTTATACCTCCGGCAGGAAGCTTACCTTCACCATATACGGCAAGGAGACCAGACCGGCTAACCGCAAGGTGGAATACGTGTCTGAAACCCTGGGAAGCACCAGTCCGGGAGAGCCGCAGCTCATTGTAGACAACACCCTGGCTCCGGGAGCAAGGGTCAAGGTCCAGTCCTCCCACACAGGACTTAGATCCAGATTATGGAAGGTAGTGACGGTGGACGGCGTGGAGCAGGAGAGAACCCTGCTTAACAAGGACACCTACAATGCATCCAAGGCCATTTACCGGGTAGGTCCTGATCTGCCGGTAGCATTGCCGGTTGTGCCGGATGTGACGGCGCCTGTGGATACAGCTCCGGCAGAGACAGCGCCGGTAACCGGCGTGGAGGGAGGCCCGGGCGTGACGCAGCCGGCGCCTGAGC
>ERZ791929.26-NODE-26-length-192770-cov-26.509037_pt1 | contig 192770 bp, 184 predicted proteins | sample MGYA00510129_ERZ791929 | MGnify/ENA primary metagenome ERZ791929 (study PRJEB30046, sample SAMN00792049) | human gut metagenome | study: EMG produced TPA metagenomics assembly of the A metagenome-wide association study of gut microbiota in type 2...
CAATAAATCTTGAAAATTTCTCATTTTCCTATTGACTTTTTATTTGCAGGCTTAAGTAAATCTTTCGTTTTCATTTATGAAATGTTATGAAAATACAGGATGAAATATTTATGGCAAACCTATATAATAGCCTTATTAAATGAACAGCAATGGCGCAAATGTTTATTTTTTGTTGTATAAGTATGCCATATGTGATATAACTGTATTAATATAAATAATACAGTATCCGCTGGTATTAAGGAGGGAGTCATGGGAACAGAGAAAAAAGCTGGTGATTTAGAGGAAATCCAGGTTTTGGAAGGCATTTCAGAGTCTGAGGAAATTGACCGCCGTGTGGAGGAGCTGATGGCTCCGGAGGAGGAAGGAAACGGAAAGAAAAAGAAGAAAAAGCAAAAGCAAAAGACCGGACACCGGTCATCGGAGGGAGGCTTTCACCCCGTCCGGCGCTTTAAGGGGTTCAGCCGTAAGCGCAAGATAATCACGGTCCTGGTACTGGCGGCAGTGGTTTTGTTTGGGTTCTCCCGTATGTCTGGAGGAAAGAAGGATCTGGGGATCCCGGTTGCCGTGATGCCCCTTGCCAAACAGGACGTTCAGGAAAAGCTTACGGTAAGCGGTCCTGTATCAGGCACAGACAGCGTGGATGTGGTGTCCAATATTCATGCGGAAATCACTGCCATGAATGTGAAGGAGGGTGATACCGTGACAAAAGGACAGGTGCTGGCCGTGGTGGACAGCACGGATCTGGAGCGGGAAGTGCAGATTGCCCAGAACGCCTACGACCTTGCGGTGGCTAATAAGCAGGAAAAAGATAAGGAAGCAGCCCTTGGATACGAAAAGGCGGTCCAGGATTTCCAGAAGGCCAGCCTGGATCACAGCAGGAACAGCCAGCTCTTTGCCACCGGCGACATTTCACAGATGGAGCTGGAAGCCAGCGCCAATGCCCTGAATGATGCCAGAAGGCAGATGGAAGGCTATACGGTTGAGAATGGGAGAGGCGTTGCAGATTCGTCCTACGGCATACAGATACAGAACGCAGCCTTTGATTTGGAAAAGAAAAAAGAAGAACTGGATAATACCCAGATAAAGAGCACCATTGACGGCACTGTGGTCCGTGTCAATTCCAAGGTGGGCCAGTTTGCGGATAAGGTGGAGGATGATAAACCTATTCTCAGCATCGAGAATCTGGAGCAGCTGGAGCTGGAAATCAAGGTAAGCGAGTTTTCCATCGGCAAGGTAAAGGTGGGACAGATGGCGACCATCACAGCGGATATCCTGGACGGTGAGACTGCAGAAGGCGAGGTCGTAAAGATATCGCCCACAGGCGAGGAAAAAGGCGGCGGATCCACGGAGAGGGTTATTCCCACTACCATACGGGTGGACGGTGGAAGCTCAAAGCTTATTGCGGGAATAACGGCAAAAGCAGAACTTTTAATCAGGGAGGCAAAGGATGTTTTCGTCGTTCCCTCATCGGCGCTTTTTGACGACGGGGAAGTGACATACATAGCCATTGTGCAGGATATGAAGGTTAAACGAATACCTGTGACCATGGGAGTGGACGGCGACGTGGTGGTAGAGGTCATTCCCACAGACGGTACAGTGCTGGAGGAGGGAATGCAGGTTATCACCAATCCGGGACCCCATCTCATGGACGGTGCTGCCGTGCTGATTACCCAGTAGCAGGAGGCGCCGTATGAAGAAGTGGATGAAGTTTTTACACAGGGACAGCATGATTCAGGAAGAGGTCTATGACGGACCCCTGATTAAGCTGGAGAATCTGGTCAAGATATATGATACCGGGGCCATTAAGGTACTGGGACTAAAGAAGATAAACCTTACCATTGAACGGGGGGAGTTTGTGGCCATCATGGGACACTCCGGATCCGGAAAATCCACCCTGATGAACATACTCGGGTGTCTGGACCGGCCTACCCTGGGACATTACTACCTGGACGGCATTGACGTGGCAGACATGACGCCGGACCAGCTCTCCGATATCAGGAACCGGAAAATCGGGTTTGTGTTCCAGTCCTTTAACCTGATATCCAGGACATCGGCCCTTAAGAATGTGGAGCTGCCCATGACCTATGCCAGGGTGCCAAAGGCCAAACGGGCGGTCAGGGCCCAGCTGCTATTGGAACGGGTGGGGCTGGGAGCCAGGAAGGAACATATGCCAAACGAGCTCTCCGGAGGTCAGAGGCAGAGGGTTGCCATAGCCAGAGCCCTTGCCAATGAACCGCCCTTAATTCTGGCAGACGAGCCCACAGGAAACCTGGATACCGCCTCCTCGGTGGAAATCATGGAGCTGTTTACAAAGCTTCACCAGGAAGGGGCTACCGTGGTGCTGGTTACCCATGAGGAGGATATAGCAGCCTTTGCCCACCGCGTGATACGGTTCAGCGACGGGCAGATACAGAGTGACAAATTGAATGCGGCCAGGGTGACTTCTGAGGACGGGAAGGGGGGGAGAGCAGAATGCTGATTGAAAACATGAAGATGGCATTTTCTGCCATCCGGTCCAATAAGATGCGTTCCGCCCTGACTATGCTGGGAATCATCATCGGCATTGGTTCCGTCATAGCCATCGTGTCCATCGGAGATACCATGCGCGGACTTTTCTCTGATTTATACAAGGATGTGGGGATTACCCAGGCCTATATATCCATTGGTTACTGGGTAGATGATGTGCGGCAGAGCGATTATTTTACCCTGGACGAGATGGAGCGGGCCAAGGAGGCCTTTAAGGACCAGGTCGCCTATATAGACAGCAGTGCCTATACCAGCAGTGATGCCGAGTATAAGCGGACTAAGATTAAATTTGACTATCAGGGAATTGACTACAATTACCAGGATGTGCAGCCGGTGAACGTGGTGTACGGCCGCTATCTCAACGAGGGAGACATCCTGGGAAGAAGGAAGAACGTGGTCATGGATACCAAGAGCGCCCAGATGCTGTTCGGCACTGAGAATGCGGTTGGGCGGTCCTTCAGAACCACCTTATATGGCTCTACCGACGACTTTACGGTGGTGGGTGTGTACCGCAAGGAGGTCAACGCCTTCCAGGCCCTGATGATGGGCAACAGCGATGACAAGGGGTCGGCATTCATTCCATACACCCTTCTGACCTGGCCCAACGACTATTTTTACCAGCTTCATGTGTATGCAAAGGACGATGTGAACCTGGACCAGTTTTTCAGCCAGTTCAAGGCATATGCGGCCAAGATGCACGGCAGGCAGCCGGAGGATATGTACATGTATACGGCCATGCAGGAAATGACCTCAGTGGACAGCATGATGGGCAGCCTGTCCATGGCAGTGGGCGGTATCGCGGCCATTTCGCTGATGGTGGGCGGAATCGGCATTATGAATATCATGCTGGTGTCCGTGACGGAGCGTACCAGGGAAATCGGCATCCGGAAAGCCCTTGGAGCAAGGACCAGGGATGTGTTAATACAGTTTTTGACGGAGTCAGCCATATTGTCAGCCTGCGGCGGCATTATCGGTGTCATACTGGGAGTGGGAACCGTATCCCTGGGAGGATTCCTTCTGGGATTTGCGGTGGTCATAAAACCGGGGGTCATCGTGGTTGCAGTGTCATTTTCAGCAGTGGTCGGTATCTTCTTTGGATTATATCCTGCATCCAAGGCAGCCAAGGCAGACCCGATAGACGCGCTGCGTTACGAATAGACGGGATATCCCGACGGAGCAAATCAAGGATGCGGCCGGAGGAAATCAATGATGCGGCTGGAGGATATCAAAGGATGCGGCCGGAGGAAATCAAGAATCGAGACAGGAGGAAAGCAAGTGAGACGGATGAGCGGTACATGGAAGAGAGCAGGAGCCATGGGATTGGCCCTGATGCTGGCCCCGGTTCCGGGCATTGCTGCGGCCGGTGACTGTATGGGCCAGTCCGGAGTTTGCCTATTCTGCGGACAAATGGGCGGCGCTGAGGGATGATGTGCTGGAATACGGGGAGCTGGCTGACCTGGTCCACGAATACAATGCCACGGTTATCAATAACCGTCTGGAATACGACGACTACAGGGGCAAGGACCACGATGAAATGAAAAATGCCTACCAGGATATTGCTGACAGGCTCTATGATTCCAGCGATAAGATAATGGATTCCGTCAATGAGGACCAGCCGGGATACGCGGGAACAGCGGTGGGGGCCATAAGCGCCCGCCTGCAGGCTGAACAGAACCAGGAGCTGGCTGATTCACAGAATGAGGACGGACGGGTGAAGAAGCTGGAGTACGACAGACAGGAGGCTGTTCTTGTAAAGGATGCCCAGACAAAGATGATATCCTACTGGCAGAAGGCCAAGGCGCGTCCTGCCCTGGAGGAGGATGTGAACCAGGCCAGGTCAAAGTATGAGGCCATGGCAGTGAAAGCAGGCCAGGGCATGGCTACCCAGGCTGAGCTGCTTGGGGCCCGGGAAAAGATGGAGGCAGCCCAGGCAGCCCTGGAGACCAATGACAGGGAGAGGGACGGACTGCGCAGAGAGCTCTGCGTCATGACGGGTTGGGATCACAATGCCCAGCCGGATATCAGGGAAGTGCCGGTGCCGGATGCCGGGGAGATGGATCAGATTGACCTGGAGTTTGATAAGGAAAGGGCCATAGAGCAGAACTTTACCCAGACAGCCAATGAGCGCCGTCTGATATTTACAGGCAACGGGACCCAGTGGGATGTGATGAACCAGAAGGTGGAGACTGGCCGCAGGCAGATTGAGGCGGATGTGGAAGCCAGATATAAGCTTTTGGAGCAGGCCAGGGCTGATTATGAACAGGCGGCGGGCGAGCTGGAGCTGGCCCGTACCGGGGCCCAGACAGCCGAGCGCAAATACAGCCTGGGCATGATTTCCAAAAATGAATATACACAGCAGCAGGGAACCATGGCCTCCAGCCAGTCCGCATGTGACACGGCAGGCCTGAAATACAGACAGGCCCTGGAGGATTACAGATGGGCGGTCAACGGCCTTGCACAGACAGAGGGGGCATAGGATATGGTGAAAAAATACTTACTGCTCTGCATGGGCCTCTTCTTTGCCTGCCTGTACCCTTTGGAGGCCCATGCAGATGCAATGCCCGATGTCATTCGTTATGAGGAGTTAGAGACGCTGGTAAAAGCCAGCAGCCCCCAGATACAGATGGAACAGGCGCAGTATGACAGCCGCCTGGCGCGGTACGAGAATGCCAGGGAGGAAATCATGGAAACCAGACGTCTTCTCAGGGAGGAGGCCGAGGACCTGGAGAAGAACGGGGACAAAGACAGTGCCGGCCAGTACCGGGCCCAGGCCAAGACCCTGGAGGATGCGGCCAAGGATATGGATAAGCAGATTCGCTCTGCCCAGGGCAGCCAGGCGTCCATGTCCCTTCGCAGGATGGAGGATACCGTACTCTGGACAGCCCAGAATCTTATGGGCACCTATAATACCCTTAAAACGGAACAGGAGGCGGCTTTGGCTCAGGCAGAGTGGAAACAGAGCCAGTATGAGAAGCTGCTGCGCCAGGTTCAGACAGGAAGCGCCTCTGCCGCCCAGGCGGACCAGGCAGGAAAAGAGGCTGATGCGGCAGCTGCCAAGGCAAAGGCTGTACAGGACGAGATGGAACGGGTGAAGAAGGAGTTATTCATTCTCACCGGAATTCCGGAAGGCTCCCAGGCAGAAGTCGGTCCCATGCCAGCGCCCCGGCCTGAGCGTGTCCTGGAAATGGGAGGCAGCACCGACAAATGGCGCGCGCTGGGCAACAATTATTCCCTGAGGGAACAGAGGAGTGGAGGAGCCAGCTCCAATAAAGAACTCCATGCCCGCCAGCGGGATATCCGCCAGAGTGAGGAGGCTATGTACGGCCAGCTGGATACACTGTATCAGGATGTCCTGGCCAGCCAGACACTCTGGACCAGCGCAGCAACGTCCATGGCATCCCAGGAAGCCGCGTTCCAGGCAGCATCCAACAAGCTGGCCCTGGGAATGCTGTCGCGCCAGGAATATCTGGAGGCAAAAGCGGCCTACATGGACGCCGCCGCTGCCAAAGAAAGGGCAGACACAGGCTTCCAGCAGGCCATGGATACATATGACTGGGCTCTGAAGGGTTTCATGACATAAATAATGACATAAATACCATCGGATTTCATCTATTGGTTGTATAATCCCTTACCGCTTCATCATCCGGTACCCCACTCCCACGTGGGTCTGGATGTACTGGGGCTGTGAGGGATTTTTTTCAATCTTTTTCCGCAGGGAGGCCATGAAAACACGGAGGGAGGCCACGTCCCCTTCCCAGGCTGCACCCCATATTTCCCGGGTTATGTAGGAGTGGGTCAGGACCTTTCCAACATTGTGGGCAAGGAGGCAGAGAAGCTTGTATTCATAGGGAGTCAGGTGCAGTTCCTCCCCGTCCAGGCAGGCGCATCCCGCCGCATAGTCAATGGTCAGCCCGCCGTTGGCAAACAGGGAGGTCTGTACTTCCTCCAGGGACTGCATATAGCTTAACCGTCTCTGGGTGGAGCGGAGTCTGGCTAAAAGCTCGTCCACGGAAAAAGGCTTGGTCAAATAGTCGTCCGCCCCGGCGTCCAGGGCCGCTATCTTGTCGCTGTCCTCGCTTCTGGCGCTGATGACAATAATGGGGGTATTGGTCCAGGAACGGATTTTAAGAATCACGTCCACTCCGTCCATGTCCGGAAGCCCCAGGTCCAGTAAGATGATGTCAGGTCTCTGGGAAGCAGCGGACAGGATGCCCTGTTCTCCCTTATCCGCCCATATATAATGGTAATCGTGCATCTCCAGGGTGGTGGCGATGAGATTTTTCACTGCTTTGTCATCCTCTATAATCAGGATGGATGGCTTATTCATGTAGGGATACCTCCTTGGCTGGTAATGTAAGCCGGAATATGCTTCCGGCAGGTTTGTTGTCTAAAACTTCGATGGTGCCCTTGTGGGCGCTCAGTATTGCCCTGCAAAGGGGCAGTCCCAGTCCCATGCCCCGCTTTCCGTCCGCGGATTTGTGGCCGGTGGTATAGAACATTTCAAAAATCTTTTCCTTTGACTCATCGGGAATACCGGGCCCGTTGTCGCTGACGTCAATGACGGCAGAGGCGCCTTCCTGGCGGCTGTTTACCATGATGGTGGAACCTTCCGGTGTGTACTTCACCGCATTGTCCACCAGGTTGGTTATGACTTGTATAATCAGCCTGGCATCCATGTCAGCCAGGATATAGTCACCCACCTGATTTACCCTGATGGTGTGGTGTTCGTGACGCCGGTTGATATGGCGCATGGCTTCGTCTATGACTTCCTCCAGCAATTCGGTTTCCATGTGCAGGTGGACGCCCTGGCCTTCCATACGGGTGATGGACAGAAGGTTTTCCACCAGATTGATAAGCCACATGGAATCATCGTATATGTCCCTGTATATCCGGCTACGGTGTTCGGCCGACAGGTTCTCCCCATCGCTCATCAGGACACCTGCATTGCCGGATATGCTGGTGAGCGGGGTGCGCAGGTCATGGGAGATGGAACGCAGCAGATTGCTCCGGAGCTGTTCCGCCCGGGCCATGGCCGCTTCCTCCTCCCGCTTCCTGGAAATATATTCTTTTTCCAGCGCCATGGAACACTGGGCTATGATGGCTACTGCCAGACTGTTTTCAAAGTCGCCGGGAGGCGTGGTGCCCACATGAATTCCCATGACGCCATAGACAGCGCCTGAGCTTTGAAGGGGCAGGAAGTGGTAAGCTGCTGCAGGAAACAGCCCTGTGGCAGCCCCTGTTTCCTTTCCCTCCTGAAAGCATTTCCGGGCAGCAGTCAGTTCCTCTAAGGTGTCAGGGGCTGGTCCCCTTCCTGTTGCGGGAGAAGAGTACTCACGGAAACAAAGGGGGGACTTAAGGCCGGCTCCATCCTGTTCAAAGCAGGTAATGTCCCTTTTGAGCAGTTTGTTCAGCTGTATGGCGGTACAGGTCAGGATATCCGCCGGTGCAGCGGCCTTCTGGAGCATCTGGCTGGTGTCCAGGATGACGCCGGAGCGGTAGGCATCCTGTTGGGAAAGCCGTGCCTTTTCTTTCATCTGCACGGTGAAGGAACTGGTAAATACAGCTGCCAGAAATGTAATCAGAAGGGTAAGCTGGGTGCCTGCGTCCTCTGCCTTCAGGACGAACATGGGCTCTGTAAATATGTAGTTGAACAGCAGTACGCTGGCCAGGGAAGCGCTGATGCTGTACCAGCGGCTGGCTGTGACTGCCGCCACCACCAGGACTCCCAGAATATATACGGTAATGATATTGGCCTGGGACAGGCCAAGGGTTTCTAACAGGAATCCAATGGCAGTGGCTGCGGCCAGGACTGCCATGGTTTTTAGGGTGTCAAGGATTCGGGAACGGGCCATGGAATGAAAAACCTCCTTCATTGTCTACCCGGACAGTATATCATATCTTTGGGTTAAATGACTGTATCTTTATATAATATTTATATAATCTTTATACCGGAGGCGGTTCCGTTATACCTGCTTTATGCCCTTAGTGGTAAGCTTGAAGGCACTAGGAGGTGATTATATGAAGTATCTGGAAAGGCAGTCTCCGGCCAGAATCATTGCCATTGGTTTTCTGGCCGTTATCCTTACAGGATCTTTTTTGCTGATGCTGCCGGTGTGTGTAAAGCCGGGAGTCAGGCTTCATTATGTGGATGCTCTGTTTACATCCACCAGCGCAGTGTGTGTTACCGGTCTTATAGCCGTGGACACAGCCGATACCTATACGACTCTGGGCCAGACCGTGGTGGCTCTTTTGATTCAGATCGGCGGTCTGGGTGTGACCTCAGTGGGCGTGGGCGTGATTCTGGCTCTTGGAAAAAGGGTGAATTTAAAGGAACGCCTTCTGGTAAAGGAAGCCCTTAACCTGGATTCCGGCAGGGGAATCGTGTGTCTGGTGAGAAATGTACTGATTACCACCCTTTGTTTTGAGGGAGTGGGAGCTGTCTTAAGCTTCCTGGTATTTTCCAGGGATTATCCGCCCTTAAAGGCGGTTGGCATCAGCCTGTTCCACTCTGTGGCCGCGTTTAACAATTCGGGGTTTGATATACTGGGGGGACTTAAAAACCTGACAGGATATCAGGACAATGTGCTGTTGAACCTGACTACGGCCGGACTGATTATATTTGGAGGGCTGGGCTTCCTGGTCATCATGGATTTGATAAAGAACCGCTCCTTTAAAAAGCTGTGCCTTCACTCCAAGGCGGTGATTGTGACAACCCTGATACTTTTGGCATCCGGCACAGTATTGATTTGGCTGACAGAGGATATTACCTGGCTGGGCGCGTTCTTTACCAGTGTATCGGCCAGGACAGCGGGCTTTTCCACATTTCCTCTGGGAGAATTCACTTCCGCCGGACTGCTGAGCGTTTCCGTGCTCATGTTCATCGGCGCTTCACCGGGGTCCACAGGAGGCGGCATCAAGACCAGCACCTTATTTACTTTGTTTCATACCATCAAAGGTGCTGCCTGCAATGAGGAGCCCCATGCCTTCCATTACCGGATTCCCCAGGAGGCATTTTACAAGGCAGCCATTGTGACGGCGCTGTCGGCCCTGGTGGTGTGCCTGGGAACCTTTTTCATGTGTATCCTGGAGCCTGGGATTCCTTTTGAGGATATTCTGTTTGAAATCACATCGGCTTTCGGAACCGTGGGTCTGTCCACCGGCATTACGCCGGGACTCAGCTCCCTAAGCAAGCTTCTGGAGGTGCTGGTAATGTATATCGGCAGACTGGGGCCGCTGACCATTGTGACGATTTGGGTATTCAAACCCACTAAATCCGTATCCTATGCGGAAGGAAGCATTTCCATCGGATAGGGGAAGATAAGTGAAATAGCGGTAAGCACATTTTGAATGGATAGAGGAGGTTTTATATATGGCACGAAAACAGACAGAGGCAATGTCCTATGGAATCATAGGTCTGGGAAGGTTTGGAAGCGCACTGGCGGCAACCCTGGCAGAGGCGGATAAGGAGCTTATGGTGCTGGACAGAAGCGAGGAAAAAATCAGGCAGGCCAGAAACTACACGGAACATGCGTATGTGGTAAAGGATCTGCAGAAGGAGACACTGCGGGAGACAGGAATACAGAACTGCGATGTGGTGGTGGTCTGCATCGGTGACAAGGTGGATGTGAGCATTCTCACCACTCTCAATGTAATCAATCTGGGTGTGCCCCAGGTGGTGGCCAAGGCCAACAGCCCGGAACAGGGCGAGATTCTGGAGAAAATCGGAGCCCAGGTGGTATATCCTGAAAGGGACATGGCAGTCCGCCTGGCCAGAAGGCTTATCTCCAAGCGCATATTCAATCTCTTTGAGCTGGACCAGAACGTGGATATATCTGAAATAAAGACCACCAGGAAGCTTACGGGCCAGTCTGTGCGGGATGCACAGCTGAGGAACCGGTACGGCATCAACATAATCGCTATCACCAGAGGCGGATGGCTGACCACAGATGTAAGCCCGGATTATGTGTTCCAGGACGAGGATACGGTGATTGTGATTGGGGAGCGGGAGAAGATCAAGCGCTTGGCAGACGATTTGGCGCGGTGACAGAGGATGGGATGCGTGGGGGAAAGTCATTTAAACAGATGACCAAACAGCTCTTTCTCTTTAAAAATGTAAAAAAACCAGGAGGAAATTTTCTTGATGGAGAGTTCCTTCTGGTTTTTTGCATAGGTTCATAACCGGCCTGTTTCTTCTGCTGTTATACTGTTTCTGTTAACCGGAATAAACAAAATCACACCGTAAAACGGCATATGCCAGCCGTAAACCATCCGGCGTTCCGGACACGTTTGGGACAGCTCCTCCGTCTGGCGGATCTATATTAACCACATCGTTATGTTTTGAAAAGAATATTGGTTTCGCACAAAGAAAAAGGAGGAATTTCATATATCTGCCAATTATTTTATACAAAATGTAGAAAATGCACAAAAAACACAAGATATATTGACATTGAGTTATCTATTGTGATAGACTCAAGATGTCAGAAGATGACGCAATAGAATAGAAGTATAAGTATTCAAAACTTATATATGCTCAAGATAGGTTGAGCGTTTCTACCAACTACCGTAATAGTTGACTATAAGTTTTCACATCAGGTACTGCCCGGGGCGCCGGAGACAGGCTGATGTGGAGCCTTAGGAACAGCGGTGGTTTTTTTGTTTGCAAAAAAATGCAGATAGAAGCCCGGGCCCGCCGCTGTACGGGTGAATACAAGGGTGCGCCGGTCACCGGCGTATCACGGAAAAGGAGGAGCATATGGCAGAAAATTTTGTATTAAAGGGCAATATCTGCTACAGCCAGGATTCCCGCACACTGATTTGTGTTGAACAGGGATATCTGGTATGTGCAGACGGCGAATCAGCCGGCGTGTACAAAGAACTTCCGCAGATGTATGCAGGCTTTCCTCTGACGGATTATGGAGACAGGCTGATTGTGCCGGGTCTTACGGACCTTCATCTCCATGCCCCGCAGTATTCATTCAGAGGTCTGGGTATGGACCTTGAACTATTGGAATGGCTGAACACGCGGACGTTTCCAGAGGAGGCCAAGTACAGCGATATGGAGTATGCCGGGAAGGCATATACCATATTTGCGGAAAACATGAAACACAGTGCAACCACAAGGGCTTGTATATTTGCAACCATGCACAGGGAGGCTACGGAGCTTCTCATGGATTTGATGGAGGAGACCGGACTTAAGACCATGGTAGGCAAGGTCAACATGGACCGGAACAGCCCGGATATCCTGGTGGAGGAGACAGCGGAATCCCTGAGGGAGACCAGACAATGGCTGGAGGACATAAAGGGACGGTACAGGAACACGGCTCCCATTCTCACGCCAAGGTTCATTCCCACCTGCTCCGACACCCTGATGGAAGAGCTCAAGAAGATTCAGATGGAGTATGATCTTCCGGTCCAGTCCCATTTGTCGGAAAACAAGGGAGAGATTGACTGGGTGAAGGAACTTTGCCCGTGGTCTGAGTTTTACGGCGATGCATACGACCATTTCGGCATGTTCGGCAGCGGCGTGAAAACCATCATGGCCCACTGTGTGTGGCCGCCGGAAGAGGAAATACAGAGAATGAGGGACAACGGCGTATACGTGGCCCATTGTCCCCAGTCCAACACCAACCTGTCCTCCGGCATTGCGCCCGTCAGGACCTATCTGGAACAGGGTATCCCCACAGGACTTGGCACGGATGTGGCCGGAGGAGCGGGAGAGTCCGTGTTCAGAGCCATGGCTGACGCCATCCAGGTGTCGAAGCTGCGCTGGAGACTGGTGGATGAGACATGCAAGCCCCTTACGGCAGAGGAGGCATTCTACCTGGGAACAAAGGGCGGCGGCGGATTCTTCGGAAAGGCCGGAAGCTTTGAGGAAGGATATGAGTTAGACGCGCTGGTGCTGAACGACGAGAGCCTTAAGCATCCTCAGCCTCTGAGCTTAAAGGAGCGGCTGGAGCGGTTCATTTACCTCTCGGATGAGCGCCATATTGACGCCAAGTATGTGGCGGGCAGAAAGATATTTTAACAGAAGATGTTTTAAATGAAAATTGAATAGATACATAAAAGGGCGGAAAGGGGTACCGTTCTTTAAAATAGAAACAGCGGAAAACTATAGGTATGAATTCAAGGAGGTATGAAGTATGGAGAACAAATCAAATCAGGGATTCCTGGAAAAAGTATTTCACCTGTCGGAAAACCACACAGATGTCAAAACAGAGGTAATTGCCGGTATCACCACGTTCATGACAATGGCCTACATCCTTGCAGTGAATCCGAACATCCTGAGCGCCACGGGAATGGACAGAGGTGCTGTCTTTACAGCCACTGCCCTTGCATCCCTGGTTGCCACCCTGCTGATGGCTGCATTTGCCAATTATCCTTTTGTGCTGGCGCCCGGCATGGGACTGAATGCTTACTTTGCATACACCGTAGTACTCCAGATGGGTTATACCTGGCAGATGGCTCTGGCAGCCGTATTTGTGGAAGGCCTTATCTTTATCGCACTGTCTCTTACCAATGTGCGTGAAGCTATTTTCAATGCCATTCCCATGAATCTGAAACACGCAGTATCCGCTGGTATCGGGCTTTTTATCGCCTTCATCGGTCTGCAGAACGCTAAAATCGTGGTGGAGAGCGCCACCCTTGTATCCGTATTTTCATTCAAAGGCTCTCTGGACGCAGGAACATTTAATTCTGTTGGAATCACTGTACTGCTGGCCCTTATCGGCGTACTTATTACCGGTATCCTGGTTGTTAAGAACATAAAGGGAAACATCCTCTGGGGTATTCTCATCACATGGATTTTAGGTATTATCTGCGAAGTGACAGGGCTGTACCAGCCAAATGCAGAGCTGGGAATGTTCAGCGTACTTCCTGATTTCTCCAGCGGTTTCGGTATCCAGAGCATGGCGCCCACCTTCTTTAAGATGGATTTCAGCGGCATCCTGTCCCTGAACTTTGTAACCATCATGTTCGCGTTCCTGTTTGTGGATATGTTCGATACACTGGGAACACTGATTGGCGTGGCATCCAAGGCCGACATGCTGGATAAGGACGGAAAGCTTCCTAAGATTAGAGGCGCCCTTCTGTCTGATGCCATCGGTACCTCCCTTGGCGCTGTATTCGGTACCTCCACCACAACCACATTCGTTGAGAGCGCTTCCGGTGTTGCGGAAGGCGGAAGAACCGGACTTACATCCGTAGTGGCAGCTATATTCTTTGGTCTGTCCCTGTTCCTGTCACCGATTTTCTTAGCCATCCCGTCCTTTGCAACGGCACCGGCTCTGATTATCGTAGGTTTCCTGATGATCAGCTCAATTTTGAAGATTGATTTCAACGACTTTACAGAGGCAATTCCAAGCTACATCGCCATCATCGCCATGCCTTTCATGTACAGCATTTCCGAAGGTATTGCAATGGGCGTTATCTCCTACGTGGTTATCAACGTTGCAACCGGCCATGCGAAGGAGAAGAAAATCAGCCTTCTGATGTATATATTGGCTATATTATTTGTACTTAAGTATGTATTAATTTAAAACGAGCAGCATATAATGCAGACGCCTGGAATACAGGCGTTTGCGCATTCAGGATAAGGAGGTAGAGCACACCATGGGAATTGGTAAAAACATGACCCGCGTTGACGCATTTGACAAAGTCACAGGCAGTGCCAGGTATACAGCCGATTTAGAGCCACAGGGTCTTCTGGTGGCAAAGGTAATACGCAGCACCATCGCCAACGGCGTGGTAAAAAGCTTTGATTTGGAAGAAGCACGGAAGGTGCCGGGGGTAGTGAAGATTGTAACGTGCTTCGATGTACCGGACATCCAGTTCCCCACACCCGGCCATCCATGGTCCGTGGAAACGGCCCATCAGGATATTGCGGACAGGAAACTTCTCAATACCAGGGTGCGGGTCTATGGAGACGATATTGCAGCCGTGATAGCGGAGGACGATATAGCGGCAGCCAGGGCAGCCAGGCTTGTGAAGGTGGAGTATGAGGAGTATGCTCCCCTGCTGACCGTGGAGGACGCCATGGCAGAGGGCGCATCCCGACTTCACGATGAAAAACCGGGAAATGTCATTGCCCATTCTTCTTTTGTGGTGGGCGAAGGGACTTACGGGGAAGCAGTGAAGGAGGAGGGACTGGTGGAGATAGAAAAGGACTACCGGACCCAGAGCGTGCAGCACTGCCACATAGAAACGCCCATCTCCTTTGCCTATATGGAAAAGGGAAGAATCATCGTCACCACATCCACACAGATCCCCCATATTGTGCGCCGTGTCATCAGCCAGGCGCTGGGACTGCCCATGGGCCGTATCCGTGTGATAAAGCCCTACATCGGCGGCGGATTCGGCAACAAGCAGGATGTACTCTATGAGCCCTTAAATGCTTTCCTTACCACCCAGGTGGGAGGAAGAGGGGTCAGGATGGAGATATCCAGGGAAGAAACTCTGGGATGTACCAGGGTGCGCCATGCCATCGAGTTCAAGGTAAAGGCAGCGGCCAGGAAGGACGGCACGCTGGTTGCCAGGAAGCTGGAGGCATATTCCAACCAGGGCGGATACGCGTCCCATGCCCATGCCATCGTAGCCAACTCCTCCAATGAGTTCAAGCAGATTTACAAGGATGAGAAGGTGCTGGAGTCCGATGCCTGGACTGTGTACACCAATCTGGCCACGGGCGGCGCCATGAGGGGATACGGAATTCCCCAGGCAGCGTTTGCCGCGGAATGCATGGCAGACGACCTGGCCCTGGCCCTTCACATGGACCCGTTGGAATTCAGGAAAAAGAACTGCATGAGGCCGGGATACGTTGACCCCCACACTCATGTGAAATGCAATACATACGGCCTGGCGGAATGTATGGAAAAGGGCCGGGAATTCATCCGCTGGGATGAGAAACGCAGGGAATATGAAAACCAGACAGGACCCGTGCGAAAGGGAATCGGTATGGCTATCTTCTGCTATAAGACAGGCGTATATCCCATATCCCTGGAAACAGCATCCTGCCGCATGATACTGAACCAGGACGGCTCCATGCAGCTGCAGATGGGGGCAACGGAAATCGGCCAGGGCGCCGACACCGTGTTTACCCAGATGGCGGCAGAGGTGACCGGAATCACGGAAGATAAGGTAAATGTGCTGTCCACCCAGGATACGGACGTAAGCCCCTTTGATACCGGCGCATATGCTTCCAGGCAGACCTATGTCAGCGGTATGGCAGTGAAGAAAACCGGCGCTATATTTAAGGAAAAGATACTGGATTACGCTGCTTATATGCTGGAGAAGCCCCAGGATACCCTGGATGTGAGGGATAACCACATTGTGGATAAGGAGACCGGAACGCAGCTGTTGCCCATGGAGGAGCTGGCCACCACGGCATTTTACAGCCTGGACCGCTCCGTACATATCACGGCAGAGGCCACCAGCCATTGCAAGACCAATACATTTGCCACGGGTGCCTGCTTTGCGGAGGTGGAGGTGGATATGCCTTTGGGCAAGGTGAAGGTGACCAATATCGTCAATGTACATGACAGCGGAAAACTGATTAACCCCAAGCTGGCTGCTGCCCAGGTACACGGCGGCATGAGCATGGGACTGGGCTACGGACTCAGCGAGGAGCTGCTCTTTGACGCAAAGGGGAGACCGTTAAACGACAATTTGCTGGATTATAAGCTGCCCACAGCCATGGATACTCCGGACTTAAACGCACTCTTTGTGGAGTTGGATGATCCCACAGGTCCCTTTGGAAATAAGGCGCTTGGGGAGCCGCCGGCGATTCCGGTTGCCCCGGCTGTGCGCAACGCAGTTCTTAACGCCACAGGCGTTGCAGTGGACAGTCTGCCCATGGATCCACAGAAGATGGTGAAGCATTTCAAGGAAGCGGGATTAATATAGAAAGGGCGGTGAAACAGCATGTATGATATCGGAAAATTTTATCAGGCAGCAGATGTGGAAGATGCGGTGCGCGCCCTAGTGGAAGACCCTGAGGCAGTGGTCATCTCCGGAGGCAGCGATGTGCTGATTAAAATCAGGGAGGGAAAGCTGGCCGGCTGCTCCCTGGTTAGCATTCACGGGATTAAGGAGCTGGAGGGCATAAGAATGGAGGAGGACGGAACCATTGTTATAGGTCCGGCCACCACATTTTCCCATATTACCAATAATGACATCATTCAGAAGCATATTCCCATGCTGGGAGATGCGGTGGACATGGCAGGCGGTCCCCAGCTGCGCAACATCGGAACCATAGGCGGCAATGTGTGCAACGGCGTGACCAGCGCGGACAGCGCCAGCAGCCTGTGCTGCCTGGATGCGGTCCTGGTCCTTAAGGGGCCTGACGGCGTCAGGGAGGTGCCCATCAGCCAGTGGTACACCGGGCCGGGAAGGACTGTGAGGAATCACGATGAAGTGCTGACGGCTATCCGGATAAAGAAAGAGAACTACCAGGGCTACGGCGGTCAATATATCAAATACGGCAAGAGAAATGCCATGGAGATCGCCACCCTGGGGTGTGCTGTAAGCGTGAAGCTGACAGAGGATAAGAAACACATACAGGACCTTCGCCTGGCATACGGGGTGGCTGCGCCCACTCCGATCCGCTGCCATACGACAGAAGAGGCTGTAAAGGGAATGGAAACAGGGGAGGCCCTGGCCCAGGCTGTGGGAAAAGGCGCTCTGGAGGAAGTAAATCCGCGTTCCAGCTGGAGGGCTTCCAGGGAGTTCAGGCTGCAGCTGGTGGAGGAGCTGGGCAGGCGTGCCGTAAAGCAGGCCGTAATCAACGCAGGAGGTGAGTGGGATGCTTAACATAGTGCATATGACTGTTAATGGAAAAGAAGTGGAGTTGGCAGTGGACCCAAGAGAATCCCTTCTGGAGACATTGCGGAACCGCCTGGGACTGACCAGTGTGAAAAAGGGCTGCGAAGTAGGGGAGTGCGGCGCCTGCACAGTGCTGGTGGACGGAGAGGCCATAGACAGCTGCATCTACCTGACCATGTGGGCGGAAGGCCGCAGCATCATGACAGTGGAAGGGTTAAAAGGGCCAAACGGCGAGCTGAGCACCATCCAGAAGGCATTTATAGAGGAAGCGGCAGTTCAGTGCGGTTTCTGTACGCCGGGACTGATCATGACAGCGGTGGAGATCGTAGGTACCGGAAAGCGGTATAACCGCGATGAGCTGCGCAAGCTGATATCCGGCCACCTGTGCAGATGCACAGGGTATGAAAACATTCTCAACGCCATGGAGCGTATTGTGGAGGAAACGTACAAGGTGGTGGGAAAATAAAAGAGATATGCAGGTGCGGTAAAGGCGGCAGCCCTGAGGAAGCTGCGGCTGACACCTGGGTATACAGGATTTTAGGATAAGAAACGAAGGACCATAGTGAAAAAGAAGGGCGCCGCGGAATGGAAGCGGAGCCTTTCTTTTTTAACCACTTATTTTTAACACAGGTGGGTACTAACATTGCGGAGGCAGATTAAAATCACAAATATAATAAACCAGTTGAAAAAATACATATTTTAGGTAAAATATGGAGGGGCATTATTTGTATTTTCATGGATATACAACTGGTCTTACAATGACATTTATGTTAACATATAAATAGGACCTGATGGCTGAGGAGGATACAAATAGGAGCACACAAAGAGAAGCAGATTCTCTTTGAATACGGGATGATAGGTGAGCATGAATCATGTTTGATATAACATCGGATAAGGTATATGTAAAAACCTTTGGTGGTTTTGATTTGTATTATCAAGGTGAGCTGATATACTTTTCCAGCAGCAAAGCCAAAGAACTTCTCGCAATACTTGTGGACTGGAGCGGAAAGGAAGTAACATTATCTCACCTGGCTGAGATTTTAAATGAAGGAGAACGGGACGAAACCGCAGCCAAACAGGCTGTCCATTTAGCGTGGCACAGACTGAAGCAGACATTGAAGAAATATGGGATTGAGAAGATTGTGGTGAAGGGCAGAGGAACCTATGCCATTAATAAGGAGGCTGTGGTCTGTGACAGCTACGATATGGTCCGCCAGGTTCAGGGGGCTTCTAACTTTTTCGTCGGGGAGTACATGCCGGAGTATAGCTGGGCGGAGGTTACTTTGTCGAATTTGATAAGGGATTATTTTGAGGAGGGGGAGTCGTAGAATTATATAGTACATATGCTTAACTGTGTGAAGCGTTCTCATATGAACGCTTCCTTTTTTTGTAAAAAATCACCATAACCCCCCAGATTGGCAGGCTTTAGGATCAATGATATGATAGTTCAACACAGACAGTTAAGACTGACTGCAAAAATATTAGGGGGAAGATAAATAAATGGAGAAGATGTTGATGCAGGAATACATTGAGGATTATGCCAAATTTCTATGTTTGGAAGAAAATGAAGGAACTCTGTTTTATTTTTTATCGAATAGAGATAGACATATTGCAGTTGGGAGAGATCCCGGAGTATTCCAGGATAAAAACAGCCTGGATATATACCAACAAACGGAAAAGAACATAATAAAATACTATCTAAATTAGGACTTGTCTATAGGGAAATCACATAATCAGAATTATGTGATGTTTGACCTTCTTACTGTAAATCCAATTTTAAACAAATTCAAGCTTCTTTACGGCAGCGGCTGCAAACACATAATTTTGATTATGTGTTTAAATAGGTTATTTTTGTGATTTATACCCATTTTAAGTGGATAAATTATATTTAAAATTTCCATAATACTACAAAAGTTGCCAAAAAGTGCCTTCTGAAACGGTTTTGTAACGATATTGAAAGCAATTGAGTGGTATATCCTTACAAAGAATGGTGGCATGCGGCCTGGAATAACGGGAGAAATAACGCTAATGGCAGATACGGAAAATGTAAATATATTTATAAAGACATTCGACGGATTCGATGTCTATGTGAATGGCAAAATGTTGTATTTTCCCAGCAGCAAGGCAAAAGAAATGCTTGCTATCATGGTTGAAAAGCGTGGAAGCAGCGTATCCTTATCCCAGATGACGTATCTGCTGTATGAAAATATAGAAGAACGTACAGCAAAAAATAATTTAAGGGTTGTATACTATCGTCTTCGCATGAACTTAATGGAACATGGGATTGAACAGATACTGATTAAAAAGAGAGGAAGCTATGCCGTTGATACGGAACTGTTTATTTGTGATTTCTACGAATTTATCAAGGGTAATTCGGATTACATAACTCTTTTTTCAGGGAGTTATATGCCTGAATATGCATGGGCAGAGGATATGCTTCCTTACCTTCGAAATCTATATCGAAAATATAACGGGGGACTCATATGACTGGAATTATTGACATTCATGCCCATATTCTTCCTGGAATTGACGATGGTTCCAGAGATTGGGATGAGAGCAGGAGAATGCTGGAAGAGTCTTACCGCCAGGGAATCAGATACATTATTGCGACCCCGCATTATTCAAGACGCGGCCTGAACCCTGACATATACGATTTGTCAGAAAAGCTGAAAGAAGAAGCACGAAGGATTGCACCTGATTTTCGGACTGGGTTGGGACAGGAGACATATTATCACGATGGATTGGTTGAGAATCTTAGGGATGGAAAAGCCCTTACCCTGGAAGGGAGCCAGTATGTACTGGTGGAATTTGACCCTCAGGTACCTTACATGAAGATGTACCAGGCTGTCAGGAAGCTGACGATGGCCAGATATATTCCAATCATAGCACATGTAGAACGTTATGCATGTCTGAGAGAAGATACCAATATGTCTGAACTATTCCAGTGCGACTGCAGGCTGCAGATGAATTTCAGCAGCCTGAAGGGAAACAGCATATTGGATAAAGAGGTTCGATGGTGCCGAAAACAGATTATGCAGGGCAGGATTTATTGTCTGGGAACTGACATGCACCGAATGGATTACAGAAAACCGGAAATTGATGAGAGTTTCCAATGGCTGGTTAATCATTTGGATGGTCTTAAATTGCATGGATTGTTGCGGGGAAATGCAAAGAATGTGATACGGAAAAGATAATATAAAAAAGTAAAACAGGAGAACAGAAAGACACATGGAAAAGACTTATGATGACGACGAAATTGAAATCGACCTTTTGGAACTGCTGGGGGAGTTTCGGCGGAAGATATGGATTATATTGGGCACCATTATACTGTTTGGCAGTGTTGCAGGTGCATTCAGTGCATTTGTACTAACTCCTCAGTATAAATCCACTGCAATGGTTTATATTCTTTCAAAAGAAACCACATTGACATCACTGGCTGATTTGCAGATAGGAAGCCAGCTGACAAAGGACTATAAAATTATTGTGACAAGCAGAAGAGTCCTCAATCAGGTAATTGAAGATATGGAATTGAGCCTTACATATAAAGAGTTAGTGGAAAAGGTAACCATTGATAATCCTCAGGACACGCGTATTCTCTCCATCTCCGTGGAGGACCCGGACCCCGCCATGGCAAAATTGATTGCAGACAAGATAGCCGTTACTTCTTCTGACTATATTGGCGACATCATGGAAATGGTACCGCCTAAACTGATTGAGGAAGGTGAGGTTCCGATTCTTAAATCTAGTCCGAGCAATACAAAGAACGCATTAATAGGCGGTTTTATAGGGGCAGTATTGGTATGCGGTTTCATTACAGTGAATGTAATTCTGAACGATACAATCCGCACCGAGGAAGATGTTACAAAGTACCTTGGATTGTCTGTCCTTGCATCGGTGCCGGAACGTGAGGGAGAGAAACCAGAAGATAAAGAGGCAATGATTTCCTCTAAACCAAAGAACAAACCAGCAGTAGGAAAATCCAGAAAGAAGAAAAGAGGAGGCCATGCGTCATGAGTCAATTTGTTACATTAAACAGGATAATGAAGGATGACTATCATTATAACGAAGCCATCAAGACGTTGAGGACCAATATACAATTCTGTGGAAACGGCATTAAGACAATCATGCTGACCAGTTCTCTTCCCGATGAGGGAAAAAGTGACATAACTTTTGCCATGGCCTCATCCCTTGCCCAGATTGGAAAACGGGTAGTGATGATAGACGCGGATATTCGTAAATCAGTTCTGGTTTCACGTTACCAGCTGGAACATGAGGTGCCTGGATTGTCACAATATTTAAGCGGACAAAGGCCGCTTGAGCATGTCCTCTATGATACGAATATAGAAAATCTCAGCATCATATTTGCAGGACCTTATTCGCCGAATCCGGCGGAGCTTTTGGAGGAAAGCCTGTTCAGCGACATGATTTCAAAATTAAAGGAAAAGTATGATTATGTCATCATTGATACGCCACCCATGGCAAACCTGATAGATGGAGCTATTGTGGCCCGTCAATGTGATGGGGCGGTGATGGTGATTGAAAGCGGTTCAATAAGCTATCGGCTGGAGCAGCGGGTAAAGGGACAGCTGGAAAAAAGCGGGTGCCGTATTTTGGGGGTAGTTCTCAATAAGGTAAGCATGGAACGAAATGGATACTATAGTAAGTACTATGGAAAATACGGGAAATACTCTAAATATGGTCATTATGGAAAATATGACAGATACGAGAAGGCAGAGGCATGAGTTGGATCCGAAACCATAAGAATTTGGTGCACCGGATAGCTGTGGGAGCTGCAGCACTTTCATTTACCTGTTTCATTTGGACTGGTGTTCAACTGTATCGGGGCAGGAAGGTCCTGGAGGCAGAGATTGCAGCCAGGAATCATGGGAAACAGTATGAGGTACAGGAAGACAGCATGTGCAGTTTTAGCGGAGATGTTGTGAAATATAAGGGAAAGCAGTACAGACGCAACAGCTATGTCAAGGCTATTTTGTGTATAGGGGTGGATCGGTCAGGAAATATGACGGAGAAGACCACCACTGGATTTGGGGGACAGGCAGACGGTTTATTTTTAATTGCCCAGGATACGGTCCGGAACACGGTGAAAATACTGATGATACCCCGGGACACCATGACGGATATTATGCTCACTGATTTAAGTGGAAATGAGTTGGGAAAAGACCTGCAGCATTTGAATCTGGCATATGCGTATGGGGATGGGCGGGAGAGAAGCTGTGAGTATATGGCGGAAGCAGTATCTGAGCTTTTTGGAGGATTGAAAATAGAATGGTACATGGCAGCTGACACAAGTGCCATCCCAGTATTGAATGATGAGGTTGGTGGGGTTAGCGTAACCATTGGAACAGATGGGATGGAATCCAGGGATCCTGCGTTGGTGAAGGGTGAAACTGTAATCCTGAAAGGAAAACAGGCGGAGATATTCGTCCGTTACAGGGATATTCGTGTTGACCACTCGGCAATATACCGTATGGACCAGCAGCAGCAATACATAAAAGGTTTTTTTGAGGCAGTCCAAAAGCATTCGGCTAAGGACAGCGGGCTTGTGGTCAGGTTATTTGACCGGGTTCAGGAATACATGGTTACTAATATGGCCAAAGACCAGTATCTAAAAGTAGCTATGGACGTAGTTGGAAGCGGGAAACTGAGTGATGAAGATTTCTACACAGTGCCTGGTGAAGGCGTGGTGACTCCCAGATATGATGAATTTTATGCTGACAAAGAGGCACTGACGCCTATACTGCTGGAGCTGTTTTATCGGGAGATAGAATAGGACGGCAGGGCAGAGAACCGCCATACCCGCGGTGCAGTAAAATACTGCAATATCCAGCATGGTATTATGCTGTTTATTGAATATAACTACTCTTAGGAGAGAAAGGAGAGGTGAAGGATATGAAAAAGAAATGCATAGCAGCTTTAGTGCTGGCAGCAGCTCTGGCATCTCAGCCTGCATGGGCTTTTGCAGCAGGCAGTGCTTCCAGCAGCGGCAGTGATGGCAGCGGTTCCATTAGCTCATCCAGCAGCAGTAGCAACAAAGGCACTACAAGCTCTAAGTCCAACACCACAGTATCTGTATCATCTACTGGTGTCAAGACTACAGGCGCCACAACCAGTGCAAGCCCAACAGGCAGTACGATTGGCGTTGCAGTAGACACAGTAACGACTACAGGACAGCAGGTAACAACCAATTCTAAAGGAGAGGCTGTTATCGGCGACACCGCTGTTGCATTTGCAGACAGCGTTGCAGCAACAACAGGACTTCCTTCTAATGTGGTATCAGCTATCAACGATATCAATGCAGGGAAGCCTCTGAATGAAGCTGTACAGGGGGTTGACCTGACAGGTTATAATGCCTTGACAGGAACACACGCAATCATCACAAAAGATGCAGCTACCGGCACAGTTAAGACTGGTGCGGTAGAGGTATCTCTGTATGTGCCTAACCTGGTTTCCAACGTTAACAACGTACAGGTTTTGTTCTATGACAATGCTACTGGCCAGTGGCAGCTGATTCCGGCTGTTAAGGTGGATCCGGTAACAAAAACAGTAGCTGTCAATGTTCCTGGGTCTGGTACATTATCCGTAGTGTATAAGAACTAGCAGCATTGAGAAAAGACTGGCCGGGGGCAGTAAATGGCTGAAGCCGGGCCCCCGGTTTTACAGAAGTGCTGTGGAGAAAAGAGTGGTGGGAGAGAGATGTATCGAAAAGCAGATAAAGGCTGGCTGAAGCATTGTGACTTCACCTTAATAGATGCAATATGCCTTCAGGCCGCATATATTGCTGCATACTTTATACGACAGGGGATCCGTTGGCCTTATGCCAGTCAGTTGTACCGAAATATGGCATTTGTATTTCTGTTCATACAAATTTTTGTGACCTTTTTTGGCGAGAGCTTTAAAAATGTGTTAAAAAGGGGGAAATTTAAGGAGCTTACAGAAACTATAAAACACGTATGCCAGGTTATTCTAATTGCGGCTTTTTATCTGTTTGCGACCCAAAAAGGGGAGGAGTATTCCAGGATAACCTTAGTGACAACAGGCATTTTATATGTTGTTATTAGTTACATAGCCAGAATTTATTGGAAGAAATATTTATTGACAAGAGGTTTGGAAGGAAAAGGCAAGCGTTCTTTACTTATTCTTACATCCAAGGGAATGGTGGAAGAGGTGGTACAGAATATACTAAATAAAAATTACGAACGTTTCCACATCATAGGCGTATCTCTGATGGATGCGGATTGGGCTGGCAAAACTATAAATGGAGTAACCATAGTGACAGACAGGACCGGAATTGCTGAATATGTGTGTCGGGAATGGGTGGATGAGGTGTTCATAAATCTGCCGAAGAACATGCCGCTGCCGCAGGAGCTTATGGATGATTTCATTGACATGGGAGTCACAGTACATCTTAAGCTGATTGAGATGGGTAGGCTGAAAGGACAGATACAGCATGTGGAGCGTTTGGGAAGTTATACGGTTCTTACCAGCTGTATTAATATGGCGTCATGGAGGCAGGCATTTTTTAAGAGGGTCATGGATATTGCGGGAGGGGTGTTAGGCTGTATATTGACAGGAATATTGTTCTTGTTCGTGGCGCCCTGTATCTATGTTCAGTCACCGGGACCGATTTTTTTTTCGCAGGTGCGCATTGGAAAGAATGGCAAGAGATTTAAATTATATAAGTTCCGCAGTATGTACATGGATGCGGAAGAACGGAAAAAGGAATTAATGAATCAGAACCGTGTAAAAGGCGGGATGATGTTTAAGATAGAGAATGACCCCAGGATTATAGGCGGAAAAAAGGGAATTGGAAATTTTATCAGGAATTATTCAATCGATGAGTTCCCGCAGTTCTGGAATGTGCTTAAAGGGGATATGAGTTTGGTAGGCACCAGGCCGCCTACTGTGGATGAGTGGGAGAAATATGATTTGCATCATAGGGTCAGATTAAGTGTAAAGCCTGGAATTACAGGTATGTGGCAGGTAAGTGGAAGAAGTGAGATTACGGATTTTGAAGAGGTCGTGAAGCTGGATAAGGAATATATAACTGAATGGAGGATGGGGTTGGATATTAAGATTTTGCTTCAGACAGTGCAGGTTGTGCTGGGGAGAGGCGGAGCGATGTAGGGATGGTGTACTGTAATGTATGTTATCACTACTGTTCTAAAGCGTGATTTTGAATTCGAGTTGAGTACCAAGCTTGCGGGATGGTACGCGGAAGTTTGCCGAAAGGTATAAAGAGTTTTTCTGTAATCCTAGGGACATATCTTGGAATATATGTCACCAAAAACGAGTGGCTGTAAATAAAAATGTCAGCCAGAGAGTGAGGATGCATCTGAAACAAGAACATTGGATCTGGTGGTCGCACTTGATGCAGAAGTTGCATATTCTGATGGAAATTTTGTGATTATTGTTGCATCAATGAATTACAACGGTAAGAAGAATTTCTTTGACACATATGTGGTCGAGGTGGTTATCAAGCTAGGGGGTCAGTATAATCCAGATACAATGCTGGTAATTAAGTCCACAATTTCGGTTGGATTTACTGCATTTGCGCATGAATTCTACCACTGTGACAATATCATCTTCAGTCCGAATTCTTGCATGAATTTAAGGGATTGTATGACAATGGCTAGCCTCATGAATTAATTGGCCAGAAAAGCGGTATGATGACCGGAAAATACATGAAAGTGGGTTGGAAAAGATGTTTTCGTGTAGAAGCGTTTGTATAGTGATCTCTTCATTATAAAGCGAAACTGTGATGAGTCAGGCGTAGGTCTTTCCTATTTTAAAGCGAAAGTGGGAAGTGTCATTGGCTGATAGGGGAATGAAATTATTCTTTTTGGATAGATGATTACAGAGAGTGATTACCTTATTATAAGGCGAAAGTCATAGCACGAAGAATGATGTCCATACCGCTGAAAGCTTGATAAATCAAGGACTTTTTAGAAATATTTGTTACATGATGGCAGGACTAGCCAAATGATATTAGTCGCATCCAAAGCATCGTTTTTCGGTTGTTATGTACAAAGGCTGTCTATCCAAAATGGATTATTGAAGTCAATAAGGTATTCAACATTCGAAGTGTTTGTCCAAACGGAAATAGTTGATGAATGGATAATAAGAATGAACATTTCAGGTATTGATTTTACTAGATTCTCGTTGCGTTGATTGGATAGACCAGACATGAAAAATTGACAGAATAAATTACTTGGCAGAAAGGACACTGTGGAAATCATGAAGATGTTATGAATACTTGGGTGATTATCCGCAGTGATTTCGATCATAGAGAAAAGAAACAAAGGGGAACCACGAGATGAGTTATGTGGATTTGAAAAACAAAACTATTTTGGTTACTGGCGCTGCCGGTTTTATAGGCTCTAACCTGGTAAAGCGACTTTATAAAGATGTGGAGGATGTGACAGTCATCGGCATCGATAACATGAATGATTATTACGATGTGCGATTGAAGGAAGCAAGGCTTTCTGAACTGTCAGCGCATCCTTCCTTTATTTTTGTTCAAGGTAGTATTGCGGATAAGGAACTGGTCAATAAGGTATTCGAACAGTACAGGCCACAGATTGTTGTAAATCTCGCTGCCCAGGCAGGTGTCCGATATTCTATCATTAATCCGGATGCCTATATTGAATCGAATCTGATCGGTTTCTATAACATCCTGGAGGCTTGCAGGCATTCTTTTGATGATGGCCACACGCCGGTAGAACATCTGGTCTATGCGTCCAGCTCATCTGTCTATGGTTCCAATAAGAAGGTACCGTATAGCACTGATGATAAGGTGGATAATCCTGTTTCCCTCTATGCAGCCACGAAGAAATCAAACGAGCTGACGGCTCACGCTTATGCGAAGCTGTACAACATTCCGTCTACAGGACTCAGGTTCTTCACAGTGTATGGTCCGGCCGGTCGCCCGGATATGGCGTATTTCGGCTTTACGGACAAGTTGAGGGCAGGAAAAACGATCCAGATATTTAACTATGGCAACTGTAAGAGAGATTTTACATATATCGACGATATCGTGACCGGCGTGGAAAAGGTGATGACCAAGGCTCCTGACAAAGCAATCGGTGAGGACGGGATTCCTGTTCCACCTTACGCTCTCTATAACATTGGAAATAACCATCCTGAGAACCTGTTGGATTTCGTGCAGATACTGAGCGAGGAATTGGTAAGGGCTGGCGTGCTATCGGAGGATTATGACTTCGATGTACACAAGGAACTGTTGCCAATGCAGCCCGGGGATGTCCCGGTGACCTATGCAGATACAAGTGCGTTGGAGCGTGATTTTGGGTTTAAACCAAGTACTGATCTGAGAAGTGGATTGAGAAGGTTTGCGGAGTGGTATAAAGAGTTCTATATGTAAGAGCGGTATTTGGACGGTAGAGATACAAGAGCTGGGAGGAGAACACGATTATGAGAGAGTTTAAAGATTTGAAGATCGCAGTCGCCGGAACTGGGTATGTGGGACTTTCGATTGCCACGCTTCTGGCGCAGCATCATAAGGTAATAGCTGTAGATATTATCCTTGAGAAGGTTGAATTGATTAATAATAGAAAGTCCCCTATTCAGGATGATTACATTGAAAAATATCTTGCTGAAAAAGATTTGAATCTGACGGCTACTTTGGATGCAAAAGAATCTTATGCGGATGCAGACTTTGTGGTGATTGCTGCACCTACAAATTATGACAGCAAGAAGAATTTCTTTGATACTTCAGCAGTTGAAAATGTGATCGGTCTGGTTATGGAATATGCCCCTGACGCAATCATGGTCATCAAATCCACCATTCCGGTTGGATATACAAAGAGCATTCGCGAGAAAACCGGGAGTAAGAATATCATCTTCAGCCCTGAGTTTTTAAGAGAGTCAAAGGCATTGTATGATAATTTATATCCCAGCCGTATCATCGTTGGTACTGATATGGAAGATGAACGTCTAGCTGAGGCAGCACATACCTTTGCTGAGCTTCTGCAGGAAGGTGCCATCAAGGAGAACATCGACACACTGTTTATGGGCTTTACAGAAGCAGAAGCAGTGAAACTGTTTGCCAATACATATCTGGCACTTCGTGTGGCGTATTTCAATGAACTTGATACTTATGCGGAAATGAAAGGGCTTAATACTCAACAGATCATCAAAGGCGTCTGCCTGGATCCGCGTGTCGGAGATTTTTACAACAATCCCTCTTTTGGATATGGCGGCTACTGCCTGCCGAAAGATACCAAGCAGCTGCTGGTCAATTATCAGGATGTTCCAGAGAACTTGATTGAAGCAATCGTAGAAAGCAACAGGACGAGGAAAGATTTCATAGCAGACCGTGTACTGGAGATAGCCGGCGCTTATGGAGCAAATGATTCCTGGGATGAAAGTCGGGAAAAGGAAGTTGTTGTCGGTGTGTATCGGCTGACTATGAAGAGCAACAGCGATAACTTCCGCCAGAGCAGTATCCAGGGCGTAATGAAGCGGATCAAAGCCAAGGGAGCTATAGTAATCATTTACGAACCGACTATGAAAGACGGGGATACTTTCTTCGGAAGTAAGGTCGTAAACGATTTGGATGAATTCAAGAGGCAGAGCCAGGCTATCATTGCTAACCGGTATGACAAGTGTCTGGATGAAGTGAAAGAGAAAGTATATACGAGGGATATTTTCCAAAGGGATTAATGGAGACAGATATGGATAAAAATTTTAAACATAAGCATGAAAAACCAAGGCTCTGCCTGGTATCCTCATCGGGCGGTCATTGGGAGCAGTTGCAGAAATTGCAGCCATTAATAGATAAGTACGATGGATTTATGATTACTGAAAAAACGCAGTTTCAACAAAATGCGAAGTATTTTATGATTCAAACAGACCTTAAGGATAAATTCATGCCTTTTAAGATGGCCATAAATTGCCTTAGATCCATTGTAATATGGATTAAAGAGCGTCCGGATTTTGTGATTACCACAGGGACTATGGTTGCTTATTCATTTTATCTTCTAGCTGTGTTGTTTCACAAAAAGTTTGTTTATATAGAGACGTTTGGCAGAGCGAATATGCCTACTGTGGCAGGAAAGAGGATGGAGAAGCACTCTGCTCTCTTTATCGTACAATGGGAATCTCAAAAGAAGTATTACAAGAAAGCCATTTATGGAGGATGTCTTTATTAAAGATTATACCAGAACTTATGGTTGTGGAGGATACATAAACGAATGATATTTGTAACTGTTGGCTCAAGAAAATATCCCTTTGATCGATTATTTAAAGAATTAGATGAGTTGTATGAGGATGGAACTCTATGTGAACCAATGTTCGCGCAAATAGGAACATCTACATATCAACCGAAACATTATAAATTCAAGGATTTTATTTCGCCTGAGGAGTTCATCGAGAAGATTAATGAGGCTGATATTGTTGTATCGCATGGCGCATCCGGTTCCATTATGAAAGCTCTTAATGCAGGTAAAAAGGTAATTGCTGTAACACGCCTTGAAAAGTATGGAGAACATATCAATGATCATCAGATACAAAATAACGAAGCTTTTAGCAGTAATGGATACGTTTTGATGGCAGGGTTGGAGCTTGACGATCTCGGCGAATGCTTCAAGAAAATATATGACGGTGCAGACGGGGTGAGACCTTGGGAGAACAAGGATCCGATGGCAATAGTGAATATGATTGATAAATTTATTCAGGAGAATTGGTAATATGAGCAGCAATAGATTAGCGAAGAAAGTCAGATATGCATTACGTTTTTTGCCCGATGAATTATATATACAACTGAATTATTTTGCACATTTTAAGAAATTTGCCAATCTTAAGAAGCCAGTTACATACAATGAAAAATTAAATTGGTTGAAATTACATGATCACAATCCGTTATATACGATGCTTGTGGACAAGTATGAGGTGAAAAAATATGTAGAAAAAATAATCGGGGATGGGGGGGGTATCATACCAACTCTTGGAATCTGGGAGCGCTTTGAAGATATAAATTTTGAGGCATTACCTAATCAATTTGTTCTGAAGTGTACGCATGACTCGGAGGGATTAGTGATTGTAAAGAACAAAAACCTTTTAGATAAAAAGGCTGCAAAAGTAAAGATTGAAAATTGCTTAAAACAGAATTTTTATTGCATAGGACGCGAGTGGCCTTACAAAAATGTTAAGCCTAGAATTATCGCTGAAAAGTATATGGAGGACGCTGAAACTGGAGAACTTCGAGATTATAAATTTTTCTGTTTTAATGGTGAGCCAAAGGCAATGTTTATCGCTTCAGATAGAAACTCTGGTCATGTAAAATTTGATTATTATGATATGGAATTTAATCATCTTGACATAACACAGAAATACCCAAATGCAGAGATTCCTAATAAAAAACCGAATTGTTTTAATGAAATGATAGTCCTGGCAGAAAAGCTATCGTTTGGAATCCCGCATGTCCGGGTTGATTTATACGAAGTAAATGGAAACATATATTTTGGTGAAATGACATTTTTTCATTTTAGCGGTTTTATACCATTTAGACCAAATAATTGGGACAAGGTATTTGGGGACTGGCTGATTCTTCCTGCTAAAAAAGTCAAACGCCAACTGTAATAAATGCCAGATGGTGAATCTGGACATATTATACAGGAGATAAAATTACAGATGAGAAGATAAAAATATTTTAGAAAATTAAAGTATATGTTTCATGCGGATTCCTGCAAAATCAGGCTCGATCTTTACAAAGTGGAAAGAAAATCTGTGTTGGAGAGTTTATACTGTATATATTATGTGCTTTCGTCGTCTTTAAGCCTAGTAAGTGGGATAGAATAATGGGAGACTGGGTAGAGCTACTCCAAAATATATCGTAGTGTAATATCCGATTTCTTGATATGGGAGGAAAACCACAGCGTGAAGAAAATAAAAATACTTATAGTTACAACTACAGGATTAGGGAAAAAAGAGGGAATATCTACAATCATCTTAGATTATTTCTCCCGCTTTGATAAAGATAAATTTGATATTGATATTATTGCATCAGGCTCATATAACTATGATCTGGTGGTTGAATTTCAAAACGCTGGTATAAATATACGTTGCCTTCCATCCAGAAAAGCAAGCGTGAGAAAATATATCATCGCGTTTTATAAACTTTTTAAACTACAACATTATGATGCTCTTTATATTCATGGAAGTAGTGCAATTATGTCAATAGAACTTGGAATAGCAAAACTTGCAGGTTGTAAGGTAAGAATTGCTCATTCTCATAATACAACCTGTGACCATAAAAAAGCCGATAAAATATTGCGACCTTTATTTTATATTTTATATACAGATGCATTTGCATGTGGGAAGGAAGCAGGAAAATGGCTTTTTGGCTCTCGTCCATATCAATTAATAAAGAATGGGCGTGATATAAAAGGATATAAATTTGATGAGCTTAAAAGAGCGGCGCTCCGCAGACAATTAAAAGTTCATAATGAAGACTTGCTGATAGGTCATGTTGGGAATTTTAATCGACAGAAAAATCAGGAATATCTGATTAATGTATTTGCTGAATTACTTCAATTAAAACCTAATTCCTGGCTTTATCTTATGGGGGATGGGAAGAATAAACAAAAGTGTATGGAACTTGCAGATAAATTGAAAATATCAAATAGAGTCATTTTTACCGGTTCCATTACTAATGTGTCAGATATGCTCCAGGCAATGGATGTAATGGTACTTCCTTCAATCCATGAAGGTCTCCCCTTAGTGGTGGTAGAATGGCAAATGGCAGGATTACCTTGTTTAGTGTCGGATACCGTAACTAATGAATGTGTATTCACGGATCTAGTTTATTTCATGTCACTAGAAGAATATTTGAAGTGGGCAAATAGAATTATTACTTTGGGAAAAACAGATCGATTAACAAATTCAAAAATTGCAATTGATAGTGCAATAGAAGCTGGTTTTGATATAGAATTAGATGCTTCACGTCTTCAGGAGTATTTTATAGAGCGCTGTGATAGGGGATGAAAATATGCTATCTATAGAGGGAATTCGGTTAAAAATCAGAAACAAAGTTTATATTCCGCTTACCTGTAGATCGCGGGGCAAGAAGTTAAATAATACGGATTTCACTATTATTTCCAACAACTGTTGGGGTGGCACTGTATATGAAGCATATAACCTGCCCAAAGAATCGCCTACAGTAGGTATGTTCTTTATGGCAGAGGATTACATAACATTTTTGTCGGATTTAAAAGGGTATATAAATGGAACACTTGAATTCATTAAGCCGGAAGAATCACGATGGAAAGACGCACCCCAAGTATCAGGAGATAGGCGTTTTGGTTCATATCCTGTCGGATTACTTTCAAATGGTAAAAGTTATATAGAGATCTTTTTCCTGCATTATCATAGCGAAAAAGAAGCTAAAGATAAATGGGAACGAAGGTGTAAGAGAATCAATTGGGATAGATTGTTGGTTAAATTTAATGACCAAAATGGGTGTGCTGTAAAAAATATATATGATTTTATGGATCTTCCGTTTAAGCACAAATTGTTCTTCACGTGTAAGAAATGGCCTGGAATTAGTGGGGGGGGGGGGACTATTATACGACAGTTCCCAAAACATGATTCTATAATGGCTTCTTATGAGCCTTTTGGAAAGAGTAAGTATATAGATATAACGAAATTGCTGAATTCCTTGTAAGGAAAACCGTTGGGAGGAGTTATGAGCGAAAATAAAGAGCCGTTGGTAACAACAGTTATTACTACATATAAACGAAAGCCGGAAATTGTAAAAAGAGCATTAGATAGTATTGTCGGACAGACATATGACAATATCGAGATATTTGTGGTTAATGATTGTCCGACTGATAAAAAACTGATTGAAGATTTGAAAAATATGATTGCTTCGTCTTCGGGAGATAGAACGGTCCATTATATTGTTGTTGAGAAAAACGGTGGCGCTTGTAGAGCGAGAAATATAGCTCTGGAAAAAGCAAAAGGAAAGTATTTTGCTTGCCTAGACGATGATGATGAATGGCTGCCAAAGAAAATAGAGCTTCAAGTGAGAGCGCTAGAAGAGCATCCAGATGCTGTAATAGCGTACTGTAATGCTGTAATTAGGTATGCAGATATAGGTAAGGAAACAGTGCGGTTTACAAAAAAACAAAATGAAGGAAATTTATATTATGAATTGATTGGAAAAAATAATATCGGCTCATGCTCATTCCCAATGTTCCGTGTAGATGCTATAAAGAGAGCAGGTGGCTTTGATGCAAATATGCTAGCATTACAGGATTGGGATTTGTACCTTCGGATTTTGAAAGAGAACAAGGCTGTGTATGTACATGAACCTGTAGCGGTTTACTATTTTTATGCAGGTCAAAGAATTTCTGCTCATCCAGAAAATAGAATTATTGCTTACGAACGGTTACATCAGAAATTAGGTAAAGATCTTGAAAATAACCGTAAATCAGCAGCTGCTTTTTATTTGATGGGGACATATTTTTACAGCTTAGCGGGCAATGTAAAGACGGCAATGCATTATTACATCCTTGGAGTTAAAAATGATCCCTGCAATTTTAAGAGAAATATTAAAGATTTCTTTAGAATGACAGGCAGAAAATTTGTAAAGACAAAGAATGTATAGCAGAGGTGAACGAACATGGATTACAATACCCTTGTAAAACAATTGGCAGATAAAGAACTGACCTATATATTAGAGCACGGATTCGCACATGCCGGTTTTAATGGTCCTTATTATAATCAGGATACACCGGTAAGAAATTCTGCTCACTGGATTGTAACATATAGTTATCTCTATGAGAAAACAGGAAAGCAAGAATACTATGATGCGGCAAAAATTCTGAGTGAATACCTGTTAAGAAAAGAAAATTATGGGACAAGCGGAAGCATTCGATGTAGAACAGATGCAAGATACGACCACACGAATGGACTAATTGGACAGGCGTGGGTTATTGAAGGGCTAGTGGAATCTGCTAGATTGTTTAAAGACCTTTCTTACTATGAAAAAGCTGTACAATTGTTTAAGATTCAAGAGTACAACTCTAATAACAACTTGTGGGAAGTAACCGATTGTAATGGTGAAAAGGACTATGATCTAACCTTTAATCACCAGCTTTGGTTTGCAGCATCAGGGGCGATGATATTAGAATTTGAAACGGAAAACAAGATAAATAAATCCGTATTCATCGACAATCAAATCCAAGACTTTTTGTCTGCGGCGGAAAAAAAATACTTTAAGGTAAAAAAAGACGGCTGTATTGTTCATGTAGTAGACTATCAAAAAAGTCCAGATGAGGTTGAACATAGTAAAAAATTACAGAATGCGCGGAAAATGGCCAGTATCACAGAAAATCCGGTAAAGGTCATTAAGAAAAAGATAACCGATAAGCTATCGAAATTTTCGCTTACCGAAGGATTAGAAGAAGGATATCATATTTTTGATCTGTATGGATTCGCCTTATTAAAGAAATTGTATGGAAATCATTCGATTTATAAATCTGATAATTTTAAAGCAGCAGTACATTACGCGCTGGACACGAACCAATTATTGAAATTACGAAATAGTTGTGGCGGCGAAAAATTCAATAAGTTTGCTTTCGGTTATAACTCGCCAGCATTTGAGTATCCTTTTGTTGCATACATGTTTAATGGAACAATTAATCAATTTTTAGTAGATAAATTATTTCAATTTCAGCTAGATGCAACATACAAAGAAGACAGATTATCTCAAAATTGTGTCGATCCCAATACGTTAGAAGCACGAATATATGAACTTGTACGCTATCTTCAACTCAATGAACTACATTTCACAAGAAGAAAAAAACAAAAGGTTTGTTTTCTAACAAATAACATTGCAGAAATGGGTGGAAGACAGAGGGTCAATGCCTTACTTGCAAGTGAAATGTCCAAAACTGATGATTTGGATGTTTCAATCGTTTTTACTTCGAATTATAAAACTGCAATGAAACGGTTTTATTACCTGAATAATAATGTGAGGGTGTTATGGAGTCAGAAATTGAGCCCAAGCAAGCGAGATTCCTTATATAAGATTGCTAGGTATATTAACAAGAAAATAATCCGATTTAGAAACACTAGCTTTTTACAGTTTGTGTATTTTCCTCCATATGAAGTAAGAAATTACAATCAATTTTTTTCTGATAATAAGTTTGACGTAGTCGTTGGTGTCGGTACCAGAGCGGGTGCGATGCTTTCGTTACTCAACGATAAAAGTAAGAAAGTTGTTTGGTTACATAATTCTTATGATGTATATTTCTTAAAGAAAGATTACTTTCAATGGCATCAGGACGGTTTATATAAGAAGTTATTGAGTAAGCCTGATGCGATGGTAGTTTTAACAGATGGAGACATTAATAGGTATAAGAGATACATAGAATGTGATCCAATTAGAATATATAATCCTCTCACTCTTGTCTGTAAGGATGAAGCAAAGCTGGAAAATAATGAGTTGGTCTTTGTCGGAAGACTTGATTATGATATAAAAGGGCTTGATTTATTAGCAGATATTTTTTCGATTGTAAAAATGAAAATATCTGAAGCTCGATTGACGATTGTAGGAGATGGAAATGGAAGAAAGCGGCTGGAAGAAACTTTAGCAAAGTTAAATCTGCAACATAGTGTAAATTTTGTTGGTCAAAGAGATAATGTTATGCAATATTATCAGCAAGGTTCAGTTGTGCTTTTGACATCTAGAAAAGAGGGATTTGGTCTTGTGACCACAGAGGCAATGGAGTGTGGCTTACCGGTTGTGTCTTTCAAGACGGAAGGTCCATCGGAAATTATAAATGACGGGAGAAATGGGTTTCTTATTGATAATTATGATGTTAATGCATTTGCGGAAAAGGTTATCTTGATATGCAAAAATAAAGAGTTAAGAAGTGTAATGGGTAGAAAGGCAAAGGAACGAGCGAAAGATTTTTCAATTGATAAGATTGTTAATGAATGGAGAGAATTGTTTGTTCGGATCTAAAAGGAGCTGTCATGCTAGTGGGAAAAAGTAATAATGGTGTGCATGGGAAAATGGACCAAGCGATACTATGGGTATTGATAGGGCTATTTGCTGTACCGATTTTTGTCAGAGAAATGGTGCTTTCAAATTTTTATCAAATTAATATTTTTGCTGCATTGGGCTGTTTGTTTGTATTTCATGTCACGCTAAAAGGAGGAAAGCTACGAAGAAAGGACTTTGTACCATATTTAATTATTGTATGCTTGATTGTAATATTGGCACTTTCTGAAATTCATGCAGGACGAACTTTGAAAGGTTTTGTCCGAGTATTTTTTGGACTTATAATGCCACTACCATTGCTTTTTTATGAAATGTACAACCCAAGGAAAACAATTCGAATTATTGTATATACTTTTAGGACTGTATCATTTTTAATAGTATGTCTTGGCATTGTGGACTTAGTCTTAGGAAGACGAATTATTGTATCCTATTTCAATTTGGCGCATGATGCCAACTATGCAAATATGGCATTAGGCTCCATACGTCTGTATTCATATATTGGTCATCCGCTTTATAACGCAGAACTGTTTTTAATGACTTTTGGATTGAACTATATATATGGTGAACTATTTGAGAAAAATCATAAGCAGGATAAATGGGTTATTTTAATAACAGTGATTGGTGTTGCGTTGACTGCTTCAAAATCTGCAATAGCAATCTTTTTGGTATTATTAATTGTTTTGTATGTAAAAAGCATTCGGTATACCGTATTCATTTTGGCCATTTTGGCCATTGGCTATTTTTATGGCGTGTTCGATCTTGTTTTACAACGTTTCAGTGGTTCTTTGACAACTGGACGAGCAGAGGTTTGGAGTCGTATTAGTTCGAAAGGTATAAAATTTTTCCATTTCTTTTGGGGAAATGGATCCGATAGCAAATATAGTTATGCGTACCTTGAGGAGTGGGCTAGAGCAGCATTTGAGTATCCATATAGATTGTACGCACTCGAATTTGGTATCTTATTTACTATATTGATTTTTGTTTTTCTCTTTGTAATCCCTGAGGTAAGAATTATTAAAAACTGTACAAGATGGATACTTTTTTCAATTGTATTTTTAGCTGTTGTTGCACATGTAAATACATATAATGGTATTGGTACCTACTCAGATCCGATGTATTTATACTGCTTATTTGGCTGTACCATGCTGAATATGAGTATGTTGCTGAAAAAGGAAAATTTAGATGAATAATAAATTTCTTAAGCACTTCTTGGTAATAGGAAGTGGAACCTTTATAAGCATGGTTATCGGTTTTTTGACGACACCGATAATTACACGCATTGTTAGTCCGACTGAATATGGACAGTTCTCTATTTTTACAATGTACTCCAATATGGCCTTAATGGTTTTATATTTAGGCTTGGATCAATCATTGGTTAGATTTTTTTATCAAAAAGAAACGGATCAATATAGAAGAGAACTACTATTTAAATGCTTGAAAAATCCTGTAATTGGTACAGCTGTTTCTGGAATTGTTGTATTAATATTATCGGCGATAGGCCTTATTCAATTTGAATTAGGAAAAGTGGCATTATCCTTAGTTTGCTTTTATACTTTTATTCAGATTATATATCGCTTTTCTTTACTTTTGGTAAGACTTCAGTATAAAAGTAAACTATATTCGATTCTCGGTATTGTCCAAAAAACTGTGTATGTTGTGCTTACAATACTTTTTGTTAAGCTAAACTTTTTCTCGGACACAATGTCTTTGGCCGTAGCTACAGTTTTAGCAGCACTGACATGCATGATTATTAGCATCGTAGCAGAGAGACGGTTATGGAATCCGGGGTTGCTAGGGAAAAACGAGTGTACAATCACCCAAGGAGAATTGATTGGATATGCTTATCCATATATTTTTTCTATGGGCGTGACAACATTGTTTCAATATATTGATAAAATATCATTGAATTATTATTGCTCATATGAAGAAGTTGGAATTTATTCATCAACAATGACATTGATCCATGTGTTTTCTATTATCCAGACAACCTTTAATACGCTTTGGGCGCCAATGGCGGTAGAACATTATACAAATGATAAGGAAGATGTGTCTTTTTACCAAAAAGGAAATCAAATTATTACAGTTATAATGTTTTTCATTGGATTTACATTGATTTTGTGCAAAGATGTGTTTTCTGTTTTGCTTGGAGCAAAATATAGAGAGGCTGCATACATATTGCCGTTCCTGATTTTCAATCCAATTATGTATACGATATCTGAAACCACTGTAAATGGATTGGTATTTAAAAAGAAGAGCAATATGCAGGTCGTGGTTTCACTGGGAGCGTGTATTGTGAACATTATAGGTAATACGATTCTTGTCCCTAAACTTGGTTGCCAGGGGGCAGCGATATCGACCGGTTTTTCCTATATTGTATTCTTTACATTAAGAACTATTTTATCAAATCGATATTTCTATGTAGATATTCATTTGAAAAAGTTTTATTTTATTACCGCATTAGCTATTATGTATGCGTTTTATAATACTTTTGTCAAATTTAATATAGGCTCCATTGTTGGATATATTGTATGTGCGGTTTCACTAGTCCTTCTGTACAGAGCAACAGTTAAATGTGGCATTCAATATGTAATGGATATGGCAACCGTATTTTTTAGAAAGAAGGCCGACAAATGAATATAAAAAATTACTATGTGTACCTAAATCACTAGTATATAATTTGGCTATATTTGGATGGTGGGGGGGGGGGGGTGGCTTCCGATATTTTTTCAAATAATGTCAGAATAAAAGGCATACAACCTTTTAAGAAAACCAATATCATAATCGGAAAAACAGGTAAGATTGAGTTCGCAGGAAAGGCATTTATCGCAGGAGGAACGACCATAAGAGTTGAAAATGGTGTATGTACATTTTGTGCGAATTTTAGTTGTAATACAAACTGCTTCATCTCTTGTACGGAAAAAGTTACTTTTGGAGATAATTGTCTTTTGGGGTGTTATGTTAATGTAAGGGACTCCGATGGACACACTATTATATTAAACGATGTAGAACAAGTCTCTTTAAAATCGGTTGAAATAGGTAAAGATGTTTGGATTGCTGCTAATGTGGATATCCTGAAAGGTGTTACCATCGGTGACGCAAATGTCATTGGTTATCGGAGCTGTGTTACAAAGAGTGTGAATGAAGAACACTGTATAATAGCAGGATATCCAGCTAAAGTAGTAAGGAGAGAAATAGACTGGAAAAGGTAAGGAGAAAATGAAAGATGAATCCATTATCTAAGCAGGCATACTTGATAATTACACACAAAGATGATTTGGTATTCCAAACACTGTTGAAGATGCTTGATGATCCAAGGAATGACATTTTATCCATATGGATAAAAAGAATCAGGTCTATGATGCAGGGATGGTTACAAGCCATATAAAGGAAAGTGCAGTTTATCATGTGGAGCGTACTTGTGTCACATGGGGGGGGGGGTAAACGCTGAATTACTTTTATTGAAAAAAGCCGTCAGCGTTGGATCTTATCAACACTATCACTTGCTCTCTGGAGCAGATCTCCCGATTAAAACACAGGAGCAAATTGTTTCTTTTTTTGAAGCAAATAAGGATAAAGAAAACATTCCGATCTACATTTTGCTGTGATGAGGTGTTCTTGCAGACGCTATTGATTGCATTTCCTTATATAGATAATCTGTACCATAAGGAGTTTGATAATGATTTGCATGCGATTATGAGACTTATTGATTGGAAACGTGGTAAGCCATATACGTTTAGGTATTCTGAATTTGATGAGTTATGTGAATCAGAGATGTTTTTCGCACGAAAATTTGACGCATCTGTTGATTCTGAGATAATTAATTTTAATAAAGAAAAAGTTCTCGAATGAGTGAAAAATAAAACAGTGAGGATGGATATAACGTGGAACAAAGTAGGTGTAAAGAGGTTGACATATTTAAAGGATTGCTAATTATTCTGGTAGTTGTGGGACACTATGATTCGGACATTGTGCATGATGTTATTTTCCTATTTCATATGCCGCTGTTTTTTATCATATCTGGATTACTGCTAAAAAGAGAACATATTATGGAAGGAACAAAGTACATAAGGACGAAAATTCAAAATTTAATGATTCCATACTCTGTGTATCTTATCATTGATTTGTTTCTCATAAGACGAGATTATGCCGTTGGCTCAATTGTTCGGGCACTATGGGGTGGTCGTGCAGTTCCAGGAGTTTATTGGTATATAACTTGCTTCCTTTTTTCATTGATTTTGTTCTTTGGCTTGTTAAGAAAATTTTCAGATAAAACAGTAAAACGAGTTATTTTAATCTTTGGTGGGGGGGGGGGTAATTGAATCACACATTGTTGAAAAGGTTCATTTTCTACAATCACCCGGCATACCGTGGAACTTAGATGTTTCCTTAATAGCGTTAGTCTATGTTGGTATAGGTTTTTTCTATAAAGATAAAATTAAAAACTTGCTGGAGTCAGATTCAAGAAAATATGATGCAGTAGCAGGTGTTACTGCTTTCGGATTGGTGATGTTTAGTTGGTTTATTTACAGAGATGGGAATAGGCTTTATTATTTTGATATGAAACCTGCATATTATAAAGAACTCCTATTGGCAGTGTTGATTCCATGTGCATTTGGAATTGTATTTGCTAGGTTTGCCTATTGGCTGGAAAAGGAAAAGTATTTTGAGATTTTGAAGCGGTTTTTATACCTATGTGGAAGGGCTACTATTCCCATTATGTTTATGCATGTGCCGCTTAATCATTGGAAAGACTGTGTGGGGTATGGTCGCCTAGAATACATGGTAATTGGAATAGGGATTCCTTTAATGATTATCTTTGCTTTTAATGAGAATTCAGTGATGCGTAAGGTGTTAGGAATTCCAAAGCTTAACAGATAATCGAAAATTTGGAGAGGAAGATAAAATGAACACAACGTTACTTATCATGGCGGCCGGAATCGACAGCCGATTTGGAGCAGGAATTAAACAGTTGGATCCGGTCGATGGTGATATCCATATCATCATGGACTACTCAATCCATGATGCGATTGAGGCGGGCTTCAATCATGTGGTATTTATCATCCGCAAGGATATCGAGAAGGAGTTCAAAGAGGTCATCGGTGATCACATTGCCTCCATCTGCAAGCCCAACAATGTAACTGTGAATTACGCTTTCCAGGATATCAACGATATTCCGGGAGAACTTCCGACAGGCCGCACAAAGCCGTGGGGAACTGGGCAGGCTGTGCTTGCAGCGAAGAAGGTCATCAAGACTCCGTTCATTGTGATCAACGCAGATGATTACTATGGCAAAGAAGGCCTCAAGGCCGTCCATGAGTATTTGGTGAATGGCGGCGAATCTTGCATGGCAGGCTTTGTATTGAAAAACACGCTATCCGATAATGGTGGTGTGATCCGTGGCATTTGCAAGATGGACGAGCAGAATAATCTGACTGAAAAGGTAAAATGACAGCGATACTTAATCATATTTCTCCATGGATGATTGCTAGTATTGGATTTTTAGTATTACTTGTTGTACGTCCATTGGGTTACATAGATTTGTCGGACAATAATATTGAGAATCCGATATATTTTCTGCTGGTGTCTGTCACAGGCTGGTTTATGATGTATGCCATAGCAGAAATGCTAAGGCGAAGAGATTTTATTGGCAACAAGTTCATTTCTTACTTGAGTCTGCGTTCTGTGCCCATCATAGGCCTGCATTTCCTGTCATTTAAGCTGGTTAGCTGGCTTGCAGTAGGAGTTTATCATATGAGAAATTATATGATAGCTACGTTTCCTGTGTTGATGCATGGATCATGGTGGATATTGTACATGATTTCAGGTATAGCAATACCGCTTTTGATTGATAAATTATATTTAGCTTGTAAAGGTAAAATTATTGATACGGTGTGTACTCTCATGCACTCAGAATAATTGAAACTGTCGCAGAGCACTCAAAATGCAGAACAGACCGCTAAGATAAGCAAAAAAGCTAATTACTGTGAATCCACTCATCTGCCTCTGTGTAATTAATGTGCGGTGGAAAGTGCGGTGCTGGTATGGGCTGCACAGCAGAGTGTGGACAGCCAAGCCAGCGCCAGATAGTATCGACATCCACACGCACATCGGATGGACCCGACACTACAAAGCCTGATATTTTGGCAGAACATAATTCTTCCCAGCCCGTTGCCATTCTTCATGGCAGAAACGGTTTGACTCTGAAGCTTCTTTTAGCAGTACCATCTGAGCTGGTAGACGCGGTACTTAAGGTGATGTCCCATGCTGAGTAAAAGCGAAAGTTCTACAAACACTGGTTTTGGCGGAGTCATGACACTTAGGTCTGCCTGACTTTCCTAAGGCGATAATAGTAGGTAGCTTTGTTGATTCCATGCAGCAGACACCAGGAATCCAATGTCATTTCACAAGGACGGTTCTGGTAGTCCCTGATCAAATCTGCCCATTATTGAATACGAACCTGCTGTGCAACGGAACTTGTTTGAGAACTCATACTTCTAAACCTCCATAGCTTGGTATAAAAGGTTGAAAACTCAACTGTTTATACTATAGTTTAATACTGAAGTATATTTTCTCAAATGTTTTGATTTTGCGGAAGAGTACGGGCTATGAAGCGTTTACAGTCTAACTGACACTAGGTAATGTCTTTAGCTTCTAATCTTTTTCGTGGCCGTCGATATTGCCCTTGGGAAATACTGTGATGCTTTTATAAAAGTACATATCTATCTGGTTCATGAAGCAACTCTTTGATGCGGTTACGACGTTTTCCACAGAATCGGAACAGAGAAGACTGGTTCGGCTCCATAGACAGTTTATCTCTTACGATACTGCACAATCTATCAATGGACTTTCGCATATCAGTCGTTCCTCAGGTGATGCAAATGTTGTCAGCACAGAAATGTCGCCTAGCATATAGAAGTTAGGGTCTGGTCCAGCTTGACCACTTCCTGCACAACAGGTGGTATAGGGGATTCCCTTGAAATCGGCTCTAGGATTTCGTAGTAGTTTTTTTCTTAGGCGTCTTACCCAATTGTAAAAAGTACCCGGATGGATTCCATCTATTTGCACCACTGGTAATCCGTGAGGCCGCTGCTCCGATACTTCATGCTCAGTTGATACTGATGTTTGGCCGGTACTCTGGCATTGTAAGTGGACATTGTTTGAAACATCTCCATAATTTTGTAGTAAAATGCCAGTATCTATTCAAACACAAGATGAATTTAGGAGTATGATGCTTGCATCTAGCGATACTCATTGTGAGGCAAATGGTGGTTGAACGTCAGCCACCCTCATATTTGGCGTTACGAATGCTTCATAGAAATACTCCCATATTTTCTGTTTTTTGAGTCAGACATGAACCTCAGACCACATTCGGTCAAGAGAGCTGTCTACATTGTAGGTGTCATTGGAGACAGGGGAAGTTGATTTTTTTTTGGTTTTTTTGGGGGTGGGGTGGCTGCGGAAATTTGTGGATGATGCTGGTATATAATTCAGTACGAGCGGATGTAAGTAGAATAAGAGATAATAGTGCAGCCACGAGGCGACGGAGGGAGAGCATCTCCGGGAATTGTTTTAAATAATCGTCCATAAAGGAACACCCCTAAAAAGGAAAGAGAATCGACTATCCTCTATCAGAAGGGACAAAAACTTGCGGATATGTAGTAGTTGAGGCCCCAAATCCATGATAAACTAATCATAGCAGTATTTTGGGAATAATTACGGTTATGTTAGAAGTAACTTAACAATACAATATATATTCAAAAACTGTTACTTATTTGAAAAAAGTAGTAGTTTTACATAACAAGGACTAGCCGCCGTGCCAGCGGCTTGGCACAATGTATTTATATAAAGGCAGGGGAGTAAGCATACCAAAATTTTACAGGCAATATCTTATAAGGAGCCAACCATTTGAATTTGTCGTTTTCCAAAACCATTCAATTTATTCTGCGGGATATATTAAAAGAAATGCAGTACCTCCCTTTAGCCATTTTATGGGGTACCGTGTTATATCTGGTAACTATTCTGTGCACGCGCCGTTACAAAAAGCCTATATTCAGCACCACATTCATTATCTACTTTATAATGCTTTTTATTATAACCATATTTGAGCGTGAGCCAGGGTCACGCACAGGAGTAAGCCTTAAATTTTTTGAGACACTAGGTGGACCAAAAGCAAATGCATATGTGGTTGAAAATGTACTTCTTTTTATTCCTTTTGGAATCCTTGTTCCATTAAAATGGAAGCAGTTAAGGAATACTTTTGTTTGCACATTCCTGGGATTTTGCTTGAGCTGCGTTATCGAAATAATACAGTTGATTACAGAGCGAGGTCACTTCCAGGTAGATGACATTCTAACCAATACGCTGGGAGCTTTAATAGGGGGGATTGTTTTCAGAGCATTTTCGTTTGTGATTATAAAATACAGATATCATTACAGACATGATTATGACTAATAATATCAAACAGTTAGACATTATATATTTAAGTTTTTATTTGTTAACCTGGATTCACATATCAAACATAAATTTACGAAAGTAATGTAATATTATAACGAGATACTATTTACAGAATGTTTTTTGCAATAAGTCCCCTCTGTGTTACTGGTTTTTTGGAATTCTGAGAGAACGGAGTGAATGATGCATAGCGGCTGTAAGAGGAATAACAGATAAAATAGTATAGTACACCGAGGCGGCTGACAATACAGGAATGGTTCCGTAGCAAATTCTGGCTTTGCTATTACTGTTTTTAGCTCATCTGTTCATATAAAAAGAAAGCCCCCCTCCATTTTTTTTTTAGATTTCAGCCCGGGAGCTGACCTATTAGGGATTTAAGACTTTCTCGCCTGTATATTGCGTTTTAAGGCATTTCCAATCAATGGTGTTTTACCATTTACAATACCTCCAGTTACCGGGATTCCAGATTTCTTCAGGAATTCCAGGGATTCTTCCACGGCGCCCCGCAATACCCAATCAGGACGAACAACTAAAATAACACTATCCATGAGTCCGCGCATCAGCTGTACATCAGACAGAGTACCTACTGGAGGAGTGTCAATCAGAATATAGTTAAATGTATCTTTCATGGAGTGAATGGCTGGAAAAATCTGATTATCAACCTGAAAGATATTTTTTTGTGAAAAACCCTGTATGGTGTAAATGCCATTATACATCTGTTCTACTTGCTGCCTTAGTTTTTCGCCAATGCGGGGCTCATTGCGTTCATCCCCATCTTTGGGCTTTATTTTTCTGGTAAATTGATACAGTACCCCTTTTTTGAAATCAAAATCCAACAATAAAACCTTGCATCCCAACTCTGTCAGATGAAGAGCCAGATTATAAGCAACGGTTGATTTTCCTTCTCCTGGAATGCTGGAGGTTACAGCAACTACCTGCTGCTTGTTCTTTTCGGTTAAATAGCGGAAGACAGCGGCTAGCCGTCCATATGCCACCTGATATTCCTCAGGAACATTCTTATTATCCAGAAATTCCTCAACTGTATGTTTAGTGGATTCGATATACGGTATCTCGCCGATTATGTCAATACCGAGAGTTTCCAAAGGACTGTTATTACGTATCTTGGGTACGAATAAATAGTAGATAATGCCCAGAATACTGCCTGTAATTAGACCAACAGCCATTCCGATTACCACATTACGCAGAGATGGCGAGGATACTCCTTGGGCCTGCCGAGCAGTATCAATAACACTGACTGAACCGATATCCATTACCTCCAGCATTACCTCTGGCAGGACTTCCATAAGATGATTCAGTATATCTATGGCCTGCTGTGGATTCTCCCAGCTCAGGGTAAGCCATAGAAAAGCAGTGTCATCCTCAGCCGTCACAGAAATGTTCTGTTTTAATTCTTCAAGAGGAATACTGCTGTATCCATCCTCATCCAATACAATCTCCAGAACACGATTGCTTGTTGCTAAAAGCTGCACTGTTTTTACAAGATTTCTTGCCATTTGGATATCTTCATTTCTGGGAACATTCGACCCATTTTGATAAAGATCATTAATATTTCTGGCGTTTACTATCATTGAAGCCCTTGTTTCGTAAGAGGGAGTGCTATCCCAGGATAGTATAGAGCCGGCTATTCCTCCCAGGGTAATAAGGAATAATACAATCCAGCGGAGCTCCCAGATGGAATGAAGCAGGTCTGGAATGTAGATTTCTATTTCATCATTTGTTTCTGACATCGGCGTACCTCTCACTTTATTCTTCAGTATCGGCGGATTATCCCCCTCCCTCATTATTTTACCAGAATACGCAGAAACATCAATAGTATCAAGGTGCATTTTCGGTTGTTAGTTTCATTATTTTATTACTTTTTCGATAAATTTTTAATAGGTCCCATAGCTTTAGACTATGCGCCATTGATATATCTGCACCCAGTACATATACTGGACATATCTGCTATATAAGAAATAAAAGAATCTGTGTGGAAAATCATCATTATTCTCCGCCTCCGCTCCAAAACCATCCATCCAATCATCCCCTATGTATCCTCCGAAACGCCGCTGGAGATACCTCTTACTTCTTCTTAAATGTCTTGAATAAGCTAGGATAGTCATTAAGCCTGCAGGCAAAGCACTTCTTATTGGTGGGGATGTATTCCGGTATCAGACTCTTGCCGATCAGATGAAGGTAACGGAAATGGTTGCCATGGACAAATTCTCTGTAAGATGGTTCTGTATATAACGCAGTATATCGTAACCGCTTGACGTTTACAGTATATCTGCCGGCAGATTATCCCGTACCCAGCTCTGTGTCATGCCGGAGTATTCCATGAGGGCAAGGTTATATTCCACCATAAGATGCAGAAAGAAGGCCTTGCTCTGGGCATGTCTCAGGTACTTCTGTTCTTTAAGGGCCTCTTTACCTGTTTTTTGACTCCCTATACTTACGCAGAAACTCCAACTGCGCCTCATCATCAGCCTCCCTGTCATAAGGTGTCGAGCCTGCCACAAAACAGCAGACCAGGATGGATAGAACAGTCAGTATCAGGAATATAATGAGTATAATCATGTCCGGTCCTTTCTATAATTAAATGTATCGTGATAAATGTACTACTATAAACCTACTACTATAAAACGACAGCCATATTTATACAACCACATGCCTACAGCCATAAACCTACAATAATACATCTTTATAACAAATCATCTCACATATAGTCTATCCGTTTTCCATCCTTCTGTTCATGGAAATTAAAAGAAAAATCCCTGAAATACCGTTGATGACTCAAGCTGCATCTGCACCAGTATTCAGGGATTTTCTACTTTTAAACCTATTTTTCAAGCTATTTTTAAACCTATTTCTCCTCACAAACCTGGAAAATATAAAATTTCAAGTAATAAGACTCATCCGCCGCCCACAAAATAGGATGGTCTGCAGCCTGGGTCCTGTACTCCACCTGCCTGAGCCGTTTGTGTACATTGCCCGCTGCTTCACGTATGGTTTTGGTAAACAGTTCCGGGTCCATGAAATGGGAGCAGGAACAGGTGGCCAGATAGCCGCCGTCCTTTACCAGCTTCATGCCTCTCAGGTTGATTTCGCGGTAGCCCTTGACTGCGTTTTTAATGGAATTTCTGGACTTTGTAAATGCAGGCGGATCCAGGATAACCACGTCGTATTTGCGGCCTTCCTGCTCCAGCCTGGGAAGAAGGTCGAAGACATCGGCACACTCAAACTGAACCTGTTCTGTCAGGCCGTTGAGGGCAGCGTTTTCCCTGGCCTGGTTTACTGCCAGCTCCGAGGCGTCCACGCCCAGCACATGTGCGGACCCTGCCAGACCGGCGTTGAGGGCAAAGGACCCGGTGTGGGTAAAGCAGTCCAGCACTTGCTTTGGCTGGATGCGGCGGCAGAGATTCTGGACAGCCAGCCTGTTGTATTTCTGGTCCAGGAAGAAGCCGGTTTTCTGGCCGTCCTCCACATCCACCATATACCGGACTCCATTTTCGAGGATTTCCACCTTGGTGTCAAATGCATCTCCCATGAATCCCTTATGGCGCTCCATTCCCTCCTGCAGACGGACCTTGGCATCGCTGCGCTCGTAGACGCCGCGGATGGTAATCCCGTCCTCCGCCATGACCTTTCTGAGCTTGTCCACAATGACCGGCTTCAGTCGGTCGATACCCAGGGCCAGGGATTCCACTACCAGCACATCTGAAAATTTGTCTATGACAATACCGGGCAGAAAGTCGGCCTCCCCGAATATGACGCGGCAGCTGGAGGTATCTGTCACAGCCTTCCTGTAGTCCCAGGCACTGCGCACCCGCATTTCCAGAAAATCGCTGTCAATGACCGTATCCTTTCTGCGGGACATCATGCGGACCGTCAGCTTGGATTTGGTATTGATGAAGCCGGTACCAAGGGGATATCCGTCAAAGTCCTCCACGGTTACCATATCGCCGTTTTCAAAGGCTCCATTGACACTCTCTATCTCATTGTCGTAAATCCAGGCGCCTCCGGCTTTCAGGGAACGTCCCTGTCCTTTGCGGATGCGGACCATTGCTTTGGGGCTGTATTCAATTCGTGTTTCCATTGTATTCTCCTGTTTTCTGTTGTGGTTTATTTCCCATCATATCATAACATGGAGAAAAATTCATCCGGTTTATGGATATACATGCCACTGCGCACACATGACTCTATTTTTAGGAAATGGAAACAGTTCAGGGGTCATTATACGTAGGGATCAATTTCCAGGACACCGATTCCCTTGGTGATGATGTGTTCTGTCAGCTTTGCCATTTGTTCCGGCGTTTCCTTGAGGCCTGTCTGGAGCCAGTACTGTACCAGGCCGATGCATCCTGACACGATGAAGGAGAAGAATGCGTCAAAGGCAGCTGCATTGCCGGAGCGGAATACCTCCATCCAGTCCTTCAGGCATTTTTCGCGTATGAGCTGTTTCAGACGGTTTACAAAATTCAAATCCCCGTTTTCCCCCAGAAGAATCTCAATCAGGTCCGCGTTATCATATACTAAGGAATATATTTCATTGAATATGACAGAAGGGCGCTGTTTTAGATCCACGGCGTCATGTTTACAGACCAATTGGTTGAAATCTTCCTGGAGCTCTGCTTCTGTTTTTTCCAGAAGGTCAAACACATCCTTATAGTGGAGATAAAAGGTGCCCCGGTTTAAGTCCGCCATGTCGGTCAGCTCCCGAACCGTGATATCCTGGACCTTTTTCTCCTTGAGCAATGTTATAAGACATTCACGAAGCTGTCTTCGGGTCTTACGCACCCGGCGGTCCACAGGTTCAATGCCCATTATCTGTTCCTCCTTTTGTTTATGTGGGTTTGCGTGTATTTACAAAGATTTAACAATTGTATTTTGCACAAAAATGGAAAAAATGTTGATTAACCATCAAAATGAAGGAAATTAATCATTGTATTTTTGCCATAATTTATTATAATCCATTATAGTCAATAAATAAACAAAAGTCAATTAACAAAATGGACGTTGTTTAACAGTATAAAAGGTGTATAATGGATATATATATAAGGAACGGGGGCAAATGGCATGAGATATAGAATATGTGCAGTCATTCTGGCTGCTGCGGGAGCTCTGTGGGCCTTTGAGGGGACCGGACCCGTGACGGCTCTGGCAGATGAACAGGCGCAGGAGATAAGCGTTTCATTTGTACCGGGCTGGAACCAGACAGAGGGAATATGGTATTGGCTGGAACCGGATGGAACTTTACACAGGGGATGGCTGCAGGCAGACGGAAGGTCCTATTACATGGATGAAATTGGGGCCATGGTTACAGGCTGGCGGGAAGTGGATGGGGAGTGGTATTACTTCCACGAAGATGGGGGCATGAACCTGGGAGAGCTGATACTGGATAACGGGAAATACGAGTTTTCAGCACAGGGAGCCCTGGTTTCGGCCGGCTGGGTGGAAAATACAGGCGGAGGGGCTTATGACGCAGGATGCTACGACCATATGGCCCAGGATTTGTTTGACCAGCTGAATGAGGAAAAGAAGTATTTATTCTTTGAGGAATATCCGGACCGTGAGGATGAATATGACGGTGATATGCACCGTGTCTATGACCGGTACGCGGGCTTTCAGATGGATATGACCCTCAACAAGGCGGCGGACCACAGGCTGGAGGGAGCCATGGCAGGGGGCTATGCAGATGACAGGATTCCCGGAGAAGGTACCATTAACGATTACCTCTCCGTTATCAACTACAGAAGGAGTGCTTCCTGTCTGGAGCTGTACGTGAGGGACTGTGAGGACGCGTCAGAGGCCTTTGATAAAATAAAGGAAAAGCTGGATAAACGTTTCCAGTCAAAGACCGACCGGAAGTATTCCCTGGAATATTACCGCAGCCTGGGGATGGCCCACAGGGAAAAGGACGGGAAGCAATATTTTGTGGTGATTCTGATGCGGTGAGCGTAAGGATTTTGTGGAGGAATATTGAAGCAAATTGCCGGAGCGGAAATTTCGCAGCGGTAATGCCGGAGCAGAAACGCCGGAGCGGAAATTTCGCAGCGGTAATGCCGGAGCAGAAACGCCGGAGCGGAAATTTCGCAGCGGTAATGCCGGAGCAGAAACGCCGCAGCAGAAATACCGGAGCAGAAATACCGCAGCAGAATTGCGCGGCACAGGGTATAAGGCCTGCAGGGCACAGCCGCAATGGGCGGCAGCATAAGGAGCATGGAAATATGGGACAGAAGCTGTTTGGCAGAATCAAGGACAGAATGCACAGGGTAAAAGGCCGGGAGCCGCAGGAGGGGGATAAGTTTTCCTTCCGTATGGCCCGGTTTATCATACATAAAAAAGGCTGGATTGAGAGCGTATTTGTGGCAGGGTGTGTTTTCTCCCTGATAGCGATGCTTTTTGTAAATGTGAATTATGACCTGACGGAGTACCTGCCTGCATCGGCCAGATCCTGTATCGGACTGGACCTGATGGAGGATGAATTCGGATATCCGGGCACTGCCAGGCTGATGATTAAGGATGTGAGCCTGTATGAGGCAAAGCAGTACAAGGATAAACTGGAAGCAGTGGACGGGGTGGACCAGATTCTCTGGTGCGACAGTACGGTAAATATCTATTCAGGCGAGGATTTTATACGCCAGAAGGATATTGAGGACTACTACAAGGACGGATGTGCTGTTATGGACATCACCTTTGACCAGGGGGATACGGCAAAGAAGACATCCCAGGCCATTGATGAGATGAAAGCTATTACAGGCGATAAGGGATATTATGTGGGAATGGCTGTACAGAACAAATCCCTGACGGAAAATGTGGAGAGCGAGATGAACCTCATTCTTACGGTTGCCGTCATTATGATATTTGCGGTGCTGTGCATCAGTACCACCGCCTGGTCGGAACCATTCCTTTTTCTGCTGGTTATGGGTGTGGCTATTTTGCTGAACCGGGGCACGAATATTTTTATCGGGACAGTCTCGTTCCTCACCAATAATGTGGCTATGGTGCTGCAGCTGGCCACCTCCATGGACTACTCTATTTTCCTGCTGGATGCATTTTCCAGGGAAAAGCAGAAGGGGCTCTCAGAAGAACAGGCCATGATCAATGCCATTGACGCTGCTATCAACTCCATATTTGCCAGCAGCCTGACCACGGTGGTGGGCTTTCTGGCATTGGTATCCATGAAGTTTACCATTGGATTTGATATGGGACTGGTGCTGGCAAAGGGAATTGTGTTCAGCCTTATAACCGTGCTGTTCTTCATGCCGGCTATGATTCTCAAATTTTCCAGGTGGAATGATAAGACCAGGCACCGTCCCTTCCTGCCCTCCTTCCGGAAATTCAGCGAATGGGTCTACAGGGTGCGTTACGCATCCCTTATCATTATGCTGATTCTGGCGCCGCCCGCTTATGTAGCCCAGGGAATGAATGATTTCCTGTACGGCAACAGCGCGGTGGGAGCCAGCGAGGGAACCCAGGTCTATGCGGATGACCAGGTAATCTCCCGGGAATTTGGAAGAAGCAATATGATGCTGGCCATGTATCCCAATACTTCGGCTGTAACGGAGAAAGAGATGTCAGATGAGATAGAGGATCTTCCCTATGTGAAAAGTGTGACGTCCATGTCCAATACCCTTCCGGAGGGAATACCCGAGGAGTTCCTGCCATATTCCGTTACCAGTGAGCTCCACACAAAGGATTACTGCAGGATGCTTATTTACATACGGACCAAGACAGAGAGCGACCAGGCATTTAAGGGCGCGGATGAAATACGGGATATTCTGGAGCGGTATTATCCGGAGAATTCCTATCTGGTGGGGGAAACACCTTCCACACAGGATATCAAGACTACGATTACGGCGGATAATTCCAGGGTAAACTTGTTATCCATGCTGGGCGTGTTCCTGGTGGTCATGTTCAGCTTCCGGTCCTTTGCCATACCTATGATTGTCATGGTGCCCATTGAGGCTGCGATTTTTCTCAATATGGCCATGCCTTACCTGGCAGGGGATACCATGGTGTTTATGGGGTACATCATAGTGAGCAGCATCCAGCTGGGAGCCACGGTGGATTATTCCATTCTGCTCACCAACAATTATGTGTCCTGTAGAAAGTCCCTGGAGAAGAAGGAAGCGTGTATCCAGGCGCTGATGCTGTCCTGTCCCTCTATTTTTACTTCGGGAACCATTATCATATTGGCTGGATATATCATTCATTTCATATCAACCACAGCGGCTATAGGGGACCTGGGCCATTTGATTGGACGGGGGGCGCTGTTCAGCGTGATTCTGGTGCTGACTGTGCTGCCGGCCCTTCTGGTGCTCTTTGACCGTATCATTACCAGCAATGAATGGGACCGCCTGCAGAAGTATCTGAAACGGCGCCATGAAAAGCGCAAAGCCCTGATAAAGGCAGGAATAGGTACCATTGTCAACAAGGCGTCCGCATTGAAACGGACTGATTTAGAACCAGCGGAGGTGGAAAGCGATGAAAATGAAATATAAGAGAATCATGGCAGCGGGAATGGTCTTTGTCATGCTTTGCACCGGCACTGGCAGCGCGCCTGTATACGGAGCACAGCCTTCTGTGGACGTGGATGAAACTATGTATGTGAACCTGGACTATTACGGCAGGGTGGATAAGATTAATGTGGTAAAGGGGGTGGGCCTCAACGGCCAGACGGAATTTATGGATTACGGAACCTATGAAAATGTGATTAACATGTCTAACAGCATCGAACCTGTGCTGGGGGACGGAATGGTGACGTGGCAGCTTCCGGAGGACCAGAGGGGAAGATTTTATTTTAAATGCTCTGTGGATAAAGGCATGATGGTACTGCCCTGGGACTTTGACGTATCCTACAAGCTGAACGGTGTACCCATGGACGGCGATAAGCTGGCAGGAGCTTCCGGGCTGATTGAGATCAATGTGAAGGCAGAGCCCAATGACAATGCCGGGGAGTATTACCGCAACAACATGATGCTTATGGTGGCTGTGCCCGTGGATATGAGCAAATGCTACAGCGTGGAGGCTGAAGGGTCCCAGACCCAGAACCTGGGTGAAACCACAGCGGTGGTATTTACCGCCCTCCCCGGGGAGGATGGGGATTACACGGTGCGCATCGGCACGGACAGCTTTGAGACCATTGGCGTGATCATGGCCATGGTACCGGGTACGGTGGAGGATCTGGAACATATCAAGGACCTGAAGGAAGCCAAGGATACGTGGCAGGATGCAGGGGATGAGCTTTACGACAGCCTGGAGCAGCTGGCAAAGTCTGTGGAGAACATGCGGCAGGGCGTGAACCAGGTCCGCCAGGGTATGGACTCAGCGGAGAGCGCCAGACAGAAGTGGAGTAATTCCAAGGACAGCATACTGGCCGGAAATGACCAGACGCTGGCAGCGCTTACATCGGTGTCACAGCAGATGGATACCATGATTCCCCATCTGCAGACAGCCAAGGACTGTGCCGAGGTGGTTCACAGCAGCATGAATGACATTGTCAACACGCTGGGAGACATGCAGGACCCTTTGAGAAAGCTGCAGACCAGACTTAAGAACATAGAAAACAGCGCAGGCGGTATCAGCAGCGATTTGCCGGAACTCCAGAAGACCATGGAATCCATCATTGCGCTGGATACCCAGCTTCAGGCATCCCAGGACACACTGCTGACGTATCTCAGTCTGTATAAGAGTTCCAGCACCAAGGCCAGAAGGCTCTATGACGAGGAGCTGGATGAGGAAGAACTGGAAAACATGGAGGATGTGGATTACGGGACATCAAATGGCGGGAGCCATTCGTCATCCGGCGGAGGCAGCAGCCAGGAAAACACCCAGAATAATAATCAGGGGAATGACCAGGGAAGCGGAAATTCCGGCGGCAGTACGGAGGGGAAAGATAACCCGGATGGAAGTGCCGGAGGAAGCGGAAGCACAGACGGAAACGGAAGCACCAGCGGAACTGGGAGCGGGAGCGGAAATGCGGACGGAGGCGCAACCGGGAGCGGAAGCGGAGCCGGAAGCGGAAATACAACCGGAGGCGCAAGCACGGACGGAAGCACAACCGGGAGCGGAAGCGGAAATACAACCGGAGGCGGAAGTACGGACGGAAGCACAACCGGGAGCGGAAGCGGAAATACAACCGGAGGCGCAAGTACGGACGGAAGCGGAACTGGAGCCGGAAGCGGAAATACAACCGGAGGCGAAAGCACGGACGGAAGCACAACCGGGAGCGGAAGCGGAAATACAACCGGAGGCGGAAGTACGGACGGAAGCACAACCGGGAGCGGAAGCGGAAATACAACCGGAGGCGCAAGTACGGACGGAAGCGGAAATACAACCGGAGGCGAAAGCACCAACGGAAGCGCAACCGGGAGCAGCAGCGCAAGCGCAGCAGAAAGTGGAAATTCCAGCGGAAACTCCGGCAGTAACACCCCGGATACAGGCACTGCTATTAGCTCTGCCATAAATACAGGAAACACCGGCCTGGCAGGCCTGGCGGCCACCGCATCCATAGAGAAGAAAAACATCCCTCTGGTAAGCAGTATCGACCAGCAGGCCGCCGCAGAAGCCGCGATAGCCATTGAACAATCCCTGTATGACAAGGTGGCAGTCCTTCAGGATTTATCTGCCCGGAGCAAATCCCTGACAGACAAGATGGCGAACCTGATGGATGACACGTCTGATTCTGCGAAATACAGCGCCGAGATAGTTGACAATATGGATTATCTGATTGAGGATTTAAAGGCCCTCAATGATTCTCTGGACGTATATTATCCGGATCTCCAGACTGCCCTGGATGACTCCCAGGAACTGGTAAGGCGTACCACAGATGCCCTCAACAATGGAATCAGCACCCTGACTATCATCCAGAACACATTAAAAGACAGCAGCGATGATTTTGACGCGGCTGCCAGGGACAGCCTGCGCGGCAGTATGGAACTTCTGGATAAAAGCCTGAACATCCTGGACAGCACCACGGTGATGCGCCAGGCCGGACGCACCATGAAGGATACCATTGACAATGAGCTGGATAAGTTTGATACAGATAACCGTTTCCTGTTTATGGATCCGTCCGCAGACAAGGTATCCTTTACCTCGGACCGGAACAAACCGCCCAAGACACTGCAGATTGTCATGCGCACCGATGAGATCAGCGTGGACGACGACACGGCCAAGACCGCGGATGCAGAGGTGGAAAAGGCCAAGGAAAGCCCCTTAAGGCGGATGTGGAATGTGCTGGTACAGATGTGGAAGGCAATGGTAAGCATTTTCAAAAACAGGTAGAAGCCTGTCTCAAAATTTGATATACTGTCCATAGAAGCAGCGGGCAGTGCAGCGCAACCAGGGCTGCACTGCCTGTTGTGGCGCAGGGATATGTTACAAAATACACAGGTACCGGAGGGTTTCCGTGCAGTACCTGCCGCAGGAGGAATACCATGGCCGTTACAGGAAAGCAGGAGAAAACAAAATACAAGCTGGCTGAATCCGTTAAGGAGTGCATGAAGACAGCGCCCGTGGATAAGATTACGGTCAAAAATATTGTGGAGGGCTGCGGTGTGACCCGGCAGACCTTTTACCGGAATTTTCTGGACAAGTACGATCTGATAAACTGGTATTTTGACAAGCTGGTGCTTCAGTCTTTTGAGCAGATTGGCATGGGGCATACGGTGGGGGAGAGCCTGACCCGGAAGTTTGAGTTCATTCTCAATGAAAAGGTGTTTTTCACAGAAGCGTTCCGCTCCGATGACAGGAACTCATTAAAGGAACATGATTTTGAACTGATTCTCCAGTTTTATACGGACCTGATTGCAAGAAAAACCAGCCAGCCTTTGGGCCGGGAGCTTCAGTTCCTTTTGGAGATGTACTGCCAGGGCTCTGTATACATGACGGTGAAGTGGGTTCTGGGAGGCATGAAGGACACACCCCGGGAAATGTCGGATAAGCTGGTGGAAGCCATGCCGCCAAAGCTGGCAGAGGTGTTCGGAAAATTGAAACTGCTTTAAGCCCCGGAAAGTCCCGGATATCCCCAGCCGCAGCAGAGACAGAACATGGTGATTATGCATAATCCTAAATGGTGAAACTGCACAAAACTTAAAGGAAAGTGACAGACAGGGATGTTTGTCACTTTTATTTTAAAACAGGACTTGTTATAATATTAACAAAAGCAACCAGGTAAATCCACGGACACTTAAGATGGGTCCGGCGGCATACTGTCAATGTAAAGGAGAAGAAAATCATGGCAAACAGAATCGTATTAAACGAGACATCCTATCACGGCGCAGGTGCAATCCAGGAGATTGCAAATGAGGCAAAGGCAAGGGGATTTAAGAAGGCTTTTGTATGTTCCGACCCTGACCTGATTAAGTTCAATGTAACCTGCAAGGTGACAAAGGTACTGGAGGATGCAGGACTGGCCTACGAGATTTATTCCAATATCAAACCTAACCCGACCATCGAGAACGTGCAGACCGGCGTTGCGGCTTTCAAGGCATCCGGAGCCGACTATATCATTGCCATTGGCGGCGGTTCCTCCATGGATACCTCCAAGGCTATCGGCGTTATCATCACCAACCCTGAATTCGAGGATGTGAGAAGTCTGGAAGGCGTTGCTCCGACCAAGAATCCGTGTGTGCCGATTATTGCAGTTCCCACCACAGCAGGCACCGCGGCGGAAGTTACCATTAACTACGTGATCACGGATGTGGAGAAAAAGCGTAAATTCGTATGCGTGGATACCCATGATATCCCGGTAGTGGCAGTGGTTGATCCGGAGATGATGTCTTCCATGCCCAAGGGACTGACAGCAGCTACCGGTATGGATGCCCTGACCCATGCAATCGAGGGCTATACCACAAAGGGTGCCTGGGAGATGACCGACATGTTTAACTTAAAAGCCATTGAAGTAATCGCCCGCAGCCTGAGGGATGCGGTGGAGAACAAGCCAGAGGGCAGGGAAGGCATGGCTTTGGGCCAGTATCTGACCGGAATGGGATTCTCCAACTGCGGTCTGGGCATTGTGCACTCCATGGCTCATGGCCTGGGCGCTTTATATGATACCCCCCACGGCGTTGCCAATGCCATCATCCTTCCAACCGTCATGGAATACAATGCGCCATGTACAGGAACCAAGTTTAAAGACATTGCCATTGCCATGGGCGTGGATGGTGTTGAGAATATGACACAGGAGGAATACCGCAAAGCAGCAGTGGACGCGGTAAAGAAACTGTCCGCTGACGTGGGAATCCCTGCTGACTTAAAGGAAATCCTTAAGCCAGAGGATGTGGACTTCCTGTCACAGTCTGCCATGGATGATGCCTGCCGCCCGGGCAATCCAAAGGATCCGTCCTTTGAGGATATCAAGAACCTGTATCTGTCACTGATGTAATTACATATACAGCCGCCTACGGCACAAAAAGGCCGCAGGACATGCCCCTGTTAGGGTATGTCCCGCGGCTTAACATTTGCCTGCGGCAAAGTCCTGCATGGGCCGGGAAACAGTCTGCGGCAAAGTCTGTTATCACCCCTGCAGCCACGCCTGTCCAGGTGCCAATTTCTCGCAGAATATACGGCCCTGGTCTTTTTCATATTTTGCCTGATGATATTTAAAAAGCATGTTTTTGTCGGGCATTTGGCCCAGGATTTCGATTTTACCGGTGACGTGGGACATGGCGTAGCGGATGCATTTGCCCTGGCCGTTCTGCATGTTTTTTGCCTCTTCCACAATGCGGCAGCCCTCTGTCAAAGGAATCTGGAACTGACTCTTTACCCCGGATACGGGACGGCACTGGAAAATGTAATAGGGAATGACACCGTATCTTGTCAGATTCTTTAACAGGGTTCCGAGACTCCCTGCGTCATCGTTGATTCCTTTTAACAGAACGGTCTGGTTCTTTACAATGATACCAGCGTCCATCAGGCACCGGATCGCTTTTACTGCTTGCGGAGTCAGTTCATTTGAATGGTTAAACTGGGTCACCACATAGATTTGTTTGATTTTTGTATAGCGGGCCAGAATATCCAGAAGTTCCGGGTCATCATAAATCCGCATAGGCAGCACCACCGGGGTGCGGGTGCCGAAACGGATTAGATCCAGATGTTTAATGGAGCTGAATGCCTCCAGATACCGGCGTATGATTTGATTGCTGTTCAGAAAGGAATCCCCGCCGGATATGAGCACATTGGTTATTTCAGGGTGGGAGACGATGTAGGCAGCCATCTGGTCCACATTTCCGGCTGTTTCGCCGCCGGAGATTCCCACCAGCCGCTTGCGGAAGCAATGCCTGCAATACATGGCGCACCGGTGGGTGGACAGGATGAGCGCCGTCTGCCTGTACTTGTGCTGCAGGCCGGGCAGCACTGTGTTATCCGCCTCCCCGCTGGTATCAAAGTCCCCCGACAGGTCGGTTTCACGAATGGAGGGTATAGACATCCTGAACACAGGATCCTGTTCCGGATTGTTCCAGTCAATAAGAGACAGATAGTATCTTGTGACTGTCATGGGAAACTGTTCCAGGATTCGGGTCATGTGTTCTTCCTCCTGGCTGGTAAGCCTCATATACGTTTTCAGTTCCTGGGCGCGGGTTACATTGTTTCTCAATGTTTCATTCCAATTCATCCAAACATCCCCTTCATTCATTATTTTTTCCATTATACCATCAGCAATATCAGGTTCTGATGAATAAAAAGTGAAGGTTTTGTAAATATTAGAATATTCGCTAATGCTTAAAATATTATAAAATTTCGCCTTTTTTGTATATGGTATTCCCTGGGACTCCATGGTAGAATGAAAGAACCCAAAAGAAATTGTTGGAAAGAGGAGTGTGTAAATATATGGGAATGCAGATTACAGTGAAGGATAAAAACGATGCGGTAAAGGCGGAGGCCGCAGGCAGGGAACAGGCCGTACTGGCATGGAAGGGTGAGTATGAGGAGGGAGACAGGATTATATTTTCTCTTCCGGAAAAGAACCGTTTCTATATCATACGTGTGGATGATACCATGGATGAAGCCTTTATCTATGGGGCGGGAAATGAGCTGGTTTATGAGGTTCCCTTTGCAGAGGGTAAGACATCCTATAACCCCAAATCATTTACAGGAGAGCGCCACTATCTGACTATGCGGTATGCCAGGGATTATGAAATTAAATCATACCGGAATCTGGCCAAGAACGTTATGGACCAGCACAGGGGCCAGGAATGTTATCCCCACGCCCACGCCAATGTGGAAACCAGGGGAGAGGCTGTGTTTGCGGCCCGCAACGCCATTGACGGTGTGACGGCAAACCTGTCCCATGGAAAGTGGCCATATGAGTCATGGGGAATCAATATGCAGGACGATGCCCAAATGACGCTGGAGTTTGGCCGCCCCGTGGATTTTGACCAGATTGTCCTCTATACAAGGGCTGACTTTCCTCATGACAACTGGTGGGAGAAGGTGACCTTTACCTTTTCCGACGGAACCTCTGAGACAGTGGAGCTTGAAAAGAGCGTTGAACCTCATATCATCAGCCTGGAGCGCAGGGGTATCACATGGCTTACCTTCGGACAGCTCATAAAGGCAGACGATCCGTCCCCCTTCCCTGCCCTGACACAGATTGAGGTCTATGGCCGGGAGCATGAGGCCGCGCTTTAGGGCTTTGCCGGAAGCGGAATGAAGGAAACGGAATGAAGGAAACGGAATAAAGAAAACGGAATGAAGGAAACGGGGAGGAGGGACCGCATAAGTGGCCCTTAAAGATAATTACAACCAAACATTGAATGCCAGCTGCCTGGGATATGTGGTCCAGGCAGTGGTCAATAATTTTGCTCCGCTTTTATTTCTCACTTTCCAGAAAAGCTATGGCATATCTCTGGCGCGCATTGCTATGCTGGTTACGGTGAATTTTGGCATTCAGCTTGCGGTGGACCTGTTGTCGGCGCGGTTTGTGGACAGGATTGGATACAGGACATGCATTGTGGCGGCTCATGTGTTCGCTGCCCTGGGGCTGGCCGGGCTGAGCTTTCTGCCGGATATGGTTCCGGGACATTTTGGAGGACTGCTTGTGTGCGTTGCCCTGTACGCAGTGGGGGGAGGTATCATAGAAGTACTGATCAGCCCCATTGTGGAAGCCTGTCCAACGGCCCGCAAAGATGCGGCCATGAGCCTGCTGCACTCTTTTTACTGCTGGGGGTCCGTGGCCGTGGTGGTACTGTCCACTGTCTTTTTTCAGACAGCGGGTCTGAACAGCTGGCGGGTATTGGCCCTTCTCTGGGCAGCAGTCCCTGTTATGAACGCTGTCCTGTTTTCGCGGGTTCCCATTCTGGCACTGACAGAGGATGGGCAGGAGATGGGGATTCGGGGACTGTTAAAAAGCAGCCTGTTCTGGCTTTTTATTTTTATTATGGTCTGCGCAGGGGCATCGGAACAGGCTATGAGCCAGTGGGCCTCCGCTTTTGCTGAATCAGGGCTTAATGTGTCAAAGACAGTGGGAGATCTGGCCGGACCTTGTATGTTTTCAATTCTCATGGGCATATCCAGGGCAATGTATGCCAGATACAGCCAGCGCATCCGTCTCACCGCCTTTATGACAGGCAGCGCCGTTTTGTGCATTTTCAGCTATGGGCTGGCGTCCACTGCCGCCAGCCCTGTTCTGGGACTGGCCGGCTGCGGGCTGTGCGGGTTTTCCGTGGGTATCCTGTGGCCGGGAGCATTCTCGCTGGCGTCCGTGAGCTGTCCGCGGGGCGGTACTGCCATGTTTGCCCTGCTGGCCCTGGCCGGGGATCTGGGATGTGCCGGCGGTCCGGCGCTGGTGGGACTCATAGCAGGGGCATCAGGAGGTAATTTGAAGGCGGGTCTGGCCGCAGCCGGCTGGATACCGGCAGTTCTTGCCATCGGTCTTTTAAAAATCATGTATAATAACAGGAAAAAACAATATACTCAATAAATGGATAATGGTGCGGCTCTGCTGCGGGGAGATTTGTAAATATATGTATTTCCAGAAGAAATTTTACACATAATTTACATAGACTTTACATTACTGGCGGGAAACGATATTGACGACATATGAAATATCCCGTATAATGAGTATGTGTAAAGAAGTCGTAAAGAAATGGTAAATAATCAGGAAAAGAGGCTATAGATATCATGGGAAACGCCCTGTGTGACGGATGCCGCAAGAATATGATAAAGGAGGCATAACCTGCGATCGTTTGTTTGGGATGGCGGGCTATGCCATATTTTTGCCCATTTTTACCCGGAATCATTCCGGAACACATAAGGTTATCCGTAAAATGATAATATAGCAGAAGCTAATTTCCTCGGACAAAAGGAGAAAACACATGGGAGTAGAATTGGTTTTAAGCCTGCTGGGCGGCCTGGCCCTGTTCATGTACGGCATGCAGATGATGAGTACCAATCTGGAAGCTGTGGCTGGAAACCGTATGAAGCAGATTCTGGAGCGCCTTACGGCAAACCGTTTTCTGGGAGTGCTGGTGGGGGCAGGAATCACAGCCCTGATTCAGTCGTCTTCAGCCACAACCGTCATGACAGTTGGATTTGTCAACTCGGGTCTTATGACACTTAAGCAGGCTGTATGGATTATCATGGGTGCCAATGTAGGTACCACCATTACGGGACAGCTGATTGCCCTGGACATAGGAGCATTGGCTCCGCTCATCGCCTTTGTGGGCGTTATGTCCCTGATTTTCGCGAAAAATAAAAAGGTACAGCATGTGGGAGGTATTATTGCCGGTATCGGCGTCCTGTTCATCGGCATGGGCATGATGAGCGATGCCATGGTTCCCCTGCGGGATTCCGAAACCTTCATCCATATGGTGACCAAGTTTTCCAATCCCCTTCTGGGAATCCTGGTAGGAGCGGTATTCACAGCCATTATCCAGTCCTCGTCTGCGTCTGTGGGTATCCTTCAGGCTCTGGCTATGGGCGGCGTCATCAACCTTCACAGTGCCGTGTTCGTGCTGTTCGGCCAGAATATCGGTACCTGTATTACAGCGCTTCTGGCTTCTGTGGGAACCAGCCGCAATGCAAAGCGCACCACCCTGATTCATCTGATGTTCAATGTGATTGGTACGGCCCTGTTTGTGACCCTGTGCATCCTGACTCCTTTTACGGACTTTGTGGTAAGCCTGACTCCGGATAATCCGGTGGCTCAGATTGCAAATGTCCATACTATTTTCAATATCAGCACCACCTTGATTCTTCTGCCCTTTGGCGCCCTTCTGGAGAAGATTGCCATTGCCATTCTTCCGGATAAGGCAGTTCCTGTAAAGGATGCGGACCAGTGGTTTGAGGGGCTTATGGCCTCCAAGCACCACCTTGGTATCTCCACCATTGCGATCAACCAGATTCATGACGAGATTAAGGGGATGCTGGCAACTGCGGCAGAGAATGTATCCCAGAGCTTCAAGGCTGTGGAGGAGGGAGCTTCGGAGGGAATCCAGGCCATCGCAGACCGGGAAGAGGAAATTGATTTAAGCAATATGAGACTGTCCCAGAAGATTTCCAAGATACTTGTGCTGGACCAGACGCCCAAGGATATTGACACCCTGAACCGGATGTATACCATTCTGGGAAATATTGAGCGGATCGGTGACCATGCCATGAACCTGGCGGAGTATGCCGAAACCATAGAGGCAAAAGGACTTCAGTTTTCCAATTACGCCAGGAAGGAATTTGCTGTCATGGAGGAAACCTGCCGGGAAGGCATGGAGCTTTTGAAGGCGGCGGCTGCCGGGGATACGCAGTCCCCGCTGTCAGAGGTGGCTGAGATTGAACAGAGGATTGACGATATCACCCGCAAGTTCCGGCAGAATCAGATTGACCGCATGCGGGAGGGAAACTGCAATGTGGAGTCCTCCATCCTGTATTCGGAAATGCTGACCGACTACGAGCGAATCGGTGATCATATGCTGAATATTGCCCAGGCCTATGACGCCATAGAGTGGTCAGGGGACAGGGGACAGACAGCGGCGGCAATCGCGTAAGCAGTGTAATCGAAATATAGAATTCGCAAGTACCACTTGAATCCGTAGTGCCATTAGAATCTGCATGTATGGGTTAAATAAATAACCTTAAAGCCCTGGGGGCGCCGTGATATTCACGGCCCCTCAGGGCTTTTTTGCATTTTCGGCGATTTATTACTTTTGTTTTTTGTATAGTGCATTTTGCATTGTGCAATATGCACATGACAAATGTCATATAAAATATTACCTATGTAATAATTGCACACAAAGCATTGGATTTATTCATGAAAACTGCTATGATTGGGTGCGGAAGGGGGAAGTAAGATGGAAGAAGGAAATAAAAAGGTAGCGGTGGCCGGGCATATTTCCCTGGACATTACGCCGGTTTTCCAAAACAGCGGGAAGCAGAAGCTCTCTGAACTGTTTCAGCCGGGAAAGCTGCTTAAGGTGGGAAAAGCCATGATGTGTACAGGAGGAGCTGTTTCCAACACAGGCCTGGGTCTTAAACGTCTGGGTGCAGACGTGGTTCTGATGGCCAAAATAGGGGATGATTATTTTGGCAATGCACTGAAGGACATGATAAGCGCACATGGCTGTGAGACCTGCATCAGCCAGGTTCCTGGTGAGAATACGTCCTATACCATTGTACTGGCGCCCAAGGGACTGGACCGTTTTTTTCTTCACGATCCGGGCTGCAATGATACCTTTGGCTGCGGGGACGTGGACTTTGAAAAAGTAGGGGAGGCATCACATTTTCATTTTGGTTATCCTCCCATTATGCGAAGGTTTTATCTGGATGAGGGGGAGGAGCTGGTACGGCTTTTTAAGAAGGTAAAATCCATGGGGCTTACCACGTCCCTGGACCTGGTGGCGGTGGACCCGGATTCTGAGGCAGCAGGCATGGACTGGGCAAGGATACTGGAGCGGGTGCTGCCCTATGTGGATTTCTTCGTGCCAAGCATTGAGGAGCTGGGATACATGCTGGACCGTCCTCTGTACTGCAAATGGCAGGAGAAGGCAGGTGGCGAGGATGTCACAGGCATATTATCCCTGGAGGAGGATGTTAAGCCTTTGGCTGCCAGAGCGCTGTCCATGGGGACCAGATGCGTTCTCCTGAAATGCGGGGCAGCCGGCATGTATCTGAAGACCGCACCTGAGCCGGTATGGAGGAAATTCCTGCCGGAATTTACAGGATGGAATGATATCAGCTATTTTGAGGACAGCTATGTGCCGGACTGCATCCTGTCAGGAACAGGGGCAGGGGATACCAGCATAGCCGCCTTCATAAAGGCAATGCTGGACGGCTGCGGGCCCCTTGAATGCATCCGTCTGGCAGCTGCCACGGGTGCGTCCTGCGTCACGGCCTACGATGCCCTGAGCGGCCTGCTGTCCTTTGAGGAGCTGAGGCAGAAGATGGAAGCTGGATGGGAGAAGCAGAACATCATCCATCCGTGACATAAAAAAAACCATCTTTGCGGCCAAACAAAAGGAATGCCGCATAGGGAAAACGCGGCTTCCTCCGTAAGAGGCAGAAGAAGCATTACTAAGGAATATATTTCATTGTATGTCCCGGCCCAGGCTGGAAGAAAGGAGAATATATAACATGTTAGTTTCAATGAAAGCAGTTTTAGACCTGGCAGATGCAAAAAAAATAGCAGTCGGCGCCTTCAACATCACATCTCTGGAGGGGATTCAGGCCGTATTAGGGGCGGCTGAGGAGCTGGGACAGCCGGTTATCCTGCAGTTTGCGCCGGTCCATGAGTCCATTATCCCTCTTAAGGTCATCGGGCCGGTGATGGTGATGATGGCAGAGAAATCCTCTGTGCCTGTATGCGTCCATCTGGACCACGGCGATAAGCTGGAAATCCTCAGGGAAGCCCTGGAAATGGGCTTCACCTCAGTGATGTATGACGGCTCCGTTCTGCCCTTTGAGGAAAATGCGGCAAACACAAGGATTGCGGTGGAAATGGCCGGAGACTGGGGCGCTTCCGTGGAGGCTGAGATAGGAGCCATGGGAAGGCAGGAATTCTCAAGCGTGGGAGAAGGCGAAGAAGGGGAAGCTGTGGAGAGCTGCTATACGGACCCGGAACAGGCACGGGCTTTCACCGGGCTTACCGGGATAGACGCCCTGGCCTGCTCATTCGGCACCGTGCACGGGCTGTATCTGACCACGCCAAAGCTGGATTTTGACAGGATACGCAGGATACGGGAAAGCATCGGCATTCCCATCGTGATGCACGGCGGATCCGGGGTCAGCGACGAGGATTTTAAGAAATGTATTGCCAACGGGGTCAGGAAAATTAATTACTACACGTACCTTGCCAAGGCGGGCGGCATGTATGTAAAGGAAAAATGCAGGGCAGCCGAAGAATATGTATTTTTCCACGATGTAACCCAGTGGGCGGTCCAGGCCATGAAGGAGGATGTGCTCCACACAATCAGGGTGTTCTCCCATCTGGAGTAAGTCGGCAAAGGAGGAAAAGCCATGAAACGTTCAGAAATCAACAGGGCATTGAGGGACATGGAAAAGATGATTGACAGATGCTCCTTTAAACTGCCCCCGTTCTGTTATTTTACACCGGAAGAATGGAACGAAAAGGGCCATGAATACGATGAGGTCAGGGACAACATGCTGGGATGGGATATCACGGATTTTGGGATGGGGGATTTTGACAAGGTGGGATTCTCCCTCATCACCCTGAGAAACGGCAATGTGTCCATGGATAAGTACACGAAACCCTATGCGGAAAAGCTGCTGTACATGAAGGAAGGACAGTCTGCGGCCATGCATTTCCACTGGAATAAGATGGAGGATATCATCAACAGGGGAGGAGGAAATGTGCTCATAGGCGTATATAATGCCGGCAGGGAGGAGCTGGCTGACACAGATGTGCGGATACACAGTGACGGGCGGGAGTACACGGTTCCCGCGGGAACGCAGATACGGCTGTGTCCCGGAGAGAGCATTACCATCCAGCCTTATCTGTATCACGACTTCCATTTGGAGCCGGGCACAGGGCCGGTTCTGTTGGGCGAGGTATCCATGTGTAATGACGATAACCGGGACAACCGGTTCTATCTGCCGGCAGGCCGTTTTCCGGTTATAGAGGAGGATGAGCCGCCCTTCCGTCTGCTGTGCAATGAGTATCCCCCGGCGGGCAGTTGTGCAAAACGATGAAAATTTGCGGCGGCTGAACGGGAAAGGGCAAAAGTGATGATGAAAAATATGACAAATGTCATATGAAAATGATTACATTGTGCACATGTGTTAAAAAGAAAAGCGTGATAAGATTTGATTACAGCAAAAACAACAAAACATTTTGCAAAAGGAGGTAACTTATGAAAAAAAGTACTAAGAAGCTGTTGGCGGTAATGATGTGCGCAGCAATGGCAGGTTCTGCCCTGGCAGGGTGCAGCAGCGGGGACTCCCAGACAACGGCAGCAGCCACCGAGGCGCCAACCCAGGCCCAGACCACAGAGGAAGCCAAGGAGGCGGCCGCTGAGCCTGAGAAGGCAGAGGAGAGCAAGGAAGCCACAGAAGCGGCAGCTCCGGCAGCAGCCGATATGGCATCTGCTGATGTGAAGAAGAAGGACCCGGACAAGCATTACAAATTCGGTTATACCTGTATGGATGGAACCAACCCGTTCTTTGTCACCATTGAGAAGAGAATGAGGGAAATGGTTGAGGCCAACGGCGACGAGCTGATTGCAGTGGATCCCGCCAATGATGTCACTCTTCAGATTACCCAGGTAGAGGATTTGATTTCCCAGAACATTGACGCCATGTTCATGAATCCGGCAGAGGCAGAGGGAATCCTTCCGGCCCTGGATCAGCTTAAGGAAGCAGGAATTCCCATCGTGGGATTTGATACAGAGGTAGCGGACTTGTCCTACCTGATTTCCTACACCGGTTCTGATAACTATAACGCAGGCAAGGTCTGCGGCGAGGACCTTGTAAAGAAATGCCCGGACGGCGGGGATATCATTGTACTGGATTCTCCTACCATGAACTCTGTTACGGACAGGACAAACGGATTTTTAGATGCAATTGAAGGAAAAGGCTTTAACATCGTTGCACAGCAGGATGCCAAGGGCAATCTGGAAGTTTCCATGGGTATTGCAGAGGATCTTCTGCAGGCTCACGGCGATGTGGTTGCCATTTTCGGAGGCAATGACCCCACTGCACTGGGAGCACTGGCAGCAGCCAACGCAGCCGGTCTTACAGACTGTATGATTTACGGCGTGGACGGCTCTCCTGACATCAAGGCAGAGATGGCTTCCGGGGAATCCCTGATAGAAGGAAGCGGCGCACAGTCTCCTGTTAAGATTGCACAGTCCGCAGTGAATATCATGTATACATACTTAAACGGCGATAAGGTAGAATCAAGATATCCGGTAGAAACCTTCCTTATTACATCAGAAAATGTAGATAAGTATGGCACAGATGGATGGCAGTAAGAGATTAGTCTGAAAAGTGCTGGGCCCCTGCGGGGGCCAGGCACTTTTTATCTGACAGGCTCAAAACGCAAAAGCACGGCAGGAAACTCTGTCAGGAACCATATGAATAGAAGAACAGGCAGGTGAGATTATGAGTGAAACAGTTCTGCTTCAAATGAAGAACATCCACAAATCATTTCCGGGAGTCAAGGCGCTTCAGGGGGTGGACCTGGAACTGAGGGCCGGCGAGGTCCACGCATTGCTCGGTGAAAACGGGGCAGGTAAATCCACGCTGATTAAGGTTCTGGGCGGCATCTACATCGCAGAAGAGGGCGAGATTTTTATTGACGGACAAAAGGTAACCATTGACGGGGTAAATGCATCTCACAACAACGGAATTTCCATTATCCATCAGGAATTGGTACTGGTACCTCACATGACTGTGGCGGAAAATATCTTTCTTGGCAGAGAGCCGTCAAAGGGGCTATGGGTCAGCCATGAGACCATGGAAAAGGAAGCCCAGCAGCTGCTGGATACATACCACATGAGCATTGACGCTGGGACGCTGGTCAAGGACCTGACCATTGCCCAGCAGCAGATGGTGGAAATCGTCAAGGCCATTTCCTATCACTCCAGGATTCTTGTGATGGACGAGCCCACTTCATCCATATCGGACAAGGAAGTGGAATTTTTGTTCAGCACCATGAGAGAGCTCACAAAGAAGGGCGTGGGAATCATATATATATCCCATAAGATGGACGAGCTGGAGCAGATCTGCGACCGGGTTACTGTGCTGAGGGACGGAACCTATGTTGGCACCGAGCGGGTGAAGGATACCACAAGGGACCATCTCATTGCCATGATGGTGGGCCGGGAGCTGACCAAGTATTACACCAGGGATTACATGGAGCCCGGACGGGTGGTTTTAAAATGTGAAAACATTGCAGACGGAAAGATGGTCAAAGGGGCCAGCTTTGAACTGCGTGAGGGGGAAATCATTGGTTTTGCAGGGCTGGTAGGCGCTGGAAGAAGCGAGACCATGAAGTGTATCTTCGGACTGACGCCCGGCTGCACGGGTGAAATCAGCGTGGATGGAAAAAAGGCGGCCATCAAATCTCCCATTGATGCCATGAAGTTCGGCATTGCCCTGGTGCCTGAGGACCGGAAACAGGAGGGACTGTATAAGGTTCAGAGCGTCCGGTTCAACTCCACCATTGAGGTGCTGAAGAGCTTTATAAAGGGCATATGGGTGGATGCGGACAAGGAGGAGGAGATTACCCGGCAGTATATCGAGATGATGGATACCAAGACCCCGTCCCAGGAACAGCTTATCGGAAACCTGTCCGGAGGCAACCAGCAGAAGGTAATGATTGGAAGATGGCTGGCCACCGCCCCCAAGATACTGATTCTGGACGAGCCGACCAGGGGCGTGGACGTGGGCGCCAAGTCTGAGATATACGGAATTATGAATGAGCTGGTGAAGAAAGGCGTGTCCATTATCATGATATCGTCAGAACTGCCTGAAATTCTCAACATGAGCGACCGGGTCTATGTCATGTGCGACGGCCGGATAACCGGGTGCTTCAGCCATGAGGAATGCGTCACCCAGGAACAAATCATGAAGCTGGCGGCAAAGTAAGAAAAGGGGGAAAGTCAAATGACAACCAGATTGCAGAAAAATGTAAAACAATATTTCAAGGATAATATCGGCATCATCGGGGCCCTGCTTATTTTGTGTATTTTCTTATCCGTGTTTCCAAAGACCAGCGGCTCCTTTCTGACCCAGAAAAATATATTCAATGTGCTGAGACAGATATCGTCCAACCTGTTCCTGGCCTGCGGCATGACCATGGTCATTATCCTGGGGGGCATTGATTTGTCCGTTGGCTCCATCATCGCCCTTTCAGGCTGCTTTGCAGCCGGCTGCGTGTCCCGTTACGGCCTTCCAATCGCAGTAGGCGTGCTGGGCGGCGTGCTGGTGGGCACCGTGGTGGGTATGTTTAACGGCGTTGTCATATCAAAGACAACCATACCGCCCTTTATCGTGACCCTGGCCACCATGAATGTGGCAAAGGGACTGGCCTATGTATATACAGGCGGTTCACCTGTGCGTGTGGTTACAAAGGAATGGCAGTTTTTGGGAGCCGGGTACGTGGGCGGAGTCCCCACTCCGGTTATACTTCTGGCAGTGGTGCTGGTTATCACGGCCATTATCATGAATAAGACAAAGCTGGGGCGCCATATCTATGCGGTGGGCGGCAACTCCCAGGCAGCCAGATTCTCAGGCATCAGCACAGCCAAGGTTAAATTCCTGGTACATACCTATTCAGGAATCATGGCGGGACTTGCGGGCGTGGTTCTGGCCTCCCGTATGTATTCCGGCCAGCCGACGGCAGGAGACGGAGCCGAGATGGACGCCATTGCGGCTGTTGTGGTGGGCGGCACCTCCATGGCAGGCGGCTCCGGTAAAATCGGAGGCACCATCATAGGCGGCCTGATTATCGGCGTGCTGAACAACGGACTGAATCTGCTGAATGTAAATTCCTTCTGGCAGTACGTGGTAAAGGGAACTGTTATTCTCCTGGCTGTTTTTGTGGATTATCTGAGAAACAAAAAGGCGGAATAGAGCCTGGTTTACGGCAAAAGCGTTTCACGGCAGTGGGGCGCTTTTTGTCGAAGCCAAAGTTTTATAAAAAGTTCCTATGAAATATTACAGATTTGCATCTTTGAGGTATAATGAGGAAGGACCGGGCAGCCGGGGGCATGACCGGACAGCCGGGGATATGACCGGCAGCCGGGAAGTTAAGCCAAGAATAGGGAGGCGGGAACCAGATGAAGATAGGGACAGGTCTGTTAATCCTGACAGCGGGCGCCATGCTCCTGCTGGGGGGCTGCGGCCATGGGGATGCAAGCGGGCGCCAGCATGAGGCCAGGCTGTTCGGGGCCACCTATATGACCAGGAATAATCCGTATTTTGATGTACTCAATGAGGGGATTGAAGAGGTGGTGGAAGCCAACGGCGATATCCTGCTTACCCGGGATCCCCTTCAGGACCAGGAAAAGCAGAATGAACAGATTCAGGAAATGATAGACGAGGGCATCCAGATGCTGTTTTTAAATCCCGTGGACTGGGAAAAGGTACAGCCGGCCCTGGATGCGTGCAGAGAGGCGGGAGTCGGCATCATCAATGTGGATACGGTGGTGAAGGACCGGGACTCCGTAATTTCCATTATTGAAACGGACAATTACCAGGCGGGCCAGCTCTGCGCCCTGGATATGATGAAACCAAAGGACGAGGCTAAAATTGTCATCCTTGACAACCCTATACAGACCTCCATTACCAACCGGGAACAGGGATTTCTGGACACCATAGCGGACAATCACAATTACCAGGTGGTATACAGGGAAGCTGCGGCAGGCGAGATTGAGGTGTCATCCCATGTGATGGCCGACCTGCTGCGCCGTGACATCAGCTTTGACGTGATTTTGGGAGGCAATGACCCCACGGCACTGGGGGCTCTGGCAGCCCTGCAGCAGGCCAGGAGGGAGGAGGGCGTCCTGATTTACGGAATCGACGGCTCTCCGGATTTCAAGGCAATCCTGGATGTGGGCTATGTGACAGGAACCAGCGCCCAGAGCCCAAGGTCCATAGGAAGGAAGGCGGCTGAGACCGCATACCGATACCTGGACGGGGAGCCGGTGGAGAAATACATAAGCATGCCCAGCACCATGATTACGAGGGATAACCTCCACGAGTTTGAGATAGACGGGTGGCAGTGAGAAGATGGATACGAACATGGATAACAGGCGGGTACGCATCCTGCAGCTGGGCATTCTGACGCTGAATGTGGTATCTGTCATGGGACTCAGCATATTTATATATGCCACAATTGAAAATATACGGCGCAGCTATGTGGCCAGGGAGTTTTTAAGCGGCATCCAGGCCATTGTCTGGTATCCTTACTGGAACATCTGGCTCTGCGCCCTCCTTCTGGCTCTTCTGGCAGGCAGTATGTTTGTGCGGGACCGGCTGTTTCCGGACAACAGCAAGGTGATTCTTTTCAGCCTTGTGGCTGATTTTGCCATATGTTTTGCCATCATCATACTTTTGAATTTTAATTACAACGGAATTCTGCTGCTGGTGTTTTCCAATGTCATTCTCTATGCCAAGAACGGGAAATCCAGGTATTTTCTGGCGGCAGTGGCAATCGGCAGTTTTATACTGGCTGATTACGAACTGCTTTCCATTTCATACCGCCTGTATTCCATACAGGATTATATCTCATTTTACAATGCAACCACCCAGCAGTATCTGCTCAGCAGCTATAATATCCTGGTATCCCTGAATGTAATCATGTTCGTGGTGTACTGTGTGAACATCATCAACCAGCAGCAGGGAAATCTGGACGAGATACACGCCCTGAACGAGCAGCTTCAGGATGTGAATGAGCAGCTTCAGGAGTATTCCGTGATGGCGGAAAAGATGGCTGAGACACGGGAGAGAAACCGCCTGGCCAGGGAAATCCACGATACCCTGGGGCATACCCTGACCGGAATTGCTGCGGGAATAGATGCCTGCCTTGCCACCATAGGCACGTCGCCCCAGCAGACAAAGGACCAGCTGGAGCTTATTTCCAAGGTCACAAGGGACGGCATTAAGGAAATACGGCGCTCAGTCAGCCAGCTGCGCCCGGACGCCCTGGAGCGCTTCAGCCTGGAATATGCCATCAGCAAGATGGTATCGGACATGAACGCTGTGTCCGGCGCAAGGGTGTATTTTGACTGCCAGGTAAAGAACCTGAAATTTGACGAGGACGAGGAAAATGCCATTTACAGGGTTATCCAGGAGGGAATCACCAATGCGCTGCGCCATGGCCATGCCAGCCAGATATGGATTACCATAAAGAAGGAGGATACGGATATCCTTCTGCAAATAAGGGACAACGGAATCGGATGCAAGGAGATAAAAAGCGGATTCGGAACAAAGCATATGAAGGAGAGGATTAAGATGCTGAGCGGCGTTGTTACATTTGACGGCAGCGACGGATTTACTGTTAATGCAAGAATACCAATCCGATGGGGGGAGACTTATGATTAAAGTATTGATTGCCGACGATCAGGAATTGATTCGCCAGAGCCTGCAGATTGTGCTCAACAGCAGGCCGGACATAATGGTTACGGATGTGGCTTCCAACGGACAGGAGGTCATCCGCAGCGTGAGGAAGAATAAACCCGATGTCATACTGATGGACATACGGATGCCCAAGCTGGACGGTGTGCAGTGCACGAAAATCATCAAGGAAAATTATCCTCAGATAAAAATTATTATTCTCACCACGTTTGACGATGACGAGTACGTTTACAATGCTTTGAAATATGGTGCCAGCGGATATCTCTTAAAAGGCGTGTCCATGGATGAACTGGCCAATGCCATCACCACGGTGTATAATGGATGGGCTATGATTAACCCGGATATTGCAACCAAGGTGCTGAGGCTGTTTTCGCAGATGGCCCAGGCAGATTACAGCATACTTGTGGGCGATAAGAATGTGGATGAGCTTACAAAGACAGAGTGGAAGATCATAGCCCAGGTGGAAGTGGGGGCCAGCAACAGGGAGATAGCTGAGGCTCTTAAGCTGTCTGAGGGAACGGTGCGCAATTATCTCAGCACTATACTGAACAAGCTGGATTTGAGGGACCGCACCCAGCTGGCCATCTGGGCTGTCCAGACCAACGTGAGAAAGCGGCTGGGCACATGAGATTTGACCGGACCAGTGTACGGGGATCGGGAGAGGTCAAGATGTTGGCAGAAGGAAGGATGAGATTGGGATGAAGGGATGGAAATGGACACTGGGGTTGGGAGCAGCCGTGTTCCTCCTTGCAGGCTTCCTTGGATGTATATATAAGTACTATGAGAAGGAGATTGTCCTGGAATTCGGCATGTTCACGGGAAGCAACTGGGATGTGGCCAGTGCCAGCAGCTTTGTCATGATAGACAAGGCCATCGCAAAGTTCGAGGAGGAGCATCCCGGGGTGAGGATACATTACTACAGCGGAATCAGCAAGGAGGATTACTCGGAGTGGTGCGCCAGAAAGCTTTTAGAGGGAAAGATGCCGGACGTGTTTATGGTGCCGGACACGGATTTCAACCTGTATTCATCCCTGGGAGTCATGAAAAAACTGGACGAGCTCATTGAACACGACGCCGGGTTTAACCGGAATGATTTTTTCACTACTGCCCTGGATGCGGGAAAGTACGACGGACACCAGTGCGCCCTTCCTTATGAAACGGTTCCCGTCCTTTTATTTGTCAACAAGTCCCTTCTGGCGAAAGAGCAGATTGAGGTGCCGGGGGAGGACTGGACCTGGGACGATATGTATGAAATCTGCCGTAAGATAACAAAGGATGTAAACGGAGACGGACTGCTGGACCAGTTCGGAACCTATAATTACAGCTGGAGAAATGCGGTTTACACCAGCGGGGGAAGGTTTTATGATGGGCATCAGCAGCAGCTTCCCTTTACAGACTCCCATGTCCTGGATGCCATTAAATACATGAAGCGCCTCAATGACCTGAACCAGGGACAGAGCGTGACCCAGGAGGATTTCAACAAGGGGAACGTGGCTTTCATGCCCCTGACCTTTGCGGAGTACAGGACCTATAAAACATATCCTTACCGGATTAAGAAATATACCAAGTTCCAGTGGGACTGCATCACATTTCCCGCGGGCAAGGAGGGGGAAAACCGTTCCAGAGTGGATTCCCTTCTCATGGGAATCAACAGCAATACAAAGCATGAAAAGCTGGCGTGGGAGTTTCTGAAACAGCTGACGGGAAATGAAGAGATGCAGATGGACATATTCCGGTATTCTCAGGGGGTGTCTGTGCTCAAAAGCGTTACCGGATCCGCCCAGGCAGTTGCCATTATACAGGAGGACATGGACGAGGGCGAGCAGGTTATCAACAGCAGCCTGCTTTATAATGTAATTGAAAATGGGGTTATAGAGCCTAAATACCAGCAGTATGAGCAGGTCATGAGTCTGGCGGACGGTGAAATATCAAAGATACTCATGGAAAACAGGAACGTGGACAGCAGCATGAAGATATTCCAAAGAAGCATTACTAAGTATTTACAGCAGCAGAGGTGAGTTTCATGCATGTTTTATAAGAGCAATACAAGCGCATGGAAAGAAAGTCCGGGCCGTAATCATCGTTACATTGGTTTGTACAATGATTACGGCCCGGACTTGTTTTATTTATTTGTTCTTAGTATGGTATGCGGTGGGAAGGTTCCAGTCGTACTTGGTCGCCAGAAGGCGGATGAGCACCACCAGGATTGCGCTCAATATCATGGAGGCATCCCTGGAGAGCCAGCCGTTAAGGCATACATAGCACACGGCCCCGGCAATAGAGGCAGAGGCATACACATGCTTGCGCAGGATATACGGGGACTGGCCTGCCAGCATATCTCTCAGGATACCGCCGCCCACGCCTGTGAGGACGCCCAGAAAGATGGAAAGGAAATGATATTCCCCGTAACCGGCTGTCCCCGCGGTATTGATGCCGGTGACTGTGAATGCGCCCAGTCCGATGGCATCAAACAGGTTCATCATCTTCTCATAGGCCGAGATATACCGGCTTTCCAGTATCTGCTGGTTCAGCCACACCAGGATGAAGAGCACCATGGCCGTGAGAAAGGCGGTGTACACGTAAACCGGGTTCATGAACAGGCTGGGCGGGACGATGCCCAGTAGGATGTCCCTGAGCATACCGCCGCCAACGGCAGTGGTGACGCCAAGGACCACCACTCCCAGCAGATCCAGACGCTGCTTGATGGCTACCAGGGCACCGGAGGACGCAAAGGCCACGGTACCGATTATTTCGATGATAAAAAAGATTGAGATATTCGATTCCATAATACGCTCCCAGCCAATGGCTACAGCAGATAAATCTTGTTCTCCCCGCAGATATCGCGCATTTTTTGGGGCCAGATACTGGCCTGTACTTCACCGATATGGGCGCGGTCCAAAAGCAGCATGCACAGACGTGACTGTCCGATACCGCCGCCAATGGTGTAGGGAAGCTCGCCGTTTAAAAGCATTTTATGATAGGGAAGGCTGCGGCGGTCCTCACATCCCGCCTTCTTCAGCTGGTATTCCAGGGCAGCCTCATCCACGCGGATACCCATGCTGGAGATTTCCAGGGCGCACTGCAAATGCTCAAACCAGAAAAGAATATCGCCGTTCAGCTTCCAGTCGTCATAGTCAGGCGCACGTCCGTCATGGGGCTTGCCGCCGGCCAGTTTGTCGCCAATCTGCATCAGGAACACACAGCCGTGCTCCCTGGTAATCAGGTTTTCCCTTTCCTTAGGAGTGTTATCAGGATACAGGTCCTCAAGCTCCTGGCTGGTGATGAAGTAAATATCTTTGGGAAGATGTTTGACAGCCTCCGGGTATTTATACCACACTTCATGCTGCATGTGCTTGATAATTTTGAAGATCTCCCGCACCGTATCCTTCAGGGTGTCCAGGGTGCGCTGCTCCTTTGTAATGACACGTTCCCAGTCCCACTGGTCCACATAACAGGAGTGAAGGTTATCCAGCTCCTCGTCCCTGCGGATGGCGTTCATGTTGGTGTAAAGTCCCTCGCCTGGCTTAAAGCCGTATTTCTTTAATGCCATACGTTTCCATTTTGCCAGAGAATGCACCACCTCCAGGGTTTCGCCGGGTAGCCCCAGCATATCAAAGGAAACAGGACGCTCGGTGCCGTTTAAGTTATCATTAAGTCCGCTGCTCTTTTCCACGAATAAGGGAGCGGAGATACGTTCAAGGTGCATCTCCCTGCCCATTTCCTTCTGGAAGGTATCGCGTATGTATTTGATTGCGTCCTGGGTCTCCCGTATGGAGAGGCGGGGATCGTAATCTTTAGGTATGATTAGTTCCATTTTAAAAACCTCCAAACTAGTTGAATTCATTACATATGTTTCTTATGGTATCATCATTGGGAAAAACGTGCAAGTGCTTCCACCAATTTTTTATGCCGGAAATGGCCTGAAAATGAGAAAATCCCCTGGAAAGATGCTGAAATACGGAGTTACACACAGATAAAAACATGGTAAAATAGAGTTAAAAATGAAATCGGGAGGTAATGAGATGAAACGTACAGTAAAGGTATGGGTGGCAGCGGTCATGAGCGGAGTGCTTCTGGCAGGAGGCGCGGCAATGACGGGACAGGCCCCGTGGGGAATGGAGGCCCAGGCTCATTCAGGCAGAACCGATGCCAGCGGAGGACACCGGGATAACAAGAATGCCAGCGGGCTGGGAAGCTATCACTACCACTGCGGAGGTCATCCGGCACACCTGCATCCCAATGGAGTGTGTCCCTATGCAGGAGGCGGGGAAAGTACCCAGACCCAGACCCGGGCCCAGACAAAAACCCAGACACAAGCCCAGACCCAGGCTCAAGCACCGGCCCAGACCCAGGCCCAGGCACCGGCCCAGGCGCAGACTCAGCCACAGGAACAGGCAGTGGTCCGGGCAGCTTCCGGGGCAGGAGAAGCTTCAGGTACTTCGGGCTGGCATCAGAATGGGGCATACTGGAACTATATCTGCGAGGACGGAACCCGTGTGATTGGATGCTGGAAGCAGATTGACGGCGTATGGTACTCGTTTGACGGTGACGGAAACATGAGGACCGGATGGTACGGGGAAAATGGTTCTCTCTATTACCTGGGAACAGACGGGAAGATGGCTGTGGGAACCTGTGTGGTTGATGGAAAGGAATACCAGTTTGACCAGGACGGGAAAATGATATCGCCGGATAACAGGTAGGGTATGGATGAATGGATGGAAGTATGACAGGAAGTACGGCAGGAAGTATGACAGGAAGGACAGCAGGAAGTATGGCAAGAACGACAGGAAGTATGGCAGGAGTATAACGGGTAACTTAACAGGAGCATAACAGAAAAGGCGGGCCCCATTGGCATAGACAATACGGGCCCGCAGTCATTTGTCATTTTTTGATTTTATTCAAACAGATCCATAAGCTTCTTCTTCATTTCACGCCGTCTTTTATCTGTTTCTTCGGAATCCAGGAAAAACCTGCCTTCCTCTTCTCTCAGCACGTCGCCTTCCTTAACTTCCTTTGGAAGATGGCTGACGGGAACAGAGATGCGTTTCCTTAATTCAGTTTCACATATGGCCAGACCCTCTTCCAGCCGGTCGATGATATATTTCATATAAAAATCCTTTCTGTGGGTTTGGTTTAAGGCTTGCACTGCTTACAGGGTTCATACCCCTCCTGTACCAGTTCATCCCTGGATGCTGCCACGTCTTTGCGGTTCTCAGGTTTCATCTGGGTGGCAGAGGCGCAGTCGGGGCGGTGGAATTTGCCTGTGTTGGTATTTATGACATAGCTGGAGCGTGTGGAGGGATTGCCGGCCTCATTTTCAGCAGCGGCCCCGTTGTCAGTATCTGGGATAGCGGCTGTCTGATTGCCGCCGCTGCCGGCGCTGGTGCCGGGAACCGCGGCAGTGCCGGTACTCCATGTAATTGTCTTGCCGTCACTGAATGCGGTAATGGTTCCCTCCTCGTCTGTGCGCAGTACCTGGCAGCCTGCCTTCTTAAGCTTTTCCATGGTTTCCTTATGTGGATGGCCGTAGGAGTTGCCCTTTCCGCACTGGATTACCACCCAGGAGGGGGATACCTTTTTCAGAAATGCGTCACTGGTGGAGGTGCTGCTGCCGTGATGACCTGCCTTCAGAACATCTGCTTTTAGCACTGCGCCGTTTTTGATAATATCTTCTTCAGCCTGATTCTCTGCGTCACCGCACATGACAAAGCTGTTATCGCCGTAAGTAAGGCGTACGCCCACGGACCAGTTGTTCAGGTCGCTGCCATAGTCTTTTACAGGGGAGAGTATGGTGAAGGAGGCGTCTCCCAAATCATAGGAATCCCCGGGGGTGGGTTTTGTGATTTTAAGTCCCCTGGAGGCAATGGAGTCAAGTACGTCCTCAAAGGTTTTTGTGGTGTGCTCCACAGGTGGCAGAATGACCTTGTCAACGGGAAAGGTATCAATGACCTTGTCCAGGCCCCCGATATGGTCGGAGTGAGGATGGGTGCCAATTACATAGTCCAGCTTTGTTACGCCCTGTGCTTTTAGATAAGAGATTACGGTGCCGGCCTGGTCATTTTCACCTGCATCAATAAGCATGTAGTGTCCGTCTGATTCGGCCAGTATACTGTCGCCCTGGCCCACATCAATAAAATGCACAGCCAGTCCATAACCGGATGGCGCGGTTATGGATGAACCCTTATCCGGTGAAAAAGAGGGGGAGGAATCCGTGCATCCTCCCAGCAAAAGAGATATTGCACATAAAATGGATATTATCAATATTCGGATATTCTTTAATTTTGTCATAAACTAGTCAGCCTTCCTGTCTTAATAATTACATATATACATGTGAGGATAATCCCTTTGGATAACAGCATCGCCTACAGATGCCGTCATTACCGGGAATCCTGCGCCTGGACCGCGCTGCAGAATGCGGTGTCCCACTGAGGGTAGGAACGTTTTAAGGATACAGGTCTGCCGCCTGTATCCAGGAAACAATGCCTGCTCTCGCCGGTGGTTTTGAGTTCACCGGTGGCTGCATCGCGCATCTCATAACCAAGGGTCATGCGGATGGCATTATATTCCTTTACCCATACATGTATCTTTACATGGTCATCAAAACGTACCATGGACCTGTACTGGCAGTGCACCTCCAGAACCGGGCTCATGATGCCGGATGCTTCCATGGCCTTATACCCGCAGCCCATCTGTTCCATTAAGTTTACCCTTGCCTCCTCCATCCAGCGGATGTAGTTGGAATGGTGCACACAGCCCATCTGATCGGTCTCGTAATACTGTGCGTGATGTTCGTAGTCTTTAAACATAGTTACCTCCTGGTTTTATTCGGAATCCATTTGATCCTGATACCATAATTCAAATCCTTCATCTGTCATATCCCTGGTATCTGTCTGGTAGTAGCCTTTCAGCTGTTCTTTGAATTGTTCCAGGTCCTCGCGGCAGTTGTGCGTGGGGAATCCGGATGTTTCCAGCAGACGGCATGCCGTGACAGAATGCAAGATAGCCTTGTCCAGACTGTCCTCTGATTCAGCGTATACGGAAGCCAGGGTATTCTGGACATTGGATTCAGCATAGGCATTGTCGCCATCCTGGTTAACAAACTCCAGCGCCTTGTCAAGGGCGGCCAGTGCAGGAGAATACTCTCCGCGCTCATGGTACATCTGTCCCATATTGTAGAAAGCCACCCCTTTTGTGTAGGAGTCGGCTGTTTCCGACCCGGAAGCCTTGCCATAAAAATGTTTTGCGGCATCATAATCCTTTAAAGCATTATAAATCCTTGCTATACGGATGTAGGACCAGGTCTGGTCGCTTCCATTGGATTCCTGGATCTCCAGGGCCTGCTGATAATTCTCCAGGGCCTTTTCATAGTCCTCGGTTTTCTTGTACGCGTCTCCTAAATCGGATAGAAAAATGGCTGTATACTCAGAGTCCTTTCCGCAGGCCTTTTTTATAGCCTTCAGACCTTTTTCATAATAGTTCAGGGCCTCGTCCATATGGCCGGCGTCCTTACAGACGTCGGCCATGGTGTTATAATCCCATGCCAGTTCTTCTGTATTGGAAGTCCTCTTGTCCACATCCGCGCACTCCTTCAGATAGAGAAGGGCCTGGTCATAGTTTTCCAGTTTATAGTATGCCATACCCAGGTTAAAATAGAGCGGACCGTTGGCCGGTTCATACCGCTTGCCGTTTGAAAAAACTTCGTCCACCTTTTCCTGGTAATAATCAGCAGCCTCCTGATATCTTCCTTCCTCGTAATACTGGCTTCCCAGGTTAACCTCCGGCTCCGGACCCATATAAAAGGTGAGGGTTGAATGTCTGTAGTTACAGGACCTGGACATGAAGATGAAGCACAGGAGAAGAATCACTCCCAGTACGCATTTGGCAGCGGCAGACCCCTCTTTATAGTGTGACATATCAATCTCCATTCCATCCGGAAGCTCATGGGAACTGTCTGAAAGCTCACGGGAACCGTCCGGCACGCCCTGGGTTTCGTTCAATCCTTCGTCTTGGTTTTGGCATACATCAGGCCCTTTATCTGTCTCATTCATTATTGTTTTCCTTTCCGGCAATATGGCGGCACATGGAAGTCATGGAAGTATTATACCATGAAATTTTCCAAAAGACGAGTAGGCGGAAACAGATGTTTGCATGGGCTTCTCTTTATGGGCTTCTCTTTATGGGACTCTCTTTATGGGACTCTCTTTATGGGACTCTCTTTATGGGCCTCTTTTTATCTGCCCTCTGCGGCTGCCCTTTTGTCCGGCTTACCGGAGCTGCCGGGCTTTGGATGATTCCGTTGATTTACCGGCTGCAAGGAGAGCTTACCTGACCCGGGACAGCGAACCTAAACCCGGAGCGGATTTTATACAGCTTATGTATATTTTGAAATTTGCTTACATATACTGGTAATAAATGGACCTGTCCTCCGAACAGATACCCGGAAGCAGATTCAGACCAGATATTATCAAAAAGAAAAGGAGCGCACGTTTATGGCACGGGGAGTAAGAAAGTCACCGGTTGAAAAAATGCAGGGAGAGCTGGCGGATGTACAAGCATCCATAGCACAGTATGAAAGCTGTCTGGAAACCATGAGAGAAAAGGAAAAGGCACTGATGGAACATATCCAGCTGGAGGAATTTAAGGTGGTCAACGAGATGTTAAAGGAACGGGACATGACCATAGATGATTTAAAAGAAATGCTGGCAGGAGGGGACGTGACGCTCAGCGCATGATACATGAAAACCTGTATAAGCGGTAAGTTGGGAAACATTCGGATTGGGCAGCCGGCAGGCGGAATGGGTTTTCCAAGGGGCACCCTTTGGCACACGGCTTTGGGCGAAGTAAGCGTATTATGCGCTCTGCCGGCGTTGCCGTGAAAATACCGCTGCCGCAGGCGCAGGTCTGGTTTCAGCATCAGACAGGGTGTATAGAAAGCCCATGTCCTGCTGAATGGGCAGACAAAACGGGCAAGCCCCTACTGTGCTTGCCCGCTTTGATTACATATCAGAAAAAAGTTAGAATTTATTCCGGGTTCATTTCTTTGGCACATACCATATAATAGTGCCGTCCGTTGGCGCTGGTTTCGTACTCCGCCAGTTTTTCCAGCGAGGAAGCCTTTAGGTGCAATACTTCCTCTTTTGCTGAATTCCCATTGGATAAAAGTAAATCGCATAGTTCCAGACACCATTGGTATTCTTGGTGGGAAAGGGCTGTTTTGGCCGCGTCCAAAACAGTCTGCACGCCGCCGATTAACGCAATCATCTTTTGTGAATGTTCTTCGGGGGACAGGGGGTGCAAATGCGTGGGGTTCCCGTCGAACCATCCCAGGTAAGCCGAGTAAATGGACCGTATCGTCCATTCCACACAGCCATAATGCTCTGCCAGATAGGGAAGACCTGCATATTCGGGGGGTAATTGTATATCAGCCGCCAACTGATCCGCAGTCTTTCCCGCGTTCATTCCCTCCAACGTTTGCGTCAGAATATATTCAAATGCATTTCTGAAATTCCCCAAGGTGCTGCTGATGGTTTTATGTCCCAGAATCGCCGCCGTGTGTCCCGGCAGGAGACACTCAGCCGGATAGGACATCAGTACGTCAATACTGTGAATCCATGCCGCAAGATCACGGTATTGCCCTCCGCGGATCGCATAGAGGTTGGGAAAACAGCCGTAGAAATTATCCCCGCAGCACAACACCTTTTTCTGCGGCAGCCAAATCATTATTTCTTCTTCCGATTCTCCGGGGAGACGAACCATTTCCAACTGTACGCCGTCGATTTCACGGCTTACCTTGTCTTGTTCATAAAGAGTGGTGGGCAAAACAAAGGCACGGTGTTCTCCGTGGGTAATCCCTTCACGGGGACCGATGCCCTGTGAAATTGCTTCTTGGTCGGTAAGGGGATAGCCAAATTGCCGTGCCCCCCGCAGATTTTGAATATCCTGTAAAAGCCCGGTTTTTTCTAAGGCTGGAGCCGCCGGCGCAAAGGCGATGACCTCCGGCCTGCTATCCATAAAAGCTCCTGCGCCGCCCCGGTGGTCAGGATGGCCGTGGGTGTAGATGATTGTACCGACTTCTTTTTTTGTATTTTGCCGGATCAGGTCCAGCAGCTGTTCCCCTCGCTCCCGTGTATCCAATGTGTCAATCAAAATAACGCTGGAACCCGCTTCAATAAAAATGGCGTTGCTGTGTCCCAATCCCAAAACAAACCATACGCCCTTTGTCACTTCAGTTATGGTTTGTTTATAGTTCTTATTCGTAAAGTCCTGTAATTGTTGATGCCCATTTTGTATCAGCATAAGCCCTTATACCTCCTAATCTAATTGCCCAAGAATGCCTAAAACAATCTCCGCGGATATTTCAGAGGCCGCTTCGCAGTTCTGGTCAAAGGTTTCGATGCCCTGATGCGTAACGGTATCCGTAATGGTCCGCACTGCCAGAAATGGAATGCGGTTTACATAGCAGACATGGGCAACGCCGGCCGTTTCCATGTCTGTGGAGAGGGGGTCAAATTTCTGATTGATTTCCTCTCTTTTTTCATCTTCAATAAATTGCTCCCCGGTAACCATGGTTCCAAACAGAACAGGATGTTTTGACGTCCGGCTATAGGCTCTGGCTATGGCGCACAACTCCTGATCTGCTAAAAAATAATTTGATTTCAGCCATGGGTGAAAGCCCGTCAGAATATCATCGGCCACATCATGGTAAATCACCCGTTCCGAGATTACAGTATCAAAAAGCTGCACCCCTTCCTTCATCCCGCCTGCGGTTCCTGCGTTGATGATTAAGTCCACATGGAACATATCGATCAAAAGCTGGGCCGCAATGGCGGCGTTTACTTTGCAGACGCCGCTGTATACGGCGGACACATTCACATGATTTATGGTTCCCGTATGGAATTTAAGCATTGCCTTTTCTGTAATTTGCTGCCCTTTCATATGTTCTAAAAAAGGGGCCAGTTCCGTATCGCCGGCGCAAAGAATCCCAATCTTTTTCACCGCATAACCTCCCTGCTGCGTTCAATCAGCTGTTCTCGGCGTATCTGCCAAAGACATTCTTGTTTGCCGCTTTGTTTTATCCATTCTATCACAAATCCGGGAATGTGGAAACAGTGTGTTTACCAGCAGGATATCCAACCCGCCGGATATACGGGACGTGGGGTCAAAACAGCGTACAATTTTATGTTTGTTTGAGTCCTTCTGTTGTAGATGGCAGCAGTTTTATGGTAGAATAATAAAAAACAGCAGGCTTGAAGGAGGTACATAAGATGGTGGAAGTTACTTTGGGGAAAACCGGTATAACGGTGAACAAAAATGGGTTCGGGGCCCTTCCCGTCCAGAGAATACCGAAGGAGGATGCCGTATACCTGATAAAAAAGGCATATGAAGGCGGAATCACGTTCTTTGACACAGCCAGGAATTATACGGACAGTGAGGAAAAGCTGGGAGCCGCCCTTGAGGGAATACGTGACAAGGTGTTTGTCGCAACCAAGACAGCCGCAAAGACTGCGGAGAAATTCAGGGAGGATTTGGAAATTTCCCTGAAAAACCTGAGGACAGACCATGTGGATCTCTATCAATTCCATAATCCTTCCTTCTGTCCAAAGCCGGGAGATGGCACTGGACTGTATGAAGCCATGCTGGAGGCTAAGGAGCAGGGCAAGGTACGCCACATAGGAATCACCAACCACAGGCTGTCAGTGGCCATGGAGGCAATTGATTCAGGCCTTTATGATACACTGCAGTTTCCATTCTGTTATCTGGCCACGGATAAGGATCTGGAGCTGGTTAAACGGTGCAGGGAGGCGGGCATGGGATTCATTGCCATGAAGGCATTATCCGGCGGTCTTATCAATAATTCACGGGCAGCCTACGCGTATTTGGCCCAGTTTGACAATGTGCTTCCGATCTGGGGCGTTCAGAGAGAGCGGGAGCTGGATGAATTCCTGTCTTACGTAGGAAATCCTCCTGAAATGACAGACGAGATACGGGCAGTGATTGATAAGGACAGGGAAGAGCTTCTGGGAGAATTTTGCAGAGGCTGCGGATACTGTATGCCATGTCCCGTGGGCATTGAAATCAACAACTGTGCCAGGATGTCCCTTATGATACGCAGAGCCCCTTCCGCAGCCTGGCTGACACCGGACGCACAGGAGAAAATGAAGAAGATTGAACAGTGTCTCCACTGCAACCAGTGCAAGGGAAAATGTCCCTATAACCTGGACACGCCCGCACTGCTGGAGAAGAACCTGAAGGATTATCAGGAGATTCTGGACGGGAAGGAATATTAGAGGAAGCAGAAAAAGAAAATAAACGGCGGTAAAGTAAAAGGAAACAGCGCCCCGCTGCCATTGCAGGCAGCGGAAGCGCTGTTTTTATAAAGCCATTACGGTTGGTGGCAGAAACTAATTGCGGTATCGGTTAAGGCAGGCGAAAATCTCCTGTATTCTGGGCATGGAAAAGCCGCAGGCCGCATAGGAGCTGTCTCCCACGGCTGCCAGTCCGCCTTTTTGTATCTCCTTAAGCAGCATGGCAACCGTATCCTTTAGCGTGTACCGCTCCAGCAGCTGGTGTTCCACACAGTAGCGCAGCATCTGTGCCAGGGAGTTGGTCTGTTCAGAGTCAATGAGCTGCTCCACGAACCGGAGGTCCACAGGGGACTTGCCGATTTGAAGGGAATCCTTTCCGTATACCTTGACCTTGATACGCTCATCGCGGCCGCCGTCGCGGGGGCCTCTGCCCCTGTAATTCCCCCTGTTTGATGAGGCATAATTTCCCGGTGCAGTCTGGGAACCGCCCTTATTGCTTAACAGTTTGCGCCCGCCGGACGGAAGAAGAAAGCCGGGGGCGGAGGTGATGGGCTCAACACCGTAGCCGGAACAGAAGGCCTTGGTCTTATCCGTAATGTCCAGTGGTTCATAGCAGTCCATCTGGAGGATGGTATCTGCAATATAGAAATATGCGCCTGAACTTCCCGCCACCATGACAGTTGAAATGCCTGATTTTTCATACAAATCCCTGGCTCTCTCAATGAATGGGGTAATGGGCTCCTGGTCCCGGCTGATGATTTTCTGCATCAGATCATCCCTGACCATGAAGTTGGTGGCGGAGGTGTCCTCGTCAATCAGAAAGACACGGCTTCCGGCCTCAATCCCTTCGATGACAGCGGCTGCCTGGGAGGTGCTGCCGCTGGCATCCTCAGTGGAGAAGCAGTGGGTGTCTTTTTTGTTGGGCAGATCGTTGATAAACAGGGAGATGTCCACATTCTGGACGCTTCGGCCGTCCTCTGCCCGCAGCTTCATGGCAGTGGAATCAGTGATGACATATTTCCGTCCATCCCCGGCCACATGGTTGTAGACGCCGGACTCCAGTGCCTTTAACAGAGTGGATTTGCCGTGATATCCGCCTCCCACAATCAGGGTAATGCCTCTGCAAAGACCCATGCCGGTAATTCTGCCGCCATGGGGAAGGTTTAATTCCATCCTGAGGGAATCCGGAGACTGGAAGGGGACGCTGCCCTTCATGGGACGGCTGGAAATGCCGCTTTCCCTGGGAAGGATGGAGCCGTCTGCCACAAAGGAGACAAGTCCCAGGCGTTCCAGCTCACAACGGATGAAATACTGGTCTTCCGCCAGGTCTGACACGGCCTTTACCTCCTGGGCCGGCCTGTTTTTATAGTAAAATACAGTTTTGACGCACCTGGGCAGGAAGTCAAACAGGATCTTAATCAGTTCACCGGAATTAATGGTCCTGCCGTTGGCCGGAAAACCTGCCTCAAAGCGGGCCGTTATGCCCTTAATACTGCATTCGCAGGCTGTCCGGCTGAGAATCTCAGGCCCTGGATGGCTGGTGGCTATCAGGCCGCTTTTGCCGGAACCCTTTGCCTTAAAATTGTATTTGGCGATCTCCTGGCAGAACTGCCTGACCAGATAATCCTCCAGGGCAGTCTGCTTGTGGGGGGCGTCAAAATATCCGCTGGGGTAGGCGGCCCTCTGGAGCGGAATAAATACACTTAATTTGGAAGGGGACGCAAAGGGATCTCCCTGTACATGGTCGATGGAAAGTACATAATCCGTAAAGTCATATGAACCCCGCGTATCTTTATAGGCCGGATACCCTTTCCGGTCAATGGATTCCAGTAATCGTCTCAGGTCTTGTGCTGATTTCATGATGATGCTTCACCTCTTCACCTGCGCCGCCAGGCCGGAATTCCATTCCGGTCTGCCTTTTGACAGGCTCCTTTTTCTGTATTTGCTTTCTATATTTTATAGCAGGTCCGGCAAAAATGCAACCGGGAAGAGCTGTCTGCCCATCCTTCTGCCCGTCCCCCACGGGATTAGGCAGCGTTGAAGCCCGCCCTATTTTATGATATGATAGCATAAGACGGCGCCGGGGACAGGAGCGGAATATCAGAGGTACACGGGTCCCCGGACAGCCTTATGAATGACAGGAGTGAAGATTGGATATGGACCAGCAGAAGAAGGATTTGTTAGAGGCGCTTTCCGGCGCGGAAAAGGTACTTATAGGCATCGGAGGGGAGTGGAGATTAAGGGATGACGGTAGAGATGTGCGCCTGCGCAGTCTGGGGGATCCGGTACAGAAGGAGCTGCGGGAAGCTTACGCGGTCCTGTGGAGCCTGGTCAGGGACAAGGACTATTATGTGGTTACCACTGTGACAGACGGAGCTGTCTATGACACGGATTTTGACAGCGGGCGGGTGGTGGCTCCCTGCGGAAATATCCATTGGAGGCAGTGTTCCAAAGCCTGTACCAAGGATATATGGGAAGAGGGTGAGGTGCCGGATGATATCTGCCCTCATTGCAGGGCACCCCTGACAGGCAATACGGTTGAGGCAGAGACTTACATAGAGGAAGGCTACCTGCCAAGGTGGGAGGCATACAAGAAATGGCAGACAGGAACCCTGAACCGCAGGCTGGTTATCCTGGAACTGGGAGAGGGATTTAAGACACCTACCGTTATGCGGTGGCCATTTGAGAAGATAGGTTTTTTCAACCAGAAATCAGTATTTTACAGAATACATGAAACCTTTTTCCAGATACCCAAGGAAACGGGAGAGCGGGCCGCGGGAATCCAGGCAGATTCAGTTGCCTTTATCCGCGGACTGGCAGATATTTAAGTGATTATAAAAACAAGTTGCCTTTATCACGTTACAATGCTAAAATATTAAATCATAGGAACGAGGTTGAATGTATGATTGCCATTATTGATTACGACGCAGGAAACCTGCGCAGTGTGGAAAAAGCCCTGCTTTCACTGGGGGAAACGCCTGTCATAACCAGGGACAGGAAAACGATACTCAAAGCGGACAAGGTCATTCTGCCGGGGGTGGGCTCCTTTGGCGATGCCATGGGAAAGCTGGAGCAGTATGGTCTGGTGGATGTGATTCATGAGACAGTGGACCAGGGAACTCCGTTTCTGGGTATCTGCCTGGGACTGCAGCTTCTATTTGCGGGCAGTGAGGAGTGCCAGGGGGCTGCCGGCCTGGGCATCCTTCCGGGAAAGATACTTAAGATACCGGAGCATCCCGGACTTAAGATTCCGCATATGGGCTGGAATTCACTGAAGATAAGGCCGGAAGCAAAGCTTTTCCGCGGGATTGAGGACGGATCCTATGTTTACTTTGTCCATTCCTATTATTTGAAGGCAGAGGATGAGTCCATTGTGGCAGCTTCCACGGAGTACGGCACCGTAATCCACGCTTCCGTAGAACGGGAAAATGTGTTTGCATGCCAGTTCCACCCGGAGAAAAGCGGAGAGGTGGGCCTTGCTATTCTTAAGAATTTCATCGGACTGTAAAAGTCCTGCGCTGTCTGAACGGGGATACCGGAGGCAGCGCCATACCAATTAAAACAGGAGATAGGAGAGGCGATATGTTTACCAAAAGAATCATACCATGCCTGGACGTGAACAATGGACGGGTGGTAAAAGGCGTAAATTTTGTGAACCTGCGGGACGCAGGGGACCCGGTGGAGATAGCCGCGGCTTATGACAGGGCAGGGGCAGACGAACTGGTATTTCTGGATATCACGGCATCCTCGGACAACCGCCGTACTGTGGTGGACATGGTGCGCAAGGTGGCGGAGACTGTTTTTATTCCGTTTACTGTGGGCGGCGGCATACGTACAGTGGAAGACTTCCGCATGCTTCTCAGGGAAGGCGCGGATAAGATATCCATTAATTCTTCAGCCATTGACAATCCCCGTCTTATCAGTGACGCGGCGGATAAGTTCGGCCGCCAATGTGTGGTGGTAGCCATAGACGCCAGGCGCAGGGCTGATGGAAAGGGCTGGAATATTTACAAGCACGGCGGACGTGTGGATGTGGGGACCGATGCCCTGGAGTGGGCCATGGAGGCAGACCGCCTGGGAGCGGGAGAGATACTGCTCACCAGCATGGACTGCGACGGAACCAGGAACGGATATGACAACGAACTGACTTCACTTATAGCATCCCATGTATCCGTACCTGTTATTGCCTCGGGAGGCGCCGGAAATAAGGAACATTTCTATGATGCGCTGACAAAGGGCGGAGCGGACGCTGCCCTGGCCGCCTCTCTGTTTCATTATAAGGAACTGGAGATACGGGATCTTAAGAAGTACCTGTGGGAGAGAGGGATTGCCGTAAGGATGTAGGGCGGGCGCAATCCCGGCTCTCTTAATTATTTTGTCGATATCCGTTGTTTCCTGCCGTTTCCTATGCTAAAATATGAAAATGTGAATTTATATTGTTGAAAAGGAGAAGCAGGATATGGCCGCTATTACAAATGACTGGCTGGGGCCCTTAAGCAGCGAGTTTAAGAAGCCCTATTATAAAGAACTGTATAAGACAGTAAAGCATGAATATGAGACTAAAAGGGTGTTTCCTGAACCGGATGATATCTTTAACGCATTTGCATTTACACCGCTGGCGGATGTAAAGGTAGTGATTCTGGGGCAGGATCCTTACCACAATTATGGTCAGGCCCATGGCCTGTGTTTTTCAGTAAAGCCGGACGTGGATATTCCTCCCTCACTGGTGAACATTTACCAGGAGCTTCACGATGATTTGGGGTGTTATATACCGAATAACGGTTATCTGAAAAAGTGGGCTGACCAGGGGGTCATGCTGTTAAATACAGTGCTCACAGTGAGAGCCCACCAGGCCAATTCCCACCGGGACATTGGATGGGAGAAGTTTACGGATGCAGCCATAGGCATTCTTAACCAGCAGGACAGACCCATGGTGTTTATTTTATGGGGACGTCCGGCCCAGACCAAGAAGGCAATGCTGAACAATCCCAGGCATTTAATCCTGGAAGCGCCCCACCCAAGTCCCTTGTCCGCATCCAGGGGATTTTTCGGCAGCAGGCCCTTCAGCAAGACCAATGCATTTTTGACAGAGCACGGCCTTACTCCTGTTGACTGGCAGATTGAGAATATATAAAACAGGTATAGGGATAGATAAGAATACATAAAATGTACAGCAGGCAGGGGCTTCTGCGGCAGGATGGCAGCAGGGGCCGGATGCCGGAAGGCGTCAGGGAATGGAGACTGTCTGCGGTAAGGAGAATTTATGAGTTTAGTTGAAGTGTTAAAAATCATTGTATTGGGAATTGTGGAAGGGTTCACGGAGTGGCTTCCTATCAGCAGCACCGGTCATATGATTCTGGTGGATGAAATCATACACCTGAACCAGCCGGACGCGTTTAAGGACGTGTTTCTGGTGGTGATTCAGTTAGGGGCCATCCTGGCTGTGGTTGTCATGTTTTTTCACAAGCTGAATCCCTTTAGCCCCAGCAAGTCCAGCCGGCAGAAGGATGCCACCTGGGCCCTCTGGATTAAAATTATCATTGCCTGTGTTCCGGCAGCCATTCTGGGACTTTTGCTGGATGACTGGATGGAGGCCCATTTGTTTAACGCCTATGTGGTGGCAGCGGCCCTGATTGTATACGGCGTACTTTTTATTGTACTTGAGAACAGCAGCGTGTGTACCAATCCCAGGTTTAACAAGGTGGGACAGATCTCAGCCAAGACAGCGTTCCTCATTGGCATGGTACAGCTTCTGGCTTTGATTCCGGGAACCTCCCGTTCCGGTTCCACCATACTGGGCGCCATGGTCCTGGGCTGTTCCAGGGCTGCCGCGGCAGAGTTTTCATTTTTCCTGGGAATCCCGGTTATGTTTGGAGCCAGTCTGCTGAAAATTGTGAAGTATTTCCTGGCAGGAAATGTGTTTACGGGACCGCAGATTTTCTATACCATACTGGGAATGCTGATTGCCTTTGTGGTTTCTATTTATTCCATTCAGTTCCTTATGAGCTATGTCCGAAAGCATGATTTTAAGTTCTTTGGATATTACAGAATTATTCTGGGTGTGATTGTGCTGGCATACTTTGGGATTACGGCGCTGGCCAGCTAGGGATGAAAACCGGGAGCAAAGACCAGAAGCAAAAAAACCAGAAGCAAAGACCAGAAGCAAAAACAGAAGCGTGATCATAAATATAAAGAATGGTTCACAGAATGGAAAAGGGCCTGCCATGCAAAACGCATGGCAGGCTCTTTTCCGGGCTCATATTTCGTTTGGGTTATAGTATGGTCCTAGTCCAGATTATCCGCAATCTCGTACAGCAGCCGCTCCGTATCATCCCATCCCAGGCAGGGATCGGTGATGGACTTGCCGTAGCAGTGTTCCCCGATTTTCTGGCTGCCGGGCTCAATGTAGCTCTCAATCATAAGGCCCTTTACCAGATTCTTGATATCGCCGGAGTGGCGGCGGCTGTGGAGCACTTCCTTGGCTATACGAATTTGTTCATGGTACTGCTTGTTGGAGTTGGCGTGGTTGGTATCCACGATGCAGGCAGGATTCTGTAACCCGCGCTTATTATAAAGGTCAAATAAAAGCTTCAAATCTTCATAGTGGTAGTTGGGGTTGCACTGGCCCCTCTTGTTTACAGCCCCCCGCAGGATAGTGTGGGTCAGAGGATTGCCGGGGCACTGCACTTCAAAGCCGCGGAAGATAAAGTCGTGGGGAAGCTGGGCAGCCACCACGGAATTCAGCATGACTGTCAGGTCGCCGCTGGTAGGGTTCTTCATGCCTACGGGCACATCGCAGCCGCTGGCTACCAGCCGGTGAAACTGGTTCTCCACGGAACGGGCGCCTACCGCCACATAGGACATCATGTCTGAGAGATAGTTCATGTTTTCAGGATAAAGCATTTCATCTGCAGTGGAGAAACCTGTCTCCCGCAGCACCCTCATGTGCATATGGCGGATAGCCAGAATTCCTTCAAACATATCAGGCCGCTTCTCAGGATCGGGCTGATGTATCATTCCCATATATCCCTCGCCGGTGGTTCTGGGCTTGTTGGTGTAGACCCGGGGAATAATAATTAGCTTGTCCTTTGTTTTTTCCTGGATTTTCACAAGGCGTCCGGCGTAATCACATACAGATTCCTCGTTGTCAGCTGAGCAGGGGCCGATGATGACAACAAACTTGCCGCTTTCACCGGTAAATACCCTTTTTATTTCCTCGTCCCGTGCGTGTTTGATTTCTGCCAGCTCTGGGGCCAGCGGGAATTGCTCCCGGATTTCTGCCGGCGTAGGCAGCTTATTGATGAATGTGAATCCCATTTTTACGTCCTCCCATTATGTAAACACCGGACTGCGGTGTAAGATACATTTCAATGCTTCATTATAGTATAGAAAACCGGATTCGTAAATAGTGAATCCCACGAAAATATTGACAATAAGGTGTTTTCCAAGTATAAATAGATACATGACTGTTGCAGGAGATTAACGTGTGAGATGAAGAATGATAAGAGACAGACAGCGGGAACCATAATGGCCCTGGTAGGCGGAACCTGCTGGGGATTTTCGGGCTGCTGCGGGCAGTATTTGTTTGAACAGAAGGGAATCGAGGCGCCGTGGCTGGTGGCTGTCAGGCTGTTTTTTGCAGGCATTATACTGGTGCTGGCAGGATTTAAGCTTCACGGCAGGGAGAATCTGAGGGTGTTCCGGAAAAAAAGGGATACCATCCACTTGCTGGCATTTGCTATTTTCGGCATTACCTTCTGCCAGTTTACATATTTTATGGCAATCCAGGCATCCAACGCGGGAACGGCAACCGTACTCCAGTACCTGTCGCCCATTCTGATTCTGGCAGTGGTGTGCATGCGGGAGCTGCGGCTTCCCAAGGGGCTTGAGCTGGCAGCCATCGGTCTGTCTTTGTTTGGCACCTTTGTCATCGGAACCCACGGGGACATACATTCCTTCCACATTACGGGGGAGGCCCTGTTCTGGGGGCTTTTGGCAGCTGTGAGCTCCATGATTTATACTATTATACCAGGAGGTCTTATCCTGAAATATGACATATACCAGGTGCTGGGATTCGGCATGTTTTTTGGCGGGATTGCCATGGGAGCCGTGGTTCAGCCCTGGAATTACGGGGTGGTCTGGGATGCAGGTACACTGGGAGCGCTGGCAGGCGTGGTGGTGGTGGGCACTGCCATTGCATTTGGCCTGTACCTTCAGGGCGTCAGCATGATTGGACCCTTAAAGGGCAGCATCATGGGAAGCGTGGAGCCGGTATCCGCGGTGGTCATATCCGTGTTCTGGCTGGGAACCCGGTTTACGCTGCCTGATTTTCTGGGATTTGCCCTGATACTGGGAGCTGTGTTCGTGCTTACCTTTGCACACCGCTGATTCCCTTTGCATACGGCTGATGATTCCCTTTACATATGGCTGATTAACTCTTGACAAACCGGGAGAGTCTGTCTATAATGGTCATAATTTCATGAATTGGCTATGACGGGAACAAGTAGTAGCCTGCAGGAACAGACAGAAAGCAGCCGGATGATGAGAGGCGCATGGAAAGCAGGTCATGAATACATCCCTGAGCTTCGCACCCAACAGCGCTGCTTCATATAACAGCCTTAGTAGGCTGCGACGGGTCCTGCATCCGTTATCGTGCTAGAGTATACGGGCGTTTGGCCAGAGCCTGGCGCCAGTACTCGAAGAGGCAGGCAGCGTGAGCTGTCTGTGAACATCAGGTGGTAACACGGGGCTTACGGGCTTCGTCCTTTTGAGAAAGGGCGGGGCTTTTTTTCGTTCAGAAAGGGAAAATCGTGTCGGCGGTATGCCCTGTGCCCCTGCTGCCCCTGTATAAAAAATGTAAGAATCAAGCCCTTGCATGAAAGCAGAAGTATGGTAAAATAAAGAAAGTAAGAAGAGGAGAGAATCACCATGCAGATTTATGAAGAACTGGTTGCCAGAGGCCTTATTGCCCAGGTGACCAACGAAGAAGAAATTAAGAAAATGGTCAACGAGGGAAAGGCCGTATTCTATATCGGTTTTGACCCGACAGCTGACAGCCTCCATGTAGGCCACTTTATGGCGCTCTGCCTGATGAAGCGTCTTCAGATGGCAGGCAACAAGCCGATTGCCCTGATTGGCGGAGGCACGGGCATGATTGGCGACCCGTCGGGACGCTCTGATATGCGCACCATGATGACGCCTGAAATCATCCAGCATAACTGTGACTGTTTTAAAAAGCAGATGAGCCGTTTCATTGATTTCTCAGAGGGAAAGGCCATGATGGTGAACAATGCGGAGTGGCTCATGGGCCTTAACTATATTGAGTTCCTCAGGGAAGTGGGACCTCATTTTTCCGTCAACAACATGCTGCGGGCTGAATGCTACAAGCAGAGGATGGAAAAGGGCTTAAGCTTCCTGGAATTCAACTACATGATTATGCAGAGCTATGATTTCTATGAGCTGTTCAAACGGTACGGCTGCAACATGCAGTTTGGCGGCGATGACCAGTGGAGCAACATGCTGGGCGGAACAGAACTGATTCGCCGCAAGCTGGGCAAGGATGCACATGCCATGACCATTACCCTGCTTCTGAATTCTGAGGGCAAGAAGATGGGTAAGACACAGTCCGGCGCAGTATGGCTGGATCCTGAGAAGACATCACCCTTTGATTTCTACCAGTACTGGAGGAATGTGGGGGATTCCGATGTGCTTAAGTGCCTGCGCATGCTTACCTTCCTTCCGCTGGAGCAGATTGACGAGATGGATCAGTGGGAAGGAAGCCGGTTAAACCAGGCAAAGGAGATACTGGCATTCGAGCTTACAAAGCTGGTGCACGGCGAGGAAGAAGCAGCCAAAGCGCAGGAAGGCGCCAGGGCCCTGTTTGCGGCAGGAGCGAGCACCGAGAACATGCCTACTTTTGAACTTTCAGAAGAGGATTTTACAGATGGAACCATTGATATCTTAAGCATTCTTAACAAGTCCGGCCTGGCAGCTTCCCGTTCTGAGGCCAGAAGGAACGTGGAACAGGGCGGTGTGTCCGTGGACGGAAATCCTGTAAAGGATATCAAGGCCGTATTCTCCAGGGAACAGTTTGCCGGAGATGGCGTGGTCGTTAAGCGCGGCAAGAAGAATTTCAAGAAGATTATATTGAAATAATGGCTGGCGGATGCGCCGGGAATTCACCCTGGATGTCATCATGAGTAGTCCAAAGGTTTGAGAGGAGGGTACCGGATGAGACGGTATATGTCTGTTAAGCGGTTAGGCGCGCTGGTTCTGGCGGCAGTGCTCAGTGTGTCAGCTGCATTTGTCTCAGAGGCAGCGGCTTCGTATAAGACTGAGGTGCCTGTTACCCTGCATTTGGATGTTAACAGCAGAAGGACCACGATTTATGACGGATATTCGTCCTATCTGCTGGGGTACAGGGTATCGGAATACGATACGTTCACAGTTACAAAGGACAAAAGTGATGTGGACCTGAATGAAGTGACACTGAATTATTATCTTGTCACCTATAGGGGCGAGACCCAGAAGTATCTGGAGTGTACGGTGTACGGTTTAAAGGAAGGGACCCATTACCCTGTAATCCGGCCTGAGACCGTTGAAAAAGAGCGGTCCGCTGAGGGGGATTATAATTATCTGGATCAATGTTATATGGTAGAGTTTTGTTATCAGGATAAAAAGGAGAGCCGGTATTTCATGCTGCTTCCTGAGGAGGACATGAGCAACTACCGGAACATCCTGCTGGGCAAATGGAACAAGGATATGCGCGGCTGGAGGTATCTGTATCAGGATGAATACCTTACATCCTGGGCCATGATAAACGACAAGTGGTATTTTTTCAACACAGACGGCTATATGCAGACCGGCTGGCTGGAATATAAGGGACAGTGGTATTATATGGACCCTGAAAACGGAGTGATGCAGACGAACCGCACCATTGACGGTTACCAGCTGGACAGCAGCGGCGTCAGAATCTGAGACCGGGAAGGCTTAAGTTTCTGAGCCTGGGAACAGGATTTCAGACAGGAAAAGGATAATAAAAAGACAGTGGGGCAGCGTATTCCGAGAGGACGCTGCCCCGCCGTCTTTGCGCAGGTATGGCGGAATGGGAAGGTAAGGATGGTCTGCCGGATACTTATGTTTCGCTTACCCGAACAAAATCCCCAGGTGCTCCAGCAGTATCTTGAATCCCATGAGAATGAGGATGGCGCCGCCTGCCAGCTCGGCCTTGGATTTATAGCGGCATCCAAATGCGTTGCCTGCCTTTACGCCGGCCACGGACAGAAAGAAGGTGACGCTTCCGATAAAGGATACGGCGGGGAGGATGTCGACATTCAGGAAGGCAAAGGTCACGCCCACGGCCAGTGCATCAATGCTGGTGGCAATGGCCAGAAGCACCATGTTTTTAACATCCAGATCCGGGTTCGGACATTCCTCGTCTTTGCTGAAGGATTCTTTTATCATGTTTGCGCCGATAACAGCCAGCAGGATGAAGGCCACCCAGTGGTCGTAAGCACGTATGGCCAGGCTGAAGCTGGAACCCAGGAAATATCCGAACAAAGGCATGGCGGCCTGGAATCCGCCGAAGTACAGCCCAACCAAAAGGGCGCCCTTCCAGTTCATTTTGGGCATGGCCAGGCCCTTACAGACAGATACCGCAAACGCGTCCATGGACAGCCCCACGGCGATGACAAACAGTTCAGCTAATGACATAATGATTCCTCCCTGGTGATGTTTTAATATATGGATTGTGGTATAAAAAAAGACCCACCTACAGCCTTGGAATGCTGTAGATAAGTCTCATTGTTTCAAATAAAGCCAGATAGAAACTATCAGTATGTTGACCTTATTACATGCCCGGCAGGGCGGGGCATGCCAATTACTCCCTTATCACTTGCTCCATTTTAAAGGACGGGCCGGGAAATGTCAAGAAAATTCGCAGGTTTTCATGGCCTTTTAACCCATTGTAAAAAACGCGGCCCTGTGATATAACTGATAAGAACATATGCCATGGACTGGCATGGAGAAAGAATGACACAGGGAGTTAACAGAAGATGAAAAAGTCTTATGAGATTGACATGACAAGCGGCCCGCTTCTGGGCAAAATCCTTTTATTTTCCATTCCTTTGATGCTGTCAGGCATATTGCAGCTGCTGTTTAATGCAGCGGACATCATCGTGGTGGGCCGTTTTGCAGGCAGCGGGGCTCTGGCGGCAGTGGGATCCACATCTTCGCTTATCAACCTATTAATTAATGTATTCGTGGGACTCTCAGTTGGTGTCAATGTGCTGGTGGCCCGGTATTACGGGGCCCGCAAAGACAAGGATGTCAGTGAGACCGTCCACACGGCGGTGACCACCAGCATTGTGAGCGGCTTTATCCTGGTTGTGCTGGGAATTCTTCTGGCAAACCCGCTGCTGCGCCTTATGGGAACCCCTGAGGACGTCCTGAGCCAGTCGGTCCTCTATATGAGGATATACTTTCTGGGTATGCCGGTACTTATGGTCTATAACTTCGGCGCAGCCATTCTGCGGGCTATCGGGGATACCAGGAGACCTCTGTATTTCCTCTTTGCTTCCGGCGTGGTGAATGTGTGCCTGAACCTGTTCTTTGTGGTGGTGCTGGGAATGGGAGTGGACGGTGTGGCCTGGGCCACGGTCATATCAGAACACATCTCCGCTTTTCTGGTCCTGAGGAGCCTGATGAGCGCTCCGGGAGCACTTAAGCTGGATTTAAAGCAGCTGCGGATTCACCCCAGGAAGCTGAAACGAATCGTAAAAATCGGACTTCCCGCAGGCATGCAGGGAGCCATATTCTCCATATCCAATGTACTGATTCAGTCCTCGGTCAACTCCTTCGGCTCCATTGCCATGGCCGGGAACACGGCCTCCTCCAACATCGAGGGTTTTGTCTACACGGCAATGAACGCGGTGTACCAGACCAACCTGAGCTTTACCAGCCAGAATCTGGGCGGCAGGAAGTACAGCAGGATTAATAAAATCATGTACATATGCCTGGGAGTGGTGACGGCCGTGGGTTTAATCCTGGGACTCACAGCCGTGGCTGCGGGAGACGGACTTTTGCATATCTATTCCTCAGACCCGGAGGTGCTGCGCTACGGGATGCTCAGGCTGGAAATTATCTGCACAACCTATTTCCTTTGCGGAATCATGGACTGCATGGTGGGAAGCCTGAGAGGGCTGGGATATTCCATCATCCCCATGTTTGTATCCCTCACAGGGGCATGCGGATTCAGGGTGCTCTGGGTATTCACCGTATTTGCGGCGTACCGTTCCCTGGACGTGCTGTATCTGTCCTATCCTGTCTCATGGGCCATCACAGCCATTGCCCATATGGTGACATTCCATAAGATACGGCGCAAGATACCAAAGCAGGACGCTGTCTCCATGTAGCCTGCATCTCTGTGATACATGATTGATAAACTTTGATAGAAAGGGAATTTTCATAAATATGCTGTTTAGTTCACTGACGTTTGTATGGTTTTTCCTTCCTGCCCTGGCCCTGATATACTATATTTCACCGGGCAGGAAGCTTAAAAATGGGGTTCTGCTCATGGCCAGCCTTGTGTTTTACAGCTGGGGCGAGCCGCGGTATGTGGTTCTGGTGGTCCTTTCCATCCTGCTAAACTACGGGTTTGGCCTGGCCCTGGATGGCTGCGAGGAAAGGAAGGGGCTTAAGAAGGCAGTATTTATCCTGAGCATCCTGGTCAACCTGGGGCTTTTGGGGTATTTTAAATATTTCAATTTCTTCCTGGAACTGGCCATGTCCCTTCTGGGGCGCCAGGGCTTTGCTCCAAGGGATATCGCGCTGCCCATCGGCATATCATTTTACACCTTCCAGTCCATCTCTTACCTGGCTGATACCTTCCGCGGGGAGAATCCCGCCCAGAGAAATGTATTCCGTCTGGCGCTGTACATCTCTTTGTTTCCCCAGATACTTTCCGGTCCCATTGTCAAGTATCATGAGCTGGAACCGCAGATTGGGAACCGGCAGGAGAGTCTGTCCATGCACGCATACGGTATTAAGCGTTTTGTGTACGGCCTGGTGAAGAAAATGGTATTTGCCAACATGTTCGGCCAGGTGGTGGACCGTATGTTTGACCTGCCCCTGGAACAGCTAGGCACGGTTACGGTATGGCTGGCCGTGATTCTGTACAGCTTCCAGATTTACTATGATTTTTCCGGGTACTCCGACATGGCCATCGGCCTGGGCAGGATGTTCGGCTTTACCTACAAAGAGAACTTCAATTATCCGTATCTGTCGGCCTCTGTCAGCGAGTTCTGGAGGCGCTGGCATATCTCCCTCTCCACCTGGTTCAGGCAGTATCTTTACATTCCTCTGGGAGGCAACAGGAAGGGACTGGCGCGCACCTGCATGAATCTTTTCCTGGTATTCCTGGCAACGGGACTGTGGCATGGGGCCAGCATGAACTTCATATGCTGGGGCGTGTATTACGGCATTCTTATTGTGGCGGAACGCCTGTGGATTGGCAGGATTTTAGAAAAAAATCCCCTGAAGTTCCTGAATCATCTGTACACCCTTGGGGCGGTGGCAGTGGGTTGGCTGCTGTTTCGGGTGGATACCCTGCACAACGGAAAAATACTGTTAAAGGCAATGCTGATTCCCAGCAAGGGACTGTGGAATCCGCGGATTTTTGCGGATAACCGCATTCTGTTTCTGCTGGTGCTGGCAGTGGTATTCTGCGGGCCCATCCAGCAGCTGATGCCCCGTCTCAAAGCCCGGCTGTTTGATGAGGAGAACGTGACCGCAGCGGATGTGGCTGTGATGGCAGCCCTTTTGCTGCTGGGAACGTTGCTCATGGTCAGCAGCACCTATCAGGCCTTTATTTATTTCAGATTTTAGTCTATACGGAAAGAGAGCAGCACCTATGATGAAGAAGATTATGATTGCGGGGTTCTGGGCCCTGCTTCTGATACCCAACCTGCTGTTTCCCTTTGTGAAGGGAGGCAGCCAGACAGGCACCGGGGAAAACAGGAACCTGGCAGAGTTTCCCGTGTTTTCACCGGATACATATGAGGCGTATCCGTCTGCGGTCAACAGTTATATCAATGACCATGCGGCATTCAGGAACCTGTTCCTGAGCCTGAATTCCATGATTAATTTAAAGCTGTTCGGCTATGCGGATTCCCAGGATGTGATTGTGGGAAAGGATGGCTGGTACTTTTTTGCCGGGGGCATGAGCCTTTATGATGCCCTGGGAACACAGCCCTTTTACCCGGACGATGCTGCCTGGATTGGCGGACAGATCATAAAGGCAGCCGGATATTATGAGAGCCGGGGCATACCCTTTCTCATGATGATTGCTCCCAACAAGGAAGGAATCTACAGGGAATATATGCCGGATGCATATAAGCGGGTCTGGGATGGAAACCGGCCCGGACAGCTGGAGGATTACATACGGGAGCACTCGGATGTGACGGTTCTGGACCCCAGGGAGTACTTTAACACGAACCGGGATTATGTGTGGTATTATAAGACGGATACTCACTGGAACAGCGCAGGAGGATACGCGGCAGGCCAGATGCTCATTGAGGCATTGGGAGGGACACCGCTGCCCATAGAGGATGTGCAGGTGGATTATATCAAGGGAGCCCCGGGTGACCTGGCCAATCTGTTCCACCTGCCTGAGAAATACTGCGATGACCAGATTGCCCTTGTAAGCGGGTATCACGAAGACCTTGCGGTCACGGTGCAGGATGTAAACGGGGATAAGAATATTGTCCATACAAGTACACCCGGGGCGCCGGATAAGCGCCGGATTGCCGTTATACGGGATTCCTTCGGCACAGCCCTCATGGATTTCCTGCCCAGGTACTTTGCCAATGTGGACTTTTATCACTGGCAGGCCTTTGACCGGTCGCTTTTGGAGGAGAACCCTCCGGATGCAGTGATATATCTGATTGTGGAGCGGGACCTGACCCGGATTCCCCAGGATGTGGGGAAGATGGTGCCGGAAGAATAAAAAATCAAACGAATGGAAAGGAGAAGGAGAATCATGAAGATACTTAATTACGGTTCACTGAACATAGATTACACCTATAGCGTGGACCACTTTGTCAGGGGAGGGGAGACCATGTCCTCGGAAGAAATGCATGTGTTTTCAGGCGGCAAGGGGTTAAACCAGTCCATTGCCCTGAGTAAAAGCGGGGCAGAGGTATGGCACGCAGGTGCCATCGGCACCGGGGACGGGGATTTTCTCATTCGCCAGTTAAAGGAAGCCGGGGTGAATACGGAGTATATATCCGTGCTGGATGGAAAGACCGGCCATGCCATTATCCAGAAGGCAAAGGACGGGGGCAACTGCATCCTTCTCTTCGGCGGCGCCAACCAGAAGATTACCAGGGAAATGGTGGATGGGGTTATGGACCACTTTGAGAAGGGGGACTACCTGGTACTGCAGAATGAAATCAGCGAGATTGGCTATATCATGGAGAGAGCCCGCGAAAAAGGCATGGTGCTTGTATTCAACCCTTCTCCCATGGACGATAAAATCAGTACCTATCCCCTGGAATATGTGGATTATTTCCTGTTGAATGAGATTGAGGCAGGAGATATATGCGGGGAGCAGGGAAGCGGTGAGGAGCTGCTCCAAAAGCTTTCTGACAAATTTCCGGCGTCAAAGATAGTTCTGACACTGGGCGGAGACGGCTCCCTTTACAGGGACGGCCAACGAATCCTGACACAGGGAATCTATAAGGTTCCTGTGGCGGATACAACGGCTGCCGGTGATACATTTACCGGTTTCCTTATTGGCGGGCTGGTGCAGGGGCTGGATGCGGGAGAGGCCCTTGACCTGGCTGCCAAGGCAGCCGCAATTGCGGTTTCACGCCCCGGGGCAGCACCCTCCATACCCTCCAGGGAAGAAGTGGAAGCATTTAAGGGATGATTCAAACAGATAAAAAGTAAATAACAGGAAAAAGATACCTGTATCCGGTAGGAATAGGTATCTTTTTTTGAAAAAATCAGAATATTTAAACAATTAACACAAATAAAAGGTTAAGACATGTATAAAAAGAGAAACAATTGTAATAAAATGGATTCAAATATTAATAAACTAAAAAAATAATAAAAAAACTAAAAAAGTGTTGACAAATGCGGGGGCATTTACTATAATGAAAACAACAAAAGAACAGAGAACAAAAGATTTCAAGGAACTGTAGACAATCAGTTCACAAGTAATAAAATCCAAGCAAAGGAGGTACGGACCGCCAAAGACTTAAATTTCGTTTCATTTATAACTTAAAGAAATTTAATTATAAATGAGACCAGGAAAAACCAATCTACCAAAGTGAAACGCTCAAACAGATAAGTAATTTTAAGAAATTGATTTAAAGAAACAGGAATCCAATCGGTTGGTAAACAATTCAAGAAGTAGCAGGTTTTCATGAGTTAAAGAAATTTATATGTGAATGGGTAAGTTCACAGACAGATAATTTAATAATCGAAATACAAGTTATATAGATTGAATGTTTTAAAAGCAATTGCAGTTATTTAAAGATATGAATTAAAGATACAGACTGTTGAGTGAAGCATTTATAAACAAATGAATGATTGAATTTGTAACACTATCTCAAGAGTATCAGAAAAATAAATTCGGTTTGGTGATATGACGAGAAAGTATTATTAGAACGAAAGATGATACCGGATAGTAAAGAAAAAGCAATAAAAGAAATGAATCAGACATAAGTGAAGAAATGCAGAAGTAGGAGCGAAGTAACAGAACGTAGAATGGTGTAACAACTTAATATAGAAAAGTCAGAAATAATTAAAAGAATTGTTTCGGAAAAGTGAGGTTTAGTCCAATGGACGAAATAGTTAGAAGACGGATATCGTAATCTGCGAACGTGGTTAGTCAAAGATTCGATATCCGTCTTCATGTTTTTATGAGATTCAGGAAAGTCTTTAGAGAGCAGGTTTGGGGAACAGGGGAAAAGAAAAACGGGATGGCGCAGCCGGATGAGGCAGGCGCTTTTTTTGTTCTGAAACCCGTTCATCTGTCCCGAATACTTTTGTCCGGAATACCTTTGTCCGGAATACCTTATAGTCCTTCCAAATCAAAGGGCGGAGTATATTCTTCCCTGGCACTGCTTTTTTCCTGCATGAAGCCCTCGGTGAGTCCCAGACGGATGGCGGCATCCACCACCTTGTCATATTCGTATGATGTGATGCGGCGGTTTAGTTCCGGGAATTCCTGGTTTTGGATGTAGGGAGTGTACTGGCTCATAAGGCTGATCATATACCGGCCCCGGGGCAGATTGCCGCTTATCCATTCCAACAGGGCAATGGAATCACGGCGCTGTCCCGGCAGGACCATGTGGCGGATGATGACACCTTTTGCCAGCAGTCCGGGAGAGACAGACTGGTAAACAGGAGCGCCGGTCTGGTCAATCATCTGCCGGATGGCGGCAGCGGTCGTCTCAAAATAGTCCGCAGCCCTGGAATATCTCTGGGCCAGACGGTTATCATAGTACTTGAAGTCGGGAAGCCATATGTCCACGTAATCCTTTAATGCCTTTACTGTCTCCGCACGCTCATAGCCGCCGCAGTTATAGACCACAGGTATGGTGAGCTTAAAGCGTACCTGGTCCAGGGCGGAGATAATATGGGGCAGGTACTGGGTGGGTGTCACCAGGTTTATGTTATATGCCCCCTGGTCCTGGAGACGGAGGAAAACCTGGCCCAGTTCCTCAGCGGTCATCTCCCGGCCGAAGTGCCCGCTGCTGATTTTATGATTCTGGCAGAAGCAGCAGCCCAGGGTACAGCCGGAAAAAAAGACGGTGCCGCTGCCGCCGGAATCCGAATGGGCGCCGCCGGGCGCTGTTAAACCGCCGTCTGCATCCGCAGATCCGCTGATGCAGGGCTCCTCCCAGTGGTGAAGGGCGGCCCTGGCAGCCGTAAGGACGCTGCTGCAGCCGCAGTAGCCTGCGGCGCGGCTGCGGTCGGCTTTGCACATTCTGGGGCAGAGGATACAGTTTCTGTATGTGTCAAAGGAAAGGATGTCAGGTGTATTCATGTCAGTCAAATCCCCTTATATGGTGTAATCCTGCTGTTCAGGCAGGCGGTGCTGCTCCCGGTACTCCTTGGGGGAAACACCGTACTCTTTTTTGAATGCCCTGAAAAAGCTGGTGTAGTCCTTGAAGCCATACTGGAGGTAAACATGGCTGATGGGCTGGTCGGACAATATGGCGTTCTTGCTGGCGTGAAGCCGTTTTTTCAGGATGTACTGGTGGAGCGGGATACCCATGTTGTCCTTGAAGATGTGGGAGATATGGTATTTGCTCACATAGAAAAAGGACGACAGGCTGTCCAGGCTTAAGTCCTCCTCCAGGTGCCGGTTGATATAGTCGCAGATGTTCAGGTACAGAACATTTTCGTAGACAGCTGATTTCTGGTGGAGGCTGTCATAGAGAAGGCGGTTAATGTACACCAGGAAGGAGACAGCCATGAGCTCCGAGACAAGGCGGTGGAAGGAGCGTCCGCCCGCAAGCTCCTCCATCAGGTCGGTAAGCTTTCCCTGAATCTCCTGGGTGGTAATGGTGTCTGTGTGGAACCGGTAGGCCTGGTGGCTCTGGGCATAGTCAAAACAATATGTCAAATCTTCGTTGGTCTGGCGCAGCTTTTTGTGGTAATCCTGATTCAGCCAGAATACAAACCTGCGGTAGGGTTTATCATAGGAATGGAACTGGGGATAATGGGGGGTATCAGGCGGAATCAGCAGACAGTCCCCGTATTCCAGCTGATAGCTTTTATCACCGATGTGGTATGTAACATCGCCTTCCAGGAAAAAATAGAACTCGTAGTAGTCATGCTCATGGGCATCTACGGATTTAAGCGCAGTGTCATTGTAATAGAAGAGTTCAAAGTCTCCGGACTGCATGTATTGCCGTGTGTTAAAGTCCATGGACAGCTGTTTTTTCACGGGAGTCCCTCCTCTCGGGAAACATGATTTATCATGATTTTATCCCCATCTTAGCATGAAACAACAACATTTGCAATATGGACGGCAAGTATCACTATGGACGGAAAAATGGTTTCTGTTATAATAAAACCATAGGTTAGGGAACGTAAAACAACACTTATCAGGAGGAGTTTACACATGAAATTATCATTCAGATGGTATGGGGAAGACGACAAGGTAACACTGGAGAATATCCGCCAGATTCCGGGCATGCAGTCCATCGTTACGGCTGTATACGATGTTCCGGTAGGCGAAGTGTGGAGCAGGGAGAGCATTGCAAAGCTGAAGAAGCAGGTAGAGGATGCTGGCCTGGGCTTTGATGTGATTGAGAGTATTCCTGTCCATGAGGATATAAAGCTGGGCAAGGCTTCCAGGGACAAGTACATCGAGAACTACTGTGAGAACATCCGCCGTGTTGCGGAGGCAGGTGTTAAATGTATCTGCTACAATTTCATGCCTGTATTTGACTGGACCAGGACCCAGTTAGACCATGAGCTGGCTGACGGCTCCACCTCCCTGGTGTACTATCAGGAGCAGGTAGATGCAGTGAATCCTCTTAACAGCGACAGCGACCTGACACTTCCGGGATGGGATTCCAGCTACACCAAGGACGGACTTAAGGCTGTAGTGGAGGAATACCACAGCCTGACAGAGGAAAATCTCTGGGATAACTTAAAATATTTTCTGGAGCGCATTATTCCGGTTGCGGCCGAGTGCGACGTGAATATGGCAATCCATGAGGACGACCCATGCTGGAGCATCTTCGGTCTTCCCAGAATCATTACCTGTGAGGAGAACCTGGATAAGTTTTTAAAGCTGGTGGATGACAGGCACAATGGAATCACACTGTGTACCGGTTCCCTGGGCTGTTCCGCTAAGAACGACGTGGTTAGACTGGCCGGTAAATACGCTGCCATGGGAAGAATCCACTTCGCGCATCTGAGAAATGTGGCTGTGCTGGATAACGGCTTTGAGGAAAGAGCACATCTGTCCTGCTGCGGTTCCCTGGACATGTTCGGTATCGTGAAGGCCCTGGTGGAGAATGGTTTTGACGGCTATGTAAGACCTGACCACGGACGTATGATTTGGGGAGAGACAGGAAGAGCCGGATACGGCCTGTATGACAGAGCATTAGGCGCTACCTACCTCAATGGCCTGTTCGAGGCTGTGGAGAAAATGAGCAGGTAATGTCCTGACAGCCGGTCTGTACAGCACAAAATCAGACAAAAAACACAATATAAATCAGGAAAGGGCCGGGAAGAACGTTCTCAGGCCCTTTTTGTCCATCAGCCGGTGAGGATGAATGGGAAAAGAATGAAAGTAAAGAGCAGGAAAGGAGGAAGGAAAGGTGGTATTGGGGACGGATTTGACGGGAAAGATGGCGGTGGTGACCGGCGCGGGGGGAATCCTCTGCGGCATGTTTGCCAGGACGCTGGCCAGAGCCGGCGCAGCAGTGGCCCTTCTGGACATTAACCTGGAGGCGGCTGAGGAGACAGCCAGGGACATACGGGAGGCTGGAGGGACGGCTGCTGCCTATGGAGTGGATGTGATGGATAAGGATATGCTGGAGAGCGTTCATGCCAGGGTGCTGGCCCGGTTAGGACCCTGCGATATCCTGATAAACGGAGCGGGAGGCAACCAGGCCAGGGCTAATACATCGAAAGAATATTTTGAGATGGGGGATATAGAGGCCGATGTGGCTACCTTCTTTGATATGGAGTATAAGGGGGTGCAGGGCGTGCTGGATTTGAATTTTTTAGGAGGATTTCTGACCTGCCAGGTCTTTGCCAAGGATATGGTGGGACGGGAGGGATGCAATATCATCAACATCTCCTCTGCCAGCGCGGCCAGGCCCCTTACCAGAATACCTGTATACAGCGGGGCCGTGGCCGCACTCAGCAATTTCACCCAATGGCTGGCCGTGCATTTCGCAAAAGCCGGAATCCGGGTCAATGCCATTGCTCCGGGTTTCTTTGTGACCCGGCAGAATGAGGGCCTCCTCTATGAGGAGGACGGAAAGCCCGCGGCCAGAACCGCCAAGGTGCTGGCCGCCACCCCCATGGGGCGGTTCGGCAGGCCTGAGGAGCTGAACGGGGCCCTCATGTTCCTGCTCAACAATGAGGCGGCCGGTTTTATCACCGGAATCATACTTCCGGTGGACGGCGGATTTTCGGCATATTCCGGGGTGTGACGGCTGAGGCGCTTACTTCCTGCAGAGATATTTTGGCAGTCCGTTTTCCATGATGTGGTCCGGCTGCCCCTGAATCAGGGGAAGGGCATAGTCCAGGAATTCCGGTCCGATATCGGAGCCTTCCGCCGTGATCCACTCCACAGGAAAGGATTTTTCGCGGTTGCACACATTGCCTACCTCTGTAAGTCCATATTCAAGTTCATATCCGGGCCCTGACAGGCGGGAACAGGTAACCATTTTGCCGGTTTCTCCCTGCAGGGCCTTTTCTACGGCTGTTCTGCCGGAGCTCTCTGCCTCCTGCACATCGGCGGCAGAGGCCAGAAGGCTGCTGCAGCGCTGGTTTACATTCAGCTCCACGGAGCGGACCTTTACCTGGAAACGGTTGCGGACATAGCTTTCCAGTATCTTGGCGCAGCCGGTAAGCATCTTGTGGCCGAAGGTGTCAATCTGGGCGTCATTGGTGTATTCGCAGATAAAACGGCCGTTTTTGTCGCAGATGCCTTCGGATACGCAGATTACCACATTGGGCTGGCGGGACAGGGCCTGCTCCACGTCCTTAAAAAACTGTTCCATGGAGAACGGCACTTCCGGCATATAAATGAGAAGAGGATTGTCGCCGGGGAATTTTCTGGCCAGGGCGGCAGCAGCCGTTACCCAGCCTGCATGGCGTCCCATCAGTTCCACGATAGTGACAGCCGGCTGCTGGTACACAGAGGCGTCCAGGGAAATTTCACGGACCGTGGAGGCCACATACTTGGCGGCGCTTCCATATCCGGGGGTATGGTCAGTCACAGGCAGATCGTTGTCTATGGTTTTTGGCACTCCGATGAAGGAGATGGATTCACGGCGGATCCGGGCGCATCGTGAGAGCTTGTCAACCGTGTCCATGGAATCATTTCCGCCGATATAGAAACAGGCTCCTATGTTCATGGATTTGAATTTTTCAAATAAAAGGCTGTAAACCGGCGCATCCAGGTTTTCAGGCAGTTTGAACCGGCATGAGCCCAGATAAGCGGCCGGAGTCTGCTTAAGCAGGATGAGGTCCTCATGGGTAAGAGAGGACAGGTCCATGACGTGGCCTGAGAGGAAGCCTTCGATGCCGTTTACCATGCCGTACACATGGTCCACCTCTTCCGGCCGGGCCATGCCCTCTGCAATGACTCCATATAAGCTGGCGTTAATGACGGCTGTGGGGCCGCCGGACTGGCCCACCAGGATGTTTTTTTTCATAATCATTCTCCTCGCTGTAATGTTTCATGGTCAAACACGGTCAAGTATATAATAAACAGACACACAACGCAAGCCTTACTGTTGTGAACATGCATAGAAAATCACTGCAATTTTGTAGAATATGCCCATTGAAAAAGATATACGACTGTGTTAATCTGTATACAGATTTAAAAAGTTGTATACAAGTTGCTAGAAAGAAATACAAACTCAAACGCAATCTAAATCGCAAAGGCAAATGTAGACACAAAAGAAAGTCAAGATTAAAGGAATCTAAGATTAAAGGAAACTAAATTTAAAGGAAATCAAGTTTAAAGGAGGAAACAAGATAATGGATATTCGCTATTCTGCAAATCAGAGGGATGTAAAGCGTTACACCACCCAGGAGCTGAGGGATGAGTTCCTGATTCAGAACCTGTATGCGGCCAATGAGGTAGTGGCTGTGTATTCACATGTGGATCGTATGGTGACATTGGGATGTATGCCTACCACAGAAACTGTTTCCATAGATAAGGGAATTGACTGCTGGAAGAATTTCGGAACTCACTATTTTCTGGAGCGCCGCGAGATTGGTATTTTCAATATCGGCGGAAGCGGCAGGATTGTGGCTGACGGACAGGAATTCCAGATGGGATATAAGGACTGCCTGTACATCACAAAGGGAACAAAGGAAGTATATTTTTCCAGCGACGATGCTTCTGCACCGGCTAAGTTCTACATGGTAAGCGCGCCGGCCCATACTTCTTACACCACCACCTACATCCCCATTGCAAAGGCAGCCAAGAGGCCCTGCGGAGCTTCTGAGACAGCCAATAAGCGCGTTATCAACCAGTTTATCCACCCGGATGTACTTAAGACCTGCCAGCTGTCCATGGGCATGACTGTGCTGGAGGAGGGAAGCGTATGGAACACCATGCCGTCCCACACCCATGAGCGCCGCATGGAGGTTTATATGTACTTTGAGGTTCCAGGCGACAACGTGGTATTCCATATGATGGGAGAGCCCACCGAGACAAGGCACATTGTGATGAAGAACGAGGAAGCTGTTATCAGCCCTTCCTGGAGCATACACAGCGGAGCCGGCACATCCAACTATACATTTATCTGGGCCATGGGCGGAGAGAACATGGAGTTTGACGACATGGACACCATGATGCCCAATCAGATGAGATAAGCAAATCAAGGAGGAAAAAGAAATGGCAGATTATTTAAATAACTTTTCACTGGAGGGCAAGGTAGCCCTGATTACAGGTGCATCCTACGGAATCGGCTTTGCCATCGCCAAGGCCATGGCAGGCGCAGGCGCAACCATCGTGTTCAATGATATCAAGCAGGAGCTGGTTGACAAGGGACTGGCTGCATACAAGGAAGAGGGAATCGAAGCCCACGGCTATGTTTGCGACGTGACCAGTGAGGACGCCGTCAATGAGATGGTTGGAAAGATTGAGAAGGAAGTAGGCGTGGTGGACATTCTGGTGAACAATGCCGGCATCATCAAGAGGATTCCCATGTGCGATATGACGGCTGCCGAGTTCAGACAGGTTATTGACGTGGACCTGAACGCGCCGTTCATCGTGTCCAAGGCAGTTATCCCCAGCATGATTAAGAAGGGCCACGGAAAAATTATCAACATCTGCTCCATGATGAGCGAGCTTGGCCGTGAGACCGTATCCGCATACGCCGCAGCCAAGGGCGGCCTTAAGATGCTGACCAAGAACATTGCTTCCGAGTACGGCGAGTACAACATCCAGTGCAACGGCATCGGGCCCGGTTACATTGCCACTCCCCAGACCGCTCCGCTGCGTGAGATTCAGCCTGACGGCTCCAGACATCCATTTGACCAGTTTATCGTGAGCAAGACTCCGGCAGGGCGCTGGGGCGAGGCCGAGGATCTGGGCGGACCTGCCGTATTCCTGGCTTCCGACGCATCCAATTTCGTCAATGGACTGGTGCTGTATGTGGACGGAGGAATCCTGGCATACATCGGCAAGCAGCCTAAATAATCCGGCTTGAATTTTCCGGGGGAATCATTTATAATATAGACCAGTTGGCAGTCCGGCAGCTTTTGATGCGGCCGGACTGTTTGATAGGAAGAACGGCATTTTATGCCTGTGCTGTATGCGGGTATTGATAAGGGGGTCCAGCCATGGGAGAGATGAACTTCAAGAACCGGGGAGAGCTTGTATACGAGACACTTAAGCAGGAAATCCTGGATTTAAGGCTTAAGCCGGGCCAGATGATTAGTGAAAATGATATATGCGAGCGCTTTGGGGTGTCCAGAACACCGGTGCGTGACGCACTCCGGCTTTTGCAGGAGCAGGGATTTGCAGAGACCATTCCCTACCGCGGCACTTATGTGACTCTTCTGAGCCTGGATAACATCAAGCAGATGATATATATGCGCGTGGCCGTGGAAACCATGGTGCTCAGGGATTTCCTGGAAATCCAGACGCCCATGGTCATGGAGGACATCCGCCACAGTATTGCGCAGCAGAGGGCTGTTATCAGGGAACCGGGCTTTGAGCCGGAGCAGTTTTACCGCATGGACGCGCAGATGCACTCCATCTGGTTTGCGGCTGTCAGGCGCCAGAAGCTGTGGGAGATGCTTCAGGCCCAGCAGCTCCACTATACCAGGTTCAGGATGCTGGACTTTATCACGGAAACTGATTTTATGCGCATTATCGGTGAGCATGAGGATTTATTCCGTCTGATTGCGGATAAAAATGAAAAAGGGCTGGAGGAAGCCTTGAAGGAACACCTTTATTACAGCATGAAACGTATGCGCCGTTCTATTGAGGTGGACTATAAGGATTACTTTGAGGAAGAAGATGAAGAAGGGCGGTTTGTCATTTGACAGGCCGCTCTTTTACGTGATGGAAATATTGGATGGATACCTATTTTTTCAGATAGATTCTCTCGTCCGGGTTCTCATCCAGATATTCTTCCAGCTCCTCAGGGGACAGATGGGAGCGCACCTCCTCGAAATAGGCCGCACCATCCATGGCCATGAACTCCGTCAAACGGCGGACTACCTCTTCATCCTCCAGAAGCTTTTTCATGCCTTCTTTTGTGAAATAATCCATTTGCTTTGCCCTGCCTTTCAGATATGTAAATAACAGCATTTACATTTATATAGTATATTCGTAATTGCGAAGATATTCAAGATGTGAAATCTAACTTATGCTTAATCTATCTAAGAAACCAGCCCTTCGGCGGCTTGAGCGTATACAGGAGATAAAGATGATAGATTATTCACCATTCTGGAAGACACTGGAGCAATCTGAGGAAAATTGGTACACACTTACAAAGAAGCACCGCGTGTCGGACAGTACCCTTCACAGGCTGAAACACAACATGGACATATCCATGAAGACTGTGAATGACCTTTGCAGGATACTGGACTGCGATATTGAGGATATTGCAGTGTATGTGCCTTCCGAAAAGGACCAGCTGCTGTGATGGTCCGCGGCTTACGGCCGGCGGCCTCAGGAAAACGCCTATGTCAGTAAATACAGACTGCCTTACTGGCTGCAGGCGTTTTTTGCTGCGCAAAAATACAAAGTTCCGCCATGTTTTTGGTTTGTCTCTTCCAAAATGTTAAAAACTATTATAGAATAAGCTATGAACGATGGAGGTAGACTGGATGGAAGGAAGGCAAGGAAGAAAACTGCATGGTATTTGGATGTCCTGCTCCCTGGAGCGGAAGGTCAGATGGATTACCATTTCCACGGCTGCCGTGGTTATACTGTCCATAACAGCGGTGATGCTGATCGCCGGCTATGGCATGAAGGGATTCGGGGATTTGCTTATGGGCAATTCGCGGAGCCTGGCCTTCTGGTCGGCCATGGATGCTGAGAGCAGTTCCTTCCAGTATTATGCAGGGGACAGGTCGCCTGAAAACAGGGAGAAATATGAGATGTCCTGCGCCAGGACCCGCTCTGCGCTTAAGTCCCTGCCCTTTGACTATGAGGAGATCGGTGCGGACCGTTATGGGGTCACCTGGTCCATTTTAAATATGTATGAGAATTACGCCGCTGCCAGGGATGCGTTTCTGGAGATGGAGGAAGGGGCGCCGGATTATCTGGACCGTCTCTATACCATTTACCGGGTTCAGGGATATCTGGCAACCCATGCGGGCCGTCTGGAACAGATGACCGTGCAGTCGGGCAATGAGCGGTATGAGATGCAGCGCCCGCTGTTCATTATTGTGCCGGCAGTCAGTATTTTGTGGGGTGCAGCAGCCCTTTTGATGGTCAGATGGCTGAACCGTTCCGTCCAGAAAAACATTGTCCGCCCCATGGTAGAGCTGGCGGAGGACTCCAGACGGATAGGGGAAAATGATTTTACGGGCCCGGACACCTGTGCGGAGGGCAGTGATGAGATTGCCAGCCTGGTCAGGGCCTTTTGCACCATGAAAGCCAGTACCAGGGGATATATTGAAGCCCTGACGGAAAAGCACAGGATGGAGAAGCAGCTGGACGAGGTGCGGCTGCAGATGCTGAAAAACCAGATAAATCCCCACTTTCTGTTCAATACACTGAATATGATTGCCAGTACGGCCCAGATTGAGGATGCAGACACCACAGAGAAGATGATCCATGCCCTGAGCAGGCTGTTCCGCTATAACCTGAAATCCACGGACTCCGTGATGCCCCTGGAGCGGGAGCTTAAGGTGGTGCAGGACTACATGTATTTGCAGCAGATGCGGTTCGGACAGAGAATCCGCTATGACACGGACTGTAAGCCGGATACCATGGAGGTGCTGGTGCCCTCCTTCGCCCTGCAGCCTCTGGTGGAAAACGCCATTATCCACGGCATTTCTCCCAAGGGACAGGGGGGAAGGATACATGTCCGTTCCTGGATGGAGGGAAGGCGGCTCTGGATATCGGTGGCTGATACAGGACGGGGAATGGCGCAGGAACGGCTGGAGGAAATACGCCTCGCCCTGGCAAGGGGAGAGGAGAAGGCCACCGGCGTGGGCGTGGGAAATATTTACCGCAGGGTCCATGGAATGTACCGGGACGGCGAGGTTTTCATTTACAGCAGTGAGGGACGGGGAACGGTCGTGCAGATGGCCTTTACACCCTGATGACAGGACGAAAGGATGAGGTATATGTATCGTGTATTGCTGGCGGATGATGAACAGATTGAACGTATGGCGCTGGCCAAGCGTCTGAAGAGGCATTTTTGCGGCAGCCTGGATATCAGCGAGGCAGTGAACGGGGCAGAGGCCCTGGAGACATTCAAAAGGGAAAAAAGCCAGATTGTGGTCATGGATATATCCATGCCGGAGATGAACGGGGTGGAGGCGGCGGAACGCATCCGCAGCCTGGACGAGGACTGTATTATTATTTTCCTGACAGCCTATGATGAGTTTTCCTATGCCAAGAGGGCCATTGTCATACGGGCCCTGGATTATCTGCTGAAGCCCTGCGAGGAGGATGAGCTGGTGGCTGTCATGGAGGAGGCCATGCGGCTGACGGATAAACGGCTGAATGTTTCGGGCGTTCCTTCTCCGGGTGTTCCTTCTCCGGGTGTTCCTTCTCCGGGCGTTCCTTCTCCAGGTGTTCCTTCTCCGGACATCCGCCGGGAGGAACATGCAGAAGCCATGCCCAGGGATGACGGGGACGGACGCCTGGCCCAGGTGGCGGAAACCATTCGGGAGTATATACGGAATAATTATATGAAGGAAATATCCATGCAGGATGCTGCCAGGATGATGAATTATTCAGACGCCTATTTCTGCAAGCTGTTCAAACAGTGCTTTGACCAGAATTTCACCTCCTACCTCACCGGTTTCAGGGTAAACGAGGCCAAAAAACTGCTGAAGGACAGGAGCATAAGTGTCAAGGATGTGAGTATGCAGGTAGGGTATTATGATTCCAATTATTTTGCAAAAGTGTTCAAGCGCATGACCGGAATGATACCATCCGAGTACAGGGATAGTGAGACTGCACAAAAATAGAACAGGTTTTTTGTGCATTTATGCGAAGGTAACTAGAAAAAAATGGGGAAGGACAAAATCTTCTTCCTGTATGACAAACTTTTACGGTACAAAATAAAAGCCCCTGGCTATATAATTAAGAAAGTGTTAAGAAGGCGCCAAAAAATCTTAACGTTTTCTGGTTGATAGCCAAGGGGCTTTTGTTGTGGAGAAAAGGGCCGGGACTCTGAAAGAGCCGGGCAACGGGCAGCAAAAGGCCGCCGTTTTGCGGTATGGGAAACAGTATTTCAGTCCAGAATAAACAGGAACGCAGGTTTCTGGGATGTATTGAAACAAAAGAATTTGCCGTATAAAGGGAAAGGAATGAAAAAAGTGAGAAAATTCATAAAGAGAGTGGCGGCTGCCGCCCTTGCGGCTGCTGTGGCAGCAGGTCTTACAGGCTGTGGCTCAGTGACTTCCGGAAAACGGATTATCCGTGTATCCCATGCCCAGTCAGAGACGCATCCGGAGCATATAGGGCTTTTAGCTTTTAAGGAATATGTGGAGGAACGGCTGGGGGACAAGTACGAGGTCCAGATATTCCCCAATGAAATCCTGGGTTCTGCCCAGAAGGCCATTGAGCTGACCCAGACAGGGGCCATTGACTTTGTTGTGGCCGGAACCGCCAATCTTGAGACGTTTGCAGGCGTATACGAAATATTCAGTATGCCCTATCTTTTCGACTCAGAGGATGTGTACAAATCTGTAATGCAGGATACGGACTACATGGAAAAGGTTTATGAGTCCACGGACGAAGCCGGTTTCAGGGTGGTTACCTGGTACAATGCAGGCGTCAGGAATTTTTATGCCAAGACTCCGATTCATACCCCTGATGACTTAAAGGGAAAGAAGATAAGGGTTCAGCAGAGCCCGGCCAGCGTTGCCATGGTCAATGCCTTCGGAGCAGCGGCAGCCCCCATGGGATTCGGTGAGGTATATACGGCTATCCAGCAGGGCGTTATCGACGGTGCGGAGAACAATGAGCTGGCCCTTACCAACAACAAGCACGGCGAGGTTGCCAAGTATTATGCCTATAACAAGCATCAGATGGTGCCGGATATGCTGGTTGCCAACCTGAAATTCTTAAACGGTTTGAGCCCTGAGGAATACCAGGTATTCAAGGACGCTGCAGCCCTGTCCACAGAGGTGGAGCTTGAGGAGTGGGATAAGAGCATTGAGGAAGCCAAGGATATTGCACAGAATAAAATGGGCGTGGAATTTATAGATGTGGACGTGGATGCGTTCAAACAAAAGGTGCTGCCTCTTCATGAGACCATGTTAAAGGATAATCCCAAGATTGTGGACCTGTACAATCATATCCAGGAAATAAACGAAAAAGCGAAGGGAGGAAAGCAGGATGGAGACAATGCATAAAGTGAGAGCCAGAATCATGCAGATTCTGGGAGTTTTTATCATCTGCCTGTTTATGCTGATGACGATAATCGGGACCTACCAGATTGTTACCCGCTATTTCTTCAATAAGCCCAGTACTGTTTCAGAGGAGCTTTTAACCTACAGCTTCACATGGATGGCCCTGCTGGCTTCCGCCTATGTGTTCGGCAAAAGGGACCATATGAGGATGGGATTTCTGGCGGATAAGATTAGCGGTTCCGCCAAGAAATACCTGGAAGTCATCATTGACCTGCTGACCTTTGCCTTTGCCGGTGTGGTCATGGTTTACGGAGGTATCTCCATCACAAAGCTGACCATGATCCAGACCACAGCATCCCTCAGGGTGCCTATGGGATATATTTATGTGATTGTACCTGTGACAGGCATTATTATCATGATGTTCAGTCTGATGAATGCGGCAGACATGCTGCACACGGATTTTGGCAAAAAGGAGGATGCAGGAGTATGAATATAGCAGTAGTCTGCGGACTGATTATTTTGGTGCTTTTAGTAGTGATGCTCTTAGCGGGGGTTCCCATTGCGGTAGCCCTGGCAGTGTCATCCATCTGTGCCATTCTTCCGGTACTCAATACAGGAGCAGCCGTGCTTACAGGGGCACAGAGAATTTTTTCGGGCATATCCGTATTCAGCCTTCTTGCCATTCCGTTTTTCATCCTGGCAGGAAATATCATGAATAAGGGCGGTATTGCCATCCGTCTCATCAACTTTGCAAAGCTTTTTACAGGAAGCATTCCCGGCGCCCTGGCCCATACCAACGCAGTGGCAAACATGCTGTTCGGCGCCATATCCGGTTCTGGTACCGCAGCTGCCTCCGCCATGGGTTCCATCATCGGGCCTATTGAGGAAGAGGAGGGCTATGACAGGGATTTCTCTGCTGCTGCTAATATTGCCACGGCGCCAACCGGCCTTCTGATTCCTCCCAGCAATGTAATGATTACCTACTCCCTGGTCAGCGGCGGCACTTCGGTGGCAGCCCTGTTCATGGCGGGATACATTCCGGGCATCCTCTGGGGCCTTGCCTGCATGGCGGTTATCTTCTATTTTGCCAAGAAGAAAGGGTACCGCAGCACAAAGAAATATTCCAACAGTGAAAAGGTAAAGGTGTTCTTCCAGGCCATTCCCTGTCTGCTGATGATTGTCATTGTTATCGGCGGCATTATCAGCGGTATTTTTACAGCAACTGAGGGAAGCGTGGTGGCGGTGGTGTACAGCCTGATTCTTTCCCTGTTCTTCTATAAGTCCATAAAGTTCTCTGAGCTGCCTAAGATTTTCCTGGACAGCGCGGAGATGACTGGCATCATTATTTTCCTGATTGGCGTGTCCAGCATCATGAGCTGGGTTATGGCCTTTACCGGAATCCCCACAGCCGTGTCAGAGGCAATGTTAGGTATCAGCAATAACCGGTATGTGATTCTTTTTATCATCAATATCCTCCTGCTGATTATCGGTACATTTATGGACATGACGCCGGCCTGTCTTATCTTCACACCTATCTTCCTGCCAATCTGCCAGGCCCTGGGTATGAATACCGTACATTTCGGTATTATGATGATATTTAACCTGTGTATCGGAACCATCACACCTCCGGTAGGAACGACGCTGTTTGTAGGTGTAAAGGTGGGTAAGACCAAGATTGAAAATGTAATTAAACCCCTGCTGCTGTATTTTGCGGCCATATTTGTTGTGCTGCTGCTAGTATCCTATGTTCCGATTCTGTCCATGTGGCTGCCGGGACTGCTGGGATATGTATAGGCGGTACGGAAATCCGGAGTACAAAGCTGCCCTTTAAAGGAGACAGAGGACTGGGACACATGTGAGCATGTGTGCTGTCTCGCAAAGGGATTGGAGAGACCGGCGCCAGGTTGGGCGTCCGGTCTTTCTTTCTGTCCTCCTGCTGTACTGGGGCTGTACTGGAGATGTACTTGGGTTATACTGGGGGTGTACCGGAGACGTACTGGAGCTGTTCGGGGATTCCTGGGGATTTGTCTGCCTCAATTTGCCTGCCTCATATTGTTTTGTTATTGCAGTCTGCCGTTGTTTTTGATATTATAACAAGGACTTGCGATAACCAGGATTTGCGAAATGAAGGTTTAAATCAAAAGGTTTAAATCAAAAGGTTTAAACCAAAAGCCGGGGCGGGAAGAGAAAACGGATGGGAGAAATGATAAAATGGCAGAAGTGTTGATGAAGGCCGGATCTTTTGTGGCTGTCATAATAATGGGAAATCTGCTGAGAAGAGCAGGCTTTTTTAAGGAGGAAGATTTTTATGTCTTATCGAAAATCGTACTTAAAATAACCCTTCCCGCGGCGATTATATCTAATTTTTCAGGGATTGACCTGAAGCCGTCCATGCTGGTGGTGACACTGCTGGGCTTTGCAGGCGGGATTTTGTATATCGCCGTGGCCTTTTTCATGAGTATCGGAAAAGAACGGGAAGAACGGGCATTCAATATACTGAATTTGCCAGGATACAATATAGGTAATTTTACCATGCCCTTTGCCCAGAGCTTCCTGGGTCCTGTTGGTGTGGTGGCAACCAGTCTGTTTGATACCGGAAACGCGTTTATCTGTCTGGGAGGGGCCTACAGCGCGGCGGTGGCGACAAAAGAGAAGAACGCCAGGTTCAGCATGTTTCCGGTTATAAAGACGCTGCTCAAATCCATTCCTTTTGACGCATATCTGATTATGACCGTGCTGTCGCTTCTCCATGTGGGACTGCCGGCCCCCATTACCTCATTTACCGGAGTGATTGGAAATGCAAATGCATTTATGGCCATGCTTATGATTGGGGTGGGATTTAAGCTGAACGGGGACAGCAGCCAGCCGGGTAAAATCGTGAAGATACTTGCGGCCCGGTATTCACTGGCCATTGTACTGGCTCTGGTCTTTTATTTCCTGCTGCCCTTTGGGATAGAATACAGGCAGGCTCTGACCATACTTGCCCTCAGCCCCATGTCCTCTGCCGCACCTGCATTTACAGGAAACCTGGGGGCGGATGTGGGACTGGCAAGCGCGGTGAACTCTATATCCGTCGTCATCAGTACGGTGCTGATAACCGGGACACTGATGATGATACTGTAGGGACAGAGCGGAATAAAACAGACGGCAGGGGAGCGGGAATGGCGGGAAAAACAGGGGAGAGGAAAATAATTTAAAAAAATGTATCGGGTGTGTATAATTCTTTGGGATGGGGCCATAATAGGAGTATACACGAAAGAGAAAATAATTAATACTTATCCTCCCCTTTTTAAATCAGCTCCGGCGCCAGTGGCGTGCCGGGGCTGATTTTTTAAACACAGGGGCTTTGCCGGGGCGGAGATTTCTGATACTGTATATCTGATACATGTTTCCCACTGTCATGGTACATACTATCCCAGAGGTGATGAAAATGAAACAGGGAGAGCAGAAATCCACAAAGGAACTGGAAGAGCAGGCAAAGAATGTAGAGACATTCAATCCCAGATGGCACGGTGGCGAGTATCTGGGGCCTAACACACTGAGACAGAAAGCAGATACTGAGGTTTATGGGAAAATGGAAGAGGAGCCGTAGGGCTTCTCTTTTTTGGGCTTGGGACTGTCAAAACCTGTTCAGCTTAATATACTGATAGTAAGACAAGTAACAGGAGGAAAGTGTGTATGCAGATAACGGATTATGTAAAGCCGGAGTTAATTGTGGTGGCTCTTGTGCTGTATTTTGTGGGCATGTGGATTAAGCAGAGTGAGGCGGTGAAGGACAGATATATCCCCTTAATCAACGGCGGCCTGGGAATTGTCATATGCGGGATTTATGTGCTTGCCACAAGTACATGCCGGTCTGGGCAGGAAATTTTCATGGCAATATTTACCGCCATAACCCAGGGAATCCTGCTGGCAGGGCTGAGCACGTATGTCAATCAAATCATAAAGCAGATAGGCAGGGAGGAATAGAAGGGGGAATCCATGGAGTATCACTGTTCTGAATCTGTTTTAAGATATGTGGACCTGCAATGAATGCGCTATGTCTGAATAAGATATTGTAAAAGGCTGCGGGTATTAATATGACAACAGAGCAGTATATTATCACATTTTTTGGGATTGATACAAAATATTACACAGACGACTTTGTGGGAAGATGCTGGGAAATGGCTGCGGACGAGGAGTACGGCTCCACAGGAGTCTATGTCACCGGGACAGTGACAACACACAGCTTGATATGCGGTGAGATACGCGGCTGCCAACTGGGGAAAGTAGGGCATTGTGTCTCTGCTGTCAGGAACCCGGTGGAGGTGGCTGATAGCGGAACCTATAAGAAGTCGCTCATAAATGTTATAAACAGGACAAGAAGTTTGCTGGATAACCCCAATATGAGTATTATCATCAATGAGGTGGAGTATTTTTATTTTTGTCAGATATAAACTGGGGGAGGCGTCAGATATTGTTTGAATCTGGAGCCCTCATCCGCGGGTGGACAAGGTGTGGGAGGAAGAGTACAGGTCAAAAAGCCTTAAAAAAGGGAGGAGCCGGTCAGGATTTCTCCTGCCGGCTGTATTATGAAAAAAAGTCTGATTAGCAATATCAACTTACAAGATATAGTATATGGGCTAAATATGAGCATCCTATGAGCATCCTGTAGCGAAAATATGAACGATTTGTAAGAAAATTGTGAATATCAGCGACAGGGTATCAAAAAAGGAACCTAATCGGTTCCTGTCATGATCTCTTTCATTTGCTGGGTTACGGGGCGATAACCGTCATTGCTGAAAAGACCGTTGAATATGCTGTCGCCCAATGCCAATATAAGGAGAATAACCGCCAGGATGATGAGTGCCTTGGTGAAGAATTTCATTTTAATACCTCCCGTGGTGTGATTGATAGGTCAGTTTACTAGATAATATATCCTAATCATACTACATTATAAATCATGGGGCAATATTTTGGGGAGACAAATAAAATGGTAAATAAAACGGCGGGAAATGAAATATGGATGGAGGAACCATAAAAGGGAACCATAAAAAGGAATTATAAAAAGAAAACGGTTTGCATCCACATTTAATCCACCGGTTATCCACACACTTATCCACATTATCCACTAAAAACACAAGATAATCAGGATTGATATTGTGTTTATCTATATATAGTGGTATTATGGTTGTGGATAAGTGGCAGAGAGGAGTTTATTTATAAATATGAAGGGATTGGATATTTATAATTAAGGTCATTCTGGAATTACCCATGACAAAGTGGATGGAAGTGACACAATTAAAAGATGAGAAATTGTAACGTAGTGTATTTGATTACGAGGTGGACGAAATGCTGATATTATCATTAAAAATCAAGCTCCATGCGCCCTGGGTTCATTCATTGAAAGAAAAACGCATGGTTGTTAAAAGCCTGCTGTCTAAAATGCGGAACAAATTTAACGTGGCTGTGGCAGAGGTGGGAGAGCAGGATATACACCAGACCATTGTCATTGGCGTGGCTGCTATCGTATCGCATAGCGCCCAAGCCGACAGTGTGATGGAGGAGATACGGTATTTTATAGAAGAGAGTACGGAAGCTGAGATTACAGATATGGAAAGAGAGATATTTTAATCGGCATTATGGCAGTACCTATGTACGTGTGGCCTGGGAACTGACGGATGGTACGTGGATAAGAACGGAATCTGGAACGGGAAAGAGAATGATAGTAATTGAAAAACTGTTTGCAGAGAAGGGATTAGGCCAATCGGTTTAGTCCCTTTTTGAGCAATTGTCATCAGAATAATAAAAAATGTGCCAAGACCCTGTAAAAACAAAGGTTCCGGCACAAATATCCAGTGGAGACAACAGGACTCGAACCTGCGACCCTCTACACGTCAAGCAGATGCTCTCCCAGCTGAGCTATGTCTCCAACGAGACTAATTATATCATATAGGCAGGGAGGATGGCAAGCAATTCTTGTAATGAACAGTAAAAACAGAAAAAATAAACAGAAAAAATAAACGATAAAATGTACCATAAACAATGGTCCTTGGTATAATGCGCCTTTCATAATGTACCCCGATAATGTACCCCGATAATGCATCACGATAATGCATCACGATAATGCATCACGATAATGCATCCAAGAGAGGGCTCTCATAACCGTATAGAAATTGTGAGGCTTTCATTTCTCACGAAGTTCCGCAGTATAAGAACAAAATTGTAAACTGCTTCGGGCCTTATTTCATATTGTGTATTGTTTTATCGTAATAGTTCTCCTGATATTATAAGTGTCGGAAATAAATCAAAAAATACAAGCATACTGACCGAACAAAGGGAATTATTATACACTTCTCCGTTCTATTAGTAATGGAGGGGGAGAAATGAAAAAAATATGGAAATATATGGCCGCCGCAGGCCTGTTTATGGTATTGCTCCTGGCGGCCTGTTATATTCGGCTGCCTGATTACAGAATCTATAAGGTGTTCTCATATAGCGGTTTGAATGTCAGAGAAACGGACCTGTATGTCATTGTATATAAACCCTGGCGGATTGACCATGAGGTTCAGGGTATTGTTTCCCAGCATAATGAGATGAATGGAACACCCGATAAACTGACTGTGTGGCTCTATTACAGTAAATATAATCTGGACCGGGGGAAGGATTTTAACAAGGTAATATTCGAGTACAGTAAAAGCCAGGTAACGGATCCGCCTGAAGCATGGTAGGAAATCCGAATATACCAGGTTTAGAGATATCATGGCCAGGCTGTGACGTCTGGTTTTTTTGCATTTCAGAAAATATATTTTCGTATTAAGCTGTTTTGGGGCTGAACTCCTGCCGGGCAGATGAATTCCCTGAATGTAAATAAATGTATGACTATAGTCGAATGAAGTCAGAAATTGTAAAAAATATTTTAATTTATCGTTAAAATATTAGTAAATATGTTAAAATACAAACTATTGTTCTAAGTTATCGCGATTAGTGATATGATGGTACAATAAATAAGAGAGAGGGAGGTTTAACAGATGAAGATAACAGCAGCAGTTGTGAGAGAGAAAGGTAAGCCCTTCCAGTTTGAGGAATTGGACCTGCAGGATCCCCGTGAAGGGGAGGTGATGGTAAAGATAGCGGCCAGCGGTGTATGCCACACGGATGAGGTGGCACAGCATCAGATGATTCCGGTACCACTCCCGGCCGTCTTGGGCCATGAGGGATGTGGGATTGTTGAGAAGGTGGGAGAGGGAGTGACGGAGTTTCAGAAGGGGGATCATGTGGTATTTTCCTTCGGATACTGCGGACATTGTAAGAGCTGTCTGGCGGGCAGACCCTATGCCTGCGAGAATTTTAATGCCATTAATTTTGGCGGTGTCATGAGCGACGGCACCAAGCGTCTGTCCAAGAATGGCCAGGAAATTTCTTCCTTTTTCGGACAATCCTCCTTTGCAACCTATTCCGTTGTCCATAAGAACAGTATCATTAAAGTGGATGAGGATTTGGAACTGGATATCCTGGGACCATTGGGATGCGGAATCCAGACAGGAGCGGGCGCTGTCCTGAACCGGCTCAAACCCACGGCCGGCTCAAGCCTGGTGGTGTTTGGCTGCGGTACAGTTGGCATGAGTGCCATCATGGCAGCCCATCTGTGTCCCTGTAAAAATATCATTGCAGTGGGCGGAAATGAAGAAAGCCTTGTCCTGGCAAAAGAACTGGGAGCCACCCATACCATCAACCGGAAAAAATGTGACTGTATTGTAAGTGAAATCAAGAAAATTACGGAAGGCGGAGCGGATTATGCTATTGATACCAGCGGCGTACCTGACTTTGTAAAAAAGGCACTCGCCTGTGTGAAATTCCTGGGGACGGCCGTGGTATTGGGTGTGACGGGAGAGCTGACCATACAGGTCCAGGAGGAGCTGATGGGCGAGGGAAAGTCCCTCATAGGCATTGTGGAAGGGGATTCAAATCCCAAACTGTTTATCCCCCAGTTGATTTCATATTACAAGCAGGGAAAGTTCCCCTTTGACAAATTGATTCGCGTGTTTGAATTTGATGAGATTAATGAGGCGTTTGATGCTTCCCACAGCGGGAAAGCCATTAAAGCCCTGCTGAAGATGAGATAGGAGGCATTGAGAATGGAATATCAATTATACATAAACGGGGAATGGAAGGACACTGTGACAGGATATGTGGCTGAGGATAAGAATCCGGCTGATGATTCTGTGTTTGCCAGGGTGCATTTTGCAGGCGGGGCAGAAGTGGAGGAGGCCATTGCAGCTGCCCAAAGGGCATGGAGGCCGTGGGCAGACACACCGGCCGCCCAAAAGGAGCAGATTCTTCTGAAGGCAGCTGACTGGATGCAGGAGCACATAGATGAGGTGGCGGATGTGCTGATGGGGGAAAGCGGTTCTGCTTTTGGAAAGGCGTACTTTGAAGCTGGATTTGCAGTGGATATACTCAGAACAGCAGCCGGTGAGTGCCGGCGGGTATTCGGCCAGGTCCAGCAGCAGGAGGCGGGGGAAATATCCATGATCCGAAGGCTTCCCCTGGGGGTGGTTGCAGGGATTGCGCCCTTTAATTTCCCATTGTTATTGGCTCTTAAAAAGGTGGCCTTTGCCCTGGCAGCAGGCAATACCTTTGTGCTCAAACCAGCCAGCGCAACGCCTGTTTCAGGTGTGATGATAGCCAAGGCCCTGGACGGGGCAGGAATTCCAAAAGGTGTGTTCAATCTGGTTCCTGGTTCCGGTGAGGAGGTTGGAAACAAGCTTATTGAAGATGAACGCATCCGTATGGTGGCATTTACCGGATCTACTGCTGTTGGCAGGGGGATTGCCTCTAAAGCGTCCGTTCTTTTTAAGAAATATTCTCTGGAAATGGGCGGTAAGAATCCTCTTATCCTTTTAAAGGATTTTGACGTGGAACAGGCTGTCAGGATTGCGGGATTCGGAGCATTTTTCCATCAGGGAGAGATATGCATGTGTACATCCAGGCTGATTGTGGAGGAGCCGGTATACGACCCGTTCTGTGAAGCGTTTGCTGCCTATGCCAGAACCATGAAGGTAGGGGATCCGCACCAGAAGGATACCATCATCGGGCCTCTCATTAAACAGGAGCAGTGCCAGATCATTGACAGCCAGATTCAGGATGCTGTATCCAAAGGCGCCGTGCTGATGACCGGCGGGACCCATGAGGGAAACTTTTACCAGCCCACAGTGCTGAAGGATGTAACGCCGGATATGAGGATATTCTATGAGGAAAGCTTTGGGCCGGTCACTTCCATCATTAAGGCAGTGGATGCGCAGGATGCTGTCCGCCTTTGCAATGACAATCAATACGGACTTTCCTCATCACTTCTGACCAATGATTTGTCAAAGGCCATGTCCCTGTCTCTTGACATGGAGGCCGGTATGGTGCATATCAATAACGCGACGGTTTCTGATAACTCCACTGTGGCTTTTGGAGGAGTCAAGAACAGCGGTGTGGGAAGAGAAGGCGGTTCCTATTCCATTGACGAGTTTACGGAGCTGAAATGGATTACGGTCCAGTATACACCGGCACAGCTTCCATTTTGATGGCGGGGAGAGGCTGCCTGGGTTAAGGCTGCACGGCTTGGCAGGCGGCTTTATGCCCACCCTGCCATTTTCGCACAAGACGCCGGGCGTTGTATTGGTCTTTCCGGAATCAGCCGGTTCATCCATAGAATCTAAGAACCCCGGAGTCAGGCAGTGGAGAGAATGTCTCAGCCTTTTGTATTTTTTGAAAAATAGGCTGTCAATATCTTTAGGCTTTCGTCCCTCAGGACCCCGGACGTAACCTGCGGTTTCCAGGGGGAATGCTCAAAGACGATTTTGCAGCATTCGGCTCCTTTCTCATGAAGTATGCTGCACAAATCAATATCGCTGGCGCCATAGACCAGCCGCCCCAATTTGGTCCATACCATTGCGCCGCAGCACATGAAGCAGGGTTCACAGCTGGAATAGAGTGTATATTCGCGTAAATCCGTGATATGCGTCTCTGCGCAAAAACGCCGGAGCAGTCCGGCTTCTGCGTGGAAGGTGGGATCGGAGCCGGTATAAATCTGGTTCTCGTTGCTGAAGATAATTTCGCCGTCCTTGACCAGCACTGCTCCAAAGGGTTCGTTTCCATGGCTGACAGCCAGCTGGGACAGGCGTATGGCTTCTTTCATAAAGATTTCATCATTCATCATGTAGTTCCTCCTGGTTTCATTCATGTTACGGATGATTTTTATGTTTTACAGGTTTTATTTGGGATGTATATGGAATTTATAGGGGGATATAAAATAAAAAGGCCAAAATCCTTTCTGTGCAAAGGGTTTTGGCACACCATATAAAATGGAGACAACGGGATTCGAACCCGCGGTCTCTGCGTTGCGAACGCAGCGCTCTCCCAGCTGAGCTATGTCCCCATTGATTCGATTATAGCACGGTTGGAAAAAAATACAAGTTAAGTTTAGAACTTTTTACATATTTTTCTTCTTTTCGGGACATACTGTTGTCAGAGAAATCACAGCCGTGCATGCACCGTGTGTGCACCCGCGGATGCAGGCGGCGGATGGGAGACGGATATGGACAGATTTGAAGAAGAAAAGCAGGCCAGAAAAAAGTCAAATGAAATGTTTAACAGCATTACGGAAAAGGTAAAGCCGGAAAACCAGAACCAGACCCATAATTCCAGGCGGGAAGGAATGGGACCAAATACAAAGAGAAAACCATGTTAACATAGAAAGCATCCACTGTGATTGATGATATTATATCACTGCGGGTGCTTTTCTTTTTGACTGTTTTCGACAGGCTTGCGGATGAATCAACGAATTTGTCGAGTTATCCACAATGTTGTGGAAAAGAATGTGGATAATATGTTATTATCTGATAAATAAAAGAAAAAAGAGACTGTGCCAGACAGCAATATATCCTGTCCGGACACAGTCTCTGAGAACGGAATTACTGAGCCTTATTTACAAAAGACTCGCAATCTGTACATTCCTTCTTGGTTGGGTTCATCTCATGAGTTCCGACCTTGATGGCTTCAAGGGTGCAGTAATCCTCGGACTGTGCATTGTAAGCACAATTCTTGATGGTACATTTGATGCTCTCATTTTTTCCGTTTACTTTCATGGTAAAGCCTCCTTTTTAATTGAATTGGATTCAGGTATATTATTTGCAGAAAAACAGAAAAAATACCCTTGATCTGCAGGGGAAACAAAAACAGCGTATTGGGATGTATGGGGAATGCCTCAGGTTTTAGGTTTATTTGGCTGTATTTAGCTGTATAAAATAAAATATGTTTGAAAAATCTTATGTTTTGTTATATACTAAGGGTTATGGGCGGCCATGGACAGGCAGCAGAACGGTCCGGCAGACAGAAAGAGGCATGGCGCCCTGGACAGGAAGCACCTGGAACATAAATAATACAAAAAGGATGGTTTTACTATGGCACTGTTAGAGACATGGAGAAATCTGGCTTACGGCGACGGCCTGGATGATAAAAAGAAAGAAGAATTGTGGGCTGGATATTTTCAGATTGAGAAGGGAATCTATGAGCAGATTCTTTCTAACCCAACAGAGGTTATCACGGGCACTGTAAAGGACCTGGCAGAGAAGTACAATACGGAAATCCTTATCATGACCGGTTTCCTGGATGGAATCAATGAGAGCCTGAAGGGCTATGAGAACCCCATTGATACCATGGAAGAGGATACTGAGGTTAAAATTGAGATTGACCCGGAGAAGCTGTACTACAATATGGTAGAGGCGAAGGCTAACTGGCTGTATGAGCTTCCCCAGTGGGACGAGATTCTTACACCGGATAAGCGCAAGGAACTGTATAAGTCCCAGAAGGCGTCCGGTACCGTGCGCAAGGGCAAGAAGATTTTCCCAAATGATCCCTGTCCATGCGGAAGCGGCAAGAAATATAAGAAATGCTGCGGAAAGAACGCATAAAGCCCCTGATTTTACCCGCCTGCCCGGAACTGTTCCGGACAGGCGCTTTTGTAGTTTGATGATTTGGCGATGGCTGCGGGAATGAGACGCGGCGCCGTTGGGAAGGATGAGGACATGGAAGCTTACAGCAGTTTTGCGGAGGTCTACGATATTTTCCAGGATAATGTGCCCTATGAGGAGTGGTGTTCCTATGTAACAGGACTGCTCCGGGAGCAGGGAGTGGAGCGTGGCCTGGTACTGGACCTGGGCTGCGGCACGGGAAGCCTTACCGGGCTTCTGGCAGAGGCCGGGTATGATATGATTGGGATTGATAATTCCGGGGAAATGCTTCAGATGGCAATGGATAAACGGGCGGCCTCGGGCCAGGACATTCTTTATCTCCTGCAGGACATGCGGGAGTTTGAGCTTTACGGCACGGTGCGGGCAGTTGTCAGCATATGTGATTCCATGAACTATATGATGGAGTACCGGGATTTGGTGCAGGTGTTCCGGCTGGTTAATAATTATCTGGACCCAAGGGGGGTATTTATATTTGACCTGAACACAGAGTATAAATACCGGGAATTGCTGGCAGATAACACCTTTGCGGAGGCCAGGGAGGAGAGCAGCTTTATCTGGGACAATTTCTATGATGAAAGTTCAGGAATAAACGAATATGACCTTACCCTGTTTATCCGTGAGGGCCAGTTGTACCGCAAGTATGAGGAGACACATTTCCAGAAGGCCTACAGCCTGGATGAGGTGAAACGGGCAGCCTTGGAGGCCGGTATGGAGTTTGTGGCTGCTTACGATGCGTGCACCCGCAATCCGGTGCGGGAAGACAGCGAACGCATCTATGTAATCATGAGGGAACAGGGAAAGACAATGAGAGACGAGGAGTGAATCATATGGCAGATTATGTAATCAGAGCAACTGCGGCACAGGGGCAGATCAGGGCCTTTGCCGCCACCACCAGGGACCTGGTGGAACAGGCCAGAATATCCCATAATACCAGTCCGGTGGCAACGGCTGCCCTGGGCAGGCTGCTGACGGCCGGTGTGATGATGGGCTGTGACATGAAGGGGGAAAATGACCTTCTTACCCTTAAGATACAGGGGGACGGACCCATCGCAGGCCTGACCGTGACAGCGGATTCCAGAGGAAATGTGAAGGGATATGCGTTTAATCCCATGGTGATGCTTCCTCCTAATGAAAAGGGAAAACTGGATGTGGGCGGAGCGCTGGGCGTGGGCGTCTTAAGTGTCATCAAGGACATCGGGCTTAAGGAGCCGTATGTTGGGCAGACCATTTTGGTGACAGGAGAGATTGCGGAGGACCTGACATATTATTATGCCACCTCTGAACAGACTCCGTCCTCCGTGGCGCTGGGGGTCCTGATGAATAAGGACAACACGGTGCGTCAGTCCGGGGGCTTCATCATTCAGCTGATGCCGGGGGCTTCCGAGGATATCATCGGCAGACTGGAGAACAAGCTGAAGGAAATATCGTCCATTACCACCCTGCTGGACGTGGGCAACACGCCGGAGATGATACTGGAGTATGTACTTGGGGAATTCGGCCTGGAAATCGGCGGAAGGCTTCCGGCTGCATTTTACTGCAACTGTACAAAGGACCGGGTGGAGAAGGCGTTGATCAGCGTGGGCAGAAAGGATATAGGGGAAATGATAGAGGATGGCAAGCCCATTGAGGTGAACTGCCATTTCTGCAATAAGAATTACACGTTTTCCGTGGATGAACTGAAGGATATGCTGGAAAAAGCAAAATAACAATAAGAGCCAGTCGCAGGACTGGCTCTTACTTGTAATCATTTGAAATCAGATATAACTTACTTCAACCTCTATCAGTGATGATATATGTTTGAAAAAGGTACACTGTTGTTCATTGATTATAATTTGGTTACGTTTGTAGCCTGAGGACCCTTAGCTCCGTTTACTACATCGAACTCAACTTCTGCGCCCTCATCTAAGGACTTGAAGCCATCCATGTTCAGACCTGAGTAGTGAACGAATACATCGTTTCCCTGCTCGTCGGAAATAAATCCGTAACCCTTCTGGTTGTTGAACCACTTAACTGTACCTTTCATTACGATACCTCCAAAAAATATAAAAAATAAAAAAATGTGATATGTTGCAAACTATTTCGCAACTGTCCTAAGGATATCATAAATGTTGAAAAGTGTCAAACGTTTTTGGGCATTAAGTATAAACAATTTATATAAACCTCAGATTCTGTTGTTCAAAGGTTAAAATATGAAGAAATACAGCCAAAAAGGCGAAATTTATGATATACTAGAGCATATTTCAATGCAGTGCGCCATGCGTATTAATGTGTAAAGAAGGGATTTGAATGAAAATCTGTAATATATGGAACCATTTTTCTACCATTACAAGGCACAGAAACCTGGTCAGGAAGCATTGCTTCCAGATTGGCCTGTACTGGCAGGGACTTACCCATGATCTCTCCAAGTACAGTCCGGAGGAGTTCTGGACCGGGGTAAGGTATTATCAGGGAAACCGCAGCCCCAATGCAGCGGAGCGTGAGACCGTGGGGTATTCCAGGGCCTGGCTTCACCATAAGGGCAGGAACAAGCACCATTATGAGTATTGGATTGACATTTCCAACCATAAGGAGGAGGGCCTGGTGGGAAATAAGATGCCTCTGCGGTATGTGGCTGAGATGGTCTGCGACCGGATAGCTGCCTGCGAAGTGTATAAGGGCAAAGCCTACACCAGCGCGGCCCCGTTAGAATATTACGAGTATACAAAGAATTATATCACCATCCATCCCAGGACCAGAGCGCTTTTGGAGAAGCTTCTCCACATGCTGAAGGACCAGGGGGAGGAAGCCACCTTTGCCTATCTGCGTAAACTTTTGAAAAAGGGAACGTATTAAGGAAAGAGGGCATGGAAGAAGCCGCCTTGGGTCTGGCCGGATACCGGACAAAGGCGGCTTTTTGAATGACTGAAAATCTGCATGACTGAAAATCTGAATGTCTGAATGGATGGCTGGAGGCGGGCGGCGGAAACCGTCAGAACGGTTACCGGGGAAACAGCCGGCCCAGGGACAGCTGGCAGATAAAGCCTCCCAGAACCATGGCTGCCAGGTACAGTAGGTTTCCTGGGGCCGTACCTATGGTGAGGGCAATCTGGTGGAAAACAATCTGTCCGTTTGGATAATAGGGGCTGATATAAAACATATCGGCATTGCCGTAGGGATGGGAAGCCACATTTATGAACGTGGCTATGCATACGCAGGCCAAAAACAGGGGGAGCATGGATACAAAGTCGCCTGGGGTTCTGCCTCCCAGTCCGGTCATGGCGCAGTACAGGCCGATGAAGATGAGCATGAAATGCCACAGAAACCCATGGAGGGTCAAAAGCAGATAGGGGTGCATGAGGCCGCTGGGTTCAGCCAGGGCCATGACGCCTCCCAAAAGTGCAAAATCCTGCATGAAGGTGCAAATGCATTTTTCCGTCCGGCAATGGGGCGTATGCTTGAATAACGGAAGAATCAGACACAGGTACATGGGGACGCTGCACAGCTGGAAGGGAAAATACCACCAGTTGTACCGGCCCTGGCCTGCGACAAAATATAGGAAGCCCTGTTTATACAGTTCACTGACAGCTAAAACCAGGCCGCAGATAAACAGCACACCGCAAGGGTGAGTACTTGTGCGTGCCAGGCGCCGGGCCAGAAAGACGGCAAGCGGTATGCCGGCGGCGCAGAGCAGGATGTGAAAGGCGGAGTATGGCTCAGGTGCCTGGATGGGCCATGCGCTGGCCTGTAATAATGTTTTTATAAATGATAGCATAGCTGTGCCTCCTGACGGAACGATTATACATCATATGCAGAGAGAATGCCAGAATAAAATAGAAACCTGTGGGAATGCTAAGATAACGGTAAAATGAATGGAAAGGCAGGAAAATAATACATGGGATTTATCATAGCATTGCTGTCAGGCGCCTTAATGAGCATACAGGGCGTATTTAACACGGAAGTGACAAAGCAGACCAGCGTCTGGGTGGCTGCGGGCTGGGTACAGCTTACGGCCTTTATTACCTGCGTGGTCATATGGCTGTTTACAGGCAGGGAGCCTGTGGCCGGCCTCATGCAGGTTACGCCCAAATATGTGCTTGTGGGCGGTATCATGGGAGCACTTATCACCTACACGGTTATCCGGAGCATGGGAAGCCTGGGACCGGCCAAGGCGGCTCTTCTGATTGTGGTCTCTCAGATAATCATAGCTTATGCCATTGAGCTGTTCGGGCTGTTTGGCGTTGAGAAAGCCCCCTTTGCGTGGAACAAGATAATCGGGGCGGTCATTGCCATAGGCGGAATTGTAATTTTTGAAAGATAAAATTTGGAAATTAACGCTTGTATTTGCAGGGGGTTTCCGATAGAATAGGAGTATCAGGCTGGGACGGTGCTCTCTGGAAGGAGGGATACCGCCCAAGATGAAACTTACATCTTTCAAAGTAATAAAACTGGCAGTGATTGTCATATGTATGTTGGCTGCAGGCATATGCTATAGCTGCAGTGTGAAGAACCGGGATATCGAACCGGAAAATATGGTTATGGCATTGGAGTCTGACAGTGGTTTCGCTGTTGAGGAACGTGGGGGGATTGAAGGCCCGCGGTACCGGGACGAACCGGAAGGCGGGGCCGGGGCCATGTCCGGGGACGCGGATGGAGAGCATCTGCGTGTACAGGACAGTGTGCCGGGACAGGATGGCATGCGGGGACAGGAAGGTACGCCGGGACAGGATGGCATGCTGCCCCAGAAAGGCAGCCGGTCCGGGGAAGATACGCTGCCCCGGGAGGATACATTGTCCGGGGAAGATATGCCTCTGGTATATATTCATGTATGCGGCCTGGTGAGTACGCCGGGCGTATATGGACTTCCTGCAGGCAGCCGGGTATATGAGGCCATTGAGGCGGCGGGAGGATTCTCAGAAGCAGCAGTGCCGGATTATCTGAATCTGGCCCAGGTGTTAGAGGACGGCATGAAGATACAGGTGCCGGACCGCGAACAGGCAGAGGAGTGGAAGGCCCGTGGGCTGACCCAGTCAGGTATATCCATGGGCGGAGGAACAGCAGGCGTTCAGACGTCCGGCAGGACAGGGAGCGGCGAAGGCGGTTCTAAGGCCAGGGTGAATCTTAACACGGCTTCCAGGGAAGAACTGATGACCCTCAGGGGAATCGGAGCGTCCAGGGCAGATGACATTATCCATTACCGCCAGGAGTTTGGCGGATTTAAGTCCATTGAGGATATTATGAATGTATCCGGTATCAAGAATGCTGCGTTTGAAAAGATTAAGGACAGTATTACAGTGTAAATAACGGCAGGCGGCCTTGGTTATCGGGCCGCCGTTTAATAATAGATAAGGGGAATGGAACATGGCAAGAGTATTAGTGGTTGACGATGAGAAATTAATTGTAAAAGGAATCCGCTTCAGTCTGGAACAGGACGGGATGGAAGTGGACTGTGCATATGACGGCGAGGAGGCCATTGAACTGGCCAAAAAGACAGAATATGATATTGTGCTTCTGGATGTGATGCTGCCCAAGTATGACGGTTATGAGGTGTGCCAGGCCATACGTGAGTTTTCGGATATGCCCATCATTATGCTGACGGCCAAGGGCGGCGACATGGATAAGATTCTGGGGCTGGAGTACGGCGCCGATGATTATATCAGCAAGCCCTTCAACATACTGGAGGTCAAGGCCAGAATCAAGGCCATCATACGAAGAAGCGGGAAGAGCAAACGTCAGAAGCGGGAGGAGGCGGAATCCGGCGTGATTGGCGCAGGGGACCTTAAGATGGATACAGAGAGCCGCAGGGTATTTATCGGCGAGCGGGAAATCAATCTCACAGCCAAGGAATTTGACCTTCTGGAGCTTCTGGTACGCAATCCCAACAAGGTATACAGCAGGGAAGCGCTTCTGACCTATGTATGGGGAAATAAGGCCATGGACAGCGGGGATGTGCGTACCGTGGATGTCCATGTGAGGAGGCTGCGCGAGAAAATCGAACCCAGTCCCAGCGACCCAAGGTATGTACATACGAAGTGGGGCGTGGGATACTATTTCAGGGTAAAGGCTTAAGAACAGCAAAGGATACGAAAAGAGGACAGAAGATGGATGGTATTACCATAAGGACAGCGGTACCGGCTGATTTGGACGCAGTGGTGCAGGTGGAGGCAGCCTGCTTTCCGGCAGCGGAGGCAGCAGACAGAAAAAGTTTGAAGGAGCGTCTGGATGTATTTCCTCAGAGTTTTTTGGTGGCTGAGGATGGAAACCGAATCATCGGGTTTATCAATGGCGCTGTCACAAATGAGAGGACCATTGGGGACGAGATGTTTGAGGATACTTCACTCCATGAGCCGCAGGGCGCCTACCAGAGTATATTCGGCCTGGATGTGATTGAGGAATACCGGCACCGTGGGGTGGCTTCCCGTCTGATGAAGGCCATGATTGAACGGGCCAGGAGCCAGGGGCGCAGGGGACTTATTCTTACCTGTAAAGAACGGCTGATTGGGTATTATGAAACCTTTGGATATGTGAATATGGGCATTTCCAAATCCGTTCACGGCGGGGCTGTGTGGTACGATATGATACTGGAGTTTTAGCAGATGAAGATTACCCTTGTAACGGTTGGAAAGATTAAGGAACGATATTTTGAGGATGCCATCAGGGAGTATGCCAAGCGCCTGAGCCGCTACTGTAAACTGGATATTATCCAGGTAGCGGATGAAAAGACGCCGGACGGGGCCGGCGAGGCCATTGAGCGGCAGATTAAGGAAAAGGAAGGACAGCGCATCCTTTCTAATATTAAAGATGGGGCTTACGTCATTGCCCTGGCCATTGAGGGGAAGATGCTGACCAGCGAGGAGCTGGCAGGCAGGATTCAGAGGCTGGGAGTGGATGGGGTAGGCCATATTGTGTTTGTCATAGGCGGTTCGCTGGGATTGTCCGGGGACGTTATGAAGCGGGCGGACTTTGCCCTGAGCTTTTCTAAGATGACATTTCCGCATCAGCTGATGCGGGTGGTGCTGTTGGAACAGGTTTACAGGAGTTACAGGATTATTACGGGGGAGCCGTATCATAAGTAGTGGGAGTATAAAGCATCTGTAGTTAATGAAAGTGGCTGAAAAACAGCTGGATAATTACCAATAGTTACCAATGCGTTACAATTAGGTGGACGATTACCTGAATAAGTGTTAAAATGAAACAAAAAAGGGGAGGAGTATACATATGAAAAAATCGTTTCTGGTAATTTTATCAGCTGCAATGATTTTAGGGGGCTGCGGAGGTTCGGGGACATCCGCTGCAACAAACACGGAGAAGGCACAGGAGAGTGCGTCCGAAACAGCGGACATGCAAAAGGAGACAACACAAAAGGAAACCACTGAGGCTGAAACTACAGTTCCTCCTAAAGAGGTAAAGGAACTGTCTGTAGAAGAATTTGATGAGTTGCTGTCAGGCCTTCCGGTTTCGGTTGTTAAGTCGGAATACCTTGTACAGGATGAACAGTATAAGTCTCTTTACCCGGATATGCTGAATGCGGTGATTCAGAATAACACGGATGCGGACATTAAAGATGCGGTTCTTGCTTTTGTGGCCTGGGACAGCAATCATCTTCCGGTTAAGCTGGTGGGCAACATGGACTTTTCAGGAGGAGACTATTTTGCAGAAGTAAATTATAGTGATATCAATTTAGTGGGCGGAAGTACATTTGGGGAGGATTTCGGTTTTTCCATTAATGAATCCTGTAAGGTGGATACATTTAAACCCATCATACTGTCATTTGAAACATTTGATGGTGACAAATGGAAGAATCCTTATGTAGACAGCTTCCGCCAGGCCTATGAGGGAAAGAAGTATTCCGATGATATTAAAATTGAAGTGGAGATGCAGGATGTGACTTTTGCAAAGTCAGAGGCTCCGTCAGGGACAAGAGTGGAAAATGCATCCGCGGAAGAACTGGAGGCATCTTTGGCCGGACAGCCGGTGTTTGTGAGCAGCACAAAGTATGTGGTTCAGGATGAGAGATATAAGTCACTGTATCCGGATATGCTTCAGGCCGTAATTCAGAATAATTCAGAGGAGGACATCCGTGATGCGGTTGTGGCCTATGTTGGCTGGGATGCCAATGGTCTTCCTGTGAAAATCAAGGGACATCTGAGCTATGGCGATTCCACATATGTGACGGAAGTATTATTTGAGAATATTAATCTGGTTCCAGGCAGTTCTTATGGTGATTCCCAGGGGTATGCCATTGATGAAGATTGTGGTGTGGATACATTTAAAGCAGTTGTCGTATCATACACAACGTTCGAGGAGAAAACATGGGAAAACCCAGATTATAAAGCGTTTTGCGATTTATACGGAGGAAAACGGCTGGCACAGTGATGAGGTCAGGACCGTTTGAACTGAGAAAATTTAAAACTATAAAATATTGCCCATCCACACTATCAATATCTTGCGGCCATGTCTTATTTCTTATAGGACATGGCCCATTTTTTGTAGTTCAATTTAAAGCGGAAAAGTTTATAATCTTCCTGTAAAGAAAACGTTAAGAATCCCAACGGGGAGAACAGGAGAAAGATTATGATGAAAAAGGCATTAACATTGGTATTGGCCGGGGTAACCGCGTTGTCATTGACTGCATGCGGGGGAGGCGCGTCCGCGTCCGCAACCACAGCAGCACCGGCCGCAGGCGGAGAGACCAAGGCAGGCGAGGCCAAGGCACCTGAAAAGGACGTAAAGACAACTACATTAAAGCTGGCTTTTAACCAGTCGGAGAAGCATCCCCAGTATCTGGCTTTGTCCGAGATGAGCGATGCTTTCTATGAGGCAACCGGCGGCGCATATAGAATTGAAATCAGCCCCAACGAGCTTCTGGGCTCACAGAAGGATGCCTTTGAGCTGGTACAGAGCGGTACCATCCAGATGGCCATGGTGGCCAACTCCATTGTGGAAAATGTAAATCCTGATTTTGCCGTGTTGGGCCTTCCTTACGCCTATGACAGCGTGGAGCATCAGAAAAAGGTATTTACCAGCGGAGCCCTGGACGATATCTTTGCAAGTACAGAAGCCAACAATTTCAGCGTTATGGCGGCATTTACAGCAGGAGCGCGCTGCATCTATACAGACAAGCCGGTTCAGACCCCGGCTGATTTAAAGGGCTACAAGATCCGCGTTATGGAATCCCAGACCTGTATCGCTATGCTGGATGCAATGGGCGGAGTGGGAACACCTATGGCCCAGGGAGAGGTTTATACCGCGATTCAGCAGGGTGTAATCAACGGCGGCGAAAATAATGAGATTACCTATGCAGATTTAAAACACTATGAAGTGGCTCCTTACTTCTCCTACACACGTCATCTGATGATTCCGGATCTCCTGGTTATGAATACAGCCACCTTAAAGGGGATGAGCGAAGAGGACCAGCAGACCTTAAAGGATCTCTGCAAGGAATACACAGAGCGCGAATTTCAGCTGTGGGATGAAAACCTTGAGGGTGCAAAAAAGACAGCAGAGGAAGCTGGCGCCCAGTTTATTGATGTGGATATCGCTCCGTTCCAGGAAGCATGCCAGCCTGTTATCGACAATGTGACAATGAAGAGCGAGGGCGCAAAGGCATTATACGAAGAAATTCGCAGCCTTGCCAACTAACAGGGATTAGCAGAAAGCGGGGTCATGACTCATGGAATCAGCAAAGAGAATCCTGGACAGGATTATCGAATGGGTATGTGTGGTACTATTGGCTGTCATGACAATCCTGGTAACCTTCCAGGTTGTTGTGAGATATTTCTTTAACAGTCCCAACGCATATACGGAATCACTTTCCAAGTATATGTTTGTCTGGATGGTTATGTATGGTTCGGCCTATGTGTTTGGGCTGCGGGAGCATATGAATATCGGCTTTGTCCGTGACCATATGCCTCCAAAGACAAGAGTGGTTGTTGAAATGCTGGGTGAACTGATGGTTGCCTTATTCGCAGCAGGCGTCATGATATTCGGCGGCTATAAGCAGGTTACAAGCCAAATGATTCAGATGGACGCGGCGCTTCAGATTCCCATGGGAATTATCTATTCGGCAGTGCCTGTAAGCGCATGTTTCATCCTCTTCTATTTTGTCTACAATGAGATGAAGCTGGCAAAAAAACTGAGAGAAATCTAAGAACAAAGGAGATAGAATTATGGATCAGGCAATACTTGTAGCACTGGTTATGCTGGTCTGCGTGCTGACCATGCTGGTTTTGGGAATTCCCATCAGTATCAGCATCGGTCTGGCCTCCACCATCGCCATGCTGTGCGTGCTTCCCTTTGAGAATGCCATGGGAACAGCGGCACAGAAGGTATTTACAGGCGTCAATTCCTTCTCGCTGCTGGCAATACCCTTTTTCATACTGGCGGGGAATATCATGAATAACGGCGGTATCGCCATACGGCTGGTTAACTGCGCAAAAATCTTAAGCGGCAGGATGCCGGGAGCCCTGGCAGAGACCAATGTGGTGGCCAACATGCTGTTCGGAGCCATCAGCGGTTCCGGCGTGGCGGCGGCCGCGGCTATAGGCGGAACCATCGGACCGCTGGAGGAAAAAGAGGGCTATTCAAAGGATTATATGGCGGCTGTCAATATTGCATCCGCACCCACAGGAATGCTGATTCCTCCCAGCAATACCCTGATTGTGTACTCCACGGTTGCGGGCAGCGTGTCAATCTCCGCGCTGTTTATGGCGGGATATCTTCCAGGCCTTTTATGGGGAATCGGAGTAATGGTGATTGCGGGTATTATGGCATCCAAACGCGGATACAGAAACCGGGATGAAATCACCCTGGCCATTGTGTTGAAAACCGTATGGGCGGCCATACCCAGCCTGCTTTTGATCGTGATTGTTATTGGCGGTATTTTAATAGGGGCTTTTACGGCCACGGAAGGTTCCGCTATCGCGGTTGTATATTCCCTGCTGCTGAGCTTTATCTACCGCAGCATTAAGATAAGGGATTTAAGAAAGATTCTGTTAGACAGCGTAAAGATGACTGCCATTGTAATATTCATGATTGGCGTATCGTCCATCATGAGCTGGATTATGAGCTTTACCAATATACCTGCCATTATTGCGGATGTACTTTTGGGACTTACCAACAGCAAGATTGCCATTCTTCTGATTATGAACCTGCTGCTTCTGGTGGTGGGAACCTTCATGGACCCGACCCCGGCAATCCTTATATTTACACCCATCTTCCTTCCGATTTGTACCAGCTTTGGCATGCACCCCATCCATTTCGGAATCATGATTGTATTCAACCTGTGCATCGGTACAATCACGCCGCCGGTAGGACCTATTCTGTTTACAGGCTGCAAGGTGGCAAATGTGAAAATTGAAGAAGTATTTAAGACACTTCTTCCATATTTTGCAGTGACAGCGGCCATACTGTTACTGGTGACCTATGTACCGGCCATTTCCATGACCATCCCTAATGTACTGGGGCTTGTAAAATAAAATCATATGGCATCCAATATCCCTCAGCTTCGGTTGAGGGTATTTGGTGTTGTGGAAAGGAGGGAGTTATGATACAATGTCCGCAAAATTTATTTTCCTGAAAGGAAGGTCTCACGTGACTTTGAATATGCATCCACGTATCCCCGCGCAGACATCAGCAGCCCTGACAAAGGCCCTGGCAGCGGTTCTTATGGCGGCATCCGTCCTTCTTACCGGCTGCGCTTTTGACGGCGGACCGGAGAGTCCGTCCCTTCCCCGGAGCCAGGCCGTAATCCTGAGGCTGGCGGAGACCATGCCGGAGAATCATCCCTCCGCCCAGGCCATGGCGTATTTTGCGGAAATGGTGAGCCGTGAAACCCAGGGCAGGGTAACGGTCAAGATTTACTATAACGGAAGCCTGGGAACCCCCACGGAAATCATTGAACAGGTAAAGTTCGGCGGTATCGCCATGGCCCGCGTCAATGTCCTGGAGCTGTCGGAGGAGGTGGAATCTATCCGAAAATACTTTGTCCCTTCCAACTTTGCAGGCGGAGACGCACAGACAGAGTGGATACACAGCAATGAGGAAACCCTGAGGGACGAATGCCAGATGGACCGCATCACGCCCCTGGTCTGGTATTACCCCGATTTTCGGTGCTTCTATGGCACAGACTCAACGTTCCTGGATAAAAAGGATTTGGAGGGCAAGAAGATTGAGAGCAGCGAGTCCGCTCTGATGGCGGAGATTTTCCGGGATATGGGAATCGAGCTGGCAGGCTCCGTCAATACCAACACATATAAATCGCTGATATCAGGCAATATCGACGGGGCTGAGTCCTCATTTTCTGAATTTATATGCAATAACTACGACCAGTATATCCATTTTGTCACCAAAAATGATGCGTGGTGCCTTCCGGATGTGATGATCATTAACACGGAAAACCTGACCTCGCTCTCCAAGGAGGACAGGGAGGCCGTGGAAAAGTGCGCGCAGAGCACGTACCAATACCAGAAGCAGAGCATGGAGCAATTCCATCAGGTTTGGGTGGAAACGCTTACGGAGGAACCGGAGGTCAGCTTCAGCGAAGGAGTGTTCAGATGAAGAAACTAACATTCTGGTGGAAACAGTTCTGTTTTTCAGTGGGCGCCCAAATCAATGCGGTGCTGCTTCTGATGCTGATACTGTTTCTCTCATTTTCCATTTACAACCACTCCCTGTTTAACCAGTTTAATGCCAGATATCAAAAGGAAATCGACCAGTACTACTCCATACTGGAGCTGAAAAACCATTTTCTCCAGAGCGGCATCCTGTTTGAGGAGTACATGAAGACGGGAAACCGCACCACCTTGGCTGAGTTTAATGATACCTATGAAAAAGCCAGGTCTGTTATAGATATCCTGTATACAGAGAGCACCAATGAGGAATCCTGGTATCTTCTGCGGGGAATTGACCAGTCCTTTGAGTCATACTACAGTGAATGCTGCAATGCCTCCTTTCTGTACAACGGCAGCGATTACAGGTATTATGACAGTTTTTACTACAGCCAGACCATCGGCGGATATCTGGAGAAATACACCAATGAACTGCTCCAGTATGCGCTGGAGTCCAGTGTGGACAGCAACCGGGAGCTGACCTACAGACGGAAGGTGATGACCGCATTCAACATGGGAGCCGTGGCAGCTGCCTGTGTCCTCATTGCGGCGTCAGCCAGCTATATATTCGTGAGGGTGACGCGGCCCTTAAATGAGCTTAAAAAACAGGTGGAGGAGATAGGCAGGGGAAATCTGGACGCGCACGTTAAGGAGAGCTCCGGGGAAAATACAGTGAGCATGCTCTCGCGGGCATTTAACCATATGGCCTTCAGCCTGAAGGAAAAAATAGAGAGCGAAAAGCAGCTTCTGGTGGAACAGCGCAAAAATGAGGAGTATGAAAAGCTGCTGAGCCAGGCCCGTTTCCTTGCGCTGCAAAGCCAGATTAATCCCCATTTTCTCTTTAATACCTTAAACAGCATCAACAGGACCGTCATGCTGGGGCGCCGGGAACAGGCGCTGACCATGCTGGATTCATTGTCAGTGCTGCTGCGCTATAACCTGGCGGACGCTCAGATGCCGGCCCTTTTGGGAGAGGAGCTGGGAATTACAGAGGAATACCTGAAGATCCAGAAGATGCGTTTTTCATCCAGGCTGAACGTGGATGTCAGGCATGACAGGAAGCTGGAACAGGCTGTGACGCTTCCCAGGTTTACCCTGCAGCCCCTTGTGGAAAATGCGGTAATCCATGGCCTGGAGCCCAAGGAAGAAGGGGGAACCCTTATTCTGGATGTCAGAAAGACGGGGAATTATATACGGATACGGATTTGCGACAATGGAATGGGGATAGAAAAGGAACGCCTGGAGAGGATCAGGAGGCGTCTTTCGGAGAAGCAGCCGGAACGGATTGGAGTATGGAATATATGGCAGAGGCTTTCCTTATATACAGGCAGGGATGACAGTCTTAAAATCATGAGCAAAAAAGGTGCAGGCACCATTGTCAGTATTTACCTGCACAGGGGAGAAGAAGATGTATAAAATATTGATTGCAGATGACGAGGAACTGGAGCGGGAGGCACTGCGCTTCTTTATCAATGAATCCTCCCTGGATATAGACCAGGTTATAGAATGTGCTTCGGGAACAGAGGTTATCAAGCGGGTGATGCTCGACAGGCCGGATATCATTGTGCTGGACATCAACATGCCCGGCCTGAACGGCCTCCAGGCTCTGGAAAAAATAAAGAGTCAGGATTACAGGTTCCGGGCCGTCTTTTCCACTGCTTATGACTATTTTGAGTATGCAGTGGAGGCACTGCGCCTTGGGGCAGTGGATTTTATGGTAAAGCCTGTGAAAAAGGAGGCGTTTATCAATGTAATCATGCGGGCCATTGACGAGCTGGACGCGGAGGCGGAGAAGGAGTACCGTGAAACAAAGCTGTTAAAGACCCTGGATATGATGGAGAGCAAGATGGTTCATGATATGGTTCTGGGCAATATGCCGGAGGAGGTGCTCTACTATCTGGATTTGAAAAACATCAGAACTGAGTGCAGCGGAAACTGTTTCTGCATCCGCCTCCAGGGCTCCCTGGATAAATGCGCCAGGCAGAAGCTGTTTCAGGCTGTCAGGAAGGAATTTGATTATCTGGACCTGACCGTCATGTTCAGCGAGACAAACCACATGGTTACGGCTGTTGTTTTCTGCCGTGAGCCGGATGTGCTTCCGGGGATTTTCAGGAGGATGGAAGAATTCCTGGCTTCGATTTTAAAACAGCAGCAGATTGCCTTTATGATGGGAAGCGGAACCCCCTTTGTGGATGTCAGCCAGATAGAGGAAAGCTATGAGAAAGCCCGGGAGCGGGTGGGGGACATGGTGGCCCGGACCCGGTGCGGGGAGGAGGGCACGGAACAGGACAGGGACATGCCCAGGGAGGTGGAGGGCATCTGTTCCTTCATACAGGAACATTACCAGAAACGCCTGACCCTGGATACCATTGCCTCGGAGGCCGGGTTCAGCAAATACTATGTAAACCGCCTTTTCAAGCAGTATATGGGAACCACGGTGGTGGATTACCTGATTCAGATCCGGATGAAGAAGGCAAAGGAACTGCTGAGAAACGAGACCTACAGCATCAAGCAGATAAGCGGTATGGTGGGATATTCGGAGCCGAATTACTTCACATGGACATTTAAGAAAATGGAAGGTATGTCTCCGTTAAAGTTCCGCTATGAGCAGGCGGAAGGCATCAGAGAGGAGAATGACGGGGAATGAGAACAATATACAGGGCAGGGATTCTGACAGCGGCTCTGATGGTGCTGGTGCTGGGAGGCTGCAGCGGTTTTGATAGAGGGGGAGAGGAGATGGCATCCGCCGCAGGCCGGGGCGCGGATGCGCGTCTGGGGCTGGATGCAGGCCAGGGTCCAAATGCAGTAATAAAAGAAGGCGGACAGGGGAAGGAGGGGTTGGAAAAAAAACCTGAAAAGATATATTCCATGCAGATTGGCCATTCCCAGCCTGTGGACAACCCGCGCCACCAGTCCTTCCTGCTGTTTAAGAAGCTGCTGGAAAAGAAAACAGACGGCGGAATCCAGGTGGATATCTACCCGGCCGGTCAGCTGGGCAGCGAGGCATCCATGCTGGAACAGGTCTGCGACGGCACCATACAGGGATTTCGCGGGGGACAGCTGGAGATAGTTCCCAGGATGCTTGTGTTTTCCCTTCCCTTTCTCTGCGAAGACAGAACCCAGGCAGAACGTCTGGTAAACTCCGAATTTGCCAGGGAAATAAGCATGGATTCCCTGAAAAGCGGAGCCACCATATTGGGAATCGGCGATGCGGGCGGATTCCGGCAGTTTTCCAACAGCGTGCGGATGATCCGCAGGCCGGAGGATTTGAAAGGGCTTAAGATGCGCTCCAACGGCATGGACACCATCAATAAAACATTGGAGGCCCTGGGAGCCGAGGTCATGATTGTTCCCTACAACGACCTGTATATGGCCCTGAAGTCAGGCGCCATTGACGGTCAGGAAAATCCGTGGGTCAATTCCTCCGGAATGCGGTTTTATGAGGTCCAGAAGTATTTTACAGAAGTGAATTACCAGTTCCACCCGGAACCCTTCTATGTAAATACCAGGTGGTACGAGTCGCTGCCCCCGGAGTATCAGGAGATTCTGGCAGAATGTACGGAAGAGATGATGAAGGAAAATAACCGTCTCATTGATGAAAATGAAGTGCAGGCAATGGAAAATATCCGGGCCAACGCAGAAATTTACACCCTTTCCAGGGAGGAGCGGCAGGCCTTTGTGGAGGCCACGCAGGTGGTGTATGAGGAATACATGGACAATGGCCTTTTGACCATGGATGATCTGGCACGTATGAAACGAATCATCAGGGGGGAAGAAAAGTAAGAGTGCCCATACAGATGATTCCCTGTATGGGTTATCGGACTGGTATGGGTTATCGGACCGGAATGTAAATGTCAATCCGGCTGTCAGGATGATTAAATCCCAGGAACCGCTCATCGTACAGCTCAAAATCCTCCCTGCCGTCCAACTTCTCCTGGGCGGTCAGGGACCAGGTGCCCCAGATATACTGATAGGTCAGGGGCAGGCTTTTTAGGGAGCCTGTATGGGTGAACACAGCGTACTTTCCGCCGGGAATGGTTTTATACACCAGGGGAGGAGGAAGGACCGACATGGAGCTGACTTCCACGGACACCACCTCGGAGAACAGCAAATCATCGTTCATGGTGTACAGGGTGTTTCCCTCACCGCAGGATTCACATATGCCAAAGCCGCGGCCGTGGGGGATCTGATCGGGAATCTGCGGCATGAGGTCAAGAAAACGGGTCCACAGCTGGGGAATCCGGTTGTTTCGCAGGGTGGTGCGATCCCGCAGGCCGGCGGTGAGGATATCGGGAATCTCCACAATCCGGGGGCGGACCGTCAAGGATTGTGTCAGGTGGGCCAGCAGGTGCTGGTCGGCTTTTGGTTTCTGGCTTATGATGACATCCAGCCTGTTTTTGCGGTAGCCGGCCGGACTTGTGTGGTAGACGGCCTTGAAGGCCCTGCTGAAGGCTTCGCTGGATTCAAAACCATGGTCCAGCGCAATGTCGATGATGCGTCTCTCCGTGTAGATGAGCTCCCTGGCCGCATGGGACAGACGCCGTTTCTTTATATAGCTGCCGACGCTCTCCCCGAGGACGGCGGAGAACTGCCGGTTTAAATGGTAATAAGAATATCCCGCCTCCCTGGCCGCATCCTCCACGGTGAAGGATGCGGTCAGGTGGCTTTCTATAAACAGGATGGTTTTTTCTATGGCATTGTTGTAGTTCATACGAGGCTCCTGTATGCAAAGATGGATGGGTCCGCTGTCTGGTTATGGATTTCGATGGCAGCGGTTTCCTGGGGAAATGGATCCGAGAAGTTAAAGTCATGCCAGCCGTTTTGAGGCCGTCCTCCCCAGCACAGGGAAAGACTGCCCCGGACAGGGTCCAGGACCATGGTTTTTGTGGTGCCGAAAAATTGGCTGTAGTAACTGCATGACAGGCCCTCCGGATAAGGAGTCAGAAAGAAATCCTTCAGCTGCCCGGCAGTGATGCCCTTCTTGTGCCGCTCCAGGAAGGCGGTGATGTTATCATACCGGCGGATGGAGTGGACGAATGCTTTGGGTTCATAGGGAATCAGTTCCTCCAGCACAGGATGGTTGGTGGCATAGAGGGTCTGTTCCCCGGAGTCACTGTCAATGGCCTTCACTGCCATACGTCCGTCCAGGGTTTCCACCAGGGCGCAGCGGCCTTCCCTGTCCAACACAATCAGGTTCAGGTTGTATGCCACAGGCATGTCTTTCAGCATGGACAATGCCTCCTTTACATCGCGGCAGTTTTCCAGCAGGGTACGGACCACGGCCCAGAACTGCAGACCGGTAACCGCGGGCCTGCGCATCTCAGGCAGGGGGCCAACAGGAAAACCGCTGGAGCTCAGTGTAACGGTCAGGCCCATTTCATTGATGCCGTCGTCACGGCCGATTCCCAGCACACTGGTTCCTATATGCGTATATTTTCCCTTGATGCAGGTTTTTATGACGGTAAAATCCTCTGCCTCATCGTTAAACTCATAATTCCTGGCAGTCATGGGATGACCGGAGGCAGTCATGGAGGGCAGAAGGGCCAGGTGGCTGCAGCGCGGTGTAAGCCAGGTCATGCCGTAATAGAGAACCTGCTCAGGGGCGCAGCCCAGGGCATCGGCAAATCCGGCCAGCTCTTCGTTAAGCCCGGGACACCAGCGGCTAAAACATTGGCTGGCCTGGTTAAACTGCGTCAGGCCGAAGCCGGGGAAACCGCCTGAGAGGCGCTTCTTAAGACTGGGAACAGATGCCAGACGGCTGCCCAGCAGGCGGCCGGCCTCATAGCTGCTTCCTGAAAGCTCCAGGGCATGTGTATGTATGGTTTTCATAGGGATACCTCCTCTTGTTGTTATACCCCTATTTTAGGTGAAATAAAGGAGGAATCATGATATTTCCTGCGGAATTTGAAAGCAGCCTGCCATTGTCCGGGCGTATGGGTCCAATATATCATATCCGGGGTAAAAACAAAAGACGCCAAAAGAAGCCATGGGGGGCAAAAATAATGGCTAAAACAGCGGCAAAAACAATGGGGCAGACAAAAATTAAGTATAATATAGTTGTGAATGCAGGATGATAGAGATATAATGGCAGAAAATACAGTTTGCGCCGGACCGGCAGGAAATCTGCGGGACGGCCGGCAGAAAGGGGCGCTATGAAAAAGAATCCCCAGGGAAAACGGTGGCACAGGCTGGATAACACAGGTAAGATATTTCCCATGATAGCCAATGAAAACCTGAGCAATGTATTCCGTATTTCCGTAACATTGAAAGAAGAGATAGACCCCGGACTGCTGGGACAGGCGCTGGAAGAGGTACTGCCCTGGTTTGCCGGGTTCAAGGTGAAGCTTAAGAGAGGTTTTTTCTGGTATTACTTCGAGGAGAACAAACGCCAGCCCTTTGTGGAGCAGGAGGGAAGCTGGCCCTGCCGCTATATCGACCCCAAGAGCAACCAGCTCTACCTGTTCCGTGTAAGCTATTATGGAACCAGAATCAATCTGGAGGTATTTCATGCGGTGACGGACGGCATGGGGGCCGTGAATTTCCTGAAGGAACTGACCGCAGGATACCTGGAATTAAAGCGGGGAGGGCGCAGGACCGGCGCGGGGCCGGGAGAAGGCGTGTCCACCCAGACAGAGGACAGCTACCTTAAGAATTACCGGAAAATGCAGACCAGACGCTACAGCTCCCGGCCGGCGCTGCGCCTTACTGGGAGATATATTCCCTTTGGAGGGGAGAGTGTGGTCCACGGGTACGCGGACACAGGGGAGCTTAAGGCGGTAAGCCGTAAAATGGGGGTCAGTATCACAAAGTACCTGACCGCCTGCCTGATCTGGTCCATTTCCAGAGTATATGAGGAGGAAGGCCGGAAGGGACGCCATATCGGTGTGAACCTTCCCATTAACCTGAGGGCCTTTTTCGGCTCCGACACAGCCTCCAACTTTTTCGCGGTGACAGCCATTGACCATGAACCGGGACAGGGCAGGGATGAATTTGAGGAAATTCTCGCATCGGTATGCAGGCAGATGGACGAGAAGATAGTGAAGGAAAAACTGGAGGAGACCATTTCCTACAATGTCTCAAATGAGAAGAAATGGTATGTCCGCATCCTTCCGCTGTTTGTCAAGTGGCTGGCTCTGGGCTTCATCTTCCGGCGCAATGACAGGGCCCATACCATTACCTTATCCAATATCGGTCTTATCTCCATGGACCGGGAGTATCAGGATGACATTGAAGGGTTCCGCATGCTGATCGGGGTGTCAAAGCGCCAGCCGGCCAAATGCGGCGTGTGTTCCTTCGGCCACAGGACCGTCATCACCTTCACCAAGGTATTCCAGGATTCCAGGCTGGAGGAATGTTTTTTCGGCCGCCTGAGGGCGGACGGCATTCCGGTGGAGCTGGAGAGCAACGGCGTTATCATGCCGGAGGCGGATAAGGGGAATTATCCGGTGATTCAGCATGACGAGAGCATATGGAAAAAACTGGTGCTTGTATGCTACGGTGTATTGGCTGTGGTGGCACTGTTTCTGGGCCTGGTTAATATTGTTACCTATGACGGGCTCTGGTGGTCGGGCATTGCCATACCGGGTATCGCCTATGTGGGCCTGACCCTCCGGTATTCCATCCTGCGCCATGCCAATCTGGGAAAATCACTGCTGATAGAAACCATTGGCATGCAGATTCTGCTTGTGATGATAGACCGGGTCCTGGGATTTGAAGGCTGGTCCGTCAACTATGCTGTGCCGGGAACCATACTGTTTGCGGATGCGGCCGTGGTGTTCCTCATTGTTGTGAACCGTTTGAACTGGCAGAGCTATTTCATGTACCAGATCGCCATTACGGTTTTCAGCTTTATCCCGCTGATTTTGTGGGCCGCAGGGCTGGTCACCCACCCTGCCATGGCAATTATAACAGTAATACTGACCGTGGGAATCCTGGCTTTGACCATATTCCTGGGGGACAGAAGGTTTAAGAACGAACTCATCAGACGGTTTCATCTGTGATAACGGAGGGACCCTGCATTTACAGAGAGGATACAGATAAGCATGCGTAATAAAAATGTGAGTATACGGGGGGCGCTGGTGCGGGATATGATTCACGACATCATGGAAACGTCCCTGGGAAAACCCATCCAGACAGGGGAATTCAGGAAAAATCCCGTGGAACCGGCCTGGGTATGCCCATCTGGCTACGAGTATGAAATTATTGACAGGGAACCCTTTAAAATGGAATATCTTAAGCCGGAGGGAGTGGTCACCGGCAGGGTGGTGCTTCAGCTTCACGGAGGCGGATATATAGGCCCCATGAAGAATATTTACCGTAAGTTTTCCGTGCGCTACAGCCGTCTCAGCTACGGCGGGGATGTGCTGACCGTGGATTACAGGGTGGCGCCGGAACACCCGTATCCGGCGGCCCTGGAGGATGTTATTCACGCCTACCAGTGGCTGGTTAAGGAAAAACACTACAGGCCGGGCCAGGTGGTGGTTGCCGGTGATTCCGCAGGAGGCGGCCTGGCCCTGGCCCTGTGTCTTTACCTCAGGGACCATGGGATGCCTCAGCCCGCCGGGCTGGTGCTCATGTCCCCCTGGGCCGATTTGACATGCAGCGGTGACAGTTATGAATTTAATTTTGAAAATGATCCTCTCTTTGGCAATTCACGGGAGAGTATGCTTTACAATTCCTCATACATCAGCGGCGCTGATCCCAGGGATCCTTATATGTCGCCTGTATTCGGGGATTTCAGGGGCCTGCCGCCCATGCTTCTTCAGGCTGGCGGCCATGAGATGCTTTTAAGCGATACGCTGGAGGTGGCCCAGAATGCCCGGAGGGCCGGAGTAAAGCGCCGGGTGTCCGTGTATGAGGGGATGTTTCATGTGTTCCAGATGAGTATGGACCTGGTTCCTGAGAGCCGGGAAGCCTGGGACGAGGTGGCCCGGTTTATGCAGATTGTATACAAGATTGACAGGAGGCCTACGGGCCAGATTGTTAAGAAGGTAAAGAGAAGAAGATAGATAGATAGAAGGAAACAGATAAGACAGATAAAACAGACACAGATGAATCAGAATTGGCAGCACAGCCCCCGCCGGGCCGGTGCTGCCTTTTTTTCGGCTCCAGTCATATTTTTGGACACGTTTCATATATTGAGGTAAAAGGGGTGAAGATTATGGCTGGCAGGGAAGAAGTCTTAAAAATATTCCCAAGGGATCTGCGTGCAGTACTTGGACAGGTTACTGTGGATTTCGACAGGGTACAGGAGATACGGATGAGGACCCAGAAGCCGCTGCTGCTTATCTGCGGCGGCCGGGAATATGCGGTTAAAACAGATGGAAGCCTGGCGGTGGGGGTTCCCGATCCGCCGGTAAGGGATATCCGGGGAAGCGGCCGCTGCCAGGAGCAGGAGCGGTACTGGGCCAGGGCCGGAATCGTAACGGTCAGCCAGGCTCAGATGAAGGAGACCGTGGAATATATGTGCAGCTTTTCCGTCTATGCAGCGGAAGAAGAGCTGCGTCAGGGATTCATCACCATACAGGGCGGGCACCGGATTGGTGTGGCTGGCAGGACCATGGCTTTTGGACAGGATATACGGCTTATGAAATCCATCTCCTTCATCAATATACGGGTAGCCCATCAGATTCAGGGCTGCGCCAACCAGGTGATGGATTATCTGTATTCAGACGATGGCCGTTTCCTGAATACATTGGTGATATCGCCGCCCAGGTGCGGCAAGACCACCCTGCTGCGGGACATGATCCGTCAGGTCTCGGACGGACCCAGGACCCAGCGATCCGGCAGAAGGATAACGGGGGTGTCCGTGGGAGTGGTGGATGAGCGGTCTGAGTTAGGAGCCTGCTACCAGGGAGTGCCACAGAATGATCTGGGCATGAGAACCGATGTGCTGGACTGCTGTCCCAAAAGCCAGGGCATGATGATGTTGGTGAGGTCCATGGCGCCCCAGGTCATAGCGGTGGATGAGATTGGGAGCAGGGAGGACGTGCAGGCCATTGAATATGTGAGAAACTGCGGCTGTTCTCTGGCAGCCACCATCCACGGCAGTTCGCTGGAGGATATCATGCAGAAGCCGGCTGTGGGAGAGCTGATACAACAGGGCGCCTTTGAGCGGATGATTCTTCTGGACTGCCGGGGAACGGCAGGCCATGTGGCGTCTATATGGGACGGCAGGGGAAATGTCCTGTATGCAGATGGAAGCGGAAAGGAGTCGGAAGGTGGCGGCATTTAAATGGACAGGGGCAGTTCTGGTGCTGTTTTCCGCTGGCGGACTGGGAATCTGGTCTGCCATGCAGTGGAAAGGGCGGCTGAGGATGCTGGAAACCCTGAGGCAGATGATATATTTCTTAAAAGGCGAGATTACATACAGCCGGGCGCCGCTGGCGGAAGCCCTGGAGCGGGTGGGGAAACGGGAGCCGGGACCTCTGGGGGGCCTGTTTGAGGCCGCGGCAGAGGGAATTTATATGCAGGAGGGAGAATCCCTTCAGGAGATATGGAAACGCCAGGTGATGAACCTGAATACGGATTCGGGCCCCATTCCCCTGGAACAGGAGGATTTGGAACAGCTGGCCCATCTGGGGGAGCATCTGGGGTATCTGGATGTGGACATGCAGGAACGGACCCTGAAGCTGTATCTGGAACAGCTGGATTTGACGATTGATTATCTGAGGCAGAACCAGAGGGAGAAATGCAGGCTGTACACAAGCCTGGGAATCATGGGCGGGATGTTTCTTGTGATTGTAATGTTTTAAGACAAGTCAGGGACATATGCTTCACGATGGTGATGTGACTGTGCGGCACAGGACACATTTATAAATATATTTTAAGAAGATTGAGGAGACGGCAATGGGTGTAAATCTGATATTTCGCATAGCGGCAGTAGGAATCCTGGTATCTGTCATCTGCCAGGTATTAAAGCACAGCGGCCGGGATGAACAGGCTTTTCTTACGAGTCTGGCCGGGCTGGTGCTGGTTTTATTTTGGATGATACCTTACATATACGACCTGTTTGAGACAATGAAGAATCTGTTTGCGCTGTAAAACGCGCCTTTTCAGGGAGGAAACCATATGACAATTATTACCATTGCGGCTGCGGGGATTGCCACGGTCCTGCTGGCGGTGCAGTTAAAGGGATTAAAGGGAGAATACGCAGCATATATGGTCATGGCGGCAGGCGCCTTTATCTTCTTTTACGGTACCGGAAAGCTGAAGGATATATTGGAGGCCCTGGAACGGATTCAGGGCTATATCAAGGTAAACAGCGTGTATCTGGTGACCCTGCTTAAAATGGTGGGCATTACCTATGTGGCCGAATTTGCATCCGGAATCTGCAAGGACGCAGGGTATGGTTCCCTGGGAAACCAGATTGAAATATTCGGGAAGCTGTCCATTCTGGGTATCAGTATGCCCATTCTGCTGGCGCTTTTTGGGACATTGGAGACATTTTTGGGATGAAGAGATGGAAGAAATGGGGAGTCAGGAGCGCGGCCCTGTGGGGCCTGGCAGTGCTGTTTGCCGGAGTCCTGGGATGGGCAGGCGGACCTGTTTACGGCGCTTCGGCGGGGGGACAGGGGACAGGCATTGGCGGGGAACAGGCCCCAGGCCGGGGATGGGACACCAGCGGAGCGCAGGGGGCAGAGACAGGGGCGGACCAGGCTTTGCAGGACATGGGACTTCAGGATGAAATGGAGGGGCTTCAGCAGTTTCTGGATGATGTCATGGGACAGCAGGACGGGGGAATGGAAGGACTTTCCTTCTGGGGGCTGATGAAGGAGCTGATGAAAGGAAACTTAAAGGGCATCCTGGGCCAGACCGGAATGGGGCTTAAGAACGCTCTGTTCTCGCAGGTGGACAGGGGGAGCCAGATGCTGTTTCAGGTGGCTGCCATTGGTCTGATTGGAGCTGTATTTACCAATGTTTCTTCCGTATTTAAGGGAGGCCAGATTTCCGACACAGGTTTTTTCGTTACATATCTCCTGCTGTTTACATGTCTGGCAGCCAGCTTTTCCGCCAGTCTGCAGGTGGCGGCCCAGGTGATGGAACAGATACTGGAATTCATGAAGCTGCTCATGCCGGCCTACTATATGGCGGTGGCGTTTTCCGGGGGCAGCATGAGCGCCCTGGCGCTGTATGAGTGTATGCTGGGCGCGGTGACCGGGGTACAATGGCTGTGCAGCACAGTCCTCATATCCATGGTCAGGATTTATGTGCTCATGGTATTGGGAAGCCATGTGGCAAAGGAGGCGCTTTTATCAAAGCTGACTGAACTGCTGGAGCAGGCCGTGGTGTGGAGCCTGCGGACCCTGACCGGGCTGGTGGTGGGATTTCATCTCATACAGGCCATGATACTTCCCTATGCTGACGCGGCAGGCCAGGCAGGAATGAAACGGCTTATGGAAATGATTCCGGGGCTGGGCCAGGGGGCCGGGGCCATGGCCCAGATGGTTCTGGGCTCAGGGGTGCTGATTAAGAATACAATGGGAGCCGCGGCCGTGGTGGTATTGGCTGTCATATCCGTTGTTCCGGTGATGAAGCTGACAGTCCTCATGATCATGTACCAGTGCGTGGCTGCCGTGATGCAGCCTGTGTGTGACAAACGGGTGGTGTCCTGTGTGTCGGGCGTGTCCAAAGGACATAAGCTGCTGCTGCAGATTGTGCTTTACTCCATGTTTCTGTTTATGGTAGCCATAGCCATTACATGCGCCACCACCAATGTGAATTATTTTGCCTCCTAGCAAAGCAGACTGAAAAATCCCGGAACCTATTGTGTTAAATAAAAGGAGATGCCTATGGAAGCTGTCTATGGATGGGTGAAGAACATCATATACTACATGATTTTTCTTTCTGTGGTAAATAATCTTCTGGCGGATTCCAAATACGGCAAATATATCCGCTTTTTTTCGGGCATGGTCCTGATTCTTCTGGTAGTGAGCCCATTTACAGGAGGGCTGCACCTGGATGAGCAGATATCGTCCATGTTTAAATCCATTTCTTTTCAGAATGATACGGATGATTTGAAGCAGGATCTTTGGGGGATGGAAGAACGGCGTCTGGACCAGGTCATCCGTGAATATGAGCAGGCAGTGGCAGCGGATGTGGAGGCCATGGCCAGGGCGGAGGGACTGGAATGCACCGGAGCCAGCGTACAGATTGACGGTGACAGAAACAGCAGCCGTTATGGGCAGATTGAAGGAATCGGTCTGGTCATCAGCGGGAAGAAGGCGGATACAGAGCTGGGCAGCTGGGATTATATGGGGAGCAGGCCTGTGAATGTGGACGCGGGGAGGATTGACAGTGTGAAGGTTGAGGATGTGGAGCTGGGAGAGCTGCCGGAGACCGGAGGCGTGGAGAATAACGGGGACACACCGGAACAGGGGGAGGGGGAGGCAGGAGGCATGGCGGCGGACAAAAAAATAAACCATTTAACAGGAAAGGTGGCGCAGTACTATGGGCTGGAAGAATCGGATATCCAGATTCAATGGAAAAATGACTAAGGAAAAGTGGCTGTTATTGCTTCTTATAGGAGTTCTTCTCATGATTCTCTCCTTTCCCCTGCCCGGAGGAAGCAAGAAGGATAAGAATACCGGCGGGCAGATCGCGGGGGCCGGCACAGAGGGCGCAGGAGCGGTTCCGCTGTGGACAAAGGACAATACAAACGGCAGCGGAGAGGACAGCGGCTTTGGCCAGGGCTCCTCCCAAAACGGGATGGCCCAGGGGCCGGACGGAAATGGGGCAGGCGCATCAGACGGCCGGGAAGATTCCTACCCGGCGGCGGCCCGCACATCCGAGGACGGATCCTATGAAGCACAGATGGAAAACAGAATCAGGAATATATTAAAGTCCGTGGACGGCGTGGGGAAGGTGGATGTCATGGTGGTGCTTAAATCCTCCAGCGAAAAGGTGCTGCGGGTGGATCGCTCCACGAATACCAGTACCACCCAGGAAAAGGATTCAGGGGGAGGCACCAGGGATGTGACAAACAACCAGATACAGGAGAATACCATACTGGCAGGAAGCGGTTCCGGCAGCAGTACAAACGCGCCCATTGTTGAAAAAGAACTGAGTCCGGAGATATCGGGAATCATCATCAGCGCAGAGGGCGGAGGCAGCCCAACTGTAAAAGCTGAAATTTCTGAGGCTATGGAAGCATTATTTGGCCTGCCGGCACATAAAATAAAAGTATTAAAGAGGGTGGAATAAATAAAGGAGTGCAGGATATGAAAATCAAGAATATGAAACAGGTAAAAGAGCACATGAAGGACATGAACATGAAACGTCTCTTCCGCAGGAACCAAATCATCATCACGACACTGGCTGTCATGATTGCGGCAGCCGGATATCTGAACTACGCGGGGAAGAAGGATTTGGCAAGCGGCAACCGGGTGTATGAGGCAGGCGCCATGGACATTTCGGATGAAGATATCCTGGCGGAGAACCAGGCAGCCTCCTTAAACGGCCAGGCCGGACTACAGGAGATTCCCAGCCTGGACCAGGACCCTTCTGACCTGGATGCGGTAAGCGACGCAGACGGCGCCCAGGCGGCAGCCGATACCGGGGCTGACCAGGGACAGCTGGCCCAGGCCGGAGACGGCACAGGAGTTGAGGAGGCTACCCAGGCAGCTGATCCGGGGCAGATGGCAGCGGCTGATACGGACAGCTCCGCCCAGGCCGGCCTGGAGAATCCCGGGGAAGCCGTACTGACCAGCGGCATGAACGTGGCTGATTACATAGCAAACGTGCAGCTCAGCAGGGAGCAGGTGCGCGCCAAGAACAAAGAGACACTGATGAGCCTGATTAACAGTGACAGCATTGACGAAGCAGCCAAACAGCAGGCCATCCAGGACATGATTGACCTGACCGAGGTTTCCGAGAAGGAAAATGCCGCAGAAACCCTCCTGATGGCAAAAGGCTTCTCAGATCCGGTTGTCAGCATCACCAAGGATAAGGTGGATGTGGTTATCAACGCTCCTTCCATAACGGATCCCCAGCGGGCCCAGATTGAGGACATTGTGAAACGCAAGGCAGAGGTGGGAGCAGACCAGATTATCATTACACTGCTCAATATGGCAGAATAGGCAGAAGGAACACAGAAGGCCGGGCTGCCGCTTTAACGGTTGAAAGACCGGAAAGGCGGCAGCCTTTTTACGCTTTGCCCCACTTTCCATTGCAACCCCCTCCAAATTTCCGTATAATGGAATAAATAACCAATCACATAGTTGTACCGCAGTTCGTGTACAGGATGGAGGATATTATGAGGGAAATCCCGGAACAGCAGATTGCCGCCATGGCTCCCAATGCCAATGCGGTCAATAATGCAAGAAAAATTGTCAAAAGCGGAGGTTTCACAGAACATGCCCGGTCAGAGGACGACACCTTTTACATGGGCTCCTGCAAGGGAAGCGGCAGTTCGGCCTACAGGGTGACCCTGGATTTTGCGGACAATGACGCCCCGGTGTGCCGCTGCAGCTGCCCCAGCAGGCAGTTTCCGTGCAAACATGGTCTGGCTCTCATGATGGAGCTGTCACAGGGCCGCCATTGGGATATCTGTGACATTCCCCAGGATATATTGGATAAAAGGGCGAAGAAGGATGTCAGGGCAGGAAAAAAGGAGAGTCAGGGTGACAGGCCCAGGGCCCCTAAAAAGACGAATCAGGCAGCCAGGACAAAGAAGCTTAAGAAACAGCTGGAGGGACTGGACCTGGCGGAGAAGGTGGTGAGGGAGCTGGTGGAGGCAGGACTGGGAACCCTGAACGGAACATCGGTGAAGGTATACCAGGACCTGGCAAAGCAGCTGGGGGATTACTACCTTCCGGGTCCCCAAAGACTGGTGCAGTCCCTTGTGCTGGAGGTTTCGCGGCTTAAGGAGGATGGAAAAGGGGATTACAAAGAGGCCGTAAGAATCCTGGTATTTCTCCGGGCCCTGATAAAAAAGTCAAGGGCTTATCTGACGGAAAAGCTGGAGCAGGGCCAGGTGGAGGATGACGCAAGCGTCCTGTATGAGGAGCTGGGCGGAATCTGGAACCTGGATAGGCTGATAGAGCTGGGGCTTAAAAAGGAAAACGTACGCCTGCTCCAGCTGTCCTTTCATGTCAGCTATGACGGGGCCAGAAGGGAACTGGTGGACAAGGGCTGGTGGCTGGATTTGGACAGCGGTGAGATTGATATTACCTATAATTACCGCCCTGTGAAGGCCCTCAAGTATGTGAAGGAAGAGGATTCCGTGACGGAAGCGCTCAGGGTGCCCATGCTGGTATATTATCCGGGAGAGAACGGACGGAGGATACGCTGGGAGGGACAGGAATTCCTGCCGGTGACCGGAGAACTGCTGGCAGAAGCCCGTGATAAGGCCTCTTCATCCCTTCCCGAACTGGTAAAGGCGGCAAAGAATGAGCTTAAAAACACATTGTCGGACGGGCGGTTCGGCTGTCTGGTATCCTATGACGGGCTGGGGACAGTCGGCACAGAAGGCGTCAAGGGGGAGCAGCGGGAATACATAATGTACTGCGGCAACAGCACCATAGAACTGAAGGACAGGCCGGGGGACAGGCCGTCTGTCTGCCGCCTGGACATCCTGCCTGACAGGCAGATGGCAGGAAATCAGGTGATGTTCGGAGTTCTCTGGTATGACAGGAGCAGACATAGGATATGTCTGCACCCCTATTCAATCATCACGGCAAAAGAAGTGGTCCGCCTGCTCTATTGACGGACAGAACCAGGAAAGGGAGGAATTACCATGGAATTGCAGGGATTATATGAACTCCATGAGCGCCTTGGAGCAGCGGCAGTGGCCGGGGTGAACCTGATTGGAGATGATTTCCGGCTCAGGAGGGCAGTGGAGCAGATCCGGCCCCTGGCCCAGGCCGTGCCGGTGATAAAAAAATTGTATACAATGGCAGAGAACGTTATGGCACCGGACTGTGAGGACCGTCCGGGCTGTCTGTTAGATGCCCTGGCCCTATCAGAGGCCCTTTTGTGTACCCAGGCCGGATATGAGACCGGTTATCATATAGGACAGGACAGCGGGGATGCACTGACCCGGCCTGAACCAGAGGCGGGGGCTGAGGCAGGGCCCCGGCCGCTGGAGCTGATATCACGCAGTTATGCGCCGTGCCTGCCCTACAGCCAGGTTCATCCCCTGGAGCAGGCGCTGACGGAGTCCGGAGGAGGACGGCTGGTGCCCATCACCGAGGCCATGGAGGAGCATCCCCTTGTTTTTGAGGATTACCGTCTGCAGGCGGCTGTCATAACGGCTCTTTCGGACCGGTATGCGGAGATAGCAGATGCGGCAGAGAAGTTTCTGTCTGGGAAGGATGGACAGATTGTTCCGCTTGTGAAGCGGGGATTCTGGGAGACCACGGATAACGGGCGGATACACAGGCTCAGGGTCATAGAGTCCATATGCGGCGGGGCGGAAAATGAATTTTATCTGGGCCTTCTTAAACGGGCGAAGAAGGAACTGAGGGCAGAGGCTATCCATGCCCTCCGGTTTAATACGGAAAACACAGGCGTGCTGTTAGATTTGGCACGGACAGAAAAGGGACTATGCCTGGAGATGACAGAGCAGGTGCTGGGCATGATGGAGCAGGAAGAGACAGATGCATACTGGGAGGAGCAGTTTAAAAAGAAGGGGCGGGAGATCGTGGGGTATCTCCGTTTTTCCAAATCCGACCTGGTTTCAGACCGGCTGGCCGGGATAATAGAAGAAACCCTGAACCAAAAGGAAACCATGAGCAAAAAAGAGTTTGACGGACTTATGAGCCAGCTGCTTACGGCCCTTCCGGGCAAAGGCTCCGGGGCCATGCAGGAAGTATACCGCAGGGCAGCCCGTATGAACCCGGCGGGCCCGGAGTTCTGGCTGAAATTTCCCGCCATGCTGATAGATTCCATTATTTACAGCCAGGATGAACGGCTGATTTCCCTGGCAGGGGAGCTGGCCGGTGAGCAGGAGAGGAGCTGGCTGGGACCAGCCCTGGCAGCTGATTTTCTGACAAAACCCGCTGCCTTTGTCTATGAATCCTATTGCAGAAAGATTCCCAGGGATTCCCTGCTGGGAAAAGAAGATAAACGCAAGACCAGAACGGCTGTGCTGGCTGTGCTGGGCCGGATTCACTGTATCCGGGAAGACGGGGAGTGTGAAATCCTCTGCCGTGTGGACGAAAAGTCCGGGACAGCCCACCGCATCGGGCGCAGGCTTTATGAGAAGCCGGATTCCCGATGGATGGATATGCTGATGGATGCCAGGATATTTGGAAATGACACAGCCGCGGGACTGGACGCAGCAGGCAGACAACGGGAAACTGACCGGGACAAAATCCTGTTCTCCATGCTGCCGGCAGCGAAAAGGGCTGAGAAGGGATCCTATTTTTATAAGAGGGCTCTGACCGTGACGGATAACCGGGAGCTGTACGGCATTCTGGTACAGTGCGGCTGGAAGGATTTCAAGGGACTTATAAGCACATATGTGAAAAAGAATCCCAATGCCGGCATATCACTGTGGTCCGTACAGCATCAGATGAATCAGCTTCCCATGACAGAAGAGGAGCGTCAGACGGAGCTTCGGGAGATCGACCGTATCTTGTGCGGCTTCCCGAAAGGAAGCTCCGAGAGAAGAAGCTGGGATGCCAATGATTATTGCAGAAAGGCCATCAACGAGGCTGCCGGTCTGCCGGAACAGGGCTGACGGACCATATCTGCGGGAAAATAAAGTGAGACTTGGAGGATATCATGGGAAAAATAGCAGGAAAAGAAGAGAGCGTGCAGCGACTGCCTGCGGAACAGCTCTACCAGGAGGAAATTGACGCACTGATTGCAGCGGAACAGGACCCGGTTCCCACGGGCTGGAGAATGAGTCCCCGTTCCGTCCTCACCTATATCACGGGAGGAACTGTTGGCGGAAAGGAAATCACACCTAAATACATCGGAAACCGCAGGCTGGTGGAAATCGCCATTGCCACCCTGGTAACGGACAGGGCCCTGCTCCTGATCGGGGAGCCGGGAACCGCAAAGTCCTGGCTGTCCGAGCATCTGACCGCAGCCATCAACGGGGATTCCACCAAGGTGATACAGGGAACCGCAGGCACCACGGAGGAGCACATACGTTATTCATGGAATTACGCCATGCTCATAGCCCAGGGGCCGTCCAGGGAGGCCATGATAAAAAGCCCTGTTTACCGCGCCATGGAGACAGGCAGCATTGCCCGTTTTGAGGAGATATCCAGGTGCGCCAGTGAGGTACAGGACGCATTGATTTCCATTTTGTCGGAAAAGCGCATCTCCATACCGGAGCTGGCGCTGGAACTGCCTGCCCAGAAAGGATTTTCCGTCATTGCCACAGCCAACACAAGGGACAAGGGAGTCAACGAGATGTCCGCAGCCCTGAAGCGGAGATTTAACATCGTTATCCTCCCGCCGCCGTCCGATATGTCCACGGAGATGGAGATTGTGAAGTCAAGGGTGGAGCAGCTGGCAGGTAGCCTGGAGCTCAGGGCCGGGATTCCCCATGATGAGGTGGTGGAAAAGGTATGCACCATTTTCAGGGAACTGCGGGGAGGCATGACCCTGGACGGCAGGCAGAAGGTAAAGCCGTCCTCAGGCGTGTTGTCCACTGCCGAGGCCATTTCGCTTTTAGCGGGCAGCATGGCTCTGGCAGGCAGCTTCGGAAATGGGGAAATAACAGATTATGACCTGGCGTCCGCCCTTCAGGGCGCTGTAGTCAAGGATGAGGATAAGGACGGACTGGCGTGGAAGGAATACCTGGAAAATGTTATGAAGAAACGCGGCAGCCGGTGGCTTGGACTTTATAAAGAGTGTAAGGAGTTGAACCAATAGATGGGACATCCGAATTGTTTTGGTATCCGTCATCTGTCGCCGGCCGGCGCCTATCATCTGAGAAGCTTTCTGGATGAAAAACAGCCGGATCTGATTCTGGTGGAAGGCCCCTCTGATTTTAACGGGCTGATGGATGACATGGTGAGGGAGGAGACCAAGCCGCCGTTTGCAGTCATGGCGTTTACTAAGGACTCTCCGATACGCACGGTTTTGTACCCCTTTGCAGAGTACTCTCCGGAATACCAGGCCATTGTCTGGGCCAAAGAACATGGGGCGCAGTGCCGGTTTATGGACCTGCCCTCGGATGTGTTTTTGGGAATCCGGCGGGCCGGGGAGGGTCAGGCGTCCCCGGAACATACGTCCGGCTCTGCGTCTGAGCATGTGTACAGGCTTTTGGACCGGTTTAACGGGGAGGACGGCCATGAGACCTTCTGGGAACGTGTCATGGAGCACTCAGAAAATCATGAGGCGTACCGGGACGGCGCGGACGCCTTTGGGCGGCAGCTGCGGGAGCTGACAGCAGGCGGTGACAGCGACTGGCCGGAGATACTTGTGCGGGAAGCATATATGAGAAGAAAGCTGGAGAACGCACTGAAGGAGGGATTTCAGGCAGAACGAATCGTGGCAGTGACAGGTGCTTATCATGTGGCGGGACTGGCCGGAGAGGAGCCTGCCATGACAGATGCGCAGTTGGGATTGCTGCCTTCTGTGCCCTGCAATGTGACGCTGATGCCTTATTCCTATTACCGTTTGTCCACACGCTCCGGCTATGGGGCGGGCAATCAGGCGCCTGCCTACTACGGGATGCTGTGGCAGGCACTGCTGGAGGGCGACAGGGACATGGGAACCTACCGCTACCTTACAGCCATATCCGGCTATCAGAGGCAGCATGGTTTTCCGGTATCCTCTGCCGGGGTCATTGAGGCAGTGGAACTGGCCAGGTCCCTGGCCTGCCTTAAGGGATACAGCGTGCCCTCCCTGCGCGATTTGAGGGACGCCGCAGTGACGGCCATGGGGCACGGCAGTCTGCCGGAACTGGCATTAGCCATAGCGGACACGGAGATAGGAACGGCTGTGGGGGAGCTTCCCCAGGGAGTCAGCCGTACCTGCCTGCAGGACGATTTTTACAGGCAGCTAAGGGAACTGAAACTGGAAAAGTATAAGACAGAGACTGCCTTTACCCTGAACCTGGACCTGCGGGAAAAACTGAATGTGGCTGAGAATCTGGGCGAAATATGGCAGGTGAATACGGCCCAGGCAGGAGAGATACTGAACGGGCCGTTAAAGGGAGAGGAAATGGAGCTGCTTGACAGCCTGGACGGTTTTGACTTTGACGATATATAGGATGGGTGGAATATATGGAGCTTGAAACCAGAATGAAACGATGGCGCCTGATACTTGGGGAGGAAAGCAGTCCCCAGTTTGGAAAAATGGGCGGTGTGGAGCTGACAGATGAACAGCTTTTAATGGACCAGGCCCTGGCGTCCATCTATAATCAGACGGACTCCGGCGGATTCGGAGACGGAGCCGGCAAAAAGGTACCGGGAGGCAGAGGCGCAGGAAACGGCCCTTCTGCCCCTGTCCTTTCCAAATGGCTGGGGGATGTCAGAACCCTGTTTGACAAGGAGCTGGTGACTATCATCCAGTCCGATGCAATGGAGCGCTGCGGCCTGAAACAGCTGTTGTTTGAGCCGGAGCTTTTGGAGAACCTGGAGCCGGATATGAACCTGGCTTCCATGATACTGGCCTTAAAGGACCAGATACCGGGGCGGTCCAAGGACCAGGTGCGGGCGTTTATATCCAGAATTGTGGAGGAAATTAACAGGCTGCTGGCCGATGATATCCGCCGGGCAGTGACCGCTGCCGTGGACAGAAGGAGACATTCCCCTATTCCGTCAGCGGCGGCCCTGGATTATAAGGACACCATACGCAGGAATCTTAAGAATTACAACCCTGAATTAAAGAGGCTGGTGCCGGAGCATTTTTATTTTTATGACAGGACCACGTCCAACGCCGCCAATAAATATACGGTTATCCTGGACGTGGATCAGAGCGGTTCCATGGGGGAATCGGTCATCTATTCCTCGGTTATCAGCTGTATTCTGGCCAGCATTGCGTCGGTTAAAACCAGAATCGTGGCCTTTGACACAAAGATCACGGACCTGACCGAACAATGCGAAGACCCCGTGGATCTGCTGTTTGGATTCCAGCTGGGCGGCGGCACGGACATTGAGAAATCCGTGGCCTACTGCCAGCAGTTTATGGAGAATCCGGGAAAAACCCTGTTCTTTCTCGTAAGCGACCTGATGGAAGGCGGCAACCGGGCGGGACTTTTAAGGCGCATCCGGGAGATGAAGGAATCCGGTGTGACAGTGGTCTGCCTCCTGGCCATTGCGGACGGCGGAAAGCCCTATTATGACGAGCAGATAGCGGGCAGGATTGCGTCCATGGATGTGCCCTGTTTTGCCTGTAATCCCCAAAAAATGCCGGAGCTTCTGGAGCGGGCCCTGAAAGGACAGGACCTGAACGCGTTTCAGAAGGAACTGTCGCGGTCATCAAATGCTTCCTGACCGCCTTTTTACGGGGAAATGAGCTGTCTGAAAGGCTGCGGCTGAGAAAAAGACGGAAAGAATGACGGGAGAAAGGACAGGAGAGGGCGCACAAATTAATCCTATACATATCCTTGCGGATTTGTTATAATACTAATAATTAAGTCTTGACAGGAGGTAAGTTGTGATGTCTGAGGAAAATCGCAGTACCCATAAATTATACGAGAAAGAGAAAATAGGCGAGGTACAGATTGCGGATGAGGTAGTGGCTATTATTGCCGGTCTGGCTGCCACAGAGGTGGAGGGAGTGGATTCCATGGCCGGCAACATTACCAATGAACTGGTAGGCAAGCTGGGCATGAAGAATCTGAGCAAGGGCGTCAAGGTGGATGTGACGGAGGAGCATGTGTCGGTAGACCTGTCCCTCAATATCCGCTACGGATACAGCATCCCGTCCGTAAGTGAGCAGGTTCAGGAAAAGGTAAGCACGGCCATTGAGAATATGACAGGCCTGACGGTGCTGGATGTGAATGTAAAGATTGCCGGAGTCAATATGGATGAAGGCAGATAAAACCACGGTTTAATATAATATCTGTAAACACTCCCCGGAGCGTTGCCTGGGGAGTGTTTTATACATTTTTTATTGTTTTTATGCACTGGGTTTGCTATAATATCTAAAGCGGCTTCATCTCCGGGCTATTTAGGACATGCCCAGGAAAGGGAAGAAGCGGACATCACGAAGAAAGGAAAATGTACGGAAAGCCACCGCTTTTTAGTACAAGCAGAGAAAATGACCAGAAGAGAATTGCGGGAGCATTGCTTTAAGATGCTGTTCTCGGCTGACTTCTACCCGACGCAGGAAGAGGCCATAGCCCAGCTGGGCCAGTATTTCCAGTCCCCGGAAGAAGACGATGTAGATGAGTCGGGTATTCTTCAGGTATTGCATAAAGTAGAATTAAAAGAGGCAGACAGTGAATATCTTCAGGCAAGAACAGCAAACATAATGGAGAAGATTCCTGAGATAGATGAGAAGCTGAACCAGGCAGCCGCCGGGTGGAAGACCAAGCGCATGGGAAAGGTGGAGCTGACCATCCTGCGCCTGGCCCTGTATGAGATGCTCCACGACGACGCCATTCCTGAAAAGGTATCCATCAATGAGGCAGTGGAGCTGGCGAAAAAGTTCGGCGGAAATGATTCTCCGTCCTTTGTAAACGGAATACTGGCCAAGTTTGTAGTCAAGGGAGCCAGGGCTGCCGCAGAGGCCAAAGCGCCGGAAGAGAACAGGGTTTGCGGGGAGACTCAGGAGCCCCGGGAAACGCAGGCTTCCCAGGAGATTCAGGCTTCCCAGGAGATTCGGGCTTCTCAGGAGCCCCAGGAAACTCCAGTTCCCCAGGAACCGCAGGAGATTCAGGCTTCTCAGGAGCCGCAGGAAATTCCGGAGAATAAGGAAAGCGAAGCGTAGGCAGGACGTATGGCAAGTGTTTACACCGTATCTCAGGTAACTGCATATATCAGGAACATGTTTACACAGGATTTTGCCCTGAACCGGATTTCCATTCGGGGAGAAGTGAGCAACTGTAAGTACCACACATCAGGCCATATCTATTTTACATTGAAGGACGGCGGCGCGCAGATCGCTGCTGTCATGTTTGCAGGACAGAGGAAAGGGCTGGATTTTGAGCTCAGGGAAGGCCAGGAGGTTACGGTGTCAGGCACCGTGGATGTGTACGAGAGGGACGGAAGATACCAGCTCTATGCAAAGGAGATTACCAGGGAAGGAAAGGGAGACCTGTTCCGCCAGTTTGAAAAGCTGCGGAATGAGCTGGAGGAAATGGGAATGTTTGACAGCTGTTACAAGCAGCCCATACCCAAATATGCCAGGAAGGTGGGAATCGTCACGGCCGGCACAGGAGCGGCTATCCGTGACATCATGAATATATCCGCCAGAAGGAATCCCTATGTCCAGCTCATATTATACCCGGCCCTGGTCCAGGGAGAGCAGGCAAAGTACAGCATCGCAAAGGGCATAGAGACTCTGGACCGTATGGGGTTAGATGTCCTGATTGTGGGAAGAGGCGGAGGTTCCATCGAAGACCTCTGGGCTTTTAACGAGGAAATGGTGGCCAGGGCCATCTTTAACTGCACCACCCCGGTTATCTCAGCCGTGGGGCATGAGACGGATGTGACCATAGCGGATTATGTGGCGGATTTAAGGGCGCCCACTCCGTCAGCGGCAGCGGAACTGGCTGTGTTTGATTATGGTCAGTTTGTGGAGCAGGTGAATCTGTACAGGCAGGTGCTGGAGCGCTCCATGGAGCGCAGGCTGGAAAAGCTGCATTTCCGGCTGGACCAGTGCGGTATGCGCTTAAAGCTTCTAAGCCCGGAAAAGCAGCTCAACGACAGGAGGCAGCGCCTGGCAGACATGGAGAGCCGCCTGGAACGGATGATGGAAGAAAATCTGGGATTGTCCCGGCGTAAGCTGGAGGATAGGAGACGGCGCCTTGAGGCGCGTATGGCCTTAGGACTTACAGAGGGAAAGCACAGGCTGGCCCTGTTGTCAGGGAGACTAGACGGATTGTCGCCCCTTAAGAAGCTGGGCGGCGGATTCGGATTTGTGACAGACGCCAGAGGCAGGGCGTTCACCTCCATTACACAGGCAGAGCCTGGAGACATAATACGCGTCAGCGTAAAGGACGGGCGTGTGGACGCCCGGGTCGTGGAGACGGAATCCATGAAACTGCCGGGAAGTGAGGGATAGAGGATGCCGCGTAAGAAGACGGACACACAGGAAAAGGAAGAGAATAAAGCCAGCATTGAGGAAAATTTTGCCCAGCTGGAGGAAATCATAAAAAAACTGGAAGCCGGGGACAGTACGCTGGAGGAATCATTCACCTGCTATGAAGCGGGGATGAAGCTGGTGAAGTACCTGAGCGGTCAGATAGACAATGTAGAAAAACAGATTCAGATATTGAGTGAGGGTGATGAAAATGAGTGATAAGGAAACATTTAAACAGGAACTTGATGCGCGTACAGCAGAGATTGAACAGTTAATTGGAACTTATCTTCCGGAGGAAACAGGCCATCAGAAGACTATCTTCGAGGCAATGAATTACAGCATGAAGGCTGGAGGAAAGCGCCTTCGCCCCATGCTCATGCAGGAGATGTGCCGGCTTTTTACAGGCACCCTTCTGGAAGCTGTGATTCCCTTTATGGCGGCTGTGGAGATGATACACACCTCCTCTCTGGTGCATGATGATCTTCCCTGTATGGATGATGATATGATGCGCAGGGGCAAGGCCAGCACATGGGCTGAGTACGGCGAGGACATCGGTGTGCTTACCGGGGACGCCCTTATGATGTATGCCTTTGAGACAGCTGCCAATGCCTTTGAAACAAGCATTGATCCGGACGAATTATCCAGGATTGGGCGGGCTATGGGGATTCTTGCCCGTAAGACCGGCGTGTACGGCATGATAGGAGGCCAGACCGTGGATGTGGAGCTGGCCGGAGGCCCGATACCGGGAGACAAGCTGGAATTTATCTACCGTCTGAAGACGGGAGCGCTGATTGAGGCTTCCATGCTGATAGGCGCTGTCCTGGGCGGCGCTGCTGAGGAGGACTGCAAGATTGTGGAATCCCTTGCAGCCAAAATCGGAATGGCATTCCAGATTCAGGACGATATCCTGGATGTGACGGGAAGCCAGGATGTGACCGGCAAACCTTCAGGAAGCGATGAAAAGAATAAAAAGACGACCTATGTAACCCTGGAAGGCCTGGACAAGGCAAAGAAGGATGTGGAACAGATTTCTACAGAAGCCATTGAAGAGCTGAACAAGCTTCCGGGGAACAATGATTTCCTGGAGCAGTTAATCCGCGCATTGGTGGGCCGTCAGAAGTAAGACTGGAGATACCGTTATTATGATACTGGAACAAATTAATGGGCCGGAGGAACTGAAAGCCCTTCCGCCCGAGGATTTAAAGATACTGGCCCAGGAGATACGGACCTTCCTGATTGAGAAAATCAGCCATACCGGAGGCCATCTGGCCTCCAATCTGGGCGTGGTGGAACTGACCATCGCCCTTTTTAAAACCTTAAATCTTCCGGAGGACAAGGTTATATGGGATGTGGGGCACCAGTCCTATACCCATAAGATATTGAGCGGGCGCATGGCGGAATTTGACGAGCTGCGTCAGTACGGAGGCCTGAGCGGATTCCCGAAGCGCAAGGAGAGTCCCTATGATTCCTTTGACACGGGCCACAGCTCCACCTCCATATCTGCGGGGCTGGGAATCGCCCTGGGGCGCGATATCAGAGGTGAGGACTACCGTGTGGTATCCGTCATTGGAGACGGGGCCCTTACCGGCGGCATGGCGTATGAAGCCCTGAATAATGCCGCCAGGATGAAGAAGAATTTCATCATTGTGCTGAATGACAATAAGATGTCCATTTCAGAAAATGTAGGGGGCATGTCCCGCTACTTAAACGGCCTGCGTACAGGCAGCGGCTACAACGACCTGAAAAAGAGCGTGGCAGACGCCCTGGACCGGATTCCGGTGGTGGGCACTGCCATGATAGATAAAATCAAACGCACCAAGAACAGCATAAAACAGCTGTTTATACCCGGTATGCTGTTTGAAAATATGGGCATTACCTATCTGGGCCCGGTGGACGGCCATAATATCCAGGCCCTCTGCAAGGTGCTGAGGGAGGCCCAGAAGCTGGATCACGCAGTTCTGGTCCATGTGATGACGAAAAAGGGTAAGGGATACCGTCCGGCGGAAAAGAATCCATCCTATTTTCACGGAGTGGGTCCCTTTGATATAAAAACGGGACAATCCCTGTCATCCCAGAAGAATCCATCCTATACGGATGTGTTCTCCAGAAAGCTCTGCCAGCTGGGGCAGGAGCATCCGGAATTGGTGGCAGTGACGGCCGCCATGCCTGACGGTACGGGGCTGGCTGCATTTGGAAAGAAGTTTCCGGACCGTTTTTTTGATGTGGGAATCGCGGAGGCTCATGCGGTCACGTCTGCTGCAGGCATGGCTGCGGCCGGGCTCAGGCCCGTGGTGGCGGTCTATTCCTCCTTCCTGCAGAGGGCCTATGACCAGGTCCTGCACGATGTCTGTATCCAGAACCTGCCGGTGCTATTTGCAGTGGACCGGGCAGGGCTTGTGGGTAGCGACGGGGAGACCCATCAGGGAATCTTTGACTATTCTTTCCTGACCTCCATTCCCAACATGAGCGTTATGGCCCCCAAGAATCTGTGGGAGCTGCGGGCCATGCTGGACTTTGCCATGGATTATAACAGCCCTCTGGCTGTCCGTTATCCCAGAGGCGAGGCGTACCGGGGACTGAAGGAATTCAGACAGCCCATATCATACGGTGTGGGTGAAATACTTTACGAGGAAGAGGATATTGCCCTTCTCGCTGTGGGCAGCATGGTCAGCACAGGCGAACATGTGCGGCAGAAGCTGAAGGCGGAGGGATACAGATGCAGCCTTGCCAACGGCAGGTTTGTGAAGCCCTTTGACAGGAAAATGGTATCACGTCTGGCGAAGAATCACCGCCTGATTGTCACCATGGAGGAAAATGTGCTCCAGGGCGGTTACGGCCTGGCGGTCACTGCATTCATACATGAGAACTATCCGGAAGTAAAGGTACTTAATATTGCCATTCCTGACGCATATGTGGAGCACGGCAATGTGTCCATATTAAGGGAAGGACTGGGAATCGACAGCGATTCCATTATCCGGACCATGAAGGCCGGCGGTTATATCGGCAAAAAGGATTGACAGATAGCAGATAATACAGGCGGCATTGCACCTTAAGCCGGAAGGCAGCGGGGAAATGCCGCTTCGGTATAAGGAGAACGGTAATGAAGAAAGAGCGGTTGGACGTGCTTATGGTCCAGAGAAACCTGGCGGAGTCCAGGGAAAAGGCCAAGGCCCTGATTATGTCAGGGATAGTCTATGTCAATGGACAGAAGGAAGATAAGGCGGGCACGTCCTTTGAGGAGACAGTACAGATTGAGGTCAGGGGAAACACCCTTAAATATGTCAGCCGGGGAGGGCTTAAGCTGGAAAAGGCCATGAGCCGCTTCGGCGTTCAGCTGGCAGGCAAGGTATGCATGGACGTAGGGGCTTCCACCGGCGGATTTACGGACTGTATGCTCCAGAACGGGGCGGTGAAGGTGTATGCCGTGGACGTGGGACATGGACAGCTTGCCTGGAAGCTGCGCAATGACGACAGGGTCATCTGTATGGAGAAAACAAACATCCGGTACGTGACCCCGGAGGATATAGGGGACCGCATTGAATTTGCCAGCATTGATGTGTCCTTTATATCCCTGACAAAAGTGCTGGGACCGGTAAAACAGCTTCTGACCGATGAAGGCCAGGTGGTGTGCCTGATAAAGCCCCAGTTTGAGGCCGGACGGGAAAAGGTGGGAAAGAAGGGCGTTGTCAGGGAAAAGAGCGTTCATCTTGAGGTCATAGAGATGGTTATGGATTATGCCCGGAGCATTGGTTTTGGTATACTGGGGCTGGAATTCTCTCCCATCAAGGGGCCTGAGGGAAATATCGAATATCTTCTGTACCTCCAGAATATTTTGCAGGAAAATGGGGGGCAGGAGGATAATGTACAGAAAATAACCGGAGAGAAAACAACCGATCAGGAAGAAATGAATCAGTCAAAAACAGAGCATGCGGAAATGAAGCAGACAGAAAACCATCAGGCGAAACGAAACCAAACAGAATATGAATTGTCAGCCCGTGCCATTGTGGAACAGGCCCACGGATGTCTGGATTAAACGGCCGGCGGTTTGCACAAATGGATAAATAACGTATAAAAACGTCAGGAGCCCCATAACCATGAAACATTTTTATATTATTGCCAATCTTGACAAAGAATATGTACAGGAGGCCCAGGTGTTTATCAAGGCTTACCTGGAGGCAAAGGGAGCAGAATGCCTCCTGCACCATACACCTGAGAGAACCAGGGGGGCAGCCCACATTGACGGGGCCCAGGTGCCGGAGGATACGGAGTGCGTCATAACAATCGGAGGGGACGGTACCCTCATACAGGCTGCCAGGGACCTGGCGGGCCGCAACATTCCCATGCTGGGGGTGAACAGGGGCCATCTGGGATATCTCAACCAGGTGAGCCGCCAGGAAGACATTGCGCCGGTCCTGGAGTCCCTGTTAAATGAGCGTTACCAGCTGGAACGGCGGATGATGATACACGGGACAGCATGGCGGAGGGAAGAGACTCTTTTAAAGGATATCGCCCTCAATGAAATTGCCATTACCAGAAAGGATCCCCTGAAGGTGCTTCGCTACAGCGTCTATGTCAATGACGAGTATCTCAATGAATACGCGGCAGACGGTGTCCTGGTAGCCACGCCTACAGGCTCCACAGCCTATAATCTTTCGGCGGGAGGGCCGGTCATAGCGCCGGGGGCCAGGATGATGGTGCTGACACCTATCTGCTCCCACTCCCTCAATGCCAGGAGTATCGTGCTGGCACCGGAGGACAGGGTTAGGATCAAGGTCCTTAACAGCGGTCAGGTCGTATCCTTTGACGGGGATACGTCCATGGAATTAAAGGCAGGGGACTGTATAGACATACGGTGTTCCGAGCTGCAGACAGTGATGATAAAGGTAAAGCAGATATCATTTATGCAGAACCTCAGCAACCATCTTGGAGGAATATAGACATCAGGATCCGCAGAACATTATAAATCAACAAGGAGGGAAGCGTCTCACATGAAGGTAGAGCGCCACAGCAAAATTGTCGAATTAATTGGAAAATATGAGATAGAGACACAGGAGGAGCTGGCTGAAAGGCTGAATGAAGCTGGTTTCAATGTGACCCAGGCAACTGTTTCCAGGGATATCCGTGAACTGAAGCTGACCAAGATGCAGTCGGAGAGCGGCAGACAGCGCTACATGGTATTGGAGAGCCCCAGGGGGACATCTGCCATCAAATATATCCGCATCCTTAAGGACGGATACATGTCCATGGACATGGCTCAGAATATCCTGGTAATCAAGACCGTATCCGGCATGGCCATGGCTGTGGCTGCTGCCCTGGACGCCATCCAGTTCCACGAAATCGTGGGCTGTATTGCAGGTGATGATACCATCATGTGTGCCATACGCAGTGTGGACGATACCATCATTGTCATGGAGAAAATCAAGAAAATGGTGGAAGACTAACGGAAAAGGGGTGTAATATGTTACTGGAACTGCATGTAAAGAACCTGGCCCTTATTGAGAAAGCGGATGTGGAATTCGGTGAGGGTCTCAATATCCTCACCGGTGAAACCGGAGCCGGCAAATCCATTATCATCGGTTCCGTAACCATGGCCCTGGGCGGCAAGGCACCGAAAGGCAGTATACGTCCCGGGGCAGACTACGCCTATATTGAGCTAGTGTTTTCCGTCACAGGGGAGGAAAAGCGGAAGGCTCTCAGGGAGCTGGATGTGGAACCCACAGAGGACGGACTGGTAATCATATCCAGAAAGCTGACTTCTGCCAGGAGCATCAGCCGTATCAACGATGAGACAGTGACCATGGCCAGACTGAGCCAGATTACCGGCCTGCTGCTGGATATACACGGGCAGCATGAGCATCAGTCCCTGCTTTACAAATCCAAGCATCTTGAAATTCTGGACGCCTATGTCAAGGCCGCGACCCAGCCTGTAAAACAGACAATTGCAGACAGGTACCGTATATACCGTTCCCTTGAAGAAAAGCTGAGGGGGTTTGATTTGGATGCTGAAAGCCGTATCCGGGAGGCTGACTTCCTCCGGTTTGAGATAGAGGAGATAGAGGCATCGGCCCTGAAGGAAGGGGAGGAGGAGGAGCTTACCTCGGTTTACCGCCGTTATTCCCATTCCAGGCGCATTGCAGAGTGTCTGGGAGCCGCTTACGAGGCAGTGGAGGGAGATTGGCTGGCAAGGGCTTTAAAAGAGGTGGAGCAGGCGTCAGAGTACGATGAGAGCCTGGGCGGCGTCCGGGACCAGCTCTATGATGCGGATTCCATTCTGAGGGACGCGGGAAGAGAGATGTCTGCCTATCTGGATTCCATGGAGATGGACGAGGAAACATTCAGAAAAACCGAGGAACGCCTGGATCTGATACATAACCTTCAGGCAAAATACGGGCCGACCGTGGAGGCTATATTCCAGAAATTGGAACAAAAAAAGAAAAGGCTGGGAGAACTGGAAGACTATGACGCTCACAAAAAGCGTATGGAGCAGGAATTAGAAGAATGCAGGAATGGTTTGGAGAAACTCTGCACACAATTAACAGGGATACGTAAAAAGGCATCCAGGACGCTTGTAAAGAAAATCAGGCAGGGTCTGGTGGATTTGAATTTCCTGGATGTGGAATTTGACATGGAATTTGAAAAACTGGATCATTTTACCCCATCCGGATGGGACGGGGCCCAGTTCCTGATTTCAACCAATCCGGGACAGCCCATGCGTCCTCTTATGGATGTGGCGTCAGGAGGAGAGCTTTCCAGAATCATGCTGGCTATCAAAACTGTGCTGGCTGATTCCGATGATATCCCCACACTGATTTTTGACGAGATAGATACTGGTATCAGCGGGCGAACCGCCCAGAAGGTATCGGAGAAGCTCATGCTCATAGCAAGGAGCCACCAGGTCATCTGCATCACCCACCTGCCGCAGATAGCGGCCATGGCGGATTCGCATTTTGAAATTGCAAAATCTGCCAGCCAGGGCAGGACCATAACCACCATCCGTCTGTTAGACAGGCAGGCTTCCGTAGAAGAGCTGGCCAGGCTGTTAGGCGGCGCCAGGATTACGGAGGCAGTGCTTAAGAACGCAGGTGAAATGAAGGAATTGGCAGACAGAACAAAATAAAACAGATTGAAATTCTGAGGATGGATAATACTAAGAAAGAGGCATTGAACGTTGCTTCTTTCTTTTTTTTGTTGTGGTTCATCCCCAAATGGAGGAACTATGGCTTTGTATTGACCCATTTAACATGAATGACTATATAAGGAGGCAGGGCGATGAAGGGGAAATCAATCTTTTACCGGTGGCTGGGGCGCATTTTCTGGCTGTCCGCTGTGGCTGTTACGGGGTACACGTGGTATTACATGGACCAGGCAGTGCCAGACCGGGTGAGCATTATAGAAAATGAAGAGGAGGAATTTTCCTTTGGCCTGCCTTTAAAGGCAACCATATCCAGCGACAGCCAGGAGGTAGCCCTGTCCAATGAGAGCAATATACCGGCAGATCAGATTACCATAAGCGGCAGGGACCATTTTTCCATGTTCGGGGGAGAAAAGGGAAGCTACCAGGTAGGTCTTAAGCTGTTTGGAGTTATAAAATTAAAGGACATACAGGTGGATGTGGTGGACACCAGGTATGCCATTCCCTGCGGCTCACCCATCGGCATCTATCTGAAATCGGATGGCGTCATGGTCATCGGCACCGGGCGAATCACGGGAAGCGATGGCATGGAGGTGGAACCGGCATACGGAATACTGAAATCAGGTGACTATATCGAAGCGTTCAACGGAAAGCCCATGAACACAAAGGAGGATCTGATACGGGCTGTCAGCGAGTCAGGGGGCCAGGACTGCGTGCTCCAGGTGCGCAGGGAAGGCGAGGACGTGGATATAAGCCTGAAGCCGGTCCAGGGCGCTGACGGGCAGTACAAGCTGGGAGCATGGGTCAGGGACGATACCCAGGGTATCGGCACCATTACCTATGTGGATATGAACGGCAGGTTCGGCGCGCTGGGCCATGGAATCAGCGACAGCGATACAGGCGATCTAGTGGAATCCTCCGACGGAGCCCTGTATTCCACGGAAATCATGGGAATAGAAAAAGGATCCATGGGAAAACCAGGACTGCTGTCCGGCGTAATTTACTACGGCCCCCAGTCCCATATGGGAGATATAGAAAAGAACACAAATGAGGGCATATTCGGCACGGTCAACCAGCAGTTTAAAAAGCAGATATCAGGAGAACCCATGGAAATCGCCTGCCGCCAGGATGTAAAGCAGGGACCGGCTTATATCCGCAGCAATATTTCCGGCGAGCTGAAGGATTACGCCATTGAGATCCAAAAGGTGGACTATAATTCCGGCCATAAGAACAAAAGTATGGTCATTAAGGTGACGGATCCGGAGCTATTGGAGCTGACAGGAGGAATCGTGCAGGGAATGAGCGGCAGCCCGATTATCCAGGACGGGAAGCTGGCCGGGGCAGTGACCCATGTGTTTGTGCAGGATGCCAGCAGAGGGTACGGGATTTTAATTGAGAATATGATGGAGCATTGAGTCCGGGCAGGACATAGTGAAAAGAAAGGCCTTGGGAGCCTGCTCATGGAGCAGGCGATAAAGAAGGACGACAGAGCCGCAGGTATCATCCTGATTTTTCTGCGCCCCCGCCATAAAACCACCCCCTCGTCAAAAATCGACAAATACTGCCTCACCCCCTCCTGAGATTTTGCCAAAGTTTTAAATATCAGGAGGAAAAATAGAGATGTTTGCGTTCTATAATCGTGCCTGTGAGAATATAATGAATTGAAACATCAACGTGCTGAAATTACAAAAATGGTGTCGAATTAATGTAAAATAAAGGAATAAAACCGATTGTTAGTTACAGAAATGTTAATCAATATAATTAATAATTGCAAAATGACACCAAAAATGATACAATTTAATCTCGACGCGTGTCTAAAATTGCGACCACGAATCGTTGCTATATGGTATGGGGACCATATATAATAAATTTCGCCAGGAATTATATTGACGAAGGAGATGGATTTGATGTTAAGGTGGTCGAATAGCAGCTACCGATTTTTTGGCAGGTAGTTCAGCACAGGCAAACAATTTTAGGAGGTAAAAGGAAGTGGAAAAGCTGAATGTTGCGATTGTCGATGACAATCCGCTGATTCTGAATACGCTGGATGAACTGATTAACGCAGAAGACGGATTATCTGTAATTGGAAAGGCAGACAATGGCGCTGATGCCATTAACATGATTGTTGACACAACGCCGGACATTGTACTGCTGGATTTGGTAATGCCGAAAATTGACGGTATATCCGTGGTGGAAAAAGTGAAAAGCGAGCATACTTTCCTGAAAAATCCTGCATTCATTATACTTAGTGCAGTAGGTGGAGAACAGATGACAGAAGATGCCTTTAAGGCGGGCGCTAATTACTATCTGATGAAACCCTTCGACAAGGAAATCCTGGTAAACAAGATTCGTCATATTGGAAAACTGCCCAATAAACAGCCGGCAGGAAAAGTAATAACGGCTCCTTTTGAGCCGGGGGAAGAATCCCATATAACCAGGGAAGAGTACATGAAGGAGCATCTGGAGACGGACATTACAAAGATGCTTCATGAGCTGGGCATACCGGCCCACATTAAAGGATATCAGTATCTGCGGGATGCCATCGCCATGTCGGTGGAAGACCAGGAAATGATGAGCAGTGTGACGAAAATTCTATATCCGGCCATAGCCAAACGCAACCAGACAACGGCCAGCCGGGTGGAACGAGCTATACGTCATGCCATCGAGGTGGCCTGGGGCAGAGGCAAGATGGAAACCATCGATGAAGTTTTCGGTTATACAATCAGTACCGGAAAGGGTAAGCCTACCAATTCTGAATTCATTGCGCTGATATCGGATAAAATACTCTTGGAATACAAAAAAATTTAAGACAAATTCATCAGAAACAACTTCCTAATTTCGGAAAAGTAAGGTATACTATTAGGAAAGGCATATAGAACCTGTTCGTCAGGAGAGGGAGGTTTTGATGAAGAAAATACTATTTGCAGCTTCAGAAGCAGTGCCGTTTATTAAAACAGGAGGACTGGCAGACGTAGTAGGCTCCCTGCCAAAATGCTTTGATAAAGAGTATTTTGATGTCAGGGTCATCATCCCCAAGTACCTTTGCATCAAACAGGAGTGGCGCGACAAGATGAAATATGTACACCACTTCTATATGGATTATCTGGGACAGAGCCGTTATGTGGGCATCCTGCAGTACGTACATGAGGGTATAACCTTTTACTTTATTGATAATGAGAGCTATTTTAATGGCGCAAAGCCATACGGGGACTGGTATTGGGATCTGGAGAAGTTCTGCTTTTTCTGCCGGGCGGCCTTATCAGCGTTGCCTGTGATTGGATTCCAGCCCGATGTGGTACACTGCCATGACTGGCAGACAGGATTGATTCCTGTTCTTCTCAAGGATAAGTTCCGCGAGGGAGAGTTTTTCTGCAATATGAAGTCTGTAATCACCATCCACAACCTGAAGTTCCAGGGCGTGTGGGATGTAAAGACTATCAAGCGCTTTACCGAGCTGCCGGATTACTATTTCACGCCGGATAAGCTGGAGGCCTATAAGGACGGAAACCTGTTAAAAGGCGGTATCGTATTTGCTGATGCCATCACAACAGTCAGCAGCACATATGCAGAGGAGATAAAGCTTCCATTTTATGGCGAAGGACTGGACGGCCTTATGCGTTCCAGGGCCGGAAGCCTCAGGGGAATTGTCAACGGCATTGACTATGATGAGTTTAATCCTGAGACTGATACGTATATTGCCCAGAACTATAATGCCAAGAATTTCCGCAAGGAAAAGATAAAGAACAAGAAGGCGCTCCAGCAGGAGTTAGGCCTTCCGGTGGACGAGAAGAAGTTCATGGTGGGCATTGTCTCCCGCCTTACGGACCAGAAGGGCTTTGACCTGATTCAGTGCGTCATGGATGAGCTGTGCAGCGACGATTTGCAGCTGGTAGTTCTGGGAACCGGTGAGGAGCGCTATGAGAACATGTTCCGCCACTATGACTGGAAGTATCATGACAGGGTATCTGCCCAGATTTACTACTCAGAGGCTATGTCCCATAAGATATACGCTGCCAGCGATGCGTTCCTCATGCCGTCCCTGTTTGAACCATGCGGCCTGAGCCAGCTGATGGCTCTGCGCTACGGCACGGTTCCCATTGTAAGGGAAACAGGCGGCCTTAAGGATACCGTGGAGCCTTATAACGAATACGAGGGCAAGGGCACAGGATTCTCCTTTGCGAATTATAATGCTCATGAGATGCTGGGAAGCGTGCGTTATGCCGAGTATGTCTACAGCAGCAAGCGGCGGGAGTGGAATAAAATAATCGACAGGGCCATGGCCAAGGATTATTCATGGTGGACCTCTGCCGCCAAATACCAGGAACTTTATGATTGGCTGATTGGATATTGACAACAGACCTGTAATGTCGGATAATATGCTGATGAACTAAGAAAGGTGTGATGCCCATATGGAGCCGTCAATGGTTTCAGAAATAACAGAAGACCAGGAGTACATGGAGTGTGTAAAGGATATATTGTGCCATCCTGTATTCCAGTCCATGGACCAGTACATACAGCACGGGACTACCACATGTAAGACCCACTGTATACAGGTTTCATACCTTGGATATAAGCTGTGCAAACAGCTGGGAGGAAACTGGAGAAGCGCTGCTCGGGCAGGGCTTCTCCATGATTTGTTTTTATACGATTGGCATACCCATGCTAAGGAGACGGGCCAGTACTTTCATGGATTCACCCACCCAAAGGCAGCCCTGGAGAACGCGGACCGGTATTTCCGGCTGACCGGGGAGGAACGGATGATTATTCTGAGGCATATGTGGCCCCTGACCCTTATACCTCCCACATCCAAGGCAGGATATGCAGTTACTTGTGCGGATAAATATTGCAGTACAGTGGAAACCACGGCCCGGTTTAAGCACTGGATTCGGATGTGCCTGTTTGCACAGCCGGCCAGACGGTAATCCAACGATTTGCTATAACCGTCCCGGAGCCCGTTTGAAAGGGGAAAGAATAATCCGATTATGAATGTATGGACACAGATGCTTGGCAATCAGCTTCTTATGAGTGCTGTTACAGGATGGGTGGTTGCCCAGTTCTTAAAGACTCTGATTGACTTTGCTTTGAATAAGAATTTTAACGCGGAGCGCCTGGTGGGGTCAGGCGGTATGCCCAGTTCCCACTCCGCCACAGTCTGCGGCCTGACCACAGCGGCCCTGCTCAAATACGGTGCCGGGTCCTTTGAGTTTGCCGTGTCCTTCGTGCTCTCCATGATTGTCATGTATGATGCTATCGGAGTGAGGCGTGAGACCGGGAAACAGGCCAAGCTTTTGAATTCCATCCTTTCAGAGAATCCGCTTAAGCTCAATGCGGAGGTACTTCAGGAGAAGCTTAAGGAGTATGTGGGACACACGCCTTTGCAGGTTCTGGCAGGGGCTATACTGGGAATTGGACTGGCTTTGGCCCTGAATTCCTATTATTAATACGGCGGGGGGTATCATGTTAGACAGGAAGGACAGAAGATACCATGAATATTTATGATTTCATCAACTGGTTTTTTATGTATAGTTTTCTTGGTTACCTGCTGGAATGTATTGTGCTGAGTGCAGAATATAAGCGGCCTGTAGTGGACCGTGGCTTTGGCCATGGCCCCTTTTGCGTCATATATGGTTTCGGTGCCCTGGGTGCATGCATGCTTCTGCGGCCTGTTTCCGGCAGCCCCATGGAGCTCTACACGGCATCCATGGCCATGGCCACTACCATGGAACTGGTCACAGCCAATATTATGGTACGGCTGTTCGGCTCCTTCTGGTGGGACTACAGCCACAAACCCTTTAATTATAAAGGAATGGTCTGTCTGGAAAGCAGCCTTGCATGGGGACTTCTGGGCCTGTTTTTCTTTTATTTTCTGGATATAAGGGTTCGTGCTGCCGTGATCAGTCTGCCCGGCCATGTGGGGACTGTTTTGGCAGTAGGGCTTACCATGTTTTATCTGGTGGATTTCATCCACTGTTTCCGCCTGCGCATGGGCGGTATGGAAGAGGAAGATGAGCCGGCAGTGGGCCGGCTGAAGATATATTAATTGGATGAAAGGCTGCTGCAGGTGGCTGTTACCATTGGTCTACATGCAGCAGTCTTTTCGTCGTTCTGACCCGCCGGTGTTTTGTGACGGATTGAATAAAGGAGAAAGACATGGATATGAGACAGACTTGGGGAGGATATCAGGTCGTGCTGGCCTCGGCGTCTCCCAGACGGAAGGAACTGATGGCACAGATTGGCCTGGAGCCTGAAATCAGGCCCAGCCGGATGGAGGAGGAGACCAGGGAGAAAAGGCCGGATAGGGTGGTCATGGAACTGTCCAGACAGAAGGCAGAGGATGTTGCGTCGGGATGTCCCGGGGGTACCATGGTGATTGGGGCGGATACAGTGGTTTCCGTGGGAAATGAGATACTGGGTAAACCGGGAACCCCCATGAGGGCCTATGAGATGCTGGAGAAGATTCAGGGCAGGACCCACCAGGTATACACCGGTGTGACGGTGCTTCTGTGCCAGGGGGAGGACAGGTGCCACGGGATTACATTTGCGGAGCGCACGGATGTCCATGTGTACCCCATGACCTGCGGGGAAATGAAGGAATATGCCCAGTGCGGGGAACCCCTGGATAAGGCGGGGGCTTACGGGATTCAGGGCAGGTTTGCCGCTTATATAAAAGGAATAGACGGGGACTACGCCAACGTGGTGGGACTGCCGGTGGGACGTCTCTATCAGGAGATAAAAAGACTTTTGGAGGACAGGGAAGATGATTAAGCTTATAGTATCGGATGTAGATGGAACCCTTGTACCGGACGGATCCCCGGATTTGGATCCGGAAGTATTTGACATCATTCTGAAGCTTCGTGAAAAGGGAATGCAGTTTGTGGTTGCCAGCGGGCGCCCGTGGGCCAGTGTGGAAAGCGCGTTTGAACCGGTTAAGAAGAAGATTTTCTATGTTGCCAACAATGGGGCGTACGTGGGATGCCATGGCAGATGCCTGTACGCCTATACGATGGAGCGTGAGCTGGCCCACCGCATCATACGCAAAGTACGTATGCATCCGGAACTGGAGATGGTCTATGCCGGCGTGAACGGGGATTATCTGGATTCTAAGGACGACACCCTGTGCGACTGGCTGACCAACGGCTATAAGTTTAATGTCATCCGGGTAAAGGATGTGCTGGAGCTGGAGGAGCCGTGTGTGAAGATTTCCATTTATAAGAAGGAGGGAATCGAGGCAGCCACCAGGGACATATATGATGAGTTCAAGGACCAGGCTAAGATGGCCTGCGCCGGTGATATGTGGATGGACTGTATGGCCAAGGATGTGAACAAGGGGAAGGCTGTACGCACCATCCAGGAAAGCCTGGGCATTAAGATGGAGGAGACCATGGCCTTTGGCGATCAGCTCAACGATATAGAGATGCTCAACCAGGCTTATTACAGCTTTGCAGTTGCCAATGCCAGGGAAGAGGTGCGAAAGGCTGCCAGGTTCCAGGCGGACAGCAATGTGCGGGGCGGAGTCCTCAAGATACTGAAAGGGCTGCTGTGAGAGGAGTGTGACAGTGGACAGAAGCAGGATATACAAGGTGCGGGGGAAGAGATGGAAAAGGGCCGTGGGCCTGTGTCTGACAGCCGTCCTGGCGATGGCTGTTTTGACGGGATGTTCAAGGAAGGCAGCTGCCACAACCGGCTCCAGGACAGTGGACAAGGAGTATACCAAGGGGCAGATGATGGTGATTGCCATTACGGAGCGCAACCGTTACCAGAATATATATACCAGTGAGCTCTGGTCTGTCAAAGCGGACGAGAACGGTGATACATTCGAGGACAAGCTGATGGACCAGGTGGAGCAGTTCCTGATTGAGCTGGCAGCCACCAATTTGATGGCGGACGAACAGGGAATTGAGCTTACAAGCCAGGAAAAGGATTCTCTTAAGTCCCTGGCCCAGGAATATTACAGAAATCTGTCGGAACAGGACCGCAGGTTTATGGATGTATCCGAGGATGAGGTGTACGACCTGTACTGCCAATACTACCGTGCGGATAAGCTGGTGGCAGAGCTGACCAAAAACGAGAATCCGGAAGTCAGCGACGCGGAGGCTAAGGTCATAGGCATTCAGCAGATTGAGCTGGATTCAAGGGCTGAGGCAGAGAATGTTTTGGCCCTGGCCCAGGCAGAGAAAGCGGATTTTGGGGCTATTGCAGCCAAATATTCAAAGGACAGCAGGACAGACAGGACGCTGGAATGGAAAAAGGATATGGATGGCCTTGAAAGAGCTGCATTTGAGCTGGAGCAGGACCAGGTCAGCGGGATTCTGGAGCAGGGCGGAAGATATTATATCCTTAAGTGTGTCAATGCCTATGACGAGGAGGCTACGGCTGCCAGAAAGAGCAGGCTGGCCCAGGAGAAGAAGACAAAGGCGTTCCTGGGAATCTATGAGCCGTATGTAAAGGAGCACATAGTGAAGCTTAAGAAGCTGCCCGGGGATGTGGTGGAGTTCTCCGGCGGTGAGGGCTGTACGGCAGACAATTTTTTCCAGCTGTATCACGGATATTTCAGTAAATAGTATTCACGGAACTACCTATAAGAATATTGCCTTTGACTCAGGGTGCTGCAACAGCAATTGATGGATTTCGATGGCTTTGCAGCACCTTTTACAGGAATTACATTTTTGTATATATAATTTGGGAAAGCATAGGCTTATGGTGCGCGGGATAAATTGACGGAATTTGTAATTTGATGTAATATATTAAAGAGATGTTAAAGAAATCAGCAAATAATAATAACCAGGAGGGGATACAATGTTTGATTTAGGTAAATGTATTCTGGTCACCAACAATGACCGGGCAGCAGAAAAATGGGGAGAAAACGTAGAGCAGGTGGTTATGGTGGAGACTTACGAGGAGGTACTGTTAAAAACCAGGGATTTGATTCATACAAACCACAAGCTTCTGACCCATCCCCAGGCATCCAGCTTAAAGCCCAACCAGACGCCCTATAGGACCATCCTTTTATACAGTGAAACCGGAAAAAGTGATGCAGGGGATATCCGTCTGATTGAGGAAGCCATAGAGGCCTTCAATAAGTGGACCGCCATTAAGAAGGTGCCTAAGTATGACGAGAAGATTGCCTACGATTACAAGACCATTGATTTGTCAATGATAGAGAATGTAATCCCTAAATTATAGGGATAATAAGGAACCGAATGTGAGGAAGTCATGAAAAAGAATGTGGGAACATCCTACTTTAAAGATTTGAGCAGGAAGGATTATGTGGTTCAGGCCAGCAGGATCATAAAGAAGGAGGGAGTGGAGGCCATCAGCATCCGGCGCATCGCGGCGGAACTGGGATGTTCTTCTGCCAGTATGTACCGGTATTTTCAGAATCTGGATGAGCTTTTATTTTATGCCCAGCTGGATGCGCTCAACGAGTATATCCTGGATTTGTCAAAATGTGAAAAGGAGTGGAATGATATCTGGGATGTGCATTTCGGTATATGGCGCTCCTATGCCAAAGAGGCATTTAAGAAGCCCCAGGCCTTTGAAGCTGTTTTTTACCGGAATATAAACCGGGACCTGGGAGAGGCCCTGAAGGAATATTATGAGATGTTTCCGGACGCCATCATACAGGTAAGCCCCTTCATCAAGGAGATGCTTGAGATACCCAGCTATTACCAGAGGGACTATTATATATGTAAGCTTCTGGTGGCAGAGGGAAAGATTTCTGAGGAAAATGCTAAAAAGCTGAACCATATCATATGTACCCTGTTTCTGGGATATTTTAAGTTTGTCCAGGAGCACGGCATCAGCCAGGATGAGATTCCGGAGCTGGTGAACCAGTTCATTCAGGAGAGTAAGGAAATCACACAGTGCTATGCCTATGATTTTACACCTAAATAGTGAATATACACAAAAAACATGACAAATTTATAACAAATTGACGAAAAAGTCGATTCCTACAAGAAGTAACAAAAAGTATCAACAGTTCCATTGATTATCGCGATAACATATGTTATATTATAGACATAAGTTATCGCGATTACTAATTTAAAGTATCATTTTTGCACAAATCCCAAATTTTGTAACTGAAAGAGTACTGTCAGGATTGCCAAGTTGGATATATGGGAATATCATGGACAATCAGGCAGTAAAATATAAAGAAGTGGAGGTATTTCATATGAAGCTTGAATTGGGAAAAATCTTTATCAAAGATATCCGATTCGATGACAAGACTCACGTGAAAGACGGAGTGCTCTATGTCAACAAAGAGGAAGTTGAAAAGCTTGTGCTGGAAGACGATAAGCTGACCGGCTGCCACGTTGACATTGCAAAGCCAGGTGAGTCCGTTAGGATTACACCGGTTAAGGACGTGATTGAGCCAAGGGTTAAGGTCAGCGGCGGAGAGATTTTCCCAGGCGTGATCGGAAAGGTAAGTCCTCAGGTGGGCACCGGAAGAACGCACGCTCTGGAAGGCTGCTGTGTAGTGACTGTTGGTAAAATCGTAGGATTCCAGGAGGGCGTTATCGACATGAGCGGCCCTGCTGCGGATTACTGCCCATTTTCACAGACCTATAACCTCTGCGTTGTAGTGGAGCCGGCTGACGGCCTGGAGACTCATGTATATGAGAAGGCTGCTCGTATGGCAGGCTTAAAGGTAGCGACTTATGTAGGCGAGGCAGCAAGAGAGCTGGAGCCGGATGAAATTGTTACTTATGAGACAAAGCCTATTTTCGAGCAGGCTGCTATGTATCCGGACCTTCCAAAGGTAGGCTACATCCATATGCTGCAGTCACAGGGACTTCTGCATGATACATATTACTACGGCGTGGATGCAAAGCAGTTTATCCCCACCTTTATGTATCCAACAGAAATCATGGACGGCGCTATTGTTTCCGGTAACTGTGTTGCGCCATGTGACAAGGTTACCACATACCATCATTTCCACAATCCGGTTATTGAGGACTGCTATAAGCACCATGGCAAGGATATCAACTTCATGGGTGTTATCCTGACAAACGAGAACGTATTCCTGGCAGACAAAGAGCGTCATTCCGATATGGTTGCCAAGCTGTGCAACTGGATGGGATTAGACGGTGTGCTGATTACCGAGGAGGGATACGGCAATCCTGATACTGACCTGATGATGAACTGCCGTAAGGTAGAGCGCGCAGGAACCAAGGTAGTTCTGATTACCGACGAGTTCCCGGGCAAGGACGGAAAGTCCCAGTCTCTGGCTGACGTGTGCGAGGAAGCTGACGCACTGGCATCCTGCGGACAGGGTAATGCCACACTCCAGTTCCCGGCCATGGATAAGGTCATCGGAACACAGGACTTCATCGAGATGCAGATTGGCGGCTGGGACGGCTGTAAGAACCCGGACGGCAGCTTTGAGGCAGAGCTTCAGATTATCATCGCCTCCACCATTGCCAATGGTTTCAACAAGCTGGCAGCTAGAGGCTATTAATCGAAAATAAAGGAGATGGAAAGATGGCTAAATATAAAATAGTACATTATATTAACCAGTTCTTTGCCGGAATCGGCGGTGAAGAAAAAGCCGACTATACCCCTGAGCTTCGGGAAGGGGTTGTAGGACCAGGTATGGGACTTAAGGCTGCACTGGGAGAGGATTATGAAATCGTATCAACCATTATCTGCGGTGACAACTATTTCGGAGAGAATCTGGACGCTGCAACCGATACCATTATTGAGATGGTAAAGAAATGTGAGCCTGATGTATTCGTGGCAGGCCCTGCATTCAATGCCGGACGTTACGGCGTTGCCTGCGGTACTATCTGTAAGGCAGTGGAAGAGCGTCTGGGCATCCCGGTTATCACCGGTATGTATATCGAGAATCCTGGCGTGGATATGTTCCGCAAGGACCTTATCATTGTGGATACACCTAACTCCGCAGCCGGTATGCCAAAGGTACTTCCTGTTATGTCCGCTCTGATTAAGAAGATGGCGGCCGGCGAGGAAATCCTTGGGCCGAAGGAAGAAGGATACATCGAGAGAGGAATCCGCGTAAACTACTTCGCTGAGAAGAGAGGTTCTGAGCGCGCCCTTGAGATGCTGGTTAAGAAGTTAAAAGGCGAGGAATACGGCACAGACCTTCCTATGCCTAAATTTGACAGAGTTGCGCCTGCTGAGCCTGTTAAGGATATCAAGCACGCAAAGATTGCAGTGGTTACCTCCGGCGGTATCGTTCCAACCGGTAACCCTGACCATATCGAGTCCTCCAACGCCACCAAGTGGGGCAAGTATGACATCACCGGTATGGACCGTCTGTCAGCGGATGAATTTACAACCATCCACGGCGGATATGACCGTCAGTTTGCTATGGCCAACCCTAATGTGGTTGTTCCGTTAGACGCATTAAGAGAACTGGAAAAAGCAGGCGAGTTCGGCGAGCTTGTGAACTATTTCTGCACTACTACCGGTACCGGAACTGCGACTGCATCTGCAGCCAAGTTCGGCAGCGAGATTGGACAGATGTTTATTGATGAGCATGTGGATGCGGTTATCCTCGTCTCTACCTGAGGTACCTGTACTCGTTGCGGTGCAACGATGGTTAAGGGTATCGAGAAATACGGCATTCCGGTAGTTCACATGGCTACTGTAGTTCCGATTTCACTGACAATAGGCGCTAACCGTATTATTCCTGGTATAGGCATTCCTTATCCTCTGGGCGATCCGCCACAGGGCGAGAAGGACAGCTACAAACTCCGCTTATCCATGGTCAGAAGAGCTCTCAAAGCACTTCAGACACCGGTTGATGGCCAGACTGTGTTTGAGAAATAATACAGAAATGACAAATCCGGCGCAGCAGGCAGCTTGCCCGCTGCGCCGGCATAAATTAGGACAGCGTTACGGCGCTGTATCAGACCATGGATAGGAGAAGGCGTATGGATAGTGATAAGAAAGTTAACTGGGGACGGGTACTTATACTTGCCGGAGCAGTCATCGCATTTACCATTGGTTCCGGGTTTGCAACAGGACAGGAGATTATTCAGTATTATACTGCATACGGGGTGCAGGGAATTTTTACGGTGTTACTGTTTGCGGTCTGCTTCATCTACTACAATTACAACTTTGCCAAGGCCGGAGCAGAGGAGCACTTTGAAAAAGGAAATGACGTATATAAGTTTTACTGCGGTAAATACGTTGGGACCTTCATGGATTATTATTCTACTATATTTTGTTACATGTCATTTTTCGTTATGGTTGGAGGCGCTGCCTCTACACTGAACCAGCAGTATGGCCTTCCTTCCTGGGTAGGCGGCGTGGTTCTGACAGCACTGGCAATCCTTACCGTGGTAGGGGGACTTAACTCACTGGTTGACAAGATCGGTGTGGTTGGCCCGGCTATCGTTGTACTGTGTATCGGTATCGGCGTGGTTACCCTGTTCAGGGATGCCGGTAATGTAGGAGCCGGACTGGAAGTTATCCGCACAGGTGCATTTGCCGAGGCGGGCAGTGAGACAATCAAGAACGCAGGACCTAACTGGGTGATATCCGCCCTGTCCTATGCGGGATTCGTGCTTCTGTGGTTTGCCAGTTTTACGGCGGCGCTTGGAGCCAATAATAAAAAGAAAGACGTGGAGTATGGCATCTACGGCGGAACCATCGCTGTATGCGTTGCCATTGTCCTTATCATGCTGGCACAGGTTGCCAATATTAATACAGCAGGTCTGGGAAATACAGGCATCTTCGTATGGAATGCAGACATCCCCAATCTGATCCTGGCAGAGCGCATCTGGAAGCCTTTTGCATCCTTCTTTGCAGTCGTGGTATTTGCAGGTATTTATACAACAGCAGTGCCGCTTCTGTATAATCCATGCGGCAGGTTCGCAAAAGAGGGAACCAGCCAGTTTAAGATCCTCACGGTTGCACTGGGAGTAATTGGACTGATTGTAGGACTCTTCCTTCCTTTCAGGGTCCTGGTTAACATCATTTACGTGCTCAACGGATATGTGGGCGCAGTACTGATACTGTTCATGTTATGGAAAAATATTAAGGATGTATTCTTAAAGAAGAAATAGGATGAGAATCTATATTGTGGACTGCGACAGGAATTCGCGGACAGAACTGAAAACAATGATTGAAGATGGCGGTATGGGAACTGTTGCCGGCATTGCATCCAGATGGGAGGAAGCCTATCTGGAGCTCCAGGAGATGTGCCCGGATATGATTCTGGCAGACCTTACCCTTTCCGCACCCAAAACCATTGCTTACATACAGAAAATCAGGGAGGTACTGCCCCAGACATCGGTTGTTATCCTTTCGCATGTCAATGATATGGATATTATCAGGATGGCTTATGAAAAAGGCGCTGAGCTTTTGATACATAAACCGTTCAATGAGATAGAAGTTAGAAACGTGCTGCACAATATGGAGATGTCCAGGGCCATGCAGTGGATGATTGTCAAGGCCAGGAATGATTTTTCCGCCGGGGCATTTTCATGGGAATCAAATGTGCGGGTACGAAAGATGCAGCCCGAGGAACTGGAAACAGATTATAACCAGTCCATACGGCGCTTAAAGAGCATCTTACAGGAAATAGGTATACTCAGCGAGGCGGGAAGCAAGGATATTATACGGATTGTCCGCTATCTGATTGAGGAGGACCTGGACATAAGAGACATCACGGTACGTGAGCTGTGCAGCAGGATGGGACAGAATTCCAAGAGTGTGGAGCAGCGCATACGGCGCGCGGCCTCTGTGGGTATGGCGAATCTGGCATACAGAGGAATGGATGATTATGCAGATCCTGTGTTTAACGAGTATGGAGCCAGGCTATACAGTCTGGAACAGATTAAACGGGAGATGAGCTATATCAGAGGAAAGAGCGACGGACACGGCAACGTGAGGGTCAGAAAGTTCCTTAGCGGCCTGTTGGTCTGCTGTAAGGATATTTAGAAATGTACTAAATGTAGCAGAGTGGAAGGGGGCAGGCTGTCCGCTCCCGGTTTGTAAAGCTGGGATAAGAGGTCTGCCTCCTTTTTGTGAAAATTTTGTCAAATCACCATGACCGGGTGGGCGGATGGCCCGTCCACATGTCCGATAACAGCCGGGGACTGGCAGGCTTTCTGAAGCGCTTCCATGATACGCCCTGCTTCCTGGGATGCCACACTGTACAGGAGGCCGCCGGATGTCTGGGGATCGAAAAGAAGGTCGTGTACATGGGACGGAAGGTCCTTTGGCAGCGCTACCTTATCCTTCAGGTGATTCATATTCTGGTATGCCACTGCGGGCACAAGTCCCATGGACGCATAGCTGTCCGCACCCGGGAGCAGAGGGACGCGGCTGCTGTCTATGATTACAGTAAGTCCGGATTCCCCGCACATCTCATAGCTGTGGCCCAGCAGTGAGAAGCCGGTCACATCGGTGCAGGCATGGACCCCGTCCAGGTTTCGTACCGCATCGGCTGCATACTTATTCAGCGCAGCCATACAGTCAACCATGGCCTTATGTTCTGAGTCAGATAAAAGGCCGCCCCTGTCCGCATTGGTCAGAACGCCGGTGCCCAGAGGTTTGGTGAGAATCAGAACATCGCCCTTTTGGATGGAATTATTGCGCAGGATGCGGTCCGGATGGACCACGCCTGAGACGCACAGTCCATATTTGGGGATGTCATCCTTGATGGTATGGCCGCCCACTACAATGGCCTCAGCTTCAGCCACCTTGTCATAGCCGCCCCGGAGGATAGCCTGAACCGTTTCAAAGGGCAGGTGCTCAGGGAACATGAGAATGTTCATGCATAGTCTGGCTTCCCCGCCCATGGCCCATACGTCGGACAGTGAGTTGGCAGCGGCAATCTGGCCGTACTCATAGGCATCATCCACAGCCGGCGGAAAGATGTCCACGGTCTGTATCAGGGCAAGTTCAGGGGTAAGCTGATAGACGGCCGCATCGTCGGAGGTGTCATATCCAACCAGAAGCCGGTCGTCGTGAAAGGTTGGTAAACCGCGCAGAACCTGCGCGAGGGTATCAGGCCCTATCTTGGACGCTCAGCCGCCGCAGGAACCTGTTAACTCAGTCAGTTTAATATCGCTCATCAGTGATACTCCTTATCATTGGATGAAAATTTTATTAGCTACTAACTTAATATATTATCTGTTTTCCAGGGTTTGTCAAGGACAAACACGGTGAAAAGCCCGGTTTTTGGAAATGGATATAAAGAAACTATTTAACCATAAGTTATCGCGATTACATTTGGGAGGTTAAAAATGATTGATTTGACCAAGGAAAATTTTGAGGAAGAGGTATTAAAGGCCCAGGGCTATGTGCTGGTAGACTTTTACGGGGACGGCTGTGTTCCCTGTGCAGCCCTTATGCCCCATATCCATAAGTTTGAGGAGGTGTACGGAACAACTGTAAAATTCTGTTCCCTGAACACCACAAAGGCCAGACGGCTTGCCATTGCCCAGAAGGTGCTGGGACTGCCTGTGATTGCCATATATAAGGATGGGGAAATGATTGATTCCAGGGTAAAGGATGACGCCACCCCGGAGGGCTGCGAGGAAATGATCAGGAAATATGCCTGATGCCAGGGCACGGCCAATAGGCCGGATACAAATGATGCATAACCGCAGACGCGGCTGATGTATAAAAACAGCGCTTTTAAGCGCAATAAAGAAAAGGAGGAACAATGTATGGCTATACTGAAAGACAAGTATGCTATCATCATCGGTGACCGCGACGGCGTACCCGGACCAGCCATTGAAGAGTGTGCCAAGACAGCAGGCGCAAAGATAGCCTACTCTTCCACAGAGTGCTTTGTCTGAACGTCCGCAGGTGCCATGGATCTGGAAAACCAGAAGAGGGTTTTAAACATAAGTGAGGAGCACGGCCCGGAGAACGTAGTAGTTCTTCTGGGAGCTGCTGAAGCAGAGGCCGCAGGCCTTGCAGCAGAAACCGTTACAGCCGGCGATCCAACTTATGCAGGTCCTTTGGCAGGAGTCCAGTTGGGACTAAGTGTATATCATATCTGTGAGGATGAAGTGAAGGCTGAGACAGATCCAGCTGTTTATGAGGAACAGGTGGGAATGATGGAAATGGTTATGGATGTTCCGGCCATCCATGAAGAGATGGAAGGAATCCGTAAGGAGTATTGTAAGTACTAGAGGTTAGGCTAATGCACCCCAATGCATATAGTTAGGCTAATGCACCCCAATGCAGGGAGAGCCGGCAGTCCTTTGTGGCTGCCGGCTCTTCTGTTACATGGGTTATTCTGCATAGGGTAAATCCACGACTGTGTGCGGATGTCCAAGGGCCGGGAGGATTTTATCCATTAAATCCCGGGTTGTGAACTTTAAGCTGGAGGTGTTGATGCAGGGATGGCAGGCGAAATACTCACCTTCCAGTATATCCTTGTCAATCAGCAGCCTGACGCGTTTTTCCCTGTCATTCATAAGCCCCATGACAGACACGGAGCCGGGTTTGATGTCAAGGAAAGACTCCATGAATTCTGCCTCCCCAAAGGACAGGCGGGCGCTTCCAATCTGTTTGGACAGGACAGCTGTCTTGAACTTTTTATTGCCTGGCATGAGCAGCAGGTAAAAGTCGGTCTTTTGGGCATTGCGGAGGAAAAGATTCTTGCAGATTTCCGTGCCCAGAAGCTGGTCTACCTCGCGGCAGGCTTCAATGGTTGGAAGGGCGTCGTGGTCCACACGGACAAAGGGGACCTGAAGGGAATCCAGCAAATCATAGGTGCGGATTTCTTTATCCTCACGGCCGGATGTGTCGGCGGGACGGCCCTCATATAGGGTGCGGTCAATATGGTATGCGGGAATAGACTCCCCGGTATCGTTAAGATTTGTCATTTCTATACCTCTGTTTTTTTGTTGGTGTGTTGGATGTGAATGCGATTAAAACATTTCAATTATAACAAATGGGACACGTAATGTCCATAGGCGGGACGACTGATTATGAAGACCTGAATATGAAGATGCGCGGCATAGGGAAAAAATATGGACAGGGCTGTATTTTACAGGCCTTTACAGGGTTTTATGGGGATATTAAAGCATCTGTATTGCATCGGCAGATAATATCTGATATAATAGGGAGCAGTTGAATGTGAACGCGATAACATTAAGTGGACTTATGTCCAAATTATAAATATGAAGGAGGTATTTCAGATGAATATTCTTAGTACTGACAAGGCGCCAGGTGCCATTGGGCCTTATTCCCAGGGATATGAGGTAAACGGGGTTATTTATACGTCAGGACAGATTCCGGTGGATCCGGCAGACGGAACCGTGGCAGAGGGAATCGCTGCCCAGGCTGAGCAGAGCTGTAAGAATGTGGGAGCAATCCTGGAGGCAGCCGGCACCGGATTTGACAAGGTGTTTAAGACCACCTGTTTCCTGGCTGATATGAATGACTTTGGTACATTTAATGAGGTGTACGCAACGTATTTCGTATCCAAGCCAGCCAGAAGCTGCGTGGCAGTCAAGACTCTCCCAAAGGGTGTGCTCTGTGAGATTGAGGCAATTGCTGTAAAATAATGTGCAGAAAAGCAGTAATGTTTCGGGCTTCTGCCATATAAGCGGATTGTGTAAGGCCGCCGGATATTTTCCGGCGGCCTTAACTTTCCAGTGAACATTTTCCTGATTGTTATACAGCTGTGCGGAAATTAGTGCTGTCTCCCAGACGGACAACGGTCAGGGAGGCATCCTCAAAGGTGTATCCGGCATCGCTGGTTACAACCTCCAGAGTACCAGCGCCGGTTACCGGGAATGGTGCATTCATGGAAAGGGTTACTTCTTCATTGGAAGCAGTGAAGGTGTGGCGAGCCACTGCTCCGGTAATGGGAACTCCGTTCAGTGTGAGCTGGACTGTGAGCGTAGAGGGGATGGTGGTCCCTGCATCAATCAGGACTGTACCGGTAAAGAAGGCCTGATAGATGCCGGGCTGGTTAATCTGCACATCAGGAGAACCAGCAGTATGGGTAATGGCAGTTCCGGATACCAGCGGAGTTTCGTTGAAAATCAGGGCCCCGTTAGCCGAAGTGGGCTGAGGGGTTGTATCTACTGTTGCCAGGACTTCCGGAGCCCCGCCGCCTCCGGGCTCCCCGCGGGGAATGACGAAATCAAAGACTGCATCTTCTGAGGTGCCGGAATTGGTTACAGATGCCTCGGTACCGGGGTCGCCTGTGGTTACGCTTCCGATGGTGATGGTGGCTGCTGCGCCTGTTGGTCCGGTTTCTCCGGTTGGCCCGGCAGGCCCCTCTGGTCCCATATCACCGGTAGCCCCCGTGGGTCCTATATCGCCGGTGGCGCCGGTAGCGCCAGCGGGCCCCTCTGCTCCCGTATCACCGGTAGCTCCTGCGGCTCCAGTGGCCCCTGTGGCGCCAGTTGGTCCGGCAGGTCCTTCTGGCCCCGTGTTACCGGTAGCCCCTGTAGCGCCGGTGGCGCCGATAGCACCGGTGGCGCCGGTAGCGCCAGTTGGCCCGGCAGG